>Ga0207879_100013_pt1 | contig 693019 bp, 781 predicted proteins | sample LinPmetageLP24_FD_184045 | JGI IMG/M metagenome (GOLD analysis project Ga0207879, IMG submission 184045) | Marine viral communities from the Pacific Ocean - LP-24 (SPAdes) | ecosystem: Environmental > Aquatic > Marine > Oceanic | place: Pacific Ocean | collected 2009-08-30
ATTTTCTTTTCTTCCCCCCCCCCCCCCCCCCCCCCCCCCCCCCCCGACTCCCCACCGCAACACCACCACGTCTCAAACCCCCTCACTATTTCATCTTCCCCAAAAACCCCTGCAAATCAAACTCCTCCTCATACTGCTTATCATCCCACAGCTCGCCCAGATCATCCAACCAGCCCTTCTTCCCCTTCTCTCTGACCTCACCCGTCGCATCAACCATATCCTCCTCCCTCTCTCCATCCCCTGCACCGCCGTTCAGAGAGGGTTTGTCTATACCGTCGGCGGTCTCGCCCAGGTTGAAAAGGTCGAGGATCTGGTCTGTTTCCATGGTTCCGAGGCCGGCGTTTTGTTGGTTGACGACGGTGGAGGCGACGTCGATTTTGAAGCGTTGGAGACTGGTTTGGGTCAGCATATTTGAGTCTTGTTTGGGGAGAAAAGGGGAAGGGGAAGGGCAGGGAACAGGAGGGAGACTTACGACATGATTTTCTCCTCCAACGTCCCACGCGTAATCAGCCGGTACACATTAACAACCTTCTTCTGACCAATTCTATGCGCACGATCCATAGCCTGCAAGTCTTTCTGCGGATTCCAATCATGCTCGACGAAGATGACCGTATCGGCACCCGTCAGATTGAGACCTAAACCTCCGACGGAGGTGGTGAGGAGGAGACAGTCGTAGGAGGGATCCGAGTTGAACTTGTTGACGATGTCTTGGCGTTTCGAGGCGTCGACTGAGCCGTCCATGCGCAGGAATTGTACGGATGGAAGCATCTTTTTGAGGACGTCGTTTTGAACCATATCGAGCATCTCTTTCATTTGGCAGAAGATGAGGGCGCGATGGGGTGAGACGTAGGAGGTCTCGGTGGTAACTTCGTTCTCGGAGGAGGGTTCGTTGCCGATTCCGCAGTCGACGAGGAGATCGCGGAGGGCGGTGAGCTTCGGGGCGTGGACCGGGTCGCGGAGACTGCTGCCTGACTTGGCGAGGAATTTCTGTGTCTCTTCGTATTGCTTGTGACCTTCCTTCATCACTAGTGCTGGCGAGTTGCAGAGCTTGCGCATATATTGCAGAGCTTGGAAAATGTGTTGCTTGGCTTCCTTATCACCAGCCGAGGCCTTCTCAGCGAGAGTCTTTCCTTCCTTCTTAGTGAAGTCCTCGAAGAGCTTCTTCTGGAGCTCGCTGAGATCACAGTAATAGTTCTGCAAGATCTTGGGTGGCAGATCATCCAACACTTCTTCCTTGAGACGTCGAAGGAGGAATGGAAGGACTTGCTTATGAAGAGCTTCGATAGCGAGAGCACCGGCTTCTTGTTCCTTGGAAGATGATTTGCTGTACCGACTGGCTGCAATTGGCTTTGCAAAGCGGTCCAAGAATACCTTTTCTGTACCAAGGAACCCAGGCATGAGGAAATCGAACAGAGACCAAAGCTCCAAGACGTTGTTCTGAATGGGTGTACCAGAGAGGATGAGTCTGTGATTACTGAGAAGACGTTTCACTGCCATGGTGACCTTTGCTCTGGGATTCTTGATCAAATGACCTTCATCAAGAACAAGATAATTCCAGTTCATGGCAGTGAGAATATCGGCATCGTTACGACAGATATCGTAAGATGTGATGACAATGTCCGTCTTGCCAAGCTGGTCTTGAAGTCGAGCTCGGTCTGCTGGAGGGCCAACATAGGCTGTGCATGTCAGGAAAGGTGCGTAAGTATTGATCTCCATCTGCCAGTGGCCTGATAATGTGGGAGGGCAGACGATAAGGGATGGTAGTCTTCGGACGTCGGGTGAGCCTGTCTTAGCGAATTCCTCGGCTCGATTGTGATGATCACTCGCCACAATACACAGAGTCTGCAAAGTTTTCCCAAGACCCATATCATCGCAAAGAATGCCGTGTAGATGGTACTTATTTAAGAAGTTCAGCCAGTTGACACCTTCCTGTTGGTAGGATCGAAGCTCTGCCTTGATAGCAACTGGAATGGTGAATGGTTCGACCTTGTGGGGATCTAACAATTGGGCGATAAAAGTACGTTCTCGATCACGGCCCTTCAATAACTCTTGCGATAATCCAGGAGGGTCTGGAATACCTGCTTCAAGCGGTACAAGCTTGACGAGGGTGGCAAACGTGGTAGTAGCGATCAAGCGGACATCGTTGTCGGAATCACTCATGCGACCGAGGACAGGTACGATGAGGAAAATGACATATGGAAGGATGTTATCGCCCATTACATGAATGAGATGGTATATTGATTCGATGGCACCTTGTCGGAAGTTCAGATCGATAGGGTTGCTGATGGAAGGTAGAACCTTTTCGACCAGCATAGTCATACCTTCGACGGTAATGACACTGCAAACAGTCGCTAGACACTTCGCAGCCATATATCTGAAGACCGATAGTTCCGAATGAAGGGCTCTGATCACCAAAGGCAGGAGTTGGATGACGAAGGGATGCAGGTCCTTGTGCAAAGTAGGTGTTAAGGCGCGAAGAACGGACATTCCGTCTACAGCAGCCTGGCCAGTCTCTTTCTCTGGATCCTTGGTATCTTCTGGAAGGTCGCCCGCAAATGCATGTGTGAGAGCATCTTCCATGATGCTTTTTAGCGTGGGCACCTTCTCTAAAAGATTGGCACCGAAAATGCTTGACAGTTGTTCCAAAGCCTCCTTTGCACCTCTTCGGACGATTCGCGCATTCTTGGCTTCGAGAGCAAACTTCGCAGCGTCAGGATGATCTCGTCGGTCTTCTTCTTTACGCAGCGACAAGATGGCGCTGGTAAAACCTGCATTCGGTGTGAACTCTGGGGTCTCTGATGTGTCGATACAACTGAATTTCGCCAGGTTGGAGACGACTTTCTGCGCTGGAGCAGCCCGACCTCCATCAGCGAAGAGCTCCACCAGTCTTGCAATAGATGCTGCAGATCTCTGCTGCAATTCAGCATTTTCTTCCTTCTTGACACTGTCCATCATTCCCTTGATGATGTGAGTCGGTTTCTTCGGCAAGAACTTCATAGCCACCAGAGCACTTGCAGCTGCAGCCTTGATTCTGATGTCGCGCTGCTCTTTGATAGCCTTGGCATTTTCAATTACTTCAGCAACATTATCTCTCGCTTCGGTCAAGGATTGTGTGGATATCAGCCGCTGGCTCGGTGGCATAGCTTTCTTCAGCCTGTCAAAGTCATCGTTGACAACCTTGTCAGCAGTCTGAATAGAAAATGCATCTGGACCAGCTTCCGGTTCTCCCTGGACTACAACCGCAAGAATCGGCAATTTGCCTTGTGAGACCTTGCCGACATCTCGGAAGGTATTGAGCAACTGAGTGCATTGGGCCCGGACAAGCTGTGTGAAGCTCACCAGATCTCGGTAATGTGAAGGTCTCTCGTTCTCGACGATCTTTTGCAGAGGATTGACGAATCTCGCTGCCTGGTCTTTCGCGGTACAATTCTTTGCGTACTCGTCAATGACCAATGCTGCCGTGAGTTGTGTAGAGGAGAAAGCAGACGATAGTCCAGGGATGATGCTGGCATCGTAGGCTTCGAGATGGCCGCTGGGAACAAGCGACATGATCAAACCCATCGCTCGAGCTGCTGAAACACGAGATCTGATCAAAATATCCATACCCACGAGGTCGACGTCACCTTGCATCATATGGCCATCCACATCATGCGATGAAGAAGTCGGAACAGGCTCCACATTCTTGGTCGACTTACGCCTCTGTTTTTTCGGAGGTGGTTCCGATGCTGAAGGAGGGGAGACGGGCCGTGTTGGGGTGGGCAAAAACCCGCTAGGCATCGAGTATGTGCTTCCCGATGGTTTCTGGAAAAGTGTGGCGTTCATCGGTAATGGATGTCGAGACACACCGATAGGGTGAAGTGTTAGTTGCATGAGAGGATCAACATGTGCTGAAAATTGCTCAGCGAGATCTGCTGGGTCCTTGGCAAGGTATTGTACCAAAGCCGCCCAGACTTGTAGTGAGAGGTTGAGGGTGTCCGGATTTCGCTCAACAAGGATGTTTTGATAGATGAGCCGTAAAATCTTGCCATTCAGCCAATCGCGAGTGCCAGCGCCTTCAATATTGACAAATGTCATGAGTGCTCTCAGCACAGCTGATCTGACTGATGTGATGGTGTGTCGGAGGAATGGGTAGAGTCGTGGTACTAGGAGAGCGAAAGATTGTTCTGAATCTCGAGCCGCATTCTGCTTCATTGCCTCGAGCACTTCGGGGAAACTGCAGAGTTTGGCGAGAAGATCCATAATCTGACCGGTACTAGCACTTAAATCATCGCCGAGATTTGATAAACATTCCCATACAATGTTGATGAGACCATCCAACGCCTCTGGTCGAAGGTTGACGAACTCCTTGGCGATCGGGATAAGCGTTGCTGCACTGACTGAGCGCACATCGTCGTCCCAATCTCCGAGACCCTTCATAACAGCTTTGATAACTCCATCGATCAAGTCGCTGTCTTTCAGTAGAAGGTCATTGCGCACAGCTACCAGGTAACGCAATCCAATCATACCACCATGACAGATAGCCCAGCCAGGCTTCGTCAATTGGAGATCATCTTGAATGACCATCCGGAGGAGGATCCTGTGGACAGCATAGACGGTGGTTGGTGGGAGATGAATGAGCAGTGCACCCAGTGTCTGTCCGACGGTTTCGCGAATAGGCGCAACCACTGTGTCGGACACATAATCGCCGAAGCGGTCAAGCATGAAAACACAGCATAACCGGCAAGCGAGATCATCCAGCCATCTGCGATTGAGGGTGTCGTTCTCTGTACGGCTTCTTCCTCTCACACGGCCAGCTCCACCACCATGAACTCTGATAATCTCTCTCAGACCCATAGCTGCACCATGCCGAGTCTCCCACTGTGGATCGAACAGATCGACCATGAGAAATTCACAGAGTCGTTCGTAGGGCCATTCACCACCATCCGTCTCTTCTTCTGTCTGAAGTTCGGACTTGATTGGAAGCACAGGTCCCTTGAACTCGGAGACAACTTTGCTGTCCTCATCGACCTCTGAACTTCTGTCTAGGTTGAAGTAATCAGACACGCCATTTCCGTTTGCGGCGGAATCGTCGACGATATCTGACATAGTGGTGTCGGCGCCGAGTTCGACGGATCCCATGGTGCTAGAGCGTCGAATTGACAAGTCAACCAGTCTGCTCTTGCTTCCAGCATGTTGGGCTTCCCGCTTCCTCTTGCGCTTCAATTGATTCAATTGGCGTGCACTTAAGCCTGACTCTTCGGATGGAGTGGCAGGTTGCTTGGTTCCATTACCATAGCCATTTGATGTGTTGATTGATGGGGTCGAGGCACCATTTTGTTTGGGTGGAGGGAAGTCAATTTCCATATCTTCTTCGAGATACTCTCCTAATAAGCCCAGACGACCGGCCAGAGTCTTCTTCTGATGCTCGAGTCGTTGCGCCGGATCGAGTGTGGCGAGGGCATAGTCAAGATCCTTGCCACCTCCTCGAAGTAGCTCTTTCCCATATTTGAGTATGGGGACAGGATCAAGAGTATCGAGGCTCAATTGTCCCTCGGCAAATGGTATATCGTCGACCGGCTCTTCCTTCTTAATGGGAAGGTCTTCTTCCTTCTTCTCGCTCTTCGCTGATCCATCGCCTGTATTTGGATCATATCGTTCTGAATTATCGACGATTCCTCCTAACGCTCTGGCAGCTGCTATCCGAGTATCCCATGTCTTGTGTCGGAGATACGGAACTACTCGGGTGAGGAGGTTGAAAAGCTCTTCCGGGTGTGCTTTCTGCACATCAGCTAATTGCTGAGCAGCGGTGTTTCTGATCAGCTGAGTGCTTCCAGTCTCCAGCAACCTAAGAAAGAGTCAGCGTCTTCGTGTGTGGGAGTGAGTCTAGAACGAATTGTCTCAAATGACAAACATGTTTCATGGGAGTTGTACGCACGTGACAAGTCGGTCAAGTCTGTCGACACGTGATGTTAGCGTCAAAGTTGCATACAAGCGGTTTCTGGGGTTGAGATTCATCTTACCTCGAAGCCATCTTTTCTTCTAACCACGTTCAACTACCAACGCGTCACCTCTAACTGTATGAAGGGGTTCGGGTGGTGGTAGGACACGCCATAAAGAGGATGAGACCGCAGTCGCGATGATTTGTCTATGCTGAGAAGCTGAGTTGAATGAGAGTTGCAAAAAGGGCGATGAACAAATAAAGGGGAGTCGTTGTCGTCGATCCGGGCCTTCTGTCCCTCTTCTTGGCCTTGTTGTCAATTAACAAGAGCAAGCGCAATGCAAAGTGGGTATTTTCTTTGAGTCGAGGTTGCACTTTCCTGGCCTCTGATTGGTTGATTGTTATCGTCGTCCTTCTCCTTTTCTGTCGCTTTTGAAATGCAACTATTGGCTGAAAGGTGAGTGCCAAAGGAGTAGGCAGAAATATATTGTTGCAATGTGACTCGAAAGGCGAAAGTGCGGGTGACCTATCGACCAATGAAAAGGCCAGAATGTTGGGGTTTCGGCCAGTTCGGTATTTTTGTGTAGGGTATTTCGTGATGTATTTGTGGAGTGCTGTCAATCTGCAATCCTGTTCCTGGTGGATGATGGAACTTGGGCCGTGGATATGCCGGGATGTGGATATGGGTTGTGGGTGTGGGTGGGTGTGGGTGTGAGCGTGGGCGTGGGCGTGGGTGCAGCTGCTCTTTGCTTGCATGGGGCCTGTTCTCCTGTCCTGTCCTGTCGCACCTCTCACGCGTGCAGCGGTCGCGGTCGTCTCGTCACTTTCTTGGGGCGGATCGTGCCTTCTATTATAGCTTTGCGCCCCGACAATTTTCGCTTATGCTTTTAGTGCGTCTGATCCCTGTTGCCCTCGACTAGGGGAGATCATTGAGAACGACAGCCACAACTAAATCCCGCCAGCTCGTCATCGCGGATTCAGGGGGAAGGAGAAAGGAGAAGGGGCAGGCAAAGCAGAGAAGTATCACATTTTATATCTGCATAAATATTACACTCTCCGCATTCTCTTCTGCAGGTCATGGTAAGGAAGTCGGGGTGGATTACGAAAGCGTGCATGCCCTGCAACAAACATCAAGGACACTGGACTGGACCGCATTTTTCGGGAGATCCTTGGCCAATGAAAATGGCAATAGCCCCGCAAGAAAGGAACTGGAACACGACAAAGGGAAACAGAGCATAGCAAAAGCCTCGAGATGGATGCGTACTCGCGTACTCAACTGCCCCAAAAAAATCCAAACGGCAACGTAACGCAAGGCTGGACGGGATACTGTCGGAATAATCAGGGATTTATGGAATACTGCAAATCAAAAACATGAGGGGTCTGCTAGTCTTTTCTCTATTGGACAGCTGGCAGTTTGCTATATTCTGGACCCTGAGACGGCGTCAAAGTCAATGACTCGACCACCCAAGGAAACTGATATGTCAATATCCACGTGACTGTTACAATTACTTTATTGCCTTCAGTTCGAGTTCCAGGTAGCTTCGAGTCACATTTATAGATTTGATTGCCTGTGAAGGTACTTTTTCAGGTGCCTAGCTAAGGCTGAAGCGGAGGATTTTCTTGAGTCCTGGATGGGGTCAACATTGATCATCGAGATCCCTTCTGACATTTAATGTTCGAGACAACCAGCGAGGCAAGGCGAGGCTGTTGTGGCTAACTGACATTTGATTTGCTGGATAGACCTGATTGGATGATCTGGCTTGACGATCTCACAGGGGACCAGACTAACACCGCAGTATGATGCCAGAAGGAGTAATCACCAGATACAGATACACATTATTCCGGAAAAAGAGTAATTAATTACTTCTTCTTTAAATCCATGTCTCCAAGTAGAAAGTGTACCTCCTGTTCACTGCATAAGGACAAGTCAGCAGCCAGATCCCATCCACCTTTCAACGGTGCTTGGCAAGGGTAAGCCTATTGGGGCTTAGCAGACGGCATCCAACCTAGCATGCCTCCGTAATGCCAACTTGAGGCATCCTGACCCTGAACCTCGACAGCCATCATATTCCAAAACGCTACTTTCACACCAATTTCTCTGCCGACGCAAACTCTCTTCCGTATTCTAGCCTCTCCTTCTGCAGCCTTCTCTTCGAATTGTAACGCCCTCCAATGCAGTGACCAGGTACCACGAGTTCTAGCCTTCCTCTCTGCGCCCTCGCCCTCGCCCTCGCCTTGGCAGCATGGCTTCATACAACACCACGATGCCTGCGACGGCTCCCCGATCAGTCTTTGGAGCACCAGTTCCCATGGCCGACCCTTCCGCCCCAGCAGGGACCTTTGCGCCGGGCACGAAGATTCAAGTGGGCAGCCAGAAGGTTATCATCCAGAAGTACTTCTCCGAGGGAGGGTTCGCCCATGTCTACCTGGTCAAGATGCCCAAGCCCATTGATGGGACCGACATTGCCGTGTTGAAACGAGTGGCCGTCCCGGATAAGGAACATCTGGCGAATATGCGAACAGAGGTGGAAACCATGAAGAAGCTGAAGGGGCATCGACCAATCGTCACATACTACGACTCCCATGCTTCACAATTGAAGGGCGGAGGATACGAGGTGTTTTTGCTGATGGAGTTCTGTAATGGTGGAGGGCTGATAGACTTCATGAATACACGGCTGCAGAATCGCTTGACAGAGCCAGAGATCTTGAAGATCTTCTCTGATGTCACTGAGGGAGTTGCCTGCATGCATTACCTGAAGCCCCCGCTTCTTCATAGGGATTTGAAGGTCGAGAACGTCCTGATTACTTCGACTGGGAGCTCGAAGAGGTTCAAGCTCTGCGATTTTGGTTCCACGGCCCCGCCACGACCTGCGGCCACCACAGCTGCGGAGTGCAGGTTGATTGAGGATGATGTGCAGAAACATACTACCTTACAATACAGGAGTCCAGAGATGGTCGATGTATACCGCAAGCAACCGATTGACGAGAAGTCGGATATATGGGCGTTAGGCGTACTGTTGTACAAGCTGTGCTATTACACTACACCGTTTGAAGCCCAGGGACAACTTGCGATCCTAAATGCCAGCTTCAAATTCCCGAGTTATCCGCCATTTTCCGACAACCTCAAGAAACTTATTGGTAAGATATCTGGACAATTGCGGAGATATGGTGCTAAGCTGTGTAGCCTCGATGTTGAAGGAAAATCCCAAATCGCGCCCCAATATTTACCAAGTGCTTCGAGAAGCATGTCTGATGCAAGGGCTGGCAGTCCCTATCAAAGACGTGGGTCAATATCCAAGTCTCGGGGGTCCAATACTAATTAGATCAGATTTATGCTGGGCGAACACAATCAGAATCAAGACGAAATCAACAGCTTCCCAAGACAGAGGAAATTGCGTCACCACCACCTGTTGGGGCTGTATATTCCCCACCTCCACCTGTTCAACAAGTCATTCCAGATATTGTACCGATGAGACGAGGAAGGCCTACAGCGAATTCACAGCCACCTGTAGCTAAACCAAGTCCATCACCTATGCGTGGGGCAAATAGCGACCCATGGGCAGCATTAGATGCTAAATCCAGTTCTCCGGCGATCGACGATATTTCCAGTCGATTTCCGAGCTTGGACCAATTTTCTCTACTTCATGATGGTGGAAAGTTTGACTTTGATCAAAGTTCTCCAACAAAGCCAACCGCTCCGCGAGATCTAAATCAAAGAGTAGCCGAAAAGCTGGCGGATGATGCATTTGCGGTACCTTCACAGCCGAGAACAACAACGCCGTCGGCAGTGAAGCCATCAAATAACGTGATTTCTCGAGCACAGAAAATCATATCTAGTAACCCGGAATTGCAGGCTGCAGCTGCTCCGACTGTTGTGTACCAACCTACACCAACGCGTCCACCAAATAGCTCGTATGTTTCGCAGGGGACTATGACTACCCCTACTCCACCACCCACTGGACAGCCACCTACCAAGTATGCGCCCTCACCCGCATATCGGTTCCCTCAGACATCTGATCATCACCGATCATCCAGTCTGCCTAGGAATCAAGAAGCTGTAAATAACAGGTCGCATCTCTTGCGACCAGAAGAAACCCAGTCTCTTCATCCTAACATCCCACGAAATTCATCTTTTACCCAACCTGGTCACGCGAGACATTCATCTTCGTCTCGTCCATCACTTGAGGCTGGCAGGCCTAGCCTTGAGGCTTTGGAGCCAGTAGCAAGGACCAAATCTAGTAATTCTCGGGCTCGCCCATCAAGTACCTATTTGGAATCAAATATGGATTTTCTACGCGAGAAGGAAAAGGAGTCAAGTGGCAGGCCGTCTCTTTCAGAGAAGCGGCCTTCGTACAAAGCCTTGGAAACTGCTGTTGCAGACCCACCTTCGGATGAAGAGACAACAATCGAATCAAATGTTGATTTCCTACGCACAATGGAAGATCAAGATACCTCCAAGAAGGACAGGCGGCGAAGCAGTGGCAGTGGGAACAAATCAAAGCGCTCAAGTCTGCCATCAATGTCACTGTCTGGCACCAAGAATCTTCTAGCTGGCAAATTTGGGGATGCATTCAAGCGATTTGAGCACAATGCAAGCTCGCCAACTCAACCGAGAACTCCAAGTCCTTTGAATGACATGGAGCGCAGGGACTTGACACCAATAGCTGGTTCGGAAGCCACCGATGGTCGAAGCGATGATGGCAATGTGCTCGAAGACATGGAGCACATGGCACCTGAGCAACGTCGTGAAATTGAGCGAAGACGCCTCTCCATGGAAGAAAAGCGTGTCGCCAATGCTGCAGCTGAGTACCGCAAGCGAGTAGCAGATCGTGGTCCCACAGCTCCCAGAAGCATAGGAGGCGTTTCACGCGCAGCCAGCATCCAGCACAAGGTTCAAAGCCTCCTTGATGAAAATCAAGGCCCATCACCAGTCAAGAAGACAGCGGAAGGCTACGGACGATTCACAGATAACGGACTACCTCCCCAATCCTCCCAATTCGAACAATCCGCCAACCCATACGCAAAATCCACACCTTCCGTGATCCGCAAACCGATCACTCAATCCGTAGGAGGCGTGATCCATCCCCGAACAGTACCCGTCACCCAGCCCGAACTCAACTACGCCAAACCACGTTCCGCACTTCCCCCACAATCACAATCACAACCTCAACATATCACATCTCCAGCGACCATCTCTCGAACAGGGCCACGACCGAACGCACCACCAAAGCCAATGCATCTGAACAGCATCTCTACCGGCCCTTCAAACTCCATGCAGAATTCCCCTCCTAAGCCCTCAGCTCTACCACCTAGACCCTTGCAGGCTAGACCGGATATGACGTTACAGGAGAAGGAGGATTATGTGGCGGATTTCAGTAAGAGGTTTCCGAGTCTGAGTGGGATTGAGATGGTGGAGAGGAGTATTGACGTTGGGCCTGCTGGTGGTGGGGGCGGAACAGCGAGTGCTGGTGGTGGTGGCATTGGAGCGGGAGGGCAATTGAAGGACGAGAGAGTAAGGGAAAGTGGTGGGCTGAGGAGTAGAGAGCTGTGAAGGAATGGTGACGAGGCTTTGGATATCTACGACTTCCCTCACACAGGAGCCGAGTCGAGTCGAGTCAAGCCAATTATTCGGTGGAGGCTGCGAGACCTCTTGGCTAGCGTAGCAGGCGATGCGATGACCCAATCAAGTGCGCAATATAGAAGATAGAAAGATAACCAATCGATCAATCGTTCTAAAGCCCCTCATATCGAATTGCAATGAACAACTCTCCACCATCATCCTAGGTACAGTATGGAAAGAGCTACCCAGATCCGTTTGTAGCCATAGAGGACGAGGGTCGCGGCTGCCGCTGTGATGAGCTCCTGCCCTTTAAAGGAACCTATTTGATATACTTGAAACTTCGCAACTTGAATTCTCAAACATCCAACAACATCGACTTATCAACTTGTTTACACGACAACACTTAGTATCAATCCATTTACACTCGCTTGAAATATCTTCATTCCATCGTTAGCGAAAATGTCGGCAGGGACGGGTTTCCAAGTGGGTGAGATCGTCAGAGGCGATGTTTGTTTCTACGAAATCGATCAAACCATAAAAACAGATATCATCTACAAGGGAAGAAGAGTCGCCAAGGGGACACTCAGGAGAGCATTGGATCTGCCACCGAAGATTACAGACAAAGGCGAATTGTTCGTGCCTCTTCACACCTGTGGTACTATGCTAATTCATTCAGCGCCACGATCAAGTGTCCTGTGGGAGACAAATCACAGTTCGAAAACGTACGTGTACATTCAATCTTCACACTGCTGTTGGGCACCATCCATTCTTCACGTTGCAACACCGCGAGGAGTCGAGCCGCTGATGCTGAGTTATCCAGGAACACTCCATGTATAAATTACCGTTCATCAGAGACTGTCGCTGGATTCGTGCCCACATCGACTCAGTACCCAACCGCAACTCAACCGCAGCGGAACCCCAATTACCGAGAGCTATGGTATACGAGTGGATGGATAACACGTTGTCTGATGTAGACTCTTCGTCGCTCGGCATAGACTCCAATTTTCCTCAACAGGTTGCGCGCGAGGTTTTGAGAGCTCTGGAAGTGTTTCACGGTAATGGGTGGATACACGGGGATGTGCATGTGAAGTGAGTCAAGCACCCTGCTTGGTACCTTGATTCTGTTTCAAGGGCACCACTTGCTCCCAATTTGGTGAACCGTGTGTTAATGGAATGGTCATAGGAACATCTTTCTGTCAAATATGGGTGAGCCGGATCAAGTCATTAAGTTGGGGGACTTGGGACACAGTATGTTCACTCTTGTGTACAAGCATTGAGCTTTCTCCCTAATATATAATAGGTATGAGCGCCAATCTCGAAGCAGCCCCTGACAATCGCCCACAGGTGAGTATCTATCTCCTAAACTACCCTTGGGGAGCATCACTAATTGTAAATCAGGGGACAAGATATCGTGCTCCAGAGATGTGGAAAGGCAGCATACCCTCGCCCAAGCTTGACATCTGGGGACTCGGTGTGACACTGACCAATTGTTAGTATCCTCCTTCACATGTCCATTTTCCCTAAGGCTGTCGTTTCTTACTTCAGTCTTCAGGGCTAGCGCGAGGGAACATTTTCGGATTACCAGAATCCCCAAAGGGTCTGCTAGCAGGGATCAACAAGGATGCATTCATCATCGCCAAAATCATTCGATTGCGTGGTGACATCGAATTGACTTTGGGCCCTCACCACGCCGTTATGCTTGAGGGCCACGCGATGGCGAAAGGTAACTACACCATTCCAGGCAATGGGCAGGGAATAAATGCCAGAATGGGTACTCGTACCTTGCGAGAAGAATTAGAGAGCTTGCAGACGCCTCTTGATCCAAGATGTATCGAATTTCTTGAATATCTCCTCAATGTGGATCCAGATCAGAGACCTACTGCTACGGAGGCGCTGCAGCATCCATGGCTGTAAGTTTACTTTCAATTATCTCAATTCAAATTCGATGCCCAAATGTATGTCCTCTACTTACAATGTCGCACTCTAGCCAAGGGGTAGCCGAAAGTCCTGCAGTAAATCAACAGAGCAGTGAGACTGCACATGGTCAACAGCAGGGTACACCACCTGAGCGAGGCGATAGCCGGAAGAGCGCCACCCAGACGGTTGGTGAAGATCAGCAACGTGCTCAAGGACACGATGAGCAGCCGGCACCTGAACGCCAGCGTGAGGACGGCAGGGGAAGAAAGATCAACGTTCCTCAATGCCGATGTAGCTGAGAGGAGTCATAAACCGTAGTCATTGCTGGCCTTAGCTTAGTCTTTTGTAGCGCACGAAATCAAGCGAGCGAATTTGTTGTCCTCATTTTGGTATCTCTAAAGAGGTGAATCATCGCGCATTGCCCAGAAAGCTGTGATTATCATTGACGGAAAAAAGAACAGCGACATTGCCTTATACAACACGATATTGAGCGGTATACAAAGTTCTATAGCATCACCACGTTGTCACATTGCGATTCAGAGCTCATAACTTGGTATCTTTTCGGGTCTCGCTTAAACGGCACTAGTTCTCGATCCCCCTGTTTCGTTTGTTGACATCCTTACCTACGCCGGACAGGCCATCGTTTGCACTTCGTAGCAGTAACTTCCACTGCTACCAACTCTGAAGTGAGCAAGGCAATTTTTAATCTAGAGAAGATCGAACGAACACGCGACGGAGCTTCAAAGGAATAGATATGAGTTTAATACGGTGCTGTGAAAGATGGAAGCAAAAAGGAAGAGGCAGGAATGAGTTTTAGAGCATCGATGATTTAATTGGTTGTAGGCTATGTTCACGATCTATGAAGGTGCAATTTCTCGTTGATTGTATTTGACGTTGATATCTCGTCTACTTGGAACGTGCATTCAGCTCAGCTCTTCTCCCGCCCAACGATCTCCCAATCTGGATCATGGTGTGCTTTGTGCCAGCTCTGCTTGTCGTTTGCTTTTCCTTTGAATCTATCATCTATTTCCTTTTCTGTCATATGATCGATGTTCTCAACCCTGGAGCTTGATTCTGATGTTGAAGGTTTGTCGATGGGTGGAGAGGTGCTTGATCCAGGTATCATCACTCCCAAAACCCTCCTAAAGACTGAGAACGTGGAAGCAGGTATCTCTGAAGAACCATTCTCGACAGAAGGAATTGTACGAGGATCCAGCTCCACCCGCTTGGCTTTCCCTTCGCCTTCCTCGTGATCAGTCTTTCTGATCTCATCATCATCCTCATCCTCATCCTCGTTCCCATCAGCCTCGTCTCCCTCCACAGCCCTTCCTTCGTTTCTACTCTTCCCACCTCGCCACCCTTGACCTTTCTGTTGATCCTTCAAACCCCCGCTTTGTGTGTTGAAAGGAATCTCGAATCCCCTAGCCTTCTTCCCCCCTCCAACACCAAGTGTGAAAGGTCGACATTTCGGACATAGTTCAGGTACTTGCTGGATAAGAGGGAGTTTTTCCATGTTGGGGCAGCGGATGGCATTTGTGTTTTGTATTCCGTTCTTGATTTTTAAAGTACTGAAAGGAAATGAGCGAGAAAATATGGGAGAGGAGAAGGGACATGGCGGAGTATGTGTTATGCGGGGTTGGGTTACTGTGGATGGAGATGGGGTTGGTGAAGACGGCCAGGTTTTGTGCGTGCAGGTGTAGGCATTGAGAGTATAGTGGCATTTTTGGGGCAGTGGGGTCGGATTCAAAGATGTTGGGATTGCTGCGGGAAGGTCAGAGGCGATGGCAATGGCAGAGGTAGGTGCTGAAGAGCATGGTGGCATGGCTGTTTGGTATCTGATTGGACGGTGTGGTGTGGGAGGCGCTTGGGTTGATTCCCTATGTTCTGATTGCGTAGAGGATGAAAGATATCGGAGGTTGATTTGCGGGCGAGAAACTTTTGAGCATGTTGAGGTGGCAAGAGCATGAGACTTGTGGAGTACGTACTTGTGAATCTAGTGATACCACTGATGACTGTTCCTGAGGAATGGAGTCATGGTGTACACTGGGATTGTCCTTCTGTCTGACTTGAGGGCAAATAACCTTCGGAAACGTTCAAGTGGACACTCACCACATCCGTGAATCATCCAAGGTATTATTTGTCGTTTCCTCTCCCGAGAGAGCCCTCAATCCGATGTCTACAATACTGAATACTGTTTTCTGAAGTATTTCATGGTGGTTTGAAGTGATCTCTGGTGCGTTCCCAACTCGTCTTGAGCCCCATTTTGGACATCTAACAGGGCGGGGCGGCTTCGTACATTGGATGCCTCCTCCAATACATCATGAAGGACGTCTTGATACAGTATGTCTCGAGCCAAGTCATATCAACTTCGGCTTCCTCAATACTCAAAGTGGAGAGAAATCCAATTGTGACAAAATCAGTCACGCAATCGTCTTGCTCTTCTCCCTTGGCGCTCAAAAGCAATGCGCGAAAGCCTTCGCCGTCACCGTGTGGAAATGAGAACAATACCAAGAAGGGAAATGCTGACATTTCTATACCACACCTGTGACTTTCAATACCCATTTGTGGACATACCAAGTTGACGCCAGATTTACAACGGATCAAGGATCTCGAAAAGTTCTGGCGACTTCTAGCAAATTTGTATCTCATGTCGAACGCATGCGATTCTGGAGCATGAGGAAATGTGGATTGGGATAACTCTAGATTACGACACATAATTGGTAGAATTTCGATTATAAGGAACAGCCTTATTTCACCAAAAAAATTCAGAACATTACTCCAGCCCTGCCTCGAATATTTCGCAGGCTATAACGAGCCATTGCAACTCAACTGGTGCGTTTATTTGCTGGCTAACATAGTCCCCGGTGGCGGGCAGTGACAAATGCTAGAGGTGGGCAAGACTGCTATGTAGAGCTTGGCTGCATTCAATCATCTGCATTGAGTGACTTCAATTTGGGTCGCTAGGATCGTCACCGCGGAAACTTGTAATGAAACCGATGACTTAAACGTATTGAAGCCGAAGAAAGGGCTTTTGTGATAACTCACCGTTGTACGATCATGCCATCCTCTCGCTTGTTATCAGAGAAGTAAATATGAAGAAAAAGAGCTCCAAAGACTCGTGGTACAGTGAAAGATCACCTCGCAAGTCTTGACCAGAACTGGAGTGAGGTGATAGACCGTCCGTCAAAGTGTATAATCTTTAAGTGGAAGGCTAGAATTTGCGTAGGACGGCATGAAGCTGATCCCGGGTTTCATCTGATACTGAAGTCATCTTCATTGCGTTCAGTGAGCTCGCAAGATATACGGACTTCCTGTCCCTATCAGCCTTTCGGCTCGTCTCCGTTGTTGACATTTGTTTGCCCACTGAACTCAGGGAAGATTTGGAGAGCTCTAGTTCATCGCAGACGCGGCTTAGCAACTGGCATTATTTATCATCTCATGTCACACAGCCAGGTACTTGACGCTGCATTTGCGTGCCACATAACGATAAACAAAATCTGACATGGGGGGGGTCCATCACGAGCTTTTCAAGAAGTGTGTAAATTGGGAGCCTATCGTCGTCACAAGACAAGTTACTTATAATCTGGTAGATTGAAGAACTACAAAATAAAAGCAAATAGTGAAAGTATATGAAGAGAACAGGAAGAAGTGTTGGATAAAGTCGAAATAGATGAAAATGCCAAGTTCGCCAAAAGGAGTAAGTTCTCACGCCGCAATTGCCTGCATCCGTCTCTAGCGGCTTGGAGATAGGAACAGCCTCCACAATCCAATCTATTCTCTCCGTCCCCAGCCAGCCTGCCTCGCTCCGATGTCTCCTCTCTATTCACCTCAGCAGTGTAGTCGACGGAGGGCAAAGGCCAATCCATCACTCCCAAGCGTCGTCGTCGCCCATCCAGATGTCGAAAGAAAGCGATCCCTTCGCGAACATGCCGAAAGATAAGGAGGATCATGCTTTCGCGACGACGATGAACGGAAGGCCCATGCCTCTACCCCTGCGGCGCATTCAGCGCATCACCACGACACCGGTATTTAAGCTTGTTGCCGCGATAATACTCATACTGCTCGGCATACGCTGGGTCCTGGATCATAATTATAACAATGACGATTGGCCTGGATCGGTGCGGCCTACGATGAGCGTCGAAAGTCGCTGGATCAAGTGGGACAATAAGCAGTATATCCAGATCGTGGCAGACGAGGAGAAGCTGTGCAGTGCCGTCCTGACATGGCACGATATTGAGTCAATAGGGAGTCGTGCGAGGAGGTGAGTAGCGCAAAGTTGACACAGTCTAAGTTCAAATATTGACAAGAATACAGAAGCTTAATTTTCCCCTCCAACTGGAGCCCAGACGAAGTCGAAACCGACCCCGCGCTCAACAATACCTTAACTCGAAAGGCGCATCTTCTGCGCGAAGCTCGCGATAAATATTTTGTGCGACTACATCCCATTGACTCTCTGAAAGAGAACGTTGCCGAGCGAGGAATATGGACGGATCAGTATATCAAGCTGATAGCATTCAACTTAACTCAGTTCTCGCGGGTACTAGTCCTTGACTCTGCCTCCCAACCAAGAGGGAACCTCGATGCTGTATTCCTCCTCCCAGAGTCCAAGTTGGCTATGCCTTGGGTATACTGGGGCGAGCCAACAGGGTGGGCATTCTCTAATCAAATGATGCTTATAACACCTTCCGCGACGGAATTCGCAAAGATACAAGCCGAAATTGAGAAGGCAGATCCTGATCAATACGATCTCACGATCGTCGAGAAACTATATAAAAGCAAGACACTGAAGATTCCACAACGGCCATATCATTTAATGACGGGCGAGTTCCGCCGACAAGATCACTCGAAGTACCTCGGCTCGAGTAAGAAATGGGATCCAGAAGAGGCCCTACACAGCTCCAAGATGCTACATTTTTCAGACTGGCCCGTTCCTCGACCATGGGACAGTGCTTCACAGGTGATGCTGAATAAGCATATGCCGAAGTGTCTGAAGAGCGAGTGGTTTGGAGCAACGAACTGTAAAGATAGGATGATGTGGATGCAGCTGTATGCTGATTATGCTGCGAAGAGGAAGGGTTTCTGTGGAAGCCACTTCGAGGTCAAGGTGCGGAACCAGGAGGCTGATGCTATGTTGAGGCATGGGAGGTTCTTCCACGATGAAGGTTCATGATAGAGGTGTGGGATATTGGATGCAATCTTGGATGTGTGATTGGTTGATAAGTTTATACCCCTTAAGTTACTTGAATAATGAGCATTTTTAACAATCATGACTCGATTGATGGTCTTAGGAATGGTTGCCCACAGAGAGATTATTCCCATTCTCCAATTTTCACCTTCATGTGTCCTAGGTCCTCTCATTGTGCGCTCCCAAAGTCTTCGCCCAACCAACTACTTCGTTCTCGGACGAAAACAATCATCGCGTCGACATACTCTACCCACCATAAACACTAATACTATCAATAGCATCATCAGTGGACATCCAGCACGAGGCTTCCTTACCAACCATTCAGCGTACCTGAGCAACCAAATTGCCAAGCACACCCAAACACCCAAACATCCCACATAAATAGCCATGGGGATCTTCCCACACCTCCACTTTCCAATTGCCCTTAACCAATATCAACTGTGATCGTCGGCTTCGCTTGCGAGAAAACCAATCATCTTCCCTCCACATCGACTTCGTCCGAGTCGCGAACGTTCGCAGCCTTGCTCAAATATGTGGGTGTCTCACTTCTACATTCCCATGTGAGAAGGAACTGACTTTCCGCTACTAGAAAATACAGCCTTGTCCAAGTATGCCGGTGTCTCAACACTACATTCCTGAGCAGTAGTGTCAAACTAGAGCGCGTTGAGATTTCACGATCGCGCAAACGTCACACTTCAGCATTCCGTAGCAACAAGTTGATACCCACATTTCTTGATTCCGTCAAGCACTACAATGCACATAGTATAGACTCAGTGATTAATTCGTTTCAATCGCAGGATAATGTAGCCGAGGAATGAAACTTTGCTGGGCAATGGCATGTAATCTTTTATTAGCTACCTTTAGCTGCTTTACTCGAGTCAATGTGCTCGATCGAGTAATATAAAGGTACTGGGCAAGCCACCAGCTTTTACAATCAGCAACTCATCAACTGCCACTCGTTTAGATAGTTCCCCGACAAGCAAACAACAGCACAAACACCAGCACTTTTCAATATGCGTACCTCAACTCAGCTTCTCAGCGGCCTCGGCTTCCTTGCACTCCTCGCTCCGGCAAGTGCACAAAGCAGCAGCAGCATCGAGTCGTCCATCGAGTCGTCCTTCGAGAGCTCGTCAACCATTCTGCCCAGCTCCCAGTCCTCCTCTGAGATCGTTTCCACCACTGAGCTGTCGTCCACCACTGGTGCGTCGTCCTCATCTGAGGTGTCATCGACCCAAACCTCTTCTGAGGTTTCGTCGTTCACGACCCCTTCATCGTCGCTGTCCACCTCCTTCGTCCCATCCTCGTCGACCTCGGAGTCCTCATTGTCATCATTGTCATCATTCTCATCATTGTCATCATTCTCATCAGTGGCATCATCCTCAACCACCGTTAATGTGACCACCTCATCGACCTCGAGCTCAACATCTTCGTCCGCAACCCCAACCGGTTCCCAATCTGCTCCATTCTTCTTGACTATCCAGACCGCAGCCTCGAAGAGACGTCAACTCGCATCCGGCTCTTATTTGGCTGTGGTCAATGGTCAATTGATTGCAACCGATGCATGCAATGTGATCCCACCAACTGCATTCACAATTGACGCTGATCGTTTGAGAGCCGGCGATTCTTTCGCTACTGCCACCGCCGCAGAGATCGCTGCCCCCGGATACTCCGCTGTTGAGTTTGCTGCTGTCGCAGCTGCTGGCGATGTCCAGACCGTCTTTGCCGTCGACGCTGTCGCAGGCCTGTCCTGGACCAACGCTGTTTTCCTCAATGGCGCTGCTGACTTCTGCTTGTTGAACAATGTTGTCCAGGCTGCCTACACCGTCCCCATTGCCTCGATCGCCGATTGTGTCCCCGTCAACTTGGTCAGCAGCCAGGAAGGTTAGTACACTCTCTCCCCGACCATATGATAATGCAACTAACATCGTTCCAGTATGCGAAACTCCCGTTACCAACATCATCATCGGTGTTGAGATCAGCATTGAAATCACCATCATCAACGTTGTCAATGTCATCAACGGCGCCACTGGTATGTTATAATCATTTACAGACGACAGACGGACTCCTTACTGATGAATTACAGTCACCGCTACCTCCACCGAGACCAAGACTGTCAGACACCCAATGACTCGTACCTCAGGACCAGTCGTGACATCCTCCGTCGGCAGCAACGGAACCGGTAAGCTACAAATCTCGAGATAACCTTACCATCATGCTAACCTCACATAGTCTACTACACCACCACCGTTGCTTGCGTACAATGCCAGTGCCCAGGTTACGTTCCAGGCCAGCTCACCGTTATCGCAGTAAGTTAACCTTGACTTTACCTCCAAGACTGCCAACTGACCCAACATCCAGACCAAGAGCGTTTGCCCAGTCTGCGTCGCTTCCACAGTTACCCCAGTCACTGCGACCGTTATTCCATGTGCCACCTGCGCAGCTCTTGTCCCTGGTACTGTCACCCAGACTGGTGGAGGCAAGCCATCCGCATACACTGTTCTTGTACCAGCCACCACCGCCGCCGGTACCCCAGGCCAGCAGACCCCAGTCGTCACTGCAACCGCTGTCGCCGGCAACCCAACATCCCCAGTTACCTACACTGGTGCAGCTTCTTCCATCAGCGCCAAGGGTGCCGTCTTCGGTATCGTTGTCGGTCTCTTCCTTTCGCTCTGTTAGTTCGACATAGTTGAGGCATTTGGGAATGGCGTCGTGGGAGGTACCCGAGCTAGCATTGCTCACGGGAATTAATTTCGACCATGCATAACACTTTATCTTTTACCAGCTACAATAGTTTTAATACATACCTTCATTCGTTGATTTCAAATAAAAGTTCATGTTCCAATTATCTAAGCTTGTGATGTGAGACTTAATTGACACTTTGTCTAAGCTATATTAAGCACCGCAGTGTCATGGAAGTTTTCCATCATCGAGACAATTACAGAAGCGATCTCCGATGACAAAATAGATGTCACCAACTACAGTATTCGGATTCATTATTTCACAAACATGGCCCTCTACTCCACTCCCATACCTGAGAAATTAAAACAATAATCTTATTCACATCCCGTCCACTTCACCTTCCAACTCTCTCCCTCCCTTCCTTCCCACGAACCCATCCCTCTCTTCCCTCCTCTACAACCCCCAATGCCCCTTAACCAACCACGCAGCATACGTCCCCAGCCCACCAAGTACCCCCAGACTCCCAACATACCCAACCGGTCTCCCCACCCCACCATCCCCAAAATTCCCACTGATCATCAACCCCGCCTCCGCGTGCGCGACACGCAACGCCAGCAGCGTCGCCATCGTGTAATGCAGCGCTTTACGGTTCCCGCCGTTGAGCTCTGCGATGATGAGGAGGATGAAGGCGAGGGGCACGTTTTCGAGGAAGTTGGAGTGTGAGTGGGAGGAGAGTGTTAGGGGGGAGTATTTTGATGTGGCTTTTGGGGTGGAGGGATCGGTGGACGACTAGAGAGGGAGAGGTTGGTTAGTTGGACATGCGTATGGGGAGAATTTCGTACTGAAGTGTCCTTGTCGCCGAAGTAGATGTGTGTTTTGACGCGCTGGTTGAAGACTCGGCTAGAGAGGAAGATGTTGTAGAGTGCGAATGGGGCTGCCCACGTGCCAGCAATAGCTGTGATAGTTAGTTGTCAGGTCGTTGGGCAGTGAGAGGGGCATTGAGCTTCAAAGCGTAGAAGAGCCTGAGAACAGTGAAAATTTCAAGAAGTCGCGAAGAAAGAAGAGAGGGCGAAGCGTAGTAAAAGCTCGTAATCGTTCGATACATAATACAATCGATCAAAGCGAGAAAACTTACGCAGCAGCTTTGGGACGGGAATTCCGACTGTAGTCATTATGAAGTCAATGGGAGTTGCCTCGTTTGCCAATACTTCTGCTAAGAAATAGTTATATTTCTAGGCTCAAACGTAACGCGAGATAGATTCAAGAAGTCGATGGTAGCTTGTCAACAGTAATGAGATTATTTTGGTATTAAAAGGGAAGATGAGAGCAAGAGTCCAGACTATATACGAAGGTAGAGCTCTCTCTGTCGCCAGCCATGGTGCTTGGTCGTAAAAGCTACCCCGCCCACCACATCAGAACGCAAAAGGATGACAAATGTTGCTGGGCAGCTGGGGTCCCCAAAAAGGTTGCACCTTCCTTTCTCCCGAGGACCTCATGCGGGATAGCTACTCGCGTCTCAAAAACGTCATGATAGGCATGTAAATAATTCATGATAAGCTATCCGCTTAGACAGTATGGAGTTTAGACTGGCGCCAAACGATGCGCGGGAAGGTTGGTTGCAGCACTAGCTGCAATCGAAGACGACGGCATCTCGATCTCTCCAGGAGATAAGGCCTCATCTAGATTTTGGACTTTTAGGACCAACGAGACACCCTGAACATGGGTATTTGACAATGCAACAACGCAGCAATAAATACCATCAAGAAACGCTTGTCCACAAACTCGTAACACATCTCCAATACCTCTCAGCATCGACAAGCAAATGTCCACAATGCGTACTATCAACCCATCTATCTCCTTGAACCGTATATCCCAAACCCCTCGCCTCCTCAATATGTTCCTCCACAAATTCCCAAGCAACCTTATCGTCCGCTTCACTGTAAACATACAACCTCTTCACGTCCGTCGCAAAATACGCCTTGTTATTCAGATCCGCTCTCGTCCGCGCGATCAGATCCGGTTTCCCGCTCACCCAGTACGCAAAAACGTATAGGAAGAACATGATACGTATCCCAATATTCGTGAGCGCGTTCAGAATCGGATGTTTGGGTAATGCCACGGCAAAGGCGCGGATTGTGTATGCGTATTTGACGCGCCCTGGTGTGCTGTCTAATATCATGCCCGTGACGGGTAATGGCCGTCCTGTCTTCGCGTGGTATTCCTTTGCTACAAGGCAAGTTGTCCATGCTCCGCCGACTGAGAAGAAATGTACGATGACTTTGGACTCGGGCGGTAGTGTGCAGAGAATTTCAAGGGCAGGTTGGATGCGCTTGAGGTTCGAGGAGTGAGGGAGGAAAGCGGCGTCGATTGAGGTCGTCGTGATGGCTATGATGCGTGCAGATGGATAGAGCCTTTCGTATTCCGCGGTGTATTTCGCGAGATTCCTTGGAGAAGCATCCATCCAGCCTGCGAGGAAGATAACATCTGGATCTGGTGTGGTGGAGGACTTCGATTTCGATGTGGTAGGTTCGTGGTAGAAGACTGATTGATTCAGACGAATGAAGTGCTCCAATGCCACGGAAGCTTTTGCGGCGGCGTTGAGCGACATCTCGATTATTCCTCCGGGTATTTCGAGTGAGAGAAGGACAATCAGAGAGATTGCACCTACATTTATATGTCTACTGGACTCTTGTTTGGCCCTCCATCCAGCGATGGGAGCCTGCTGGCGACGACCTTACCATGCCTCATCTGAGCGGGAACGGAGTCTTGTCGTTGATATACTTGCCAAGTGCCGAGGCGTGAAGTGCTCTGAGCATATGCCACGCCATGCTTTTCTTGTGAGTTTTGAGGATTCAAGTGAGTTCTGTCCGTATTCGTTTGTTCTGTCTCACCGCGAACGGGAACGGGCCCCTTTTCTACCGAGCCGAGGCAGTCACGATTCTCTGGACTTGAGGAAAAGGATCCGAGAACTTCGATACGAAATTGAATCGAAAACGCAAAGTCCGCCCATCGAGTAAACTCAGACTCTGAATCGGATCAAGTGTCCCAGCAAGCCTGGCTCTTGCTTCAAGCCAAACCATTACCAGTCACGTGCCTCTCATCATGAGAGACAACATGTCGTATGGAGGGGTCCATTAGAATGGTAGCTTCCTCCAAAAGGTGCCATCGGTTGGCTGTTGTATATCCGCCTGGCGCAAATAGAACTGCTGACCATCAAGCGCTATCATGAGGAAGAAGACTCAATGAGAACGAGCGGCTGTGGAGGAGATTCCTTACACTGAATATCAGCAACAAACGGCAATCGACTTGACATGAAAAATATCTGTTGCACAGGAGACTATACATCGATGATGTATTCTCTGCAACCAGAGGTCGAGCAAGGCGGAGTAGGTTGTGCGAGTTGGTCTGATCAGTTCAGTTGGATGGAAGCCTGTTGGCACGGACTAAGCGAGCCCCTGAAGCCATAGCAAGCGAACATCAACAAACACACTGATCATCCATTGACAATCTGTTCGGCCTTACAGAGGCTTTGTGTCGCTTGTGGATTTTATCTGACTTGGAAGAATGCCGATCGAGGGTTCTTTGAGAGTTCTTCTGCTCCGGATTGGGAAATCCTACGGAAGCTGAGAACAAAGAACAAAGACGCATCCCGCTAAGCGATCAGAACCTGCCGCAAACGATTGCACAAGTCAATGCATATACATAAATGGAGGCCGGTGTATCAACAAAGACACCTAGGTGTCATAAGTAAGTATAGCCCCTGATTGTGTCTTTTTACTTTCAGGTTTGTCCAATTCGGCAACAGATTCCTCAAACCACGGCCAAAGTCACAACTAGAATCTCGGTCCATTGCGACGGAGGATAGCCTTGCGTCAAAATGGCGACGCCAATCCCACCGATAGCCATGGACTTCCTCGATACCGAAGATGAGATGCAAAAGATAGAAGTGGAAGCATTGAACAACAAAGATCCTGTATCGACGATGGAGTATCTGCTCCAAGAAACACAACATGCATTTCAGATCATCGATCAACGGCAGAATGAGGTGAAAGCATTGCAGGCTGAGATCACTCGACTCAAGTCAGCTGGTATATCGGCTACGAACCAGGCGCAGATACCTGCCAATCTAATGGAAAACCGCACAGTTGATAGCAGGAAACTGTCAGATGTGGTTGGGAAATTCGTCACTATGAAGCAGCAAATCGAGAATCGCATGTCAGCAGATGATGACTACGATCAGTTTGATGCCGATGCCCTCCTCGAGGATATCGAAAACCTGGAAGCAGCGCACTCAAATTACGAGTCTAGCGTTGATACGATCATCACCGTCTTGCAAAACGCACAGACCGAGTCTACCAAAACCATCGCGAGACTCAGTAGTCAGATCAAAGCAACCAACGAGCGCTCCACAACAGCCGAGAAAGCAGCTGGGGATACAGCTGTTGCAGCCGTAAAGAGTGCGGGAGTCATGAGCATTGAGAACGCGAAATTGCGAGCTGAGGTGGATAAACTCAAAAGTGGCAACAGCAACGGCGAATCCTCTGAAGTCAGGTCTGGCCATAATAGGAACAACCACGGCATCAGCGATCACCACCTGAAAGAGCTTCTCGATTTCGCCAACAAATATGCTAGCACAGTGCCGGTACTCGAGTACCTTAGGCAGCTAATCAACTCATCGGGACAAGGCCAACATGGGGGCTCAAATGGTGCGCAATGTTGCAGTGTAGATGGTATTTGCTGCAGAGATTGCGAGATCGACTTCAGAGAATACATCAGGCTGTTTGATGAGAGTATCGATAATGCAAGCTGTCTCCAGCATCGAATCGCCACTCTCGAATCAATCATTCGAGACGGAAGCAACATCCCACCAGACCGGCTAGATAACTTCATCCAACTCACCGAAGAGATCAATAGGCTCCAGCGACAACTGGACGAAGCAAACTCTGAGCTTTCATATTTCAACGCTATTCGCGAAGAAGGTCCTGCTGGCCACCAGTTGGTCCTTGGAGGAAGCAACACTGATTTCACGCGTCTCTTATCACGGATCTCAGAGCTTGAAGCAGAGAACACAGCTCTAGGGGAAGAGCTTGAAGATGCAGTCAACAAGATCTCCAACATGGAAAATGGAGATGTTTTGGCCGAGAACGAGGAGGTTGGGGACCTTCATGAAGAGATTGATTCATTGAGAGATCAGATTGCTTCTTTGAGACGTGGAAGCCGAGAAGAAATAATTCAACAGCTTGACAAAGAGCTTGCCGAGTGTGAGAAACAAATGGAGAAGGCAACCACGGAATCCATACTAGTGCAGCATTCTCATCAACATCTTCAGGGTGACTATGACGCAGCCCAAGCAGAAGTCGCTCGCCTACAGGAAGTCATCAAAGGGCTTCGACAAAAATCGGGTGCCTCTGTTGACGTTGACGAGATCGCGAGACTGACGACCGCTTTGGCTGAATGTGAACGCCAGAGAAGCAAGGATGCCATTGAGATAGTCCAGTTGGATGAACTGCTTATAGAGTCCACGGACAAGCAGCAAGATCTACAGCCAGATTCAGGCGATGCCCCACCAGATGCTTCCTATTCAGACGCTGAAGTCACCAGGCTTAACAAAAAATCAACAGAAGCACCATCCAACATTGTCAATGCTAAGAGAGAGATGCTTGCGATTCAAGAACGACTGAATGATTGTGAGACAAATAGATCAGCGCCAAGTTCTACCGATATCAATATCGCAGCGATCGCAGCAAGAGCAAACAAAGTCCAGGGTCTCGAAGACAAGCTCAAAGAAGCTGAGAAGACAATTGTATTATTGCAGGCTCGTATCGCAGGCGATCGAAATGCAGGACATCAAGCCGAGGTCGACCAACTAAACGAGCGCATAAAAGAATTCTCCGACTTCCTTGATGAGAGGGAGCAGGAGCTCGCAGAGCTGCAAGCAGAACATGCAGAGCAAACAGCATCTCTCGAAATTCTTGCTTTGGCAAAAGCACACGTCGAGGCACAACGTGGTCGGGCAGAGGCGGATCTCGAGAAGGAAATCCAGGACGGCGGAAACAGCATTGCAGAGATGGAAGCCAGAATCAACGAACTTCAGGAAAAGCTCGACCAATGCAATGCGGAAAGCAAGAAGCCAGCCACAGATACAGGATCCGCTCGCCTAAAGAAGCAAATCAAAGACCTAACCACTGAAAGAGACGACTTGTTAGAAGAACTCAATACCGTCGGTCAAGATCCAGAACAGATCACAACGGTAAAGTGGTTACGAGGCAAAAAAGCGGATCTGAAAGAGGAGCTTGAAAACGCCAAGCGCGAGTTCAAGGAACGAGATGCCGCAGCTACCAAAGCTCAAGCTGCAGCGACGAGGCTTCAGACTGCTCTAGACAAAGCAGAGGAAACAGCGGAGCGTATCCGAAGTGAAAGAACGCAAGCACGAAAGCAAAGAGACGACGCGAGGAAGCGACTAGAAGCTTGTGAGACAGGTGTTGGCACTCATACAGACTTGGAAGCGCTTCGAGCTGAACTCAAAAAGCACAAGAGCGCGGCATCAGCATCAGATAGAGCATGTGGAGCCTCTAAGATCGCCAAGGAAAAGCTACGGAACGAGAGAGACAAAGCTCTTGCCGAGAGAGATGCAGCTCGCAGGGAAAGAGACGAGGGCAGAAGTGGATCTCCTACCGCTACTCAGAAGTTGACGAGCAGAATAGCAGAATTGGAGAAAGATCTAGAACATTCCACTGAATCTCAGCAAGAAGCCGAGGATCAATTTGCTGAGGAGAAGAGCATTCTGCGCAACAAGATCCGGGACCTGGAACTATCTCTGGCAAACACTCAGAAGTTGTTGGACGCAAGCAGACTGACGAGCAGAGACGCCGAGGACGGAAGTATTAGACAGCTTGAGCAGCTCAAATTGCAACTGCAAGATGAGAGAGACAGCACTCAGCGGTTGCAGGACGAGTTGACTAAGGCTCAGGCTGATGGCGACGTTTCCGAGTCGGATAGGAACGCCGCATTGGTGAGGCATTTGAATTTTGCAGGGAGCAGACTCCTTGCCCGCGAACAGCTGATCAATGATATGAACACCCGACTTAGTTCTGCTGCCGCATCGAAGAATGTAGAAGCGGCGGAGCTCAGGAGACAACTGGCAGTTGCCCAAGCTGAGATTTTCCGCTTGAACGTAGATCCGACACCTGAACAAGAAGAACTCACACGCTTGAGAGAAGAGAACAGCGAGCTGAACGACAAGTTGCAAGATGTCAAAGATGCTAGGAGACGCCTTTCGAATGAGCAGGCTGAAACAGAGCGCTTGAGGAGCTCGGCCCGCGATCTCTTACTCAAGATCAAGGAAGGTCGATGCTGCGAGAAGGCCAGAGAGGCTTCTGGGTGGGAGGTTGCAGGCAATGCTGCAGATGAGTATATCGAGTCGGAGAGAGGATGTAGACTGGAGACCATCTCAGCGCTCGAGGACGACCTAAAAAAGAGTAACCGGATTATCGCAAACTTGTCCATTACACTAGAACGGAACACTCGCGACAGTGAACGCCAGACTTCAGAGAACTTGACGAACTTGGCAGCTGCTCGAGCACAGCTCGCAAGCCTAACCACCCAACTCGAGAACATTTCTCCCGAGACGGATGCTCATCTATGGCAGAAGATAAATGATTGCAACAGAGAGTTGGACTCTAAGGAGAAGCTAATCCAAGAGCAGCGAGACGATATTACGGACCTGCAACTGAAGGTAGAAAATGCCCAGACCGAAGTCTCCACATTGCATGACGAGATTTCCTGCTTGGAGAAGGCAAACACAGACTTGGAGGATCAACTCAGCGATCGCTTACATAACAAGAATGGACGAGCTACTCAATCGTCATTCACAGCCATGACAGAGTCTGAGAAAGATGAGGAGATTCAAGAACTTAAGGCGAAACTTGCAAGAAAGGAGGCAGAGCTCAAAAGCAAGAAAAGAGCCACGCGCGAGCCTCGAGCGAAGTTCACCGACGATGGCGATGACGACGAACTTGAAGAAACAATGCTGGAGAACGAGCGACTGCGAAGCCGCCGAGAAAAGGAGCGAAAGGCACTTGTGACCCAGAACAGGAAACTACGCGAACAGCTCAAATTAGCGAACACGAAGTATGCCGAAATGGACGGGTTCGTCGACGGGGACCTCCAGAATGAACCTGATCTAGGTAACGATGCTGCGCAGAGAAGGTTAATCGCCACGCTGAAAGGGCACAAGAAGAGACTTCAGAAAGAATTGGATAGTTGGAAAACAAATGACATTTTGAAGGACCGCCAACAGCAGATAACGAAGCTCGAAAGAGAGATTGAAGAATTTCATTATAAGCTTGTCGCCACAGGCGGGACCCAGAATACTGTGAGCGGGCAAATTGATTCTTCGCAAATGTCAACAGAAGAGAGAAATGGTTACATCGTAGATATCGAGACATGGCAACAGCGAGTCCGCGAACTAGAAGAAGAGATCGAGGAGCTGAAAGAGGAGGTGGCGTCTTTGCAGGAAGAGAATGCTAGACTTGCCGAAGAGCTTAAGACCAAGAGAGACTTCCTCGACAAAGTATTGAATACAGTGGACAACTTCAAAGAAGAGGTTCAAGCAATCGAAGAGGAAGAAGTGGATCCAGATAAACCATACGACAATGCATCCGAAGCAAGCACCGAGATCATTACCGAACTTCTGGGCGGTCGTAGAGATGCTACCACTCCAGCAGCGGAGCGTCGTCAGTCGCGGGATTTCGGACGACGGATGACTGCCAGTAGTATCCGAAGGTCAAGTCGACAGGGTGAGTTTACTCCAAAGGCCAATCCGCGGTATGTTAAGCTAACGTGAATCGCAGTTGAGGAACCTCTTGTAACAAGAAGCAAGAGAGCTACAAGGCGCACTGTAACGATAGAGCCAGAACCAGAGCCAGCCACTAGGCGCAGTAGAAGGACAGTAAAGACTATCCCAGAGGAGCCAACGGAGTCTGTAGAACCCGAGACGCGGGCGACTAGATCATCGAAGCGCAAGACTGCCGCAACTGAGACAAGTGCAAAGCAGACAAAGACTCCTGCGAAGAAGCGAAAGCTCAAATGAGCTGACAAGCAGGTTCTCTCCTATAGCCCTATAGCTCGACTGTATTGTGGAGGTGGTGAAGTGTGCCACACCTTCCGGATTCTGGCAAGCATCGGAAATGGACTCGGTGTGGAGAAGTCATGTATGTTGTATACTAGGAGTTAGGAGTTCTGATGTTTGCGCCAATGGTTAGGCTTGTTGGCTTGTGCAATAATGCAAAGGCAGATGAGAAAGTTTTTTCTGTTTCTGAAGATGCAAGTCGAAGTGACAGAATAACTGAATACGTATACCTGACAGTCTATTGGCACCTGCCTAATATAAATTTTGTGGTTTGAATCATGAACGAGGCATTTGTCGATTGACTAAAGGTGTTGTCACCTTGACAATACTGTAACAATTTTCCAAGTCGAACAGTTTCATGCCATACCTTGCTAGGACGTCACGCATTCAGCCCCCGGTCCCATCTCTAGGATCCTCCGGTATTTTGTACTCTCACAACTCGACAATCGTTCCACCATCCTCGACCCTCGTACCCAACCTTCCCACCCAGCCAGGCACATGTCTTCCCCCAACGTCCTACTGATAAGCACCATACACAATACCATTCTGACAAGCAACACAGACTCTGTGTCCACATACATTACAGCGGCTCAGGTAGTTACCATTTCGGCACTGCTCACAATCAGCCTTCATTCCTTACACTTCTCCGCGACTCCCTATCTTGCAGCAACCCCACATCTTGATCTCCCTTCTCTCAATTTGCTTCGTTTGCTGATATACTTTGTGCGGACGTGCCTGTAGATATGTACCGAGTATCCGTTGCTGCTTGCGAGAAAATCGAGGTGGATTTATAAGGAGGGAAAGAAAGGGTCAGCGGAAGAAAAAGTTGCTTATATACCCCGAAAATCGAGTGAGAGTTCAGTAACATGGCTGAACATAGACCGCGTGTGGAATAACAGCCGCATTCTATACCCCGTTGCCAATATATCGGCTGCCTGTCAAACATGCACAGAGTCTGCTTGATTGCCTAGTCATCCCTACCTTGCTGAAGTGACTGGATGACCGCTGAGTTCGCCTGTTGTACGACTTAGATGAGACATCTCGTAGTTTCGCTTGTCAATCATAAGAAGCCAACCAAACAACTTTGTCCAACCAGTCGACACCGTAGCAGCATTAGTGAAGCCACATTTCACATTCGTTCACTTAATCAGAAGACATAGCACTACTTCACAACGCACCAAGAAGAATGATACAGAGAAAGTTGTTCTATTACTACAGTTAATGTGCCGGGAACAACTAAACCATGGAAAGTAAGTAACTAGTGCACGAAAAGGCGAAGCAAAAGCGGCCAAGCCTGATGACTTTCATACACCAAGTGTAGGAAATCCGAAAATTTATGTTAGCATCGTAGAGGTGACCAGAATCCCAGGCCTAATTTCCTGGTGGTGGTGGAGGAGCATCGCTTGGAGGAGGTGGAGGTGGTGCACCGCCTGGAGGAGGAGGTGGGATGCTGGACGTCGGAGGTGGTGGTGGAGGGCTTCCTGCGAATTGTTGAAGAAGAGCACTCAAACCAGCACCGCTCAATCCAGGGGGAGCAGCGAGCCCAGGTGGCGCACCCATAGATTGCTGAGGAGGATAGCCACCGGAATAGCCTGGAGCTGTGTAGCCACCATAACCGGCGGCAGGAGGAGGGTAAGCAGGAGCTGCTTGTGCCCAAGGTGCAGGATTGCTACCAGCTGGGGGAGGAGCATTATAGCCCTGCTGGCCACCACCATAGTAAGAATCACCACCACGGCTCTCGTTTCCACGTGGACGATCTCTTGCCCATGGTGCAGCGCCTCCAGATGGTGCAGAATCGCGGGAGTCGAATCCTCGGTCATCCCCTCGTTTCTGCCATGGAGCAGCAGCACCAGTGGGACCGCGCTGCCAAGGCTTGACATCGTCCTGGGGAGGTTGGTCGAAGTTTCCGCCTGGACCTGCTTCGATTTGTCGGGGACCATCTGGGGCAGGACCACCAGAAAGTTCGTTCATAAGTGACTACAATATGTTAGCTTTGCCTTCGGTTTAGGAATGAGACTACTTACCTCGTACTCCCGATCGACGGCATCTCCTGCACCAATACGACCAACGCCAGCTGCTGGAGGACCACCAGGACCATCATTGCGCCAATTAGCACCACGTTGTCTATATACAGTCAGCATTTTCCTCGCTCTAGTGTATCGATTATGAGCATACCGGTCAGGGCAATCTCTAGCCATGTGGCCTGCGTTACCACAGACACGGCAGATGATGTTGGCGGTGAAGTTGCGTTGTTCTGGGCAATCGTATTTTCGGTGACCAATTTGTCCACAATTCTGGCATGCTTGGTTCTCATCGTCACGAAGAGTACCGTTGAGTGCTGCAAGCTCACGAAGTTGATTGCGCTTGAGCTCGTTCTGGCCTTCAGGAATAGAAGCAGCCTAAATGTGTTAGTACACATATAACAATGTGCGAGGGGACGGACTTACAGTTTCAATGATGTTGTGAATCAGCTTCTTTGCCTTGTTGACCTTCTCCTCGGTGTCTGCCATGATCAAGCAATGAAGATCTTCCTCCTGGTTGCTGGTGTGAGCGGCGTCGGAACGACCCTTTCCTTCCTTGACGGATCCTTTTCCACGGATGGCAATTTTGGCCTGGGATTCTGTTTCCATTTTCTTCAATGTGTTGCCACGAGGTCCGATAAGTAAGCCAACTTTAGTGAAGCGCAAGCTAAGTGTTAGTGTATGGTCAAAAGCTAAGAGCAACATGTAGTGAGTGACGGGTTAGTGATGACAATGCGTTGCATTCTCAAATGCCACGCACGGTCACACAGTAATGAAAGGGAAGGGAGTAGTAAGTGGGGATAGAGAAGAAGTTAGAAAGGTTAGAGGGTTAGCAATCATACTGAAGTTAATCTCTGGGTAGTCATTGACCGGGACGTAGACTTTCTCCTGTGTCTTAGTAGGACGACGATAATCCTGTGGCGGATGGTAGTTAGGAATGACTTTCATAGCCTTTTCAATCAACTTGTGGCGCTCGTCTTCGAGGCGCTTTCTGTATCGGTATTCTCGAGTATTGACACGGCGACCGAAGTTGTCGTATTGTGGGGGAGGAGAAGGAGATCTGTGCCATGGTCAGCCTCGGTCATCCTTGAAGCAGGAGTCTGGGCAACATACCTGTCACCATCTGCTGGGACGACATCATCAATCCTAAGCTTCTGGCTGATCTCTTCGATACGCAAGTGCAGAGTATATGCCTCCAATTGTTCACTGGTCATGTTGGCCATGATGGCAGTCGGAAGTCCCATGAGGCCGGCAGCCTTGTTCTCAGTGGCGTCACCCCAACGATTTCTCTTCTTGCGACGACGAGTGCCATCGGCATTAGGCTCTTCTAAAGATATTGTCAGTATATTTGTGCGCATGCAAAAGCTCAGCGACTTACCTCTAACTGGGCTGCGGCCACGCTTGAATCCTCCATCAGAGTTGCCGTTCGAGGGCGCGGAGGGATGGTACCCATTGTCGTTGTGAGGGGGAGATGCGCTGTCTCCGGCTACGAATCGGCGCTTGTTTCCCAAAGGGATGTTGTTCGAGCCGGTGCTTCCTTGCTGTCTCCAAGCCATCTTGTGCGATGTTTGTGGTGTTCAAAGTGGTTTGTGGAGGGATAGAAGACGAAGATGAAGATGAAGGAGGGAGGGAAAGCTGCCTCGTCGACAATTATCTTGATTTGGCTTAGAGCTAGCTAAGGGACTTCTTGGCGCATGGCTAACAGCTTGGACCATGTCAGGTCATGTGACGAGACAGGTCTCTTCGATACCTACCTGGGAGCTAGGTACTTTACCTGACTCGAGCTCGTACGGGGATTTTGCCATTCAATTCCAACAAGATGTCTCCTTTATTATTATGAACTGTACAGCTCTTTAGTAAGGCTTGTGCCTCTGGCCTTCTTCTGGCTTTCATTCTCAATCCATCGTTGCACAAGCCAAAATCTCTGGATTATGAGCGTTCTAAGACTGAAGTCTTCCAAGGCGATTGTCATTCCAGCAACAGCCATTTTATGTTGAAGCTATCTAGCTCTCCTGGCTGCCAAAGGCGATGCATGTCTCATCTTCTCCCCGGAAGGGCAGGCAACGAGCAAAATCCAGTACCATATTCCCGGTAGGTCTTGGCAAATCGTGTTTGGGATCAAGGCGAGGACGGAATGAAAGTCTTCGTGCATCGAAGATGTAAATGATTTCGACAATGGTTTCATGTTCTGGAGGGAGCCGGTGTACACTTTCGATGTAATGTGTATCAGATGCGTGACAGCATTTGATACCTCAGTTGTTGTCGTAAGAGGTGGTAATGTTAATTACTCTAAGCGCTCGTGGAGCCCTAAAGATGTGAGCTGTCTTAGCCATTCAAACTGCAGTGAAGGTAGTCTCCACTTACAATCAGTAGTTGCGCGAAATTTGACAAGCTGTTCTGCACTCTTATCGGCATTGAACAGCGAGAGTGTCAGGAGTCTAACATCATCCAAAATATTGGCAGTCAAATCATCCAGCCCCAACTCTGACCCAAAGTCTGAAAAGGATTTCGAGTTTTCTACCAGTGGGGAGCATAAACTCAGACTATAGGAAGGAAATTTTCTCACGGTCCGATAGGCGGCCCCTTGGGTGCTTTGGAGAAACACATCCTGCTCCAAATAGCAAGCTAGTTGATAATCCGTGCTGATGGCCATTTTCTGATCAGCACTTTTCATCTACGCCACACGGATTATTCAATCAACCTACACGATAAGGGCTTGCTGCAGAACTGGATCTGTGAGGGCATCAAGTCCTCCTTTCAGATTGACCATCTGCTTCAATCCTTTCATGCGGGCCCACAAGTTGTCGATATTTCCCCACAGGAGCTTTCGACCGTTAGTATTCAGTACACATAGTTTGCAAGGAGACAATTGACCTCTGTCGTCACCAATGGAAATATAGCCCTGATGGCAGCATTACCCACAAGTGAAAAATCATTATCGAGAAACTCGTTGAACAGGCCCAGGACCTTGGACTTGACCACTATCATCTCAGACTTTCTCTTGCCATCATCAGCATTCTCTGCCGACTGTTCGGCGGAAGCCATTGATATGGCGAGGTGCGGCATGATATGGATTGCAACATCCAAGGGAGGATCTCTTGTAGAAATACCTGTGGGGTAGAGGCACCATCAATGGATGTCATACTTGAAATCACTCTTTGGTGGACTGCAAAATGTTAGTTCTTCGGGAAATCAGAGCTCGGTCTAACGTACAGTAGTGGAACAACTCGGTATTGCGAAGATTCGTATCGATGGGCAGATGAGTGAGACTGCTATTGACTGGAGCAATTATCCCGCCATTCAACTGCGACGGGCTAGATGGCTTCTGCGGTGCAGGTCTGTCAATATAGTTGTCATGTTCCTCTTCTGTGTATAAACTTGCGATGTATGGAGTATTGGAATATGGTGTGATGAATTGTGAGCAGTGTGTGGATGCCGCATCGGTGGTTAGCTGATGTTCTCTCTGGTTATCTCTACGTCGTTCTGGCCAAACCGGGGTGGTAGGACCAGATGTCAACAACCCAACACTTTGTTCCAGAGCCACACTGATCGACCCTTGGGTCCTGGTTTCCTCTCTCCGGTGAGCATTCTCATCCACGTAGCACTGCACGGGAGGATATCGCCGCAAGCAATTCTCACAAGGGCCATTGGATCTCGGCTTGCACTGTGACACAGCGTTATGTCGTGTCTCGATAGGCTCGAAAGGGTTGAGATCTCCCCACCTTCTGCTTTCGTCGACGACACTCGGTACACGATACCTGAGGGCGCCTCCTCTTTCTCGGGATCTTAATACTAAATATGATCCTAAGGTCCGGCATCTTTCCCTCGTGTCAACATGCTTCTGCAGCCAGCAAACAAAACTTTGATATGGGAATATGGCAGCTCTTTGGTTTGCTGCTGAGAAGGCGTCAGTCTTCTGCTGTACGAATTTCAAGAGATATGAAGCTGAGAGCTGAATACTGGGATGAGGGGGCGGGCCAATAACACAGCATTTTTTCAGCCAAAACCTCATTGACGCCTCTGGGCGTGACAAGCGAGAAATCTAAATACTGGTTGTTCTATCACGCGAGGTAAGCTACCTGAACCCAGCTCCGTTGTGGTACGTTGTGGCAAGACACTTCTTCTTATCTTATGCAACTCAGACCCCAACCTTTAAGATGAGTGTTCTACGTCATGAAATGATACAGTGCTACTTCACTAGTTCCCAGATTATTGCTACACAATCGCAGATACGTTCTCTCAACCCACTTTGTATTTCACTCGCAACCGTCGGAAACTCGAGAAACCTACAATCAAGGGACAATTTACACCCTTTCCTCCTATGAGATTAGACTAAAGATCGCAGCAATCGCTCAGATAATGCTTCTATGATTTTTCCCGAAATCCCAAGCATATCTCGCGCAGAGCAGGATCGACAAAGCGATGTTCTACAGATCTCTGCCAAGTGAGTACAGAGCAGCCTCCCTTCCGGTGACCAAGATCCTGGAATCTTCATGCTGGTCATACAGTGATGGATTCGCTTCACTCTGCGTACCTTGAAAAGATATATAACATGATCTCGAAGCTCTCCCATCGAAGACTTTTTTTTTCAACGAACTTCTCACATCCAGAGCTTATCCTTTCTCCATTCACAGAACCAACACTTGCAACCACCTCTTCTCAGACATAGAGACAGATCCTGCCAGAATGCATTTATCAATCTCCGCCGCCACTATCTCCCTTCTGCTCGGCTTCGCGCTCGCACTTCCTGTCTCTGAATCCCAAAATGCTCAACTTCAGTCCAGGGATCCCGGTATGAACATCAGTACGCAAGCCCTCCTCCTTCCCTCTCACACCTCCTTTACCCTGCAAATTGCCGAGACATACAATCGAGAGCAAGTAGTCAGCTAACAACTACCTGCTGAAGACATCAAAATCACCGATGCTGAAGCTCTCTATACCGAACCAAGTAAGACACCCTATGTATGATGTATGCAACGCAACATGATGTTGATTCTCACGTCTAAGCATGACCCCATTGCGCTAACATTCCTACAGTCACTTGTAACAGCAATGCAGACTGCCCGAAAGATCGTCCCCACTGCCAGTGGTTCGCATTTGGGACGAAATTCTGTGTCAAGATTTGAGATCAGCATCGGGTAGGTCAAAGAACCGGCAATTTCGGCAGCACCAAGTCCTCCTTCCATGTATTCATGCTAATGTTTAGCCACTGGCAGGCGATGTATCTCAGCACCCCTACATCCTTAGGGCAATATTGAGATGGCAGACGGGGATCGCGGTGTCTCTTCCAGGCTCTCGTTTTTCAATTCTCGACATTCAATACCTGCTAGGTTTCCCAGGATCTCGACTTCGGGCCACCGTTTAGATCTTTATTTCTGTAGTTACCTTGCGAAGAATCTAGCATTTCAACATTGTCCTAACACCTGATTCCCAGTTGATTCCTATATACTCTCATCGTATATATAGAAAAGTGATAATCTCACTCGAAAATTCGCAAAAGAAGCATCACACCATGCCTTTTCAACTTGACCAATCAGCGCCAAGTGCGAAGTGATCACTGTAATCGATCAGTAGAGAACTGTGAGCTTTTGAGGCGAGATCTCAGAACGATTCGCAGAGTCGTTCAACAACTTTTTAATTGAAGGTGGTAAAATTGCTTGTTTTGGGCATCTCAGTACAACATATCATTTTGTAATCATGCCGTACTAGCGAAAGTCCTGGACCTGGATTACCAAGCTTCGGCAATGTATGGCTCAATCCTCCCGCTCTTATTCGTGCTTTCCACGACAACCCCGCGGCCATGAAGTCACTGGCGGGAGAGGTGGGGTAGCTACAACATCTCATGCATCTGCAACCACAGGGTCCACTCGAAGTATATAGAGACAGCGTCCCATTCATTTTCCCTTGAAAAGCCCCAAAATCAATGTCCAGACGCATTTCACAGATATCCAATCAGATCACAATGGCTTCTCGTCCTAACATTCACCTGTACACTACCCAGACTCCCAATGGGATCAAGATCTCCATTACTCTAGAGGAGCTTGGTCTTCCGTACGAGTTTACAAAGATTGATATCACGAAGAATACACAGGTCAGTACAGTCACTGAGCCTCATCCTCATGTTCTCGACTCAAGACCTGCTTCTCAACACCAGAGTCTCAAAGCATCCCCAAATCCCAAGACTTTCCCACCAAATCCACATTAATAATTCCCATAGAAAGAACCCTGGTTCCTAGCCATCAACCCCAACGGCCGAATCCCCGCCTTAACCGACACATTCAGCGACGGCAAGACAATCAACCTCTTCGAATCCGGCAGCATACAACAATACCTCGTCGACGAATACGACAAAGACCACAAGATCTCCTACCCAAAAGGCACACGCGAGTACTACGAAGTCAACAGCTGGCTCTTCTTCCTAAACGCAGGCGTCGGGCCCATGCAAGGACAAGCCAACCACTTCAATCGCTACGCACCAGAGTACATCGAGTACGGCGCAAAGCGGTACACCAACGAAACCCGCCGCCTCTACGGAGTTCTGGATGCCCATCTCGCGAAGTCTGAATCGGGATTTCTGGTAGGTGACAGATTGACTATTGCGGATATTGCCCATTGGGGATGGGTGCGCTCTGCGTTCTGGGCTGGGGTTGAGATTGATGAGTTTCCAGCGCTGAAGAAGTGGGAGGAGAAGTTGCTTGCTAGACCGGGCTTTGATAAGGGAAGGCAGGTTCCGGGTCCGGATACGACGAATGAGTTGAAGAACAATCCCGAGCTGATGAAGAAGAAGGCTGAGGAGTCCAAAGCGTGGATTCAGCAGGGAATGAAGGCTGATGCTGAGAAGAAGTGAGTGGTTCTCTGAGAGCACTAAAAATGGAAGCTGCTTCAGCATAGCGCAAGACGGGAAACGAGAATTCTTTGATGACTGGTGTTATTCATTTCGACGAATAAATGGATTGCCATATATCCACAGCAAAATCGAGTGCGCGCAGCTGTATTGTACAAGCACTCATGGTATCATAATCCTAGAACGCCGTCTTGTATGCTGCTATGCTCCAATCAGATATCCCCAGAACTCCCGCTCAACACCCAATATATGTGATCAGCGACTTCTTAGCGCATCATACCCAGCCCTCACTCTCTGCCCTCATCCTCGCTGTGATTAACAGGTGGTGCACCAAGAAGCCATCCCACTCCGCTAGCAAGACCACCAACCGCCACATTCTTCAGCTGATCTCTCTTCCGCATAGGAGCTTTGAGACTCGCGGAGTCTGGAGTGGAAACTCTTGACAGCTCAGCACTTCCTCTTGATTCTGGTCTCGGCTTCTCCTGTCTGGTGCTGTTGCTGCCTCTGACCATTGAAAGAGCGGAGAATCCACTTTGAGCTCTAGCCATAGAGGCACGAGATAAGTCGAAAAGTGACATCGGTGCTTCTTCCACAGCGCGAGATGTGCTGGTTGTGGCGTTGTTTTTCATCGGCGTTCCTGCAAACCCACCTGGCATCAAGTTCTCATCTCCTTGCTCATCCCAAGCCGCCTCTATCTTGGCCTCTTCTTTCACAAATTGCTCTAGTTTCTCTTCACAGCGGCGATATACATTGAGAATCTCCTGCAAGGTCGCTTTTGGAGCTAGTCGCAATGCCTGTGATAGACAATCCATACGCTGCTCAAGGTGACGAATTTCGACATTTCCGCTTGTGTTGCCCAGGTGGGTTGGTTTGACGGTGTTGCTTGTCCTTTCATACTTCCCAGCTTGAAGTGAAGCTCGCCAAGACCAATCATCAAGCACTTTTGGTGGTGCCTCTGCAAACAGCCCCGACTTTCTGCGCTCCAAATCGGGTGACCTGGCATGTGCTGGACCCCCGATGTCTTTGAGACGTGTGACGACATATGAGTATGCGGTCTCGAAGTCGTCCTCAGCAAGAGCGGCATCAATACACATGCTGACAATGCGCTTCTCGGCAATTGCTTTCTGTTCTGCTTGAGACAATGCCGGTTGCCCGCTTTCAACCTTCTCTTTCGTCAAGCCAGCCAACACCATGTTCCTTCCCATATCAAGAAAGTCCCCGATTTGCGTATAGCTCTTCGGGTTCTGGTCGAGGATCTTGCCAATGATGGAAATTGGATCGCTATGTACGCGGAGATTTACTGGCCTAAATGGTTCTCCTTGCTTGAAGACCAATCGGTATTTTCCTACTTCGTGCGTGACTCGGACCAAGTACTCCATTTCCTCATACTCAGCTGAGCCCTTCAGAGTGCCTGGGAATGTTTGCAGTCTAATCGCGGTGTCAGTATTGACCTGATATTTGACCAGCATGGTACTCACATATCGTCGCATTTCTTAAGTCCGCCGCGTGTCTTATTTGCGTTGGTCGCGTTGTCATATGCGTTCTTAGCGGCGGAGACTACAGCATCGTGAAGCACCTCCTTAGACAAAGGAGGATCCATTGCAACCTCATAGATGGACCGCGCAAGTGTATAACCTTTGACTTGATGTCAGTGTCGAGTTGGAGGATGCTAAGGAGGGACTCACGGGTGTTGGTAAGGAGCGACTTGAGCACTTCGACCTCAACAAACTCTTTGGCAAGCTGTCCAAAAATGCCCCTTCCCTTTACGGCATCGGAGTTTTCCGTAAGTTCTTCTGCGCCCCAACCTCGTAACCACAAAATCTCATTCCTGGTTCTAATCCAGTATTTGTCGTCTCCTTTGGGACCATTGGCAAGATGATGCATCAACTTGGTGAAGGCAAGCTTTTGTTCATGCTCGTCCTGAAGGATTGTCAATTCACCCGCCCGTCTGATATTCAGCGGGCAATTTGCTCTGGTGCACAAGAATGCGCTGATCAATAATGCATGGAGCAGTTTGATCGAATCTTCCTTTGGGGAGGTCAACGGATTATGATCATCTAGGAGGTCATTTCGCAAGTATGGAGCATTTTTAGCTGAGAGCAAACCACTGCCGTCGAGGTCTGGAACCGGGGTAAGTAGGGCACAAGCTGCTTGCAATGTCGGTATCCTGTCTTGGTCCAGCAGCTCGATGATTCGCATGAGGATACGTTGGACACCATCCAAAGCGTCCTGTGACTCCTCAGAGATAAGATACGCTGTGGCAAGTACTGTCCGGGCAAACCTTGCCTCCAGATGTTCTTGATCGTCTTCGTCCAACCACATGGTCCCATCTTCATATCCTCCAAGATCAACATCGCCAGGCCCATCCCACTGCTCGATACCTTCAACGACTATTCGCCACGTAGTCCCAGCTTGATCAATCATCCATTTGAAGACCTCTTCCCACCCCAAATATTTGTGATCCGCTGCCGAGGGTTCTTCCAGAGACTCAACGGCTTGTAGACTTAGTGTCGAGCTTTTCTGGAGTTTCCTCCGCTTCGTTCTCGAATTTCCGTACATCCATGGTCCGGTTAAACCCTTCAGATCTCGTCCAACTGTTTTATCGTAGCTGGTCTGGTCTTTACCCGTCTGTGAAAGCAATAGTGTAACTCCAGAATGATCGTCAAGACTTTCAAACTTTGGTATTGTCAGGACTGTACCTTCGTCGGAATGATATTCGTAATTGAGCCGTATCAAGGGAAGGATCGTTGATATCATCCATGTCCGCAGATAACCGGAACGGTGCAGGAAAGGAACAAGGAGCTCTGGTAGTTGAGTGATCAGGCCAGTGCTTTGATCGATCCGTAACGATCGGTGTATCAAGAAGAGGACGAAAGGGTCTGTCGGCGCATCTTCCGGTGCATTTGGCCATAGTAGAGGGACGAGTCGTAATTTCCTGACTTTCTTCTTCGCATCTCCTTCACTGATTTCGCTCACGGAAGCGGTATCGAGCGGTTCCTCTGAATCCCCAGACCCATTTCCAGCTTCAATATCTTTGAGAAAGGGAACATAATCGGAGGAATCAAGACTTTCTGGCAGGTAGGTGAGAAGTATACGAAGCACGAGTTCGGTATGTAGGGTCTTGCGATGGAGGGAAATGAGCTGTCGAAGTGCTGGAATCTGTCCTTTGGTGGCTAGCTGAACTGCGAGAAGTACAGCTTTTGCTGGAGAAATATCCGCCTCTGCCATATCTTACATATGCTCATGGGCGCAAAGGAACAGAGAACATGGATTTCTTGAGAGAGCTGTCATAGCTGTCCAACTTTCGGGATTGGCTTATGTAAGCAATAGCCATTTACTAGCGCCAATGTTCCCGTAGCAGTTGAACCTCACATCACTCCGAATCAACGCCAAACACGTCGAATTGAACAAACAAGATGTCTTCCGGCTTCGGTCTCAACGGAGGTATGTCACTAAAGCTCTGCGAAGCTCCAAGCGCTTTACAGAAGCTCAGGAGGATTTCAATTCCCTCATCAGCACCACTTGTTCAATCACCGATGCCTCCCCCCCCTCTAGCTACTGTCAACAGCACGGAACCCCTCATGGATGTCAATTGCTAATAATGTTCGCAGGAACTTCGAGGTGCTTCCCCTTCTGGCAAGAGGTCCTAGCCTGCTACGTCGTCAATACCACGTCCGACGACGACTCAGGAAAGAAGAAATGTGTGCCAGTATTGGAGGATTACTATGAGTGTTTACACCACAAGAAAGAGGTGTGTGGAGCTTGGAATGATTGAGCTCAAATGCAGCGAAGGATATACGCTGACCAGAATATCAGGCTACGAGAGTACGAGCGTTACAACAAGCATACCGGAAAGCAGCTGCTGCAAATCCCCGAGACGATGCGCCAAAGGCCGGATCGATAAGAAATCTAGGTTTGATAGACAAGGACGAGGATACCAAAGCTGTCTTGGGCAAATAAGCGTGGTGATAGCAATGGTTTATGGGCTGGATTGTACATAAGGACAAATGTGACACCATGGAAAGAAGCCGGTGTGTTGTTTGACTTGTGATTGGTGCTATTGCGATGCGAACAGGTCAAGCCAGGCCTTGTCTTGAGCAATGAGGGCATGGAGGCACACTGGAGCTTCCTCAAGGGTCGTAGTAGGCAGTCCACCGCATAAATTTCCCCTGTAATCAGCAAAAGAATGGATGAAACTAAAGGTTCGGTATTCCCTACGCTGGGGAATTAGATAGATCAGGACGTCTTCCGGCAACTTTTGGGCTTCTCCTTCCAATTTCTCTTTGCCTCAAACCTAGATTGCTAGTCAAGCTTCTTTGGGATCTCCTTCCAGAATGATAAAACAATATTGGCTGAAGTACACCCTCTAGGTCCTCATCACAGTTCAAGACGGAAATTCACAACAGCCTATCGTGCCGGTCTTGCAAAAAAAAATAGCAGCATAAGAATGTTATTCTCGGCCTATCTGCAGCTACTTAGAAACAGATCGGCTAGTATATCCATGCCAGTATTCACGTAAGTCGCGGTGATAATTTGCTTCATCCTTGAGAGTTCTGGTTTTTGAACGTAGCGGCTACGGAAGGCCGCGCCGCATTACGAAGGTATGCCTGTAAGAAGTCCAGAGATGATGTCAGGAAAGAACATTTACTAGCCAGCTAACTAGTAAAGGTCTACGCTCAAAAGCCAGGGTTGTTCGGTTTTGTCTGTTGCTGTTCTGGCTACCCAATTTCCTTAGCGAGGCAGCACATCTATTTACTACGCATGTTGACATTCGAGCCCGCACAACATTTCGAAATAAAGACGCGATCTGACAACACCACAGAGGCAGCTTTCGATCTACCGCAAACATGCCTATCCATAGAGGTATCAAGATCTCGGTGGTCTCGCAATTGGAATTGAAGCTGCACCCAGAGTTCCCGCACCCCGAAAGCTCGCAATTCACGTATCGCAGTCCCGATGTGCGCAAAGGCACCACAGCCTATGCAGATTGGACACCACCTTCTGCCTCCTCCGACAGCAAGGCTGACCGTCTGCTTGGAAGACAGTCAGTGGTCTCGGTGTACATTCCATCAACGCCAGGTATGTCCAATACATGTCCTGCGTTGCGCTGTTGCTGATTCATTTTCAGCTACTCGTTTCTGGATGCGATACAATATCGCTGAAGCTGCGACCCACTCAGAATGGTTCTACTTCAAGCTCTTCATGAATGGCAGACATATTACGTCCTGGGGAACGAATGCGAAGGCGAAGCCAAGCGGTCAGGTCATGAGAGGGCTCTTCGAACCTAGCGATAGATGGAATTACAAGTACGAGGGAACCGTATTTCGCAATATGGGGGCTGAGGCGCGTCCGTTCATATTTGGATACGAGGACAAAGAGAGATCAGCTGCTAAGGATGGAGGATTGATTGAGGTCATGGTGTTCAGATCCAGAGGACGAAAGAGAAAACTTCCCAAGCCGACGGACTTCAAGAACCAGGAAGATTATGGAATCATGTAAGCATACTCCTAGGGACTAGTCTTTAGCTGCGAAGCTTTTACTGTCGATATCTTGTCATGCTGTTCTTCAGAAGATTAAGGTTGCCGACTGCAGAGAAGACTACAACAAGATCTGGAAGCCTGTGCTAACTTACAATCCAGTATGCCTAGCGGTGGACTCCTCGACAAGCCTCAAGAAGCAAAGTTCTACGACTGGCACCTCAAAGATCCCAAAGACAGTCCCTTCGCAACATTCAAATTCCACTATCGCACTTGGGATAACTTGATCAACCTCCAACTCATTCCGGACAACCACCCAAGAACCCTTCTGCCAGCATCTCCAAGCATCCTCTCCCTCAACGGTGCCTCGCAAGATCTACATTCCAAATTGGAAGAAGACACGGACGAAGAAGAGAGGGAGGCTATCGAACAGCTCAAGCGCTCTATGTCTTCCATCATCTCTAATGATCCATGGTTGACATCCGTGTTTGACGACAGTCCAGAGCGTCTTCCAAGCGATCACGGCAGTAGATCAAGCTTCACCATACCACCTGAAACAGCCCCTCTCTTTTCTGGTCGACCTCTTCCCAAAGTCCCTACTTCAAGGTTCTCCGCTGCTGTAATTGACATGCCGACATCGCCACACAACGGATTCAAGGGTCCTCTGAACCGTCCATTGCCAGAGATCCCGACAAGAGATAGCTCTTTGAGACGCCAGAGAGATGATAATGACAGCCATTCGAGAAGCTCGTCTGGAATCTCTCATTCTCCCTCAATGGCTGCCTCTCTTATTCCGTATGTTGAAAGAGATACTGCATCACCAGAGGTACCGTCTACTTTCATTTCCGCAGTACCATTCCCGGATTTCAGCTAACTCTTTCCACAGCCAGTCTTAAGAGTCGCCAAAGTCGAAGTCACAACCTCACCCATCATTCCCACTCCAACGCCATCACCGTCCCCTCTTCCCGCCTCACCAAGCCTCAACGATGCCATCACCTCCCCAATCCCACCACTTAACCCGGCCAAATCGAAGCGCCAAGGCATCGCCTCACCACCACTTAAAACTCTCTTCTCAATGGCCAATATTACTATTCGAAAAACACGCCGGTCACCAGCCAAACGCCTTTCAAAATCAGCACCAGACTACGACTCTCACTCCCCATCCTACTCGCCCTGTCCAGCTCCGTCACGCACACCAGCTCAGACTCTTGACGACGAAGACCAAGCTCTAGTCGACGAGAATGACCAACCTACATTCAATACAAGCCAGAACACCCTATCCATGACAATCTCGGAGTCGGAATGGATGTGTCGTACCCCATCACCCGTCAAAACGCTCCCCCGCTTGGCAGCGTACAAAAACTCTGGAGTCCCGGACTAGAGAAGCGCGCGTCGAGAGATACGAGCATGGGCTCTGGTATGGATGCAGCGAAGGAGAAAGGCAACGTCTTTGAAAACGAACATGACAACGAGGATGAGAACTATCACGGCAGCTCTAGGCGTAAAAGAAGTGGGAATGGTACTACGGCATTCAAGAACAAGCGCCCGCCAACACCAGCTCACTGGTTTGAGAAAGCAAAGACACCAACGGCTGGAGGTGATCTTCCTGGAGAAGGTTATGGCGATGCCATCGAGAGAGCATCCAGACCACTATCAGGAAATTGGATCTGAAAGATCGAACTTTCCTGGGCCTCCACATATTTGCAGTTGCATTCACGTCTCTCTTCATTATGGTTTGAGATGTTCCTGTTCTGCGATGAACGGATGATACTGGCTTATCACCGTGGCGTCTCTTGCTATCAAATGCATTCCCAACGAGGTCAAGCCACGGAGTGATACGCAACAGCGATGGGGATGGCATGGAAGGAGGGACATGAGTCAGGAGGGAAGGAGTGTTGTCTCGCTTTGATTTTTGTTGTTGTGTTAAGATGCCCTTGCACACATACAGCCTGCGGCGCTGATCTGCTTCGTTTCGCATCACTTTGCATTTCCATATCCAGTCGCACTTCCGATTCCATCTGTACCATCGACGACAGATACTTCCTGTAGATTAGAAGCCAATGAGCCCCGAATGAATGAACGAATGGTAATTCTCAGACATAAAACGAAGCAGAAGGATTCACATGTTGCTTAATCTACTGGTGAGGTCTTGTTGTGGGTGACTTCGAGGCCGTGACTAGATACCACTACGAGCATACCTGAACAAGGAGTCGAGGTGGTGGTGTATTTTGACTATGACAAGGACCGAATACCATCCAAGACAATTAATACTCGATTCTCCACATGACATGGCACAATGTTTATTCAAGATTTGGGCTCGGCGGTCTGTATGGACGGGAAGTCATGTCAACCTCTTGAGATAAGAGACGTTGTGGTTAAAGTCAATATCTATTAGTACTACAGACCAGCTAACATATCTATCAGCCGACAACTCGACATAACAACGACCATCCTCTCCAAGAGCAAGAAGAATTTTCCTCTTCTGAGATGAGGATGAAGCTCAAGCCACCAGCCATCGCATCGGGTGACCGAACATCCAACACCGTGACCCTCCCTACCTTTGTCTCACCACACAGACCTTGCGAGAGGCGGACGCCACAGCCGCCTCAATCAATAAATTGGCCATGCAAATAATGTCCTGCATTCCTGCCATGCATGCGTTGCACACACGTTCTGCATTCCTTGATTCGCATGCAGGCACATGCACAAATGCCACGCGACTACAAGCAGGCTAGATATTAATTATATTGAGCACAAATTTGTATAGCACAAAGGCGGGTTATTCGTCCCATGTCAAGTCGGTTCCAAAAACAGATGGGGCGGCACAGTCCCTTGCCGCAGCCAGAAACCCAACACAATTCATACCTGCAAAGAAAGGCATCTTATCAGCCATCATATCAGGCATACTTGGGGCGTTACCTTGCATTGCGCTGAATTGCACGCCAGAGGGCACGAAGCACGAATACGCTTGGCTCTGACTGCGATTCTTTAGTGATTTGATAGATGATGTGCTTGGCCGAGGATGATTGAAGAAGTGTTTACGATGAGTTGCCTAGACAGGATTATGGCGCAAGAAGGCGGAAGTGAATGAGTGAGGTTGGCATTGGCAATTATACATCGAAAGAGACAGGCTTCGAGTCTCTTGTATTGAGTGAATGAGCGAGCACGTTGGAAAAATTGGCTGTTGATTAGTGTTTGTTCGGAAGCGATATAGACTGTTGATCACGGAATTTGCGGTTGAAAGTTTTGTGTGCTTTTCGAATTTGCTCTGGCGACTAAAGACGACGAAGTCGAACAGCTTCGAAAGGCATAGCGAAAGCCGAAACGTGATAAGAGCTCAGCGCAAGCTGCAATATTGGTACAAGGGGACATGATGTGCTGACTGAAGGCCAGGGCTGACCGAGACGTGAAAGAACCAGATGTCTTTTCCAGGAATGACACCGCAATCCCCTAGATGAGATTGATTCTGTGCCCGACTGACTGACCGAATTTTCGTGCCGAATAGAACCGATTACAAAGCAAAAAGAAAACCCTAGCAATCCGTAGAAAGGCATCCATAGACTCGAAATTCGCTTGTATCCGCCGAAACTGTAGTAGACACCTGCTTTTTGCATTTTCCGCCGCTCGAAGCTTTGGACCATGATGTGAAGACAAATGAGAAAGAATGCACAAGTGGAGGTGCACCTGCATCAATGAAAGTCGCAGATCCAAAGCTCTTGTCGTGCTCGTCGAGATCGTACGAATTTAACGAGCAGGGCGCTCACCACCTATGTTGGTCAGCAATCAATATTCGCGACGGGAGAATTTCTCGTCATCGTAGCCTCTACCTCCGTATGGTTCGCGTCCCTCTGAGCGAGGTGCTGGGTCACCATAAGCAGCAGCTGGTGGAGGAGCTTCTCTAGCAGAGCCACGGTCGCCTCTCTCATAGTCACGTCCTCCGCCGTATCCACCGCCTCCTCCACGACGGTCGTCACCGCCACGGCTGTAACGGTCATCGCGTGAGTAACGGTCGACTCCGCGAGGGGCGTAGTCGTCACGGTCTCTGCCATATCCACGATCACGCTCATCACGACGTCCGCCATAGCCACGGTCGTAATCACGTCCACCGTATCCTCCACCTCCACGACGACGGTCATCGTAACGCTCGCCATAACGTCCTGGTGGGGGTCCTCTGCCATCGTCTTCTGTTGTTTTAGTTAATTGTGTAAGATAGGGGGAGTAGGAGATACTTGCCTCGCTTTGGTGGACCAAAGTACTTGCCAGGGGTTGGTGTACGAGGGCGGGAGCGACGGGCCTTCTCAATGCTCAAGGTACGGCCTTCAATAACCTCACCCTGAAGGCCCTCCTTGGCGGCATCAGCCTGATCAGCAGTAACCATCTTGACGAAACCGAAGCCACGCGACTCCTTTGTATGAGGATCCAACATGATCTGGCACTTCTCGACATCACCATACTTCTCGAAGAGACGGGTCACCTCAGCCTCAGAGAGGCGAGGATGAATACCGGTGACGAAGAGGTTGGAACCAGGGTTGATGGCGCCATCATCTTGGGGAGGGCCGCGCTCGTTCTTAGCGGGAGGACCACTAGTATGCGTTAGTTGATGTAAAGCACATAGACAGATGTTGTACTGACCGGCTGTCGGCATGACCGTTACCGTTGGGAGATGCGGAGCGACGAGGGCCTCCTCGAGGAGACTCGCGACGGGTCGGGCGAGGTGATGCAGAGCGATCACGCTGCTCGTATCTTGGAGCCTCATCTACGCGTTCAGATTCGAGTCAGCATTGAATCTTTCGAGCTGGCAGAGCTGCGAAGAAGATTAGAAAGAAAAGAGATCTCGTAACATACCTTCATAGCGGGTTCCGTTCTCGTTCTCGTAATCCATGGAAGCCATGATGAGCAGGCTGTCAGATCAACGAAGGGGTAAAGCGAAGGGCTGAACTGGGTATTTGGGAAAGGTATCTGGGCTGTCGTTCAATACAGGAGCAGGTATCAGCTCTTGAATTGGATGTGTGTGAAAGGATGGTCTCGATAAAGATCGAGGATGGAGAGGTGGTGATGAAGGTGTTGGAGTCTCGAGGTTGCAGAGATCTAGCTGGAACAAAATATGTCGGCTCAGAATGGAAAATCGCGCTAGTGAGTTTGCGCTAGTTCCAGGAGTGGGCTAGCGCACAGTCCCAGCTGAAAGAAGCGGCGACCGAGCACTCCTGTCTTTCACCAAGGGAGGCTGGGCGAGAAGTGCCAATTCTATTAATGCAAGCGGCTGAAAGTTATGAGATCTGTTCAAAGCTTGTGAACGTTTCACCGTCATTATTACCAAATTTTGATGCGGTGACCTACTTCATACGACATGCTCATCTCGTACCGTCACGTGGCGACGCGGTGAATTCTAATCCAAGTCTGCGTTGCAGAAGTGGAGAGCAAAATTCAGGCCTCTTCTTTCTTGTAATACAATGAATACTTTGATTCGCACTACGTCAAGCTCCATGCACATGCTCGCAAATGCGCCTCCAATGAATGCAACGGCCACAACTTTACAGCTCCCCATCGAGTCTCCCATCCCCAGTGGGAATATCGAGTTCTCTTGCCGGCACATCATCCAAGAAGCTCAAGCCAGCAACCGCTTTCCCACCACACGCCCTCTCCAGGGCTAGGAAAGCAAAGTGACCGCCGACAACAGGCCTTGCCTTAAATGAGTGGATAGCAAATCCTCCAGTACCTTCAGTCTCGTACAGATCCGTCAACGGCAAATCTACTCCAGTTAGTGCTTGTACAAACAGATTTAGGGATACATACCGGTTGATGTCTCGTTCACCCATAAGGCAATGGACTGGACTACCTCCTCCCGGACCTGTTTGCTAGCTACAGCAACTGCGAAAAACTCCCAGTCACTTTTGGCTGCAAGACGTCTACTGTCTAGCGGCAGTCCATACTTCTGACGGACGTTGTGGTACCAGTCGCTCTGGATTTTATATATCTTCTCCGTTACAAAAGCTGTCTTTGACGTCCTTGGTACACTCAGCGGCTTCTGTCCTTTGGCGATCTCCACTTTCGAGCTCGAGGGCAAGTGGAAGCACAAGAGCGAGTCCGCAAACAAGTTGTAAAGCGTTGTCCAGCTGCCATACCAGGTGTATGCAAGTTTGGCATGGGTACCATCTCTCGAAATAGCAAATTCTTCTTCCCATCTCTTGATGAAAACCTCGGATATGTTTCGGTAGAACTTTGCATCCTTGGTCTCTCCTACCAGTTCTGAGATCTCAGACATTGCTCTGATCCCAATAATACCCTTCAAGGCAAGGTTTGTCTGGTTTGCTAGCCAGCCGGCGAAATCATCTGTTGACAGCTGGTTTGCTGGAATCAAAGCTTCCCGGACGAGGTAGCCGGTCCATTGCTTCCATAGTTTGTAGGACTTCTGAATCCATTGCCGGGCTTGTTTCTCGCCTTTGGCTTGAATGGGTCCTCCGAACGTGTCATCCATGCCCTCGGCGTTGACGTGAAGTGGGAATGAGCCATGGCTGGATTCTAAAGGCGTATCATCTCCGGCAGCAGACCAAATACTGGCAGGCTCAGTGTCATACTTCAGTGAGTTTACCAGGGCCAGGCCCATAATAAGCATGTTTCCACACTCTTCAACAGGCATATACTCGTCTCTGCCTTCCGGGTGGCCCGTTGCGTTTGGGAAATGCGCTCCTAGATCATGCATACTGTAATCATTCCTTCCATATTGTCAGCAAGAAATTTAATAATACAATTGCGCGCAACCTACGGGTATTGTCCACTCATCTGATGCTCGATCAACGGTTCCATAAGGTAGGCAAGCCATTTTGGGTTGGTGTACAAGAAGAACGGGAAAGCAGGGTAGATAACATCTACCGTGTTCATGTTCCCATCCGAGGAAATCTCCTTGAAGAAGATGATCGGATCATCAGGCGTCCCAGCAAAGCTGCAAGCACCCAATACCTGTCTAGCGCTCAACGCAAGAATATCTTTATAATCTTCTGAACCGGATTTCAGAGCGTCGATTTCAAGCTGACCAGAGTAGTTGCTGGCAAGCGCAAATGCCTTGTTGAAATCGTGATAGTGATACTCCAAGAGCTCATCCGCGGTGAGATAGTAGCTTGCCCATAATGGACGCATCAAAGTGATGCCGCGTGCGGACGCAAACTGGATGACCGGATCTTGGACATGGGCCAGTGTGAAGAGAATACTGTCATGGGCTTTACCGACTGCAGCAGAGGTGCCATTAAGCTTGAACGACTTCGCAAAGGCAAAGACCGGCTCCTCGTCCATGATTGAGCGAAACTTATCATCGACAATGTTCTGGAGAGTGCCAGTCCGGGAGAATCTCTGTCGCAGGAGAGCAGAAGTTCCAGCTTCGTGCCTCACATCTGCAGGCCCAGTAAAGTGCAATGTTCCCCATTCTCCTCGATCCGCATCTTCAGTCAACAACTGCTCAATCCTCCTCTTGATCTTCCACGTCTTGAGACCTTCCTTTCCTGTCTTAGCAGACCCTTGATTCTGGCTCAATTCCCATTCAATCTCGTTGCCCCTGTTCGCACTGACCCATAGCCCATTCAAGTCTATGTAGAGATCAATCTCGAAGTTCCCACTGACATGTACCGTCAAGTACGAAGCCGGAATTGATTGTCGTAAAGTCGACGTCGGCGTGATTGGGGAAAGGAAGGAGAGGATGATCTCGGCAGGATCATGGGAAGTGTTCGGGGCTGGAATATGGTATGTAAGGTTCGTAGTAGAAGCATCGAATGTCGCTCCTAAAAAATTTGGGTACGCGACTGTGAAGCTACAATCCATCAGCACAGCTTCAAGCTCAAGAACAAGCTCCGACCAACCTTTCGCCAGATTTCGGCAACGAATCCTGCGGTCTGCCCAACAGCGGATACACAGTATCAGACTTCGCAACAGCCACAAGAACAGACAATCCCACCTCCTGTCCCGTCCAGAATATTGGCCAGTGTTCCCACGGATCTTCTCTGGCATGTCCCAGCCATGTACTCAAATATGGATTCCGTACCATCAATGGGATGACCGGCGGTGTTAAAGTCGAGGCATGTATACCTACGGCTACTGCCGCAGCTAAAACATAAGTCGTCCAGCGCATCATGAAGCCCGATTTTGGATTTCGAAAGGTGGTTTGGTAGCTCGAAGCTCTCAAAGCTGTGTCGTTTCCGGCTCCAGCGGATTGGGACTTGAGAAGAACAAACTGAAAGTTCCGTGACTTTTACAAGCTCATTCAGCACGTTTAAAATTCTGCGGTCATTCCAAACAAAGTCTTGATAAAGAAAGAAGCAGAATAGTTCGTAAAATGGTAAAGTTGAAAGAGACAAAGAAGCAGCTCATGAAGCTTCCCCTCCAAACATGCGGTCATGAGACCCGCATTACTGAAACGTGGGGAAGGCTGAAGCTCGGCCCAAGAAACTTATGCAGGGATTGTGCCAGATTTATGCACTGTAGCACAATTTCGGTGTATTTTCTCCACGAGTTCGAGGCGAGTCTCGAGAGGTGGAACAACAATCTGCCACTAAACGCGGGGTATGTCCAGTAATGGTAACACCTGCCACACATGGGCAAAGCCCGACGGTCTGATGCGAGATGTGTAAATAAGAGTCTGAGAGGAGGTACGAGACTTGATGCTTCGGAAATAGTCTTACACAACTTGTCTTCCTTGTATTCATCTCATGAAAGTTCACACCGATACGAGAGCAGATCAAGCTTCTTCCATCTGAAGATATAAATCCGTTCTTACGCCCTCACAATTACCCCACCTTCTCCTTCTGCTTCTCCTTTCCCAGCTCAATTCTGCTCCGAAATCTACCATCCACTCTCACCCCTCAACCACTTGTCAAAACCTCCCGAAATGTCGATGAATTCCAAAGTAATCGCCATAACTGGCGGGGCAAGTGGCATCGGCCTCGCCACGGCTTCTATGCTCCTCACCCGTGGTGCCACAGTTTGTATAGGCGATATCATCCCCTCAACTCTCGAAACCGCCAAAACCACACTTTCGGCCCTCCTATCAGACTCAAACTCCTCTTCTTCCCAAGCTAAAGGTACTTTCCACCTCAGCCAGCTCGACGTCTCGAAAGTCCAAGAAGTCGATGCTTGGATCGCGGGGATTGTGAAAGAACATGGGAGGCTGGATGGAGCGGCGAATTGTGCCGGGGTGATTGGGAAGAAGCATGGGATTACGAAATTGGTGGAGTTGGAGGATGAGGAGGTATGTTTACCTTGGTGTCCACTGCATTTTGAGCTTTGAGCTACGCTTGTTGTGCTTTTGTTGGAGATCTGAGTATTTGTCTTAAATTTATGGTTATGAAGCGATTTGAAATTAAGACCTCGGTTTCTTGCTCTTGGTAAAGACGAGAATTTAAGGCTGACTGATACAGTGGGAGAGGATCATCGGCGTTAATCTGACCGGCCTCATGTATTGCCTGAGAGCTGAGTTGAGAGCTGTGGCAAGCGGCGGCAGTATTGTCAATGTATCGAGTATTCAGGGCGTGATGGGTACGTTTCATCCATTCGAATCGAGATTTGCAATACATAAAACAAGGATAGTCAAATTGACAAATTTACAGGCTTCCCAGGTAGCGCCGCCTACGTAGCAAGCAAACACGGCGTAATTGGTCTCACCCGCGCCGCAGCAAAAGAAGTCGGCGACCGAGAGATCAGGGTCAACGCTGTGACACCCGGTTCCATCATGACGCCTTTACTTCAGAAAGCTCAAGAAATGAATCCAGAAGAAGGAGTGGGTATGCCGAATGCTATTAAGCGAGTTGGGACTGCAGAGGAGATGGCGGGGATTATCTATTTCTTGCTGGGGCCGGATAGTACGTATGTTACTGGGGCGGCGTATGCTGGGGATGGGGGGTGGAATTGCTAGTTTGTGAACAGAGTCAGGGATGGGTGTTTGGATCTGAGCGATTTGTTTGTATGTATTCGATTTCAATATCGAAGTTGAAAGTTAAATTTGAATATGAACATTAGGATGGCACACAGCCAACATCCACCGACGCCAAAGTACCACAGAAAACCTGGTGCTCCAAACTCCAGAGTCGAACTCAACTCCACCAACCACCCTAAGACCTATGAACCGACCTCTCACTCTTCACAACCGAAATCCCCGCCGCGGAACTCGCCGTGTAAGCAGTAGGCTTATTCTTCGTGACCGTCCCCTTCGCCCTCCTATACAACGCATAACACTGCTCAATAGTCTGATCTCTACTCCATCCCGTCTGCACAATACCAGTCTCAATCAGCTCTCTCAGAAACATCTCTACCTCATCGAACTCAGTCCAGTCATTCTTGTACCGCTCTGGTAGGCCTGAGTTGTGCATTAGGGCGAGCAGGCCAGCGAGAACGGTGTTGGCGGCAGCGAGGAGAGTAATCCGTACGTTCGTACCGGCGTCGGTTGAGCCAAGGGCTGTCAGGGCAGCGCCGAGAAGAAGTTGGAGGATCAGGGCTGCGGTAAAGAGGAGGGATGTGAAGTCTGGGGCAGGTGTCAATAAGTGCTCAGCTAGAAGTATTGACAAGTCAAGTGACGGCGAAAGCAGAAGTACTTACAATACTCATATTGCGCCAAAGTCCTAGACCGGACGACATCTTTGTAGAGCCCATTTGGAAGGCCTTTGGGTGGATAGATGTATGAGTTCGGTTGGCAGACTTTATGATTCTCATCGTTGGACAAGGCTCCAATGGATTGACAAATTATGGAATGGTCTGTGGGTGAGAGTCGAGAAACACTAGGTGGTCGCTCGCTGAATGAAGAAAAGCGCTTGGAGTCGCCATCTCTAGATGAGCTGGCGTAGACGGCCTCTTCGACATCGAGCTTATTTGCCATGGTGACTGAGGAGAATTTGGCGAAGGCAGATAGTCAAAATAGGAAATACTTTGCAAGGAGGTATTTGAGGAAACAAAAACTTGGGGTATGATAGTCTTGACAACCAAGAACCAGAAATTATGAGAGATACTTCGATTATTGTTAACATGAGGACAGAGAGGTATATAAGTGCAGCGTGATGGTCAATTGGACAAAGTCCGGGCGACAACAATGGCTATGGTAAGCTCGGACTGGGGCATATCTCTTGTCAGACCGAAGTGGACCAATGTAAGTACACGGTACGTGAGACAAGACAAGACAGGATAGGCTTTCCAAATGTCAACATAGATGGTAGCCTTGCACGGAACGAAAGCGAACTCCACACTTGCAACCGCAGTCGTGTAACCTCGTTTACTGTTCAGCAACCATAGGTCAGCTTTGGCTGGAGAAAGCTTCGTTGTGAACGTGGTAAGATGGCTGTGATAGGCAGAATGCTTTCCGAGGGCTTTGATGGGGCTCAAAGGGCAGGGGATATGAGGTTATACTGTACTGTATGCCGCTTATTTCATTTTGTGGATGGTAAGCGGGTGGTCACTTGTAGATAGCTGACCACCCATAACCACACTCCACTTTCTACAGGCTGCAGACATCAGAATTTGCTTTGTTCCTTTGATCGGCCGTAAGGCTGAGCTTGCGATGATCGTTTACGAGTTTCCAGAAGCGGCTGCTTCCTGTTTCTCGGTACTCGCACTTGAGGACTGGATAGGCACCGGTTCATCCAGTGATAGCAAGGACAACGCGAATACAAGACATTGAGAAGACCCAACGCTCGGCAGCAGGCATAAAAATAAAACAATATCTGGCGCTCTGCAATCAAGCAGTTTGATTGTTTCAAACGATCAAATCGAGTCCTTTTCCTTCGAGGCTCAAGACCCACAGGTAAGCAGCAATCAAGCATCATTCGATCCTTGCAGCCTCGAAATGCAAGTGTAAGATTGATCAGACGGAAAAGGGTGCGCAGCGCAAAAAAGACGATCCACAAATCATATGCACTGTAGTGTTTTACGGAGATGTGCGAGCCTCGGGTTTTGAGTGCATTTGTTGATGATTTTGAGAAACGGTCGATGGAGAGAAGAACAGACCGACAGAACGAGATGGGAGAGGAATTAGTGGTTTGTCAGCAGGGTAGTTCGTAGGCCTCGAACCCGCCTAGACCCAGCCTAACGATGCTCACCTTCTAAACTTCTTCCTCAGCGTCAACTTCTCGTAACATCATCAGAAACTTCATTGCACTCGGAAAGGTTCTATCATTCATCGACCTGAATTCCAATTCGCGAAGCATTGCCCAAGACTTCTTCATTGCGGGCACTCGCAGAACGCCGAGGTCGTGGCTGAGCTGAGATGCACCTCGATGTCAGATAGCCCACGGTCATCTTCACCGACGCCTCACGGCGGAGCTTCCTTTCAGGGCCGTGAGTAATTTGACGGAATGGCTATGCGTTGTACGGCTGACGCCGAAAAGAATTCATGTAGAGAACGATATCTAGTCTCAGCACACCAGGCTTCGAAGAGAATTATATTTCACTTGGCATTCATTTCAGACTCCGTTCTGCTAGCTACTCTTTTTCCTTACGCTTGGTTTGCTTGTTTTATGGTTTATTTCATCATGTCCATCTGTTTCACTGTCTGCTTTCTGTTGCTGGGCCGTAGTCGTGCCCGCAGACATCTTTATGTCAATTTTTTGAGAGATGTGTTTGTCCTCAGCCCATAGTTTCAACTCCTAGAGGCCTGAATAGACAGATAAGCATCTTGTATCTCCAGCCCCAACTTTTGTGGTTTACTAAGTTGCGAGTGGTTATTGACCATGATCTCTAGACTTCAACAGAAGTTCGCACCGACCAAGCACCAACCAGAATTCTTGAAAACCTGCAAGCCCACTTCCAAGGTGCTCTGCTTTGCGAGTCAAGTGGCCAATATAGTTTAACTTCAAGGGTAAAGCCTTGCAAGCATTTTGAGTTCACAGCATTTCGGCAGTCTCGTCCTCAAGATCTCAGATACCCAGGTTCGCCGATCCCACCTTTGGCCGGACCCCTCACTTCGTCCACTTTCGACCGAGAAACTCCATATACCGTATGCGATAAGCAGTGAATCGCAACGTTGCGGTAATGGGCAACTTCAATGATAGCCACGCTGGCCAAACTTAAGACCATACCAATAAGGAAGGTAGCAATCGAGGTACTTTGATACACCCAGACGCTTGTACCTGCATGTTGAATAAGACAAAGCGAGCTCTTCAACTATTGTGCTTCCTCCTTTCTCTTTCTCTCGCGCTCTGTTTCTTTCAATTTGCAAAGAGACTCGACGGGACCAAGCCAAGATGTATCTTTCCACAATCTTTGTTGCAGTCGGATGGGTATTCGCAGGGGTTAAATCAAAGCCATTGCCAACCAGTCAATCACATGCAATCACTTCGGTTCTCTCAAGATTGACCGAATACTATCATTCATCTCCCAATGTTACCGAAGGGCTGTTCGACCAAAGCATCTCACCCTGGTGGGAGAGCGGAAGCATCTTCAATGCAAGTCTCTTTCGTCCCAGTGCTAGCTTACTGAACTAATATCTGATCAGACCTATATGGACTTTGCGAAATACACAGGGTCTACGAAGTACAAAGCGCTCGTCGGCGAGGCACTCGTCTTGAACTCTTATGGCAAGGCTCATGATTTCTTTGGTACTGACCATGAATTTGTATCGATTGTGGTTGGACGATGGAACGATGACGTTGAATGGTGAGAACAAAATCCTTAGCCAACACCGAGTTTTGTTACATGGACTCAGAGTACAACAGGTATGCGCAAGCAGGTAAGTGGCCATCTTGGCTAGCTGAAGAGTAGAAAACTGAGCAGATGAAAACAGTCGTTGCTGGGGCAGAGCTCTATGGTCCTCATACCTACATGCCTGGTCTCCGAGGGAACGGAACGTGGATATCTCTTGCTCAAAGAACGATCGACGAAGTTTATGACTATTGGACTCCAGATTGTGGTGGAGGTATCTACTGGGTATGTACTCAACTCCTCTCGCACGTATCGTCAACTCACCAATACATCCATCAGTCGACCGATCCTGCGCAGTATGCAACGTACAAATCCGGCATCACGCAACTTGAATTTATCTCTCTCGCCACACGCGCTTACCTCCTGACCAAGAATGGAACGCTGTTGCAAATTACAGAGAGACTGTTCACTTGGATTGTAGACTCGGGTATGGTAGATCTAGCAACTGGAACCGTATTTGACGGAGTTGATACTGTTGGTTGCACTGTCTCTAAGGCGCAATGGTCGTATTCATACGGTGTAAGTCGAGTCATCTACGTATATGGCATCGATTATGCTTACAGCGAAATTCAGCACCTCGTAGGGGGTCTTTCATACCTTTACCGAGCTACAGGTAATTCATCCTACCTCACATATGCAAGTAAGATTGCCACTACAGCAATCAACATATTCGCACCGGACGGAGTCGCAGAAGAGCTCTGCGAAGTAACGGGAAGTTGTAACCAGGACCAGCAAGGCTTCAAGGTGACTCACCCGGTGCTCCGTCCCCATTCATCCGGTACATTGCACTCACGCTCAACAGGCTATCTTTCTTCGCCAACTTTCTTACCTGTATCTCACCACGCACGATCAAGAGCTCAAATCCAACATCTCGACCGTACTGCAAAAGTCCGCGGAAGCAGCACTGGCTACCTGTGATGCGAGCTGGAATTGTGAAGGCGACTGGACGAACGGCTCAACTCAGGTCTATCCTGCATTCAGATCTACTCATCTTGTTGCTGCTGCATTGGTTGCTTTGGAGGGAACCACAAAGCAGTGAGAGCTACGGCATTCGATGTGTTTATTGTGAGCATTCGGATTTATCTTGAAGCGGGGCAAGGAAATCGGCGGATATTCAATTGGCAAGTCTGCTTTGCGCACCTTTCTTCAGATACCAATCAATTTACAACTTTTCACTACCCAGCTCAACTATATACAGCGAACCATAAAAATATCTACAAACCACGATGCACACATTTGAACTTCATCTCTTCATCCCCCTACTTACAAGCATTGAGAGTACCATTGAGATTGCACCTTGCAAGTAGACCCACTCACGCAAGTGGTTGCACCGGTCCATCCATTACCACCACACTGAGCATACTTCTGAGCAACAGCGCCAGAGCCAGTTCCTGGAGCTGTGGTGGCAGTCGGCGTAGAGCCTGCAGTGGTGGTTGGCGAAGTACCACCCCCAGTGCCAGCCGCAGCAAGCTTTCCATTGACGAAAGTCAAAGCCGCCTGTCCGTACTTGGTACCATAGCCCTGGTGAGTGGCTTGGTCGCTACCTGTGCAGCAGTACGGATCGGCTGCGTCGCAGTACGACTGGATCTTAGAAGCAGATGGGCACACGAAGCCAGCTGGGCGAGGTGCGAACTGGGTGTTTGTCAGTATACATAATGGGAAAGTATGATAGGAGGGAAGAGAACTTACGCCTTGGGCTCTGCAAGTGCCGACATTGTATGGAAGGCCGGAAATGTATCTTGGGTCACCCATGAAGATGGCTGCTTTGATCATGTTTATTGCTGAGGCTTGGATGGGGACTGAAGTATCTGTCAATCCTATATTGGTATCACCGCCACCGCAGAAGCCGTTATCGAAGATTTGGCCGCCCTGAAATTGTCAGTCTAAGATCGCTTATTTGATGGAAATGAAGTCACGCACCTGAGAATATCCAACGATGACAAGAAGGGTGTTCGGACATCTGGTGTTGAAAGAATTGACGGCACTGGCCACGGCTTTGACACCGGCCACAGCGGAATTGGCGTAACTGGCGCCTCCGCAGGATGCTTGTCCGCCGCATGCTGGGTAGACGATAGCCTCTGAGGTAGCTCCTGGGTGGGCGTTGAGGATCAAATTGACGACCACTGGTAAAATGTCAGTGCCATCATTTGTAAGTAGCTTCAGAGCAACTTACCGCCTGCAGTTCCATATCCAGCAGGTGCTGTAGTTTCGCGAGCTCCGAAAACATGGATATTCGGGCAGCTAGTTTGACGTTCTTCGACCTCAATTGGGGAAGCAAGAGCCTTTCCCAGGAGGAGAAGTGTAGCAGCAGCAGTCAAATGCATGTTGAAAGAATGAATGGAGATTTTATCAACGAGAATGGAAGTAAACAGAAGCGGTGCAGAAGCGAAAGATAAGGCCAGAGGCAAGAGGGATATATAACGAGACACGACTAGATACCTACGGGGATGTAGGCTCAGCAAAACTAGGTTGGCAGTCGTCCCATCTTCGCACGATCCAGTTCCGCATGAACAAAAAAGGTTCAAGCTTTCGATCAGGGGCGAACAGTGGAGACAAACATCTCCATCTTTCCGAGCGGATTTAGCCGTAGGAAGGCATTTCCATGATTGCCTTTTCTTGACCTAGGCACATAACACACCATGAGATCTCTTGACTTTCTAAGATTTGCTCTATCAAAACCCAAGTACTTGCTGCTCTAGTCGCCCGTTCGAAACGGAACTAAAAATATGACAGAACTAGCGCTAATGCTATTGCCTTCCCCGCCATACAAGCATAAACATATTAGGCAAAACAGCAGTCCCAGCCGGAGGACGTCTATCAGATGATCCGAATCCGGGGACAGCTCATCAGCGAGGCGTAACACACCAAGTAAAGTCTTGAAAAGGTGTCGTAGATCTCCGATCTCATGATCTGGACTTGCATGCGAGCTGTTTACCCTGAACCCCTTTTCAGGCCACGGCTCCGCTCCACGTGGTATTAAGGTTGTAAGTACCCCTCGTTAAGCGGAAGAGTCGGGTTCGGTATAGGCAGGCTGAATCTTGATTAGGTCTGGAGGATACCCGATCGAGCGCCACGGTGCGTGAAGTTGATTGTCTTTTGAATTTGTGGAGAAATGAAAGGAGGACTTAGGCCTTGAAAATGTAACTTTATACCAAAGCTTGTGGAGTGGGTGCCAGACTGGCGGGCCTCGGCTCATACTTCTCATCTAGACTTCCTCATGCCTTTTACTTGCGAGCAGTCGAGATACTTAGTTTTCTGGTAAGCTAAGCATCGCGAAACGTAGGCTTGCACATAATTACAACTAGATTAATATATCAACCGTCTCTTGCATTGCTATCAACATTTGCTTTTGTGGCTGTGTGAGAAACGAAGTGAAAGGGGCGAGATTCGTTTCCAGAAAAAGCCTCGCTTAGCCTTCCGAAACACCCCTGACCAGGTCCCGGTTAAATTGTTTATCGGAGCCGGCTCAACCGAGATCATCGTCCTAGATCTGGTTGATATACTTATCTGAAGCTTAACATCGGCTAAAAATTACTCTCTCTTTTTCGAAATTGCAGGACTGTGACTAAGACCTAGTTATTGGTATCTCCTCCCTCCAAGATGTCCCTTCAGCCTGAATACAGGCAGTAAAAGATGGGGTAGAGAAACTAGATTGTTCTAACAGTCTTGAGCGTGCAGAACATACAGTCTCCACATGCAGGGAAATTTTAGCGTTCCGATATCAGATCGGAAGGAGTGGATTATTGAGCCAGTTGCGGATATCACACGATCCATGCTCATCTTTGGTTCGCTGGCTTGGTACTTCTATATAACCAGAAGCTTTTCTCGAGTTGTGGAGAGGGTAACATCACCATTAACTTTCACACTCGCCCATCATGGTTTCATTCATTACCTTCCTTGCTACTTCTTTCGCTTTCACTTCTACAGTTCTTGCTTACCCTGCCAATGTTACTGACCGGAGTGAGCTCATGATCCGTGGTGGAACTCCAAGGTAAGCATATCCTAAATTTTATACCTCACACTTTGTGATGTTGTGCCTTTGCAAGAGTTTCATGCTATCAGAAATGCAAAAGACAACAATGCTAATAACTTTGGCAGTGCAACGGGAACCCACAATGGCTTTTACTATTCATGGTGGACAGACAACGGTGCTCAGGCCACTTATACCAACGGTCCTGCAGGACAGTATTCCATTACATGGGGTACTGGAGGCAATCTCGTAGGAGGCAAAGGTTGGAACCCTGGAACTGCCAGGTAAGGCAAATCATAACGAGGTCAAGCCGGATCCCAGCACTAACCAACTCCAGAACGATCTCTTACACCGGACAATACAGCCCGAACGGTAACAGCTACCTCGCTGTGTATGGCTGGACTCGTTCCCCATTGATTGAATATTATATTGTTGAGAACTTCGGCACATACAACCCATCCACTGGAGCCACCAAGAAGGGATCCATCACTAGCGACGGCTCAACATACGACCTCTACCAGACCACTCGCACCAACCAACCCTCCATCGATGGCACCGCAACATTCCAGCAATACTGGTCTGTCCGCACCTCAAAGCGTTCGAGCGGAAGCGTCAATACCAAGGCACATTTCGATGCCTGGGCCGCCGCGGGTATGAGACTCGGAACACACAACTACCAGATTGTTGCCACAGAGGGATACTTCAGCAGCGGTTCCTCGACCATCACTGTCTCCGAAGGCTCTTCTTCCGGTGGCGGTGGAACTACCCCAGTTGTCACGACCAGCAAGGCAGCGACTCCTACCTCTGGAACCGGTGGAAGCGTAAGTCTCCTCGTACCTTTGTGATGTGCGCGTGTACTGATTCGTCTGTAGTGTGGTGCCATGTATGCTCAATGCGGTGGTTCCGGATGGGCTGGTGCTACTTGCTGTTCATCTGGGACTTGCAAGGTCCAGAGCCAATGGTACTCTCAGTGCTTGTAATTGCTGTGTGCATTGTGCTGCTCAAAAGTTCGGACTGCTTCTCTTCCTTCCATTCTCTTCGCATTGCTGGCCTCTGTACATACTTTCATTCAGGCTTTCTTCTTGTAAATATCTTCAAAAAGCAGAGTACGTCATTATCACCTATGATAGGAATGAATTCCTGCTTTACTAGCCTGAACAAATCCTCGGTCCTGTGTTTTCCTTCGCGTGAAGCAATGACGAGACCCTCAAGCAGGAGGGCAGATCCAGAGGCTGGAATGGCCGACTTGCCTTCCATTCTCTTCCTTTCACGACCCCTCCAGAGATTGCAAATCCGACGGTGACAGGGCAGAATCGAGTCCTGCCCTTCAACCTCGCGTATCCTAAAAGAAAACATGTAGAAGATATTTGACCAATCAGCTCTTCTTACAGCCGAACAGCCCGATTCAGGCTATTCAAGAATCAGAATCGCGAGAAAGGACTTGACCAATCGGCTGAGCGAGATTTCACATCATGATCTTCTTATACATATTTTGCCTCTTGAGGAGACAAGAGAATTAAAAGTATATGGCGACATGAGGACAAATAGACATGATGTCCATGTGCTTACCTGATCGCTGCTCCACCATTCAGCCAGCGCAGAGGACAACAGAATCCCCGTTCAGGACCCGAAACCATCACATTCGAAGTCTCCTCTCACCGACATTCAGAAGGCAGCTGACAAGTATCAAAACCCTCAAGAGGAGCTCAAAACCACTCATCGGCAATGATCCAATTTTCGTGTTCATTCGTGGCGTCCGTGCAAAATGCACGAAAAGCCTCTTGCATACGGTGGTTGTCTGGCCCACGCACCATGATTTGCTGACATGGGGTCGGGCCATCAACACTAATTCTGCAGCATCGAGAGTCGACTCGTCACCCCGCGAACCAGAAGCAGTTGGGTGTGCAACCAAATCCTTGCTGCGACCCATCTTTAGCTGTTCTGACCTGACCGCAAGGTTATTGCAAGAATCCATCAATAGCTTCATCTTTTTGCGATACGGTCACTCTCGTGTGATTACCTGCGGATTATTTGGCGGCAGACTACGCATCGCCTAGCAACCGATAACAGTGTTTACTTGGCCCGATAAGCTCGACCGAACGGAAGATTCCCACCACTGCGTGCTCCACGACAGCTGAAGAGCCAGCACTGCATTCCAGAGATACACAAGAGAGGATCTACAATCTATCCGCATTCTTCGACTCTATCGATAAGGAGAATTGAACGGACCAACGAATATACTCAAAGATTTTGAACGAGAGGATAACAGAGTTGTTTCCGAGCTGCCGTTCGGCGGCCCTGAGCCGTCGTGATGGCTACCGATGGGCTCTCTCCTCCTGGGAGCAGCTCCTATTCCTCGAATACGATGTATGTAGGAGATGGCACATGGGACTCTACCAGGAACAACTTCTTATTGCCGAACTTGGTGGGGTTAAACTTCGAGACGATGCAATATAATGGTATATACCCTCTTCTGTATGTGAGAAAAGATATGCTGATCTTTTTTTTAGGAATGGGCAATCGATTCAAAACGATGTCTGGCTACCATAGTTTGATCCGAGCACACGGTATCATTGCTGTAATAGCTTTCCTCATCCTCCTCCCAGCTGCCATCCTTATGGCCCAATTCTACTCTCGAAACCCTTTTTGGGCATTACGCATGCATATATACCTTCAGATACTAGTCGTTGGACTTTCTACAGTCGTGTTTATTACCGGATTCAACGCCGTTGGACTCAATCGTAGTCTTACGAACCCACATCACGGAATCGGAGTTGCTATTTACACTTTGATTTTGGTACAGGCGATAGGAGGATGGTGGATACACAAAAGAGAGAAGAAGCGGATTCCGGTCAAATTGCCAGTCAAGTTGGTTCTGCACCAGTGGCTCGGAAGAACTATTGCGCTGCTAGGATTTGCTCAGGTCCCCTTGGGACTGACTCTCTACGGAAGTCCGAAGTGGATGTTCATCCTTTACGCCGTCTGGATGTTCTTCCTGCTCGTCTTATTCTTTGTCTTGTGCTATCGGGCAATCCCACCACTTGACGGATACGTGGGTGGAAGCAGGCGAAGTCGCAGTCATGGTGGAACAGTCATCTCAGACAAGAAGCCTAGCAGATTTGGAGGACTATTGGGTCCGTTGGCATTGGGTGCTGGAGCTGCTGCATTATTGGGCAGACGCAATAGGAGCAGGAGCCGGAGTCGAAGCCATAGTCGCAGCAGGAGAACTGAAGTCATTCCCAGCAGAAGAGGAAGTGGAAGTTACATCGAGGAAGAGAAGTACTCAGAGCGGCCGAAGAAAAGTGGTGGGATGATGGACAAACTGTTGAAAGCAGGAGCAGTCTTTGGTGCAGTTGGCTTAGCTAAAAGCTTCTTCGGTCGAAAGAAGGGTAGAAGAGATGACGACGACTATTCTTCTGTTGCTCACGATACACCGTCTCGACGACATGCTGCCCGGCGCCACAGTGATAGCGACCTAAGCGAGAGTATTGTTGTGCACAGAATGGAAGAAGGAAGACCCGGGCACTCAGGTGTCTTACCTGGACCCGGAGACCCTGTTCTAGCAGCAGCGGCTATCAGTGCTGCTGCTCCAAGACCCACGACACCAAGACCAGTCCGTCGACAAAGTTCATTTGATTCCAGTTCCTACTATTATGACTCTACGCTCTCTCCGTCAAGACGCCCCCAATCCACCCACAAAGCTCGCAACGGTGTTCTAGCCGGCCTTGGACTTGGCTGGTTCGCAAAGAAGATGAAGGATAGGCGAGATAGGAAAGAAATGGATCGTCTCGATCGGCTGGAAGCACAGCGCATCGAAGACGAACGCCTAGCCAGACATGGGGCCACACCATCTCGACTTACAGGAGACGGATTCCCCAACTCCGGCCGAAGGCACCAGCGCCGACCTTCTATAGCCCACTCATCAGAACTCTCATCTATAATTGATGACCCACATACCATACGCCCGGGAGCCATACCGCCACCTATTGTACCGCCACCTTTCCAACCAGGACCAATAGCTACAGACATGGAAGCGAGAAGGTCACGATACGACGTCACACAACCCGTAGCGATGCCACCACTTCCACACGACCCACAAGGGATCTTGCATCAAGAAGAATCAGGAAGCGAAGCCTACATGTCAGCAGGCGGTCACCCCCACCGCCGACACTCCTCACGAAGAAGAAGAGAAGGAGAGATAGCAGCAGCGGCAGCAGTAGCCGAAGCCGCAAGCCTCGCAGCAAAAGAAGAAGCCCGTAGAAGACGGTCAAGAAGCAGAGGTGGACACACTAGTGCGGATGTCGTCAGTCCACCTGTGAGCGTGAAAGTGAAGGTTCACGGAGACAAAGACCGGAATGTCACGTTACGGCGTCTCACAGAGCAAGAAGCTGCGGCGGAGAGAGAAGCGAGGAGGTCGGATCGACGACGGAGGCGTGCAGACTCATTATCTAGTTTGAGTGGAACTGATACTGGACCTTCGAGGCGGAGGTATAGGCGAGAAGGGAGTGTTAGGAGAGACAATACGCCTCCGCCAGCAATGGCGCCTCTAAATCCTCCTGCTCCGCCGTTCGCAGGCGGTAGGAAACCTAAAGATTCGGCATATTACAGTGGTAGACCGAGTGAGCCTGGTGGAAGTCCCGCTGGGTTGCCAGCTGGGAGTATAGGGAGTCCGGAAAGCCACGGTACATGGAGTGCTATGAGCCCGAGTGTAGAGGGTGGTGATGGGGCGGAGGCAGCTGCTGAGAGGAGGCGGAGAAGGAGGTTAGAGCGGAATCAGAGGAATCAGACGGGGACGGTGGACTTTACTTGAGGATACTAGCGGTAAGGTTTTGGATGTGGGATGGCTATCTCATTGAGCGGAGTTTGGGTCGCATTTGTAAAAATTACTTGGATGTCTTTGACTTGGACATAATTTGGTAGGCAGTAGGCTAGATGTCAAGATGATGATCGATAATGCCTATAATGAAAGAATGGAACTCAATCTAACTAGATATCTTCGTCTTCAATCCTTTAATTGAGTTCTACAAAACTAACTACATACCTATGTAGTAGCTTTCCTTTCGCTATAGGTACGAGTGTGATGGGAAATATTCCATTCGACTCAGTAGAAGTTCACACTAAAGCCTGGACATCAATCATTCGCACGTGTAACTCCGTAATATTATATCTTAAATCCTGGAATATAGATAGATCAATATTGTCTTTCATTGTTGAAATGCAATTGTGACATCCAAGAATTCTCTCACATGAAACTCGCAGCCTTTCGACAAGGCTGCCCCACACTTCAGCCTCGCGACTCATCGCGTCCATCGCGTAAACAAACTTCCCCTTCTTCACCACCACAGCGTCTTTACATCACTTCGAATCATAATCCCCATCTACCACTCCACACCAAACCGCACCCCAAATGCCCTCAACAACACCACCCTCCCCCTCCCCACCCCCCACCGCCCCAGTGGCCCTAACCCCCGGCCCCCGCGCCGCCGCCTTCCAAAAGCTCTACTCGGACGCCCTGGCCAACACCCTAAAATCCGTCTCCTACCCCAGCTTCGCAACCTGCTTCCCTTCCATCGCCGAACATGCTCCTTCCGCACTCAAGATACTTCATGGCAATATGGTGGGGCGATTAGAGGGGTTTGCGAAGGCGGAGTTTGAGACGATTCTAAAGGAGAGGAATGTCGTGGAGAATTTGAATAGGTTGGAGGATTTGATTGCGGATGCGAGGAGGAGGAGGGCGAGGAGTACGGGGGAGGGAGAAGGGGAGGGGAAAGTCGTGCCGTGAGTAGTAATTGACTCCTGTTCTGTTTTGTTCCTGTGAGATTTGCGTCTTAACGGTTGCTCTGGATGGGAGGTGGTTGTGCGATTGGGACTGCAACTTTTGTTTGGAGTTTACTGACTAATACACTGTATAGACCACATACACTCTCAGCTCCGTCCCTTCTGCGCTCACATACCACGCCTCTCCATCAATCGCAGCAATCGCACCTCAACGCCAAACTGCAAACGACAGAATCACAAAACGCAACGCTCATCGAGGAAATCAGGAGACAGAGAAAGGAGATTGAAGAGCTGCTTGGGCTAGGAGAGATGCTGGTTAAGGATCTGGAGGGTGCGGGAAGGAAGTTGGGCGAGAGAGGGGAGGAGTTGGCGAGTAAAGGAAGGGAGGCGGAGGGGGTGCTGGCGGAAGAGCTTTGAGTTTCACTGGCAGGTGCTTGTGGTGATGGATGGGAGGGCTATCTGGGTGTTACCACTCTGCATGCCGGTTTTGTGGGATACAACACTTGTACATGACGACTGGGGGAGTGTGTGCTTTGACTTGGTCTGGATGGAGATTTGGAAAACGGCGTTTAGGAGGGAGGCTTAGGTGGGATATACCAGGACCAAGCAGGACGGACATGGGTTCATTTGATTCTTCACGATTTGCGAGTTCAAAATTATTCAAGACTGCTCGAACAGTCTGAATTTCAAGGAATGGAAGGCCTTGCAAAATCTAGTGTGAAGTCGTGCTGGCAAACAGGTTCTTCCCTTGAATTTCCTCCACCAGTGCCTTCAAAGGAGAAGTCCTCATATCGCTCATCCTCCGCAACCCCAATTCCACAAGCGCTCTGCCTCTGCTCTGCTCTGCTCTGCTCTGCTCTGCTCTGCTCTGCTCTGCTCTGCTCTGCTCTGCTCTGCTCTGCTCTGCTCTGCTCTGCTCTGCTCTGCTCTGCTCTGCTCTGCTCTGCTCTGCTCTGCTCTGCTCTGCTCTGCTCTGCTCTTCTCTTCTCTTCTCCAGCCGTATATATCTATACACGATAGTAGCCTGGGAACAATTGAAGCCACTATCCTACATTAAAAAGCGTCAATTCTGTCCAAGTCGTTCTGGTTGTCCAAACCGGTATACAACTCCCTATGCACGTCCGCATACAGAGTACGCTCGACGGTATCACGTAAGCCAACATCTACTAGGGTGAGTGATACCGTATGAATGAGTGAGACGAGTGATCGTGGCGCTTTCGGGAGCCGTGGACTCGGGAACTTGGTACTGTATCGTACCACTGTTCCAGTGTAACACTGAAAACAACAGATGTGACCCAAAGAGGCTCGTTCCAGCAGCCAATGGCGTGGGTTCATTGTTTTCTGGGTATGTACAGCTTGAAGACGGAATTTGGATGTATCCGAGCCGAATGAGAGTCACGAACCTGAGTGTTTGCACTCCGATGTCAAGTGCAAATGCTGTACGAAATGGTTGGTGTACGGAAAGGTCATGCGAATATTCCAAAATGCAATGCTCATTCTCCTCCGTATGCAGGTAGGATACAAGTACAATCAATACAATCATTTTCCTTCGTTGATGCCTTTCCCTTCCTTTCCATGCCATCCAATCCAATCCAACCATGTCAAACAAATCAAAACAATGCCCATCTCCAAACTCCAACACCCAATGCACCACCGCTCTTTCTAAAACGCAAATAAAATGCCGTAGCACAAAAACAAATGAGCTGAGCATCTCAAACTCTAATGAGGTTCCCGGACTGGCCAACTCTAAATTCACTCGTCGCGTCCTTCCCATCCAGTTCCCCGTAATCAGGAGGTTGGCATCTCTCCAACTTTCCAGTAGCCCAGTCGACAACCCACTGCTTGCCCATCATGATCACTAGATTACTCTTCCTGGGACTGCGATGAGTAAGGATAGCCATACAGCGTTTGGCGTACAGCATGTCGTAGAAGTGTGTCCACTGATGCTGAGGTCGCCATTTGCCCTCGGGTGTTATGGATGGGTTCGGAGCATTTGATGTGAGGTTCAGGTGCGTGGTTGATTGAATCGCGTGACGGGCGCGGGAAAGTAGGTTTGATCGGGACACAGATGCTGCTACAGTGGTGGTGGAAGATGGTTCCGGTTCTGGGAGGGAGAGACTAGCTGTCGATTGGGATGGAGATGGAGAGTCCACTGATGGAGGCGTGGAGCTTGATTCAGTCTCTTCGGCAACTGTCTCGTTGTCTCCCTGAGTCGTGGAAACAGCTGCGTCTCCAGGATCTTCTGTTGGATCAGGACCAGCTAATTGCGGGAACTGGGTAGAGATGATCTCCTCCTGTTCCCGGACTAAATTTGCATTTAGCTGGACATTGGTGAATCCTGCTCTGGCACGTCTCCGTGTTCGTCTTGGGATGCTGAGATCCCTTGGAATTTCCCGGTCATCAAGGGGTGGTGCGAGGTCGATGGCTGCGAAGAGTGATTGAAGCCAGAGGACGAAGGTCTCGATTTTGTTACAGGAGAGGAGAAACTGGTCTGCCTCAGCGCGGACGCGAATAACAAAACGTTTTCTATTCATGGTTAGCAAGAGTTTTGACTACAAATGGGGTATATATTGAGCCACAGAGCATTTCCGCGAGTATCCGGATATGATGGGAAATATGCTAGGATGATCACTTACTTCAGATAATCAGCAGCGATGCCCACATCTGCATGCTGAAGATTATAGCTCCTCAAAAACACCCCTTTCTTCGATGCCATGGAATCATCAGGCTTCCCGCCATCATCCTTACCACCAAACAGCGCCGAACCCTTGAACTTGTGGAATTTCAATGCCGTTCCTTGCAGCGTAACAACGACCCGGTACCAGTTCCGATCAACGGCTCTATGTACAGCGCCTTCCAACTCCATCTTCTTCAAGAATACATTCTGTATACTGATCGCACTCGAGTAAGGCGGGAGGATCTCGCGGCCTTCATCTTCACGCGGTTGAATATTGAATTTCCGGCGGAGAGATGGGGAATCAAGTAGGTTGTCATATGCGGGGGGATCGTCGGATGGCCCTCCTTCTTCCTCCTCTTGCTCGTAGTACTCGTCCATCGAATGTCGATTTGAACTCGGGGCAACAGGAGCGGCGTTCGGAACATTTGCAGTCCTGGCGTTCTCATCGACGGCAGCTCCATGACTGCCAGTTCTTACTTCCACAGCCATTGCCAACGTGGCCGAACTATAACTGGGCGTCGGATGAATAAGAAAGTCGGTCAGACATGATTCTCGAACAGTTGAGGTATCCGATATGCAACGTTAGTCGATTGCTTTTTTTCGACTATGACGTTGCCCTTCTAAAAAGAAAGTTGTATGTACTGAGAGCAGTACAGGACTTGTAGGAAGAGTGGGAAAAGAGGTAGAAAGAAGGAAGTAGGAAATGAGAAGCATGAATAGAGTCAATTTGTCAAGGTACGTACACCCGTTGGTGCTCGGATGGCGGAAAAGCTTCCCTTGGCCCCGGGGTAAGAGATGAAGTTTCTTTACGAAGGGAAAGGGCCGATCAAGCCGTGAGAGGTCGAATGTAGAATGGGGCCCTTGTCGGGCTCGTTCGAATTGCAGACGACGTGCATGACAAGTGGCCTCGGCCTTCCAGCCGCGAGTGTTATCGCATGGAGGACTTGGGCCTGGTGGTCTCTTTGCTTACTACAGCAAAGTTGACTAGGAAAAGGTCCGGGGGATTGGGAGTGGGAGGTGGGGGATACGATGGGGATGAGAGGGGGGTATGGAGATGGATCAAGGCTGTGTGCTGCCCTTGCTGCCCTGGTATGTGCCCGTGGGGAAATCGTAATATAGCGATTGGTGAGGAAGAGGGCGGATGTGGATGTGGATATGGAGGAGAGAAGGCGAGAACGAGACGAGATCAGCCTGTTCCTGTTCCAGACTAGAAGGTTGCATTTACCCGGTGTTGAGCCAGACGTATTCCAGTGTCACGTGTTCAGCCCGCTATCAGACGAGCCCCTTTCGGAAATCATCCCCGAGAAAGACCGGGAATGAAGCTCAAAAGGTACATCCGAATGCTTCTCGTCTACCTCGTAAGCAAGTGAACTTCTACATCTGCGAAAGGTTTCAGCCCCATTCGACTTCACATAAGTATACAGGTGGTGAGACGAGATGAGTGGGTGTTGCGAAATTGTACCCGATGTACCATAAGTTTATTGGGCTGAGACAGGAAAGTTCCGAGGACCTTACAAAGCTGTCAAAGCATTACACAGCCAGTCGAGATCGATCATGCTATTCTATGCTGATATTCGAGTACTTCAAGATGTCGACTCTCACTTGCATGGCCTTGCTTGAATAATATTGCTATCCTGCTTCAAATAGAGTGGAAGCTCGGTGGTGGTCCCAAGTAACTCTGCTTCAATCCACCCAGGTCAACGACCAATTTCTCAAGCAACAGGTTCGAGTGGTGCAATCGTATCTGTATCGTATGCTCTCCCCGCCCAAAAGTCTCGCCTAACCTGTGCTTCTTAATCCACACACAGTCCTGCACGGCTTTAGCCCAGCCTTCCGGAAGCTCTCCAGAGTTCTTCGCTTCGTCTACCAGTCTGTGAGACTGCGAATGGCCATCAGTGACAATATCATACTTCATGGGATCGCTCGGGTCGATATCGAGTGTCATATTGAAGTAAAGCAGTAGTTCGGCATCGGCAGAGTCGGTGAAGACATAGGTATCATAGGTGACATACGATTCCCTTTGGTCTGCAGCCGGGTTAAGCGCCACGGATCCGTCTGCACTCAATCCCACCTCAACCAGTGTTCGATATGGAGTCTCGACAAGACAAGCCGAAGCTGGTATCGAGATGTAGCCACCCCCTTCAACGAACCCAGAAAATTTCTGTGGGCATTTCCGTCCCAGCACAGGAAGGTGGACTTGTTCGAAGTCGCCCTCTGCCGAATGAATATCAACCAGCACCTCCTCATCAAAGTCTGCCGGAACTTGCTCCCAATCAACTGTGATCCTGACACGTGCGTCCTCCTTCCCCGGATCCAGCGTACCCTCCGTCGCAGAAAGCGTGATCCAGCTGAATGGCGCACTTGCAGTCCAATGAATGGCCATATTCCCCCTCGAAAACACATCGAACCACCTAGTCTCCGGCCCGTACCGGGTCATCGCACCGAGCGTGAGCCCAGGCACCAGATCTCGCCTACTCGGATGTGTCCTATCAGACTCTTCATTACATCTGCCCGGTCGCACACCCTCGTGTCCTTCCACGGCAACACCCATCTGTCCAGCAATGGGATTGGAGTTCTGTCGGCTTTGCACATAGCAGAGACCACTGATCATGTCGCGCGAGGGAGCATGCCATGTGTCTCCGAATCCATAATGTGTTTGCATCATGATGTGGTTCCACTTGCCGTTTAGCAAAGAGTGGTACTCTTCGGTAAGACTATAATCCGCATCGAACAGTTCGAGTACTTCTTTCGCCAAGGTGTTCGCATAGTTGCGGCGCTGTCGGGCATACATTCGGTTTCTACCGAGTGCTATTTGCAGCGCTATGAAAATGTACGAAGCTTTTATAGGAAAGAAGACGAGCTGAAAGATGCTGGCTCGCTGGTCTTCTGGGCACTGGTTGTGTATTGCTTCTGCTGTCTCGACGAGCGCTTTCCAGCGGCTGATGACATGCTCAGCTTCGTTGTAGTGAAGGAGGGAGAAGGTGTCTGGTTCGATGTGCTCGTGTTTTCTCATTGATACTAGGCGGTCATATTCAAGTGATGCTGCGCCGACCACTTCACTCAAGCTAGGGCCAAAGTCTCGCTCGGCCATGGTGTTGAAGAAATGTGAGAAGTTGTCTGGTTTGATGGAGTTGATGTCCCAGGCTAGAGACATGGCGAATGTTAACGGGATCTCCACGGCCTTGATATCGCCGACATTGAAAATCCAGATTTGTTTTGCGTTGCGTCTGTGGGCTTCTTGAAGTTGATGCCACGTTTTGCCCTATCACAGTTAAAATTCAAAACGTCACATACTGCCGGATTCACTCACGAGTGAGTTGCTGTTAGTCCACTTATAGCTTCTCGGATGTCCGACATATTCAAAATGGTAGTATACCTACCAAATGTCAGTATCAACAGATGGGGGCCATGGACACAACATACACCAGCTCCACCTTTTCTCTCAGCCTCCTTCCCTTGAGGAAGACGACGGATAGTTCCGAAATTGTCGTCCGCGAATAAAAGTGTGACATCGTCGGGTACTTCGAGCCTTCCAGTATCATACTGGTCTTGCACTTCTTTGTACAGCGCGAGAAGTTCTAAACCCAAGATCAGCTGTCAAGTATCCTATCTTCACACCGCTATAAAACTCACGCGTAACACCATCTTCCCTCCCATGAACATCCTTTATGATCCCTCTCTGCGTCCGAATAACATCCCTCACCACTGCCGCCGGGTCGTCTGTCACCATCTTCTTGTCATATTCACCCCTCATCCCCAATGTAACATAAGACTCACAGCCCTTCGCCCTCCTTATCCCCTCGTCAAAAAATTCCGTTATCTTCTCCTTGTTAGTAAGCCAGTTCCAGCTACCATCTGGGTTATCGGCGAACCACTCGTTAGACATGCGTTGCATAGGCTCGTGATGAGATGTCGAAATACAGATTCCGTAGTCTTCGGCAGTTTTCTGATTGTCTGGATCGTCGGTAAAGAATGAGGCACCTGGATTAGGATATCCAGGCCACATTGCTGGCCAGAGGAAGTTGGCCTGAGAATATTATCAACATTTTATGAATTCAGGAGAATTGTGGTATGTCGATTGGCACTTACTTTCAAACGCAGCAACAGCTCAAACACTTTCTTATAAAAGACAACCCCATACTTTCCAAAATTCTCCCTCACCCACCCCGTAAGAGCAGGCGCCTCATCATTGATGAAAATCCCTCTAAACCTTACACTCGGCTCGCCTTGTCTCGTAGTAACAGGCAAGGCGTAAATCTCGGGATGGAACTTAGGAACCACATCAGCCCACCAACACCACCTACCTGCAAGTCAGTCATCCGCATTCATCTCTTCAAGACGCTCATTGTTGAGAATCGAGGAGAAGAATAGGAAACAACACATACGGCGAAACACCAATCTGCTCACTCAACCCATAAACTCCAAATATCGCACCCCTCTTATCACTCCCCGCAATCGCCAGCGCTCTCTTACACCCTTCAAACGGCTCCTCAACCACAGCCGTAACATAACTCTCCCACTTCCCTCTAATTCCACTTAAATCCACTTTCCCATCGCGCTCAAGACTTTGGATCAAAGGGCTTTGAGTCACGCTGCCTACAATGATAGCTGTCTGACATTTTCCATCGAAGATTTCTGTTTTGTTTTGATCTGTCCAGATTTTGAGAGGTGATGCAGAACCTTTCGTGACGCGAGAGAAGTCTTCGGAGAGGTTGCGGGCGGCGATGTGGATCCCTGGGAAGTCGGCGTGGTGGACTATGATGGGGCTGTTGACAAGATTGAGCAGTCCATTTCCCTCTGTAAACGTAACGAATTTCTCGTCGAACATTATGAAGTTATGTTCAAATCCAGATCATTCTTCACAGACTGGAAGCTAGCCGGCTGACGATCTTAAGTCGGATTCTTCGGCTGGGAGACTGCATCCCTTTTGATCTGAAGGCCAGGGTGATTGTATGTACTTGTTTGTCTGTTGCAAGGATACAGACGATAAATCATTGCAAGTTCGCAACCTCGCTGTTCGGGCAGAAAGCAGCGAGGTTTCTGTCAGGGGCATCCTGAATGAGGGAAACTTCCCCGCTAGACCCCTCAGCCCCAGACTTTTAGTGTAGGCCATCCCCACTGTTCTCCAAGAATACATGACTCTCGAAAGTGGGATGGTGTTGGTACCTAATAATCAAGACAAAGGTTTTGTTATTACCAAACGTCCCACAGACCTTGAATTGGTATGTTCGATTTCCTGAGCTTTTGTGTTGGCTTTTCTTGAGACTCTGTCTTGGCTGCCTGCTGTTATGCTCTGGCAGGTCCGAGCTGTCTTCAAAATTACCCCGCGTTGACTTGCTTTGCCTGAAATTTGCCTACTCCATTACATGAATACGACCTGGAAAATGCGCTCAACTTGACTTGAAGGGTTGAAGGTACAATGTTTGGCATTCATTCGATTCTTATCCTCATTTTTGCCAGTCTTTCTGTAGTAGTCTAGGCTAGGTACATTCGAGATGTCGCAACGGCAGAGCAGTATGAATTCCATCTTCGGGCCTGGCTCAGATATACAATTACTATTTTCCTCTTTCTCATGGGTATACAGCTGCTAGGCGACAGGATTAAGTCGAATGGCAATGTTGGATGGTCGCAGAGAAATGCTTGAACATGTTCTTTACTCACTCGATCGACAGCGACCAATATTAAGCGAATCCAAGTAAACATGCTTCTCCTTCTCTAAGTCTTACAATACAGTAGAGAAGGAATTAAAGTAGACGCCTATTTGCAATAAATTGACGTCCATGTTTCTTCCGATAATCATTTCAAGAGAGATGACTCGCATCGCTAGACCGTAGAGGATAAATGTATAAACTCGCCCGACTTGATTGCGAGCAACGCGGCATCAACGAATGAATCACACTTAGCAAAAGTCTTGACTCACTCAAAGACAGTAACTGGCAAAGTACTTTCATATCCAAAAGTCTCAATAAGACTTATATGACGAAAAACAGGCATCCGCCCATTGGTGTAGCGGTCAGCACGTCACACTTTGATGCCCGTCCACTAAGTCTTCTGAAGTCGCCAGTTCGAATCTGGCAGGGGCGTCTCTAAGAAAAATCCTTTCTGGCGTCATATATGTAGTTTGGCTTTTCTAGAATTATTCTGAGCCCTTATCAGTGTTGAAAATTTCAGGTAGACAAGGATATATCTTCTTTCCGTGATCGGGTTTTGGGAAGCTAGGTGCTCAAATGTCGCTGCAGGGCTTACCCAGCCACATCTCGCTTCAGTGTCACGGTCAACAATCTTCGCAACTGGGGCCGGAAGAACAGGTACTTTTGAAGTATTCATGGATGTATCAAGCCGCGCGGGAGTACTTCTCAGAATCGCGAGGCATCATTTGGGATTTTGGCGACCGAGGTCAGAAGAGTGCTAGAGACTTCGAAATCCATTTCACGTTGCCTTGAGGATGTTGGCCATTGTTACTAGTCGTCGAGACATCTGAAAGATGGGCATTCCAATCCAGTAAATGTGTTAAATCGCGAGGCAGGCGACGTGTATTTTTCACAACTTCGGAGGAAGAATATCTGCACCTTCAATCGCAGACACCGTTCATTCCTTCCCTCCTTCTCTACCTGGTAGGAGTATGGCCACGGCCGATCACTCTCACTCTCACTTCCTATTGCTGTCTCTCTCTGGAGAACGAGAAATTAAAGCTATTATAAGGCACTTAAATTGATGGGCGGTCAGGCGAATTTTTTTTTCCAGGTAAGAATAACTCGAGGTCAAGTTGATACTGAAGTCCTGAGATCGTCTGTGGCTAAACAATGAGATCGCAGACCAAATTCTCATTCCAAGCTCCCCATTAGATGGGTAGCAACTTCCTCGATGGTCAACCTCCTCCGAAACTGGTTCCATGGCTGTGTCATTTAACACACATTCAGATACTTGAAGGCAGAGACATTGTCAACTTGATCGAGAAGCCGGTCACCACATCAAACATACGGACTCCGATCAACCAGACTGTATCTCACGGATTTCTCGCTCGGCTCCAAGGACTTGAATACCTGAGGAGATCATTTATCTTACATACCGGCTGCCTTCTCTTTCAACCTCCTCAGCGTGGTCTCCATTCACCTTCCATCTGCTTGGCACCTGTATCTCACGCGAGCCTGACCATTCCAAGCATCAATATTTGACGTTAATCTCCGCCTCCTCCTTTCAACACCAATCTTCAGCCAACATCAATTTCAATCGCAACATACGATCCCCAGTCACTTCAAGTAAGTTACTGCTGCTGCTCAGCGGCTGTCCTTCATGGTTCACGCACCTAATTCAGTGCAGCCATTGGTCACAATGGCCGAACAACAGTCCGATGGTATTCCTGCACAGATTGGGATTGGCATTATGGACTTTACCTCTCTATTAAGTGAGAGAATGGCTGAAAGCAGGAGACTGAGGGTGTTATCGGCAGCGGCGTCTCCACCAACGCCAGGAGGTCTTGTTCGACTATTCAGCTTCGCAGGCACAAACAACGAGCTTACATCTCTGAAGAACGAGGTCCAGATGATGGCAAAGAAGGTAGAGGAAAATTCGGAGGCCATCAAGAACATGTAAGAAAAACGTCAAGAGGACTCGGAGATCATCAAGAACTTACTGCAAGTGGTTGCAAACAGGCTCAGTGACGAGGGAAATCGATCAAACAACGAAGTCAAAAGTCCACCACATCGATACAAGTCACACTCGGAGGAAGCTGTAGCTGGAATCCTCATAACAGAGCTAGGAAAATTCTCCAACACCGAGGTCGAAGGTTCACAACACGGCCATGACCAGGACCCAGAAGAAGCAGCAACAGAGTTCGCGGCTACCATGCGGGGAGCAACGCTTCTCAACTATCAAGTCGAGGCTTTCTCGTCTATTGCCAATCGTCATGACAAAGGATCAGAGAATACGATACCTGAGATCCGAGGCCATGGAGAGATTCCCCGTAACCAGACCGAAGGCTTAGCATGTAACCAGCAGCGGTACCCCACGCAAACAAGAAAAGAATGCTCCGCAAGCTCGGCTTCAGCACTGAAGCCGAATGCTCCGTTGGAGAGTCCCCAGATGGAGTTGTGCCGGAAGCGAGCAACAATAGAATCGCCTGCGAGTTCAGACATGAGAAAGCGCCGAGGCACCGCAGTCGATATAGAGTCCATCCGTGAGCGATATATAAAGAAGCTCAGATTTGAATCATCTGCTGGTACACAAGCCAGCGATGATACAATTGTTGTTAAAAGCCCACAAGATATCACAATTTCACTGCCAACTTCGCTGCCACAGCAAGCTCGCGAATCCACTCCAGCCCAGTCACAAAATACCGCTCGTCGAATTACTCGACGAACGACAGCAATTCTAGCAGGTGAGAGTGCAAGACCAACATATAAGCCAAGACAAGCCGCGGAGTAGGAGGCAGAGACTCCAGCAAAGCCCGCGTGGGGTTATGTCACTTGGAGGAAACCCAACCAAGAGCGATGGCTGGTATCAGAGCAGAGACTTCTCATCAGACTGATAGACAAGGAGAAAAGACGCTCTAAAGGACGGGTTCTATCTGGCGCGAAGATTGCTAGGGCTTTCAACAAGAAGTTGGAAGGTGTTGTTCAACATCGTGGAGAGAAGACCATTGTTGGAACGGTTCTCGAACACCAGAGAGTTGCCCCAGTTCGGACGATAGCTAGCATCAATGGCATGATCTCCCGCTGTCGGAACATTGTGATGAAGGAGGGAGACTCTGCTGAGCTTTCAATAGAGCTTGAAGATGACGATGAAAATGAGGATGAGGATGGGTATGAAAATTACGATTACGAAGAGAATGAGGATGATGATGACGAAGACGATGTGAAGGATGAAGAAAAATGATGCGCAGAGAAGCAGCGGAACACCAAAAAAAAAAAAAAAAAAAATTGAAACCATGAATCCTCTCAACAAATTGAAATCAACGGATGGGAAATAAGGCTTCATATTTACACACATATCGGCGTTTTTATGTGATTCTAAAGGATTTAGATTCGCAACCTTTGCAAAAGAGCTCATTACCTAGGAGATAGAAGTTTATTGAAGTGAAGGATTTCTTTTCCCAGTAGATGATTACCTCACAAATGCATTGAGCGACCCAATGCCGGAACAAGGTGAAATCTCCCAGTCTCGTCATGATGCTTAGTACCGCAGGTGAAAGTAGCTCTGAGGGCGCCGTCTCGAGGGTGGTGTAGTAGCGATCCGACCAGCACCAGCAGGACAGCTTAAAAACATGTGGGGAATAACCTCGGTTAGGGCATAAGTTGCTGGACATCCACACCAGCTGGAATTTGTAAAAAAGAAGAGGTACTTCAGTCGCCCCAGCAGGACACAGCTAGGCAGCGCAAAAAAATACAAAAAAATAAATTAGGAACGATGCATTTAGGTCGTACCCGGGCTCGAACCGGGGATTCGGGAAAGTTCTTTATAGAACATGATTCTGATATGTAGTCAAAATCCCACGTGCTAACCGCTACACTATACAACCTGAACAGTTGCTAGAAACAACTGTAATTGTTCTTGAATGATGCCGCAGAAGTGCTTATTTAACTAACTATGTGCTCAAAAAATTCGCCACGCAAAGTTCCGATGTTTCACTAAAACTCTTACTTACTACCGAGCGGCGATGCCACTTCCCGTGCTTCCTACAATCAAGCACTCCATTTGCAATGTGCAAGAATCAGAGTACCATGGATTACTAGTTTTATGTAATTAGTTTATATTTATGGAGTTTTCACTGGGAGGAAATCGAGCGGTCATTGATTATTGAGGAGCAAAATCAATAGAGACAGGCTCTCGCTTACTAAATGAACAAACAACGACCTTAGCCGAACTCAGCTTACTCCGCGCAAACCGTCCTAAAACCGTTCTCCAACGCCCATCAACTCCAAACTTGAACCATGGTAACATCAAATATTCCATTTGACTGTCATAATACCGCATTCTATTTTCCCATCTTGAGATATGCAACAAGACGATTTGCGGAGGTTCCGATCTGAGTTAAGGCTTCAGGGCTTAGTTGATGGGGAGAATGATGATGATTGGCCAAGCAAGATCTGGCTTTGAGAACCGAAAGTTGTAGGCCGAACATCCTTTCCATCTGTTGCCTCCGTGGACTTCTTGGGTAATATAATATTCTATCGTATACACATGCATCGCTTGGTCCTTAATATGTTGACGCATTCTTTGTCCGGAGCTCCTTTATCCCTCGAATCCTTATGCACAGCATTCCTGTCTTTGTCTTTGAATCCAAAAGAAAGTTGAACAAGAACTACTGCTTTCATCATCTTAGAACAACCTGATCAGAAGCATTTTCAATCTTCAAAATATTGCTTCAAGCATTTCTAGATTCTTACAACAATCTAGGCTACTCAAGTAAGATCATTGCCATTGCACCTATCTGTACACCCCCGTTTACCTCATCAACCTCAATATCCTTCGGAAACTCGCCTATCCAACCGCTTCGTTTATCCTGAAGACGGAATGTATGCTGTGGAGCTATTGAAAGAAAGGACGGACTCATCAAGTCTACGGAAAGTAGCAAAAGGATGGATAGAACCTTCATCAGAAGTGTGGGGAAGCGGAGGGGATGGGACGGTAAGAAAGTGCCGGTCTCAGGGCCGGTATGCTGGTGTTGATCCTCTTTGTCATTGACTGAACTCCTTCGGGGCGACAATAGAGATCATATGGCGTGTGTACATAGCACCGTTCAATTCCAGGCTTCTCGCGCTGCGTGTCCGATCCAGCAATACGTCGCCTGCCCTGCTGGGAAGGATATCTGGCTTTCGTCCTTGTGACTGCACTGTGATCGGAACCAGGAATCTGAAGGCTGGATTAAGGGGGCAAGGCATTGCACATATTTCAAGGCCAGAGACAGCTTCACAGGTCAGCATAATAAAGGCAGAATTCCGACCGAATACCTAGGTTGACCTAATATATTTTCCATATACATCACCGTTGCCCACTTCCTTCAGAACCCCCAGAGCTCGTAGCAACTGCCAAGTCAGACTAAATCAACACCGATACAGTAACGCATGTTGCACAGAAAGCTGGAAGCTAGCAAGTTTGTCCTGGGACCAGAAGACTGAAGTTTTCAATTCAAATGAGCCAGGTTGTAAGCCCAGTGAGTTGCTCTCCTTGCGTCTGATCAGCTGCGAAGCAAGAGAAGCCACTACATCGGATGCGAGAGACGCACAGCCACTGGCATTGAATCAGTGGAACTAGAATGTAGAAGACCAGCGCCCACTGGACTGGATCAATGATCGTGTCTATCTCAAAAAGGCGACTTGTTTGTGTAACATGGCCTGATATCATGCCATGCTTTTCCATCTTCCGCAAATGGACTTCCTCTCACTGATATCATAATCGAAGATTGCTTGATAGTAGGTATATATTTACAGGATTGACCTTGTAAGTTACCAAAGTCTTGATAATGGAGCCAAATCTCGATTTACAAAATGCCTCAGGCAGAAGGACGAAAATCGAAATTGAAGCCTATCACAAGCTGGCTTCCTCGGTAGCACTCTTAGCCAGTAGCCAGCATTTGGCTATGCGGATATAACTGGCATTTCAGGACGTACGCATCGCCTTGAGACGTATGAAACCGTCACGCTGCCTGCCAGATGATATCAAAAGAACATCTGTGGCACGTGACGGCGTTTGAAATTGAAGTTCGACAAGTTCAAGCCATGCTGACATCTTGCAGAGCCGAGGAAAGTACTCCATAGGAACTTCCCATTCAACCGGGACAAGGCAAGTGCACGCTGACTGACAGGCTTAAGCAACACGTCAGAAACTTAAATCGAGCATGTGCATCTAGCAAATGAGGAGGATCGCCAGACCTAGCCGCGAATTTTCCCCTCCGCTCGTCACCGCTAATTGCTTGACTTGGTAGACTATTGCGGTGAGATGATGATTCAGCTGTTTATAGCCATTTCTTTCAGCTGCTTTCGTCGTGTATGCTACTTTTTGTTGATGTGATAGGACAGGATGCCATTTCCTAAGGGTTGAGAGTCAAATGCACCGGTATATTCGGCTTTTGCTGATGGCCAGATGCGGGGAGAGGAGAAGGCTCCGGTGCGCTTTAATTTCGTTATCAGACTCGTTATCAAACATTGGATGGCAAGGATCGTCGCCTCATCCCCTCTCCTCGAGACATCTTTCTGCTTTCATCATCGACAGCTGTCACCGATGTGTGCAAGTGACGCAAAAGGGAAAGTAAACATTCCATACCCTGGCGACCATCGTCAAAGTCAGAATTAGTGTCTGTCCACTGAGAATGCTGCCCACACACCCCTCAGGCCGGGAGTTTTCATGAAGGCTTTTCAAGTGCCGGTCAAGCTATCGCTTACATGGGCCGGTCATTTTCCGAAGTAGCCAGCCTGCCAGCCTCCGCAATTTGTTGCTGTTGGATGAGGAGGTGCAAGAGTGGGAAATGCGCGGATGCGAATGCAGATGCAGCTCTTACTGCAGCAATCACAGTGCTTATCTTTGATGGATGAGGTTGAGGATCGACGACGCATCCTTTGAGGTCATTGCGTGCTACTGGGAGGAGATAAAGGAATTGATCATGTGGAGGGGCAAGGGGACGCTAGAATTGTGTGATTTCGACGAGTAATTCCCCTTCTCTTGTGCTGATGGAAATGAAGCATTCATGTCTTTGTTATGATTGTGCAACAGATAGGCGGTCTATATGCCGTACGATAAGCTCATGATCTCGAGAACGGATATTTAGCCAGAAATGGAAGCCGACTGACCTGACTTGAGGCTGGGAACTACCAGCCTTGATTGATATAAGGTTTGATAACGGAGATGATGAGCATAAGAAGAGTTCCCCGCCAAAGCCCGTAGTTTAATTTTCGACTTTCACTTGCCTCTGTAAGGATTTTCATGTGCAGATGACTCTGCACTTGAAAAGATCCTAGTCTCTAGTGGATTTTGAAGCCTTGTCAAGGTCAAGCTCTTGTGCACCATGCTCTTCTCGTAAGATTTTACATACTGACTCGTGCAACTCGGCTTCTGATTGGCCCGAAGAAGGTGAAAATCTGTCAACCGTGCAGCGTGTTTGCAGAAACTGGTGTGTCTTGTTTAGGAAAGTTTAGTCTCAAACGGCTCGGCTTGCAGCCACAGTATGAGTAAGAGTAGAGTAGTTCCCACTTGGAAAAGCCGGTCAAGAAACCGTTTGTGATGAAAATCGCTGGCGGAAAAGAGCCGACGAATCATCGAAACCCACTACTTGTGACACAGAGATACTCTACTGCGTACTAGGGCATACAGCTTCGATTTGCTCTGCTTACTGAGGATTTTTCTCTTCGAGAGGCAGAGAAAGCGAAAGCTCTGATATGACCGCTTGGTCGTATGATCTTGCTCAAGTCAGGGTTCTTACTCGCTGGGCACAGGGCAGGGCTGCGGTACTGGTCTGCCGTGCATGATTCTGCTCTCCTCAGCTGCACAGGATAGGACGTGCGTTGTACGGTGAACATGCGCATGGCATGGGCATGGTATCGTCGCATCCAATCTCTGCAATCTTAGAAGAAAAGCCTTGATCGGGGCGGGAGGCTTGGGGTGGAGAAGCAGGCCGGTAGGGCAGGGCAGGGCAGGGCAGGATACCTCAGTCGGCGTGGAGCAAAGATGGGGCGATATGGCCGTGTCAGCCAATCCGATATTTTCGCATGCCGGGAAAAAGTGGGAATAAAAAACAAGAGATCGGATTTGCCTCTGCGCTTTGCTTTGCTTCGCAGTTTTTCCTGGTTCCGCTGAATTGCCTGTCCTGCTTTTGCCCAAGAAAGTAAAAGTCAAGCAGCAAAAGTGGTTCTTCCCCATCCCCGAACCTAGGTACTGGTGTTGGTGTTGGCCATCCTTCGTTCGGCCCTGAAGCTGGTGCGGTGCCTGTAGCCCTTCAGTGTTAAGTCAGCCGCGGCTCCCGTAATATCTGCGGTTTAACTACGGCTAGTCGCCAAAACAAGCACTGCAACTTCACAGCGAGCAGTGCGAGTCTTTCGACCTCAACTTCCAAGCCTCTTCTTCCAACCTTCCAACTCCATACACCTCCGCCCACAACAGCATCCCCCTCCACGGCTCGACAGCAATTACTCGAATGAGGCCGTTACGACTCTCCACGACCACCGTTACGATTCGAAATATTGTCCCCAATCGGAGTCACGAATAATAGGGGGAGCGTCAACAGGTCCAAACGCTGAGGTCCCCATCAGCAGCATCCTTCCGCTGACTCGGACGTCCCTCTGGGTCAGCATAGTCGCATGCCTCGTGGAGCGGCCACAAGCAAGCGACAGCCAGGTGCTGCGAACCAACGTGATACACGGCATGAGAATGGTCTTGTAGGGCCCGGGAAGAGAGTGCAGAAGCGGAAGAGCAATGGTCAACTTAATGGCCATGCGAAGTCTATTGAGAGCAACTCCTCAACACCGCCCTTGCCTGGAACCCCTCCTCCGTCGAATGGACATGCGCGCCGCCCAGTACCTGGTGAAAACATGGCAGAGAACAAGATGGTAGCGGAGATCTCGAGGAGGCCGTCTGTTGATGGCTCCTCTGACTCTGATGTCTTCCAAAATGCATCCGGGACCCCCGCCTCTCTCGAACACCACCGCCAGATCAATGTCAATGCTGCCAAAAATCCTGCCGTTCACCACGATACTTTGTCGTTCGCCCTCACTGTTTTGTGGTCCTGCCCACTTTGGGATACCCTCGCCATTCTCATCGTCCTCCTCCAAATTCCACCCACCTTCCTCTCAATCATCCACCTCCTTTTCGCTACATTGACATTCGTCCCTCCCTCGACCGCAGCCACTTCCGGATTGAGCTTCACGGATATCCTCCATGGAACTTTGGGTACGCCATCTGTGGGGACGATATTCCTGATAGATGTGATTGTTTTGATGGTATGGTTGTTTTTATGGAGTCCACTTCAGGATATTGCGTTGGATCTGGCGCAAACTGTCATTGCTTTAACGCTCGGTGGTGGTACGAGTGGGAAAGGAGCGGGGATGAAGAATGTATTATGGTGTTTTAGTGTTATCGGGATATCGCATTATTTTCGCGGGACTACGATTCAACACTCCGGCCTACGAGCTATTATTGGTTCGAGCGGGTTTCTAGCATCGCCAGATCCTGACGATCCGTTAGAGCCGCGTTCGGGCACTCGTAGTAAGAGGCATGGTTTGATTCGAAGCATTTTAGCGATACATATACTTACGCAGGGGGTGGTGAGATACATACGAGATTGGTATGTGAGGAGGGAAAAACGAGACAATTCAGCATCAATAGGCGATCCAGAGGCTGGGAAAGTCCTGGACGCCGGTAGCGATTCAACAACAACATCGCAGACACAGGAGAACGATTCTTCGGCTTCTTTAGCGGTTGGCATCCCAGCCGCTACATTCAAGAAAAAGAAGAAGCAAAGCGCACAGGTACGCATTCGACAACCTTTATGGGCGGCTTTGGCAAGCACCAAAATCGTTATGGTGAAAGAGTACGAAACGTCGCACACAGCATCTGAGTCCGCAGGCGCAAACACAACTGGAGCGAATGATCTAGGAAATGCGCCCTTCAGTTCCGAAGCGGATCGGATATGGATAACTTCCATAGGGTCTGATGAGGTTTCTTTCAGCACCAGCTTCTTTCCAGTTCACAAGACACAGAGCGGTAGAGAGGACAAGGGCTTGAATTCTTCCGGCATAGACACGTCTAAACCGTTCTACGTCAAGATCAACCACGCCACATGGCAGCCAACTCGCATCAACTCCACGGCCGAGACTGAGCAGACACCAGGACAGCAAACCCGATGGTCCGGAGTGATAGTGGGACTCGCGCCCACTTCCCGCTACCAATGTGACTTCTATAGCACCCTCGATAACTCGCTCATTTTTTCTACCAGCGTGCGGACCTTGCAGTCCTCCACACCCGATCTTTCGGTGAACCTCTCACCTGGACCTCATATTACTGGTCGTCCTGGCTCGCCTACGTCAACACTCAAGGCCTCCGTGATAACACAGGAGCACAAGCTGGCCGAGGAAAAGAGAACTTTGAAGGCAAATCGCGCGGTTCAGAGGAAGAACATTGCTCTATTACGCCGAGAAATCGAGAAGCTCAGTGCTAGCGTTCTGTCTACGCCAAACGAGGATAAGCAGAGACAAAAGATCCAACAGAGCACTGTGAATCGGACACAAGCAGAGGAAAGGACCCAAGAGCTCGAGCAAGAGATTGAAAGCTTCCAAGCAGTTCCGACCGACGATACCGCTCGCTACTCTTCTGCAAAGGCTGAGATCCAGTCCCAGCGTGACAAGCACAAGCTGGCTCGTTCTGATTTCAATGCTGCTAAGCAAGCCGCGGAGCGTGAGATCGAAGAGCGCAAGAATGACTTGAGCACTCTCCAGCACAAGAGCGAGACCAAGCAGCTTCGGCTCACATTTCTCAATGGCAGACATGAAAATCTGACAGACGCCAACGCAAAGGGTCTGGACGAGGCTCAGAGGAAGGAACGCGAACGTGAAGCTAAGAGGCTTAATCGCCAAAAGATCCACGAGTTCTACACCAGCCGTGATCAAGATCTCAACCTCCAGATTCAAGACGGAACTGCTGCTCTCCACGCAGTTGGAGGCGCTATTGAGACTCTCACGCAAGCACAGCATCAGGCTATGTATCAGCCAAATCAGAGTCCCGATGGCAGCACTCAGAATTTGCTCAATACCGGGTTTTCTCCTGACGTCTTGCCTGAGAACGGCGGCATGAATGCTAATGCCTATCCTTGGAACCCGCCAACCTCTTCTGGTCTCTACTCTTCTGCCATCCACGCCAATGTGCCAGCCACATCAGGACCATCCTATTCTCCGCACGGGAATAGGACCCGAGGCCGTAGCTCCAGTATGCTAAGCAACGTGTCCGGCTTCACCCAGTCAAGCAGCGAAGGTCCGGGAGGATCCAGCGCCTTCTATCATGGAACGGGCAAGCACACGATGTGGTCGGATGCGAGGGAGGAGCGGAAAGGTAGTAGCGCCAGCGGTAGTGGAAGCGGATCTGGCAGTCTGTCTGATCCGAAGAGCCCGACTGTGAGCACGCTCAGAGTGTCGAAGCGGTAGCGTCTGTAACCTGCCTGCGTTTGTTGACTTTGTTTCGCGTACCAAAAATGACGAAATGCTGTTTTGTTTCTACTTTGTTCGCACTGTGTGACTTGACTTGACTTTGTGACGTGCTGAATATTGATTCATAGAACAGCACATTGGAAGATTGAAACTAACCCATATCTCCGGAGTCTTTGATTACTCGGACTGATGATGCGATTGAGCAAGAATCTTAGAATCCCAACCCAAAAATACAGAGCATGAGAGACATACATTTATCCACCAACCAGATGCCGCCATGCACCCCCTTTTACAGTAACACAGACAGCCATGGTAGACCGACAATTTGTTTACATCCTACCTGACTGCCCCAAACCCGGCTCAATACCACTCAATACCCACCTGCATACCTGCAGGTACATCTGCAATGTACATACAGTAAATTACAATCACGAACAGCCTCCCTCGGCTCCTGCTCCGACGCATATTCTCATTATCCATATTGCCTAGGTACCTACCTGCCTACCGACGCTTATCCCCATAGACGAGACCCTCAGCAGTGCAGAACTTCATGTACACCCAGACGCAACACAGGTTCTGGGAAAAGATGCAATGCACATATGTTTAACAAGGTATCGATAAGACTGAGATCTACGTCTGGGATCTAGATTAATTGGGAGATTGGATCGGAGATCGGATGGGTTTGTTGCATGTCGAAGGCTTTCAGCCCCCAAAAATAGAGGGTGAATTGAGGTGAGGACGCAGAGGGACGTGGGTTTAGCGAGGTTCATGTGTGATAGACTATGAATTTCATTGATCTTGAAAATTTTCAAAAGTTTGGTTTTTCTCGTGAGAATGACTATATTGCGAAAATTCGGCTTAGATTAAATATAATCCCGCGAAGCCTGGGAGGGCTTTCGTACAGAAGTAGGCTGGTAGAGAGCAATTACGAGGTAACGGACAACGAGGCTGGCTGGCTGGCTGACTCCCAGTGAGTGATTTGGGTGAGTAAGTGAGGCTGAGCGCATACTCGAGGCTGCCAACGTTAAATCCTACCTACCTACTCACTCGAGGACTTCGAGCTCTGGAGATTTTAAGCACTGAAGTTCGTGAGACTGAACACAACATCGCTATTTTTGCTGTTCACTGCTTTCTAAGTTACGCTGCATCAAGCGCTCGCTTGTTACCTTCGCCATGTATGAAGACTGGTACGCGCAGCAGTATCATCAATACAACGATGCTTTTAGTTCCGAGTGGGAGATTTTTGGGATTAAATCGAAGCCGAAGTCTGCTTCTGAGGACTTTTTAGGTCCGTTAGAGAAGATATCTGCTGGGGAGGTTCTGGGCTGGTTAGAAAACGTATCGATTCCCGCGACAAGTCAAAACTCGCACGCAAGATTTTGTATGATGTACGATTAAGTTGAGTTTATTGTTGCCTCTTCGAAGCGCTCGTTGGAGTAGCAGTAGGTAACAATTGAGAATCTAGTTTTACGCGCCATCAACGCCACCAGGACGGAGAAATAAATCCTTCTTACCTGGCATTCGACAAGGAGATCTTCAGGAAGATCATTCGTGCCATGAAGCTCCCTTCGGCATACCAGTTCATGCGAGTACATGCCGGTGCCTCGGGGAACTTTGCGAAATATACCACTTTCGACGACCATGGATCTATGTCCCATTTAGGTGAGTTCAGGACTGTGGTCAGAAAATAGAAGTCAGCCTGGCAGAACGGTTGACCAAACAAAAAGGCTTTGTGATCCGTGTACCTCATTCTCCACGCGCAAATGCGAAAGCCGTCTGGTCGCTTACAGTCTCGTGGGATGCTAGCACCTGTAGCACAGCATCCTTATTCGAAAGCTTGTCAGACGAAGACATGCAAGCTGTAGAAGGGTATATCTCTGCCACAGCACATCGGAAACGGAAACATCATCCACTGTTTCTCCCCGTGATGTTGCTAAATCTGCTGAACACGTTCTACGTAGAGCATAGGAGAACGCTTGAGCACTGGCTGTATCAGGAGGAATCGGGAGTCGGCATCACGCGCGGGATCGCCGAAAATACTGATGCCTGGAAATGGGGCTATGAGCGCCAGCGTGATGCGACGATGCGTTTCCATAAGCTGAATACCGGACTGGTGTACCTAGAGCGCCGGCTTGATTTTGCTTCGAGGTTGGGAGGGTTCATCTTGCAGTGCTTGACGTATTGTCAGGAGGAGGATGTCTTTCCGACCGGTCAGAAAGCTGGGTTGATGAAAGTGTCTAAGGAGTTGAGGGAGAATGTGATGAATGATGCTAATTTTGTTGCCTGCCAGCTACATCAGGTGTCGTGCTTGCAGAAGAGAGCACAGGCACTCGTTTCTGTGGTAAGACGTGATAGATCTAACCGATGCAAACTTTGCTAACTGTGTTAGATGTATTCAGTCGTTTCGCAGAACGACAGCAGGACGAATGTTGGGATTGCTAAAGCTGCAAAATTGGATAGTTCGTCCATGGCTACCATTGCCGTGCTTGGAATCATATTCCTTCCTGCTATGCTGGTGGCTGTCAGTAGATTTCCATTATATTCCTTATCAAGTTCTCTGCTCCACCTACAACAACATGCTGACCTGTTTTGCACATAGTCGATGTTCAGCATGTCTATGTTTGACTTCTCCACCTCTTCTTCCTCGGCTTTACCAGGAGAGACGAGGTCCGAATCTGGTATGGTAGCATCGACTTTCTGGATCTCTTGGGCCGTCACCATTCCACTTACCCTGACTGTTCTTGCGCTTTGGAGATTCTGGATGAAACGAGTGCAGTCATCGGCGGGGAGAAGTGAAGCGCAGATGGAGGCGATTGCATGTCAGCCCGTTCTCCCGCGAAGGGGCCCTTTTTATTAATGAAAGACGTGTGGAAGCTAATCAGACGAAGAGGACGACGTCGAGGCGTAGAGTTGGTTCGTAATATTTCACTCTGATAAAGCAAATGCTGTTGGAGTATCTTGTATTGTGTTTTGGCCCGTCGAAAATCTGGCATTGATTATTGTGAAATTTTGCCTTAGTCTAGATGGTCGAAGCCATGATTGTGGAAGTAATATGTCTAGATGAATGACATCTTCAAGATCCCAATTTAACAAGAAAAGTCTGCGGAAGTTGCAGAACATTGCAATTGAGAAAGAAACATTTCACGAAAGCCAAATCAGGAGGCAAGCTCAAGGAGGCCGGATCTCGCCAAAAGCCTGACCCCTGAAAGTGCTGATTGAGTGGGACACTGGGCACGTCGCGAGACCGCGTCAAATCGCGTCTCCTTCGAAATACCAACACCACTTTCTCTCCTCTCTTGAATGCCCTGAAAGCAAACCATACAGTATTTCCACAAACCGTAATCATGATCCGACAAGACATCAACCGAATTGACTCCAAGAGGAGGACAGGTTTGGATCACAGAAAGAAGCAGTTCGCAACCCCAACATACCAGAACCTCGATTACCAGCACAGATTAAATTTCTATGTCACACCCCCGACGGCGGATATCACGCTCGAACAATTCGAACAATGGGCTATCGATCGTTTGCGAGGTAGGATATTTGCAAAATGCATTGAAGAATGAAGCTGACTGCTGTAGTTCTGGCCGAGATTGAAGCATGTTCGTTCAGGAACAAGACAATCGCTGAAACGGCAGCGCACATGAAGCCCCTCCTCGACAAATACCTCCCACTTGGCTCCTCTACATCCGGATCTACGACTCTGCAAGCCGAGAGGCAGAAAGATCATTACAGCCACTTCATCCTCCGACTTGCGTTCGCATCGACAGAAGATCTGCGAAGACGGTTCTCGCGCGTTGAGTCGACGCTTTTCAGGATACGCTTCCAGGCTGATAATTTGAAAGAGAGACAGCAATTCGTGGAAGGTTTGAACTTGGACTGGGTGACTGTGAGTGATGACGAGAGAAGAGAGTACTCCGAAGAGTTGAGGGCAGCGGGAGGCGGATATCCCCTCAGGATCGAGGAAGAGAATTATTTCAAGGTTGACTGGGAGCGCGTTCCGGAGTTGGTGGAGAACCGGAGAGTATTCTTGAAGGCCGGTAAAGCATATGTCCCTGGACGGGAACAATTGTCCATGGTTGTGGCGGAATTTACTTCTCGACTGGACAAGGCTCTCGAGGTATTTTTTCCATCCTTACTAGCACTGGCTGTGTACTAATTGGTGAAGATGACTTCACGCGCCTTGCCTCGTCTCGATGAAGACGACAGACTAACACCCATCCTCACTCACCTCTCCCAGAACTTTACGACCCCAGACGCGCACTACTCCAGCTCTGCAACGTCCCTCCCAGGAGCCGATATATCAGCCCGAAATGTGGACACTCTATCATCCTCCTTCCCACTCTGTATGCAAAACCTCCACAGATCACTCCGCCGTGACGCACATCTCAAGCACTTCGGCCGTTTGCAATACACCCTTTTCCTGAAAGGCATTGGTCTCAATCTAGAAGAATGTTTGATATTCTGGCGGTCCTCGTTCAGCAAGATCACAGATGATGTTTTCAACAAGGAATACAGATACAACGTCCGCCATACATACGGTGATGTCGGTGGTGATTCGAACCGAAGGGGTGGCGGTTACAGTCCATTTTCGTGTCAGAAAATCCTCACGGAACATCCACCTGGACCGGGTGAAGCACATGGTTGTCCTTATAGACATTTCAGCGTGGATAATTTGACGTCCTTGCTGCAAGCTGTTGGTGTGAAGGATAATGAGGTGTTGAGAGGGGTGAAGGAGGATAAGGAGAAGATGAAGTACCACTTGGCTTGTAACCGGTAAGTTCCATTACACTCTCTGGTATTCCAGTGGTCGGGAAGAACAATTTTGACAATGAATAGGGTCTTCGATTACGTCCACAAGCAGGAAATTAAGAAAGTCAAAGACGACGGAACATGGACTGCGAATCAGCTGGAGACGCTGGTCCATCCGAACGAATACTTTAAGAGGAGTTACCTCCTGAAAAATATGGGCAAGAACCCAACTCAGGAAGAGAAGCCAGATGTACAGATGGAAGGGTAGTTCGAGGATAGTTGGGATGGGTTGGCATTGGTATTGTTAACTTAGGGTAGGATGGATTGGAATGGCATGATACTGGCGTTCGGTTTTGGAACGGTGGGATGACTACGGGTCTTATGAGCATGGGTTAATGTCATTGGAGTAATACAGTACTTCTGGATTGTGGGCTTATTTATCAAAGAATACCAATGGAGAGTTTATATTCATGGCTTGCTCGAAATCGTCTTCAGGTGAACAGGTTCTTCTCACAATTGTAGATGGAAATGCTTACATCCGCTCACTTGATCGGGCTTCCAACAGGGTATGAACCTCGAGCTGACACCAAGCTGCGCAAGTTGAGCTCATGAACAGGTATGGTAATGGGTATTTAAGATCACCTATCATCAAAGGCTCGGTCTTTTGTGTTATTTTGACTGCAGTGCTACTGCTGGAGTGTCAAGCAAGGCAGCATTGCAGCACCTCGCTTGTTCTTCGGGGGTGCTGAAGTCAACAAAGCCCAGGATCGGATATTGGACTGGACTTCTTCTTGATCCTTGCCGATGCAAAAAGCGCAAACCCATGGCACTAACAGACGGAAAGACCAGCCTGTTGATCTGCTGCGCAGCCTTCGTAGTGACAAACCTAGATACTGAGTATTCGTGTCCAAGGAGTTTAGGTGCTAGCCGGGACCTGAGAGGTCTGGACAAATAGAAATGAACTCGCGACCATTCAACGCAGCCTAGTGGCATGCGCAGTTTGGGCCCATTTCCCCTCGATCCAGGCTTCGAGAACACGATCATGGTTCAAAGATTTCGCGCTCTGAGGAGGAAGTCGAGGTTGTTAATGTTGTGCTAGCTAAAGCCACACGGACATCTCCAAAGACCTCCGTGCTAGCTCAATAGGCTCAAGCTTTTGGCTGATTTAAACTTTTCCTTTTCTCAATGCTCCAGACCTCTCCTTTAGCATTTCAAGCGTCTCAACATTGTCTTTGTTATGAATGGCTTGTTCAACCATTGTCCAAAACCTCGTCAATGTCAATATCTCATCCGTGCACGGACAACATCTTGTGCATCAATTTGATCATACAAGATCACACAGATCATCACACAGATCACAGCTCAAAATCCCGTGTTCTAGGGCTTTTTGGTGCTGATGTTCGTGGCTTGAATGGTTCAAATCTGCTTGCATTAGCTTGCAAGCCATCAGGTACAGCTTGCGGGGTCCAGGAACTCGTGTTCCGTGCAGCGTGCTACATAGAATGTTTTTTAGAGGGACTGAAAGTATCGTCCTGCAGTATTCCAGTGCACGAATGTTCAGATCAATTGTTTGCCTGGCAATATTGAGTTCATGTTGCCTCAATTCTGAAAGTATGATTTCACGATCGATGGGGGTCGCTTACTTTTACAGCGTTGGTGGCAAGTTGCGTCTGTTCATCCAATGTGCCTATAGCTTTCCATGGAGCTTTTTCCACGTATTTGTTGACGAATCTCAAACAATAATTGTGACCTGAACCTCCAGAAGGCTATAATAGCAGACCGGTTGGATCTGCTAATGGAATCCGGGGAAAGAGACATGGCGGCAAGAGGTCTGACCGAGATGGCACTATACACGGGTATCATCAGGTTCAGTGTACTCAAGAAGCATAAAAACAAAGTAAGGAAAGACAAAGAAATATGAAGGTTTCCGTAATATCCTTCACTTCACTTCGCTTTTCTTGTGCTTTTTCTAGACTGAAGAGTAGGTTGAGCAGTCGATCCAGCATTGGCGAAACTCATGATGAAAGTAGACAGTGATTTGAGTTAACTACTACAAGACCGCGAATGGGACGAGAAGCAAAGCTTGAGCCTCGTCTTTGATAATCAATAAAAGCGAGCCGCATATCGTCCCAATTTAAGGCCCGAGAGGCAGGTCCGAACAGTGGCTTGGACTTTGATCAGTCACTCGTCCGAAGCGTTGGCACTATTAGTCGTTCTAGCTCTTTTGCACTGACAGTGACATATCTATTTCTGCAACTAAGATTTCGCACCTGCAACTGAGGCTTGAAAAGTTGAACAGTCTGGATTTTGCGAGGGGCACGATATACCTGATTTCATCTAGTTGAATCTTGTGATAGTGCTCATTTCTGTGTATAAATAAAGGCATAGCCGCCTTGCTTCTGATGAATTGTCTGCTCCAGTCACTCGTTGTCCAAACTTGCTAGGCTCATAAAATCCTCTCACTACCTTAGAACACTCTTTTGTGAGATATCAAGCTGCTGCTCACCATGAAGCTACTCACCTCCACACTCACACTCACTCTCCTCATAACCTCCACCTCCGCCGCCGCCCTCGAAGTTCTCTCATCCCGCACCCTCAACTTCGGCGCCCCCAAGTGCCCAGCAAACGGCACCCTGTCAGGCAGCTATCTCAACCCAACACTCATGGTCCCAGTCTCCAAGCGCGCTCCTAACGTCGCCTTCGGGCCCACCAAAACACCCCTCATCACCCCCAACGACTTCTGCACCATCTTCAACCTCGTGATCCCGCCGACCGCTGTCGACAAAACCTGCACACTTGAGTTCCTCTTCCCAGGTTTCGGTCAGAGTGCTTTGCCGTATGTGTACTCTGGTGGTGGACACTTTACCTTCACTGGATATGCATTTGGGACGGGGGCCACGAAGCAGACTACATATAACAAGCAGCCGCCTCCTGGGCCGAGTCCGTCACAGCCGCCGGCGATTTTGAAGCCGGGGAATGCGTATACTATTAATGTTGGGGGTTGTGCGATCGAGATGGGTATGGCGGGGTTGGAGGTCAGCGGACTGTTGTGTAGCACTGATACTACATTTATTTTCTCGCAGAGTGATAAGAAGTGTCCGATGGGGTTCTTTGTTGCTATTTCCTAGGCGGCCTTGGCTCCTGGGATTGGTTTGTTTCTATCTGCTGTAATTGCTGGTGTCTGACAAGAGATCTAGGTACTTGGTCAGACTTGATAGTTCGAATAATTCATGTCAGGTGGAACTTACCTGAACCTCTTGTTCACCCTGGATGTGAAGTAAAGATGCTAGGAGATGTATGGGAGGCAAGACATCTTTTGTGATCTACGTCGGTTCCCGGCATGTTCGTCAGAGTGTCAAGAGCCGGCCCCCAAGCAAGTTGTCAACACAGCACAATACCTGCTTGTAGTCAGCAAAGGTACATATAAAAGTCAAGGGAGTACACACGTAGCAGTGCCAACGAACACAGCATTGGTCGTGGATTTCATCACACAGCTCATAAGAGTGGCGAATGCAAGCATAGAACCGGAGAAGATGACTGCCTTCCAAACACGAGTCATGTGCATCCACAGTAGCATGAAGCATGGGACTACCAAAACACTCACTGCCATGGTGACTGTGATGATTTTGGTTATCGCAGTTGCTGCCCTGTCCTTGGGTATGGATTTAGAAGGATTTCCATCAGCTATGTCTTGAATGTGAGAGGGTAGGCCCTGGGTCGACCTCTTGCAAAATATTCCCTGACGAGTCCTGGTCAGCTGAGGTTCATCAGAGCCAGGGGATGTAAAGACGTGGTCGGACCTTCAGAATATCCACGATCCGAGTAACAGCGCGATTGCTATAATCAATGTCTATCAAGGGGAATAGATCATTGTAGTGAGATATCCAATCACCATCTTCTCGGTCAAATGGTCTGTTCAACCACAGAAAGTTGAAGAGACTGATGTGATTTTCATGCCGTACTTGGCCGAGTTTACTCCACTCGCGGATGCCCCGTAGTTGCTTATCTCAGTGCTATTCAGTCTTCATTGGTGCTCGTCATCAAGTTTAGATGTTTACCGAATTCAGACAGTTTTGATTCCAGCTCTCTGTATAGGCACTTCTGTTGACCATCCCATTCCGGCTTATGTCTGCTCGTTCGCAGACGATATGCCGTCTCCGAGCCGTCGTCTTCCTCGTCCAGTTTATCAAGATCACGCGTGATATAGGATATCTCTGCTTGTAGATTCAATAGCACGCGTGTTCGCTCTCTTCCAAACCTTCTAAACATAACGTTCTCATCACAAGCGTCTAGGAGCGCCGCCATCTGCGGATAGCCGTCAGGTCTTCTCCGCGCAGTATTAACTGAATTTTGATTGTCACGATGAGATTGTTCTCAGGGATGATGGTTTTGTTGACTTACCATTATTGAATCGTAGAGGGCTCCGTTGAGACGAGCTCGTTGGCTGCTGAGATTTCTTGTGCTGCCTCCTTTTAAACTTATGCGCATATGAAGCATGCAGACGTCGTGAAGGGCCGGTCGCAACTAGCCAGATCTCTCCACCCTGGGGTTGATCTCGGGTCGTATGTTTGTCCCAAAGACGCGTCGAGGTAGCGGACTCCTCAGCAATCCCAACATCTATACCACGATCATTTGCTGGGAGCTTGGCAGCTACTGGCCTCACCGGAGAGTTCACACTCTCAGGTGGCGGACGACTCAGGAACTGTGCACTTCCATCGCTGCGGAGGTCGTTGATTAGGCATATCGCAGGTTGCGGATCAGATGGCAGCAATTTTCCAGTTGTATCGCAACGAGCTGCGAATGCCTGGGACGAGGACTCTTGAAAAGCCATTGGATGCAACGACTTGCGAAAAGGTAATTGAATTTGACGACTTGAGAATCATGCCCAAGAGTGAACGCCAGACAGGGCTGTATATGTAGTGTGTACGGACGAAACCCTCCAACTCACAATCTTGAGATCTGCCTGATGAAAAGCCTTCAAGCAATTAGACAGACTTCTGCAACACACTTGCTGCCCACTGGGACCCAACAACAGCAGCGTATAGCAAATAGTGCCTTCTAGATAGGTAATTGCTGTATGCATTGATTATGCACCAAGAGCGGTGTGTGAAAGGACGCGCAGCACGCCCGACTGATATGAGGGAATCTTGATCAAGATATGGAACTCACTTCAGTCATATTTTTGCCGAGGAAATCTTTACAAGGAGGACTTCGCATTTGGCATTAATGCGCTCAGCTAGCGCGGTCAATTTGCGATACCTGGGGCCATCTTTGAGGTATTTTCTCCCTTCGACTGGTAGCCAGAAAGGGCCGTAGGGCATGGCAACCTCAGACGAAAACGAGCGGCCAATATCGGATAACGAGACCCAATGACAACGGAACCTACCTTGAAACATGATTTCACATCATTCGATGGTGATTTTATTCTCATGGTAGGATAGGATACCCTACCTATTCCCACCCATGTCCTCGATGGCATCTTTTCGATCCCAAGTTGACCGCTCAATATTCCTTACCGTGCTTTCTATTTCTCGTATTCGCTCCTCAACTCTCGCCTTTTCGGCCTGTTCTAAGTCAGCTTTCGCCTACACCTTACGCCATGACATTGAATATGCCATCTGAAACGGATCTATTGTAGCTGTAGACTTACCTCCTGCTCCGCCCAAGTTTGCTCAAACGCCTTCAGCATAAATGGTCTGACGGTTGCTTTCCTCTTTTTGAGGTAATCATAAACAGCAATATCTTCAACGCATCTGGCAGCTGGCCTCTGATGTAGCTCGGATAGTATCATGACATCCAAAATGAAAGATGACTCCGAGGCCGAAGGTAGATATGATAATTTATGGAAGACGGAGATATGGTCAGGCCAAGTCATGGGCTGCTTTCTGTTAAGCTGTGTATGGTGAAGAGGGCTTGGGGGACCGTACGAATTTGTAATCCGTTCTCATGGACTTCAGAATCATGCCAAATCCATTGGGCGTCACTGTCTCCATCCACTCTTTCCCATGTTCTGGATCGAGATGTACCGCATAGTTGTATGCCCAGTTGACTCGCGCAGATTCGGCATACCGTATGTACATTACATTATTAACATGTTCCTAGACCCTCATTGATCAGCCATTGTCTGCGCATATGGGTCTCCCAAAGAAGAGATGAACAAACCATCCTGTCCATTTCTCCCCACACGACGGCTTGTCTTAATAATCCTGCCCTTTTCCGTCCTACTAGGAAACCCTCTCGCCCGGCCACCAAAGCACGCCATTCTGCCCCTATGGCTTTCATGACTGTTGCTGCTTCTTTTGTTTGTTCCTTTGACATGCCAAACATGATACATTTCCCTATTCGAGCTTTGATATCGGATAGCCATCGTGCGTTGTTGGTAGTTGGCGCGGGCGCAGTGGGTGTGGAGGACTGATTCGAGGATCGTGGGGCGGATAGTGAAAGTGCGCGGACGTGCTGTTTGCTGAACATTGGGAGGGAATGCTGGGCTTGCAGCCGCTGTGGGAGTCTGATTTTCATTGTCGAATTTGAGAAAGACATTACATCAATGCTCTGTTTTGAAGAATAGAAGAGGAGAGTCAAGGGTCGTTGTTTGGAGGGGAGCTGGAGCTGTTCGGCAAAGCTGCTATCCCGGGCCGAAGCGGCCGCATGGAACTGCTCGCGGAGATGCAGGGGTAAACGTGGGGAAAATGCTGGGTTCGAGGATTTGCACGTCATGATTTCTTCTCTGCAAACTCCCATGGAAAATAAAGTGCTCTTCTTTCGTCTACAACAACAATAGGCTACTTGGCTGTGTATTGGAATAACGTACAGAATTGGAAGCGTGTCAGACGACTACCTGTCCCTATGGTTTCCCAGAACCCGGCTTTGAGGAGAGAGGTCATCTCAATCTACAAAGGTATTTGAAAACAGAACTCTATTGAGCAAAAACCACTAGATTTATCCATATCCTACTCACATGTTTCACTACAATGCTAATTTTTACTAGAGCTTTTGAATCTCGGTCGGGAGTACCCTCTGGGATTTGATTACTTCCGCCCCAGATTACACAAGGCGTTCATCAGTAAGGCATCTTTGACCAATGAGGAGGAGATTCGGCAGGGTATCAAAAGAGCAGAGTTCGTGAAGAAAGGTACGTACAGTGGATCATGAGAAGTTTTGAAACATGATCAAGGACTGACCGTTCACAGAAATCGAGACATTGTAAGTTGAAAGCTCAAGTGTCGATTGTGGCTCAAAAGATTATTCACACCAGACTGTTCAATGACTGACTTATCATATCAGATATTATTTGAAGAGGTATCGTGCGCTACGTCAACGGTATAATAATACATGACGATGACTCGGAAAGTCGAGAGATCAGTGCACGCGCTGGGTACATCTAAGGGGCAAGCAACAACCTAACACGCCTACAATCGAAGATGGTTGCTCCGTGAAGCTCTGAACGACTCGATGGCCTTATTCGTTCTGAGATTCTCCTCGCCTCGGAGCGAGCAGTGAGCCATGGTCCAGTGCTACTGTCTACAATGCACTGGTGATTATCACATCCCGGTCCAACTCACGAGCCGGCTCTTGGGATTGAGTTTAGTTCCAAGGAGGAGATGTGATGGAGAGGGAGGAATTGCAACATTGCGTACTCTGGTTTAAGAAGTTTCGTTATCCAAGGAAGCGTCTCAGCTATCAGCTCAAGTCTTCAACCAAATCTTGGCCATGTTAAGATGCACACGAACTGTCGGCAGTGGTTCAGAGTTTCTTTGAGGCCACTTTTGCTCAATCCAACTTCATATGGCATCTAGAGGGGACTTCCAGATGGTAATGTAAGATGAACTGTTAAAGCCAGCAATGACTCCTGCAGGTGTCAGATGGAGTTTCTACGATGAGGGAGGATTGAGGGGAGCGTTTGAGAGGTCAGCGATACCAAGCGACCGCAAGGAGTCAAAAGTGCACTATAACTGCGCCACTGGTTCATCTCGAAACGCAGCTAGATGATTCCTTGTTGCTGCTGTGGACGGCTTGCACATCTGAGACTCCAGACTTAGAGAAGCTTCACTATCTACCTCGCTTCGGTACTTCAAAAAGTCTCACGTTGCCGTTCTGATCTTTGAACAATAATATCTCAGCTATTAAAGTAGCTACCAATGACTAGTAATACGAAGACAAGTACTCAAAATCCATGAACATATCTTGACTAAATCAAGAAAAAAGAGTTCGAGTCTTTCGTTCCCAGCCACAACTACTCGAAGCGGACTAGCAGTATTCTCACGTGATTATGCATGGCTCGAGCGTGGTCGGATTTGGAACCTTGCCCTTGAAGCTATTGCTGTCAACGTCTAGTGAAGAGTCAAGAGGAAGCAGCATCACGACAAGCCATCTGCTCTGCAATCAACCAGATCCGGGACTGTATTGACAAACTCGCGCTTCTCAAGGTACGGACTATTCGATGACATAGCAAGACCCGCTTTCAATCGACCAAATCGCCATCGCGCTTCGACATCTGCTTACTTGCTCAACCTACAGTTAGCTACCACTTCGATTGTCGATATTCACTACCTAAACTCTCCCATCTCGAGTGCCTATCTGCCGCCAAAGCATATTTTCCCGCCGACACTTGCCTCCGACCGCGATCTGACAGCTACCCGTGGCTCGTGAACACCATCCACACCCGATACATTACTCCTGAAAGCGCCATAGACCTGGCTGCGGTCTCCTCCCTTGGGCCTCAATCTTGGTAGATGCTCGGACGTCCCCTTCAGCAGCCCTATGTGCCAACGAAGAAAGATCCGCTCCCCGCTCTCGAAAACCCCTACATAGACCGCCCTAGGTTTCTACACTCTTCCACGGCCTGCGCTCGAGATTCGGAGCCAACGCCGCTGCCCTCTCTGTCCGCGGTGGATTTAGATGGCAGATGCTTACAGATTCCCACAGCAGAGTGCTGGGAGTTTCTATTACCCACAACACGCGCAACAGCATCATCCAAGACAGCAGATCATTCGCAACAACACCCCACCCAATAACGTCAGATCGGTCTTCAACGCCGACACTCCTTCTCCTTCAAGGTCCCCAGACTCTCACTCCCCTGCGCCAAACCTATACGGGATGTTCAATCAAGGCCATCAACAAGGGCAGCATGGCCGAGTCAACGGAGGACCAGGGCGGGGGATGCCAATGATGTATAACCACCAACATCAGAATAACCAGCATCATTATCAGCAGCATGGCAATCTTCAGGCAGACCATAACACACACACGACCAATGGTGCGATTCTGGGCGGTCATCACAGTAACTTTTCCGGTGTAATATCCTCCGCTACACCAAGTTTTACACCAAACTCTCTACAGAATGGGCACTCGGCAACGACACGTGGAGGCCAGGCAGTACAGATCAACGAACATTGGGCGAAGCAATTGGAACTACACAAAGAATCCGAAAAGGCACATGCACATATGCAAGATGGAGCTCCTAATCATTTTGCAAGACTCAAGGCTGGGGAGAATAAAGGTATAGCACCAGCGGCTGCGCCAGATCCAGATGCGCAAGAAAGCGCTGAAAGTAATCTTGGCCGCATGTCCAACCAGCCTACAAAGCAGCGACAAGAATGGTTCAACCTGGATCTCAGTGGTCAGGGAATCAAGGTGTTAGCAGAACCTGTTTTTAGATACGACTTCTTAAAGCAGCTATATGTGGCATCCAATAAGCTCACAAGATTACCCCCTTCGATCCGTCACCTACGGTCACTTCAACATCTCGATGCCTCAAACAATCAGTTAACTGAACTGCCTCCGGAGTTGGGAATGTGCGTGTTTCTGAAGAATCTGCTGGTATTTGACAATGCTATACAAACACTCCCGAACGAATTGGGGTCCTTATTCCACTTGGAAATGTTGGGTATCGAGGGAAACCCGCTGGCAACAGACCTGAAGCAAGAAATCATGGAGAAAGGCACACAATCACTCATAGAGCTACTCCAAAACCAGACACCGAGTAAGACGATCCAGTCTAGAAGACCGAGTAAATGCTAATTGCAAATAGTTCCTATGCCACCGAACGCCCGTGAAGTTGTTGAACTACAAGAAGGCGAGACCAATCCCAACCAAGAACGATTCAAAGTCTATTCTTTCAACATCCTCTCCGATCAAGCATGCACTCGAAAGATGTATGGATACAGCGCGATACAAGCCTTGGACTGGGATTATCGAAAGGAACAAATCCTCGCAGACATTCGCCGAAACGATGCGGATTTCGTGTGTTTGCAAGAAGTGGACACCGAAACTTTCAGGGAGTTTTTCAGCATGAAACTTGCGTACGATGAATACAAGGGTATCCACTGGCCTAGAACTCGTGCGAAAACCATGTCGGAGAAAGACGCTAAGATGGTCGATGGTTGTGCTACCTTCTTCAAGTCCAATAAGTACATCCTTCTAGACAAGCAGCTCATCGATTTCAAAAGCGTTGCGATCAATCGGCCGGACATGAAGAATCAACATGACATCTTCAACAGAGTTATGCCAAGAGATCACATTGGCGTTGTGACGTTCTTTGAGAACAGGCAAACAGGGTCAAGATTGATCCTGGTCAATACCCACTTGTTCTGGGATCCTGCCTATGCGGATGTGAAGTTGGTGCAAACGGCCGTCCTGATTAGCGAGGTCAGCAGACTGGCTGAGAAATATGCGACCTGGCCTGCCTGCAAAGACAAGAAGGCATATGTGTTAGCAGATGAGAACGCAGATCAAGAGGCAATTCCAGAGCCTACACCACAGCCATCGAAGGAATATGCGAACAAGAGTGCTATACCGCTTGTGATATGCGCTGATCAGAACTCAACACCGGACTCCAGCGTATTCGAATTGCTGTCCAAGGGAGCTGTCAGGCCCAATCATCCCGAACTTGGAGGGCGATCTTACGGAAACTTCACCAAAGAGGGCGGTGGTATCGAGCATCCATTCTCATTGAGATCAGCATACACCAACCTCGACAAGACTCCTGAGGCTGTGCCGTTCACCAACTATGTGCCTACCTTCAAGGGTATCATTGATCATATTTGGTATTCTACCAATGCTCTGGAAAACATCTCCCTTCTCGGACAAGTGGATCCAGAATACATGAAGACGGTTCCTGGTTTCCCCAACTACCATCACCCCAGTGATCACTTGTCGCTCATGGCAGAGTTCGCTGTCAAGGGAAGTAAACCAAAGCAGAAGCTGCTCACAGAACCGGACTTTGGTCCCTCGAGTCGGAATAATGATCGTAGGCGGAACTAGGCCATAATCAATTGACAGAAAAGGAGTTTTTCACGGTTCATTAAGGGCTCTGCTTGGAAATGCACAAATGGATGCTGGATGGGAAACGGAGTGGTGGAAATCTGGTCTGCATTGTGAATGATCTCTCTTTTTGCTCTCGTTGTATCATCGGCGGTCGGAAGGATGGTGTTTGGTTTGTGTCTCTGTCTCCTCGGGAAGGCAGGCGAGGCGAGATGGATGGATGGATGGCAACATGCATTGGGAAGGCGAGAAGGGTTTCACTAGGAAACTCCTTTGGGTTGAATGCGAAGCGTTCTTGTTTTTGAGTCTGTTGCTCGCGTACTTCTGCCTACTGCTGCTGCCTTCCGTCTGTCTCTCCGATTTGGGTTCTAGTAGAGTGGAGAGTGCAGTCGTACGGGTGGATCGGGGACCTGAAGTATTAGCAAGGTTGTATGTGTGGCCAAGTGTAGTGTGGTGCGGTGTTTTGATAGGCGGCGTTTTCAGTCTACTTTCTATTGCGATTGCGAGGTGGTTGGTCTTGCATTTACGAGAAGATTCGTTCGACTGATAGAATGAATAATTTCTCGACAACTTGAGTCCTGCACTTCCTGCTTGTGAGACCTTCATTTGGTGGCATTACCACTATTACTTTTTAATTTGATCAAGCGATCCATGCGAGCTATGCAACAAGCCGTCTATGTTACTCTGAACCTATATGCTCGGTGAGACGAATGTCTAAAGGTCTCGTTCGTCTGCCTCTGATCCACAATGTCTATGGTACGAGCACGAGACAATCAGCCGACACGTTGCACCTCTTCCGTGTTTCTACTTCTTCTCCCTAGATAATTTTCAAACTCCTGGTCCTGACTTCGGTCTCGATGTTCGTAATGTTTCCATTTTAGGCTACAACATGGACAAGCGTCATCGGTATTCCTGGCCCCGCAACTATCTCGTCAAGCTAGATTGACAGAAATTCCCCTCGTCATCCTTTTTACGCAAGTGCTGCTACCTGAGATCCATAACAGCCGAAATCTCTAATACACACAAATACGTCTGGCGCTACTACCGGTACTCGGAACCTGCCCGAAAGAGAGGGTAGGTGGCTATTAGGTAAAATCTTACATGAAGACAGAAAGGAAGCTTGTTCTAGACCTCGCGCCGGGACTTGCAATTGCACCTGTGGCTGTTTCTTCATTACCGAGCCTTTGAGGTCTAACTTGCTGCTAGCAGTCAGCTAAGCGTTGGAGCATTAACCGATATTCTCGAAGACATTTACACTAAAAGAAGCTGCTGTTGGTTGGCTGGAGCAGGGAGACGTGTGTAGACTTGTGGTGTGGATGCGAATTTAAACGTGGATGAATGCGTGTAAGGAGTACCGATTAAACTAAAGTGAAGTTTGATGACGACACTGAGACTTGCGGGTAGATAGGGGCTAGATCATGGCAGTCAGCGGGAGTTGAAGAAGGGAGCACCATGCCAAGGTGTGCTTCATGCTTCGTAGGTCGTGAATCAAATTGTCCGAACATTGTATGTACCCTGGGTAGATCCCCATTATTTGCACCATTATTCCATCCTCTCAGCATCAAATAACTTCTCTTCCGGAGTACTGTCTAGTTACCTTTCATTCAGACCGCGCGTCACCTACACAATAGAAAAGAAGAAATTTGCTCGCCTGCATTCCTTTCCCCTCGTTCCCCTCACTTACTATTCTCACCACTACAATATCTCCACCACACTCTTCCCTATTTCGTCGGCAAAATACCTTTCTGTTGCACATCTACATTCTTGCCCCCTCATTTCCCCTCACTTACTATCCTCTCCACTATCTCCATCCGCGTTCCAAATCTCTCCACTATTCTATCCCCACGACATATAAAAGGTGCATTTCTGTTCCATGTAGCATAACTATTTCCCTCATTGCCCCTCGCTTACCATTGTCACTTCTTCCTTCCATGTCTCCATATCACCACCTCGGCCGTTCTTATAACACATGTACAAAATACATCTGTAGCACATCATACATCACCTTCCCCTCACTTCTCCTGTCCCTCCACACCCAATACATCCAAGAACTCCACAAGGAAAAGTTACTGAAGTTCACTCGCCCCTCAGTGTATAGCATTGCCCACCGGCCCCTCACCCAGTCACGTTCTATATCCTGACCAAAGACACAAAGAACCAGACTTGACCTCCATCAGAGAGTCTAGACTTCCACATCCCCAACCCTACAGGGAGAGACAAAACCACGGTACCGACAAACAAGCTACATGGCCGAGCCAAACTACTTTAAATAAAACAAAGCAAAACCAGTCAACTACCGGTAACCGGCACCCGGTACATTCCACTCCAGTCCAGGCCAACTCCAGTACTAGCAGAAACTGCCGGATCTTGACGTAGTGACAAGGGAAGGAAGAAGAAATTAACAGTTTGGTTTGTTGCTCATCGCAAGGTTACATGGCATTTTGTCATTGCCATACTATACCGATAAGCTTTCTATCAAGGACTTTATGGTGTTGGTGTTGGTGTTGGTGGGTGGCCTGGGGTTGATTAGTGGAGGGGGTTGTATTTTGTGCTTTTATTTGCACGCGTACGTATCCTGTATCTAGCTGGGCTGGAGGGGGATTGACAGCTGCTCGTAACGGGGGAGAAATTTGAAAGATGTAGGTTGTTGTATTTCCTACATGATGCCAGCATCAACAATCTGGCATCATGTAGGAAATACAATCGGAACCAGATTCTGCAGTACTCCGACCCCAAGAGTACTCTTTGATGTGAGAATAGATTGAGCAGAGTAAAAAGTGAGTGTCAAGTAGCTAGAATCTCATCGCTGTTATTCGTGGTTTTCGAGATGGTGAGTCGGCTCGCCTACCGTGACGAGATACATTACAGGCGTTATGATTTCGTCATCATTTACAAGTCTTCTTGGGCATACGCATACTGTACTGGATATTTGATTTTCTTTTCCCCTTGAAGATACAGTGTACTAAGCTTCATTCTGCAGCATGATAGGAAATTTCAGGATGACTCAGATATCTTACAAAGTAATACCACTTTGAAATGTATAGAGTCGAAAGGGATGAATCCAGACCAGACCGATCCGGCATTCTATCACCAGCTGCTAGTAATCAGGACATTCCAACCCAACAGCGCCCAGCATTTTCTCGCCTGGCATCACAAAGAGCCGACCGAACGACGTGCTCGAGAAAAGCTTGTGTTTCTTCATGTACCAGAAAAAATGGCTTTGTTGCACTTCGCAAGGTTACATGGGAATCTGCCAATGCCATACTATTGTCAAGTTTGTGGACATTGGTTGGATGTGATAGACTGATACTTGATTCATTTCGAGGATGTGGAAGTGGACGGTGGCTGATGAGCTAGGGTGGCTGCGCTGCTAGCTGAACGAGTAGGTACTGTAATCGAATGCAGTAACAAGAAGAGATACCAATTAGTGATCAGGAATGAGATGAGATGAGACAAGCAAGATAAGCGAGGGGCTAGCAACTAGCAGCTAGCTGGACGAGAGAAGGGAATAGACAGGAAGTGAAGTGAAGTGACATTCTGAGTAAAATCTGTTGGAAGATGGTGTTTGTGGGAATTCTTGGGAGTCCGGGGATATGGTACGATGTTGTAATTTTTATCATTCAGTAAGCCACATAGTGGTGATGAGAACGGAGATTGCCACCGGTAGGAGGGAAGCCGCCTGCATGTCTTGGGAATAATGATCAGTTGTAATTTGTATCGATGTAACGCCTGGGAGAAGCAGTTGTTTCGTAGAGTGGATGGCTCCCAATGATGATTTTGAGATGTGATAATAAATCGTTGCTCTTTTCACTTGTACTCAACAAATGCCATACATTCAAATGCCATGTACCGCGTCCGACTGTTTGAGACAAAGACTTCATACTACTCCTAGACAGCCCAAACCCCATCCTACTGCAAACAGCTGGATACTTTCGCAGTCGTTTAGTCAAGTCAGAACTATACTCAGGTGCACTAAGTAGGCGCTGTCTGTTTCTTCAGACCTCAAGCCACTCACTACCTTCAATCCTACCGACAATCCACTCAAAATCCAAGAATTTACTTTTATTGACATGTGAAGAGGGCAATATTTTCAAATCGATAGAGCAGCATGCCAGTATCATGAACACTTTATAAATTTACATACATCTATATGCCGAATGCCCGGTACCTAGGTACCTTACGAAGTTACCGTTTACGCACGATGTCAAGCGGTCATCAGATTTTGCTCAGGCAACAAATAATTCGGGATGGGTGGATGAGGTCCGGGTAGGGTAGTGGATTTGTTAGTGGAATCTGGGACTATTTGCATTTCGTTTTTTTGTGGCGGTGGTGCGGAAGTACCTCCGTGGGATGCCATGACGGGTAGACTGCTAGCTACTTAGCTTCTGCTCGGGAATACTTCCCAGTAACGGTGAGATGCCCGCTGGCGATAGTTGGGGTTGATTCTGGGGGAGGAGAGAAGGAGCTGGGATCGAGGATTTTCAGGTGATGGGATATGTTTGGTGCGCCTTCTCTTGAGGTCTTGGCAGCAGATGAATTACCGGAGGGGAATGTTATTGTGGTATAGAGGACTTTACAGGGAGAAAGTAGTAATTGTAGATAATTAGAATATTCCTTGATTTATTCTGATTTGATTTGATTTGGTATCTCTCATTAGACATTCAAGAATCTGAAAAATCTAGATTGCAGCCAGCTGAATCCCCCATTCCCTATTCTTCAGTATCTCCAAGCCACCATGTCATAAAGCTTAAAAGGTATCTTATCATGATAGAACAACACTGTACTCCTGCCAACAGTTTTTCCTTCTTCCCATAATCAAGGAATTCGCTGAAATGCTGCAGACGTAATGCTATGCAACGCTTGCTAAGTAAAGAACAATCATCCAAAAGAAAGCCACACGGCTGCAACATGACACTCGTTATACAAAAAGTGAGGCGGGGATAGAAATAGAAGTCCTCCGCAGCTGAAGGCATCGTTGAAAGAGGGATGTCCTTGCGAAGCTGTGGTGTTGTGGTGTGCTGCAAGCACAGCCTCCCCCAAGCGAAGAGAAGAATGAACAAGAAACACACACTGAAATTCTCCGTTCAATAAATAGAACCTTGTCCAACTCCGTATCTGCAAACTGCAATGCAGCCAGCCATGCATTTGAAACCACATCCACTCTCTCCAAGCTTTCGGGCTCGTCCTTCCCACTTTTGCAAGTCTCAAGACAGATGCAAACCTGAATGCGGAATACATGCTCAAAATGACATTACATCATTGCAGCCCAGTCCTGCATCGTAGGCTTGGAATTTCACTCTGTTCCCTCCAATGGAGTTGGCAGAGTGGAGGTGTGGCGCCTCATGACTGGTTGGAGGCAAGGTGGCTTGCATGCGTGCATAAGGGTTTTCGGAAATAGGCGAGCGAAATGTGGGAAGGGTGCACTGAAATTGTGACAGCTGCAGCTACGCCGTTTGGCTTGCGCTGAGATTCTGCATGACTGGGCAGCTGTCGTGCTTGCGGAGAACTGTCGGTGATCATGGCCGTGTGGTTGAATGGATGAATGGCTTGCCTTGCCTTGCCTAGGCTGGGCTGGCACAGCTGCTGGGGAAACGGTCATGCGATTCTGGACGCGTGCATGCTGGTTTGGGGAGTCGAGATGGGATTTATCGAATGGTAAAGTTGGGTGTGTGGGTGTGACGAAAGTCGAGAAATGTGGTATCGTATCGAAATCCGGGTATTGTGAAGCCTGAAGCTTGGAGCTTTGGGTTCAGTTTTGACGCGTTCTTGGTCCTCCTTTCCTTTCCTTCTGTGGTTGGTCTTTACAGTCCAGTATTGTTGATCCTGGCTTGTCTCTCTGCTCTTCTTTCATTTGTAGCCAACCATTCTGGCGCAACGATCACAGTAGTAGAGATTGTGACCGAAGCGAACCATGCCTGATGCTTGGGCGTCGTCTGTACTGACTCTCCTTAATTCTCCTCCTGCCCTGGCACTGATGACTGTCTCAACGCACTTCGCGCATCGTGAGCAGCGCATGACCTCGACGCGTGGTTGCGAGGCGTCCATTGAATAGCGGGTAGCTGCCGAGTCGGCGTACGAGGAAGAGTAGGATGAAGATCCTGAGGATGAGGACGAGGACGAGGAGTCAGACGAAGTAGATTTTCGGTTCGAGGGTCGGTGTGGTGAGGCGGTTCGGGAGTTGTTTGCCTCGTTCTGAAGTTCATAGTATCTGGAGCTCATGATGGCGGTGTTGATCGGTAGTATGGTGCGAATATCTGGACCCTGAATTTTTTTTTTTTTGGAAGGGAAGAGGATGGGTTCGGGACTGGAAAGACCTTAGATTATATCTCCAGGATCAATCTGGGGTCTGGTGTCGTAAGCCTCCCTGTCCTGAAATAATCCCTCGGTGGGGGGTATTTGCTGCGCTGCGCTGCGTAATGTTTCAGCAGTGGATGCGAATGCACTTGGTCTGCAGATCCAAGGCTGGCATGCAGAAGTGTCAAAAGTCGTAAGCAAGGGTTTCGATAGACCCACACACAAGAGCTGGAGTCCGATGCGCTTTCTGAAATTCGATCTTACGTCTTCGACGGTCCGGAGGGGGAGGTCCAAGAGAAGATCTCTTTCCAGTGACAGGATTCGGCTATGTAGTATGAGGTAGTGAGGGGCACCCGTGAGGATGTCAATGGTGGGATGTGACTGGATGATAAGATTGACAGGAGACGCTTCGGATGATTCGAGCCTTGATTCTGGGTCGTGGAACGGTCGAGACAGGAGCGGGCCTTTGAAGTTGATATCGCCCAAGGTTCCTTATTGGACGAATGAGGCAAATATTTGGTGCCGATGGAGACTCGAGAGGGTCGAAGAGTGTACAGGAGGGGTACAGGTGATGATATTGTGTGATTGGAGGCTTCTATTTCGCTCGAGGAGGAATGATGTCGTTTGAGTGACTTTAGACGAGAACTGGAGAATCCTTGGAAAGATTCCGAGGTATGCTGGAGGTCAAGTAAAGTGTGAGAGTTGAGACTGGGAGGATTCTTGTCTTTATTATGCAGATCGAGGGGATAAGCGAAGTGGTGGTGAAGTGTTAGCTGCGATCTCCAGGAACCTTTTGATATTTGATCTACGAAACGGAAGAACAAGCAAGAAACATGGAGAGGGAAGCACGAGCTATATGAACTACTGAACTCGGCACCCGGTGGGGTCTAATTCAAAAAGGTCCGTATGAACTCTAGTCAGATGTCGGGCATACATAGCTCGTCCTCGTCGTCGCATACATACACAGTAAGGATTACTCAGGCCATGCCGAGCATCCATGAATCGACCCTAGTCCTAGCGGTCACTAACTTCCATTTCGTAAGTTTGATGCCCCGTAACCCGTAGTGACTGTCCCAGCCCAGTCCCTGGGTTTCCTTTCGCTGCCTGCTTCCGTGCTTCCCTTCTTGCATCTGCTGCACCCTTCCTGCACCTCGCCCGGTAGACTTACGAATAACCCAGCAGCCACGCCGCCCTGAGCAAATTCTCAGCAGAGACGAGCGGCGTGCATACTCGGAGTGGAAAAAGTAAAGGTAATAGTGAAGATTGGACCACATTAATCAGGCTTCAATTGAGCAGTCCTGCCCAATGGAACCCCTACTCAAGGCTCAAGCACAGCAAAAGACAGCCTGATGCTCCTGCGTGGCTCTTGGCGCATCTTGGAGATATTTTCTTTCTTGCTACCCACTTCAACCTCACTTCTTCCCCCCCTCTTGGCAGGTATCTTCGAAGGGGGCCCTAGTCATGAAGTGCCTGTCCTCCCCACCTGGGTATCAAGTAATTATTATCAACAGTTGCAAAACATCCAGACAACCCCAAGCCCAGAAGTACCTAGATAGAAAAGTCAAGAAGTCAAGAGCCCAAGACCCAGCTCCCCAGCCACAGTCTGGACCGATGATGCTGCGAAGTCTCGATCCTCGGCCACAGTCACTCCTGTACGTAGTCTGCGTGGAGTCTGGCCTTATGCCCTATGATGGGCCTAATGGCCACTACTGTCTTCCGTAGTGCGACTGCTGAGAACCCTATGAGTGGCACATGCTCAGTGGTGTGCCGGTCACCCAAAGAACCCTATTCGAAGTTGAAGGCCCCTCAAGCGCCGATTCACAGGCACCACCAGACTAAAATCGATGGCCCACGCGGAGAATGTCCTCCTCGCGATCTGTTGCCTGAGTCCTGAGGTCTGGTTGGTGGCATGGCAATATCGGATTTTACGGGCGTCAAGTTTCAAGATCGCGGCGTCAAATCAAGAGCTTGGATCGAGGACAGACCGGCACGTGGAAAAGAAGAGGGGGAAAATTGCAGGGGAAAACGCCAAACTCCCATTCCTCGCTAAATCCGCGATCGTGAACCCCTCACCTGCAACATGCCAAACCACCTACCCAGTCCCCACCATGCCGAAACGAAACAAACCATCAACATCCGACAAGAAAAGCCAAAAGCCACGTCTTGGTCCCTACTTTTCCCACCCCGCACTCTGCAAATAAACATTCTTGAAACTATCGTACCGTGCTTGTACAGCATGTTGCTTGCTCGTATGATTCCCGCAGCAACGAGAAGGAGAATCGTATCATAACTGCTGCCTCAGCTGTCGTGCTGCGCAAAAACATTGTCTCAGCTAAGCAGCAACAGCTGTGGAGAATCTGCTCGCCCCATCATAGAATAAAATCGTCAACAAAGCCTCTTTCCTCCTTCCCCGGATTAGGCATTGACAGACGAAAGACTGTCAAAATCACGGATCCGGCCGGGAAGCGAAGAGAAACTACCTTTTGATCTGTCCATGCTCATTGTACAATTGACTTTCGCACCGACTTCATGATCTTGATAGCGAAAGCCGCTTTACACTTTCTCCTCAGATGGCAGCCCTGCACAGTAGCAGTCGTATTGATCAGTGCGAGACTGTATTGCACATCGCTGTCGCCGGCTCGGATATCGCTAAGTCGGACGCGAGGTCAGACCACGCCGACCTGTATGCTTATGTATTTACTGACTCTACATCGGAAAGGTTATTTTAAGGCTTCTGGGCTGTGTACTGCTGACGCCGGGTTTCTGTCTCTGCTCCGTGCCCGAGAGCGAAAGGATCCGGTGCCCGCTCTCAGTCAGGTAATGTAAGCTGTCAGGCTCAAATTTACTTACCTGAGAGGTTTAAAATCGACGAAAACCTAGGAGAAGCAAATCCGGACGCGGACGCAAGCGAGAGAATCAATGCTCGGCCGGCCTCGGATTTCCAGAAGTAAGAAATGCGTCAAATTCAAAACCCTCACTCAGCCGAATGCCGCGTAGTCATTTCCTGCATGCATTCTGTCTGTCTTTCTTTCAAGTCATCTGCATGTGCACACGACTGAGTTATTTCCCTTTCCGTGCCCTCCCTCCCATCGCATCCGGGCTACACTCATAGAAACCTACCTACTTTCCCATGCAGCTGGGAGTCACAGGATATCCAAGACAAGGCCGCAAACGACGCAACGCATGCAAATACGGGCATGCAGGCCGAGCCGCGTCTCGAGGTAAGCATACGAGTACGAAACCCTCCATCCTCTCTTCCATCTCATCTCATCTCATCTCATCTCGTCCTTCCACGCAGCAGCCACCCGCTCCTCCGCTCCGCAGCCTCCACCAGGCAGCAAGCCTCGCTACTGCAAGCCCTTTTGCATCGTCAACAATTGAATCAAGCCACAACAACAAAATCTTCCAATCTATTAATCAAAAACTCGCACTTGAGAACACCAGAATATTCTTTGCAGTTCGTAGAGTCAAGATAGTCTGGACCCTGAAGTGGATCTGACTCGATGTGAGCAATAGACCTCAGATGAAAGGTCAAAGATGGCAGTACTGGGAATACTGGAGATGTTAAAGGTTCGCACCAAAGCCCAGCCCATGAATCTTCAAATGCATGGCTCTGACGAGGAGGCTGAAAACTGCTTGGGCCAGCGCCGGGTAGAAACGCCTATCGAGAACTATATTCTCCCCGAGAACAAATGTCTCCTAGTCAAGATACAACAACTTATTACTTGAATACATCTTCCTCAACCACCGAGTAAGTCGACGATCAGTTCTGGACTTTTCATCTATTCAAGACCCACGGCCCCCTCCTCGAGGAATAAGCCAGACCTCGTTTGTGTGGGTTTCTTTCACTTCGCCAATAAAGCGAAGTTCTAGATTTCCCCTTTCTTTCCCATTTCCTCCCCGATAGACACGATCGAGAACCTATTCCGTAAAGCTCGGTAAAAGCTTCCTCTTCTGAACAAACGTTCACGCAGAGGAGAAAATGGGGAAAAGAAACGGATTCGGAAAGAAGAAGGAGAAGGATAAAAAGAAAAGTCAAGCGGCTTCAAAGCTTGGCTACAGTAGCTCTGCCTGATAATCCATTATCCAATCCAATGCTTTCAAACCCACTCTTGGTATCCATCCGATCCAGCCGCTCGGTACGCTAGGTACTTTGATCGTCCCCTGTCGACAAATCCAGGAGATACTTTCTCGGCTGGCAGATCTGAAGCGTCATTGTTGTGGTCAATTTCTCCACTTTTTTGAGGCTCTTGAATCCTTGAATCCTTGACTTCTAGTTTCTTTGGGTTCTGGAAAGGTCTGGATGAGCTTGTGTGTGCGTGGGACGACTGTGTTTTAGTCTTGGCTTTGGGGTTACAGACGGGTCGAGCCTTTGTGGCTTGTGCTGATCTTGGATCTGATCTTGGAGTGATCATATTGTTGGGTCTACCTACCGGTATCTCGTCCTAATCTTCCCTTCCCTTCCCTTCTTCTCTAGTAAATTAGAAACTACTAGCGCTGTCGTATCCTCGTCTTTTCTGCTTTAGTCTCTCAAGTCTCAAATCTCGAGAACTTTCCGGAAATGTTCTGATGTGGAACTCATTGCTTTGACCTTGCTTGTATTTAGTGGGAGCGGCCAGTCAAGAGGTTTCTGATTTGCAGTGAGCAAGATACTTCGTTGGATTACGCTTTGTCTGCAGACTGATGCCATAATGCATATGTCTAGATGCCTAGAATCTCTATGGATACCATCGCCATGCTTCTGTGCGGACTCTCCCCGAGCTGCACTACCACCTCTCCGTGACTATTCTGGCTGTGAGAGCTGTTCTTGGAAAGAGGTCTTGTGGTCTTCTGAACATGGGATTCATGGATGGACAGCGCGGAAGATATCTTTGCCGCCTTAGTCGGATGAAGAATGGTGAAGACTTTGAAGTCATGGCAGAGCGTCACAAAGTTCGCTCCTAAGCGATGTTAATGTTAAGGATATTTCTTATTGACTGGAGTTGACTTGTCATTTTGGGCAATTAAGACCATCGTTTTCGGGTAAAAGTGTTTGAAAAAAGACACATGATTTTGGCTCTTCCATGAGGATCATCGATACTGTGTGCCCAAACAGTATTCACACAGAGTACGATAGCATAGAGAGTGGAATATTGAGAGAACAAGTTTCCTCAAGGGAAATCGCCCTAATGTTATCATCGATACTTCTCGCGAGGCTGAAGACAAGCTGTCAAAGTCATGATCTCATTAAGCGAGTCCGATTCGAGTCTCGGTAAACACAACATAAAATCTTGTTGACCTTGGAGTGTTGCTCTGTCAATATGCTGCTCGCAAAGTGGAAGGTTGAGCAATAAATTCGCCATTCATGCGTTGGATCAGAGACTCCTCCCTCGATCCTGTATCAGTGCACTGCACTGCCACTCAAATTCAACAACACAGCACTTCAAGACTAACTGCTCGAATTTATTTATACCTTTGGATCAGGCGATCTCCGAAACCAGATGGAATCGATCATTGAACTTGGTTACTTCCACCAGAAGCATACAAGAATTATGCAAGCTATTCATCTGCAATGCGGACTTGAGCAAACTCAGCATCAGATAAAGCAGCGCCGCGCATCATAATCCCTATGCACCTCACAGGTCGACAACCTCAAGCTCAGCGGATCCGTCGCCCAGTCTGCATGAAACACCTTCATGGGCTAAAACACACCACGTCATGAGATGTTTTCTACTAAACGAACAGGGGAATGTCCCGATTCAGCAACTCATCGTCACTTCAACCTGCGTGCGGCACTCTCAGAAAGCATACAAAGTAAAACACATGCTGCATCTCTCTACGCAGGTTCTCTATCAGGAAGAGTAGACGGCACCATATAACCGGGGTATTTAGGTGTCATCATTCCAAGCCCTGCATGAAGCCAAGAGGAAGAACACTCCCGTGTACTGTATACACGGAACTGAGCATGTCCACAAAAACAAAATGGGAATCCCGAATTCATAAGGGGAGACCACAAAAAACTCTGTAGCAAGAACCAAAAGAGAACGGTAGCAGCACCTCCATCTCCCCTGTTCGCCTTCCTGCATGGCTGACAGGACAGGTACCGTCACTTCACTTCTCAACTCTATCCAAGCCAACTCCACGTGGCAGGCATACCAGCAAATCAACTACCTTTTCTCCTTCTAGGCGTTCTAGAAAGGCCAAAGAAGGTCTCTTCCCGTCTTGGATGTATGCGAAGAAGGAACCAGTCAGGGACATAAAGCATGCAAGGCACTGACTGTATTCCACGCCACGCCACGCCACGGCAGAAAGCATTCGACGCTAGAAGGTGAGAAGATGCAGAGAACATGCATGGAAGGACGGGAGAAGAGCGGTAAAAAAGACAGATAAGGATGATTCTCTGTTGGCCGCTGTACAGGGTGGATTCCTTTGCAGACGGGATAAGTTTGATTGGTTGGTTGTCGGTACAGAAGGGGAACGGCGGGCTGACCGGAGAGTCCGATCTTGTTCTGGATATCAGCTTTTGATGGTGTATAGTGGGTAAGTGCATGGATGAGTGCATGCTGGATGTCAAGGCCTTCTTTGGAATTTCGTTCTAGGTGGTATGCAATGTGCTTATTAAAGAGCGGAGAAGTGGTTGACTTCGTGTCCCATTGTGTTGTATTAAGCGAGGCTTGAGAGGTAAGCGGAACTGGCGACGATAGGATGGGATGGAAAAGAGAAATGGAAGGGGGTTTGAGGACGAATGAATGTTACATGAGTGTCAACCCTTTAAACTTGGAGTTTTCGGTTCGATATGTTGCTCTGGGTGTAAATTGCATGAGGACTGGAACAGAAAGAGTTTTGATTCTTGATCTGATTCTTCTGTGCATGCATCGGAGCTGATTGAAGATGCAACATGTGCAAGGCATATCGGGCAAGGATTGACGATGAGTTAGGACGAGGACGAGAAAGGGACGGCACTTGGTTTTCAAAAAGTTTGGATTTCTCTCTCCTCAAAATGCGATGCGTCTGATTGCGCAAAGCCATCTTCCTCTGCCATATGTACTACACCGTCACAACTTCACTCGCACCTCTCTTGCTCACTCGCTCGCTATCTGGCTCCAGTGCGGAATCTACGCATCTTGGATAAAAGCGCCAGGGAAATCAACCAAACCAAAACAAAGGACTATTATCTATACAATGACTCTTATTTGCTTTTCTCCTTCCTCGGCTTCTCTTTAGAGTACGAGGAAGGGAGTCGCTGCGGGCACGTCCCAGAAGTGGGAAAGTGGTATCAAAGAAGCAAGCAGCAAGCAATGTTCATCCAATCCATTCATGCAGTCCCTCCTCTCTTGCTCCCAACATCTCTCTTCTCGCTCCTCTTGTATCAAATGCCCCTTCGACGACCACAACCACCAGTCTCATATTGTCTGTCTCTTGAAGTCAGGTAAAAGGAAATTTGGTAGCATCCTCAGCAACCGGGGAATCACTCAACTAATCAAGCAACTCAATCCGCACACAGTTAAAACAGCAATGAAACAGTCTGACCAAGGAAAGTCGTAATATCATGACAAGTTAGAAAGAAGGAAAAGCGAAATGTTTAGGTCCATGTCGGACGAATTGTATGTGTATGCATGTGCTTTGCCCAGCAACCCGCTCATCCAGAATGCTGGCACCACCGTCAAGGCGCGGAGAACAAAAATACACATCGCTAGGCCACCCGCTACGCCAATGTACACAAAAGAAATGAATGAGCTCGCTCGCTCAAAAAAGCATGTTGGATCACATCACAACACAACATCCGCAGCCTCCCTTTTTCGAATCTTCGGGGGGATCTTGTACTCGGACAGGTGGCTTCGGACTTGGTAGGGGACCTACACCCATAGGTGTACCTGTATGGATTTTAGGCATTGTTGAATAGCTCCCGGTTCCTGCTGTGCCTGGCCGTCCCGTGCTCAGAGCAGGACTTTTTGGCCCTCGTAATGGCCACTCTGGATCTAGAGACTGTTCGGGTTTCTTCTCTGCTTCTGCCGCCGCCGCTGGAGCCGCGGGGGGCTCTGGTGTACGAGGGTTCTCGTCGTTTAAGGGCCTGAAATCAGTGTCGTAGGTATTTCCAAATTTGCCCTCCTTCTCCCACTGTTCCTGCTGTAACCGTCTGGCAACAGTCGGGAGTAGCTGCTGATCGGGTGGTAATCGAGGATCAGGTTTGAACATTGTTGCTAGCCACGGAGGATCTCCTTCAGGACGCTTACTGGTGCTATTGCTTGGGCCAAGCTCACCAGATCGAGTTGGCGGTCTTTGACCAGCTGCATTGACTTGATTTGAACCAGATCTCGTTTTGGGCCGTTGGGTGGCAGAGGCAGCGCGGTTTGCAGGTACGGAACCTTTTCTTAAGGGAGTCTTCTTGGTTGGAGAGGTTTCGGACAGTAGTCGTTTGGCAGGAGTTGGTGTCGCTGTTGGATCTTCAATCCCCTTAATGCTTTGGCTCCGCCCGCGAGATTTGGAATATGCTATCGAATCCTCCTCCACCAGACCTGATCTGCGGATCGGGGTATCACGCTCCAGATGCTGGATGGGTATAGGAAGTGGACTGGTCTTCAGGACCGGTATCCTTGAAACACCCTTCACTCCCCCGCTAATATCCTGATACACATCCCCTTGATCTTCAGCAGCTTCTTCTGGTAGACGTAAATCCCACACATTATTTTCCGGTGCCTCTTCTTCTTCCGTGGGAAACGAGCCAACGCGTTGCCGTTTCTGTGCCTGCTCACTCCTCAATCCATTCCCTTGCTGATCTCGACTGTGCTCTCGTCGACTTGATTTACTAGGTGCCCGAGCCCTCGGAAGAATTATGCCTGCAGCTTGGAGTTCCTGGCTCTCAATACGCGCAAGTTTGTCTCTATGTATCCAACGCGAGCGTTCCGGGTCATCATCCTCAAATGGTTCTGCACCGGCCTGCTTCGCATCACTGTAGTCGATGCTGTTTATTCCGCTTCTGTTCGGACCGTAGAGGTCGAGTAAACTATCCGGTGCACTTCCAGTTTCGCTGATACTGCTATCTTTCCGATTCAACGCATTCACTCGTGCGGGTGCCAGATATCCACTTTCTGCAGAACGCGTCGAGCTGTATTCGGGTCTTCGCTGTGTCAGATCTGTACGGGATGTTTGGTGGCCCAGAGCGTGACCATTCGTGTGAGACAGAGGTGGTTTGCTGTATTCTGCTAGCTTTTGGGGATTCTAGAGAGAAGCTAAGTCAGCATATGCTCAAAGCACGGAATTGAGCGGCGCTAGGTTTTCCAATACTAACTTCTGATTGTGATGGAGCGTAGTTCCACGATTGCTGGCCTCCATGAGAGCTGCTTGGGGGTGTGAGAGAACTGGGGGCTTGCGGCGCGGAGACCGCAGCCATCTTGACTTCAGGCTTCTCTAACCCAAAGTTGAAGGTATCAATCTTGACGGTGGTATTCTGTGGTGTAGGAGGAATGTCGTCTACAAGCCAGGATCGGCGTGGCTTTGACTAGGCGAAGTAAGGGTAGGAGAATGTCTCTGAAGATACAGAATAAGACTCGAACGAGTGACGGAAGGAAATCGCCAGTAGAGGTGGTCTCTGAAGGATCCAGGCAAAGCACAGGACAGTCCTTAAAGATGCAAGCCGGACAATTGATAGGAGAAAGGGTCTGGTCTCCTAGGGCGGAGGACGTGCGTCGAACTCCCGGCGGTGGCGCGAATAGGAACAATTGCCCAGGAATAGTGAACTCGAAGACGTGATTGCGCAAGGGAGTGACTTCTGAGGGGATTCGCAAGGTTTGCAGAGGGCGAGGCGCGGGGGATGTTGGCGGGAAGTGAGGTTTCGTTTATATTTCCTTACAGCTGCTGCTTGCGAAAGGGGACAGCCAAGGGGATGGAAGCTCAAATGTTGTCTTGCCGCATTGGAGGCATTTAGCGACGGGGGCTAATGAGAATGGGGGGTCAAGGGCCGAGGCTGGCTCGCTGGCGATTGAACATCAACAACAAAAGAAAGGAGAAACAAGCACAACATCCATGCTATTGAGCGATACAATAACGACTCTTATTATACATAATAACAAAGCTTGCCAGCGACATTGTTTTACCGTGCCCACAAGATTGCATCCAGGGGATCCTGTCCAATGAAGCCCGACAGTCAATCGGATACCATATGCGAGATTTGATATATCCTCACAGGTCGCTCTGTAGTCCCAGCCAGGGCACCTCAAACACATACAGCCAGTCCTTTATACTCCGCCCGGTGGATCCTCCAATTTTCGATTTGCGAACACAAGCTGCGAAGCTGTCTGCGAACCTCTCGATTTGCCAAATGCTCTAAGGATGGGCTGTCTGGACATAAGATGCGAGTAGATGCCTAGCAGGCTTAAAGCATCACAGCTGGAACACAACTTCTCGAGTGCTTGCTAGTTCGCTTGCTAGTTCAAGCATTCTCATCCAGGCTTACCAAAGCTTCGGGACCCAGCACAGCACATATTTTAAGCCTTCTTCGATATACACCAGCTTCCCATCTCTACCAATTCCATCATGCCCGACACGCAGCCAATAACACGCAGAACCCGATTTGTTTGCATCTCGGATACTCACAATGCCTGCCCTGGTGGAGCATTTAGGCTGCCTAAGGGAGATGTTCTTATACATGCTGGGGATTTGACCAACCAGGGTACCTTCTCGGAACTGAAAAGGACTGTTGACTGGCTGGAGGAAGCAGACTTTGAGAAGAAAATCATTGTTGCTGGTATGCATACCCATGCTTCACATCTTGCCTGGATAGTGGATTTTTCAGTCCCTACCCGGCCTGGTTGCTCAAGCCCTTTCCAGCACGTTGCCGGTTATATCTCAAATTCGCTATAGGTTTTGAAGCATAAAATTTGCCATGCATTTCATTCATAGATAGATACAACCCACTAACCGACACAGGCAATCACGATATAACTCTAGACTCCGAATTCTATACCAAGTATGGCCATAACTTTCACAATCAAAGGTCCCAGGATCCAAGAAAATGTCAAGAGCTTTTGGAGAGGTCACCTTCAGTAACATGGCTCAAGCACGAAGCAGCCGTGATCAGCCTCACATGCCCTACTGGTCCACGGACGACATTCAAGATATTTGGCTCTCCGTACTCTCCTGCCGACGGCATGTGGGCATTTGCATATAATGCAGATGAAGCAAAACACATTTGGGGTCCCATACCTCTAAATGCGGATATCGTTCTTACACATACTCCTTTGAAGTACCACGGCGATCTGACGACATCTGAGAGAGGATGTGAAGACCTACGCAAAGCCTTGTGGAGAATACGACCGAGGCTGGCGATATGTGGCCATGTACACGAGAATAGAGGTACTGAGCGTGTCCTGTGGAACCTTGAAGATGTTGAGCACGGAACCATGGTCGAGCATTGGGAAGATCCGGGTCGGGGCAACAAGAAGATTTCCTTGGTCGATCTCACAGCTAAAGGGCCACATCCACTTGATAACGATGGGAACCTGGAACGAAGAGAAACGTGCATTGTTAATGCGGCTATTGTAGCTTCGAGCTACCCTCACACAGGCGGAAAGAAATTCAACAAACCAATAGTGGTCGATGTTGACTTGCCAGTCTGGGAGAACTAGACTTCTCGCGCTCTGTTCGAGCTCTGCCCTCAGATCGCTTTCACTAGCATTATACTCCCCGCTTTCTCCGAAAGTTCGCCTTTAAAGACATGTCACCGCAAAGAGGTCCCCACACTTCGATGGGTGTCCTCTTCTGTCGCTGCTGCAGTGTCGCAAAATTTCATCTTGGACGAGCAATTTCGTCGTCACTTTCTTTCAGCCCTACGATGCGTTATCAGATCTTCATCATGTTGGTTGGTGGGAGCTATCCTTGTCTTGACCTCTGGCTCGGCACTAATGTCTCGCCTCCAGAAGTTCATGGAGCTAGTGCGTCGCCTCTGAGATGACAGTGGAAAACTTTGCTTCTAGCCTGCAAGCCGACCTCAATATCTGCCAAGCTTTCAATATCAAGGTGAACTAGAAGCTATCGGTGTGGGGATGAGGTTATTATCCATCTGATTTGGGCGACAAGCGTAGTTGTGCTGCAACAACCGGCTCCAAGCATGAGAAGCTTTCCTAGTAGCGTGCCAACCATCTCAATATTTGACCAAGTCTTGTTGCGCACCATGGTTATGTTGTCAGAGTCCAGGTCATGTACTTGAAGCTGGACCTATGTGTCAGTCTTAAGACATCCACGCCACGTATTGGAGTTTTCTACTAACTCCACTGCTGGCTTCACACATCCTGATCATGGGTGAGGTCAAATTTGACCTTGGATGCAATCGGCATAGATGCAATCAAGCTCCTCATGACTAAAATAGGTCGCTCTGTTGAAGGTCGCACATATCTTCCATCCCCCCAACCTTCCTTTCTTTCTTTCCTGTCTGCTACTTCCATCTCAGACTCATCCCTCTTTCAAGCAATTACAGCCCTCGTAAGTAATGTTTGCTGCTTCGACCTGTATCTACCCCAACACCCATCCTTTTCAAACAGGCCAGACCAACCACGCTATCCAATATGGCAAAGCCAGCTCCCTATGAGCTGCTATGCCTGATCGCCCTGTTATGCGTTCAGATGGTATTCTGCTCACCCATTGCCAACAACGATGAGCCCAACCACGTGAAATTGGACTTTGTTCCCGACGGGGAACCAATGCGCGACTCCATAACCTATGTCACCCAGGAAGCCATCGATGCCTATGCGAAACACGGTGACTGCCTCCCTGCTTTCTTCGATGTTACTGGGGAGAACCTCCGTCAAGCAAACGTCTCGCTCTGGTATAATGACTTCGTTGTCTCAAAAGCAATGGCAGATACCGAGGCATACCAGCGATTCGGTGAGTTTGCTCACTTCGCTCGAGAGATCATGCAAACATCGGACTTCGAATGCAACCTTCAGTCCAAGGGCTGCAATCGCATTCCTTCTTGCAAAGACGTCACCAATCACCTCGAGAGGAGAAATTCGGGCCTCTCCACTGCAGAGCTTTTGGATCAAGCGAGAAGGATCTATTTGACATTCAAGCAAATGGACGCGCTTGCTAAGTACATTTCGAATATGCATGTTAGTATCGCTTAAGACCTGCTCGAATACACTGGACTGATTTGAGACAGGATCTCCTCAGCACCGTGCAGTCTAATATTGACGGAGTTATCATGTCCATCATTTCCGATTTCACCACACAGGCAAGCACAGAGAGTGAAATCGCTTGCATGCTTATCAACTTCGTTTATGAGATGGCTTTCCAGGTCGTCCAAACCGCTCTTTCGTTCGGTATCGGTGCAGTTCCCGGCGGAGCTGGAGAATTGGCAATCGAAGCTGAAAAGATCGTTAGGGTAGGAGAGAACAAAAAGCAAAAGGACTTCCATGCCAACAGTCACTGGATCTGGACCGGCATCGAACTCATCCACAGGGTTGCGAGAATGGAAATGGAGATTGACGGGATGAAATGGACTGATGAGTGGTACGGCGCAGACTCTGAGATGGAGCAGAGGAACTATCAGCTCGTAATGGGCCAGGCTTATGTTGCTGGACTGTGCGCTGAAGTAGGAGGCAATATGCCGAATCAGAACTGGGAGCGAGCGACAAAGATGGCATCGTATGTGTCCAAAGCTTTCATGGATATGAGAGCCGTCTTGGAGAGACTGATGAAGGCCGTCACCAACGGCAACGCGCTGCAGAAAGGTGTATCGTACTTCTCCTTGTATCTGGAGCACGATGAGATGTTCAACGCCGTTCAGCGTCTCAAACAGGGTAACTCCGTCTATGAGAAGTATTTCATACATATTCTACCAGTAAAATTTCTTGCTAACTGCTTCCAGCACCATGACCCAGCGCTTCAAGGAATCGCTCATCACCGCCGCCCTAGCCAACAGCAAATGCTACCAGAAGTGTGCCAACAGACCCGGGGATATGAAAGCCCAGGATGCTTGCAAATCTAAATGGGCCAACGTCGATAGTCGATACTGCCCAGAGGAGGACGAGTTCACCGCTTGCCAAGTCCAATGCTTCACTACACAGACCGTCGGCAATCGCGAGCGAACCCTCATCGGAAAGATGGCTCTGCCACAATATGCGCTCTCCGTAAAGCAACTGCTCAAGGACTCATTGCACCACTACCACGAGACTGGCAATGTACAACCCGCCCTCGGACAACTGGCAGGAAACGGATCCAGCGATATTCTGACTCTGGAACGGACTCTCAACACTGAAGTCAGCGGTCTCGCATTACCCGTCTGCCACTCAACCAGTGTCAAGCTCACCGAATTCGACGACAAAGTCCACTTCGGACTGAAGTACAACCAGAACCAACAATTCCCATGTACATGTGGTGACTGGCGATCAAGCGAAACACCAGACTTCATGGCAAGATTGGGATTAGCTTCCAACCAGTCTGACTTCCAAACCGGTGCTGCCAAAGAGCTATTCACTCAAATCTGCCCACACGTAAGTCAACCTTCTCACCCATAAACCCTATCAAAGCAAACTATACTAACCCTTACCTCCCCATCAGAACCTCAAACACCTCCCACCCCTCTCCCGCTACCTCGCCTACTGCAGCCTCGGGATCCAATTCCCGGACAAATCCACCGGCAAAGGACCCGCCTCGTACCCCAAAGACCACCCCGACCACTGGGTTCACAACATGCACCAGATCCACACTGGGCGCGGCGGCCACCGTCACTGCAACACCATCCGTGAGCAGGTGAAGGAGATGGATGAGAAGGCAGGCAATATGGCGTTCTGTAAGAAAGTCACGCCCGAGATGGCGGAGGTGGTGGAGCAGGCGAGGGCGCATGCGGAGAATTCGAGGGGGAGCTTTGTGGTTAGTTATAAGGAGGGGTGTAGGCAGTGGTTGAAAAATAATAGGGGTTAGAGAGATATGGGAGGGGAGGGGAAGGAGGGGGTGCGATAGTTTGTTGTTGTTGTTGTTGTTGTTGTTGTTGTTGTTGTTGTTGGCTGGGTGCTTGCTGGTGGTGTGTTCTGCATGTCGTTGCTGGGCCATTGGAGTTGATCGTTGTTTTTGCTTGCTGGACTTGATTCTTCTGAATCATGGATGTCACCTTTCCTTACTTTGTCTTTGATCGCGGAATTGCTCTTTCGGTAATGTGTCTACTCGTGTGGGATGGAAGAATCTCGACTTGGTGCCTCATTCAGATTTTGCGCCGTTGTCACCCCCGTTACCTTCGAATTTTGGAACACAAAAGTACCGGTGGATAGATATACGCATTCTGCAAGTTTTTTATGTAGAATAGCCATACAATAATCACAATGTAATAAAAAACACTTTAAAAGCGAATAAGATGAAGACGTAGCAGAGCATCCTCAGCCTCATGCGTTCTTTGTATGTCCTCTCGCATAGTGATTATATTATAATTTCTACAGCATGTGGCATATCTCACATCAACGAGTAGCTTACCTAACCTCAGAGAGTCTTCTACTTTGTATCAAGACAGTAAGCTTTATCGAATTCACCTAGTTATGCTGGCCACCGGTATGCCAATCGATTCCACTCGATCCTGCCCTCCCAAGCTACTTATTCACTCCAGAATTCTCCAGTGTGCTTTAGTCCAATTTACTTTCAAAACAGAAAAGCAGAGAGTACAGAGAGCCTCGCTCGCATGCTCTCAGCTACTGTAAAGCAAAAGCACATGAACTCAGCTCTCTTAAGCCACAGCTCTTTGGCTATTCCTCCATCATCGAACGGAGCCACCTCAATTCAAAGCACAAGCACAAGTACCCCGCACAACAGCGAACCGCATCGCATCGCACCGTACCGTACCGTAAAGCTGCATGTGCTAAATAGGTATGTGCTATCTGGTGCTATGTATATGTATGCATGTGCGTCCTCGTGCGTGCATACAAGGGTTCACCTACAGCAGGTAGGGAAGGGGGGAAATGCAAGCAAGCGCCGGCTTCCCATCCAATACTTCGACAATCTGATCCATGTTCTTTGCATCTCTGAGTAGAACTATACATTCTCCAAGGTGGTTAATTTTCGAAGTGGATGTAGTCTTGAGGTTTGTGATTCAGTTTAGATCTTGCACTTTGTTGAAGTTCTAGAATCCCGAGAGTATGAAACGAATGACTGCCTGGATTGAGAAGAGAAGAGGGAGGGGAGGCCGTCACTTTGGCCTCGAGCTGGCTGCCAGCGCAGTACCTACCTACCCCGCCTTCTGCACCCCCACTTCCAAGTCTAAGTCCAGCTTCTACCCACGCGGTAGGTATCCACGTATATGACGATATACTCCCTTTAATAAAGCTTTACTTGAAGGAATGAGTAATCGGATATGAAACTGGATGATCCACTTGTAGACACGATGATGATACCGCTCGTGGTGTCAGCGTGAGCGTGGTGGTAGCTGTATCGGTGGAGGGGAGGGGTTAGCGGGGTATTGTGGGATCCAATTATTGGCGTTTTTAGACGAGAGAGAGTGGGAGGATGTGAAGGATGTAAAGGATGTAGCGCAAAGATCTCTACTCTCCCGCGTATGGCGACAGATAAAGTTGGGCCGGGGTGCGGAATACGGTATGTTGGGTTCTAGACTGGGTGGTTGAGTGTGATGTGGGTGTGTTGCGATGGATCATGACGATGTTCTTCATGAAGTGGATGTGAGAGGCAGGAAGAGAAGGAGAGGAGGATACATGAGTGAGTGAGTGATATCGACGCATTCATCAGCTTTCTTACATCTCACGCCAACCTTCCATTATGCATTCCCTTTATTCTTACTGTAAGACTCGTACACGGTATACATCCTCACCAAGAAGTAGAGAGCCTCGCCGTAGTGCAAATAAGCCGTAGGAGTTACATATCCCGACTTGACTTGATTCGACTTAAATAGTGTAGGTGTGGCATGGATATCATTGGAAGAGCGATATTCGGCAGTACCCACGAAACGAAACGTAGTGCCATGCAAGTGATCCTAAACAGAAGGTTTGATGTATCTACGGTTGGTGTGCACATTCTGTGGAAGAGGCTAAATTGGAGGGAGAAGCTTACAGAAGAGATTCCCGCCGTAGCACCGCAGATACTGTACGCAGAGGCAGGTAAATGTCGATTGGATTGGATCGTGGATTCTGGATTGTGGATTCTTGGAGTTGAGGTTGTCTATTGGTCAAGAGGTGTGGAGTTGATTGTAGATATGTAGGGTTGGTGATTGGAATGATGGGTTTTGGACCTCCGAAATCTGTATGGTGAAGTCTATATGCAAGATGCAAGTCTGAGGATGGGATGAGCCTTGAGACGCTGCCCACTGACCAGCCCTGGCTTCAGTGGCTTCAGAGTTCAGAGATGTCAGGCGAGTCGGGGAAGCACAGCGCAAGACAGCGGGTTCACCGCTGAAACATTGCAACGTGCAGATCAGCCGTGCCGATTGGTTCAGGAACAGGACATGATGGGACAGGACATGCGATGGCTGGCGAGGGAACAGGCAGACAGGATAGGATAGGATGAGGAGACCATGCATTCGGGCCTGAAAAGCCTCTTTTTGGCATTCTGGCGCTGTGAATGGTGATTTGCGTGGCCAGATCCCGCGGGCCTGCTTTAGAGGGGAAGAAGAGGGTGTGCTGATGTGGTGATGAGGAGAGAAAGAGCCCCCATCACATCGCTTCACATTGATATCACAGACTGATAGCCTTATCACATTTGTCTTCACTGACTGTACACTGTATAGGCAATGATCGATGAGGCTGCGATGTTTAACGAGGGGCTGTTTCACGGGCGGCTAGAGAGCCAAGAAGATGAGAGGGGTATTTTTAGGGATGAGGGATGATGACGGTGAGGGGATGGGATGTGAGTGAGAGCGTAAGTAAGGACGAGGTTAGAGCTGAGATGGAAGAATACGGTGGCTAGTAAGACCTTTGATGGCAGTGCAGAAATGGAAACTTTACCGTAGGTCAGGTAAAGCAATGTACGAATGATAACGGCCGGTAGATCTGGATCTGGATCCGATCCAGATGTCCCCTTTACCTTTGACCATTTCGTTTGGTTATGAAGCTTGGTTGGAAAAGGGGAGGTGGGTGAGGCCTTTCTTGACCTTTGCTGTAGCCTATGGAAAGCCTGCAGCAGCACGACCTTCATACGTGGAGGTCTCATGCACCTCAGGACCTTCTTCTTGGCCCGTTTCTCTTCCTACTGGTCAAGCATCGCCAATAGAATGGAAGGTTTGTTGATCTAACTTATTACTCGTGCCATGTTGTTGATTGTAGTGTGATGTGATTTGCTGGTAAAGTTTCCTTGGTTGGTGGTATTGTAAAAGTGGATTGTGGTTCAGTAGTTATTGAACAGCACAGCGATTTTGAGTACACTTGTCTTGGTAGTATTGTACCAGGTTCTTGGAGAGGAGAGAGTGCTCCAGTGATGCGATTTGGTACTTGATGTTCCGATGTTCCGACTACACTGATTCGAGTCTACAAGTATCCAATTCTGATCCAGGATATCTCTCAGCAGTTCCAGTCTGCCTCAGTCAGCTGTACATCTCAAATCACAATGCACTCCCCAGCTGAACTCCGAGGCTCAGACTTCGTTTAGCTGATACTGAACTCTCCACAATTCCATAACTGGCATCATACACCACTGCTGAGACTGAATATCCGACGTCTTGCCTACCGGTGGTTTAGATCAGAACCTCGTGGAGCTGGACTAACCCACTTTCCATATTAGATGTCCAGGTTGCGTCTCTTCCCTTCCCAGCTGTGCCATGATATTCCCCTGTTCGCTTCCTTTGATTCCATCGACAGTAATGAGTGAGACGGGCGTCGCTGAAGAAGATCCTACTCCGCTGAGCTGCAGGTCTGTACAGCTTCAGTTCACGTCAGGGCAATCAATATTCGGACCACCGGTCAGGTCTGGTCAGGTCAGACCAGGCTGCCACCATAATAGAGGCCTCCTACGTATCTTGACCGTGAAAGAGGACGTCAGTGTTGTATCTTATCCATGGTAGCTATGGTCTTTGTTGATCGAACTTCCACGCATGGCACTGCCATGGCCCGACTCATGAGGCTCGATACCCAATTGCTTGTGAAGTGCTCATCTTTGCCCGGTACTTTGAGGCGGGGAGATGTCTAATTAATACTTTTGATACTCGGGCTGCTTCATTGTCGCCCTGCTCGAGGCTGCAGGTCTTGCATGTCAACAACAAGCCCTGGCAGTGAGCTGCAGCACCTTCACCTTCACCTCCGACGCAGGCCTGTCTGCCAGGCCATACACCGCCTGTTCTGGTTGTCTGGTCACTATTCGCAGACCACCTGCTGGCCCTGGCCCCATCTTGACCAGTTGATGTCAAGTCAACAGTGCTGCGGAGCGTACTGTAGCCCATCAGTGGTGCCAGTCTTCTGTCTTCTTCGGCAGCCCCTTTCCTTCGACGAGTCCTTGCCATACAGCAAGACTGCGCATTGCTTGGTTTGTTTTGCTTTGCTTTGCTTTGCTTGCTCATGTCTTACAATATATATTTGAAGGCGAATTTGTCATTGCCACCGAACATTCCACTGTACCTATTCTACTTCCATTCTGGACCTAGGAAGGTTACCATCCTCGCATTGCTGACGAAGAGTTCTGCTGCGGTTGTGCTGACTCAACTGACTCGCAAGCCTTTTCGCCATTAGACTCGTCGGTCTTAGGCGGCAACCGTAATTCAAGTTCAAGTCCTACCCGAGCGCCGCCCGTGACCTCATACAGTACGCCTCTTCCGTCTGCTCCATCCCGTCTTTTTGACAGCTACGGACGCTTTAAAGACCAACTCTGTCGTGGCTGGCGATTGGAAGAGGCCTGAGCCTGACCATCTCCCCAGCCAGACCAGCCAGGAACCCTCGCCATCATCGCTCGCTCCATCCCGCTCCCGCCCATTGCCTACTTGCTTCTGCCAGTCTGCTCTACGTCCTCTGATCTTGCACTGCACTGCACTGCACAGCCAGATATCGATTCTACAACCAACTATCCTCGATTCCATTCCAACCGACTCCGAGGTCTTGTCCGCTTCCTAATCATCCGACAACTACTTCCACTCTTTCCTTTAATACAACACCGCTTGTTTTGTTGTTGACTGCTTTACATACCCCCATACACCGATCATTCCACCGCCTACGACACCACCAGTTACCATGCAATAGACTCTTCTGCTCGCCCCTTCGAGCAACCACTACACCTTCAACACCCTCATACGGACTCCTTCCACCATCACCATTCGTTGCCACTCGAACGCTGAGGTCAGATCCTCTTTATAATCATGAATTCGACACTTCCCCCGGATCCGTACAAGCTGCTAGGAGTGACGAAGGACGCCAAACTACCAGAGATCCGGAGCGCTCACCGGAAACTGGTCCTCAAATGCCATCCAGACAAGGTGCAGGACGCCGCTCTGAAGGCTATCAAGCAAGATGAGTTCCAGAAGGTGCAACAAGCATATGAGCTACTCAGCGACGATGCGAAGAGGTTACAATACGATGAACAGGTCAAGCTGTTTGAGCTTCGGAAGGAGATGGGACGTGGCAACCCGACGCCTAGGAGCAATCCATTCGAGTTCGAAGTCAAGACTGCCGAGCCTCGAGCCAATTCCTACGGACGCCCCAAGGTGTATTCGTATCCTACTTCAGTACCGAGATCGAACGAGGACATGTACGAGGACAGACATGTGCCTAGAAAATCTGCAAGCAATGAGTCTGCGTCGGATCGGAAACGTGCTGCAATGAAGGAGGAGGAACTGCGGGAAATGCGATACCGGGAGGCCGCTGCACGGAAGATGGAGGATGAGAGAATGAAGCAGAAGGAGAGAGAACGAGAATCGACGAAGAGGGCTCATAGGGAGAAGAAGAAGTCCAGTGACAAGGATAGAAGGAAAGGTACAGAGGAGAAGGTGCGGTCTCGACATGCCACCTATGTCGAGGACGATTCCTCAGACGAAGAAACTCGTCGTGTCAGACTCGCAGAGCGGGAGAGGAAGCAAAGGCAGAGGATGATGGAAGACGAGATCAGGCAACGTGAGAATGCTGCTCGTGCTCGGGCTGCCGAAGCAGCCGCCGCTCGCCATGCGCAAGAACATCAACGTCCCAAAGAGGCTCCCATGAACGAGAAGTGGAATGAACACAAAGAGTTTGCAAGCACATATATGTTGGCTGCCCGCCGAAAGGCAGCACCAGTTGATACCGACCTTCCACACCCAGGCATGCCGCGCAGAGCTGAGACGTTCTCCGCTTCTTCGACCCCTGCCTATGTTCGATATACTACAGCTCCGCAGGCACAATACAGCGATGAGGATATGCCTAAAAGATCATCCGCGGGACGAAAGGAGTCGAGTAGAAGATCCTCGGAAACACCAGCTGTACGAACGGAGAAGTCATCAAGAAGAAGGTCACCGCCAGCACCAGCTAATGATCCTTATATTGTTGAGCCACCATCGCCGACAACTGCTCCGAGAGCAATGCCACCGCTTCAGACTTATACCTCTGCACCTCCCAATCTGACGCGAGAACAGCCCAGTAGATCAAAGACTCAAGATTATCCCAGGAAAGAAGCCGCAATGCCCTCTCTTCCACGAGCAGCAACTTTCCAGTCTGGGGATCGTCCTAGAGCCAGCGGTAGCAGCAAGCTAAGACAACAATATACCTCGGACTCTGAGTCTGATTCTCCTGTATACCAACAATCTCCACGCCCTCGCAGCCCTCCACCGCCTCGTCGAAGCGAACCAACTCGCTACATCGTCGAGAACGGAAAGACAAAACCTGTCGGGACGACTCGCCCACACCGATCTGAGATGCGGGATGATTATCCTCAAGACCGTAGCGAATCTCCACGTGGTACACCTGGAAGACCTTCCATTTCTCGGAACCCACCCAGCAGTGAGCGACCTCGTGCGAATCGCACGCAATCAACAACCTACTACCAGCCCGAACCTGAACCGATTGTGCTTACTGCACGGCCCAAATTAAATCGAGAAGGAAGTAGCCAAAGACAAAGTTCGAGAGGTCCAACTGGCGGTGGAGCGTATTTTGATAATGTCTCTTATGGACCAGCTTATCAACCCGAGCATGTCATCTACTCGAAACATGCTGCAGGTCTTCAAGACTATGCACGCCGAGGTAGCGACGGACGGGACAGCAGAGAGTACTATCGGGCACCTCTTTACGCTTGAAAGCACCTCGTCAAGCTGTAAACATGCTCTCTTCTCCATCTTCTCCCATTTTTGGAGCGCACATATTACACCCCTCAATTTTAATTGAGATTCTCCTGGAGGAGGAAAACCCTCCTTCGACGAGATGTTCCATTCTTGTACACGCTTACAACACGAAAACCATGACACAGTAACGACGCGCTTTTCCACTCTCCTTTCTCAATTGAGAAGGCATTTTCCCCACATTTTCATGAACGAACGAACGACCAACTGAACGAAAGAAAACCACAAATGCATATACGACACGACGAACACGACAGACGCAGCACAGCATAGCTTGGGGACATTACCCCCCTTTTGATTCATTATTTCCTTTTCGGCACACACTCGTTGAATTTCTTGCTACGGCAGTGCGCGGGAGATATACTACATCATACTTTGCATGCATACTGGATTGCGTGGGTCGGTCACAGTCGTTTTTATTTGAAGTGTTTTCCGCGTTATGGTTTTTGATCGATCGATTCGTTCGCTGTTGTATTTTACTCTTACAAACACACACACACACATACGCGCCTTTCTCGTTCGTCGTTTGCGAACGAGTGAGAAGGAGCGAGGAGCCAGTCCTGAGGTGAGGTGAATGGATGGGTTGGGATTGGTTGGATACATGGAGTTTGTCTTTTTCTACGGGTGGATGGGGAGAGCTCGAGATGTGAGGTCTCGGGACTCAGATCAAGGGGGTGCGGGGAAGGAGACTACAGGAGAGGCGGAAGCTGTCAAAGGGGGAGAGAAATGGCGGATGAAGTTGCAGAGTGGATTGATATGATGTGACGACGAGATGAATGATTGATCATGATGAGCCCCGTCTATTTACTTGCTTCTTGCCTGTCTATAAGCTCATTGCTGAGCCAGCTAGCACAAGCTAAGCCAAGCTATGCATGAGCGAGCGAGTCAAACTTGAGCATTTTCAATGGAGTTCTATTTCTCCGAATTACACGGGCCAATCGAGACCGAGAGCATGAGAAGTGTGAGAGGTGACTTGCTGATTGCTTGAAAAGTCGAATTTGCTGATTCGTGACTGGTGTTGGTGAGCACAGGGCTGACTACTGATCCGACTGACTTGTCTATCTATTGACAGCCATAAGCAAGTAGGCATTCGTGTACTCACAGCAGCAAAAGAAGCAGCGGTGACTACAGTCGCTGCAAGCAACTCGCCAGCTCAACCACTATCACAATCACGATCACGGCCGGCCAACAAGAGCTTTCAAGTAGCTACAAGCACCTCACCTCACCTCACCTCTTCCACCCTCCTTCATTCCGTTTTCTCCTCCCGTCCTTCCTTCTCTCTTTCCTCCTCCCGGGAGATCGACGTCGATCCTCCACCTTTCCACTCTGCCCTGCCACTCCTCTGACCTGTCGATCCGAAGATCAGACCTACCCAGGTTCCAGTGAGGTATTTTTCCCAATACCTCCACTATATATTTCCTTTTTCCAGTGCCGTGCCGGCACTTTATACGGTATAAGGTAAGGTGGAGAAGAGGAGAGGAATTGACTTCATGAGTCGTTTAGCTCGACTCGCTTAGCGGAGAGCTTGGGAATTTGATGGTTGGTGGGATGAAGCTTCACCGCTTGGAGCAGGGAAGGTCGTTGTTCGCCTCTAGAGGGGCACGGAGGGGTAATTTTAAAGAGGAATAGCCTCACTGGTAGGTAGTTGCCAGTGTCGGTGTCAGTATCACTTTTCCTTGTATTGTATTTTGTGTTCTGGTTTCGGATCTGGCGTTGGTATTTTGGTTCGCACTCACTCTAGGCTCCAAATCCGCAGATTGTTCAGCCATTTGTTCTTGCGAGACATCTGAAGAATACTGTAGAAGGCAGGCACTTAGTGGGTGTCATACTATGGAGAGAATGCTGGGTTCATCCTGCAAAGCAAGCAACTTTTGTGTGGACTCAGCCTTTGCTATTGCTTGTGTCGGGGTCTTGTGGGTCGAGACGGTGAGCTGGTCTAGACTTCCAAAGAAGGCTTGTCCTGACTCTTGCTTTACACGTAGAAAGGAAGGATGGTGAAGGACCAAACTGGAGGGGTTGACTGCAGCTGTCAACGATCGAGCGGCGTTGAACCAGAGCAGTTGACCGGTCTGCTGGGTTGATACATGACAGCTGATCTAACATGAGAGTTTCAAGTGACGGTGTAGCAGGTTGCAGTTCGGGTGAAAGCTGGCTACTCGGACATAGTAGCCGATGACGATGAAGCTTGACGGTGAGCACAGTCAAGCTAGACAGACTCGCTTGATGACTGGTACTTCCTCGATCTGGTATCTCCTCACTACAGAAAGCTCGATCCTTTTCTCCCCCGCGGGTGGCTCTTGGTAGCACTCGGCTTTACCTTCCATTCATTCCTTTCCTCCTTTCTCCTTCCTCCCTCCCTTTCATTCCTCTTAAGTCGAGACCGACAGTGGAGCAGAGCGGAGCTCATTGTACAACACATATTCCCTACCCTACTTACCCCACTATCTTCGGCATTTTTCACTCGAATTTTTCCTTTTGTTTTCGGGTTATTTATCTCCAAAGATTCTTGCGTCACTGAGTTAGAGCGGGGAATCCTGGTGTCGATCATTTCTTGTTTACTGTTTCTTTGCTTTTGTCTGAAGATATGGAGCGAGCTTGTTGTGAAGTGGAGCTCAAGGGGTTGAGGTTCGGGTCGAGCTTTCTTGCGATCGAAAGTAGGGCGGAAGTTTGGGTATTCGGTAGGTAGTGCATATTATATAGCTAGGTACTGTTAATTAAGGGAAGATGAGGTCATCAGCATTGGATCTGATGGTCTTGTGCGAAACTGTGTGCTTCCGCTTCAGGAACGTGGCATTGTGAGATTTGTTTTTTTCTTCCCCTTGCTCGCTTACGGCGGCTCTTATATTTTCTCTCCTGGTAATGTCGTAAGACCTGATCGAGTATTATCATTTCGATCGAGGTTGCAAATATGCTTTATCGGGTGTTCATAGTCTGCCGAAGCACCGTGCTGGATCATCAAGCTATGGGTCTCGCTACAATAGATGGTAGAGACTAAACCCAACGTCAGGCCAGATATGTGACAGCTTTCAGCCATTCCTTGTAAGAGATGAAGGTACCATTCCAAATCTAGATTCAAGAAAAAAAGTTCGTGTAGTATTTCGTTGTGTTCATGACGACTCAAGATGACTGAAGATAAGCTGACGTGCTCACGGCTGCGGGCCGTCGTTGAAATAACATGCCATACCGTGTAAATTATTTATGGGTTTTCAAAGTCTCATAATTCGGAACAAACTTTATCAGCTACTTTCACTCTTGTCAAATCATACACCAAATTAAACAAAATCTCTTCCGAGGGTGTATGCAGCATTCACCATTCAAGCGTTTGATCGCGCTCCCTGGCTTCAACACCAAACCCGAAATCTCGGTGATATTCTCGCATCCCCTTATATATTACCCACAACATCTACCCAAATAAGCAAATTTCATCGTAGCCGGCAGTGGTGGCCGGCTGGTGGTCTCTGGGGCTTGCGCCCCAGCTCAGCTCTCTTCCTCCCCCCCCCCTCCCTTCGATCGCATACGAACACCAAAATCGGCGGATCGAATCGGAACAACCTATTCAATTAGGTTTGTAAATTGGAACCTCACACGCATCCGAGTGTTGAGCTTCCAATTGAGTTTTGCATTTTTCTTGCTCTGCTTGTTGAAAATCTTGAGGCAATATTTATTTTTGTTGATGTTTTTGTTGATTATGCCGGTAAGCGAGGGGGACTTTCTGGGCTTCTCAGCGGATCCACAGCATTCCGAATTGCTTCCCGTTGAGGTAGTATAGGCAATTAGAACTGATAGAGCAAGTGTACATACAAGTCGAGAACATGTGGTGGGTGCTTTCAAAGGGTGTCAAAAGCAGCAGCTCGGACAATACGAGGGCGACGGGTGGTGATGTTGTGGTTGCTTCCACAATCGGAATGAAGGTATCGTCAAACTACTTCCTTTCGGTTCCACTCTCAGGGTTATAGTCACTGAACAACATAATTATACATTCCCAATGAATTATGGTGGGAAATTTTTTTTCACGAGACATTGGAAGTCTAGTTGCGTTGTTTCATAATGGTGGCTTAAATCTCATTCGGGCCAGTCTTCCCAGCTATCTGCCATCATGACAACGTGGCTGGACTGCTCATATAGAGAATTCATTCAACAACGAGCAAGCTATCTTCCCAACCTTGTTATTATTCCCTGGCTTTCTTCAGGTCCGAATAGCTCGTAGAATGTGCGAGTGCGAAAAGTGGAAGGTGGACGGTGGACGGTGGTCAAGGCGGGGGAAGTTGGGGGAAGCGGGGTGTGGGGGCCAGGTTGTCTTTGGTTCCTGGGGTGCAGCAAGTTTTGAGCCTATTATATCCATCTCTAGCCTTTGTGTACTGGGGCATCGGAATCACGATCATCAACACTGGCGGCGGAGAAAAGATTTCCGTTCCGTCTTTTTGCTGGAGATCAGGAAATGAACTTTTGTGAACTCCGTGCTGGCAGTTGTCGACGGCAAGGTCTTCTTAAGTGGAGTGCTAACAAGGCCCTATAAGTATGACCGTTCCCGGATCAAGTATGATTGGGATTACCATGATTGTTTAATGTTTTTAAAGACCTCTCTCGCGAAGCTTGAGGTTCTGTCATCTTTGCTCTCGAGCTAATCACAATGTCACGACTTAATTTTGCTACTTCTGTAGCTTTCGCTATAGCATCCTTGCAATTATTTGTTTCAGCAACTTCCTCCGAACTTTCACGGCGCTCTGATCAAGTTGTGCTAAGCACTTCAAATATTTCGGTGTCATTCGATGTCCCGGCTGGAGCAAAACTGGCAATGCCACTGGACCGGCAATTGATATCCATGTCAATCGAGTAAGGCACAAGCCCACCAGATGCATTCAATTCTTTCCCTGACCAACCAGGTTCTGCTACGCAACCGACTTCATAGGAACACCAGGCTCACCAAACACGTTCTCCAAGCAATTGCTTCAGAATGTTCAAGACAAATCTGGTCTCCCTCCAATCCTCCGCATTGGTGGGAATACACAAGATATTGCCAAATTCTGTGAGAACTGTCCAGTAGCTATGAACAGCACATACAAGGCTGGAAGTACGGAAGCAGTCAATGTTACATTCAGTAAAGGACTTTTCAAGGCCATGAACGAGAATGGACCTTCAAATCAGAATTACATTTTCGGTCTGAATCTTGGACAAGGTACGCACAATCCACTGTGACATTTTATATTTTTAACCAATAATTTCACTGTAGATGATGTCGAGATACCCAAAGCAGAACTTGCCGGAGCACTTAAGTATCTCGATCAATCCAAGTTGATTGCTTACGAGCTCGGTAATGAACCAGATCATTACATCTGGCCGCAAGTCAATTATCGATCCCCAGCAACGTGGACCATGGCAGCATACGTCAAGCAAACGTTAGATTGGCTACCACAACTTGCATCTGGGAAGAGATTTCAGTATGGTTCCAGCGCGGCAAATCCGGCTACTGTCTCAGAATTTACGATGGTACAAGCCGTCAAGTGGGGAATCTCGAAGATAAAGCAGATCAAAATTATATCTTCGCATTCCTACATGGGAGATCGGTGCACACGTACGTACTCTTGGACTTAGCTCACGTTCCCAGAAGTATTCTGACCGCCTCAATAGCCGCAAACGAAGCACTTCTGAGTCTCGAAACTTATGTGAATCACATGAATACCGTCCAGTACTATTCATCTTACCTCGGCGAAATTGCAGCAGCAAAATCCATCGGTGCAACCTACCACATGGGCGAGACAAACACGGTAGCCTGCCATGGCAAAGACGGCCTTTCCAACACAATGGGTGCCCTTCTCTGGATGATCGACTACGCTTTCTACATGGCCACTCTCGGAGCCGATAGATTGTTCTTCCACAACGGCAAAGGCGACTTTTTCTACTCGATGTGGGAGCCCGTTGCACTGAACGAGTCATATGCTGCCCATATAAATCCACAGTAAGCATAATCATAGCTTTCGTCTTGTTGAGGTGGTATTTTGTGTACCCAGCTGACGACCTTCGCCAGATATTACAGCATGCTCTTCGCAGCCGACGTTGTCTCCGACATTAAAACCCCCAGCATCCACCGTATTGCCGAGCTAGACACATACGACCTTGCACACTACGCCATCTACAGTGTTTCCAAGATCCAGAAGATGGTCATCCTCAACACGCATTATCATAACGGTACGACAGAGACCCGTCCAGCGAAATATGTAGACCTGTCGCCGGTCCTTGGCAGGAATATTCAAGTCAAGCGTCTCACCAGTGCGAACACGATTGCGAAGAATGGTACTACGTGGGGAGGACAGAGTGTTAATAGTGCGGGCAAGTTGGTCGGGGAGGAGGTTTGGGAGGAAAGTCAGAGTGGTGTTGTGAGGATGTTTGCTTCCGAGGCTATTATTGTGAAGGCGAAAGGGAGGTAAGCAATGGTAGGCGAGGTAGTAGATGTAGCTGGCAGAATTGTTGTATGAATTGAGACTGGTCGGCAGTTTCTGAAAGAGAATTAATGCTTTCCTGGCCGGGCAGCTTTCGGCTAGTCAAGATCGTTTCCTTCCGAGTTACAAAGACGCCGTGCACAGCAGGACGCTCGTTACTTGTGCTCGATTCAGAGGTAACGAGTAATTGGTTCGAATCCAGTTGTCCCAAAACTTTTCTTCTGCCTCTTGTTTCCATGTTTTTCAGGGAAACCCTTCACATATTGTTTTGTGAGATTCGAGGTTCGACCTTTTTGTTGATTTCCTCCCGAAGCGAGATTCGCCCAGCTCTGGCAACTTGTCGCTTCATCTTCGGCATCTTCTCACACGGCCCGGGCTTTCTTTGACAATTCACTACATAAATCAAAGTGACAAGAACTTCTCTCAGACAGTTCTCAGCTGGTCGAGTGCGCTTCCTCCTGCCTCGCCTTCCACTCCTCGCCTTCAGGGAAGGCCTGGAGTAGAAGGTGTTCCGGAATTAGTGGTTGCGAGAAGTTGGTTCGAATCCAACTCTCTACTATATCTGATATTAAATAGTCTTTTCTTTTCGTCCAAACCTCTCTTTTACTTAATAACTTCTCTGCTTCTGAATTCTTTGATTATTTTTTATTTATTTGTTGACGAATAAAAGTTCGCTTATCTATTCCGTCTCGACTTCTATTCGTTGACGATGAGTTCACCATTGGGAAATTCACCAATCGAAACTCGGAAAGAGCCTCTTCATCTCTCATATCAACCAAATAAGCACTTTTTACGCTCGGACGAAGCTCCGTCGGGCGAGCGCGCTTCCATGCTGATACACATCCATCGCCAAAGGTGGTAGAGGATGTTTCCGGAACTCAGTGGTTGCGAGAAAGTTGGTTCGAATCCAGCTGTCCAACTTTTGGCCATTTCTTGAAGCCCGGTGTCTTACATATCAATCGAATTAGCATCGTTTGTACTCAGACACAGCTCCACCGGGCGAGCGAGCTTCCTCCCGAAACATATTCGTCGCCGTTACAAAAGGCAGTGACTATATCGGAACCAGGGGTTGCGAGATGTTGGTTCGACTCCAACTGTCCCAAATCATTCTTCTCGTTTTTCCTTTTCCCTTTTTCACAGGTAAACTTTCCTTCTCCCTGTTCATAAGGCTCCAATTGTATATCGGCTAAGTTAACACTTTTGACGCCCAGGCATGGCCTCCGTTAGGCGAGCGCGCTTCCTTTCTACAGTACCAACTTCTGCTGAGGGGGATTCTATCAAAGGAGTTCGATTGGTTGTAGAAAATTCGGGTGGCGAGTAGTTTGTTTCGAATCCAACTGTCCCAAATCATTTCTTCTGGGGTCCTCTTTCTTGACATGTCTCATTCTTGCCTCCTGTATAAATCAAAATAAGACTTTCTACTCCCAAGACATAGCTCCGCTGGGCGAGCGCGCTGCCTCCCTGCTTCGCCGCTCTCGTCGCCGCTCAGGCAGAAAGAGCTCTGGAGAAATCCGGCGGGTGGAGGGAATCAGGGGTTGCGAGAAGTTGGTTCGACTCCAATTGTCTAAAACTCTCTCATTATATTTGTATCCTGATCTATGATCAAGTATTACTGTCGCTGCGACGCTTTCTATTTTGTTTTTGGTGTTTTTGTTGTTATTGACATTTTGCCGAGTGGAAGTGGGGCATCGCTTAATTTGAACAGTCAGGCCAGCCAGGCATGACTGCCAAACCCTGCTCTATATCAGATCGGGAGCCAAAGTCGTTGAATTAATTGTACACTTTTACTCATTGTTTTATTTTCCTTCGTGTGAAGATGCACCTATGCCTCCCATTAAATATTGTCATACGCCAATTACTTCTGCAGTGGCTGCCCCATTCCACCATACGTAATCATCTTCGTAATCTGGTATTCCCCAATCCCATACTTGCTGCCCTCCCTTCCGAAACCACTCTCCTTAACACCACCAAACGGCGCAGCAGGATCACTGATCAATCCCGTATTAACACCCACCATACCCACCTCTAACGCCTCCGCCACTCTCGTGACACGATGAATGTCTTTCGAGAAGAAATACCCCGCCAAACCAACCTCCGCCGAATTAGCGATCTTGACAACTTCCTCCTCAGTCTCGAATTTGAAGAGACCTGCCACAGGTCCGAAGGTCTCTTCGGATGCGAGTGCCATGTCCGTAGTCATGCCCGTGATGATAGTAGGCTGGAAGAAATTGGGCCCGAGTTCAGGCATCTTCTGTCCACCTTGGATGACCTTCCCGCCTTTCTTTTCCGCGTCTCGGACATGTGCGTCGACTTTGCTAATGGCTCTGTCGTGGATGAGAGGGCCGTGTGTGACGCCCTCGGTGTATCCACCGCCGACCTTGAAGTCCTTGACCTTTGCGGCGAAGGCCTGGGCGAAGGAGTCGTAGATCTTGGATTGGACGAAGATCCTGTTGGCGCAGACACAAGTTTGTCCTGATGAGCGGAACTTGGATGCGATTGCTCCAGCGACCGCTACGTCAAGATCCGCATCATCGAAGACGATGAATGGTGCGTTGCCTCCGAGCTCGAAAGACAGTTTCTTAAGTGTTGAAGAAGACTGCTTCATAAGCAGCTTTCCAACACCTGTAGATCCAGTGAAGGAGACTTTCTTAATCGTTGGAGATGTGGTGAGCAGTTCACCAACTTCAGCAGTATTATTCAGCGCGCTGATGATATTGACTACTCCCTTGGGAATACCTGCCCGGTGGGCAAGCTCAGCAAGAGCTAGTGCAGTGAACGGTGTCTCGCCAGGAGACTTTGCAACGACTGTACATCCAGCAGCTAGAGCTGGACCGATCTTCCGTGTGATCATAGCAGCGGGGAAGTTCCATGGCGTGATCAGTCCACAGACACCGACTGGCTCCTTGATCGTAACCACTCTGTTCCCTGCTACCGAAGCTGGGATAGTATCACCATACGCTCTTGGAGCCTCCTCACTGAACCACTCGAAAAAGTTGGCTGCATATGTAGCCTCTCCCTTTGCATCCGCCAATGGCTTGCCGTTTTCCCAGGTTATAAGTTTCGCAATGTCTTCTGAGTTCTCAACCTGTTCCCGAATCAATATTCCGCTCTTATTCAACTACCCCGGAAAGCTCAATGATAACATACCATCAAATCATACCATTTCCTTAACATTTTCGATCTTTCTCTTCCAGTCTTTGTCTTAAAGGATGGAAATGCAGCCGCAGCAGCATCGATAGCTTTCTGTGTATCTGCGGCATCGAATTCGGGGGCTGTGCCGATGAGCTTGCCAGACGAGGGGTCTATTGCACAAACATACAATTAGCTACAATTCCCAACGAAACTCTCGAGCTATAGTTCTGTATTTCATTTAGTAACGATATTTCAAACTCACCAAAAACCTCAAACGTCTTCCCCGACTTCGCCTTCACCCACTCCCCATTGACATACGCCACATCCGTCTTCAATAGCGACGGATCACTGAGCTTCGGTACATTATGCGACATGGCTGAAGATGCGTTCCTCCTACAAACAATCGGTAGACTCGAGTTCTGAAATTGTGATCTGGTGAGGAATGTGCGTGTTGCTGTTGCTGGTGCCGAAGCTGTATATGTTTTGCGGATGAGGGCATTCATTTCGAGAAGGAGGGGAGAGCTTTGGTGGTACGGGAATAATGGGATGGAATGGGGATGGGATCGGAAGGAGTTGCCGAGGTAGCACCTCTCTGGTTGGATATTAGGTCGTTAAGGTCGTTAAGGTCGCTACGGTCGGTAATGACATCGATGATGGGGGGAGGAGTTCAATTGGTTCGAATGTTGGGATGGGGGAGGAGGAAGAATTCCAAATTTTGGAGAGAGGGGTGCTTATGCTGTCGGTGGTTGGAGAAAGTGGGGTGACGAAGCTCGAAGCTCCCGGAGCTGGGGGACGTCATTGGGTTCTTGTACTTACAGCTACCCCTGTAGACAAAGAAAATCCAATCCTACTTAACTGTGAAACTTTTACATGCCGAACGCTTCGCTCGAGAATCAGATTGTCGATTCCGGAACACTACAGAAGAAGAAAGTCCTTGCCATGGAACCTTGTACCGGAGTTGATTTCGAGCGCCGGATTGAGTTGTGGAGTTGAATGCCTATCGATATCTTGGCGTTCGCTCCGACAACTCGGTTCGGAGCGAAATAACAGTGGTTGGAGAAGCCGAGAGTTGGAGAAAAAAAGACAGACACAATGCAGTATGAGCAATCGAAGAACATCTGTAATTGGCAGACCTAAAGTCACGCAGAAATCTAACTGCTTTTCTACCATTATTAAAGGCCGTCTCTCATCCTCCCATCATCACACATAGCATCATTTCCTGTAATAAATCCTTGCATGTTCTGTACCCAAACCCTCAAAATCTCATCGCTTCTGATCAGGCAGGTAAGCCTTCTGTCCCTCCAATGTTTCGCCAGGTCCTGTAGCATAAGCTGGAGGAGCGGCTCTTCCATATCCCACTAAATCAGGCGTGCTTCTTCCACCGCTCATACTCGCATCGTCTGTGTAACGGCCTTGTGCAGCCTCTTTCTCCTTCCAATTGGTAGCTGAGTTTTGTGGTGCTGTCATCACGCCGCCGTCACCTCCACCGACGACCAAATCTCCGCCTCCCTTCATCTTGCCAACTACCATGCCTTTGGCTACAGATTTGACAATTGCTCTCCGTGACACGCCCGTAGCATCGATGTAGACCAGACCAACATTCTTGACACCTCCACCAATGCTCTTGGAAAGCTCGCCTGCTTCGGCACCATACTTGTGAGTGACCACAGTAGTTGCTGCGCTAGATGTAGAAGCCAATAAAGTCCGGCCAGCTTGGTCAATTCCGTCTGCAATTGTAGAGAATGCCATCAAGCTCTTATTCAAGAGTCCCGGCTTGTAATCGCTGACTGGCTGGCCATCAGGACCAATACCTCTGCTATGGCTTTTCTCACCACGCTTCGCAAGAGTGGCGCCAATGTTCTGCGCATACTTGCTAACTTGTCCTACGGTCTTAGCGCTCAAGCCCGCTGCTCCCTCAGTGAAAGTATGTACTTTGCGAACGCGCGTCTGGGTCGTTGCATCAAAGGTCATGGGCTTCGCGTTCGGCTTAGTCTTTTGCGTGAAGTTATCGGCTTGGCTTTGCAGGGTCTTGGAAACATAGGTGGATGTTGTAACAATCAGGCGAGAGGCCATAGCTGCCTTTGAAACCAGTGTGGAGTTCTTGTATGCAGGATGCATAGCCATCTCAAGATATTCTTGGGATGCAGGTTCGACGCCAATGTTCTGGGATCCATCTTGAGGCAGTGATATCACGACCGGATCTACGACCTGTCAGTAACGCTTCTAGCACTTGAGTAAATGCACATACCTTTAGACCCAGGCTTCATCTTACTATCCTCTACCACCTGAAACCCCTCTCCCAATTCACCTACCACACTTCCATTCTCCTCGTCAATGAGAACGATTTGGCCACCAGTGTGAGAGCTAGAGCTTCCTGGAACATATGCCTCTCCTGGCTTGAAAGCCGAAGGATCATAAGCAGGAATTGGTAGCTCCTTACCACTCTTGCTTCTCGAGACCTTTGGCCGTGCAGACTTGGGTGGCGAGGCTCGCTCTAGAAAGGCTGTACATTGCGCCAGAATCGTCTCAAAGGTATCAACATCCTCCTGGCTCCCCTTGCCCTTTCCAACACCTGGGAATTCTATTCTTGTGAATGCGCCGCTATCTGGTCCTAAGTCCCATCGCGGGATCAGGTAGCTGTTGGGCGGTTGGTGGTATATTTGTGTGGTCGCAGGGAGGGGCAGGTCGAGCTCGGGAGGAAGGTGGAGGTGTAGATAGAAGTCTTCTTCTGGAGCGGCAGATTGAGGGTCTGCGGAGGAAAGGCCTGAGAATGGTGATGATGTCGGCACCATCAGGAGAGACAATGTTTGGCCGCCAGCGGGCGTAAGGCACTCCTCATTGCCATTCTCAAGATGGTATGCCTTGATGCCGTTGATGGCATAGAGAAGCTTTGGATCCTGTTAATAATTAGTAAAACAATACTATCCTAGAGGCGCTGGGTATATACATTATGCCCTGACGACATTGTTGCGATCAAATCTTGGTTGGCAGAAGTCTTGCCCAATGGTAAGTGCGGGGTTAAAGAAGAGGGATGGCAGAAGAGGAATAGAAAGGACCACCACAATTAAGGAGTGAAGTGTGATATTGATGGAAGAGGGATTGAGAAATCGAGTCTTGAGAGAAATAAAGACCAGGACAAGGCCAACTTCAAACAAGTTCCCAACAGGCGTGTGGGACTTTTGTTACGTCTGGAATGAGGGGTGGCACTGGCACTGGCCGCCCTGGCACACTCACACGGGGTACTCCCACTTTCCCACCTCGGCGGTTATCCTGCTGCTGGAGCACCTAACTCAGGCCAATGACGTGGGGTTGGCAGCTGCCAGCAGGCGTGTAGCTACGCCGTGGCTGTGCAGTATCAGAGCATGCCAAGGTCGATAGGAATAGAAGACGAATCAGACGACGAGCGCTTGTGTGATGAGGGTGTGAGAGGTGGGAGATGTGTTGGGGATCGTCTTTTTTAACCTTATTCAAGCGTATGGCGCCAAGCAGCACACGCGATGCATGCATATTTGAATGCTCACATGTACGCATTTGGTACCATGCTTATTTGTGTAGCGGGATAAGCGGGATATCACTCCTTTGGGAATGAGATGAGAATCTAATCTGAGAATGGTGCAGGTCATTTGTTTGAGGTTGTTGACAAAGCTCGCATGCAAAGTACTGGCTTCAAGATCAGTAACATTCATGGAATGAGACGAACTGTCTATAACCCAATAAACTGTCGGAAGTGGCAAAGGACTTACGAGTACTTCGGCCACTGAGTTAGGCTGGCAGCACAAGAGCTGAAGTCAATAAACCGCCTGCCTAGTAAACCTCCAGAGCATTTCCGAGCCATTAAGGAGACAACTCGGAAGCGCGAAAGGATAGACATTGGATTCCGCAAAATCTGCCTATTTCCAATTCTAGGTATCATACCAACGCCAGATATAACTCCCATGCTACGCTCCCAATGTCCAACGCCCAGCAAATGCAACAGTACAGTACCGCTCAAGCATTCGTCAAATCAATCAAATCCGGAACCGCTGGTCCAACGCCCCTCAGCAGAACAATCTTATTTCCACTGACCAGCGCCGACCCAACCTTCTCATTAAACTCCAGCAACCTTCCACCCTCTACATGAAAGATCCTCAGCTTATCCTTCTCATCCGTCCCCTGGTTATTGACATTCTGGACCTGCAAACTCTTGGCTGCCGCATCCAGAACTCTGCCCATCACCCAATCTTTCGAGTAGTAGAAAGCACCACTTGGGAACTTGGATGTGATCGTAGCAGCTTCCGCTTCAACGTATAGGTATATCCTCTTCTCTGGTGGGAGCTTGTCGTCCCCTTTCGCGGTCTTCTTCAAATTGTTGACAGCAATCACTCGCGCAGCTGCAGAGGTAGGTTTCGGCTTTGGCAGGACTCGTGTAGCTCCACTGGTAGCTTTGGCTTTCTGCGCTGAGCCCCAGGCTTTCAATCTCCCAAGAGCATTCTTCGCTGTATCGGCTTGGGCATCAAATCTGCCTACTCGCGCACCGATTGGGATGAGATTCTTGCAGTCGTGGTCCTCTTTCAGTCGGTGCTTGAGGCAGTAGTCGCGATTACATGTAGAGCAATGTACTGAGGTCGAGAGACTTGTGCCGATTATTGTTTTGCAGGTTGGTGAGGCACAAGGCTTCTCAACTTCGGCCATGGATCTGCCTGCGCCGAGTGAGGGTGTAGATAGGTTCGCTCTCCTCCGTTTTGCTGCCCATTCTCCTGCTTTTGGACAGTGATGTCCGCTTTCTGACCGGTGATCGAGGCAGAATGTGCCGCGGCATGATTCGCAGCGGAAGGGTAGGAAATCGAGTTGGTTGCAATAGGTGTATTGACAATGGGCGCCAATGAGGGTGGGGTCTTTTTCGTCCATGGTTGTGAAGCTGGCTTCTTCTGATTCTGAGCGTGATGAGGAAGCCATGTTTATGGGGTACCGGAGTATCGAATTTATATGCTGGGTGTTGTTGTAGGTAGCGGCGAAGTCGTAATGATGGCGAGGCTGAGAATGTTGTTCAGTTTTGGCTGACAGATCGCTATTCGAGGCTTCTGGAAACTCAGCCTTGGCTAGTGGTTCGGTTGATACCCGGCCTGGCTGCAGGCCTACCTGAATTGGCCATTGCCGGTCTGGATACTTTTATTCATCTACTTGTACTTGTCTTTTTGCTCATATTATCATTTTCGGTGGTGCTGTTCTAGAATTCAATCATCTGAAACTTTCTGCTTTTATCTTTCCCTTACGTGAGTACGATATAAATGAGCATTTGTACATTTTTCGCTTTTACGTCAGGTTACACATGTGCAATGTCAACAGTGGGCTTAAACACGACAGTAGAAAATCAATGTTGATCTATCCGGAGTATCAAATGTATCAGAGCCTTTACTCCTCCGCCTTCCCAGTCCCAAACTGTTGCGATCCATTTTGTCCTGTCCAGCGTCTAAAGCAAAGACTCTCCCAAAGCACATCTGACCAACGAACAGCCAGATCTAACAGTCATATGAGCTCCAATATCGTCGACTCCTGGCTCCAGTGTAGGGTTGACCTCGACCAAATCCATTGCAACAAGGTTGCCAGTTTCATGAACACACTCAGCAATGAAGTCGCCCTCTCTCAATGTGAGACCTCCTCGAACGGGAGTTCCGGTACTGGGAGCCCACATGGGATCTAATGCATCAACATCGAAAGACAAGTGGATAGGTGTGTCTGTGCCAATGTGTCCCAATGCCATTTCCATAACTCTACCGATACCGTGTCTATAGCTGATTAGTGATGCTTCTTTCGTAAATCTGGCGCAACATACCTGTCAATATCGTGCATGCTGAAAGCCTTAACACCATTCTCTCTGAGAATGAGCTTCTCACCACGATCGACGTCCCGGAGACCGATGTATACCAACTTCTTCAAGCTGATCAAATTCTCTTTCTTCAACCAGCCAAAGATATCTTCCCGGTCATCTTTAGCCAGACCAGTCAAGAAAGCAACGGGCATTCCGTGTACATTTCCACTGTCGCTTGTCTCTGGTGTATTGATATCCGTATGCGCGTCTACCCAAATAACAGCCATCTCGCGATCCAACCGCTCCCTAATGGCCTTCGCAGTTCCTGCAATCGTTCCTATCGCAATACTGTGATCGCCACCAAGTGTCAAGACCATTCGGCCCTCTTTCGCATGCGAGTAGACTTGTTCCGAAAGCTTGCGCGTTACGGCAGATACTGCGAGAGGGTTCTTCATTCCGCGATAGTCTGGATCCGAGGCAGGGAGGAGTTCTTTGTAGGAATGGACGGTGTCATCGTGGAATAGCTTGTAGCCCAAGTCCTCCTTCAACTGGGTCAGGAGGCCGCTTTCGATCAAAGCAGAAGGAGCCGCATCGACTCCGGGTTTGCACTACCTTCTGTTAGATGCGACTGGGTCGAGGATTTGAAGCTGCTTACCTGTCCGCCCGAGAACCCAACAGCGACCACACCCAACTGGTCGCCTTTCGAAAGGAATTTTGGTTGGATCATTGAAGTGGTCGTCATTGTGGAAGAATTGTTGGCGCAAGCCAAAGAGGTAAGAAAGGCAAGTACTATGCTTTGTATGAAGACAATGAGAAAGGGATAAGTGAATGGCGGGGCAGTTTGGTGGGGTGAAGTTTGAGGAATTTAGCTTGTAATGAAGAATGGAAAGTGAGAAAAGGGTTTCTTTGCAAAGAGGGTGGTACTCTTTTTATGTTGAAAAGTGCGAAAAAAGCACCGCCGCTGGGCGTCTGTGGGCTCTTAGGTAAGTCGAGATTTGTTCTTCTCAACTTGACTCCTAAGTGATAATATACGCGACGCGCCTTACTCCTAAGTGCAGGTAATTCCAGCGATGTCCCCTAAGTACAGGATTTGACGAGAAGGACATCCACGACGACAAGGGCAACGGATAAGACCCTCCACAATCAGGACCGAATTTGTAAAAGATTCATGCCATCAAGCCGATTCATGCCGACGATGTATCTCGTGGCTAAATCATCGCGAGGACATTGTTTCTCTTACAACCCAAATCCCAATCATGGTTCGCGTTGATAGCCAAAGAAGGTGCGTGACTCGCGAGTGACAGCAGGATTGTCAAAAGAAATAATGTGGGATCCCACAATCGCTATGTACCTTTCGGTAGCATTTAGGAGAGGCAATTCAGAAGTGAAGTTGGAATAGGATGTTGTTGTTGTCTTCGTCGCGATGTTACAGAGAGAAGTGGGGACGAGGAGCCCTTGCTCAGCAGAGAAATATACACGTGACTAGTATCAATCAGTGCTTCTTCGTTCTCGGGTTCTCGTTGGGTATTATCGCACTGATAACGCTGATTTGTATCTTGTAGTGCAGGTATTGAGGCATTTATTTCGGTGTTTGAAAGGAGGATGTAGGACGAGAGGAGTTTCCAGGATCACGTGCATATCCGAATCGGCACCACATCTGTTGCCTCGTTGTGTTTGAAATTTTGTTGAAAAGCACATCTCAGTCGAGGTCACTCCTCGGCCTCTTCGCGGTACACATCTGGCAAACTCTGGCCAAATCGAGTTCTCGAAGACCTCTCTTCCATATGCCAACGACCTGAGCAAGCTCATCTTAACAAGCGTCTGGATCGTGTTTTGGTCAACTTTGGCAGAATGTCACCACTCTCTTCAAACAAGATCACTAACCTACCTTCAGAGCTCTTGATGAAGATATTTCAGGAAGTTACACGCCCTGACCTCAAGAGCCTCCGCCTCTCTTGTTCCGTCTTTTCATCCATCGCGACCCAACAACTCTACTCCACCGTCTATCTCGCCACCAGTCACAGAAGCCTACGAAACTTTCAAAATATTTCTGACAGCCCTATAATCAGAACATACGTGCGATCGCTCAAATATGATCCTCGAACAATCTGCAGTTGCGAATTCGAGCCCCCTACAACCGACTCATTCGAAGATTGGGAGGAAGACCATGCCGGGAATTTCGAGCCCATCGACAAAACGAATCGTATGAACTTGCTCGCCGCCTATCCTGAGCGAGTTTTGAAAGGTTACTATACGAGATGGCTTAAATGTCTTGACGACGAAAAATGGTACACTTTGACAACCTATCCTCAGACCATCCTCCCAGACTTGATCAGCAGATGCCCCAATCTCACCTGTTTACTTCAATCAGCTATGTTTCGCACGAAACATACGTTGAGTCAAGGTGCCGACTATACGGATTTTAGCTCCTTCTTAGTTGACTTCAAGTTCGCCCAGGAGACCTTGTCAGGAAAGGAAATTCTGTTCAATTCTATCACACAACCGAAGCCATGGGACATCTTGCAAGCTCTGCACCTTGCAGATAGACTGAACTCAATTTCTGCTTTTGATGGCGTTGATTTGCATCTCTACAACAGCGAGCCTGAAGGTCCACTTCCGTGGGACCTCCCAGCTCTGAGAAAGCTTGGGATTATTATCGTCCACAAAGACAGATGTCGAGCTTCAACTTTCACTCGTCTATTCTCCAGTTGTCAAGGTTTGCAAGAACTCAAACTGGTGTATCGTGGTCATCTATTTCTACAACCTGATCGACGGGATCTTCAACTTTCGTGTATTCTCTCTGGTTCACAGCAATGGGCAGGACTCCGAAATCTATCTCTAGAGCATCTGAGGATGACAGGTCCAGAATTGCGGGGTCTATTGTCAAGACACGCATCTTCTTTGCGCTCTCTCGAGCTCCATTCTATTAAGTTAGACCCAGAAGTTGACGTCGAAGGCCAAGAACACACCGCATCATGGCTGGATATGATCGAATTTCTGCGGCATAACATGCTCTTAACCAGCGTGGAATTTTCAGGCCTACTATTCAACGGCAGATACGAAGCTTGGAGAGTCGCGGAAACGTTGATCGAGGGCACTTTAAAATGGAGAATGCAGGCGTATATCTGCAGAAAGGGAAATAACCCCATCAAGCGAGATCCGAGCCGGGTGTTGACACCAATTTCAGGGGTAGTGGAGTATGATATTCGTAGTCAAGAGGTTCCATTCATTTTTGACGATGAGACGTGGTCATTCTCACAGGTCGATTTGCCTGAACTGCCTCTTCTATGATCAGGCAAATTTTACGTCCTGAGACCGAGGTACACTGCAGAACACAAAGATTCAATAGCACAAGTGGATATCATGTCAATTGTCTATCAAACGCTAAAAACTTCCTTCCGACCCCACCCACCACCCCCTGGAGAGTTGATGATGATCCTATCTCCTTTGTCAAAGCTCGCCGTGGCTTTACCACCAAGGTTTATGACCAGACCATCCTCCTTTCTGACCCAGAGATTCCTTCCCATCGAGCCGTCACCTCCACCATTACTTCCCTTCGGCGCTCTCGTCCTCCGCTCCGACAGAATTGATACCTGAACCTTGGGTACCAAGAACTCTATATCCCTAACGATACCATCTCCACCAGGGTGCAACCCCTTACCACCAGAGCCCTCGCGTATGCTGAACTCGCGCAGCAGAACCGGATATCGCTTCTCGAATACCTCCGGATCCGTTATGCGCGTGTTGGTCATATGAGTGTGGACACCACTCGTCCCGTCCCAGGTTGGGCCAGCTCCAGCTCCTCCACCAATTGTCTCGTAGTAGCCGAATCCCTTCTCTACGATCTCCTCGCCGTCAGCGTTGATGGCTTTGCCTCCAATTCCGAAGGTCAAATTATTCATGCAACCCTGACTGTCAGCACATGCGCTGAATGCTGTCAGAATCACATCCGTGATGCGTTGTGATGTGAGGACATTTCCACCGACGACTGAAGCACCTGCTGCGGGCGACAGGATGGATTGCTCTGGCACGCGGATATCAATTGGCTTCAGACAACCTTGGTTGAGAGGGATGTCTGAAGCGATGAGTGCCCGGAGACAGTATATGATTGCGGAGTGAGTAATGGCAATCGGGGCATTCGTATTGCCATAGACCTGCGGACCCGTACCAGTAAAGTCGAACACTGCCGATCCGGTATTTCCATCAATGGTTATTTTGAGAACGATTGGGGTCCCGTCGTCCATGTAATCAACCGCCTGTAATGCCGCTCCAGAGGTGTTCATCTTCTTGAGAAGACTCCGCACTGCTTCCTCGGCATTATCCTGGATAGCAAACATGTATTTATGGACCTGACTCAAAGAGTGCTCCTCGATCAAAGCCTGGATAAGGTTGATACCCTGTTTGTTGGCTGCTACCTGGGCTTTGAGATCGGAGAGGTTGTCGCTCAGTGCTCGTGTCCCGGAAATCCCCGAGTACTTTGCAGGCTCGTGTAGCAGCATCTCAACGACCCTGTCCTCGTTGAATCGACCATGACTGACGATCTTCTCGCCAAAGATGGCTGCTCCTTCCTCGTATAGCCACTTAGAATCTGGTGGCATGGATCCTGGCCGGCTTCCCCCAATGTCGGCATGGTGGCCGCGCGAAGCGACGTAGAAGACGATTTCGCCTTTGTCGAATACTGGGGTGACGACAGTCAGATCTGGAAGATGGGTACCGCCACTCGAAGGATGGTTCGAGAGCAGTACGTCGCCCTCTTCAAGTTTACCCATCCACATGTGGTGTAGATGCCTGACGCAAAATTGCATGCTACCAAGATGTACTGGGACATGGGGGGCATTGGCTACCAGACCGCCATCGGGCGAAAACAGGGCACACGAGAAATCCAATCTTTCTTTAATATTTGTTGACACAGAAGTTTTCTGGAGAGTGCGGCCCATCTGCTCGGCAATCGACATGAACCTGTATCGTGTTAGTTGAAAGTAGTATATAGTTTTCATGACATTGGTAAGTACTTACCTATGGCCGAAGATGGACAACTTAATGGGATTGACCTCCTCCCCAGTAGCGACGGCAGACACATTTGTAGTTTTGTTTCCTGGTCCAGCTAAGTCGATCATGACTGTACTATCCAGCACGGTTGCAACGCATCCCGGAGACACCAATATTGTCTGAGTCTTGTCAAGTATCAACGCCGGACCTGGAAGTCTTGTCCCTGGCTCTAGGTTCCCAAGCAGATGGACACCAGTACTGATATGTCCTGATTTAGCGTCAAAACATATAAGCGTCTTGATTTCTGGCTCAGGGATAGCTACAATCTTGCCTGAAACCTTCTTCAATTGTTGATATGGGCTCTCTCCTGTAATCTTGGCCGATGATCCGACGGCGCGGACGCGGAAATCGTCGATGAGGATCTTCTTCTCGGGAAACACAAACCCAAACTCCCGGGAATGCCTCTCTTCAAATGTCGTCTGAAAGTTTTGGACATTCTGGTGTGGCTCCTGCATGATCATGAAGGAAGAATTGGATCCCTCGTAGCGCATGTTGAGGTATAATTCTAGCCGAATAAGATCGTCACCGAGCTTCTGGTTTCTCAGATGATCTGTAGCCGTCGCAGACAATTCGTCAAGCGTTGCAGTAATTTCGGGGTATTTCGATGGCCCGAATGCCATTGCAGCTGGTCTTTGTACCTCATGCACAACATCCGCTAATGAGAGGCCATATGCACTCAGGATTGATGAGTATTTGTGAATCACGACTTGCGAAATGGACAAGGCGGCAGCAACATCGCAAGCATGTTGTCCTCCAGCACCTCCGAAACAAGATAACATATGATCGGAAGTATCGTGGCCGCGAGCTTCAGTCAAAGCACGTATAGGCCGAGCCATAACTTCAGATGCAACACGCAGGAAGCCTAGGGCGACCTCCTCAGGAGAGAACTCGGCTCGCCCTGCTACTCGGTTGTCCTTGTTGATATCTTCGGTCAACTTAGTAAAGAGCTCCACCACAATCTCTGTTCCCAGTGGCTGATCTTCATTCGGTCCGAAGATCTTGGGGAAATATTCTGGCACGATTCTTCCAAGGAACAGATTTGCATCTGTGATGGTCAAGGGACCACCTTTCCGGTAGCATGCTGGTCCTGGATGAGCACCAGCTGACTCAGGGCCGACTGCGAAGAGTCCATTGCGCCAAAAGAGCATCGAGCCACCACCAGCAGCAACACTGTGAAAGTCGTTAGAAAGCTGGCAATGTCTTGTTAGCGATATAGGACTTACGTTATGATATCCAGTTGCGGCGACTGGATGGTGATACCAGCTGTGACAGTCTCAAAAACATGCTCATAAGTGCCAGCATATCGCGAACAATCTGTTGATGTTCCGCCCATATCAAATCCAATCACTGGTTTCCGCTGCTCGTCGTCCCATGATGTCTGAGCATACCCAACCACACCTCCTGCAGGTCCAGATAAGATACTCCTCAAGCCGCCAAATCCTCGAAAGTCCACCAGTCCTCCGTCAGACTGCATGAACTCGCAACGGAGATCTGAAGAAGCGAGGCCGCCTTTGAAGCTGTCTGATATCGATTGTATATATGATTTGATGATAGGCGTAAGATAAGCATCTGCTGTTGCGGACATTCCTCGAGGGACAGCCTTAATCATGGGCTGTAGAGAGGCAGACTCGACCACAGAGAATCCCATTTCTCTGGCGAGTGCCCCGATTTGACGTTCATGCTCAGGATAGACGTATGAGTGTATTAGTACCACTGATAAAGACCTGTAACCATCGTCCCAGAGCTTCTTCAGCGACTCTTTGACGACACCCAAGTCAGGTGTTTTTAGCACTCGAATCACTTCGCCAGTCAGACCAACGTGAAGAGTCTCATCACTGGACGTGTCGATTTCCACTGGCGAAGGGTCTTCAGCATAGCCCTCTAGAGTGACTCGCTCGTCTACTTCTATGACGGACTGGTAGAGAAGCTCTGGTCGGGCCACGGTCAAATCAAAGATGTTTGGCCGAGATTGATTGCTGATTTTCAGAAGATCCCTAGTACAAAAAGTCAGTATGGGGGTATCTGTGAAGGTTCTGACTCGGCTCAGAAATAAGAACTTACTTGAATCCCTTGGTAATCATCAAAGCTGAGCGAGCCCCCTTTCTCTCGAGTAAAGCATTCGTTCCCACTGTAGTTCCCATGCGGATCCTTTCGATCAGCTTGGTATCAAGAGGTTCGCCACGTGGGTGCGCCTTCCCCGTGACCAACTCCAGAATTCGTCGTACACCCTCTGTTGGTGCATCGTTGTAGTTTGCAGGGTCAACAGAAAGGACCTTGAGAATAATGTCGTCTTGGCCTGGCACCGAAGCGTGCACATCAGTGAATGTTCCACCGCGATCTATCGATATCTTGATGCCGGATGCATCGGACCGCGAATTTTCAATGTGGCAGTCTCCCATGTTGTAGATCTTGTGAGATCCCCAGGTATGTCATGTCATATTGAGGCACATGCGCTCCGTCTATTTTATGTATAATCCGTAAGCGTCAATGGTGTTGTGTTTTGGTGGCAGCGAGACGGAGAGACGGGGGCGCTTGTCCGTCGTAAAAGCAATCTACGTGAGAAGCCCACATTAACGGGCGGTGATGGAAGTCCACCTCCTCACGTCGATCCACAAGATCGACGACACTTATCCAACAGTAAATCTCGGCCAACATCAACCACTTTCTGACCAAATTGAATAGATAAGATGTCGGAAGGATCAAGTTTTAAGCGGTTCAAAGTTACGAGGTTACCTTGTATCATGAGGCTGTGAAGATTCACTGTCATAATTTCACTGCCCTACCTTGCACTCAGATCATGTCTACAACCACGACCATCACTCAGACCAATGAGGTCTTGACCTTGTCAACCCTCTCAACTGGCATTGCAGCACGTCTCGCTTCCAGAAGCAACCGGTACACAAAGTCCACCTCTGGACTCGCGCCCTCATATCTCCAAGCCAACCTCATCATCCTCCCCTCCAAATATGCAGCCGACTTCCGAGATCTCTGCGCACGAAATCCAGTGCCATGTCCTCTAATCGCAGAGTCAAGCGTCCCAGGAGACTTCTCGATACTCAAGTCCTACCTACCCAGTGTACCTGATTGCAAGATCGCATCCTCGCTTGATCTTCGTACAGATTGTCCCCGTTTCAACGTCTATCAAGACTCGAAGCTGGCAAAAGAGGGTATACCAGACATAGTCTCGCAATGGACGTCTGATCATGTCGCTTTCCTCATCGGATGCAGCTACAGTTTCGAGTCGGCACTCGTGCGAGCTGGTTTCCCACCTAGACATGCGTTGCTAGACAGAAACGTGCCTATGTACCGCACGAATATCCCTTTGAACCCAGCTGGTGCGTTCATAGGTGGCACATACGTGGTGTCGATGCGACCGTACAAGAAGAAGGACATCGAGGCCATCCGAGCCATTACGAGACGCTACCTTCCTACTCATGGTGAATGTGTGGCTTGGGGATGGGAGGCGGTTGAGAAGCTGGGGATCAAGAACATTGATTTGCCGCAGTGGGGCGATGCACCTTTGACGATAGATGGAAGACCTTTGGGTGAGATGCTTGGAGATGAGGAGAATGTGCCGCTGTTCTGGGGATGTGGTGTCACACCTCAGGAGGCGGTGATGAGGGCTGAGTTGGAGGGCGTCGTGATGGCGCATGCGCCGGGACATATGCTTGTATTGGACTGCTTGGAAGAAGAGGTCCTGAAGTGATTGATACTTTACAAGCCGTGGATACATAGTTGATTACGAAATTTATATTATCAACTTCCAGAACTTATCCAAGAGGGAGTGCTCAGTCTGTTGACTTGTGGGTAGTGGAATATCGCACCTAAGAAAGTGTCACTTATGTAGATTGCATGGTAGAGGATTCTATGGTAATGAATGATTGATTCGTACTTATGGCCCTATGTTCTACTGTACATTTCAGTCGAGACTTCTTGATGTTGAGAGGAAATGCGACAGCGTCTAAGCGAGGGCAAGCGCTCATGGTCGATCTTGCTTTGGGCATTTGCATCATTATAAAATTGTTTGTTTAAAAAGGTTCATGAACGAGAATCATTCTAACTATCCAGGTGAATAAACATGTAATTTTCAAGAACTCAAATCTTGCTCTGTGTCTGAAAGCTCATCACATCTGCCTCGATTGAAATAAGTAATCTTTCCGAAGGAATCCCCCACCCTCAACGAGGTCCATTTTACACAACCATGGATAATATTCAGTACACATATCTGAAGTCCAGGTTCTCTTCACCAGTGGTACCTTTTCTATCATCCTCTCTCTCACCCCTTGAGATCTTGTCTTTCTTCGTGTTCTGAATCTTGTAATAAACAAGCTGGACTGAGATCAGGGCCATAGAAATAAGTGCCGACCCGAGAGAGCTCCAGTGTCCAAGCATATATGGCGACTTGCGATAAACTTGGGGCGCAACAACTCCGGCAATGTTGCCAATTGCTTGGGAAAGACCAAGCGCTGTCGCACGCCGGTAGTGGGGTGCAGTATTGTTTACAATCCAAGTTTCGTTCAGTCCCGGGCCACAGTAGAGCGGCAAAGCAATGAGATAGCAGGCGGCATACTTGACTGCGTTGCTGTCTGATGCTACCAAAAGCGCATATCCGATGACAGCGAAAATATCAAGGAAGAGGAGGACTGAGCCTCTGAGTCCGTACTTGTCGCCAATGGTGGCAGCTGTGAAGAAGGAGATTCCGCCGAGTAAGTAAACAGGTACGCTCAGGTATTGCGCTTCCATTCTGCTGTATCCAAGACCGTTGCGAAGGATTGAGGGGAGGAAAGTGCTGAAACCATATAGAATGATGTCTTGGAAAAATTGAATCAAGGCACTGGATCAATTGTCAGTACGGGTTTATTCCGCGTGGGAAGGGTACATGATACGTACCCAGTGTAGACTCTCCACTCCTTGAGCGCCGACCTGACTTGCGTCCAGTCAAATTTCTCACGTCCCATGTACTCAAGACGTTGTTGCTCTCGAATCAACATCGCCTCACGCTCCTCTGGTGTCCACCACTTGGCATCCGCTGGTTTCTCTGGTAGTCCATACCAAACAAAAGGCACGATCAGGAGAGAAATCAGTCCTTCTACAATATAAAGCCAACTCCAAGACCGAAGACCTCCAGCTTCACCAATCTTGGTGATACCAGTCGCAATCAGGCCACCAAACATGCCAGAGAAGGAGGTGGCGGCGAACAGGTATGCAAAACGAAGGCCTTGTTCTTTGCGATTGTAGACCATGGTGATGTACAGACTGATGCAGGGGAAGAATCCAGCTTCACACAGTCCGAGAATCAGTCGGCAAGCGATGAGAGCTCCATAAGACTTGACGAACGCTGTGCCAATTGTGACAATGGCCCAAGCAGCTGCCATGAAAGTGATACCGCGATGAGTCTTGATTTTTCTAAGGGCGAGAACCAGCGGGAAGATGGCGGAGACATATGTAGCGAAGAACACGCTGACAGCTGTACTATATTGAGCACCACTCAGATTGAGTCTGGAGAGATAGCGTCTATTAGCTCTGGATCACGCGGTGTACGGGGAGCAGGTTAGATATGGGAGAGGATTGTGCTCACTGCTCGTTCAATCCAGCAATTGCAGCATTGCCGATGTTGCTGCGATCCAAGTAGGAAAGGAAGTAGAGTGCACAGAAAAGCGGTGCTAGACGTGTATCAAGTTTTCGTAGAATCCTCTTCTGGAGAACAGGGTCGATGTAGACCTCCGACACTTCTTCGCTTGTCTCATCGTCGCGATCGTTGCCAGAGATCTTTTCGCTCGGCTCGATCTTTGACGACTCGACAGGATTCAAGTATGTATCTGCGGCGTTTGACAACATTGTTGTTATTACGGCTGGTGATCGTATGTGGCAGAAGAAACGTGCCTACCTATCGGCTGCTGTCCTCAATGCCATCTTTATAGAAGGATGGGGTCATAAATGGGGACAGAGTACTGGTGGTATCTGAGCTGGATGTTGATACGTTCCTTGGAACACACGGAGACACAGAAACGGACATTCGGATCCGTCTAGTGTAGATACAGACAATCTGGGGTGATTATCAGATATCATCAAAAACCATCCCAGAGAATCCAGCTTGGCAGACCCTTTTCAAGCGAGCCAGTGATTAGCGAGTCATGCCCCCTGTCGCGGTGGCTAGCGTTGGAAAACGGAGGTGGAAGTCCGCCGCCGAGATACAGGATTCAAGACATCGTCACAGTTGATAGGCATCGTTGAGGAGAAATCGGGGCATCTTGCCGTGCCACTGAAGTTGATTTGAAGCCCAGAGGCCGCTCTCACGATAAAGAATGGGCTTTGAACCCCGGCCTCGTCTGAAAGTATTGGCATCCCACTCCTGAACGCAGTTTCATCTCCGCCCAATTCTCATCGCAAGACCTGTGCATGTAATTTAGTGGTGCCGAATTAGGAAGACGGATCGTTATCGAAAGGTTGTGATGTTACTCTGCTTCATTCGATATTGCTTTCGCCCTGCCAACATTACGATCTGATTGTTGAGAAGAGCCGTTCTCTGAGAGCAAGAGCAAGAGCTGACAAAAGCAGTGGATTCCATCTAACTTGACCAGAAGGCTCCAAAAGGGAAGACTCGCTTGGAAGTGCAAAGCAATCCCTGGAAGGCAGTCAGGACTCTACTCTGACGCGCGATCCCGAGTATCGAAAGCCAACCAATATTGTTTGAGGGATCCGAGAGTTCGGAACCTGTTGTCGAAGAAACCCCGCACCTTTCTCGTTGTCAGAATAGTACCTCACTATGCAGCGTGGGTCTGACATACCGGGTCCCTCTACCAGCTGCAGCATATCGTAAGATACCCGGACGCGGAATAGCACTTCCATATACTTTGCTTACTGCTCTCAGGTGTGAGAGATGCCGCAGGCGCAAGGTCAGTGATGCTTAGTCGGATGTGTACTGCGCAGGTCACTTACGAAAACCTTAGATCAAGTGTGATAAGCGCATACCATGTTCGAAATGCACGAAAGCTGAAGTGGATTGCTCCTTCCCGGGTGGTGGGGAAAGACAAAGGTACGCTACTCACTGTGGTCTCACTAGGTCTTTGCTCGACCAATCTGATGGTACTGCAGACCAGCTTCGAAGAAGCATGTTCAAGCTCTTCAGAGTCAGATAGCATCTTTGGAATCTTTAGTCCAGAAGCTTGCTGCTGCAGATGAGTCCTCACGGAATGAGATACTAGCCACGGCAGTCTCTTCCGAAAACCAGGAAGAATCTGTCAATGCTGGCTCAAATCTGGTGTCATCTTCCCCATCGGTGACTTCGACTGGAGAACTTTTCCTTGGCCGCGCTCGTGAAGGGAGGATGAGGAAACTCAGCTCCAGGAAAGCCACACAATTCTTTGGGGGGACAAGCCTGTTCGAGATCCAGCTTTCAGGATCTTCCAACAAAGCTTTCTCGCGCAACAATACCGCTCCGCCGAGTGCTTCTGGTCAGGCTGCTCATAATACTTCCACTCCTTTTGAACATGATAGCCACATGTTCGAGCCTCATGGTCATGTATGTCGGCAATTGCTGTCGGTATTCTTCCTAAATGTCTACCAATATAATATGTGTATCTATCGTGAGTACTTCTTGAGAGACTATGCGGCTGGCGAGGGACCTTATTACTCCGATATGCTGCTGTATTCTATCTGCGCAACAGCAGCACTCGTCTCACCTGATGCTTCGCTCAAGGCATTATCTCCTATGTTCGCAAAGCGAGCTACAACATTACTCTACGACTCGTTGGAGCTCCCAGAACTGACTACTCTCCAATCACTTCTTGTGCTAGGCCAGCTGGAAATCGGTCAGGGGAGAGGGTCCAAAGGCTGGCTCTTTTGTGGTATGGCATGCCGGTTAACACACGAGATGGGATTACACCTCGACCCTAATAATTGGAATGTTGCAGCAGACTCGTCCATAGATCGAGAGGTCTTACGTCGAGTATATTGGGCTGCATTCATAGTGGATAAGCAGCTAAGCCTCTACTTTGGCCGGCCTCCAGCTCTCTATCCCCACGGAGCCGACGTTCGCAACACAATCAGGATCCCATATCCACCCGAGTGGGAAAGCCTCCTGAATACTTACGTTTCTCAAGGAAACTCTGCAGATAACTTCGAGGACGGCTTGTCAATCGTGGCAGGATTTACCCATCGAGTGGAGCTTTCCAAGATTTTCCACACCATGATTGTCGATATCTTTGAAAACCGGCACCGCAAGATCGATATCACAATTGCTGCGGCAACGGCACAGGTGAGCACATGTTCCTTCTGTTTGGCCAATACCATCTTGGGTGGGAAATATCTGGGTTAGAAGTGTGATATTTTGTCAGAGCTTGAGAGCATTGCTAATCAATAATATAGAGGATTCACAGTTCTCTCGCCAAGTGGCTTGCCATGTTGCCACAGAAACTGCACTGGAACCAATGGACAGTCGAACAGGTTCCTCCTTACGTCCTACACCTTCACATGGTCTTCCACACTGGCATGATCATACTACATAGACCTTCCCGTCAGCATCTTGATGACGAGGCAGTGACGAAAGGAGATGACGTTGAAGTCTGCTACGAATCTCTGGGAGCTGTTTTGCGTCTCATGCGAGTTTACAGTAAACACTACCGCTTCGAAGCATTGCCTCTGGATTTTGTACACACGCTATCAGCAGCAGCTGGCGTCCTATTGATGAAGAGATACTTGGAAAAGTCGTCTTGGTCAGACAAGGATATATCAAAACCTCTCGGACAAATCTTAGATGCCATGAGTGTTGTTGAGACTGTTTGGCCGTGCATCACCGAGATCAAAGAGGGAATCCTGGAGACCATAAGCCCCGCAGGTGGCAGTGACACACAGCAAGACTATGAGCCCGATTATAACCTGATGGGCATGTTAGAGTACGGGCCAGGGTCTCTCCCCAACCCTTGGTTTACAGGGATAGAGAATAACCCAGGAGATCTGTGCTTCTTGGTAACTGATGATTTTCTGAACGGATTCGTTGCCTAGAGCAAGGGCATGAATGCTCAAAGTTTTGTCAAAGTCACTTCTTTCATGACTTCCTCCATGACATCCATCGTGGTGTTACCTCCACTGAGCACAATTGCCAAATTCCAGGCATCACCTCCTCTATCCTTGACTTCCTGGCCAACCATCGCTCTGAAGTCATCATCGAATAGGACCACGGCTAATGGCACGCATCCACTGGGTTCGACTAGAATCCCCATTTCTTCATAGATGACCCGCATTGCCATCTTGATCTCATCCTCTCCGACAACAAAGACGCCTTCGACTTTCGTCTTATCGCTAACCATCTTCCAATTGATCTCTCCGACTGGAGTCCGCAGCCCATCGGCAATTGTTGAAGAAGCCACATGTTCAATCCTCGTGTCCTTTAGCAACCCTCGTCTTGCATCATCGGCTCCCTGAAAGGATGGTTCGGCTCCGAATACTTTGGTACCAGGCTTTTCCCCAAACCACGTTGCTATTCCACCAAGAAGCCCTCCACCTCCAATCGGTGCGATCACAGCATCCAGATTCCGGCTTGGCTCATGTCTCACTTCCAAGAACTGCTCTTCCAGCTCCAAAGCACAAGTTCCCTGCCCCAAGATGATGTCCGGGTGATTGTACGGCGGTACAGACAGACAATTCTCCTGCCGTATCGTCGTCTCAACAGCCGCCTTCTTCTCTTCATTCGAACTTCCACAGAAGATAATCTCGCCTTTACTCCCTTTCCCTCCGAAGTCAGTGAGCTCTTCAATATCAAGAAGCTTGGCAACACCTTCAACCTTACTCCTCGTGCTGATTTTTGGCATGACTATGAAAGCAGGGACGTCGAAAGTAGCTGCTGCAAGCGCGAGACCTTGAGCATGATTTCCGGATGATGCGGTGGTCACGCCCCGTTGACGAATTTGGTCGAGCCCTTGATCTTCGATCAGGCGAGACAAGGCGTGGAATGCACCACGAGCTTTGAAAGCTCCTGTTCGTTGAAAGTTCTCGCATTTGAAGTAGAGGTTGAATTCTGGTGGTGGAAAGGCATCAGAATCTGGGTTTGATGGAGGCAAGTTGCTGTTTTTCGAAGTACCAAAGAATGATCTGGGTTTTGGTGATGATGCAATTCGATCGAGAGATTCTGAAGTGATGAGATCTGTTCGAGTGATATATGGCTTAATTCTATTATTTGCTTGCGTGATTGATGCAGCGGTCAACGGAGGACAGGTCGAAAGGTCGGCCATATTTTGATGCAGGAGAGTGTATGTGATACAAGTTACCAAAATCTCTACTTGATCCAGATTATGTGAAGGTCATTGTTAGCAACTGTATCAACTGATCCACATTGAATAAGATGGCCGAGATTCATGAATTCCAAGCAGTAAAGACGGAGACGGACTTCCATGGCCCGCGACCTGATATCTGTCCAACCCCACCAGTGTCACCACGACCAACAGATGTCACACTCCATCCTTGGGACATACGAGTCTCCTGATCTCAGTGGACAAGAGACTTGCTTCAGTTTTGCCTTCAATTTAATCAACTTGCTGTGACAGGATCTCGCGTTCTACAAAGTCACCTAAAGGGAAGCCGAAATACCCACCAAGATGTCGAAAGTCGCCATTTACACCGACAAAGCACCAAAGCCTCGCCCAGTCTACAATCAAGCCATCGTAGCAAATGGCTTGGTATTCTGCTCTGGCCAGTTCCCGAAGGATCTCGAAGGCAAGATAGTTGAAGGAACTGTTCAAGATAGGACTGTAAGCTCAATGTTGCATACCCGCTCTTTCATAAATAACAAGCGTTGTCTGAACGACTGTCTTGCTTTGAGACCAAATAAGAAAATCTGCTGAAGTGATATCTAGCATCAATGTATAGCCAACCTATGCGCAGTTTTGGAAGCCGCGGGCTCAAGTCTGGAGAAAGTAGTCGAGGTTAATGTGTTCTTGTCTGATATGGCAGACTTCGCCAAGATGAATGAGATTTATGAGCAGTATTGGGGTGATGTGAAGCCTGCAAGAACGTGAGTGAATGTCTTGATGTTGAATGTCCTGAAGCTTTAATGGTTGTCATGTCTCAAGTCGAGCTTTTGCTAAGCTGAACTTCGAAGGTGTATGGCTGTGAGGATTTTGCCAGATAACACGGACGTGGAGATCAAATGCATTGGTATAGTCTGATAGCTCAATTTTGGAAACAGCTGGTTCCTTGATGTCATGGAACTCTTGTATATGGGATCAACTAGTTAGCGGTAATGCAGAGCGAGAAGTCACGAATTTTTTTAGGAGGGAGATGTTGATTGAGCTGCCCCCCTTAGCCACTCAGCTCAGTTAGCCGAGAATAAACATCCTGTAAGACAACAAGCCCGATTTATCAGTCGACTTGGTTTTGCCTGAACCGATATTGACATGTTGATTGAGCTCGTTCCAACTTGTTGAATAAGCATTTGATATATCCACAAAAGATGATCGGGCTATGGTGGAGGACTATGTGAAAATTGAACTTGAAATCTTGTGAAGTTGTGTGCTGTCATTGTCGTAGCGTCTCGAAGTACTTGGTCAAGAATATTTTTAGCCCTCATAACCATACTACAGATGACCTTAAGACATATATACAAAGCTTTTCACGATATTCGTGGACTTAACCTGGGGTGTAGTACGGAGCCTCCGCCCAGAAATCGCACTGCTTCACAGCTCCAGGATCCGGCAGCAGCATCCCCAGGGCAGGCTGGAATAAACCCTTCGAACTGATGCTTGAGACAGTGAAAGCGTCACCATAAAGAACCATATCCTGGACACCTTGTGCTGTCGGCTTTCCCGTCATAGCGAAGGACGTCAAATATCTCTGAAGTGTCGCTGCGACGGTGGCGTTGACACGAGCCCCTTGATTAAGCGAAGATGTCTCGCCGTTGAAGAACGTGTAAGCGTTGTCTTGGCCATGAAGTCCTGGAGGAACCCAGAAGACGTAGGAATAACCTTCGAGCTTTGTGGCGAGGTATTTTGCGTTGCAGGTCACGAGGAAGTTCGAGATGGATAGAGCGGTCCGTTGAATGGACGTTTTGTAGCCATATGTTCCGTTGAAAACCGGTGGGTAGAGTTCGGTGGTGATGGTGTTTACAGTAGTTTCATTTGCTGTTGGGAAGAGTTGAGCGATGGCCGCCTCATAATCGTCTTGTGTTTGAACGAAGGGCGGGGTGAAAAGGAGTCCTTCGTCCGATGTATGGCTTACCAGCACGCTGACGTTGTGGTAAGATCCATTTGCGACAAGTCGTAGTGGAAGGTCTGGAACATAGGAGTTTGGCGAAGGGTCGACGACCGGGCCAAAGGTGAAGGATCCATAGGTAGATAGACCCGTCATGATTGTATTGACTGCATACAAAGCCTCGAATGGAAGGGAACGAAGATCATCGGCTGAGTTGATGGTCATATTCGTGATAGCCGAAGCATTCTTGAGAGCGTTGTCGAAAATTTGCTCTGATTGAGTTGGGACAAATATCTGAAAAGCTGGGCTCTGTGGTATCGCCTGCTGGAATGGAACAGATCCTAGGCCACCATAGGATGTGATGTGGTGCATGATTGATCCACCACCAGCCGACTCGCCCATTACGGTCACGCGAGAGGGATCACCGCCAAAGAGGTGGATGTTTTGTTGAATCCAATCTAGCGCTAGTCTTTGGTCAAGCAGACCAACGTTTGAAGTGATATTCCCAGACCCGGATAACCAGCCCTGTGTATATGATAAGCTGATGATTATCGTGAGTTGGCAACACAACTTACAAAAAGACCGAGGCGGTAATTCATAGCGACGTATACAATGCCCTCACCATCATTTTCCAGACTACGAGATATCAAGCTCGCGGGATTTCCATAGGACGTCTTACTACCACCTGTATACCCACCTCCGTAAATCCAAACAAGTACGGGGGCTCCAGATGGAACTTTGCATGGCTGACCAGATTCGCATTGTACCTCGTGATATCCACTTGTGTCGTTAGCTTTTGTGATGTTGAAAACCTTCTCTGGTACAATAACATCAAGGAAGAGGCAGTCCTCAGAAACTCCAGGACTAGGTGTCAGCAGAGAAGAAAGATTGGTGGCGGTCGGCATTTGCATCATGGATGGATGCGTGTAATTGCTGATGTTTTGGCCAGTCAAGAGGTCGGTAATAAATTCTGTAGCTTCAGAGATCCATGCTAGCAAAGTGTCAAAAGATTCTCACGCCATTGAGCTTGAACATAGAATTTATACCTGGACCTGCTTGAGGGCACATAACACTATTTTGGCCATCGTTCACAGTCGTGTTTCGACCAGTAGGCGCAAGTGGTGCCGAGAATCGAAGAGGGCCGACGGGGGCTTGACCGAAGCGAATGTTAGAGAAATTGAAATATCCTGCGCCAGATGCCTGAGTATCTGTAAGTATCTCATGGACATAGATAAATTTTCTGACTAACATTCAAAGTTGCTCGATGCACAGCATACCCGAGATCCACAACAGGAAGAGCTGCTTGAGCGGAGGAGAGAGTACAGAAGGCTGCTGTGGAAACTCCCAACAACATATTAGGTGTAACCTTCATCGTTGCTATCAGATCACCAGCAGAACTGAGAAGCTGAAAGAAGTTGAAGATGAGAAAACATGGGAGTAGGTGTGTGGTGACAACTACGTCAAGTACCATCGCGGCGACTAGCAACACCTGCTGCACCTATGACTATCACACTCTCTAGATCCATGATGCTATTGTTTTCACATGACAAAGCGGCTGCTCGGCAAAGCTATTGCTAAAGAAATCCCAGGTTCTGAACTGTAAAAACTGTAAAGTAGTCTAGGGACTCGTAACTAGGTAGAAATCAAGCTCTTCCAACATGGATACGAAAACGCGGGGTTGCGGGATGATCTCACTAGCTCGCGGCGCCTGCCATCTGAAGTTAGGACTGCCCGATATTAAGCTATATTGAGTTTAGAACGTACGTCTACCTGGCTAGTTAAGCAGGAGAATGGCCTCGGCAACTTGTAGAGGCATCGGAAGACTACTTTGAGTAGGTCGATAACAAGTAACTTACGTCAATACCTGTCTGACACTTGCCTGTAGTAGATTCTAAACAGTTTTCACGCAGAGCTACGAGCATTAATGTGGAAAAGGCAAAATTTCGCGAGCGCTTGCTTGCCTGATATTCAGGAACGCGTGTTAATTAGTTTTGGTGTATGTGTTTCTTTGAATCGACCGTAACGACTTTACAGTACCACGTGCTCAGTCAACTTCTTGACCCAATACACTCTACACGGCAGCCAACTTCTCAACAGGCACTTGCATCGTAGCCATGACAGTCTCCGCATTCCGTGGTTCGAGAGACTTTTTGACGGGGTTTGGCGCCTCAAACACCTCCGCAAGTTCTTCAAGAGTGCGATCCTTCGTCTCAGGGAAGAACTTCCAGATGAAGATCGCCTCGATGATATCCCAGAACACGAACACAAGGTAGAAGTAGTAGCCGATCTTTTCGAAGGCAGGTCCGGAGGAGTATGCTAGAACAATAGAGATACCGCTGGACATGAAGTTTCCGAGCGCCGTACCCTTCGCGCGATTATATGTCGTGAGTGTCTCGGCGATGTACATCGATTGTTGGGCTGTCCATCCGATGGAGAAGACGACGCCAAAGAGAAACACAAATGCGATGGTTGTGTTTGCCGCGTTATGGTTGGATGGATCATCGACTGCCATTTTGGACGTGCCCGTGATGACAGCGAAGATCACTGAACAGCAGAGAATGCTGTAAATCAGGAGCGGGCGACGGCCGACACGATCGGTGAGACGAGCGCCAAGGAGTGAACCAAGGAATCCAAGCATAGAGTTGACTGCGTTCAATGCCAAGACCTTCTTCTGCTCGACGATGCCGGCGGTATTCATCATGGTGACCAAATAGTAACTTGAAAGAGAGTTACCAGAGGCCTAATACATGTCAGTAAGCTTCTTAGTATCTTAGAGAATTGGTCCCTACCTGTCCCATGAAAGCCATACCAAGAACGCAAATAAGTCTGCGGCGATCACTGTGCGTGTTCCACAGTTGACGGTAATCCCACCATCTCTTGTCAGCCGGCTCAGTCGAGAGTTGAGCCATCATTTCCTTCAGTTGGAGCTGGACGATGGGATGATTAACCGAGCCCTCGCCGTGAAGCTGAGCAAGGATTGCAGCTGCTTCGTCGTGCCTGTCGTGCTGCATGAGCCAGCGAGGCTATGAATCACATTAGTGGAATGCTCAAGGACATGGAAAGCGTTCACGTACAGATTCCGGGAGGAAGAAGACAAATATTGCGACGATGCCGGACGTGCCCAATTGCATCCATACAGGAAGCCTCCAGCCGCTGTTTCCTTCAATATATGCGCTTCCATAGACGACCCATCCTGCAATGATAGCTCCAAGGGGCCACATGCAGTTGTAAAAGCCAGTAAGAGTTCCTCGCCACTGTCAACGTCAGTCATGTCTTATCAAAATTGGTGAATCTCTGTGCTGATTGAGAAATTGAGTGTCGCTCCACGGCATACCTTTGGATGAGCCATTTCACTGACATACGTTGGTGCAGCAATACAGCAGTACGAGACACCAAATCCGAGCAAAAAGCGTCCGCCTAAGAATTGTGGGATAGCGTGGCTTGTTGCTCTGGTTTCTTGGTTAGAGGGTTCCAGCACTTCAGGGAGCTTGGAATACTCACTGCACACAGGTTCCGATGATGATGACCACGGCACCAATAAACATTCCAACACGACGACCAAGTCTGTCCGTTGCAAATGGCACAAGTGGAGCAGCAGCAAGACTGCCGACGTTGTAAATCATGAAGACGATACCCGTAGATGAACCGGATGTTTTCCTGCTCAGATCAGCCCCGTTCTCAAACTTCTTGTACAGTTGTCAAGGCAACTTACATGTCAAAAGTCTGTTGGTAAGAGGTCATTCCATTGAGACCGCCCATGAGCGAGCCATCATACCCATTCAAGCATCCACAACAGTATGCCACAAAAAGGACACCATAAAGTCGCAACATCGACCACGTCCATGGCGAGTACTTGCTGCTGTCGACTTCTTCCGCAATTTCAATGGCAACAGCGACAGGATTTAGGTCTGTCTTGAGGTCGCTCGACATGACGTTCTCCTTCTCGTCCACTGCAGGGACTGTAGCCTTGTTGTCGGCCATGTCTTTGGCTTACTGATGGAAGAGAGGACAAAGATGATCTGTCTGGGGACGAGTCAAACCCGGGACTAACATGATTTATATACCCACAACATATTCCCCGCCACCGTGCCTTATTCCCAGAACTTGCTCGAGCGTCGTATCCCTCTGCACCAACATCCCCCACTTCTCAACTGAGGCTATCGCCTCCCCCTTCCCCAGACCCCGCCTAACTCTATCTGATCCACGACATAGGTGAGATCCAATGATTTGATTGGTGCGCGTCCAAGCGAGGGGATATATTCTTGGCAGAGGCACTGCGAGCCGCTAGTGCAAGAGCATTTCCCCGAGTTCCCCAGCTTGGCCTCCAACCCCGCGCACATGCGAAGCAAGCGATCTGGCCCAGCAGGAATCTGACTGGTGGGATTCAGATTTAGGAAATATCTTTTTGGGTCGGTTCGTGCTGATCGTTAATTGGAGACTCTGTACCCCCGACTTCCCCGAACCACCGAGCCAGTGCAAGTCAAGATATGCTACTGCAAGATACTGGATCGCACCATCAATAGCATGCTTTCTCATGGTAAAGGGATGGAATCGCATTACATTTGTACTGCATGAAGACTTTCAAGCTGGAAATAAGCCGCTGTCCAGCCTGTGACTTGCTGTAAAGTGGGATAGTCTCAAAAGTTGACTGGCGAAGCTCAGAAACATGACACGAGATGATTTGGATCGGAATCGGGAATGACTCGCTTGGAGATTTGATGAAAGCCGAGTGATTGCAGGACTGATCTGACACCAACTGATTCTGCTCGTGACAATACATTGTACTCAATACTGAGCACACCCTTTCCTTGAATTCATGTTTATTTTGATGCCGGTGCCAATACTGGGTGAAGTGGACAAGTATGCGCATGACATAGAGCCAAACTCCATTACACTGTTCGGAATTGGGTTCAACTCGAAGTTCTATGGAAACCGACCAACGGTAGGTCCTTGGAAAGATCTGCGATCTCGTCCGCCTGGGTTCCTTTCGGAGAGCTTCCTGCGGGGGCTACTTGGTCGTCGTGATACTCTGCCACATAACCCTGCAGTTTCCAAAGTCGGGACTCTAGTTCAATTGTAGCATTCTTGTGCTTCAGCACCAAGACTTCCTTTTCAAAGACGCTGTTCGGTACCGACTTTCGCAGCTCATCCATATTCTCTTTACCCAGAAGCGCCGCAAGATTGTATATCGGTACCTTTCTTTTCTTCTTTGCCAGTTGTGGCCCAACATCACCAAAGTCTTGACTTCCAACATCGAGAGTTGCAAATTCTGGTGGTCCTGTCAATATATCTCCACTCGCACTCCCTGTCCAGAGAAATGCAGCGACTTGAGGCTTCTTCAAGGCGTCTTCCCAGTCTTTACAACCGACAATATATCCTCGCTTTTGCTTTGCAAGATAGAGAAGAGCTTCCGAGATACGTCGCCCCATCAGCATCGTGACAAAATCGTCCATATCTGGTCTCCAACTAGCTTTTCCATAAGTCTGCATGGCGGATCTTACGGATCGCCATCCACCAGGAATGAACTTAGTTTGCCCTGCTTTTCCTTTGTTGGTACGTTTGGAGCCAGATGTTGTATCGACCATGCCACTAAGAAGGAACTTGCTGTTGAGGGTGTATGCTTGGTATCCCATCTTAGAAGGTCTGGGCTTCTCATCCACTTCCATGCCGCTTTCCAACCCCTTCGATCCTGCTAAGTGACCTTTTCCCATGTTACTCTCCGAGCAATTCAGCTCTTCCGATTCTTGTACTTCTTCCACCTCATCTAAAGCATCTCTTTTTTTGGCTGGAAGATGTTTGTTTGCCAGATCTGCTGGCACATACCACGGCTCTCCAGTCGTCGGATCCGACATCACTCTGAACCCTTGAAGGAAGAAAGAGGGTAACTTCGTGCCACTAATAGCACATCTACGGACAGGCGATGCGAGTGCAAGGGCATATGGATTCTTTGCCAGTTGCTGCTGGAATGGCGTAAGATTCTTCCTCGGCCGGCCTTTTGGAGCGTGGTGTCTCCCTCTGGCTTCGAGAAATGATGGATCCATGAGCGGCGAGAGAGGAAGAGGGCGCCTTATGAAGGCTGGTCTAGATTTCTCCTCGGGAAGGTCGATTGCTGTCACTGATGCAGAGTCCTTGGGACTTGACCTTGGGTCGATGTCGACCTCAGACGTCTCTAGCACAGATGCGCCATTCCGTGCTGAAGCTGCATTTCCGCTAAGATCTACCAATCCGGTGGCAGACTCGGAATCTGCTCCATCATTGACTTTCAGAGGCCGGTTTCGTGAAGTCTCGCCTCTCGTGCTTGAAAGGTTCCGGCTTTGGCAAGCTCTGAAGAGCTTCCATTGTGTCCTTCGAAGCTCAGAGGAGCATGGTGCTCGTGTCGTATGTGTTCGATTGACTGTCGCAAGCAACTTTGCAGTGCTGCTACCGGGGGAATTCGTACATCTGTTCATGCCACATTCTCTGCTGCTCAATGTTGCGATTGATGTTGACGCCTATGATGTCAAGTCTGGAAATAAATTGAAGTGAAGCTCAGGATCCCTGCCAAGCGATCGCGCTTGATTCCGCACCCATCGCCTCATCGCGTCTCCCAACTTCAGTCGCAAGACTCCCTCGAGAAGCTGCCAGTACTCGACTCATTCCACCTCATCCACAATGTTCGCAACTAGATTACTGCGGAAGCCAGCTCGCAATGTCTTCCAACAGAGTCTGCGAAGCTTTTCCTCCATACCGTCCCGAACAGAGCCTCCAAAATCATGGACTCCCATGCCGTTGATTACAGAGACAATTGTATGTCAATTGCTTCCAATCTTGAGAATTGAGCTGACAGTATAGGGAGGCGGCTATCGACAATCAGATATCTTTTCTAAACTACTACAAGAACGAATCATTTGTCTCAACGGCGAAGTGAACGATGTCCTTTCCGCAGCGGTAGTCGCCCAACTTCTATACCTCGAGTCCGATGCGCCAGAGAAGGCGATCACTCTCTACATAAACTCCCCAGGTGGATCCGTTACTGCTGGTCTAGCAATCTACGATACTATGTCATACATTCGATCTCCAGTCTCGACAGTCTGCGTAGGACAAGCCGCTTCAATGGGAAGCTTATTACTGTGTGGTGGCGAGAAGGGCAAGCGGTTCTGTCTGCCACATAGCAGTGTTATGGTACATCAACCGAGTGGAGGATATTTTGGGCAAGCAAGTGATATTGCGATCCATGCACAGGAGATATTGAGGGTGCGGAGGAAGCTGAATGAGATATTCATCAAGCATTTGACGAAGCCGCATACTTTGGAGGATGTCGAGCGATTGATGGAGAGAGACCGGTTCTTGAGTGCTGAAGAAGCTCTGGAGATGGGTATCGTAGACGAGATCCTACAAAGGAGGGTTGAGGGCGAAGAGAAGAAGAAAGAAGGAGAGAATGACACATAGAATCAATGCATGCTTGAGCAAATTCATTCCTGTCATACATGCTATTGCGGCCGTTAATGCTTGCCTGCGCCGAGGCATGGCTGCCAAATCCAACACCAAATTATGCCTTCAAAGCTTCGAGTCCCTTCCGTCACCGCCAACTCTGGCAAGGATCCAATTGGCAACATCATTCGCAAAGACTTTTCTGTTGTCTGGCAAGTCTGCATGCAATTGATGGGACCAACCCTCGTAGGTTTTGAACTCCTTGTCCTCCAGCCCAGTCTGTCTCTCAAACCACTTCTTACTTTCCTCATAGCTAGTTCCCTTGTCCTCAGTACCATGTGCGAGCCAGACGCTCTTCACATTTGGGTTCAATCTGACTTTGGCCTGGTTCAGCAACGAAGTTCTGTCAAGCATGCCAGCCAATCCTTCCAAGGTGCCATTACCATACAAAAGCTTGTCCTCGGAAAGAGACTTCACCACGTCGGGATCTCGGGTCAAGTTGACTGGGGGAATGGCCGAAAATCGTTGCTTGTGCGGGAGTAGCTTTCCAGCCAGTCTTCCAGCAGCGACTGTGATCCACATAGGTTCGAACCCTTTAGGAAAGCCGATGAAAGGGCTTTCCAATAACCAACCCCGAATGTCCTTGGTGAGATCTGCATACTCAGGATCAGAAGCCAAGATAAGGGCCTCGCCACCACCCATTGAATGACCCATAACAAATAAGGGTACAGAGCAAGGCATTTGCGACTTGATGAATGACACAATATCAGAGATGACCTGAGCTGTAGGTCCAGTCAGACCTTGCTCGGCTGGCTTCTTTACTGATCGGCCCCAGCCACGTTGATCAAAGGCAGCTGTCTCGATTCCTTTGGAAGCGAGAGTTGGGAACAGTTCATAGTACCGGTCACAATGGTCGTCGAAGCCATGGATGAAGATGAGCTTGGCTACTGGAGCTCCGTCTGGCTACAGACTGAAGTCAGTCGAAAGAATGCCACAGCTCTACAATATCATATTTTGAACCTTGGAACTGTATGCCACATACCTTCCAAGTCTTAGTATAGAGCGAAACATTGCCGACTTGATGAGTTCCTTCAACTTCAGTAGGCATATTGGCTGAATCGAGGGGAGTAATAGCTTGGAAAATGTATAGAAAGCTAGGAACAGCGGTGTAGCCGGAGGATCAGGAATTGTAACAACGGGTCGAAACAGTCGTTCCTGGTGGAATGATCGGATGCTTGAATCAAGCCCCAATTTCTTTCTTGATCATGAAAGAGAGCTCGGGATAAGGTCTAGAGCTGAGGTTCCTGATCGTCGACAGGGGTCTCGTGCCGAGGCGGCCGCTTGCATGTGAGCTTGACTTATTTTGACAAGAGCTTGATGTTCAGCATCTCCCAACATCCAGATGACAACTCTGCCGCGCATAGTCCAAAGTACGGGTCGCATCTTGTCTAGGGCAGGAGGTCTCTCGCGGCTCTCGAGCAACTGTCGATCATATTCACAGAATGTTGTAAAAGGTAACAAGCTCTCCAATCATTCTCTTGCTTCAGTACACTGACTTTCCGTAGAACATGATATTGTCCTGCTGAAGCACCGAAACAACCCGAGTGCGCCGATCGTCACTGGCAAACTGCGATCAGGACGAAAGACTACTTTATCTGCCACATCAAACTGGCGGGACGCTATCGAGAATGATCACATCATAGGGAAAGAGCTGCGAGAGGTAGTCACATCCAGGAAGGGGGTGCATTATCGAATTCTTGAACCGACTCTCGCAGAATACACAGACTGTTCACCGCGAATAGTGACGCCGGTAGGACTTCCATTAGACTGGTTTGTTGGATATGCAGTTTCTAACCGCATGATAGTAGATCTACTCCCAAGATGCGAGTCTGATTGTCTCCCTCCTCGATTTACATCCCAATCCACCACGGCCAAATGATACAAATGGAGAAAGGTTGGAAATATTTGAAGCCGGGACGGGCCATGGAGCCTTGACTCTGCATCTTGCGAGAGCGATCCATGCTGCGAATCCTCCAGCTCCAATACCAAAAATCATCGACATAAGTGAAGAAGACAGTGCTCAGCTTGAGGACAAGTTGAAGGCTGAGAAGGTATGGCGGGATGCTCGGAGAGCAGTCGTGCATACTCTCGATATCAATGCTACCCATTCAAAGCATGCTGTGCAACTGGTGAAGAACTTCCGAAAGGGACTATACTTCCCAAATGTCGATTTCCATACTGGCACAATTCAAGAATATCTTTCCGGAAGAATGGCGAAATCTGACGATCCATTTCTGGACCATGCAATCCTTGATCTTCCGGCCACACACGAGTACTTTGAGATTGTGAGCAAAGCTATGAAGACAAATGGGACTTTGGTTGGCTTTTGCCCGAGTATCACGCAAATCAATGCTTGTGTCTTGCTTACGAAGCAAAAGAACTTACCATTCTTTCTGGAGAAAGTCATTGAGATAGGTGGTGCTGTGGGTGGAAGAGAATGGGACGTCCGGCTAGTGACGCCAAGGGCATTGAAGACCAGTCCAGGAGAGAAGCAGAGTACAGTGGAGACTGCTGAGGGCGAAGTGGAAGACCCCAAGGTGCCAGAGACATTCAACTTTGGGGGAGAGATGGTTTGTAGGCCGAAGGTTGGGGGAAGAGTCTCAGGAGGAGGCTTTGTAGGTTTGTGGCGTAGGATTACTCCCTTCTCAGAATAGACTGGACTTTAGATTTAGAATATGTAAGACTAATGTATTATACTTACTTATTCCCTCTGAACTGTCAAGAAATTAGCGTTTTCACATCCCCATCGTGTCACAAGACTCCAAACAAAGAAGAGGGTCTATTGACAGGGATTATTAGCTTTCCCGACTAGCGACCCCAGATTTCGTCTCAAAGAGCCTGAAATTATGGACACGATCTCGAGCTTCCCCTTTCTCTGACCAGCCAGTCTCGAATGTGAATACTCGCTTTCAACAATGGAATAGTCGTAATGTGCGCTTGACACAAATACGGATGGAAAAGATCGCCCTCGCCCTCGGATACCTTTCAGCTCAGCTATTGATTGTGGCGGCAGCTAGCTCCTCAACAGCTACTGCAACATGACGAGACGGATTGTAGGAACCTCCTTGGGATGAATTGTGAATCAGCAATACTGACTTTCGCTCGTAATAGGTTCGCACAGCAAGCCAACTTGGGGCTCTGGCTGTCCTGACGATCGTAGTCATCTTCTTCCTGGACAACAAATTCCGAGTCCTGCCCTCTGCGATCCACAATGCACTTCCTGCGCACCATCCTGGCCTGGTGATCACCGACATAACGGTGACCTCTTGCTCGCGCATAAACCTTTTCACATCCTGTAAACTCGACGCGGAGGTATGGCATCGCATAGAGAAGGATCTATACTTGGGGAAGGGCTGGGTTAGCAGCGCATTTGTGCATATCAAGCGAAAGAAGGAGGAGGAACTTTTGGCAGATGACAAGGTGATTGTGGATGTGAAAGTTGGGAGGTTGGATCCTAGTACCACAGATAAAGGAGAAGGGGACGAGAGGTGGGAGTCAAGGCCGGCAGGTTTATGGTTGAAACGGTCAGCAAAGCGCCATGCAAGCGATTCGCATCAAGCCATCACGTCTGTGGACGTTTTGTTCGGTGCAGATGCGGTGGATCCAAGAGACGGATGGCAGATGGTAGGCACGCCTATGCTGCTGGATACAAGTGGAGAGGGTCATGAGGCTCGATTGAGTGTGAGGAGAGGGAAGGAGGCTCCTCACTCCAGGCCTGTCCCGAGGATCAATGAAAATGGAAAGTTCAAGATCATGCAGGTTGCGGATCTGCATTTGAGTACTGGTACGGGGGCTTGCAGAGACGAGATGCCGGTTGGTCACAATGGTGGGAAATGCGAGGCGGATCCCAGGACCTTGGAGTTCGTGGGAAGACTTTTGGATGAAGAGAAGCCCGATTTGGTAGTGCTGAGTGGAGACCAAATCAACGGAGAGACAGCTCCAGATGCTCAAAGCGTAAGTACTATACGTGCATATAATTGTCTCAAGCATACTGACTGTCCCAGGCCATATTCAAATATGCCGAGCTTTTCATCAAGCGCAAGATACCTTATGCTACAATTTTTGGCAATCATGACGATGAAGGCTCACTTCCTCGTGCTGGCCAGATGTCCTTGATCGAGACTTTACCATATTCTCTCTCGGCCGCTGGCCCTGAAGACATTGATGGCGTTGGGAACTACTACGTCGAGGTCCTTGCACGAGGGAGCTCCAAGCACTCTGCACTGACGATTTACTTGTTGGACACACACGCCTATTCACCCGATGAGCATAATTTCAAAGGATACGACTGGCTCAAGAAGAACCAAATAGACTGGTTCAAAGCCACCGCGCAGGGGCTGAAGAAGGAGCATGCTGGCTATACACATATCCACATGGACTTGGCATTTATCCATATCCCACTTCCCGAGTATCGAGATGACTCACTTCCCCGCAAAGGAGAATGGAGAGAAGGTGTCACCGCGCCAGGGTTCAACTCTGGCTTCAGAGATGCTCTGGTTGAAGAAGGTGTTGTGATGGTATCATGTGGTCACGACCATGCAAATGAGTACTGCGCATTGACGAGTAACGAAGCAAAGAGCCCAGCCATGTGGATGTGCTATGCGGGAGGAGCTGGATTTGGTGGTTATGGTGGCTACGGTGGATATCACCGCCGGGTCAGATTGTTTGATATCGATCTGAACGAGGCTCGAATCCGCACCTGGAAGCGTGTGGAGTATGGAGATATTGGGAAAAGGATCGATGAGCAGATCATCGTTGAGGGAGGTCGTGCTAGAGCGCTTGATGCATAAAGGTCTCTAGAGATATTGCATTAGAAGAGATGGTACGAACGGATAGTTGGGCTGAGTAAAATGCCTGCATATTTAGGTGGGGGAATGGAAAGCTAAGGCGGTACTGGCAGGCGTTTGGAGTGGGCTTGGAATAGCATAGGTACGATGGACGGCCTTTCTTTGACGTTCTTGTAAGCTTTATGTTACTTGAGTTATCTGTACAGTGAGTTGCAATGACGATACCACTTCCCTATTGACATTTTGTTTCAAGGCTAAGCGAGGCCTTGTCAGCTCTCCAGAGATTTCAACTGTCTTACACTTCCATGACAATCCGTAGCTTTGGACTGCAGATATCATTGACCTTACGCCGCTGCTTGTTGAACTCAGCGATTAAAATCTGGTGAAACCTAGGGAAATGGCAGGTGCGACCCTCCCATTGGCCCAGCGCACCTGTTGTCTGCATGAGGGCGCTTGCATATTCAGCCTCGCGGTCCGCCCAACTCACGGTAGACACCTAGATTCCCAAAAACCCAACTTCACTGACGACAACACTGTCCCCAGAGCTCAACCTGTCATCCAATCTGATCTCAAACCCTCGCAGACTCGTCGTTTAGTAGAGTAATCAGCGCGGACCCAAGGCTCAGTCCTCATTCAGCGATAATGGAAGCCGTTGCGGCCTTGGGCGTTGTAGCAGCGGCCATACAATTCCTGGAATTCAGCAAGAATGAGCCCTGGGCACCAGTGCTTTCTCACCAAAGATTCTTAACTTTCGCAGCGCAACATGGACTCTGGTTCTACGTCCAGCGTCAATTAGAGAGCGAGCCTTCTTTAGGTCTCAGGCAGGAATCGGAACCTCCATTGCTTGCTTATCCCATTTGGGCCAACCAGGACCTGAATTATGTGACAAGACCTACCGAGGGAACTATCAAGACTATTCAAGTCATTTTATCTGTGTCGGCGGATCCCAACGAGTGCTTTTTCGGTCATTCAGTTTGGCAATATTGGCTCACTATTGTTCATGCAGCGCGACACGGCGAAATTATGGTCGACGACTATAAAAGCCTGCAAAGAATCACTATTTATATGCTTGAAGCAGTGCTGATCTGAGAGCCACGTGTATAGAAGGCAGCAAGGCATGGCATGATTTGTTTTGTGAACATCTACAGGAGCAAAAACAGGAATCTGACAGGTTTTGTCAGTCCTTTCCTACTTCGGTAACCGTGCCTCAGTTGATGGGACACTCAGAATAATCTTGGAAGAGTCCTGACAATAATTTCTACTTTTGCCGAAGCGAGCGACGGAGTTTTGATGGCAGAAGAAATCTTCCGTTCGAAGCGAGGCATTGTCTGAAAGCAGTGACCGAAGATGCTTTCAGAGAGAGAGCAAGGATCGGAGGTATTATCATAGAGCGTCTTCCTGAAGTAGCAGATGAAATCTTGCAGCTCATCGAGGAAATCGAGGTTTGTTGCTCCTGCCACTACTTCTGCTTGGGATTCGTGCTGACTATCTATAGGCTGAACAGAATTCTGGAAAACGTGAAGCCCCAATGAGGGAAAAGAAGCAGAAGAAAGTAGAAGAGGAGCTTGATTAGTAATGTGCCCGGCTGTTGAATTGGAAGACCTTGGGGTTTTTCGGCGAATTTCCTAGTGCCTGGGGAGTTTTAGTTCACTGATCAGCGTTAAATGGACGACTTGCAGTTCTGGGTCAGGATGTCATACTGGGAGGTACGATTTGAAATATTTGGTCGCAGATGTCGTTCTTTCCGGAATGCTTCAGAATCATTTCAATCAAATTTACCAGCCCAGCAAAGCTTTCAAGAGTATACGAGGTCGATTCATAATGAGTCAATCGGCCATAGACTCGTACAAAAATAGAGGCATTTAAGATGTAACATGTCTTTCGATGGGTTTCAAAACTTACTGTGCAAGAAACTTGAGCAGCATAAAATTCTATATCAGGAAAACACAGTGTTTCCCTACTGCCAGAACCGAAGTCATGTAGGCTCGGTACTCATCTGCAGACGAAATTGGCTTCGACTCCCTCTTTGTTGACTTCGCTTCAGTAACTCTTAAGGAGGGCATAGCGTGCCACGGATCGGCGGAACATGTCAGCCGGCGGGGTCAACAGCGCAATGATGTCCCTGCCCTCTTTACAGCTCTGGGAACCAAAACAAAGCTCAAGCTTCACTTTGAACATTTTCGGGAATCATTACATCGCAACATGGCAGCAGTTCAGGTTCACGATGACCCAGATGTAGCCAAAGGCCGCAAGGCTTTTGTCCCACTTGGTAAGTAGCAAGCTCGAAGCTGGGATCTATAGCTCTGCACATGCACAGGTTAGGTTCTACCATGTAAGGATTTGCTAACTAACACATTCGCAGAGAACAATCCCGAAGTCATGTCCGCCTTAGTCCATAAGCTTGGTCTCTCACCTACCCTCTCCTTCCACGACGTTTTCAGCATCGACGACCCAGACCTCCTCTCCTTCATTCCTCGCCCAGCCAACGCCCTTCTCCTCGTTTTCCCAGTCAGCAAAACCTATGAGAACTTCCGTAGACAGGAAGATGCTAGTAAGGCTGAATATGAGGGAAAGGGAGATGGAGAGCCGGTCATATGGTATAAGCAAACGATCCGGAATGCGTGTGGATTGATTGGGATCTTGCATGCTGTGAGCAATGGTAGCTCCAAGGAGTTTATTCGTAAGCAAAACCTGTGAGCTCTATTGGACTTATGCTGATGGTTTGGGATGTATAGAACCTGGTTCGGACCTCGAGAAGCTTGTTAAAGACGCTACGCCACTAGGACCTATTGAGCGGGCAGATCTGCTATACAATTCCCACGCCTTGGAGAGCGCCCACCAAAGTGCTGGTAGTCAAGGACAGAGCGCTACCCCAGATGCAGAGGCTAATGTCGACTTGCATTACGTATGTTTCATCAAGGATGACAAAAATCACCTGTGGGAGATGGATGGACGGAGAAAGGGCCCGCTGGATAGAGGAGTTCTTGGTGAAGGGGATGATGTCTTGAGCGAGAAGGCTTTGGACTTGGGTCCTAGACAGTTCTTGAAGAGAGAGGCAGAGGCTGAGGGTGGAGAGTTAAGATTCAGCTTGATTTCTTTGGCGCCTAGCCTGGACTAAAGTCATCTGGGCAGGAATGGATGCATAAAGTGGCGTTTTGGGAGCATGGCAGATTAAGCTGTACATTGGCAGGGAATGCTGGGCAAAATATCGGTATTGGCAGACTGTTCCTTTACTTTTAAAGTAGATGGAAGACGAGTATATTCTAATTAAAGTTCCAGCTATTTTTGGACGATGGGATACATTTACCACGCCATAGGTATAAACATCATCTCCACTCACAAGGCTGAGAGCAAGGCTGAACACCCCACTAAACTAGCGCCAAATCTACATCGTCACCAAACAAAGGTGACCTGACATTCGCATTCTTACCAGCACAACACTCACCTATGCGTCTGACACCAAGTCTATTATACCGCCCAAGCCTCTTAAGAATGGCTCTCCATCCGCCACAGAACACATCTAAGCTGATATGTACTTTCCCCCTTCCATATAAGGAGTCATTATGCCCCTCGTTCTCAAGTGAGTCAATGACTTACATTGTACATTATAGTCGCACCAGCAAACGACAAAACCAATTCTCAAGCCGAACAATACACCAAAGGTGCCCTCGAGAGAGATCAATTAGACCCAAACTCCCCGTTCACACAATTCCACACTTGGTTCACGCACGCGCAGGCCAATGGCGTACACCAACCCGAGACGGTCTGCCTATCCACAGCCTCGCTCCCCTCCGGCCGAGTGAGCTCCCGTATGGTATACCTGAAAGAATTGGATACAGCTGGTTTTGTCATCTATTCGAATTTCGGCACGAGTAAGAAAGCAAAGGATATTGAGGGCAATAAATGGGCCAGCTTGACATTCTGGTGGAGAGAATTGGAGAGACAAGTTCGTGTGGAGGGCCAGGTAGAGAGGATGACGAGCGAAGAAAGTCAGGTGTATTTCGATACAAGAATTCGAGGGAGTAGGGTTGGTGCGTGGGCCAGTCGGCAGAGCCAGGTTTTGGATGGGAGAGAGCAATTGGAGGGCTGGGTCAAGGAGACTGAGCAGAAGTTTGAGGGCGAGGAGAAGATCCCTGTGCCGGAGTTTTGGGGTGGGTTAAGGATTAAGCCGGAGATGGTCGAGTTCTGGCAGGGGAGGGAGAGTAGGTTGCATGATAGGTTTCAGTATACTAAGCTGGAGGAGGGTGGTTGGAAGATTGATAGGCTGAGTCCTTGAGGTAGTGAAGTCCCGGACATAATGAAATAACTCTACTCAATCATTCTTTATTCCAGTCAAAGTCGCTAACAATGGTTTGTTCAACTGCTTTTAGTCAAAGTCGGCTCGCTTGGAGCGAGATATGTAAAAGATCCGAGGAGCGAAGCACTGAAAACATGGATACCTTTTGATGAAGGAGAAGCACAGCTCGTCACAAATAAACTTTGACTTAAAGGTGCTCAATTTCGTAGCAGGCTAGCTACTGTTGCTCAGTCTCACATTGAAAGGTCCTCATGTATTCAACAGAGCTTACGGAAGCAGCCGCATGGCTAACTTCCGACCGCATTCAAGGCATCAGTAGATGCAGACTTCACAAGGCTCTCCACAGCTCGTACCAGCGTGAAGTAAATCTTCAAAACTACTACTTCCAACTACAGTAAGAACGAAGCCATTCCAGCAGTCCTCGCCACAACCTTCTCCGAGAATGTTCAAATCCCTCTAGCCGCCGCACATGATCTCATCTCGACGCCTTCACATAAAAGCAGGAGAAGCATCAAATAGTAGACCAGTATCAGTATCACCAAAGACTACAACGCCAGCCGCAAGGACACTCAACCCCATCACACAGGGAGTATCCTTGGCTACCACCTCGCATGTGAATCTCTGAGCTGGCACTAATGTTCATGCTTTCGATGGGCTTCTGCAGTTGAAATTGATTATCACACAAGATACGAGTATCAATTGAGCAGGCATGCAACTCGGAGATTTTGTATATCGTGTTGCGTCTCTTGTTTTGCCACAATACACGGAATCGAAGAATGAAAATATGAAGAACAGAAAGCTGAACTCACTGGTTGAGAGGTCGTGATTGTGATGCTTGGATTGTTTGCAGATGATGGCATGAACTTTGGTGCTGGAGATTCTCTGGATATGCTGGTCTCCATGTTGATAAACGTGTTGGAAACAGAATCACAGTTATGGTGCTTGGCAGGTAGGGCGGCTGAGAGAAGTGGTCGTGAACGATCAAATGGTATCCAGAAGTAAGATACTATTTGATATCATTATAAGTTATCAATGGTTAGGTATAGGTACACCCCTTGACTCATTCATTCTTGCTCATTGTGCGTTGGCGCTTGTGTATAATTTGTTTGTGCCTAATCACTCGGACTCACCATATTTTCCAAGATACGAATGAAGCAACTACTTATACTATCCACTCGGTGACATGGTAGTCTCATCCTCATACATACTTTTGCTCGTATTGAATTACGTAGAATCAACCAGTAACTTCCCAAAGAGAACCAGTATTCCGTGATGTTGATCTTCACGACGGTAATAAGCGAGTCCAAGTAAATTGAAGGATGGCTTTCAGATAAATGTTCTTGATCTAAGTCATAGATTAAAATAAGGAATCAGCCCATTTTCGATGTGTGAGACCTCTGTAATAATTTTAGAGCTCTGAAACGGCCATCAGTTAGTGATTTCGTAAGTATGGTCGATTTTGAGATCCACTTGATTCGTCGGCAAGTCTTCGGCACGTTTTGACTTCTGCCCTTCCTTACAACAGACACACGCCGACAGACGACTCCACGACGTTGAAACGCCCTTCCAATTTCTCAACCGCAAATTTCTCATTCACCTCTTCTTCAGAAACACTCTCCATAGGACTTTTAATTCACCATACATCCACAGTTTCCGACGTCTAAACCTACCTTTGAGCTCATCACAAAATCTACCCCGCACTCCTGACAACCATCATTCACGCAGCGACAACATCAACATGGTACTCAAAGGCATCTCACCTCTCATCTCCCCGTCTCTTCTCAAGATATTAGCGGAAATGGGACATGGCGATGAGATTGTGCTCGCTGATGCTCACTTTCCAAGCCATTCAATTTGTGGGCCAAATGTACCTGTTGTAAGAGCCGATGGTAAGTCTGGATTCTTCTTGTTTACATAGGACGGTAATGAGTCATACGGAGGATCTAGGGTAAATTGACTGTTAATGACAAAGGTACTGACAATGATGTAGGTATCTCAGCATCCGCTCTCCTCGCAGCAATCATTCCACTGTTTGAACTCGACACGTATGGCGAGACTCCAGTCATGATGATGGAAGGTACTTATCCTGCCTCAAGCCATTGGACGCCCCCTTGAGTCACAATTCTCATTGACTGACAAGCCAAAAGTCGTACCAGGTGACACGTCCGACCCCGAAGTAGAGACTTCCTTCAAAGCTTCCCTGGCAGCCGGCTATACAGGCGAGATTCTCAAAATCGAGCGTTTCGCTTTCTACGAGCGAGTCAAGCAGAAAGCTTTTGCGGTGGTAGTTACAGGCGAGACGAGGAAGTATGGGAATGTGATTCTGAAGAAGGGTGTTACGCCAATTGCGTAGGTACACTCAGGGAGTAGTTGAAAGTTGCAGATGTTTGTGGGTCTCTCACTGGGATTTGACAAGGGTAGGTGAGCGGCAAGAATGGAAAGTTTTATGTCGGTATAGAAAGTGAGCTATGCACAAAGCTGATACATACGACCATAGACTGAGGAGACACTGGGCATCCCGTCCGCTCTGCCATACATAAGCCTCAGATCGGTGGATTAGTAGTTGGGTGGGTGACCACCAGCGAATACCCACTGTTGTATGTTTTTTTTCTCTTTTTGCTCCCGTCTTGCTGCCGATGCCAGCGAAAACCGTGTTCGTTACAAGTGTCTGTCTGGTTGATCTTTCGCTTGGCGTCCGAAAGAAATAGGAAGCTCTTAGCAGAGAAATTTGGTAAGGGCAGGAGATTTTTCGAAAGATCAAACCAGGAGCGCAACGCATCAGCTACATTTGTCTTCGGCTCCATCAATGAGTCCAGTTCAAGACTTCTCAAATCCTCAATCTCTAGAGCCAGCCGAAGTCACGATCGCCTTGACCAATTCCCCTGCCATGAAATTGAGATACCTATGCTGAATTTCCAGAGGCATAACAAAACAGTCACAGCTAGATCGCAGTGATTGGCGGCGTGCACGCCTCCTCTTCCACGAAACCCCTTCCCACTTGAGTCTCGACGGCTGACAGTATTCAACTTCAATGCCCGGTGGAAGAACAATGAGTATTGGGTATATATCTTTTATTTCATTCCTTTCTATGACCAACGTCAAAGCATCCAAGCTACACCAAGGCAAAGATACCTATCCCGCCCACCATCCATCCATCAATAATCAATCACATACATTGAATAATATACATATGTTATCCACCATCTAGATCCCCATGCATCTGCCCTGTCAAGTCGTAGAGACTTATAACCATAGTACCCATTCTTCCAACGCCGCCCAGATCCAATCCAATTCAAATGCAAGTTCAAATCCAACATAAGGAAACATACACATGTAATGAAAGTGCGAAGTCGTGAAGAGTTCAGACCATGGAGATAGTCTAACCAAAACTCTGGTCGTAGTTCTCACCCAGAAAAGCAGCGGCATAGCGAGTTACGTGTCCATGGAGTAAGTAGGCGTGTGTTGGGTAGTCAAGCTGTCGCAACTCGGAGGAAAGACTTGATTGCGAGGCTGGTGCCCAGCCTCCAGACACTTGACAAGCATGCCCCATTCGTCGCTCCACAACTCAGAGAAAGCTGTTGATCGCGCTGGCATGATGAGGGTCTGGAGATGCCGAGATCGAAATGCCTTCGTCGCAGCATGTCGGTCCGACCGTCAACATCACAATCCGGAGAGAATCCCCTCGCAAGCGAACTCCCAAAACACCACCTCCCTTCCTTCCTCATTCACTGACCCCTCCCATCTCTCATCTCTCATCATCTCAAACCCTCCCCAGATCTACCGACCAGGCATCGTCCTCCCCGTCGTATCACCCCTCCAGATCTTCACAAAAGCCGCGATGCCAATTCCCACGAACAGCAGGCAGATCATGCCTAGTACCATGGGGAGAGTGAAGAAATCGCCGATGGCGGAGCGTTTTTGGATGTGTGAGGTATGGTGGAGGAGGTCTCGTGGGTTGAGGTTGAGGGAGTCAAGGTTGAGGGCTGGCATTGTGAAGTTATTTTGGTGTAATTGTGTCTGGAGAAGTAGTATGGAGGTTGTGACTCGTATGCAAAGTGGAAGTGAACTGAAGAAGATGAATGCAGGTATGAAGAGAACCAGATATCGGAAGGAATGAAAAGACTGTATTCAAAGTTTGCAAACGAGTGACTTTTATCTCTGTATCTCCCAATTTGCAAGAAGGCTTAGATCCCTCTCCTCCCTCACCTCCTCGGGGCCAAGCTGCATCTTTAAGAAAGCCGCCTACCAAAGAGCCTCGCACAGCCTGCATCAAAACCGCAACTAACCCCCCTCTGGGAAATTACGAACCTCTCCATCTTGGCCTCGAGACTGGTCGGTTGAATGTAAACTCCGCACTTATGGTACATATAAGACCATACGAACTGCGCGAGATCCCCACCCACTCCCCAATTCAGTGTTGCTTAGAGACAAATAGCGTGAAGGGGAATGTATTCTCGCGTAGTTGGTAAATCAGAGATGGCTGTGTACGAAGCGAGCATGTTGTGCCGCAATTTGATGGTTAGGGGCTCGGATATGGAGTTTTAATGGGGCTGATGGCCAATGAGAGCGGGCGTTGTACGAAAAGTGGATATGCTCTTTCAGTATTTTTAGGATATCGGATCGTCGTTCAGTTCGTTCTGAAGTGCCTCAGAGCTTGATTCAGATAAGCGAGATAGCAGATAGCAGATTGCTGGGTTGATTTCTGCATCTTTCTTTCCGAAATGTGGTTGTCGATATTACGGGAAGTGTGTGAGAAGTCTGACAATTTCGACCAGTGTCATGCATATGGAGATTCGGCACGTATGCTCTATAAAAGACTCAGTGCTTGGCGTTTGCTATACAGCACAGTGCAGCATTGAGGCTCAGAAGGGGCTATGTCTGCGAAGTTCTGAGGCACAGTACCACGAGACAACTTCACAAGTCAACATAACGCAGGAGTCGTATCGTCTAGAACATGAAGTACTTCAACGTCGGAAGATCGGATATGTGAATGCACTTTGAAGAAACTTCTTGCCTGGAAGTTCCTATCCGTTAGGAACGTCGTCAAAATAAACAGAAAGTATGTTTCTTCGTATTCGCATTGTTCGAACTCGGATCCGATCGTGCGAGTCCGAGGTGTTGACTTGCTGGATGAAGCTCAAAAGATAAGTTTCCCTGCTCTTGCTATCGACATTGATAAGCAGAGAGACTCTCTCGGGGTTTGCGAAAGAGCGGAAGCTGGTGTAGGTGTATGTTTTGTTTGTGAGTTGTCGATTCTGGACCAAGCGACACGGAAAAGCTTCGAACGGAACGATGAATCAAAAGAATTTGAGCCCCACAGGGGCTTTCGCTATAGCAACACCAAGAAGAGCGCCCTACAGCCTCTCAGAGCCTCGACAGACCATCAATTGTTTCGACGAGTCTCCTGTCCAGCTTCCTCGAGGGACGAAAAGTCAGGAACGATACGAGCAAGCAAGATCGGCTTGCCGACCATAAAATCCGATGAAACTTGGAGATCACCATGTTAGTGGCTTCGGTCTGCGTGCCTCTCAGAATGTAGCAGGCTTCTGAATTGTGCCGTCGCGCTCCATGCGGGAGAGATGATCGAACAACAGCTTGATTTCTTTGAGAGTTTTCAAGTCCTCAAATTGCTCGTTGGGTTCGTTGCTCCCTAAAACGAAGTAGCATCATCCCCCCAGTGTCCAGGTCCATGCGAGACGCCCTTCACCATACATGATCTGTGAAAGCGAAAGTAATGATTTGAGCAGGAACATATAGGATGGCTTCAAGAAGACTCTCTGCGTTGAGCAACATGACGAAGAAAAAAGAGGGAAGGCTGGAAGCGGACGCATATCGCGGTGTTGAAGCAGAAGAAAGTGCTCGCGATGGAGAGAATGGATCAAAAAGAGCTTGAAAAGATGCTGTCATACCGAATTGGGAAGGAGAGGGAGATGGGATTGGTAAGAGAAGAAAGTAGAAGATAAAAGTATCTGTCTTTGCTGCGAAATTGGAAGGAGCGCATGCTGAAGCTGACGAGAACAAGTCCAAACTCACGCTGAGCTTCTTCATAGCGGTCGCGGTTGCCGAACGGAAACACATGCAAGCGGCCATTCAAAGCAGGAGGAAGCGAGATCAGGAAAGACACCAGAGGGTACCTACCACTTCATCATGAGATTGGCACAGTTGTCCTAAATTGCACAGAACGGGCGGAAAGGCAGCATCACGCCTCAGACCCAGAACGTTCTCAAGCCTAGGAAGACATGACCTTTAGAAATTTATTGCTTTTTGTAGTAGAAAGAAGTCCTATTGAAGAAGAAATCTCGACTAAATAGTTAAGTATAGTATGGTCGACGGTCTAGCCTAACAACACGGTTCCAATGTGCTGTGCCGCCGTGTCACCTCAAGATGGTTGAAGCAAACATCATCGATCATTGCTCGCTCGAGATTGCCGTACATGATGTGAGATGAGCCGCGGAAATGCTCTTAGCAACTACTCGTCGCCGTCATCGACTGAGTCGGTGCGTGCAGGAAATATGTACCAACGTTCTCACCAACCAGCTCTCCTGTTTGTAGCGTATCTAGCAAGAAGTTGGCACGAGCAAGCGAGGCAAGATTATTCCTATGTTGAAGCTATCAGCAAGTCCATTGATGCAGGCTGGTACCTGCATACGGCGAAATAGAAGGCCCGTCTCCTTTCACTCTTCCTTGTTTCCTGCCATGCAGTTATAGATACCAAGAAGGTACTGGTAATATCATCTGCATGTCGCGGCTTTCAGTATGAAGATCACAGAGCGAACTCCATATCATTTCCATTGAAATACTGTCCACTAGCCAAGCCCAAAGTATGCAGGAACCTTGAGGGCAAATCAAGTGATAGAAGGTCTAGACAGCGGGAAGCAAGCGAGTTATGAGCGCCGTGGGAGGAACCGTCGTCGATCAGGCACGAATGGCGTCTGGATATCGGTCCGTTTGGGAGTTGCTGCAGTAGTCTATGGCAACTGTCGAAGTTAGAGTTGGAATTGACATCTGATGTTTGCGCGATTTAAGGAAAATATGGAGATGTGGACAGCACTGGAGGCGGGGTACCCCACGAGGTATCTTCTCCTCTCTCACTCAGTGGTCATCTGTAGTAATGATAAGGTTTCTGATATTGCCTCGCTTGTGAGAAGTAGGTGTGAGCAGGTCGGAAGAGTGGCCGAGAGAGCTTAGGGCTGCAACAGATATTGCTGGTTCTCGGTTGTATTGTGCATGTGAAGCCGGTACTGGAAGGATTCTCGACAGGGGAAGCTGCAGGTACTTTTGGCACTTTTGACAGCGGAGAAGATCCAGGTCTGGGAGAGGTTCTTCCGGAGGCCGAAAACACCGAAATATTTGTTTGATACCAAGGTCGTTAGTGGAGTGGTCGTGGAGACAAGTCAGAAGGTGTACTTCCAGTGCTGTCTTCTGATGATCCTGCTTTTTCCCTTGAGACTTATCGCATGTGCTTGTAGACGGAGACACATATGAACCCCCAAAAAGCGTGAGATTTGGAAAGAGATGAAATACTTCCCCTCTACTTTTTTATTTCACTTCAACTTTCCAGCAGCTCGCTTGAGACGCACATGAAAGCCTCCAACCAACCAAGCCATCGTCAACAGATAGCGGCCAACCTGCATGCTCTTTCCCCAGACTTATCAAGTTCAAGACAAGCGCAAAGCCAAATCAAGCCTCGTCACCGTGCACCTCCACACTTTCAGTATCATCTCCGCATTTCATGCTGGTGACTTCGGTCCTTCTCTGCCCCTGTCGCCAAATGTACCTAGACACTTACCCGTAATGGGACAGGCTTTGCATGTGTTTGATCACATGACCATGGCGTGACATTGAGCGGACAAGAAGATGCCTTGTGTTGGAGGTGCTCGATATTGCTTGACCGAAACGAGAGAGGTAATGGCCTGACGTATTCGATGCAACTGACAAGAAGAAGGTGGTGTGCTTGTTGATGTATAAGCAGGAGCGCTAACGAGAACGACTTGGCAATTCCAGTTACGATTTGTCTGTTGTTCAACTTCAAGCTCGGTTCGCCGGTTATTCGGATACCTGTGGCCACTGGACTAGGTAGCCAGACGGATCCGACTCAGGTAAAGGAATGGCCAAATCATGCGATGCATCATAGCGGGAAAGGCTCGATCCGGCGCTGGTGATAGGTACATTTTCGTATGTACCTCGTACAGACCATCACACCATAGTTTGGCTGGTCGGTGAGGAAGAAAGTACCGTCGCACCAAGTACCCAACTGTACGTACGGCTGCAGCTCAAACGGATGATGGAATGATTCAAGTCGTGAAGCAGAGGTGGTATCTGCTTGTTTGCACCTCTTCGATGTTGATCTGCCGCTGCTGACAGGAGGACCAAGATGAGATGAGATCAGATGCACTGCGATCTGAAAAGACGGGATCTTCCACGCAAAAGCAGAAAAAAGTCAAAATGCCGTAGTATCCATAGTTCCTGTCATCTTGTCATCGTTCCTCGTGGATGATGGACGGAACCTGGAAGAGAGACGGCACCAGAAGCCAAATGGAAGACTCGAAGAAGGATTTGCTTGGAGAAACAGGGCAAGTCCTTGCGGGGCGTCAGCTCTTGAAGATGCGCTAAGGCTGAGTTGGACTTAGCGCAAAAATCCATAGGCGTCTCCGGTTGGCTGAAGGAGGGAGAAGCAGGAGGTGGAGTGGAAACCTCACGAATCGTGGTGAGGAGAGCGGCATCTTGAAGTGATGCGATGATGACAGAGGTCAAGCCATTTCTTGTCGTCCTGCTTTGCCTTGCAAGTGCCGAGGGTAGGAAGAGGCAGTTGTTTCCACAGCGAGTTTGTGTTGTGGTGCGCTGTGGTGCGCTGCAGGCCAAGTATCGTGAGCTGTTGTACAAGGGGGGAGCAGAAGAGCGGAGTGGAGAGGGATTGGTGGCGCGTTCTGTGACGCTTACAGTACCGGCATCAGCATCTCGACTTGGACTGCTTGCGTATTCCGAGTGAGGATGAAATTGATCGAGTGATTGATTTGTTGACAGGCAAATGCAAGTGCCGTGTGAAGGGATCGAAGTTTCGGGATATCCTGGCGAAGGAAACATACCTCCTTCAAAAGTGCATCACAAAAGTCCTCACCAGTGTCTTGAGGATTTCAAGGGGCGGGCATTCCTTCACTTATGGACAAGGAACGACCTGATGGCTGAAATGCATCATCAATGCAAAGTAACAAGATGAAGCTGGAATGGGAAGGCCAGTGAGGTACAACAGCAGCTTTCAGCCAGATCAATTCGATGAGGCTGCTGACAAAACGAGGCCAGACAAGGCGAAGCAGGCAAGGTATGCTGCGGTTCGTCTGCTACGTTACGTTACAGGGCGACTCGATTTCCCAGATCAGACAGTGTATCGCAGCGTGTCGTGTGAGGTGGACGTGGTGTTGTTGGCCACAGATCATGCCAAATTATTGCATTCCACTTCTACAAGATTAATAAGGTACGTACCATACGTACGAAATTTGAATGCCGACCTTTAATACCGTGGCAATTACAGAGGGGCCGGTTGCTTATTTTCTGGGGGCAAATGACAGTATTTTCCAGCGTGTTCTTCCATTTTTCAGGCATGTTTCTAGGGCATCGGCTCTCTGAATGCACTGTATTCGATGTCTTGGTGGTGTTTGAATCAGTGTGTCGGCTGTATTGCGACCAGATGAATCGTTAGTGTTCTTCGATTGTTCTGTGATCGACTGGTTCCATGGTTCGACACCCGATGGTGCTCCCGCCAGTCACCGTCCAACCACAGTCTCGGTGCCCTAGGGAATAAGGATAGATATAATACTTGTACAAAACAGTACATGTCTATCGGGTGAGGGAGGCTCGAGAGGATAGTCTGGATGGATCTCAAAATGAAGAGTATGTGATGTATATGTGATGTATCAAAGTACTCTTCGGGCATATCCTCAGTTTGATTTGCTGGTATTGGCATGATTAATTACTATTGATGGCTGTAGTGACCCAGTGGCTGGCTCAACGCTCACTGTCAGTGGTCAGCTCAGGCGGCAGCCAGTGCAAGTGCAAGTGCAAAATGCTCTAACCTCGAAATCGCCTCGTCCGGTGGCCTCACTCGCCTGGTCAGGCACTCGTGCCTCTGGTGGTGCCGGTGCGGTGCCAGTACTCAGTAGTCTTGGCGATTCCCTTCAAAGTCCGTCGCTGCCCTTCAACCCACCCATCCCTTCCCCTTCTCTCCTCCCATCGTCCCGGGTCCCAGTCCCATCGACAGTCGATCCACATTTTGTCTTCAAACCTCTTCCCTCCATCTCTTCCCTTCCCTCCACTCAAATCTCCTCACCTCCTAAACCACTACCTACTAATCATCCAAAAATATATCCTCTGTTTCTCAATCTGCTCGCATCACTGCTTGCCCCGAAACATCTCTGCGCCCGTCCCTGGTACTGCTGGCCCAATAACACAGGCCTGCTCACTCCTATTTCTCAACCCCCGCACTTCTGGAAATGAGCGTCCCGTCTCCGCCCTTCCTTCATATACGGACCGAATAACTCCAGACTCCACGCAGAACAACCTTCGCCCACTCCACTACTACCCCATACTCAGTACTGTACGTCGAAGCAGATCAACCTTTAATCAATCGAGTATCGCTGGTCCCTCGTCGGTATCGCCTTGCCCTACTGCCATACAACGTTTCGTCCGTCGCGTTGAGTCGAGTCGTTGAGTCGAGTCGTTGAGTCGAGTCGAGTCGAGTCGATCGATCAGGCCGAAGGGGTCAACCGCGACGATTCTTCACCCGTCATATCCATCGCCCGCCATGTCTACCTCGGTCAAGCGGGCGTGCGACGCATGTCATCGTCGAAAAGTCAAATGTGATGGCATCAATCCGTGTCGCAATTGTTCCTCAGCCCAATTATCGTGTACCTACCACGCCATCCCGCAGAAGAAGGGGCCCAAGGGGTCGAGAGCGAAGGTCATCAGCGAACTGCGAGAAACACAACGGCAGAGCACCCTCTCCTCGAAAGTAGCGAATCGATTGAACGGAATCAATAGTCCACCATGTAGCCCGACACTCACCCCTACCCCAGGTCTCCTTACGAACGACATGATCAAGGAATGCATCGAATTTTTCTTCGCGAATATGTATCCCACCCTACCCATTCTACACCGCGGTCGATTAGAACAACAAGCGATGTACGCAGATCAGAACGTCGACACATACTGTCTTTTGACATCGCTTTGCGCCTTCATGATGATTCAACCAGGAATGGGAATACCAGGCGATCCTCTCGGACTTGACAGCCTACCTGGCGCAAACCTCGTGTCCGGGAACTTGTTGATGGAGGAGACATTGAGAGTCAGGAAATCTTACGATCATCTCGAGACCCCGACTTTAAATAGTCTGGTCACCAGTTTCTTCCTGTTCGGATGCTATTTTGGTCTAGACTTGCACAATAAGGCTTGGTTCCATCTGAGAGAGGCGACGACCTTGGCTCATATCTTGAACATGCAGAAGGAAGATACATACGTTCAATTTGATGTTGTCGAGTCGTCAAGAAGACGAAGACTTTATTGGCTTCTCTTCGTCACGGAGAGGTAGGAACACTGGTCGGGAGACTTAATAGCTTGCTAACATTGAACAGAGCATATGCACTCCAACGACATCGTCCTCTCTCATTACAGGCAACCATCACTCTTCCAACACAGACCGATGATCCAACCGATGCACAGGCACATCATTTGAATGGGTTCATACATCTCGTCAACCTTTTCCGACCATTCGACGAAGGCTTTGTTGCTCTCTGGAACAAAACCCGAACCGATTGCTCTCCAGCCTACCTTTCCGCCCTTCAGAAGCAACTGAACGATGCGTTACCTACGTACCTCAATTCTACCGAGAACCAGACGGCCGATTTGAGAACCAGTCAGCAATGGTTACGCACCATGGTATGGCAATTGAGCATCCAAAACGGGTGTTTGAGCTCTGGCAATGGTGATCCAAGCATGACCTTCCAATATCCTGTTGATATTTCTCGGGATCTTATTGGGATGACATCTCAATTCTCACAACAAAGCATGGAGGTTCACGGCATCGGACTTGTAAGCTGCAGCAAGTAAATCCTTGTATATCTACTAACAAATATAGATTGAAAAGCTTTTCGATGTCGCTTGCTCTCTTACCGACGTCCTTTCACTTCTTCCACCAAACCCCGACCCATTCCAACTTGGGCCCCGGGACTATCTTCATGATTTCATGACCCTTCTTTCCGTTCTTCGCAATGGCGACCACCGTTTCTTACCTCTTCTCTTGGCCAAGGTCAACGACGTTTTACCAAAGCTTGTCAACCCAATGCTTCAGACTGTACCAGATACCCCGGCTAATATGTGTGCTGATGTCGACATCTTCGATGGCTTTGGTAACGCTGGCATTGGAGTTGCATCCAACTTCCCAGGATACAATGGAAATGGTACCAGCGGAGGCGAGTTCAAGATGGAGCCTGACACCGATTTCAACGGAAATGCAATCTCCGGCATGCCACAATATGACAGGAGAATCGAAGAGCTAGGTTCGCCTATCAACGATAACAGCGATAACAGCACTTCCTTCACAAGTCCATCTGTTATGCAAAGTCCAATGGAATACGCTGGGTTGGGAGACTACGGCGGATTCCCAGATATGAACGCCAACAGGATCAACAACAACGTGGGCGTCCACAATCACACAGGCAATTTCGGAGAAGGCGTTGGTGGCGGTGGAAGACCTCTGGACTTCAAAAGGGAGTTCGAGGGGACGATGGGATTGCTAAGCCAACATCGACAACCGATGATGGCAAATGGTATGGAAGCAGTCAGACGACCGCCGTTACGACAAAATAGCGGCAGCAATTTCGGCATGCAGATACCGAGGAGTGTGCCGGACCAGTTTCGGCATTTACAGAGGGCGAATAGTGGCGGAAGTGTAGATATGGTTGGAGGTGGTGGTGAAATGCCCTTTCGATGAAATCGCTGAGTCGGAATTGTTACCAGCCGTAGCTGAAGGCACGTCGAGTTCAGATGTCTCGAGGGCACTCCCTCGGTAAACACCACTTCCGGCTGCCCGCAATCGACAGCTCCCAAACCATGGAACGAATGCTACCTTCTAGAACGCCTACAAAACATGTGTCTAGTCACACGACAGACACAAATTCCTGGGTAACGGGAACAACAAAACAGTATCACGTTTCAGCGTACTACTTTCGGCGTATAATTCGGGCATCCAAGGACACGGATCGGAGGGAAATGAAATGGAAAGGATTGGGAAAGAATCTAATCGGCGTTCGGGGTATCCAGTAGCATATGATTGATATCGCTGTCATCTTTTCGATGTGATCGGTCATCTTCGCTGCGGTGCATCTTGTTAGCTTGCATGTTGACAGATAAAGGAACGGGAAGTACGGACGTATATATGTTGGAATGAATCATATTAGCCTACTCATCTTGCCTCGGCTTTCCCTACTTTCCTACCTGGTGAATAGATGGTTCGTGGGCTCATGTAATGTCGTCCAACAGCTTCTAGTCAAGCGGACTCTTGTCTGGATTTCTCCAGCCTCCTCTCTTGCATTTTCCACGAACAGTATATACCTCTCCACTTTGTGCGTCACGGGTTCATCTCTCATTCAATGATCATACAGTACCTCCTATCCCACTCTTCTCCTCGCTTTTCACTTCTCAGCTGACCAGCCAACTCAACGTACATCCAGCATCTCCACATCTCCACACCTCCCAACCTCTTCACCTGTGCTGCACGGGAATTAAGGAAGGAAGTTTCCTTTCTACAGACAAAATGAAAGGTCTGTCTTCTCATAGTCACTCCCGAGCGAGACTATCCCATCCAATCCCATCCCATCTATCCCATCCCATCTCTCTCCTCCACTTTGCACAAACTCTTCCATAGGCTCAGCTCCATAGGAAAGGGGAGAAAAGAAAAGAGATTTCGATTTGCCCAACCCTCCATCCAGCGTGACATGACGACCGTCTCCTCCCTCCCTCATCCACTATCGTTTGTTTTTTCAATTTCGAACTTCTCTGCTAGCCAACAACTGAACGCTTCGAGCGCTCGCTAGTCGCGCATATTTCCCACTCCTACCCACCTATACGTGCACTGTACTAACTATCTTCCTGTCACCTCTTCACCTACAGTATAGGACTCTCTCAACTATATCTGCGTTCCGTTATAGCGCTATTCCTGGTCGCTACTGTCCGCCGACGTAGACGCCGTTGCCAAGTCATACGTTGTAACAGGTGCAAGGTGTATCCTCCTCCAAACAATGGTGGGTGGTAAGCGAAGTCGGACGCAACGGAACAGCTTCATGCCTGCTTAGAAGCGCGGTAGTGTCCGATTTCCATTTTGTTCAGTGTGTGTGCATCGCTTTCCAGCTTGGTTATAGCGGTCGGCGGTCGCAGTATGGCGTGATCGGGTGAACTGAAAGACAATGTTTTGCATGAATCTTCCATAAATAAGCAGAAGCGAAGCGAGAGTGGCTGATTATGTACTGCATGTGGAAATGTTTCGACTTTCAAGTATTCTTGTGGAAAATATGTGGGAGTTGCGGAGAGGTGATTGCTGCCCAACGTTTCTTGTATTGCAATGTGTTCTTGGAATAGATCTTTTGTTTCAGCATGAGTTTGTTTCTTCACCGCACTTTCTGGCGGCAGTATTCTTCCTTGGAGAGTATGGGTGTAGGAGGTTGGTGATGAATTGTGGAGGGAGGCTTAATGGTGATATTATAGATGGGGAACGAACACGTCAAGTTTTCTCCGAGAGAAGCCAAACTTTCGGAGGGAGATCGGATGACTGAGAGAGGTTGAACCGAATTGCGCCATCGATCGCTTTATTCTACAGCGCTCAGATGGGGTTCAGTTGAGATGGGTCTTGATTTGTTTGTTGATGGGGTCGGGGCTGGAAGTGACGACGTTTTTCGGATGGAGGCTGGCATCAAGAGCGACAGCGACAGCCGATAAAAATATGCAACGAACACGAAGACCGACAAGCCGGTCTCAAATTATCGCTTCCTCTTCGGTCGAGAGTTTGAGAGTACGAATAATGAATGAATGATCACGCCACACACCACCGGCCACTCAAGCAATCCGATATCCGTCAACCGCCACTGCCGTGTCCTGTACTGTATGAACGTGCAAGCTTTGAGTTTCCAATGCATGCAGCCAGCCATCTGATCTTCTTTGAGTAAGCGATGTCATGCAGAGTGGCAGAGCCTCAACCAGGACCTTCCTGTTACTTGAGATCGCGGTGAGTTTGATTCTTGAGTCGGGGCTCCGCTCCGCTCTGCTCTCATCGGACCGGTCGTTTTCCTCACCTGGCCAACATATCGTAACACCATCATATCCATGCCTGAGAAGGTAAATGATAGCCGAGGAGAGCGCTTTGTGACCTGGCTAGAGTTGTATACTCCGTGAAAGTACAGATTACAGTACTGTAATATCATAGAAGGCGACTCACGCGATCTGCAAGTAATCAAGCGGTGTATCATCATCGCTCCACACCTTCGCAACTCGATTACAACGATGCTGCATGGAAGAACAACAGAAAAGAGATGGAAGAGAAGGGATGAGGGGTGACAGAAATGAGGGTCCAAAGTTTGTATTGTGGGTATTGTCCGTCGCGAGACAGGGAGTGGCATGGTGCGACAGGCTGGACAGGACCCCGGATCTACGCATGAAACAAAGTTAAGAGGTGGATGATGTCATTCTTTCTTTCTGGTCCTCGCTCATCTTCATCTTTTTTGATGAAGGCTGTGTTGAGGTTTGAAGGTGGAGAAGGGATGAAGGGGTCTGAAGCTTTTCCACTTCGGCTTGGAATGAATGATAAATGGGGTTGTTGGCGGGCTCGCTTATTGAGGGGTCCTCCTTGTTGTTGGAGAGAAGAGGGAGGTGGCTGTGGTGGGTCGTGGAGGGATGAGGAGATGCGTATGACATCGCTGGAGGGGTAGATGCTGGTGAGGTTACGAGGAGGGGTCGGTGAGAGGAAGAGTGTTGGAGGGAGGTATAAGAGGTTCGTGTCAGTCGTTCGTGGGCAATTCTCCGATTTTGATATGTTCGATACTAAATGTTTGATCAGACGACTTTCTCCCGAGAATCTCAGACTTCGAGGACAGAAAACAAACAGAATCGACATATACCAACGATATACCAACGATATATCAACGAGTGCTAGTATCTGGAAAGGAAGGACTAGCAAGAGTTACTGGAGCAACACTCGTACCACAACGAAGTGAACAAGGGCTTCGCCGTTTCGACTCTACTTCTCTTCTCCAAGATCTGAAAAGACGCAGGCCTCAACAAATATCCTACAAAAATATCTCACCAGATACACACAACCATGGCGGACGTGGCAGTAGTCCCTTTCCAACCAGCAACAGTCAACACTGCACCACCCTCACCAGCATCCTCAGCATCCTCCACCGCCCTCGCTCCCCGGCCCGTCCAGCTCTCGCCATCTGGACTCTGGAAGCCAACTCCGACACTCAAAGATAAAACAAGCACTCAGAACTTCTCTCATCCAATGGCTCTGCCTACACCTCCAGCCTCGGCCGCTCTAACGCCATCATCGACATCAACGGCTGTCGCAACCATACCAAGATCTACACCGACTCCTACATCGCTGCCGACCAGACTCCCAAGTCTCAAGACCCCGACATCAACCCAGACACAAATCACACCCACCACACCCCGCTCCATCCTCAAACCAGGCGACATCCACCCAGCCAACAGACCACCAGCCTACTCACCCACAACCTCATCGACATCATCCAGCTCCTTAAATTACACTTCGAAACCCAAGTCCCAACTCAAATCATCACAAAATGCCACTAAGCGACGCTCACGAGGCAAATCAATCAAGGAAGGTGCATTCTTCGCCTTCGTACTGCTACCACTCAGTTGCTGGTACACTCGAGGTGGGAAACGTCTAGGTGCCGCTAGCGGTCCACCTCCACCACAGAGTCTGGAGTATGGCACTACAGGCGGGAAGAGGAATGTGATAGAATGGGATGCCGATGAAGATGACGAAGAGGTCCTAGTCGCGGAGTATGAAAGAAGGGGGAGAGCGGCCACAGCGTCAGCTGCAGCGTTGCCGGAACTCAGGCGGCCAGTCTATGGACATGGGAGGAAAGACAGTTTTGGACAGGTTGCAGCTACAGGGATGAAAGGACAGGTCATTGCTAGGAGGGAGAGTTTCACTGCGCCTGTACCGCCGGGTGTCAGTCTTCGTGGGGGTGGGCATGGGAGGAGTAATAGTTTCAGTAGTGTGGGTATGCGTGGGAGAGGGGATGGAATGGGAATGGTGGTTGCGAGGAGAGAGGTTGCAGATTATGGTATTGATAGGGGCCCTGATGAGTGGGATTTGGAAAGGGAGAGGGAGTTGGCCAGAGAAGCGGAGTTTGAGAGGTTGAGGTTGAGTAGAGCGAAGAGTAGGACCGGGAGTCCAGTGCCGTTGAGGAGGAGGAGAAGTGAGGTCTGAGTTTCATAGATTGGATGGAATTGCATTGAGTGTTAATTTGAGGATCTGCACTGGAGTTTGGAGGGTATAGAGATGCGAAAAGCAGACCATGCGTGGAACGCAATAGTAGGCCGCTACATCAACGTACATATGGAGAGAACTTGTATCAGTCATCGGCTCATGTCTCAAGAAACCTGCTTTACTTTCAATATGTCTCTCACCACCACTTCTCACTCAATACCCTCTTCCCGTCCATCCCCTCCGCCTTCACAGCCGACTCCACAAACCGATCTGTCATTCCCGGGACTCCACAAACATAGACCACCGTGCCATCTCTATCCCCTAAATCACCCAATGCATCCTCTAAATCCCGTTCGTCGATCCTTCTCCTCTCCAACTTCACTCCCTCTGACCCCTGTACCTCTCCTCCCCTTTTCCCCGTCACGAATAATTTCAATTCTCCTTCTTTGTCTAGCAGCTTGAAGATGTCTCGTAATCGAGAAAGGAACAGAATCTCCTCATTCCGACCCTCGCTGTCAGACGAACTACGAACCGAATACAGAAAAATAACGTCAAAGCCTAAGTTTCCTCCCTCAACACCGCCTGTCTTTTTCTGCTCAGCAATAACGCTAAGCATACTGATCAACGGATTGATGCCCACGCCACCAGCTATGAACACCACTCTTTTCAAGTTCGAGGCCAGAAGAGGAGGCGGCCATGTGAAAGACCCGCCAATCCGGATCCCGAGTTGGCTATTGAGGATCTGGGAGGTAGGTTGCCAGAGCCAATGTGCTGGTGTTGGCAAATACGAGGTTTTGTATGAGGGAGATGGGAAAGGAGGACGCTGGATGGCGAGTTCGAGGTAGGTGCTTGAGAGTGATGGTGTGGAGGTTAAAGTGAAACCTCCTGGAGAGGGGAGGGAAGGGATGTGGAGGTCAACCCATTGGCCTGGTTGGAACTAGTTATGAAACATGTAAATACTCAATTATCGATTTGAGAATTCTCTACGTCGGTCTGCTTCTGCTTTATATCTCTTTCCAGACTTGAAAGATCGAGAAACGACGCCCTTCGAACTCAGGGAGGCGAGCAGTGGGTGAGGAAAGAAGTACGTACCTGAACAGGCTCTTTCTCAACGGGAGTCAAGCGCAAAAGCCGGATCGTGGAATTTATTTGGGTGATCTGCGATAACATCACGGGGTGGAGATCCTGCATTGATGTTAGCTTGAGACCAGTCGAAGAGGATCATGAAGTCGCTTACGTTATCCCGTGGTTCGGCTGCAGTTCGCTCAATGTGTGGTACTGATCCCTTCTCTTGAGCGGCCATGGCTCGGGTGAAGCATCGATATAAGGAGCGGTGACTTGAAATACGAGGTCTCGCTGATCGAATCATGAGTGCTGGTTGATGATGGATGAAAGTCAAGGAGGCGAGGAGCACTGGTGGAGATGATTCTAAGCGAGAGTGCTTGGGAGGCTAAACTCTGTCTTGATGACAACACTAGCATTCTGGTCCAGGGAGGCCATCAATTTCAGGAGGGAAGTTCGGATCTCGGACGGTGAGAATCGATTCTAACTTTCATAGGTAAGAGCAGCTTCAGAGAACTTTGAGGTTGGTGCATGTGCATCACGTGACGATGGCCCTTTTGCAATGGGTTTGTTGTTCCTGATGTTGCACAAGTCTAGCGAGATCATCGCAAAATTCAGATGGTGGGCTCTAATCCAGGCCAAAGATAGCTATCTTTGCGCCTGCCGTGGTGTGCCTCTTTTGGCCGGAGTACAGTCTACCCCGCTACTCCCCACTCCTTCCTCGGCATGCAAAATGAACTCACTACCCTTACTCCTTGAATTTCGCATTTGTCTGTTCTCATCTTCCCGCCCCCTTCTTGACTCTTCGTCCTTTAAAGCATCATGCCAGGTTGATACGAGCTCAATGCCACAGATCGGAGCTCACCGACTTAGTACTCTTCTTCTCGAAGTTCCCCGGCCTGCGAGGCTGTGACGAGACTGCTCGTTATATACTAGATCTTTCTTCTTCATCGTATAACCTTTTATTAAGCATGTACTGAGCCTATGAGGATGAGGCTACTGATGTTCGATGGATGAAAGTCGTATTCGAAGCTCTGATGTGGGACCCCACGGAATAATATTTCCGCCGTTCTAGTTGCAACCTTGAAATACCCTAATGAAGTAGTTCAGGTCGAAGCAACACTTAGATTAAACCCTGTGGGTAAGCTTGTATGTGAAGCGAGTTGAAGCCTTGCCGCGAAATCGAGTATGTTAACCATCTCGATAGAAACGATAACATTGTGTTGTTGAAGCGTAACTACCAAAGGCATCGCATGAGGACTAACTAGAAAGCCTGAATAGAAAACGAAACATTTCTCAGATTTGGATCAAACTGCCGCTTGAAACGAGCTCGCTTAATTGTAAACATGCCAACATCAATTGCTAGATTCGAAGCTCGAACTCGTGCTACGACCCATCCAGTGCATCTGACCGCTAAAGTGAACACAAACACACCTGTTCTTGAGGATCATCTTAAATCATTATTGAACAAATTGCTTGCTTCTGAACACCATATTTGCTGCTACTTTAGTCCAGTCTTTCCAGAAAGTCTCACGCAAACACTTGGACAGATTGCCAACGTTACAACGTACAATGAGCAAAACTTGATGAGTAAGGATGAAGATCAACCTCAAGAAATATCAAATTATAATAAAGTCCTTTGTCCTCCCTTGACTTTCAACATCATATCAAGAATCCACATCTCATCGGCACGACCCCCCGACCCTTCAAGCCACGAACCAAAATATCTTTTTCGGTTATACCAAAGAATCATTCTCGTCTAAATGCCTCCTATGGTATCGAAACAGGCTCCGGCTCAAGCACCGATGTCTACCGCCGCTTCAAACGCTGCAATGATGACCTCCCCGCCCGTAAGTTTCCTCTTTCACTCCCGAGAATTCCTTCTTCCTTGAACCTTGAAAACTAGGAGAGCTGCTACTAACAGTGGTCCCTGTCATAGAAGCCCACTGAAGCCATGAACAGCAACTCGGTTCCCCATTCCGACCAGGAGATGAGTATGCGTGGCGGAGGCCTTTCAGAATGCTGGCAGTTCTGTTCTGCGAATTTCTCCTGCTGTACTGGTCCTGGAGGGGATCTCTATCCTCTCTGCTGAACCTCTGAATGTAGAAGCTCTTACATCCATTGTGTACCTAAGATAATTCGAGGTGGAAGCTTGCAGCCGGGGCCAGACTCCAAAGCACTTTCTGAGGTCGACAGTGGACTTCTGGAGAAACGCGAAGAGAGCTTATTTGTGATTATCCGACATTGGCGATGTTGGTTCATTGTTGTTGTCGTCTCAACAGAGAGAGTTTGAAGCCTGATGTTTACTGTAGGCAGCTCGGAACTGCAAGCAATATAATTCGCTAATTGTCTAACGGTCGGTATATCTACCTGACAATCGCTCTGAGGTGTACAGCCGAGTTCACATTCGACTGTCTGTCCAATGACTTTATCTTCCAAATATTGCCGGTTAACGATCATGACTCTCTCGCAATGAGTGAGTGGAGGTTGACATCACCTGGGTCAGGCCTTTTTGCTCTTTTCTGCAAAGCGATATGGAAATAGGTGTATCACGGTTATGGAGTAAGCCTTAAAGAATGTGGAGCTCGCAAGTACATGGTGAAAACTGAACCTCAATAATCATTTTTTCCCCTATATGCAGGATATGCTGGACTCCAAGGGGACAAAAGGAACCAAGGCCTCCCGTCTAAACATCAAATAAATTCAACACCTGCTCAGCTGCCGGTCTCGTCAGGCCCGCTATAACATCAATAGCCGTCTGCGTGGTATTCGCATACAACAACGCATTTCCCAGCGGGAACACCCAGGGACAGCTGAAATCATAGTCTGCAGGCGATCCTATATTCGGGCCCGTTCGATTCTCGTATGCCAATCTCACAAGCGTTTTCGAGTCGGGGTTATATTTGGGCCATCCGTATCTGAAAGAGCCTGAGTCAGCATTTGGTCCTCATGGTCAGAACAATATCGTGGAGAACAATACTTACTTCTTCAGACCTCTCGCAGGATCCTTCACGAACGCAGCCCAAGCACCTTCCATATAATCTCCTATCCTCTGCTGCTCTGTCGTCCTCCCAGTAATATTCTGTACATCGAGATCAGCGCCGAAAACCATCGGTATTTCTGAACCATGCCATGCTCCTGAAGGTGGCGACGTCGACAGCGCCAGGTTTGGAAAGTCGCCAAAATAGTGGTATCTCCAAGTCGGGACTTTGATAGCTGCAGCTTTTGCGCGGAGCGAAATCCCGCAGTTGAATATGAATAGATTTTGGAGTTTCCAGAAGCTGGGAGGGTAGGTTATTCCGCGAGCACCGTATGTGACCTCGAAGAGACCGGCTTCGTTGTCGTTGTTGCCGATTAGATATGGTTTACGTATCACTTTTCCCGCTGCTGCGCGTTCGAGATTGTCGGAGAAGGCGACGATATTATCGACCGTTGGTCCAAAGGTAGTGGGTATAGCAGAAACGGCCCTGAGTATCGCGGTTTGATTCTGCGATCGCATGCAGGAGAGGACAGTGGTGTCGGTAGAGTTTGAGGATGCGCAACCTAGAAGCGTGGTTGCTGCTACCCAGTTCGCTGCTGAGACGCTGGGGGTTGCTGGATTGGCGATGCCGGATTGTGCGATGAAGCCATTAACTATCGGGTCTTTTGTCCATGCAAATGAATAGAAGTCTACTGATCCTGCGCCCGATGATTCTCCAACAAGGGTTATTCGTTTCGGATCACCTCCGAAGGCTTGAATATTGTCTCTGGTCCATTCGATTGCTAGTCGCTGATCGAGAAGCCCGAGGTTGTTGGTACTGGCTGGGTTTCCTGGGAAGCCGAAAATATTGAGGCGGTAGCTGTTCATTGCTGTCAGTCAAACTCGACATCCAGTACTACGAAAGGTTCTCACTTTATTGATACCACGATAATATCTTGCGAGTCTGCAAGATACTTCCCATTATGAGCACGAATATTTGACGAGCCCGAAACGTATTCTCCTCCGTGGATCCACAGAAGTACAGCTTTCTTCTTCTCTCCAGTCTGCGGTTTCGTCCAGATATTGAGGGTGAGACAGTCTTCGTCGAAGATGTCACCAGTTTGTCCTATCATTTCATCCAGAACCTGAAGAGCAGACGGAGCGAGATTGAGGTTCGAAGCATTGGCAACGACAGCTGCATACGACGCTCCACCATTCGAGGGACACGAATAGCCCTATTTCATCAGCGTTGAGAACCAATCCAAATAAGCAGAGCTCTTACGAAGTTGCTGGCATTAATGCTCGTTTCAGGACTGTCAAGTGATTCCGGCGCTGCGAATCTCAGTTCTCCAATGGGAGGCTTTGCCTAATAGATTGTCAGCTTCGGAACAGAATTGTTGTAAATCCACGAACGTATGGAATTCCTAAGTACTCTGAAACAGAAGGCACTATATCTGCAGCATGTCCCTCAACAATTCCACTCGAAGTCTGCACTTTCTGGCCGACCTGCCAATTCGGGTTTGCAGAAGGGGTTGCAATCGTAGTCAATACCAAAGCGGCAAGAGCGCAGGCAAATGCAAAACCCATGGCTGTTCAGATCTCCTTCGTTCTTTACTATCTTCCTTGTTTGCTGTGTTCGAGCTGACGCGTAGTTCCTGACTTTCGAAAATCAGCAGCGGAAGCTTCATATTTGTACTCTCTCAAAAATCCAAATTCATTTTCATGCATACCAAATTCACCTTCTCACCTACGTAAACCTCACCGCCAAGAATACACATCCGTCATAGCAGCGCATGCCGACATGCTGCAAGTAGCCGCAGCTGTCAGATCTTTCTCCCCAAAAAATAATCCCCGCCATACAGGAACGTGAGTTTGCGAGATGTACGCCACGAGTTTTTAAACATCGCGCGACAAGTGACCCATTCAGGAAATCGGGGTTAGTAATATGAAGAGCTTATCCTCATGGAGATATGAATTAGTGGCAGAGTGGCAAGGGGTAAGCTTACATTATGTCCAAGGCTGTTAGCGCCTTGTGTGTGTGCTTGGGGGTTGGTGAGGCGAGGTGAGGTGATGTTGTGATCCTTCGGCTGCGGTCGAAGCGAAAGGGTGTTGGTGGTGCGGGCATGCGAACACCACGCCTCGGCGCCGAATGTCGTCGGTATAACGTCAATGCAGTGGAAGCATGCTGTGTAGCCAAGAGAAAAGTGCAAGAAAAATTTGACACATTGTACTAGTCCCGAAATTATCTTTTATATCGAAGGCTAGAAAACAGGTAGTACGAAAGATAAACAAAGTCCCGCACCTTACCAAGCAACTCCTTTCAGCAACCAAACCCAACCACAACGGAACCTAAGGTGGCCTCAGTCTTCGAATATGAATCAAGTCCCGCCCGTGGTATTGGCCACGGATATGGTAGTATTCTTGGTAGAAGTTCCGTGACTCTTCAACCAGCTCTTGCACCTCCTCTTGTGGCTCTTCATATACTTGGCATTCGGCGAGTCGACATAAGGCTTCTCCCGCTTGAAAATTGTATGACCTCCAGCATTAGCACAGAACCAGCGATTTGCCTCCTCTTCATCTGTCATATCTTTGGTACCATTCTGAACGAGCTCGCAATCCTTATCTTTACTGAGTTGAATCTTGAGCCAGTTGACTGCCACTCCAGGTGTCTCACCCCTGTTGGGGAATCGCAAGGAATTGGCGCAAAGGCCTAGGTAGCGGTTCAATGGTTGAAAGCTATCAAGAGCCTGCGGTGGTTTGTCAGTAGGTCGTCATAAATACTGGTGTAAATGTCTTTCCTACCTGGGGAATGATCTCGGTGTAAAGATACATCGGCAAGCTATCCTTCCTGTACTTATAGATGGTGGAGTTGACACCGGCGTTCATAGAGTTGATAAAGCTTTCCGTCTCGCTAGCATGCCAATCTCCACAGATCGAAGGATAGCCCTTCCTTTCGAAGAACCTCGGCTTGGCGCTGACACACACAGGAAGGTTGAATCCAATCCCTTTGCTAGTTGAGTTCCCATAGCCCCAGCCGCCATAGTCCGTAGGGTTTGCATGAGCGTAGAGCTCGTAATTGCGGAAAGACTCCATGAGGAACTTCTGTCGCGTGAAATTGAATCGGTTGCCGGCGAAGGTTTCAAACCTTTTCGCTGCCACCATCGGGATGTCGTGCTGATGGAGGTCGGAGAAGTACCATCTTCTAGAGTCGCACATAAATTGTGGATCCGTGTCGGCATGTGGACAGAAGACTGATAAGTCTTGCCCTTTGGTAGCGGTTTTGGCCTTCTCGCAGTGCTTCGCTGCATCGTCCTTGTAGCCGCATTTGATGTAGTTAAAGTCTGACGTGAGCGTGTCTGTGATCAGGCCTTTGATTACAGCGGTCTTCACTTCCCTATGTATTGATTAGCCTGAAATAGATGAGATCAATTCAACAACACTTACTCCTCCATGTTTGAGATGTCTTTCATGTCGTCCAATACAGAACCTGGCCCGGTCCAATCACGACTTTTAAGCCACATGGCTGTGCCAGATGCTTGCCCCGGCTCCGAAATGTAGCCTTGATAGAAAGTCTTGAACATGTTCTGTCTTTGCTTTCGAGACGATTCAAAGATGCTACTGAGCCTGGCAGCCAACAGGTCTCTGTTCCCGGCGTTGTTGTCGACAAAGTCTCCTTCGAACTCGGAGCACATGGTGCCATGACCTATGCCAGGACCAATGAATTCGGTCCTGGACTGGTATACCTTCTTCAGGTCTGCATAAGCCTGGCCTTCCAGATATCCAAAATTATAGAGAGCCACGTTGCTCCAAGCGATGGTCCGTCCTGCACCCATCTCTTTTGAACGTGCGTCCGCCGGAAGTGTAGTGGATAGCCAGCGAAGCTTTCCCTTCGCGGAGGACTTCTGGAGCTCTTCTTTCACCAAAGCTATTTGTTGCAACACAGCCTGGCGAGCTGCGTCATCGACTGTATTTGCGAGAGTTTCTTCTAAACCTTTGGACTTCTTCACGAGTGCTTCAGCCGCAGGACCTAGCATCGCTAGCTCGGGACCGAGCAGTCCTGCGAATGCCATCGTTGCCAGCTGAATTCCGATCTGAACTACAATATTGACAACCGTATGCAATTGATCGCACTTCAATTTCTTCGCAGCATCAACCTGCAAAGTAAAGGTCGAAATAATCTCAGGAACCATACCAATCAAGTACGTATGCGTGCGGTCATAGGCCTCCTACATATTCATCAGCCACAAATTCCCATATCCCACACGAACCCCCTATTTCCAAGCAAAGAAAAAAATCACTTACATCAATAGCCTTCACATAATCATGCGCAATGGCATACCTATGAAACGTAAAGAAGATCCTGCGCACCAGCGGCCTGTTTTCGGCACCCGGCCACATCCTCTGGAGATCCCCCAGAGAAGGATAATTGACGCAAGCTCCAAACGTCAGATCGCACTCAAAATTATAAGTCTGCGCAAAGTCTTTGGCAAAGAGTTTCCACTCGCCGAGTCCGGCCCATTGGGAGTCGTTTTGTCGGGCGACTGTCCATGCTGCGTACCTATGCGAGAGTTAGTTTGGACATGTAAGAGTTCGTTGGGAATTGTATGTCAGGAGATCATTTTGTGACGATCGAGCTGATGCGCTGGGGAGTTGTTGCACGTACCAATCATCAGCTCTCGAGCGGATGATGTTCTTGGATGAGAAGCGGAAATAATCAATGTCCTCGATTTCGGGCTGGTCGAGGTCGTTCCAGTTTCCTGTGGCGTTGACTTGAGGTCTCTGCGTTTCAAGATCGCAAGACGTGCCATCTCGTTTGCAAAAGACGCTAGTATTGTTCGCATAAGGAACTGTGGTGGTTGTGTCTCCGGTGATGCTTGTACTAGAGAAGATTGTGCCATCCGTGTCTGGAAATTCAGAAGGCGCTGCTGTTACGCTCAAAGCTAGAATGAGCTGTGACAGGACGGCGGTCATGTATATACGCATCTTGAAGATATGTTTGAGATGGGCTCGAATTGATAGGAGTAAGATGCAGCATTGAAGGAATTGGGGTCTAAGTCTGGTTGTGGGTGAAAAGATAGTTGGAAAAGTGTGAGGAGGAAATGAGGGCATGAAATATTACCAGAACCTAGTCTAAATCACAAGACGGTCGCACATCGGCCTAGAAGCTAAGGGAGCACAACTTACTGGCATTGATCTGATAAGATGTATAGTATTTATCGCTGGCGTCTGTTTGAACCATCAAATGCTAGTACGCTGGTAGCAATCCGGTTAGCTTACCACGAGTTGGGACAAACTAGGGTCATGCGAGGATAACTACATCGACCTGACTGAATTGCAAATTCTTCGATTTTGTAATTCTTCGAGACTATGCTATTTGATTGTCATTATCTTGGTTCCGACCAATCCACCTGATCTGTTACTTGTCCCGAAGACGGATGCAAGTACGCAATTTTTAGTCGCAAACGCAGTGGAGGCTAGGAATGGTTAGCACGTAGACATACAGGCCGTGCCGTGGTTTACTTACTCCTTTACTGCCGGTTATCCTCATGGTCTGCGTCGCTTCTGATCCCGGCGCTAACTCTGCATTTGACATCGCATTTAGCTGCAATTTTTGCGTCTTTGGCACTGCGGCTTGCAGAGCAACACTCGAGACAGATTGATGCATGGATATGTTCCTGAACCGTGCCATCACTTGTATCGTGCCCTCCGCATTACGTTGCAGCTGCAAAGTGATGTTCAAATCATTCTTGTCGTAACATGGGTGTGCGGGAATGCTCGCTGGCGCTGCTTGTGGAGGAGGTGATGACATGCCGGAAAAGAGATCGTTAGATGCAGGCGCAGCAGCGGCTTGGGGATTTGACGGGCCAGAGCTGTCGAAGAGATCCATGATGGAGCTCATGTTTGATTGTTGGGGTGCTGGTGAATTGGAGGGGGGTGAATTGCTTCCGCCAAGGATATCGGCGAGGAGGTCAGCATTATTTTGAGAGCCATTCGCCCCCAGATCGGTAGGTTGGCTCCCATCTCCCATCAGGTCAAAAAGTAGATCTTGCTCTGCAGGTTTGACTGCCTTGGACTTCCTATTGGTGGCTTTGCTTGGCTTCTTCGTAGCCTCACCCAAGACTCTTGATTCTTCCTTGATTTGAGGTGGCGGCATTTTCTCTAGAACACCTTTCCTGATTGCATCGTAGCCGAACAGGTTTCCATACTCCACAGCTCGCTGTTGAACTTCGACATCTAGGCTTGCGGAATTGCTTTGCAGAATCCGCCTGATTCTGTCGATCTGTGCGGGATCCGTGAAACGGGTTGTCAGCTTCATCAAGGATGTAACAATATATTCCGTGGCGATCTGGGTGGCATAGCTGCTGTTCAAGATCGTTGAGAACAAATCCACAACCTCATTTTGCTTGACCTCCTGCACCAGCTCTTCTTCCTCATACTGCCCTCCTCGCAAAAGAGCATCGCCATACTCTCCGATACACCAGGCACCAGCCAGTGTCAAACTCTCCTGAGTGATGTCTTTCTTCAGCCCGGCGTACAGCTTTTGCACGGCATACGTCTGCAGTTCTGGAGTCGTCGCAATGAGTCTGATGAACGAGGACAAAATTTGCTCTTTTACGTAGTTTCCTGCAAGAGAAAGGACTCTCAACATGGTGTCAACGTGCCATCGCTTGTTTGGGGAGAACCTGTCCGCGGCAATACCGATCTGACTCGTCATGATTGGCTTAAACTCGTTGTCTGCGACTTCCAGGAAGGCAAGTAGTTCTCGAATCAGTAATCGAACGTTGCTTTCGTTGATGAGTGTGAAGCTCAAATCGAGAGCTCGCCGCCTGATACTAATATCAGGATCACGTAGACATTCGAGAATGGTATTTCGGTGTCTTTGAACTGCATTCGGCTCAACCGCTACAACTTTGATGAGGGTGTTCAGGGCAACATATCGAATGTTGTTATCCCGGTTCGAGAGGAACTTGCCCAGGATGTTAACCCCGAGGACTCTGAGCCCTGAGTCCGCCTCAATATCCAGAATAGTAAGAACAGCTTCGTAGAGAATGGAATTTCCCACATTCTTTGACGAGTCAGTATTTGTCGCAACCTGGGCCAAAATATCGTTGATCTGTTCGCTGGTATGTGCGTCTCCGCGGCCCAAGACCCGTAGCAACTGCAAGATTCTGACTTGGAGGAAAGGATCGGTAATACCAGTCACATCGTGTTCGGGGGCATATCCTGAGCTGGAAAGCGCCTTCAAAGTCCGAACCAGGCCTCCAACAAATGGCCTGAATTTCTCCACGATGCCTTCTTCTCCACCTTCAGCTTCATCCGCCTCGCATAGACTTGTGACCAATGTCAAACCGCACAACAGAACACCATGGTTTCGATCGGAGAGTAGGGTTGCTGCCTTATCCAGGAAATGCTCTTGTAGATCTGGCACCTTCCTACATATCCGCATGGCGCAAAGGGCAGCTTTTCTTCGAATATATGGGTTCGCAGTAGAGAGGAGGGTTTCGATTTCGGGGAAGAGATCTCTTGACATTTCTACTGAAGCAATGTTTCCAAGAGTGCAGAGAGCAAGCCCAACAATGTATTGGTTAGAATGGTTCAAATCACTGTACTTCCGTCAGTGGGCCCTTCAATGGATTAAGGGAGTGAGATGTACTTCTTCAAGGAATTTGTGACCAGCGTGAGGACCTCCTGATTCTCGTCTAACAACAACATTGTTCCCAAATATCCTAACCGCTTGTCGGCAAATCGAGGTGAAGCCAGGAGCTTGAGACACTCTATCTGGCCAAAGTGCGTCCGCTCTCCGAGGGTGAACAGATATAGCAGCTTTGCGACATTGTTCCGCCTGTGTACATCAGCGGCTGCTTTCATCGTCCATAGCAACTGTCCTCCTACCTGACATTGGAATCTCCACTCTCTTCCCTGAAGCTGGCTCGAATTGCGGCGCTCTCCTTCTGTACAACCGCTCGTTCGTCTGCAATGGTCTTGGATGCCCGCACATTACGGATGAATTGCTTTACTATGTCGTGGTCAGTTTTGAGTACTTTGGAGGGGTGCTCAAGCCTCACAGGAGCTCATATTGGCGGTCTAAAGCCCGCGATGGGGCAGATGATCGGGGTCTACCAAGTCGTGGAGCTGGATTACAGAACGAAAGTGCGGAGGAATTTATGCTACTTTTCCGTGGATCTGGATGTTGCGACTTCTGTTCTGGTCTGTTGACAGCAATCGTTAAGCATCTGGCCCAGGAGGTCTTTCCCCGTCCTAAGGGCCTAGCTTAGAATGACTTAGCGCCTCGATAACGAGGCAGGTCCAAAGCACCTTCTGCCCAGGTGGAAACAAATCCATGTCTTTTATCGTCACAAAACGTTCCAAGAACATTCAATATATCCCATATAAATTATCACCAATCCGTCCGGATTCGTTAGAATCCTATAATTCTCCCTACTTTGTATGAGTTGCAGCAATATTAAGACACATTTAGTGGGGGGCTCGCATCCTGCCCGACTTGGCCAAACAGGGTTTCGATGTCTCCCAGAGGTCTTGGCCTGCAACCAATGAAAGTCGCCGATGATGTAGTGGCTTGCGAGCCGCGCCTCTCCTTTTGCTCCAAGTAAATACCTGGACAGCCTCGCATCATTAGTATTGAACTCCATCCACCACCGAAAGCAACATGCACGCATGGCGTTGATCACATTGGCATCGGTTTCGGCATTTTCATATCGTCTTTTCTCTATTTGATCGGCCTCTTCACAAAGTCAACACCTGTCACGAACTACCTATATATTCATGATCAGTCTTCTTGTTCCTCACGATAGATGCCCTCTTCTTTCACGTAAGGACCAAACAACTCGTCAAGCCCATTTTGTTTGCTAGGAATCGCGGGCTTTACTTGAAGTATTTTAATTCGGCACGACTATTAGACAGCAAGTCCATCAGTCGCAGACTTCCGAACTTGCCGCATATCAACAGTTGCGACCGAGATGTCCACTTCCTCGGATTTCATGGGCAATGGCAATGGCCACCATGATCATATACTTCGACCTCGGGCTACGAAACCAGGACACCCAGCTGTTCTGAGAACTCTCAGTGAAGAGCGCCTCCTCACTGTTTCGAAACCAAAGGATGTTGTACAGAACGAAAACGCATCCGGTCAGACAAGGTAAACAAGCTCTCTCCGTTCTCCTGCTTCTTCTAACATCACTAGTGGGCGGTCAACACCCGTACCGGCAGATGCTCCTCCTTCAGTACAGTCGATTTCTTCCGCGCGCAAGCAAGTCAGAGCCCAGCAAAGGCGCAGACTATTCCCTACAATCGAATATGCATCGCGAGTTTCCCATTTCGATCCTAATAGCGATTATCGAGACTTCCAAGGCTTCTACATCCTGTTCTGGATTGCACTTACAATCATGGCTACTACGACGATGTTGCGCAACATAAAAGATACCGGATATCCTATGAGAGTACAGATATGGGGGCTATTCACAGTCAAGGTCTGGGAACTGGCTTTGGCAGATGGATTGATGGTGCTCACCACAGCGCTGAGCTTGCCGCTACATAGGCTTTTTAGAAGTAAGACTGGAAAGACCCTTGGACTGGGATGGGTGGGAGGTGGAATGGCTGTTCAAAGTGTTTATCAAGCTGCTTGGTTTTCTGTCTGGGTGGCGTAGGTGCTCGTTATTCTGCACCAGATTATATCTAACAGCTGCCAGGATACCGTTTCTTCGCGAATGGACTTGGACGGCGCAGGTTTTCTTGATCTTGCATACATTCGTGCTTCTCATGAAAATGCATTCTTACGCATTCTACAATGGTCACCTGAGCGAAACAGAAAGACGACTGCAAGCTCTCGATGAGCCATCTACAGCCTCGAAAGCACCGGCATACCAGTATCCAAGTGCTGGTCATATGCCGAGTTCCGAAGAGAAATTGCAGAAAGATGCCGATGAGAAATCAGATCTCGCCCGCCTTCGAGAGGACCTGGCCATAGAACTCACGTCTCCTATGGGCTCGGTCACATACCCGAAGAACTTGACCTGGGGAAACTATGTCGACTACATCTGTTGTCCCACACTTTGCTACGAGCTAGAGTATCCACGAACAGACGGCATCGTTTGGTCACAACTTGGATACAAGGTCCTTGCCGTTTTTGGAGTTATCTTCTTGCTCACTATCACATCGGAAGAGTTTATCCTTCCCGTGATGACCGAATCAGCTGTCCGTCTCGAAACTGTCAACTCTTTCTCGGAAACTGCTCTGATTCTTGCGGAATCCATTTCGATGCTTCTGTTCCCGTTCATGATCACATTCCTACTGGTATTCCTTGTTATCTTCGAGTATGTTCTCGGAGCATGTGCAGAAATTACCTGTAAGTACTTTCATCGAGCCTGGGCATACTAACGCTAACAACCGTACCTAGGCTTCGCAGACAGACACTTCTACTCAGACTGGTGGAACAGCACAGACTGGCTGGAGTTCTCCCGCGAGTGGAACATCCCCGTCCACCACTTCTTCCGACGACACGTCTACAGCGCTTCACGTCCTCACATCGGACGACCACTAGCAACGCTCATCACTTTCCTCATCAGCGCCATCGGTCATGAGATCGTCCTAGCCTGTATCACCAAAAAGATTCGCGGATATGGATTCATCGCTCAGATGAGCCAACTTCCAATCGTTATGCTCCAGCGCACGAGATGGGTGAAGGGAAAGCAAGTCCTCAACAATGTTTGTTTCTGGTGTTCGATGATCCTGGGGCTGAGCATGATCTGTTCATTATATGTTCTCATCTAGATCTTGTACATTATGGTCTGCCGCTTCTTAGATACCCACAGTGCGATGCATGCGCCTTAGGCAATAGAATTTGAATTCGCCTCTCCTTTGAAAGACTGTTCAGTATGGATCATATCATGACGATTCGAGCAGCATGAGTGGCCTAAATGCCTCTGTCGATGCGAGCTCGGAGTTTTACGTCAATGCTGCAGTCGATTTAATTTCTTTACCGAAGCTCAATATATCTCGCCGAGAAGATCGACATCCCACTCTTCAACGTTAAGTCAAGAAGCGAGCCAAATAAGCGAGTCTCCATGTTTATAAATGCAAGACAACAGCTCTGTCAATTGTCTAACATCACCCATAACCTCATTAACTTGACCTCTTACAGGAATCATGGATTCCCAAGCGCTCCTCAAGATCATCGCTGCAGATGCGGAATCGCACAGTAAGTCTCCTCGGTATCTCGCTTGCCCCTCGATTCGATCTTCAGAACACATCTCAAATGAGAACTTTTTGGTAGTCACTTACAATTTCTTGATAGTCAAATTTCTCCAATTACTTACACAGACACCCTCCTCAAACCCGCCAGGTGATACCGTCCAAGCCGCTTCTGTCATCACACCATTCCTTGATGCACACGATATCATGCCTGAGATCATTGCACCGTGTCCTACAGCACCGAAGGTAGTGTGTGATGCGCAGTGTGGTGGGGATGGAAAGAGGTTGGTGTTGAACGGTTATAGTGAGTGCCTACGTTGTGTATGAACTCTGAAATGGATATGAGGAAGGAGAGATGAGACGACGGACTTGGATGATATCTTTCTTTTTAAGACGATCACTATGCTGATATGTGATCATTCTCTGATAGTTGATCACTTTCCCGTTATTGACGACACCTCCGACTGGGAGCAGTAAATTTTATCTCGCGTTCGTACTTATCCATCCCAGTCCTGGTACCCCACCCTTCCTTCCTGCCTGCTTCAATCCCCACACCCAATCCTCAAATTGCCAACCTCACCACCATCCTAACACACCCCTCCTCAGCCCACCCTACTCCCACACCATCTCCAACGGTCGCCTTCATGGGCGCGGAACAGTCGACATGAAATCCGGTCTCACCGCCTCCATAATCGCCTACACCTACCTGCACCGCTACCGCTCTCACCTATCCGGCAGCATCGCTCTCTGCGCCGTATCCGACGAGAAACCGGCGGAAAATATGGCACCAAATACCTACCCGAAGACCCACGCTGGCGCGGCGACTGCATGATCAATGCTGAGCCGGGCGGAACAGACACAATCAGGTTTGCAGAGAAGGGGACGTTGAGATTGACGTTTGAGGTGAGGACAGAGGGCGCGCATGGGGCTTATACGCATAGGAGTGAGTTGATCCTAGTTCATCACTCTACTGCTATTCTCGACCCACTCTCCTGGAATCTTTTTATTGAATGAGCCGTTTGCTCACGAAAATTTGAAGTCCCCAGGCTCAAGCGCAACTATGATCCCCGCCAACCTGATTCTCGCCCTCCAATCCACCATCTCCTCCCTCGTCCCAAACATCCCACCATACCTCGCTACCTACATGCAACGAGCAGACGTGCTCAGCGCAATCGACACCGCCATGGGCCCCGGCGCCTCTCTCATCGCCCTCACCCCAACCCTCAACATCGGAACCCTCCACAGCGGTCTAAAAGTAAACATGATCCCCTCCTACTGCGTCTTCGAAGCCAATGTCCGTTGTCCAATTGGCCTAACCCGCGAGGACGTCTTACCCGTGATTGAGGAAATATTGGAGAAGGAGTTTCACGATGTGGATGTGAAGATGGAAGTGCAGGAGGCGGCTAGTAATCCTGCCGCACGGTGTGCGCATGATCATCCTATTGTTGGAAATTTGGCGAGGAATGCGAAGGTTGTGATGGGTGAGAGTAGGGATGGGGATGTGAAGAAGCCGGTGGCTATTCCGTCGTTGGGTGCCACGGATTGTAAGTTTTATCGGTATAGGGGGATTCCAGCGTATGTGTTTGGGGTTTTACCGGAGGGGATGGCGGCGAAGCATGAGTCGGTTGATGTGGAGGAGTTTCTGGATGTGCTGAGACGCATGCTTTGGCTGCGTGGGAGTATCTGGGTGGAAAGTGGACGATTTGGATATTGTGAAAAAAGAGAGTCCGGTGTTGAGAAACGAGGCTCACATTTGTATAGCCAACGGGGGAGCCAGATGTTACAAGTTTGATTCCAATTATATATTTGGTACAAGCTTGCGCCAATGCTCCCAAGACTCCAAGTCTATCTGCAAGCTGTAAGGTAGCGTGCTTCGAATATCCATCCGTAGCCCATGCCAAAGAGTGATACAATTCACCACTGTTCTTCCTATACAGTTCCAATTGTGTCCTTCACGCTACAACTGTGATAACTGACGGCCAAGAATATAGCATAAAGCTATCTACTTCGTCTTCGGTGGCTTGACCCTCTTCGAGTCGATGAAGTACCCAGTATCGAACGCATCTCTGGGAGCAGGGATCCAGGGACGAATATACTTCCGCAAGTACTCCCCGGGAACTCCAGCCATCTCCATCTCCATGACCACCCTACTGATGCCACGACGCTTGAAGAAGCCATCCTCAACAATTGCCTTGCCCTTCTCCTCCTTGCCGTCCAAATTCTCGCAGACTCCCATCCAGCACTTGAGCGGCTCGGCGTGAGATACCCAAGGAGCAGACCAGCAGTTTGCCTCGAAGTCAGGATGTCTGCGCATTGGCTGAATATGGTGGACGTGGGTGAGCCTCATGCCATGCTTGCCAGCCTTCTGCTCCAAAGTTGCGCGGATCTTCTCGGGGATCTTCCAGATTGCACCATAGAGCTCGCTGCCATCTTCTTCGATAGCCTTAGCATAGCCGTCCGAATGGAGGACGAAGTTGTAGTTCTTGAGCTTCCCGTAACCGCTTCAGAAGAGTCAGTATCGAGGTTCAATCTGTTCAAGAGCAGATTGGATACTTACTACGCCGCAATGTTGCATCTTGGGAATTTCTCCGTCAAGTACTTCTCACTGCCTTCCTTGCCATATGCGAAGAGCCAGGCGGTCAACTCGGTTTCGTCGGGTCCGGGAGGAAAGACTTCGACAATGGGCTCGGGGGCGACTACGTTTGGCTTGCGACCTGGTGGAGAGACCTTCTGAACTTTCGCAGGGCGGCCATTGGCAGTATCCTTGTCATTGGTCGACTCTGTAGCCCCAAATCTGCGCTTCTTCGATGCTGTAGCTGCCTTTGCGACCTCGTTGGCAGTCTCGTTGTTTGGAGAGGAGTCCGAATTCTGGGAGCTCTTTTGAAATGGCGTATCAGTCTTCGATTCGGGCTTTTGAACGGCTTTCTTGGATGCGTTCTTCTTTGGTACGGGCTTAGTGGCAGGTTTCTTTGCAGATCTGGCTGGGTTCTTCTTCGTAGCAGCAACTAGGATGTCGAACTCCTCGACTTCATCTTCTGGGGCATTCTCGATGCTGGGAAGGATATTGTCGGAAACAGCGGTGGAACCTGAATCGGAAGAGCTCATGGGAGCAGCTGTTGTGACTGGCTTCGATTGCGAAGTCTTTACGGTGTTGAGCCCAGCGGTTGGTTTCGCATTGCTGCCTGTCTTTGCTGCTGAAGCCGAAGTGACGATCGTACCTTCAGTTGAAAGAGGTGGAAAGGGGGAGACAGTGCTGTCGCTTCTGGTGGACTGCCAGTTTTGAACGATATTCCGTGCAAATCGGAGCTTCAGCTTGGGTGCAGGAGTAGCTGCCTTTCCGGCTTCGTCGCTCTTGCCGTGTTCGGCACTCTCGCTAGAATCATTTGCGACCAGCTTCTTGACAGCCAAGACCTGTGGAGGACTTGGAGAAGGGGTGATCAGTGCCTTCTGAGACTTCGTGGGTGTACTGAACCCGGGGACCGTTTCTGAGGTGGCCAATTAGCTGAGTTCTTGTAGCACCATAGATGTTTCAAGAACGCGCATATTGAGCGAAATTACTTACCGGTAGGCTTAGGGGTGCGAGCAGAGCGACGCTCGCTGGGAGGAGTCGCGGGAATTTGCTTCTTTGCCTTCATGCTGAGAGCAGGAGGCGTATCTGGAGGAGTGAGACCTTGTGTCTTCATTGTACTGCTAGTTACAGTAGCCATTTCGTTATGATCTTGCCAGAATTGCGTGTGTAACAATGAGGCAAAGTCGTCCGATGGTCTGCGGAAATAGGGGTCAGATTTGACGCTGTGTGTGAACAGAGAAACAGGGAGAGATTGCAATCGCGGACGAAATGAATGTGAGCAAGGCTCGCGGGGCTTCGCAAAGCCATTGCTATTGTGCGTGACCGATGATAGCATTTTGGTTTTGAAGCGGGGCTCTTGACTCATCAAATTTTGAGGTTGAAGTGGTGAATATCTTGAAGGTGAACTCGTCGTGACAATGGAACAAAGAAACACATCCAGAGACTGAATATGGTGCTCTAAGCGAGTCCCCAACGAGGATTTAACGCAGAGAACAATGGAGTGTCACTTACAATGCGGTTAAATGACAAAGACAGATTTGTCCTGGAATATACGGAGAGTTGCCGATGTGCTCGTCCTTCTACTCGCAATGTCGTGAGGCTTCGTGCTCGTCAGAGCGTCACGTCGTGCTCGAGATTCCTGGACGGTGACGTTGCTCGCTGAAGAAAATGAGGCTCTCGAGTATTTGCGCTGCTAAGGCGCTGCAAAGCTCTGGTGATTTATAGTCCCATTGGATGTGTTATGTACCGTGAGATCTTAGTTACATGTGTTGGTGTTCTAGAGATGAGGACTTCTTTCCGCGCTGGAGCTCGTTATTTTCCAGAAAATGGGTCCGCGCCAGGGTGACTAACGGAACTTGCCTTGCCATCTAAGATTTACAGTATGAGCCACTCAGGAACATGAAGAGGTAACTCTTGGACTCATGGAATATTCCTTATGAAAGTATAAGTATTAAGTACGAAGGTTTTAGCAGCAAAGGCGCGGAAAATCGAGAAAAGATACATCGTCGATGACTTTAAAGGGTGAAGGAGACATTGGCCAGGAAGGCTTCATCATGACACAATAAGCTCACTTACATTACAACGCCTGAAACTCGGGAAGTAGCTATATGTAGTCGGTAAGATTTGAGCTCGGATGAATTAACCACGATAGTTTGGCTGCTCCTGTCTCTCCTGACCGCGAGCAGTTGCGACGGGCCTTCAAGTGTATTGGACAGCTCTTATCTACAGATGAGAGAATCTCAAATGTCAGCCATTCCTTGTCAACTGTATACACGGGCATTTGAAGGCTCACCTGTAAATTTCACCCAGCCTTGCCGTGAGCATTCCTCAGTTGTACAGGGTGTCCAGCCATGAGGGAGCACTTCGCCGACGAGATGCTACTTCTAGGTCTATACCCCACAATTCAATTAGAGTCTGCGCATCTCATTGCCCAGACAGCCGTCCAACATTCGTAGACAAGGCAAAACAGAGATGAAGTGATGTTCGAAGACTTTGCGGGGCGTCTCGCTTGAATGTTTGATGTCTTGGCAAGCCCCTGTCTTGTTTGTCAACAAAATGAACTACGTTCTCCTTCGACTTTAATTCATTGCCAGCCTCTTTTTGATCATTCATAGGCAATTATTAGTTCCTAGCTATGGACTGCTGATGGTAAATTGCTTACAGTCACGGGCCTCTATCTACGGGCTTCGGAAAGCCGGATCATTGAGGAAATCTAACTTCCGAATCTGATAACAGTTTACTTCTTACCAATCTAGTAAGAAATCTCATTATTAATGTCCTCGTACTGGTTTGATACAGTCGGTCAAAAGTGGACCACATTGCCCAAAAGATATCAGGTATCTGGACTTGGCGTAAGAAGCTGTCTCATCTGCAACCGTGGGCTTCGCACCGAGACTTCGAATTGCAAAAGCTCCCTTCTGGTCAGGACGTCCAAACATGATTCTATACCGCAATTTCCTGTTTCCCTTGTTATGAGAAGAAAAGGCCATTTACTTCTTCACTTCTGTACCATGCACAGCGTCCTGTGACCTCAATCGGGCAATTCTCTAAGTGGTACTTTAATGCAATTACAAATAATATCTGAAGATAACGTAGAGAACCTATGGTTGGATTCTGTTATACGTCTATTGGGTGATATCATTTAGACTAAATCTTCATTTACATAGTGTCTCTTGCTTTGTGCCTGACCTTGATAAGGGAGTCTTTTTCTGTCCTCGTACCAAAATTGAAATCGATCTCTTTGATACATAAGAGGCGAGTCTAAATTCCCACTATTACAAGCAATATGTACAAAGCCCTAGAGTTGCACTCTAAATAACCGTCTATAGCCTTTCGCGTTCTCCATAACACAGCTCTAAGGGTATCCTGACTGATCGTTTCTCAAAGCCTCAAAATTTCCCCTCCTTGTCTGATGCCCCCACGGAAAAGGTCCTCAGTGACCCTTCCACCAAGCACAGTCTCCCTAACAATACCCTCCACATGCTTTGGCTCCACCCTCCCATACCAAATCCCACATCCCGCCAGCTCATGCTGCTTTCCATCTGCGGTCTTCGCTCCAGGTGGTATATACAGAATCACATTCCCAGCGAACTTGTGTCCTCCAATATGGCTTATCAGACCAACTCTCGCAGAAGACTTGGCTTCTCCATCCTCGCTTCGAGTTCCGATTGCTTGAGGCTGAACTGGCGTCTCGTGAAGAATCTCAACAGGATCTTTCAAAACCGCAAAATCCCTCCTCCCAAGCTCCCTCTCAAACTCCTCCCTCAACACTGGTCCCAGCACCCCACACCTCATATCCCTGCCTCCATGCCCACAAACCAGCACCAACACATCCTTCACATCTTGCACGCCATACAACATCCTCCCCTGGTCTTCACTGCGCAACAGCCGGTCTTTATGGATGGGCGAGAGGTTGTCGTGCGCGGGGTGCAGTTTGGTGGGGAGGAGGTAGCCTTTCACGAGGGCTTGTACGGAGTCGAAGGAGACGCGGGGGAGGAAGGGAATGTATTTGAAGCTGGGGACGAGGTAGGCGGATGTGCTTTGGATTTCGGAGCGGGCAGGGATGGTGGAGGGGAAGGAGGAGTTGAGGATGGAGACGTTGTGGTAGGGCTGTGGTCAATGTCAGTCAGTATACGGACAATTGAAACCCCGGTCGAAGAAGAGTTCTTGGAGATATGTAGTTGGGAGGGAAAACATACATCAGAAAACATCCCGCCTCTCCCCATTAACTCCTTGATATCCGCCGCCAGATTGTCCCCTGAATTCTCATCTTCAATCTTTGACAGCCAATCGTCCTTGCCGGTACAAATTAGTACCTGTTCTGCATACGGCGCCATTGTCCCATTCAGTGACTTCGTGTGATCGATCGGAAGACCTTCCGGCATCGCAGGCATGGCCCTGCAGTTGCATGATGGCGAGGGACATGTTGGGATTGTCGGGAAGGGCGGGGTGTCATTGTGTATGCTTCTGGGTTTGTGATTTTGACTTTGCGCCTGTGTTAAGGGCTGGAGACAAATGCGACGGACTCGCCATGGTGACCGGGCTATGGGTCGAAGGAACATGGGCGCTGAAGAGGAATCGAAACGTTGTCCATTGTGTTGTATGTCGGGGATGTTTCTGGGATCTTTAAATTCTTATCTGATCTCGGTCCGCGTCATTGGCAGGGGTCTTCAGCACAGCGGAATGGAACAGGTGGAAGCGAACTCCGTATTTTGGTTATGTCCGGACCGACACCGAACCCAGGATGCTTGATGCCTGCTTGACCTGCAGAAGGGTGATCTGCATCGTTTAATAGAGTTAGGTTTGTTTACATCAGGGAGCCGTTGTGGAGAATACGATCAGATCAATATCTCACAATTGATTAGAAGTTGAGAGAAGCGTGGTTTTGCGAATCATAGATTCTATTGCCGCGCTCCACGAGAACGTTTCTGTACCTACAATATAGCTTCATTCTACACATCTAAATGCTCTGTCTAATGCTTCTGCAGTGGCATGATCCAAACGCCAAACACCGCGCTACATGATGACCTTATATCCTATGACTTCCCAATGTTCAAGAAAATTTAAACGCTACATATCACGGAAACGAATCCATGATATCAACACCATTCACAACCATCAACTTCGTGTTGCTATTTCCCTTCATATCAGGAGCTACCGGATATGCTCTCTCAGCACCATTCCGAGTACTACCTGGGAAGATATACTGCGAAAAGTAGTCTTCTTCGTTGTCAATTGACCTGGTATAGGCGACCAAAGACGACATCGAAGACATAACAACTCCCATCCAAAATCGAGCATCGACAAGAGTCTGGTACTCGACTATGGCTTTCTGGTCGAATGCTAGTGCTTCCACCTGTGCGAGTGTGCTGTTTGAGGAAGCTAGCAAGGTGGACTTTGATTCTACTGTAAATCCCAGTGGCTTGAGGATATCCCTGAACCGCTGGATTGCACCTTCGTCGCCGCACTATTTGAGGTGTGAGCAAGGGAAGCCCGGTTGACGAGGTCGAAGAACTTACGCTGACATAGATGGTCTTGAGATTGTATGACACTGTTTTCTGGATGCGTTGAATTTCCGCCACATAAAATCTCATTTGATCCGCAACGACCCCAAACTCATTGGGCCAGTCTTTCTCTCCTCGGAGATGAACCCCAATGTATGCACCATTGTTTAACTTGGGATGCTGGCCTATCCTTGCGCTCAGATTCAACAAGTCTTGGTTGAACTTGATCACCTTGAATAATGCTTTCCGGAGAGTCATCAGCTGTACAAAGCTTTAGAGTTAGTTCATCTCTTCCAAGAACATTGGGTCGTGTTTATATCCCACGGAAAATCTTAGGATACCAAGTCTTGGAATGCTTGAATGTCTTAGAAAGAAAAGGGACAGAATTGATCACTAACCTCGCCAGATTTTCTGTAATTCCACCCAATAAACGAATCGCCAAAATTCACCACCGCAGGATTTTTGGCGCTCACATCCGTTAAGTTGAGAGGGCTTCTCTGGAATACTTCCTCGACATATTGGCGGAATGTTCCGTTGCTATGTGCTGCATCTAGATAATGTCGTTTGGGCGTCTCAAGGACGTGCTTGATGCCTGACCGATCGTCGCACATTCGCAACTTGAACTGAGGGCACTGCTCGCGCATGGAAGTTTGGAGGTATTCCGTGTTGAAGAAAACTTCGGGACAGACGTGCACAGCACCATTTGTCTTTACCAAGTGATCCTCGTCTCTCTCGGTCGCAGAGGGAAGAATAAGTCCAGCGCCTGCGTCTATTGCCAGTCGTATGCAGGTTTGAATCCGATTGCGGGCATTGTTCAACCCTCCACATACAGATGTTTTGTTCGGTCCGCAGTAATTATGACAATGGAGCCAAAGTCCTTCGGTCCATTTGGTTTGCCGACATAGAGGCGACAGACCATTATGTCCCTCTATGTCCCATTCTTCCAATGGGAGCGCATTTGTAATATTCGATGAAGAGTGCTGATCGGGAATCGGAGCTGCGGGGCTTGTCTGTTTCGGATCGATAGGTGCTGGAGTACCGAAAAGGTCTCCTGTCGAAGTGAACCAGAGTCCGTATAAGATAAACACCACAGCGCCCACAAAGGCAATCCCGACACGGCGTGGTGCAAACATTGTGGTGGTGATTCACCAAGGCTATCGTCCGAAACTCTCCATTGCGAATAAGAACTTGGCTGACTACAAAATGCGAGATATCGTTTTCTTTAGTATGAGAGAATAGGGGTCCACAATTACAGAAAGGGTAGGACGGCAGACGTGCATATAAGGCTGAAGCGCAAACCATGGAATCATCTCATTTTTTCTCAAGGATTGAGAGACGACTTGCATATTATCGGCCTTAAGGGGCAGGAGCCAAGGTAGCCAAGCAGGCACAGTCAACGCCCCTTTGGCTGCCAGCCAACAATTTTTAAAACGGGCCTGCATCGTCCGCGATCTGGTTCCTGCATTAAAGTGATGTGGCTGACTTCTGCTATCTTTTTGTGGTAAGCAAATCTTGATAAGGAAGCGCCCAGGCGAATTCAGGGGCTTTAAAACATGGCGTCTGCGGTCGAGAAGGGGCCTTTCGCTTAATCCAATTCTTATCGAAAAAAGCAATCGAGCTAGGCAGATTTAAGGTTGGTGTTAAATTTAAGGTTATTCTTTGGTCCACCAGAGAGCCACCAGCCACAGCGCCGTGACTTGTCACATCACAAAGCTCATTGCATTGAACGCATCGGCACCGACTTTTGATATTTCAACTCTCCCTCGTCACAGTCGAGGTAGCATGGAGACGTGAGATCACGGGGGACGAAACAAGAAAGTCGTTCGGACGAGGAGCCGTTCTCACTCCATCCCTGATGGACACATCATTGACTTCACTTACTAGTCCTCCGCGTCTAAAACAGCTACTCAGATCTCTTTCATCCTGTGATGGGAAGCTGTAAAAGCACTGCCTTACTCATCGGTAGATTTACAAAGATAGTAGACATTTGATTCCAGACAATTCGTTATGCGGGTCAAGGAGGAGAACGAAAAAACTTCTTGTCGCGAGAAGGAGGAAGTACATTTGATTTTTCACTCTATATACTTGGCCACGCGAACCACACCAATGCCAGTGCACCATCAGAACCCCCTCAGTGAGGTGTGGCCAAAGATTCGATATCAGTATCCTTGGTTCGGTAAAAGCCCAAAGCGTTTAGCATAGGCTTGTCATCAAAGTGGTACAGGTAAACAGTCTCCCCATCGTTGGCGAAGTGCTGATACTCCTTCCACGCAGGAATGCAGAATGTGTCCGACTTCTTCCATTGGATGGTCTCACCATCGATGGTGCTGTAGCCGCTTCCTTCAATTACATGGTAGACAGACGAAGAGGTCTCTTGTGTTGCTGGTGAGTATTTGCCTGCATCCAGGCGCTCTGCACCGCCGCCCAACGACTTAGAGACCTCATGCCCACCTGCTCGAAGGTATCTCTTCGCCACCCAGTCGCCTGCTTCCTCATCGAGCGACTTCTTCATCCTAGACCATGGGAACACGATCTGGCTCGAACTTGTGTCTACATCTTTTGCTGGGTATCTAGCTTCCTTGTAGTGTTCGACAAAGTGGACAGGGAAGTGGACAAAACTTGGAAGATCGAGGCCATCAAGCCAAATCATGGGTCCGGATCCATCTTTGCCGTGATCGTGCCAATTCCAGGTTGGCGTGAGAATGACATCGCCTCGTGTCATGGCTATGCGGCGGCCATGGACCGCAGTGAACCCACCAGTGCCTTCGATAATGAAACGCATGGCGAAGGCAGTGTGACGATGTGCTGGTGCCGTCTCGTTAGGCATGACCAATTGGAGACCAGCATAGAGAGTATCGGTCGTGTAGGGAGCCTCTAGTCATCAACTGTCAGTAAAATGTATTTTTTCTGCAGCGTTTTGACGAAGCAGAGGGGTTCCGAACGGGGAGGGACCTACCTCGAGCCGGATTCACCAGCATAGCAACTCGTCTCTCAGCTTGCTTTTCACTGATTAATTCGCCAGCACGCAACAGATGTGGCCTGATGCTCTCGTACTGCCATAGATGAGGGACTGCAGTAGGATTGGGTAAAGGTGGGTTGAGTCTGTTCATTTGTGCCCAAAGTGGCTTAGTGTTCTGGGCCTCAAGGTCGGCGAGAAGAGTCTCGGTGGGGGTGGAGAGCTTGTGGCTGTTCTCAGTTCCATTAGGAACATTGCTGGAAACAGCAGCCGTCAAGGTCTGCGACGCCATGGTATTCAATACGACTTATGGATATGATCTTGGAAGAGTTCGGTAACTTGCTGGCGTTGTGGAATTGTGCTAATGTACCAATTGAACTCTGACAAAATCGCTGGACAAGGGCGGATAGGAGCTATATAGAGCGTTATTGTCCATAATAACGATAGAAAGCTTCACTTTTGTGGAACTTCATATGTTTCCATAACTGCCTGCCTACTCCCAGACAGGAAGAATGCGGAGCGGGAGCCTAGGGGATACATCGGAAAGCCTAGTCATGTGCGACCTCGCTTGCCTGGTAGTGGGGACTAGCATCCTGTGAACACCCGAGGTGCACTGAACATGTTAGTGACGACGGGGAATGTCATGCAACGAGCTTTTTGGTGTGAATAAAATATAGTTGGCCATGAGTGCGCTTCACCATTCGCAGTACCAGCTCCTCTCGCTGCTACCTAATTGCTGATCATTTGTTGATATTTCTAGCACTCCTGCTCCAAGGTCCCCCTGCACCAAATGGCACCAAGTCTAGAAGCATCCGTCTTTGACGCTGACGCTGACAAAAAAGACCGAAATGACAGCGATACTCGAGCAGGACGGCATGTCATCACCGATACTCCAACACACCCAACCCGATCTTTACAATTCTTGAACAATCTCAAGGGGAAGAAGGAGAGCAAAGCTGTTCCTCCACGTCCAGCTCAAGTTAAACTTCGTATTATAGTCGTAGGGGCTGGTCTAGGCGGACTGGCTTGTGCAATTGCTCTTGCTCGACGCGGACATGAGGTTGTTGTCCTGGAGCAGGCTACAGAATTAGGAGAAGTATGTGAAGTCCGCTGACTGATAGTATTCTAAATATGCCTGACGTTGTTACAGGTCGGAGCCGGCATACAAATTCCATCCAACTCGGCACGGCTTCTTCAGTCCTGGGGTCTGGGACCATTCCTCGATCCTTATGTGGTGGAGCCTAACGGAATGACCTTTCGGCGGTGGGAAGATGGAAACCCCATTGGTTACACAAAACTAGTTCCAGACTTCAGACAGAACTTTGGGGCTCCATACTATGTCGTACATCGGGCTCATTTCCATATGGCACTGTATAAGCGGGCTCTGGAGCTGGGTGTCGATGTGAAGGTCGCCAGCCGTGTCGAACAGTACGACTTGGACGCTCCAAGTGTTGAGCTTCAGTCTGGGGAAGTATTCTCCGCTGATTTGATTGTGGCAGCAGATGGTGAGCTATCAATGCACCGGAATTTCGAGTGTCAATCGCTAATCTGCAACTAGGGATCAAGTCTAATGCTAGAAAACTCCTGCTAGGAGGTGTCGATAATGTGGTCAAGCCGACAGGCTTCGCTGCCTATCGGGCAACGGTCGACGTGGAAAAGATGAAGGCAGATCCGGATACTGCTTGGCTGCTCGAGAAACCCTCGCTAAACATCTGGATTGGAGAGGACAGGCACGTCATGTCATACACTATTGCGGCCGGGAAATCTTTCAACATGGTTCTCTCGCATGTGGACACCTCGGATTTCACCACTTGGAAAGCAGCCGGTGCCATTGACGAGATGAGACGAGAGTTTGTAGGCTGGGATCCAAAGCTGACGAAAGTCATTGGCATGATTGATAGCACTCTCAAATGGCCCCTCTTGAGTGCTAGCCCTCTCAAGACCTGGATCGCGCCGAGCAATAAAGTCGTCATTATGGGTGATGCTGCACATGCCATGGTACCGTATATGTCTCAAGGTGCAGCAATGGCTGTGGAGGATGGCGCCGCACTTGCTGCCGTTCTCTCCCTCATCGATACACCAGAACATGTTCCTTCGGCACTGAAAGTCTATGAGATGGAGAGGATGAAGCGGTCCGGCCAAATGCAGCAGGCAAGTCTGCTCAACGGTAAACTGTGGCATTTCCCAGATGGAGAAGAGCAGAGGCTGAGGGATGAATCGATGAGGCCAGAGGTAGAAGGCAGGAGTTTTAACTGGAGTGCAAATCAGTGGAGTGACCCTGTGACTCAGTGGTGGGCATATGGCTATGATGCAGAGAAAGAGGTAGAAAAATCGTGGGCTGGCTTGTACGGTCTAGGGAAATCAACATCTACGGCAGGCAATGGGTTAGGTATTTGATGGTCGTAATATGGCTTCAATGTACATCCATTTATCGTTAGAGGTAGGCAGTTTTGATGTGCAAGATTGAGGCGATTTGAGGACTGAAGTGTCCCACACTACTTACTGGTTGAGCACTCGAACAGTAGTCTGTGCAATTTTCAGAAGATACTGCCGCTAGGGGCTTAAGGTGGTCGAGGAACTCACTTCTGCATTGGATTATAGCAGGTGAGTCCTAATCGACTCAGTGGAAGGTCGGTAATCTAATAAACGTCATGGCTTCACTTTACTCCCTTTTCAAACATTACAGCTCACGGCCACATTACGTGTTTGTGTGCTAAATCTTGTGTAAAATATTCAACTCTAAAGCCAGCACACTACATCATTTTGCAACATACTCAGGCCAATGCTATGTACATCAAGCAAACTTGACCCCATTCCTCAAGGTTCCGATCTTTGAAATGTTCACCTCCATCACCGTTCCAGGAACCAGATACTTCGGAGGGTTCAAACCCGCCCCAACGCCTCCAGGTGTGCCCGTCATGATGATGGATCCCTTCTCCAGCGTGGTTCCACTACTCAAATATGAGATTAAATACGCACAGTCGAAGAGTAAATCTGCAACACTCTCGTCCTGCCTCACATTCCCATCCACGATGGTTTTCAGGTGCAGCTTGGAGGGGTCCTCGATCAAGCTGGCGTTGACCAAGACTGGACCTAATGGTGCAAATGTGTCAAATCCCTTGCTGAAACCCCATTGGGGAATCCTTCCTGCAAAGGCTGGATCTCTTTGTAATTTTCGAGAGGAGATGTCATTGCCGCAGGTGTATGCAGCAACGTAGGATAACGCATCGGCCTCTGAGACGTCTTTGCAGTCACGGGCAATCACGATGCACTATAGGCGAGTTAGAAACAGACTTAGGGTTATTAAATTTGGAGAGGTGACAGACCAGCTCGCCCTCATAATCAGCCTGGTCATCCTGGCAAATCTTTGGGATGATCACATCTGCGCCGTGGTCCGTGATGCACGGCGTGGGCTTAAAGAAGATGAAGGGGAATGGAGGAGGCGAGCGGCCCGCTTCCTTGACTGGAATTGCCATGAGCAACTTGAACAAGACACAAGGTCAAACCAGAAAACGGGAGACTCACTGTGCTTTGCGTAATTTAAGCCAACACATCTGAGGATGGGAACGTCTGATTTTGTCAACGGACCCAGCAATTCCCTCACCGTGACGACCTCTTCAGTGACCTTGGTAGCTCCAGATGTATCATACAAGTCATCTCCGGTAATGACCTTCGCCTGAAGCTTCGTTTCCGCTGTGGTGGTACCAAGATCGAAATCAGGTAATGGGAGGACAGGCTCTCCTCGCAAGGTGCGACCGTCAGTAGCTACGAACCGGATCAAGCGTTGCCAAACAACCATTTTGGGAGATCTAAAGAGGCAAAGAATGGTTTGAAAGTAAATGAGTTCTCTTGAAGGTAAATGATCACAGCGAAGATTTTTAATTGTCAAGTGAACTCTGGGAAGTCGCCATAGCCTGGGTGTGAAAGGTTCGAATCGACATCTCGCTTCTGTGATTGGTCGGGGAGTGATCGGGTCAGTAACACAATACCAGATCCTTGGCACAGGCGCTTGGTCGAAGATCGAGTTGTGGAGTATCAAGGTCAATACACCACGTTTAAACAAGACTTATAATGCAGTACTTCTGGACTGCAGGACGTTTACTGGATATCGCTACTCTGATCAACACCATACGGACATTCAGTAGCGATGAGATTGCACTTGCTGGACTTTCACTCGCTTGTGAAGGGCATCGAGGGCAACACCTACACCACCTTTGGTCGAAGGATTATATGAGATGCATGAACAAGACAGGTCTGCCGCATTATCAGCATTTACTTACACGAGGCCGACTTTTTAAATCTTTCGTGGCCCGCGATATGTACTTCCATGAGATGTGGTCCGAAGTACTATGGACATCTGAGTGGCTTTCAAGGAACAGAAACCAGTCAGCTAGTGAAAGTGAATAGGAAAGCTCTGAGAAACACAGTCAGTAGTCTTAACATACGCCGGTACAGATTGATGAAAACCTCTTCACTGGATAGCGATGGAATGGGAAGATCTTCCTGTATCACAATGCGAGCTCCGGGACCAGGGGCTTCCACCCAGGCGCCCGTTTGAACGGACCTCCCAATTGAAAAAGTGAAGTGCGGCCTCGTGAGACCCTGGTGTAAAGACCAGTGGAGCAAGAGGACAAAAAGGAAAGCATTGGGAAAACTTTGTGCCTGAATCTAACCTTTTCGACTTGATTGATAACGGTACTGGGTCGAGCGGGGATAGAACGGCATGTGGAGATGGAGCAGGCCCACCAGGGCCCCGCTATGGGCAGTACTGTAGGGAGGTGTAGGGAATGAACCTTCTTCCCCAGAATAGGGGCCCCAGAACAACTGTAAACATCGTAAGGGACTGGAGAATCATTCTGCCAGAACCCGACGGAGCTGATCCAACACCGAAAAAAAAAATCGAATTCCGGCTTTCTTTCTATACTTTTTTTCCAGTACTTGTGTCGGTAACCTAGCGGGATGAGGTACAGGGCCTTTCTCCACATTGTAGATACGTGCCCGCAATAAGATGTTCGATCAACAGGAGTATGACTTCTCAGGCATAATTTTGACCTTTTCACAGCCCCAATTCGCTGACTACCTTGGTTATGGCGTCCCGAATAAAAACCTTCGTACCACTCATAGTCTATGGGCAGTATGTGATCTTGCCAGGCGACGTAAAGACCATCCGACCACAACGTGCGGCAGTAGAGAATGGAGTTGAATACCAGAGCGTGACAGCACAAGGTACGGATATCGAGTATTGTCATGCCGCCGTGATTTCCAGCGCCAAATCATCAAAACATGGAGTCAAACCTCTGCAACATATCGACGACGCCTGCTGCTCGGTCTTGCACAGCTCCTGAGTTCGAGAGAGGACGAGAACAAGGTCATCATGCGAGAAGAGATTCATGCCACCGTGCTTTGAACAACGATAAATGTCGAGGACAGCGTGCTCGTGATTGAAGAAGCGGCAGCTCTTAGTACCTCGCCCATGTCTCTGGGAGCCTCCAAGCATCTCAGGATCCAGACTCAAGTTCAGCGAGGAATCTTTCGGGCCACTAGTGTCGATCATGGCAGTCGAGGGCGATGATGAAGCAGTCGACATCGTCAACGAGTGTCGTTGTGGTCTCCCAGCTGCAATCTATCCCCAGCAACATTTTCGGGCTCTTCGACTGGCTCAGAAGCTGAAGGTCGGAGCAATTCATATCAATGGTTCCACGGTCCACGGTGAGAGTACTCTGCCACATGGCGGGTACGGAGAGCGTGGCTGGAGAAGGTTCGGGGTTGGGCGTGGATTTTCTGAACATGTGCGGAGCAAGACTATCATAATCAACAAATGATGAATCTCAATTGACTCTTCGCAAGTTTAAAGTTCTCAATGATGGATGGGAAAAAAGATTACGATATTTTAAGCATTGGAAACTATTGCTTGTAGAGTTGCGTGGGTAAAGCTTACCCGTAGAGTATGTTCTTGGCTGTATAACGGTATGGCTGTTGCATTTTCATGGCTGTGTCATCCAAAATTGAGCACAACAAGCAGTTCGTGTCTCATCCCATTCACGACTTAATTACCTGCCTACCTATGTACTTTCTCCTTACCTACCTTAGGTATCCTTGGGTGGGCGTAACGCAAGCGGACTGCGGACTTTCGAGAATGCCGGTGCCAATGCCAGTAAGTCATTTTATGGGGTAGAGAAAGGTACAGTGCTTGTAACATAAGTCAGCTGCCAGTCAGGCTATTAGTTTCCTCAGGCCCGTTCGCTTCCCCTGAAAAAGTAAGCCCCCACCCCAAAAGCCCCAAACCTTCCCCGCAACATCGACGAACTTTCATGCTGGCTGGAGTCCACGACCGTTATTTGTCTCCTCACAATCCCCTCGAAATTGCCTGCAATTGATAACATCTCTTGCTATCTCCCTCGCCCCCACGAATACCCACCACCTACTTACCATTCCGACTATCGCCCCCCACATAACGAGGAGACTTCGAGTTGCATTGGCCTGGCACCCGAAGGATTCGTGTGCAATATTCGCTCTATCCTCTTCCTCCCTGGGGCCCTCCATACTAATACAGCACTCCGCTCACTTTAATTCGATAATGGAGACAGCTGGCGCCAAACGCCGACGAATTTCACTTGCATGTAGTGCATGCAGAACCAGAAAGTCACGTGTAGGCCAATATTGTCTTCCTGTTATCTAGTTCCGTCTCCTCCTCGCCGCCACTCACTGGCTCCAAGGGCTTGAGATCGTAGGTCTCAGGCTTTAGGTCATAGGCTCAGGAACCTCTCCCACTGTTCATATGCTTTTCAGTCTTGTACGGCTTGCGTCAGTTGCTCAGTGTTACTTGTCATCGCGATTGAGGTCTCTCTGCTTTTGACTTGATTCTAGCCTGTCACAGATGAACAGCTTGCTGAAACACGAATTATCGGTAGTGCGATGGCATGAGGCCAAAGTGTTCGGCCTGTAATGACCTGAACTTCAATTGTGTGTATGTTCAGCCAGCATCGACCGTCAATGCTATCGTTGGGAAGGACTATCTCTACTCTATCGAGGAGAGGCTCAAGCTTGTAGAACAAAATATATCTGCGCTTCAAGCTTCTCAAGCAGTACAATCGCCGCGGCATATGGATTTTGCAGATGAAACCGAAAACGACGGAAGTTATCCCGAGGGCATAGACGGTACGACCTCAGCCAGGCAGGAAACTCCCGCGAATGTATCTGGACCAAACGTGCAGCAAACGGTCACTCTGGAGGACGAGACGGATGGTGTGGGTGGCGTTATATTCAGTGTCGAACAGGATTGTGGCTTTTTTGGTGACCATGAATCGATGCAAAGTTGACCTAAGCACTCGCTAATTGTCTACAGGCCCCTCGTCGAATATCGCCCTTAATCGCCATATATGTCGTGCTGCGGCTCATCTTTCTTGCGCCGTTCCAGCCCAGACCAATACTAATGTGAATGGAAACCAGATGCTGCAGTCAGAAATCGGTGTGATGCACGCGTCGAGACCTTCATCGCCTTTTGGCCACCAAGAGATGAGGAAAAGTATTGCACCGGCCAATGAGCAGGCGATGGACACATACGCATTACCTTCCGAAGAACGGACTTGCCAATTGATCTCGCAGTACTTTCGGGACACTGGCTTGTTATTTCCATACATCCACGAAGAGTCCTTTTGGGAGTCTTACGAGGCAATGAGAAGCAGCAATTTCACGCGAATGAGGAGGTCCTGGCTCGGACTGCTCAATATGGTCATGGCAATGGCGACAAGCACGGCTATCAATGTTGAGGTTAGCGCAGAAAAACGTGCCCAGGAATCCAACGTATACTACCAACGTGCGATGGCCATATGTGAAAAGCAAGTCATGCGGGGCACAAGTCTTGAGATTGGTCAGTATTGCCACTATTTCGTCCGCGGTGAAGTCTTACTTACTAAATTAGTCCAATTCCTCCTCCTTATGGGACAGTATCTTCAAGGTACGCAAAGATCGGTAGAGACATGGACCATCCATGGGCTTGCTGTCAAAGCCGCCTTACAACTTGGACTGCATTCAAGTAAAGCGTCAAAACATCTCTCTCCGTTGATTCAAGAGTATAGGAAACGAACGTGGTACGGCTGTGTGATCCTTGATCGAACACTCAGTATGACATTTGGCAGACCGGCAGCAATTCCGGAGGATTACCTGATGATTGATCTTCCATGTCATGTTAGGACTCGGGACTCGCCCGCACCAATAATGCCACACCACGAAGTCAGCCTGGAATTTTTTAACGCAACCATGTGAGCTTTGTTAACTCGAGTGCATTGTAATGCCCACACTGATAATCGTCGCTCCAGAACTCTCTACAAGATTATGTGGAATATCATAAAGACGTCTTACGATAGCAATCTTGGATCCGACAGGCATGCGAGCGTTATGGACAACATATCTCGCATCCTGCAATTGGAACAGGACCTCGTCAGCTGGGAACGTGGTCTACCCCCGGCGCTGATCCTGAGGCCTGCAGCCGAGATCCCCCCATCCCCAGCTTTAGGGGATCATACCGTGCCAACCTTAGAAAAGTTTCGAATTATTTTAACCTTGCGACATCATAATCTCCGTATCCTGCTGCACCGACCAATCTTGGAGAGTTTCTTGGACATCAAAGGAAGCGACTCGTTAAACGAAGGTCCCCAAAACTCGAGTCTTTTACAGCAGATAGGTAGCAACAGTATTTTGTAAGCACCGATTTTCCTTTACCCCGCCCGAGGCACATTTCCGTGACAGATTTTCAATTATGAGGCGACCATGGCAAAGTGCAGGCTCAAAGAACATTGATATTCGGAGACGTTCTCCTTTGGTGGTAATTTAAGAAGCTGACATTGGCGTGGTTTTCAGGGTCTGTACGCACTCCTCAACGGAAATAATATCTGTAATCAGCACTATCGTCAACTCCACGGATAAGCGACGAAGATGGCTAGGCGCCTGGTGGTTCAGTCTCTACTACACTTTTAATGCTGCTCTTGTACTATTTGCTACCATTTTGGTTGTCCGATCGCAAAATGGGAGTGGACCGAGTGTTCTCCGATCTTCAATCTCTACAGATGATCTACAGAAATCCTTGGTCTCGGCGGCGAGTTCCTTAAGAAAGCTTGACACCGGAAACAGAATGATTGACAGGTGCGCCGAGTATGTCGAGAAGATCATAGAGGTTTTGGACATGTCATGTAAGCTCTCGATACCGTGTGAGCAGTGGCGGTGGTGTACTAATTCTCTTGACAGCTGGAACTCCTTCCTCCATGCCTCTCATTTCACACGCTAATATGGCCTCAATGGCCAATGTACCACCAGGTTTTGGCTATGACGAAGGTTATGCAATGAGCGGTGATATGTTCCTCGATTTTCCTCCAAACCTCAATTCAAATACCTCACCACTGGGGATAGATCTCGGGGAGTTCATGTTTGAAGGTGACCTCGAATTTTTGAATCAACTTGTTAGCACGGGCACAGCGACAAGGGCGACGCAAAATGGATAAGAAGCCAACTCAACCCTGTCATGAGGATGGGGCCCAGCTTGCTGAGCAGAGTGGGTTTGGACATTCTTTTCGCGATAGTGCCAGAGACGTCTGGTCCAATTACGTAAACCCTACAGTCAATCCCATATCTACAATGATACAAGTGGAAAACGATAGCTTCATGGTCAGTTTCAGATTACAAAGAGAGGATTTTACCTTGTAATGCTGTTCTCTCGTCTAATTTGCAAACTAGATGGGCAAGTCTCATTTTGCTGCTTCAGACATTCAGTCGGCTCGCCAAATCAGCAACGCAAAACACAGTATTTACACTATGTCCTTCTGATTTATTTACATACTTGTCACGGTGGTCGGCACAAATCAACAATACTTCCAACGGGGAGATGGCTTCAGGAAGTTAGGAACAGGGTTCACGTAGCCGCACAATACCCCGCCTATCCCACTGCCCAGGCGGAAATGAAGCAGAGTCCCATGGATGATTTACAAAGTCCATTTTTCGGAAGCCCAAGTTCGGCACTCCGCCTCTGTCCGTGGTTTAGGTACAAGGTATGGGGGCCGGATTTTCAACTGTTCTGGGCGGTGTTCTAAACCTGATTCTTAGATCCATCCTCGATCTCTTTTCGCTCATCTCGATTCCACCCGATAATTTGCTGTAATTCCAAAGGGAAACATCGAAAACTGCAGCACTGCAGCTCCGCATAAGGTTCATCTTCTCCTTACACATACAAACACATTCAGAAACACACTTTCGCACGTACCTCTCTGATCAGTGACCCTTCTTCTCTCTCACCCGAAATGAACGACAACACCATGTTAGCAGTGCGCCTGCACAAAGACTCTCACAACCTTCACCTAGAAGAGACACCCATCCCGACTCCTTCGAATCAAGAAGTTCTTGGCAAAGTCGCATCCGCTGGGCTGGCCCCGGGCGTCTTCACCATACTTAAGCAAGGACTTCTCCGTCACCTCCCAACCACTCTCGGCCACGAAGTAGCAAGTACCACCTCCGCAGTGGGTGACAATGTAGGTGGCTTCCAGGTCGGCGAGCGTGTTCGAATGCACGCAAATCCGGCCTGTTGGCAGGGCATAACAGACAATAAGGGCGATTCCGAATTGAATGTTTGAATTGCTTTAATCATCCAGGGGCTTCCAAAGGGAAGAATATTCCAGCAAAAAGACATCACTTCTCGCGAATGTAAACAAACCATGTTAGCCGAGGCTTAAGCGAGTTACTGAATCTTGAGATCTATATCATGACATGCGAAGTCACAGTCTAGATCTCTTTTGACGTGTATTGTAGTCATCGAGCTTATGGCTGGGGACTTCTTCAGATTTCCCTACGGCGTTGCGTTCACTGACGTATCGTCTTCTGAAAAGCACCTAAGTCACTATTTTAACCGCAAATCCTGCTTTAGCGAGGGCGGAAGTGGTCAAGACCGCACAAGGTGCTACTCCGGAGGCCGTGCAGAAGCTACGAGAGGGTTCCAGGACAAGTGGCAGTTCGTAGCTGCAAATAGCAATGCTCGATCCATCGGATGCAATAGGGTTTTCGATCCCTCTTGCCATAATGACCACCAAGGACGAAGTGGCTGCCGACGTCCAGAACTTCGGCGAGAACCCTGAAGGGCCCAAGGTTGTCACGACATTCGACAAACAGATCCACGCGTTCATGGCCGCCCGCGGCGATCTAGAGAACAGCGCCGTGCTGGAGGACTACCGAAAGGGGTACCAGACAATCTTGGAGTTCTTAGCAAGCTTCCTATGAGCTGAATGAAGAAGTAGTCCTTTGAGGCCTATAAATTTTATCCTGATCATGTTTCTGTTCAGCCCGTCGCTGTTGTGGCAAGGCAAGCCGTGTCCTAAGCAGATATGGCGTGCCAGTGCGATGTCCGTGTTTTTCTTCTCCCGGGATGCTATCATGAAAGGCACAGGCAATCCACGTAACGACGGCCTACAAAGCATCAGCAACTTCCTTTTCGACGGATAGGGAATCGGATATGTCTCGAACAAACAATCAGCCTGGTAAGAAATCAAGGCCTCTTCGGTCAGCATATGTGAGCATTAAGCGAAATCATGAATGTTAGCTAGTCCGGTGTATTTATTTTATACAACAACGAAAAGACACTGCTTCAAAGAGAACCATCATGTGAAAGGACGGCCTCGAGTAAAGCCAAAGGGTGGTGATTCTGTCCTCGCTAGTCTGCTTATGGCTAGCTCGTGATTAAGGTTGCTTCCAGCCTTGGCAAGTCGCGTCGCAAATGCACTATACGCGTCTGCCCAAAAGCTGGCCCCTCCTTTCCAATTCTTCACTTCACAATACAACACCAACACTCCACACGACGAAAATGTCACCATCAATCATGGAACCAGAGACTATTTCCCGATCCTCCGTGAAGATTGCAGAACAAAATGGCACTTCTAATCTCCCAAGACACGAAGAATATCAATACCTCGACCTGGTCCGGGACTGTCTTGAGAAGGGGGAACATCGTCCAGATAGGTATTCTCACTGTCCCGGATATTCTGCTATATTCACTGACATCACCTCCCAGAACTGGCACAGGAACCTACTCCATCTTCGCCCCTCGCCCCATGAAATTCTCCCTCACCTCCCCAGAAGGCAAGCCCATCCTCCCACTCCTCACCACAAAACGCGTCTTCCTCCGCGCCGTCATCGGCGAGCTCCTCTGGTTCATCTCAGGCTCGACATCCTCTCTGCCCCTCGCAGCAGCCGGAATCAAGATCTGGGACGGCAACGGATCGCGCGAATACCTCGACTCAGTCGGCCTTTCACACCGCGCAGTTGGCGATTTAGGACCCGTCTATGGCTTTCAATGGCGACACTTTGGCGCGGAATATGTTGATGCAGAGACGGATTATACTGGACAAGGAGTCGACCAATTGGCTGAGGTGATCCACAAATTGAAGAATAATCCGTATGACAGAAGGATTATCTTCAGTGCTTGGAACCCGAAGGACATGAAACTCATGGCTCTGCCTCCATGTCACATGTTTGCACAGTTCTACGTTTCATATCCTAAAGGCGAGAATGGTGAGAAGGGAAAGGGGAAATTGGACTGCCAGGTCTATCAGAGGAGTTCGGATTTGGGTCTTGGAGAGCCGTTTAATATCGCTAGCTATGCGCTGCTGACGCATATGCTTGCACACGTCTGCGATTTGACGCCTGGGACGTTCACGCATGTGCTGGGAGATGCACATGTCTATGCTGATCATGTGGATGCGCTCCAGACCCAGTTGACGAGGGAGCCGAGGGCGTTCCCTGCACTGGAGATTACGAGGGAGAAGGGCGGCAGCATCGACGGCTGGAAGCTCGAAGACTTTGTTGTGAAGGGGTATGAGCCTCACAAGGCTATTGCTATGAAGATGTCTGTTTAAAGCAGAGAGTGATAATGTACACATGTATTATGAATGCGGCTCGGACTATTGCTGGCGTTTTGGATGGTGGTTATGTTCAACACACCAAAAGGAGGTAATGGTAGACGTGCAGTTAGGGAGAATATAAAGACTTTTGCATTGAGATGAAATAAAATAACCTATATTTGGGAATGTAATTGATCAGGTGTCCCTTCAATCGATATATAAACAAAGCTTCACTAAAATCATCAAAGATGTTGATATCTGGAAATGTAAGCGAACTTTCACTGGATGATGATTTTCTTACACCCCACGACATATCATCACCTCGGCGTAGATCGAGTGTAGGATCAAATGATCGCATTATTATTATACGCGAAGGTAGATGGGCAGGTATAGCCGTTTATACCAATCACGAAAATTTCCCCCGGCTCACAACCGCCATCCTATCTACCATTCATCTCGCGCCGTTTTCCAATCTACTCATCATAACCAACTCCCTCGCCAACAGGACAATTCGGCACATTCGCCTGCCACTCCAGCTTCGCATAATCCGGCAGATAATTCTGCGCCGTATAGCTCTTGTCCACATAATACGCCACATCAGCCATTGAGTAAGCGCCCCCAAACCCATTAAGAACATTCACCACCACGCTCGCGAAGTAGTCAAAGAAGACGACGTCCACGACATCAGGGTTGGAACCATCAGCTGGGAACGATGCGTTGCCTTGGATGTAGTTTGGCTGTGTGTAAGATGGGATCTTGGTATGTGGTGTATCGTCGCCGTCGGTGCCGAAGTCATCGGTTGTTACGTAGCCGGGTGTTGAAGCGACAGATTGGCGGCGATGTATTCCGCGTGTCTTGAGCTCGCTGCCGGTTCCGGTGATGAGACTTATTGTTGGATCGACGCAAGAGTCTTTGACTTGTGGCATGGATCCATAAACGAGACCTTCGCCTCGCTTATCTGGCAAGACCGCGCCGTTGAGTCCAGCGAGGACTTTGTGAGCCATCTCGTAGGGGACATTGGGGATGTATTGAAAGGCGTCGTTGAAGGGACTGACGATGAAAGAGTCGTCGTAAGTGAAGGGCCCTTTGACGAGGTCGAATCTGATGCTGCCCGAGTTGACGATGATGTAGCGTGCGATGTCAGATCGAGAGGCGTTGATTACGGTCGCCCCGAGTGCAATGGGGATCAGTGAGAAGATGTTTCCTTCTGCGCCGAAGGGCTTGCACGATTGGCAGTAAGTTGCTGGGGCACAGCCGTAAAGAGATGTGAGATTGAGCTTCTTGCGGACATCGGTGATATCTCCTGACACTCTCAAGCCACTGTGGTAGTCAAAAGTGCTTGCTTGGGAATTGGTGGCGTGGTATTCGAAGGTTCTTCGATTCCAGTCGAGGTATCTGCGGGAGTAGACGAGGCCAGAAGTTGATGTATTGGTGGCTGGTCTCGAAGGATTGGCGACACCACGTGGTTGCATCAAACCAGTGTAGCTGGAGGACTTGATACCGCTGATTGAAAGCCAGCCAAGAGTCTCACAGTAGCGTCCTAAAAGCCGTTAGTCAAAGTTCATATCTGCTGAGAAGGTCACATACCAGATTCGAGTGCTGTGCTCTTATCATCATACACCTTGAAGTCTCGAATGTGAGAATGTCCTCCGAATGCTTGAACTGGTGTATCTGGGCGTAGAGCTCGGATAGTCGAATGAATGAGTCCTAGAGTGTTTGCATAGTCGGATCTGTCAACTGGGTTGTGGCCAACGAGAAGGAACAGATCGATCGGCTGGTCGTAGTTGACAGCGTCGAGGAACCATTGCTGCTTCACCATGTCCGCAGCTTTGATCACCTTGGAAACATTTGAGTTTCCGGTAAAATCAAACAGAACCCCGAAAGTCATGATGCGGAGACCTAAATGGTATGTCAGATGCTGCCTCGAATCCGTGGGCTTCTGAATGGACTGTGCTTACCATGAGCAGTCGAGAAGTACCGATACTTGGCTCCGATATAGTCGAAGGCTCCAGTTGCTGGATTGAGGATTTGGACATTACTAGTCACATATTTCTCTCCCCAGACCTTGCTGAAATTGTAGAAGCTGGCATTGACAATTAGCCTGAATCCTCATAGATCGCTTAAAGGACTTACTGTTCATATGCAATCTCAGAGACATACAACTCGTGATTTCCTGGGGATCATGTTAGGGGCATTCAAGATGGGTCAAATCTGGCCTACCAATGGTAAGAACGTCATAGTCAATCTCGTCGAAGATGGGATTCGAAAGAACGCCATTGGGCAATACGGCATCGCTCAACCCAGCACCATCGTGAAGGTCACCTTTGGCCGGAAGTCAGTCAAGGTCAATGATATCACAGCCGTAGCTCCTACCTGTGTCAACGACCAACAGATCAACGGCAAGGTTCCCAGCCTTCTGCTTCATGTGTCTCTGGAAAGAGACAAAATCTCCCCACTGTAAACATGAAGTTAGTACAGGACTTTGTATACCGGGAGACTTGTGGCTTTATTCGGGATTTCTAAAGCACCCCGAGAATATAATTGTTCAACTTACATCAGCACCATAGTTTTGTTCCTTGAGATGACCTTCAAGCCAACCATGGGTATCAGTCTAGCGGCAGAAGTCAGCTTTCAAATCATACACAAAGTTGAGGACAAACGCTTTGGCTTTAAAATGGACATACAGTGTGCAAGAAGTTCAATTGGCCCCATTCCAGAGGTGCTTTAGGATTGACTGTGCTGTCCTGTGACTCGGGCTGAATTCTAGGGACGAGTCGTTCATGGACGACCTCAGAAGAGGGGCCATAACACGAATCGCACGCCACAGCAGAGCCGACAGCTGCAACTAAGATAAGAAGGTTCGAAGATCTCATCTTGGCCAATGCTTCTTCCGAAGATAAGTCTAAAGACAAAGACTGGGCGATTCTTGGTCAAGCAAAGGACCTTGATGGGGAACCATTGAAAGCAAGAGCCAAGGGGTTCCAAGAGTTCTTTTAAGCATAAGCAATGCTGGGCAGGGGATTCACTTCACAGCTCTTTCCCAGGAACCAGCCGCCTTCAAGGATACATTAGTGGCGACCTCCGCAGAACCGTTGATCCGTTATCACCATTTGATGGCCATGATGCCTGCACGTGTAGCGCCAAGCCGTACCTGACCTTCCCCATTGAGATGAGCGCGATCTGTCAGGTACCGCAAACCTGCTTCCTGGGCCTGGGATTCGACGCGTGGAGAGTTCGGTCAAGATACGAAGATCTAACGGTGCATATTGTGGGATATCGTGGGTTATTGATTGGGAAGGAGAGAAGCTTTTGCCAAGTGGTCTGGTAGGCGAGGTCTCAGCCTTTGATGGCATTTTCAGGGGTTCGGATACAGTATTTGTTGACCTCGGTCCCGATCAGATAAGCTATTTTTCTATTCCCCAGCTTCCATGTTTTCTGGTAGTCCCCGCCATATGAGAACGTCACAAGATTTTGTACGACCTCTTCCTGGATTTCTGGATTGTTTGAAAAATGGAACCGAAATCTGAAAGGATGTCTTCACAAATTATTGTAGGTTCTGCATGCTGACGGCTGCGTGCATGTCCTTGAAAGCTGATTGGCCGAAAGGCTATCGGAATTGATGGCCGACTTTATCTTCGCGTCCGCTTGCTTTGGGAAGAAACACGCCTCTTTGATACCACGACAAAGACCCTCATCATGATATAGATTATATTTCACCCATGTCGGAATGTGATCTCAGCAGAAGCGAATTGCTCTCTTCTACTGATCAACAACTTTAGTTTCTCTTGCAACTCGTGCATTGACGTTAAAAATGGGGGACAACTCAGCCTTCTTCTATGGCACCTTGGTATGTGACCACATATCTCTGGCGTATGCATGATTTTCAAATGGAAACCGCTAAGTAAACAATTTATAGATGGCCCGCGAAGTCCTTTATCGTGTCATCTATGGCGACGAAAGACTCACACCTGTAACCACCATCCTCGCCGGCAATCTCACTCGCACACCAGCCATCCTCCACAACCACTGCCGTCACAAAGTCCTCGGCGATGACTACCCTGGCGTCGTGCCCGAAGTAGGCCACTCCGTCCGCGGCGTCTACGTGGCCGGCCTATCGGATGCAGACATGTTCCGCTTGGACATCTTCGAGGGAGACGAGTACACGAGAGAAAAGGTCAAAGTGAAACTGCTGGTGCAAGATGGTGAGAAGGAGGTAGAAGGTGAGGAGAGACAGACGCAGACGTACATCTTCACGGCGCCGGAGGAGCGTTTGGAGAAGACGGAGTGGGATTATGAGGAGTTCAGGAGAGAGAAGTTGTGGAGATGGGCGAGTACGAATGAGGAGTATGAAGGTGGGTCACATTTCAGATTCTTTCGATATGTCCTACTTTCGATTGCTGACATTGAGAAGAGGTTGATGCTGCTGTTTCAGCTGCTGCTGCCGCCAAAAGAGACGGCCACGACCCCACAGGCGGTCGAGGTATCTTCGCCGCGGCACCTAAGAAAGAGCAAGAGGACACTCTTCAAAGTGCCGTTTGATGGAACTCGTTGATCAAACCAGAGTTTTCGATTGTGCCGGGTGTTTTCATGATATTGAATTTGTTCTCGAGCATTACCTTTTTTTCTGGACTTCTCCAACATGGTTGGGTGCAAGCACCGATATATTTCAGCTAAGGGTACGAATAAGCATTCTAGATCCCACCTTTAAATGAGTTCTGGGTTGATATCGATGCTTTCGATCAGTACCAGTCAGGTAGTGTCAGCTAACATGGCTAGCACTAGCACTTCACCATGATCTTGCTGAGCTTACTTATCATTGCATGAAGTCAGAAGTCTCCTTTTTGCATTCAACTTCCTCGCATAGGCACTCTCTTGACATATCTCGAGGACTTTAAGGTAGCGACGTTTGCAAGCATGATTAGACAATGGCATTCGGCCACTTTTCAGCGTTGTTCACGGAGAAGAGGACGGCCCAGCTGCTCGCTCACTGGGTGTAGCCTTATGATATAAGTCTTTCGTGTCTGCATTCTCTACCTAAGCAGGCTTGAATAGTCTCGTGATTGGAGGCTATGTATCAAGATCAAAGTTCGGTGCTCGAAGTCCTATTCCTTTATCCCGCAGCACCGCAGAGTGCCTCCATCGCCCATATGGTACCCCGATTTGTTTCCTCAAGCGGTTCTATTCCCATGATGACACCCTCACGAGGCACCGCAGAAGTTCCAACTCAAGTATAATCATCGCAAGCCGCGCGCAATGGTGCATCGATGTAGAAGACGAAGGAAAAGTCCCTAGCATTCTCAGTCAGTCATGAAGCTGGGTATCTGCGAGGTGAACTTGCCATTGTCTGTATCTGCATGCTGAGGAAGAGCTCGGCTTGGCTTCACCCCCGAGGGCTACTAGTCACCAGCACTGCGAAGAAGTGCGAGCTCGTCGCTGGTGGACCCTCTCCGGCAGAAGCCATCATCGAAGGCCCCAGGGCGTCCAACGCCTTGCCCTGGGAAGGCGAAGTCTAAGTGCAGTTAGCTCTTCGTGTAATGCTGCAACCCCCTCCAGCGTCTCAAACTGCATGATTGTTTGCAGCTCACTCAAGTGCGCTTGCCTTTCGGCAGCTTCTGTCAGCCTCTTGAGGAGACCGAACTCCGGAGAGTCAGGATCAAAGAGACGCGGAGGGGGGGAGGGGTCGGACGGGGCAGGGATTGGAGAGGCATTGCGAGGAGCAGCAGGAACTCGCAAGGAAAGGAGAAACCTACCAATCTTTGAGTCGGGAAACCTACTTGTTACATACAGCTCGGCAAATCGTAGAAGCCCGGCCGAAACCAGGATTCCCACGAGGTCAAGATACCAAGGCATCTTGTTGTTGCTGCTGTTGTTGTTGGTTGAATGTTGTCCGGAAGAGACAGCGTTGACTTAACGTACTGCCTAGGGAAGGAGCATGCCACCAATTCTCCTTCCCTCTCATACAAATTTAATGATCTCATAGGCCCGAAAGATCTATGTTGCTATCGTGTGCAAGACAGGAAAGAGCAACCCGTGAGATTAAGCGAGGGAATGCCAAAGTAGACTTCCTACCTGTCTACCTACTTAGTTTCGGCAACCAGGAACTAGCAGCAGCATTAACGTCAATGCCACCACAATGAACGCATACTTTGTGATAAATTTCCTCTCAAGTGATTGACTACAATCACAAACAAAGAGTCCACTTCCTACAGCTTCCATTCCTGCTTTCTATACAAAGCCATGACTGCTCTACTCGACCTACCGCGTGAGATGATTCTCCACATTACACAATTTCTTGCACCTGCGTCCGCAGCCTCATTTACACACTGTTGCCGTGCGGTGCTCCTTACGCTTGGAACAAGACACTGGGAGAAAATTCGCAGAGCGGATCAGCGACAGGAACTTATCCAGTTCTTTCGCCTCCTGGAGATCGACGCTCCGGACCATGTGCTTTGTTATCACTGCTCGACACTCCAACGTACTCATGGCTCCAAGCACAGAAGCAAAGAGTGCTATCCATCAGAGCTTTTCGGCGGTGTATACATTTACATCCATAAAGATATCACATTCATTACTATCGCAGCTATGATGAAACTCTACCGTCAAGGACTCGACTACAATCGATTGATGGAGCGACTCACCTGTAGATTCACAGGCACCCGAGAAAGTATCCCATATCAATTTTTGTCACGAGCGAAGATTATCAATGGATCTCTACTCCTCCGTGTCCAAGAGTCTTTTTTGTTTCCTAAGGGCCATCAACCGCAAATACCGATCACAGCCCGTGTAGGCATATGCCACCACGTTGGCATCCCTGGCTTCACCTTCGAGTCTCGTCTTCCAGAACATGCACAGTGCACACTCGACCACGACCATGAAGCCCAGCAATGCATTCGAAGTTCTGGGATGAGGCAGTGTGTATACTGCCCGACCGAGTTCCAGATCAAGCTTCAGGACTGTGCGGACCTGGGAGTTGCGCTTGTGACGACTAAATGGTTGGATCTTGGGGAAGGACGGACTGTGCTGGATCCGAAATGGTGGAGTCGGTTGTCAATTAAGTACACTAATCATGAAATTTTCGCTGGGATGAGAGGTATTTACAAGGAAGAAATTGAAGATCGATTACCCGTTCAATCAGAGCTGGCTTCTATTCGTGATGAGATTGAGAGTGTGGAGGATCTACGATGCGAACGAAGCAAAGGCGATGAGCAGGCGAGGCTTATGGATCCGTCTAATCGCCTCCGGACTTGGTCTTGGATACTGGCTCGACTTCGAAAGGAGAGGCAGTACTATGTTGGATGTCGGGGAAGTTGGGAAAGTGCGTGGTCTCGTGTATATCTCGACCTTTTATTTTAGCGAGAATGAGAGTTGGGAGCTATAAACAAACACAATGTGGGCCTGAAAACAGTATTTGCGCTCTTCTGCCTTATCGATATAGCTTGTGGACTTTCTCGGCTGCGTTTGTAATCATCTAAGCAGAAATATATCATCTCCCCAGGTGGTTTCTGATAGCTTGTGCGTTTCCACCGGCTAGTAAACTTGTCTCATTTTTTAATCATAGCAGTAAATTGTTAATTATGAAAGGGTATGGCTGCTGTCTTGCAATGCCTTTCATTCGTTTGCATTCTCTTCTTTTTCTATAAAAACAGCCGATGCTTTCTCATCCTGTTTGATTTCTATTTCTTAGTATACCTGCCAGTACTGTAAATAGTCTTGTCACGGGCGAGTTGAACCAATTTTCGAAGTTTCAAGGATCGTAAAACGTTGCTCAAATTAAGGATCGCGTAAGCTATTCCCAGGATGTTCTAATTGGTCATGTCCATCATGTATCATCATTTTCATCATCTTTGACCAATTCAAAGGTCCAAGTCCCAATCTCCAATTCCCAATGTCCAGACCCATTTCCTATACCCTTTTTTCCAATGCCCATCCATACTCCAGCCCCATAGCAAAGTCATGAGCACATGACAATGAAGTCCGTTCAAAGCAGCAGTCTCTCAAACAGCGCAGCCGCCGCTCCTAAGAGAGCAGCGTTTTCCCACGCTGGGCTTTGCTGTGCACCAAACGCCTTTGAACTGCTCGTGCCCACGACCTTTCCGGCATTTCCACAATTTGGCCCAAAACAAGGCGTCTCCTCTCCCTGGCCTACAGCCGTTGCCGTCGGAGCGCCCGTGATCAAAAAGCCCTGCTCGTCGTAGCTTTTCGGCATCGTCTGCCAGCCATACTCTCGAGTGTATGTAGTAGGAAATCCACGATCATCGAAACCCGTGGATACATCAAGGCCACCTCCAATAGGCGGATATAATGGCGAGGGCGAGAGGCCCGCTGAAGAGAAAGGGGTTGATAGTGGTAATATCTGCAAATTGTTAGTATGTCATTATAGAGCGCTCGAATACGCGAGACAAGGGGAGGGGCTAGGACATACGTACTGCCGCAGAACTTGCAGGCTGTATTTTTCCGGATGAGGTGATGATCCATCCATCTGGTATTCCGGCCACGGTGGGCACGGATGTTACGGTCGAGAGTGTTGTAGTTGCGACCCAAGGCCAGCCGGTTTGGTGGGCTGTTGAGCCGTGATTGTCTCCAAGTCCGGCTGGAATGGATGGTGATGCTGATGTGACAGCTGGGACATCTGCTGTGGCTACTGGAGATCCTGCCGCGCCAGCATTGCCGTTGACCTTGCCACCAACAGCCTCGATGGACTCCCAGTTGCCGCTGGTGTCACCATACTTATATTGTGTTCCTGTCGAGTAGTCGGTCACCGCGATGGACTGGACAGTCATTGTGAATGGCCCCTTGGAATAGTCCGTCGGTCCACGAGCCCAAGAAATGGTTCCAGATGGGTTCGATGAATCTCCTCCTGACCATGATCCAAACTTGATCTGCATGGGTGATTGTGGGTATTGGTTTGTGTCTGCCGTGGCTGGGGTAAGGACTCGAACGACTGTATCACCAACAGACCATTTGATTTGTTCCTCTGTCCAATCGATCGTGTATGTGATGAACTCTCCTTGATTGTTTGGTGCAGGATTGAAAGCTCCTCGATTGTAAGTCGTGACATCTCCCTTCCCGAAGTAGTTCGTTTGGACCTCCGAGTCGTCTGCTCCCAGCCATTCCATATCGATTTCGTCGAGGGTATCCGATTGCAGCACCAGCGTGCTAACGATACCTGCCCCAGGGGCAGACTTCATTGTGATCTGAACCTTCCCAAACATTATGTAGAACACGCTGGCGAGTTGAGGTGCATCTCCGCTGCCTGAGACCGTGAAGTGGACGCCGCTCGAATCGTAGGTGGGATTGCCGCTGGCTGTGAAAGAGTTGACCTCGCCTTTCGTGAAGTCGACACTGATCGCTTTTCCAAGTGCTGTATTTGCAGGACATCCAGCTGTTGAGTAGTTAGTGTAGAACTCGGTGGGCGCGGTCTTGAAAGAACGACTTACTTGTGTAGAGAGGATTGCAAGAAGAGTATGTTTGCGCTGCAGCTAGCTCACAGATTGTTGCTGCAAGAACAAAGATCGATTTCGAAAACATTATGTAAATGAAGAAGGGTATTGTACAGAGAAGAAAGGAAATCGCTCAAATGTACAGGAAGGCGGTGGACTGTAGTCTCCCCAGTCCTTGGTGAGTGATTCAATTGTCCGGGAGTGAGTAAAGGAACAATGCGATAAGGGTCGAGGGATGCGGAAATGGAGAGTAGTGAGTAATGTACAAAAGAGGCGTTTGAATATGGTCTAGAGTTTTGCAGATGCATCTGCCCGCAGGACTAGAAGTACCTCCCGCAGATGAGGTGCAGGAGGTTGGGAAGAAATCAAGCGGGGTGGCTGGGGTGGGACCAACACGACACCACCCAGCTTCCAAGGTCGCGCTGGCAGATTCCAAGGACAGCGGAGACCTTGGAAATTGGATGTGTCTCGTAACTTACAAGTTTGAGTTCCACTTGGATTGCGGCGTCATCAATTTGTTGAAGAGTGCTGGGTATTGTTTGTTTTTCGGAAGGTCAACAATGCGCCCGTGAAGGTTTGGCGATCTTCGCTAAGAACATTCTGCCGGCCTCACCGCCCATGGGTCACCGCCGGTTGCCCAGTCGGGAGGCTGGGGTTCATGAGATTGTTCCTGAACATCTTGGGCATCCCACGAAAGGTGTTCAGCATCTTCTGCATTCACGATAGGAACACGTATCCATTGTTCTATCTTTATGTCTCACTTTCTTGGGATCCTGGGCAGCCAGTGCTCTTCACTTGTATCTTCTTAGCACGATATCGTGGCTCCAGCCTCCAATCTTAGGTCTTTTTAGTCAGGTCCGCACTGATGAGGTACGAGCTCGAAGGTAAACCGTGACCTTTGCGCACCATTCTTTGTATATGCTCTTTTCAAACAGTTATTTCCTATGCTCTCACACCGATGAGGACATTATGCATTGTCTCCCAGCTCTGGATGAGTGATAGCAACTTGCTTCGGCTGAGTCACTTGCTCAATGTATCATCACTGTTCAACTTTGCTATCACAGAATGTCGTCCTACATTGTAGATATGGGAAGTTGCAGGTGTGTCACGTCTACTGAAGTCTATCAGCTGCGAGTAGAATGACCCAACTTTCAATTCTTGGCGAGGAGGGCAACGAAGTCATGCCCTTGAGAGCAAGAAACCTCCATTTTGAAGTCTTTCCAAGACACCGTCTGCGTCCCATCTCTGCCTAGCTGCATCAAGCAGCGCCAAACTCTCATTACCATAACTTTACAGTGGAGATTAGATATAAGAAAGCATCGTTCATGAACTTGAAGTCCAAAAGTAGCCCACGAGCTTGTGCTGCAGTTTCAATCCTAGAGCTCAATGCCCTTATCTGTTTTCGTGCCAACTCATCTTCGGAGGTTTCTACCCACGTTTCACATAACAGGAGAATTGGTTAAACTTACATGCTTGACTTACTGGAGAGACATTCAAAGAGTTGCCTTCCTTGGCAGAAGCTTTTGCAACTGGCTGGTAAGTGAAAATGAGGGAGTAAGACTCGGAAGTTGTTGCGGCACTTTTGCTTTTGATTGTCTGCAAAACATCCTGAAGCCCAACGTACAGGTCGATATCGGGAAGCAAGGTCAATGTACTACTTTCGCGTCTACGCCCATGGTCGGCTTGTTCAACTCGGAGGGAGATGTACGTACTTTGCAGGCTCGTTCATGCTCACAGCTGCTGCGACAGAAGATGTCGTCCCATCCATTTCCGGAACTGTTACCATCAGCAGCGTAATCTCATTAGAAGCCTTGAAAGCGGATACGGGCGAATACGTCCATCCGAGGTGCAGCATTCCTGCCACAAACAAGTCCCCGGTGCAAGTCAGAAAGAAGCCAATTCGATCATCGGTCTCCATAGCTTTTCGTACTTCAACAGCAGCTTTCATGACACGCTCAGTATCATTGGCGCTGTACATCTTGCAAGTACATAAGACTTTGTAGTCAGGATATGTGTACAAGTCGAATCTTGTTACAATGCCAAAGTTTGATCCGCCTCCTTTCAAAGACCGGAAGAGATCCTAGTTCTCATGCTCGTTTGCATTGACGATCTCCAATTTCGCGAGTACTACCTGCACATTTTCATCGATTATTTCCCAACATGATGCGAATTGCACTACTCACCTCGAAATTCTTCACATTATCACAGGTCATCCCCCACCGACTCGAAAATTGCGACATCCCACCACCTAGCAGCAATCCTCCAACGCCCACTTGCGATACCCGACCGCCAACCACAGTCAACTCATCTTTCTCAAGTACTTCATACACCTCTCCCCACGTGGCACCAGGTCCAACCGATACAAAGTCTTGTCCAGGCGCCAGCACCACACTTCTCAACTCCTGGAGATCTATCACCAGATCGGTCTCGCCGACGCTGCTAAACCCAGGGTTGGGAATATGTCCGAAGGTACGGACCGCGAATCTAGATTAAAGGGTCGTGATGATCTTGGTTGCTATCTGGACTTCCAATGTACTTTTCGGCTTTCGGCTTGATGAAGCATATGGCTGGGAGCCAACATGTTGTGGACCTATTTTTGTCAGGTCACTACTCTACTGTGGACTAGGAAAAAGTGGTGTGTCTTGATACCGTACCAAGGCCGACTTTTCTCCTCCTGATACGGTCAATTTTTCGATATTACAGTCTCCCGGCCTAGGATGATCTCGCTGGCTTTTCACACCAAGCATGTGCGCTACGTCTGTGTGATGGGTACTGTTTGTTGGGCGATGCTGTTTCGCGTTGCCGCGTTGCTGGTGATCGCTTCCTGGTATGTGGAAACGGCAGGACTTTGCTCGAGGCGGATCTGAGGTGTCAAGACAGCTAGTAGAGCTGTCGACAGCTCTGCCATGTTGATTTGCATCTTAGAAGAGATGCATGAATAAAGGAAGACGTGGCGTTAGAGATCTTTTATATTGTTGTACTCTTGAGTGTGATGGAGAAATTAGCGTCTTAGTCGACGATCGACATCAGAGGAACAGGTAGGTAGGTACAAGAGCGATACGACTTTCAATCCTTTATAGGTTGTCATTTGTATCACCGTGAAGTCCATGTAAGCAATTTCGTACAGTAATTGGATGCTTGAAACGAGCCTCTTACATCGACATGCTGATTTGCATCTTTCTCGCCAAGCTTCCTTGATTTCGTTACTGTTAGCTGTCAGCTGCACTTTAGCAAAGAAGCGTCATTCGCCAGGGCGATAACGGGCATCCGAGACCATCTGCATGATACAAAAAGGACGCAAGTGCTTCATGCTTACTTCTTATAAGACTGCTTGGCATGAAACTGCATTGTTGTCATTCGCTTAATACTTTACACTCGGCATGTGGGATAGTCCAAAACACCGAGGAAGCCAAGAACCATGCCAGCGCGATAGAACAATAACTTTAGTTTGTAATCAAACACTAACTCGAAGCCTTGATTATACGATTGGATAGCCCAGTCAAGCACAATACGGGATTTAGAACTTCCTCATAACGTCGTTCACCAAATCTCCACCAAAAGTCGCACCCGCACCAAACATTGCCGCGTTCCCGAATCTACTCGCCATAATCTTGGCCCACTCGTGGTGCTACTTGTTGTCAGCTAATATCCTCCATTTCTTATACTCCACAGATCGTTCATATTTCGCTCTAGCTACTCAGAGGCTCGAAACATACATAGTGCTAGTGTAGAGGTAAAGACCAACATGAGGAGAGGAGATCAAGATAAGAGGAATCCATACCTTTGGGTTGCTAGGATAAGCAGGATGACTCGGATCCTGAGCCTGCTGTGCTACCTGACTAGGATTGAATTGCTGGTTTGGGTTGGGGTTGTATCGCGGATCGATGTAACCCGAAGGTTGGCCATTTTGCTAAGACTGAACGTTAACAGGAAACACCAGATGCATCTTAAAAATTGTGTGATGATGACACGATAAGAAAGAAAGCAGATTGAGAATATTACCGGCAATTGTGCCATAATAGACTGGAACTGTGGTCCTGAAAGCACATGTGAGGCTTGCAGGAACTCAAGTTCAGTTCGGATGGTGGAGAGAGACCGGTTGATTTGTGCTGGTTCAGGCATGGTAAGATCGATGGAATATTGCTTGGCAATCGATTTGTGAAGTGATTTTGATTTTTATCTTGCAGTATGACATGATTAGGAGACGATGTGATTGCCAAGGAGAAAAACTGAAGCTGGAAGCTCTCAATCTGCCCCTCATTTTCACCCCGCGAGTCGAACGACGTCATCAGTACTCCGGAGGAGGTATTGGTGGAGCTCCATCAACGACATGAACGCCCAGACATAATCGATATCAAGCAAAGCCGTCAACAGACAGACTGACCAGCACCTACCTACTTGAAATAATCAAACCTCGTCGCTGGATTATCATAGCTATGATCATAAAAGTACCAATCACTACTAAGCCCCTTTAAGGCCAACAAGAGCACCCTTAAGCCGTGGATCTATCTCAGTGCTTATACACCCCGGGGCACGAGATCTTTCAGATGCGGTTCAACATACCCAAAGGAATCACAGGAATGCGCCTTCGATGGACTGCGAGTTGCTTAGCACTGGTGGTGGCACACAAGCAGAGTACGAGTAGGGCACGGTGAAAACCACGCATTGCAGTCAGTCACAGACTTGGAGACACCAAGTCGCCTTTCGCCAAGTGTAATAGATTTACGTATTCATTCGACCTCTCCAACACAGAAAGATACCGTGCAAAGTGAGTGATTGGTTAGTTGCCTACCATGTCACCGTCCACAAGCACATCTCAGGTCACACTTGACATCTGCTGCTACAACTGTCAAGGTCCCCTCAATCCCACTAGTATTGTACTTCCCTCAATGCTGTGTGACTTGTGTCCAAAAATTGTCGGGCTAAGCGTGACCCCGAGCGATGGGGGGATAATCAATTAGGTATGGCCATTATGTTTGTGAAACGGGAACTGTGCTCTACAGACAGTCCAACCCCTACTTAGGCTCGATTCATTCTAAAGTTCGTGATCTTTTATAATGCAGCTACTAACACATATTGGGAGACAACCAAAGTCCATGTGTCAACATCGATACATGTAGCAACCTCATCATGAGCCAAGCAATGTCCAGCCAGTCCGAGAAGTCCACACAGGCTCACCACGAAGACATTCCGAAAGAGTGTCAGAAGGATGCTCACTCCAAAACGGACGATCATGACACCTTTGGTCTCGTCAAGTCTAGGTTCGACGAACTGTCTGTCCCTCGAACTGTCTAGATCTTTAGGTGTGTCGTCCTAGTGCACTCGCTGTCTTCACTGGTTATGTGTGCGAAGGTTTTGAGGTAAGTAAGCAATCGCTGTGGGCAATGGAAAAGCGTCAGTTCGCTGTATGCACCGGTATTCTGATCTGTCTCTCGTGTGGAATAGCTAGGAGCCGGAGGAAGTGTCATTGTGAACAATGGATTTATAAGTAGGATTCTCCTCACCCTCATCATCACATCCACTTCGAATTCTACGAACTTGTCATATACTCCTGTTCATAGATCTAGAGAATTTTTCATTCAAGTATACTGACTCTATGAGCAGAGGAGTTTGGTACTACCGATGAAGCTGGAGTCAGAGCTCTCGACCCTCCTTGGTGTAATTAGCTTCTATCCCACAATTACACTAGATGCTAATTCTCCTCAGTGTCTACATGGAGTGCCCTTTTGGTAATGTGACCATTCCGAAATATGATATCACTACTAAGAAGTTGAGAATGTCGGCCAGTTCATCACTTTTTACCCACATCTCTTGGTACGTTTATATCTATATAGATATTGTAGACCAGTAACTGATATATGATAGGTTGACCGACCATTTTGGACGTAAGGCCTCGTTCTACCTCGCTCGGACTTGGCTTGTCATTGTAAGAATGGATAGGATGCGCAAAGTGAAGCACAAAGGTCGCCAACATAACCAAGGGTGTATATTTTCCAACACTGCTAAAAGTCCATCTGTCTGGGTAAGATATTCTTTTGCCTCTTTCCTTTTACACTTACCCTTACTGACGCATTATACAGGCTCTCGCAAAGCTTTGCAATGGTGCAGGTATTGGTGTACTCCAATATGCTTTCACCACACCCGAACGTCTCTCATGCTTTTGTTGACCTCGCAGGATAACATGCCAAGTCTACATCATGGAGATATGCCCAAACAAGATCTGATGTGGAATGATCACATTTGCGTTTGTCCGTACCGCTTTGAATCATCATGTGGCTATACCTGCCTGAAATCAGAGGGTAAGTCAACTTCATCCACTCTAGCCGAGACAAGCTCCGAGTAAACAAAACACATCCAACATTTTAAGCCGGTATGGTGCGGGATTGGATTGCTGACTTGATGTGTTTTGTACAGCCGTTCCGTAGCTGAAACCAATGAGCTGTATGAACGCAAAATGCCAGCTTGGAGATGGGAGAAGACCATTACGGCGGCTGAAGAACAGATGCATCTTCTGGTGCGGGCTACGGTCGAGTGAAGCTCAGAGCGTGCCTCAGAACTTGGGGAAGTTTGCTTTGGCATAATAGATAGAGATTCTACAGCTTTCCCCAGAACCACGTTCCAATTTATGGAGGGCTGATATATTGAAGGAATGGAAAAGACATAGCTATAATTAAAATTCCCTAAGTTTTTCAATATATTTTACACGATCAAAACGCGTCGAAAACCATGACGTCAAACATCCCCCGAGTTTCGCCAAGAGCACGCGAAGTCATGGGAGAGCTCGGTTCATTGAGAGGCGTGTGCTTGACATCAAGACTTGAACCAATTCCATGTCAATAAATTGTCATCAACCTGACAATTTTCTACAATGTCTTCCAAAGCACCCAGTACACTCACAAAAGCATGGTTTAGATGGAAGTCCCTAAAACTACCATGGCGGAAGAAGTATCTCGTCGGTATGCATTTCCAAAACACCTGTTTCCTGCAAAAGAAGCTCCATTTTCCAATCGCCTGCTAACTATATATACCCCAGGCCTCGACCTTCAAGGCAACTCCTTCTGGGAATTTCACGACGCGCTCTCGACAGATAAACACCGCATGCGCCGAATTGTACAGTATCCACCTTCAACGCAATACAGCGAAATCAAAATCTCGCCACAATGGCACCAATGGCTACGGCACACCCGACGCGAACCTCCTTCCCTAGTAGAACAATCGCAGGACCTCGTACGGCAGCGGAACCTGAAAATACTTGCAGCGCAGGCTGATGCGAGATGGGCTGCGAAACCGAGTTTCCTGGATGCGCCGGAGAGGAGCCAGCCAGTGCCTGCACTGGAAAGTAAGGATTCGGGGGGCGCTGGAGATCTGGATGGGGCTTTGGGGGCGCGAGAGCAGACCACGGCGAATATCATGGAAGGGCAAGGGGACAGTGCAGAGAAGATGCAGACTCCAGATGGGATAAGGCATCGATTTAACGAGCGGTCAGAACAGGAGGAGAAGAGGCCGAGGGACGAGAACAAGAAGAAAGAGGATCCGTGGAAGAATGCGAGAGGTGGGCCGAGTGAAGAGTGGCAGCCTCAAGCGTGGACGGGGAATGTCGCGACGAGGAGGTGATATTGAATGATACCATACATGACTCCACTCTGGAACATTTGAATCGGCTTGGTCGACTTGCAAGACGCATGGTAGCTTTGTGCCTTGGAGATGGCATGTCAGGACTATGACGTCGAGAGCTTCACAGGCTGGCTCTGAGCAGCCTTCTAGCAAGTGCCACTCTGACGATGGGCAGCTTCTCTTGTGAGATAGTTGCCATTGTTGTTGAGTTTGAAGTTTCTGACCTTTCATTTCTGTTCATACACATTTCGTCCAAGTGGAGAATATAGCTACCACCCTGCAGGGAAAATTGCTGGTATTATGTCTTATATTATTCTGTTCTTGATACATTTCCCATTTTTGGTCCGTCCCTTTTCCCTCAAATTCATTTAGTCATTCTTTTCATCATGCAACCCAAAAGCAATGCTCAAAATGCACCTTTTCGCGTCAAAACAAGAGAGTGTAGCGGTTCATGATTTTCCAAATAGCGACGATCCGCGTCCTGCGAGGGGATTGCCAGCTGCAAGGTGCGCTTTACTTCGCAGCCATATCATCTGCAAAGCCCGCCCAGCCATCCCAGAAGCTGGAGTAGTAATCTACTGTCAAGCCAGTCAGGAAGATGCTCCCAGCCACATGCCTGAGATCCTTGACCAGAGAATTCTCCTTCTTGCTAGAGAGCGTAGCGGGGAAGTTGTGTACAACAGCTGCCATGGACGACCGTTCATTGTTGGATGAAGACTGGAAAGCTGAAATGGTCTTGTGGAAATCATAGATTTGGTAGGTGTCGTATGTTCCCTCGAAGACAACAGAGAGGTTGCAGGAAGGCATGAAACGTTGGTCCGGAATGGTTCCTGGATTTTGTATGATCTGGGGTAGTCAGTCTATATTCTGGTCTGGGGACGTGCCAGGCAGATTCAAGCTGCTTGAATCTAGATCTGGATCAGACATCACTTACCAGAGGATCACTTCCAAGCCCAGCATCGGACCTGATGGCTGAAGCAATGTTCTCCAGATACTCCTGGCTCTCAGCAGTCCAGGTCGCAGGCGTCTCATCGAGGAAGATTCCCCTCATGCCAAGATTCGGAATGGTGGCATTGGTGGCCCATTTCGAATAAGTCGAAATATCCGCCAAGGCAAGCGAGATATTTCTGTTGGTCCAGACCGTGGAAACGTACCCCACAGTCCTGATATTCGGATACGAGTTGAGTCTAGGAATATCTCTCGTATAATTTCCATCCGGCTCTGGAGTATCTCCAGGTCCACTAGCCGGATTCACCACCGCCGTGAAATTCAGATTGGGGTGCTTCTCAGCTCTGCATCTAATCAGCTCAAGCTCACAGACAATGACAACAAAATGTAACCACCTGGAAGTGAGATGAGGAAAATACTCACGCCTCAAACAGAGGATCCCACGCTCCTGGACTGGGATACACATAAAGCGGAACCAGGACATCAGATCTCGGTGCACCATTCTTCTTCTTCCCAAACATGACCGCAATCGGCACGACAATAACAATTACAACAACCAGCAACAGAATCGAGATGATCCACAGAGGCACACCACAAAATTTCGACTTGCAATTCCTGCGCTGCGGCCGCTTCGAGTTCTCATATTCCGAAGAATGGAGATCTGGAGAGGATTTCATTGAGTGAGATTGAAAATTATTTACTTGAAAGGTTGACGGGATGGCTTTTTGAGGGATTGGGTTGAGTGAGTTGTTCGTGGTGGGGAAGCGAGGGGAGCGGCTGAGTCGTTCGAGCGGGGTGGAATGGAATGGGAATGGTGGGTGGATGAGGGCTGACGAGCTGAGCTGAATCGAGGAATTTCTCGAAATATTGATTTTCCTTTTTTGCCGTGAGGGAGGAGATTCGCTGGCAGAGAAAGCGGTGGAACGAATGACAGCGTTGGTCACACGAAAAGTCGATGAAGAAATTATCCAGCAGCCAGTGTTTTGTTGATACAGCAATTGAGTAAGTAACGAAAGATGTATTCACGATTTCACGAATTGTTTGAATATACAGAGAGCAAATATGATCGAAACGGAACAGAAAGGTACATTTTCCTTTCTTCTTCAGGTTTTTAAATAGAACCAGCAGATCGAACGATCACGTAAACACGGCATGGGACTGCGTTTCAATACGAGGCGCCTAGAGGCTGAAGAGGGGTCCGTACGCTGCGGGTGAGATGCCAAGCGAAGACGAGAGAGGCAGATCTGGATATCACTCCACTTTGTTGTGGGCGTGGCAGCGTGGATCTTCGCGAATGGTCAATGTGCTGATCTTGGCGGGTGATCCGAGAATTGGGTCTTTTTGGCAGCCTTGCGTTTCCGCGTTTCAGCCCTGCGACGGGCGGCAGCTTGATTTGAGGAGGAATGTTACCCAGAGGCGAAACTTTTTTGTTGACTTTTCTGCATGAAGCGACCAAGTGGTCCGTGGTGCTGACATGTGAAGTGTTTACTCCATACGACGTGTAGACATATTTCATAGATATACAGTAGTTGCTCATGAAATCCGGTCAAGTATGCTTCCATGAGATATCCAACCCACAGTAATTATCGACCCAACCAGACCAGAGTATATTATCAGTATCCAACCAGTTTGTTCAGATATTCTCTCAATCATGTGCTTCTCTCTTCACTCTCGGGGAACCCCTCATCTCTGGCGATCTTGGTCCTAACATCCAGTCTTGCATTGCCAGCCACTCACTCCAAGTACTCTCTGCTTGTTGGATCTCCTTCTCACCAGCATCCTTTAACGGACTGAGAAATGGTACTGTCTCATCCGGACCCATATCATATGCCTGCTTCACTTTCAACCAATTCGTGCTCTTTGCAGCAAACATGTAGTTCCTACGTTCGATCTCGTGTAGAGATCCAACACCCACTTGCCAGTCATCCCCAAAGAATCCATGCAATATGCCCGGCGTATCGTGTCCAGTCACTATCAGCCGTCGAATATATGGAAGCAGCGAAACCGCCTGCGTTTGTTGCTGGTTGAGAGGGAATAGATTATGTTGTCGAATATGGGGCATGTCTTGTCCGGCACCGCGCGGTGAAGATGCGTTGGAGTTTATGACGGGGAACGGTTGTTTCTGGAACGGAAGTTGTATATTGAGGAAAGCTGCCAGGGCCTGCACGGTCCCCTCGTGCTGCGCATGGTCGAGGAAGAATCGCAGGCAGCTCTGGAATTTTGGATACCATTCCAGCACATCGAAAGGAGGAATACTGCTCTGCTGCTGTGATCGAGATGGACTGCCGTATTGTGCGAAAGGTGGGGTCTGAAATGCTTGGGAGGAAGATCCGGCTTGGCTATTGAACGCCATCCTTCTGTATGTAGGACATCAAGCAGTCAGAGGAGGTCGAATCGACAAGGCAAAAGAGGACAGGGGCAGGGAAAGAGGAACTAAGAGTTGATTACAGTACCGTATGTCTGGATGGCGGGACTAGTTACCCCTCAGTAGGCGCGCTGCACTGCCCTTCTTAAAGAGGAGATGTTGGTTGTAAGGAGTGGAGACGAGACTCTTTGACCAAGTCTCCGACAATGCGATTCATGCACTTGATGTTGACTGTTGAAGGAACGATGGTGGCCACAGTCGTTGGAGTAGTTGCTTGCGACAACAACTAGGAGACATAGAGATAGATTTGCAGCTGCTTGTGGAGGCTGGAAGTCTTTCAGCCATTGCAACGCAGCGTCTCCTTGACAGGGCGGGTCCTTTATATAGTGTGGAAGGTGCGATTGCGATTGAGTGAGTAGTCAAGAGCGATGTGGCATCAGGGCGGACTGGATGAGAGAGTGGTGGAGGAAAGGAGGACGTCAAATCTGCTCAGATTAGCATGCGAACACAATGCATGGCATTCCATGGTTGCATCCAGACTGGGACGAACGATGTCCGAGATGGCAGATGGATATCGCAGCAAGGGAGACTAGGGCACCGGACCGTGGACAGTGAGTGGAGGACAGGCTGAGGCTGGTGATGCCCTCCCCTGTCATATCCCGAGTCCGGTCCAGATAGCAGCCAGGAGTCCAGGGATCCGTAAGAAGCATTTACACACTGCAGTGAAGTGGAGAGTCGAGGCGTGGGGTGTTGGCGTTGGTTCAGAAAGCAGGCCGCCGTGATGGCCACTTAACTCAAATAACGACACGGAGGGGGAATTTGGGGATGCTTTTCCTCCGAACTGCGAGCTAGAGGGGAACGGTAGACCCTGCAGCTGAGAGACACAACACTGGGCCTGACCCTGGCCCTGCCCCTGCACTGCTGAAGCCAGGAACTGTGGCACAACCACTCAGTGACTTGAGCAGTAGATCAATGAGTCAACGAACTCCCCATTGACCAATAGTTAGTGGGGTCAACTCCGCCCTACGAAAGTCAATCACGAATTTCACAACTGCTTCAGGCAAGATGAACACAAGTTGGAGATGCCCAGCTGGTGCTTACGTATAATAATTTGCCTTCAGAAGCACGATAGCTGATTTTACGATGCTCGTCGGCGTGTCATAAAACATTATTGTTACCCGTCTTCTGCAAAACATGACACACCAGCTGAGTACCGAAGCTATTTGCTTGACCCCTCAATCTGCATTTGCCATATTAGCTGTAGCCATACATGACTGTTAGCGAATTAAGCACGCATACCCGTCGTTTAGCGCTTCAAAACATTCCGAGGTGTGTTCTCATTCCATCCTTTCTCTTTGCACTTTTCTCACTGTTGCAGACCCTCGGAAGGTGGCAAAGCTTCCCCCTATCCATGCTCGGCTACTAAGATTGTCATTCCTCCAGCTCAAACTGCACTTCTGTAACTTCAGATATCTCACGAACCAGAGACACCACATCCACTTCTCACGTATTCGTTCAGCAGCCTCAACTGTCGATAGCCTCGTCCGATTCTGATCTATCTGATGATCTGCAAGATAAATCTCCCCACTTTCTCGGGACACATCCCGACATGCACTGCATTGCGACGCCTGTTGACGCTGGTCATCCGCTTCTCTTCCAGGTCCTGGGGACAGCTAGTTGCATATTCCATCTGGCTCATAGACCCTCAAGCCGATGAACCACTATTACAGCAAGCCCCATCTGCATCTTTCCGTCATTGCCAGAGCTGTCAGCCTGTCACATTCGGCCCGTCGACTTGGAGACGACCTTTCATACAACAGTCCTCCGTCTGGGCCTTCGCAAGATAACCTGAAAGGAGAGACAAAAGCAAGGCTGGACGGCTTTCTGTGTGAATTGCCCTTCTCTCTGACTGATCGCTCCATCCTGAAGTCATGAATGAGCAAGCGCTAGCAAGTCAAGCCCTCCTTCCCAGCACCAGCGCAGTGTAACAGGGATATCGACCTAGGACCCCCATCGCTGGGACAGCCCACATATGTCGTGCATGTTGAGGTCTTCTATTAGCGTAGCACCCTTGGCATCGTTCCGCATACTCTGACGTTGAGCGAAGGGGTTTCGTGTGTTCAAGCCAACGCCTCATCCCTTCCGAGCTGAAGGATGAAGTTTATGGCTGAAGAGCCAACCTATCGGATGCTTCGAAAGGCTCAAACACGATCTGCGAGCGGCTCTGATTGCCGACATCGACCTGTCGTTTCCAATGAATTCCTTAAGATTTCACAACAGATCTGAGAAACGGCCCTATCCTTTTTACAATCCATTCCATCTCCCTTTTCTTTACTATGAAGAATTATTCCGACGAGTCACAGATAAATACCCCTCTGTATCTCATTCTCTGTTTCTTTTTCTAACATCGGCTTGGCCGAGGTCATTGGTCTATTGGCTGGCTAGACCGATAAGTTTCATTCTGGTCCCCATTTTCGGGCATCTAGAAAGTCTCAGATCTCCCGTCGCTTGCAGAGTCAAAGCGCGGAGATATTCGTACAGTGCACTGAAATATTGGAAACATCTGAATCAAACCGTTCAACCACAAAATTAAATTCTTTCAATCACATTACTGTCTCGTCCCCCAACAATGATCTGGAATTGTTCGAAATACAAACAACTCCCCCCCTTCTAGGCGTAAACGCCGATCACTAATCACGTACGGCCTGCCGAACAAAAACAAAAGAACCTTTCCTACCTTCAATGTTTCTTTTGAAACCTCCACATTTTTCTTCCACCAACAATCAAATTGCTTTTGCCTTCTTGATTGTTTCTCCGGCTCGGAACTTTACCGTGCTACTAACTATACGTCTCCTTTGTTCCTACCTAGTCAAGCTAAAGACCGGCACCGGCAACACTACCTGTCAACCAGGATGTAAATGTACGACGGGAGTGCTAGCAAAATTACAGGTCACAATTACATTGTGTGTATGTTCGAGACTCATGCTTGAGTTCCTGAGGCGGATATTGTCATACCCAACATGCACAATCGAGAGCCTTGTGCTTCAGAATAGCAGGATTTACCGTTCAGCGAGCCTCGATCTCGGAAGAAGCACAGCAGGGATATTGACATCGCTTGTGGCGGTGTGGAGGATTCTGATTTGTGAGGCCCTGCCTGTGCTGGAAAGCCCGAAATCCCAACAGCTTGGATAGGAACTAGATTGTGCTACTGGGACACGGCAGCAGGGCGTTCGAAGGGAGTACATGAATCGTTGGCTTTGCTATGGTTTCTTTTCATTTTCGCGGCACGGGTAACGATTCCCATTGGGTCTGGGCGGGTACACCTTTCACATAACAAGGAAGGAGTATTGATTCTGATAGCGGATAGATGAATCATGAAGAAAGGAGCTACAGAGCTTAAGCTCCTGGCGAAATGGTATACGTATACGACTGCTCGTAGCCTCAATATTCAAAACACTACTAATTCACAATCTTGAGAAAAATCCAGCACATAACACCCTTCTCCCTTGTTTCTCTGCCCTTTTCCCAATAACAAGAAAATCTGACACGTTTCCTTCTTCGCTCTGAGCCGTGAAATCATCTATCGACCCGCCGCCGCCGCAGCTATCTGCGTCAACATTGCATGCTCACTCCCTCTCTCGCTCCCTTGATCCGAACCCTGCGCCATCATCGGATGGCCGCCTGCTCCCGTTCCCGCCCCCGCAGCCGCTCCCGTTCTCAAGCCTGGGTCCAGATTCCCTTCGTAGGGCGCACTAGCCTGCCTACTTTCCGATCCTTGATGGTGAGACACCATGGGTAGCTGGGGCATGTGATCGAGCTCCCCTTCCTTGATATCTTTCCAGGAGCACTTGGCGTGCTTTTTCGTGCATGCCTGGCAAGCAGTGAGGTGTTTTGTACAGTCGAATCTCAGACGACGACATCGGTCACAGGGTGGGTAGATGGGGTCGCCGCGGCTGAGCTTCTCGATCTTGGATGCCATGAGGACGCGATACTGGCCTTCGCTGCCGTCTTCTGATGCCATCAGAGGCTGAGAGAGCCGTCGGTTGTCTGGATCCTGTCCATTGAAGGTGTGGAAGCCAGGAGTTTCGATTGTAGGTGCACGACTACCTCCCTTGGGCCGGCCATGTGGTATGGACTGTCGACGAGCAGCTGTGAATTGATCAAGGAGATGTTGCTGAATTTTCAAGCTCTCACCATTTGATCGTGCACCTGCGTGAGCATATGGCTGAGGCGAAAAGTTTCTGTTCTCAGGATCTAGGCTTCCTGGCTGCTCCGTTGCTTTCTTGCTCAATACTGCGGTTTTACGGCCTTTGAGATGATAGTTCAGTTGTCTTGCCTTACTTGCAACAGCATCCGCTTTCTTGATGAGCATTGTGAGTCGGGTCTCCAAAATGTTCAAGGTTTCCAGTTCAGAAGTCTCGTCTTCCGGAAGGGCTTGGGTCGGAATCATCCTTTCGGGACCGCCAGACATTACAAGTCGATAGTCATCTTCTGATATCTCAACTTGGCCTCCCTTGATCCAAAATCGGCAGACCTTGATGCCAGAGCTATTATCGGAAAGGACAAACTCCAACGGATTGGTTCGAGCGAATGTGACAACATCGAGCCACGACACAGGCGACTGTTCTAGAGCAAATGATGCTGTGACGATTCTTATGGGACCATCGAATAGTTTCTAGTCCAGTTGTCAGTGCTTTGGCTCTAAAAATGTCTCGGAAAACTATGGTAAGATGCAGGAGAGTGCGCGAGCTTGTGGGACTAGTCTCTGTCAACAATGGCGATTGTTGGGCTTTAGTCTACTAGACTTGTGTTGTCCAGGAGCGCGAAGTGGTGAAATGACATTCTGCTTCATGAAAATCGACATCGCGAAAGCGACATTGTCTTGCAAGGAGGGACTCGTAAAAGCAATTCGCTTACCTCGAAGGACTTCAGGAGTAGAGGTCCAACCAGCTTTGCTCCGAGGTTGGCGGCGAGTGACTCGTGACGTTGAAGTACACCTATAATAAATCGATCAGTCAGGTTCCTCTGAATGCCCTGAAAAATTCCTCCACTGCAAAAGACCATTGTTGTCTCCTGATGGATCCATTCTAGATGCCAGCGTAATGACAAACAGAAAAACCGAATCACATCTCGCGATCAGACCAGGACACCCATGCGAAAAACTGACCTTCGTAATCATCGATCATGCCCAAGACATCACTGAAAGTCTCGCTATCCCCTTCGATAAGCTTCAGCCTCTCAGCCTTCGCCCTCATCAAATAATTGATCTGAGTGACACCGCCGGAATGGGGAGCGGGAGGAGGAGCGGACTGTCGTCCCTCATCAATGGGAGTCCTTTTGCGCTTCTGTCCGCTGGCGGAGAACTCTGCATTCGAGTTCGAATTTGAAATCTCCATACCGGATCCTTCAGGGTACGCCATGCTTCAATCGGTACCTCGAATGTACCTGTCGCTGGTCAGCTTTCCATTGTCACAGGAACAATGGCGGCGCGGAGCGGGGTTCAATTCCGAACCTCTCGCCACAGCACCCACCTGATTTGAGTCCTTGCCGGCTCCTATCAATCTATCGTCCTTCTCTCTCAATCAGGTCTCTCAAGAGTAGCCGCAATTGTTTAATCGCTCCCGCGTCAGCACTTCACCGTCCCACGTCGTCGCGCTCAGGTTTGGGGAATGATGGTTCGATGCAGATTCCGCGCGGAAGATCTCTTCCCGGAAGGTTACGTACTTCCGCTAAGGCTAGACTTAATTAGGACCTCCTTCGGTGAAGAGTTGGAAGATTTAGAGAGCCTCGCGAAGTTGATAGCTCTACGCATGAACACTAGTGCGAGTGATGTTTTCGACGTAGGGAGTCTAAATATGAAGGAGGGTGGTGTGCTTTTAGCGTCGCTCAAGGGAGAACTTCGACTGTCCCGCCCCGCTCCTCCTTCCAGCCGGAGCATAATTCCCACCACGTAGGAACGAATACTTCATGGAAGCATCGAATTCCAGTTGTATGCAGCTACATTTCATTTCCTCTTGACAACCCGATTGGGCTGTCGGCTCTACAAATTCATGATGGCTCTCACTGGAATTTTCGTGCTTTGCTTTACAAAGGGAGGTTGTCGCATCTTGACGGAGTCTTCGTTTGTGCCCGTCACGAATTGGACATTTACTTGGTCTTCGTTACGGCTACTCCTTTCATAGAGGACATGGATTTCAGACCTCACAATAGGCATGGGCGTGCGACTCGAGCTGCACCCGATCGCCAATGACAGGAGTTCATTGTGTGCCCAGTCTCAGCTCTTCAGCCACTCGAATGTAGAATGCGTCCGAATGCCAACTTAGCGCGGCATCCTCATCCCCAAATTGCCAGAAAAAATATAACATGATCTCCAGATGTCCGTTCTGTTTGCTGTGTTTTGAACCCAGGTTCTCATCACAATGATTCAATACGATAACGACGAGGACATTTCTAAGCGGATGCAAAAAATACAAAAACCACCCAGCGACAAGGCTCATGAGCTTCAAGGGCTATTGAATTACAGACGAAGAGCAGTCCCACTCCGGCGCTGGGTAGGTGACGAGATGGTGGGAATATATGCTGACGATTTCCTATTTCAAGTCTCGCTAGAGTCGTCATCTCCATTTACGGAACATTACATAGCTAAGTGTAGCTGCTTCTAAAAATCTATGAAACAATTGCAGAACTTGAGCCGGTCATAAATGACAGATACATTGCAATTCTCACCTATAAACATCCAGATAGCCGAAGGGGAAAGGACGCCAACGGCCGATTATGGTAGCTAGAGGGTCACGATCTGACACAATCTTGCGATATGTTCAAGTTCATTCATTTATTTATTCATAAATTATCATCAAAATCAAGCAAGGCTAACCCAACCCAAAACAACCCAACCTATCTACCAAATACAGGAAACACCAATCAAGTAGACGCACAGCATCTACCACCAATCACCCTGATCGTGCATAGCAGCAGCGACCTTAACGAACCCAGCAATATTGCTTCCCGCGACCAGCGATGGGAACTCACCATCCTTCGCCTCAACATACTTCTTCGCCGTCTCCAATCCGTTCTTGAAAGCAGCCTCCATAATGCCCTTGAGCTTCTCATCAACCTCCTCGCTCGTCCAGCTGATTCTAGCCGAGTTCTGCGCCATCTCGAGACCGGAGACGGCTACTCCTCCAGCGTTGGCAGCCTTGCCAGGTGCGTACCAGATGGCCTTGTCGCCCTTGGACTTGCGCTCGGCCTCGAAGACGTCGATGGCGTCTTGTGTGCATCCCATGTTGGAACCTTCAGCGATGAAGCGCGCGCCGCTAGCGACAAGAGCCTCAGCCTCCTCCTTAGATACCTCGTTCTGAGTAGCGCAGGGAAGAGCGACGTCGACCTTGACGTGTGTCCATGGTCGGGCGCCGTCAATGTACTTGTACTTGCTGGTGCTGAACTCGGTCAGCGATTGGCGCTTGAGCTTCAACTCGGCGATCTTGGAGATGTCTTCTGGAGCGAAGGATTCGCCCTCGGCGGCGATGAGGGAGCCCTTGGAGTCGGAGAGGGAGACGACGGTGGCGCCGAGCTCGATGGCTTTGAGTGCGGCGTATTGAGCAACGTTTCCGGAGCCGGAGATGGCGACGGTTTTACCCTTGAAAGAGCCCTGTCCTGCGTAGGCGATCATGTGGCCGACGTACTGTAGACTCATTAGTGTTTGCCTTTCGATTTCATTGTGGAAGTGAGACTCACGTATACGAGACCAAATCCAGTAGCCTCAGGTCTGATCAGAGATCCTCCCCAGCTTCCACCCTTTCCAGTGAGGATTCCTTCCCACTTGTTCTTCTCAGCCTTGTATGCGCCGAACAGGTATCCGATCTCGCGTCCTCCGACTCCGATGTCTCCTGCTGGTACGTCGGTGTCGGCACCGATGTGCTTGCTCAGCTCGCGCATGAAGGATACGCAGAATCGTCGGATCTCGTTGTCGGACTTGCCCTTGGGGTCGAAGTCGGCTCCTCCCTTGCCACCACCAATGTTCACTGTATGACAAACTCATCAGCTCATGCTCAACTGGATGAATAGATAATCACGTGAAGGCGGTGGTACTTACGTCCAGTCAGAGCATTCTTGAAGATCTGCTCGAAACCCAAGAACTTGAGGATGCTCAAGTTGACTGTTGGGTGGAGGCGGAGACCACCCTTGTATGGACCCAAAGCAGAGTTGAATTGGACTCGGTATCCGCGATTCAGTTGGAGTTGTCCCTTGTCATCTTCCCAGACGACACGGAATTGGATGACGCGTTCGGGAACGGAGACGACCTTCAATGCGGTCTTGTATTCGGGCTTCTGTTGGAAGAGAGTGCTGTTTTCGAGGGTTGAGGCCAGCTCTGTGGAGATAAGTTAGAATGAGGTCTAAATGCTGTTGAGAAGCCATTCCCGCCCCGTATTTCACCGCCCCCATCGAGATGTGACAATTGCGCACTACGCAAGACAATCGGACTGATAATACTCTCAGATGATAGAAATGAATCGTCTATCTGAATTGAACCACAATCACTTGCGTTATGGCTATCTTCGATTTTGTGTTGACATGGCGGGGTGATAAGGCGCGGTGAGATCATAGTGGAGGGGCAGTAACATACCTTTGTAGGCCTGCTCGAACTCAGGCTCAGATGGAAGGTTGGACATATTTGCAAACTGCTGGGTATCTTTGAATTTCAATTGGGGGTATCTTCGTTTCGTGAGTGGTAAGTCGAGGAGCGAAAAACTTTGGATGTTGTTGAGGAAGAAGGGTAGCTTGGGGAGTCGATGCTTTTTATCTGCTGGTGGGGGAGCTTGAGCTCGACCTCGGACCAGGGTGAATCAACCAGTTGGATAGCTCGAGGACCACTGGGTCTAGGTATCGGGAGGGAAAGGAAAGGAAAAAATAACATCTGGTGGCTTGGGGGTCAAGCTATGGATGGAGGGCTCTCTCCCGCCGCCAGCAGATTAGGATGGGTGAGCCAGTCAGAGGAGGGCAGGCTGGTATCAATAACTATGCAGATTGAGTAAATCTGCACTTTCAGCCACTCACGTACCGCGGGCCCTGGAACTAGACTCGGATATGTTCGATACACGCATATAGAGTAGCATATCTTGGGAGAGACGTTCAAGCTCTTTCCCGGCATGACGCGAAGACCAGACCGCCGTGATCGGGGTGTCTGTCCATAAGTCCATGTCGCCCCATCGAATCATGCCAGATGGCTCCGTGGGGAATCCTGACGGAAGTGCAACCTTCATCTACAGCTTCATACCAGAAGCAGCAAGGAGCTGTCGGGTTTCTCAACAGGGGCTCACATGGGAAAGCAGAGAAGAGTTGAAAGTTTGGTTGTTCATCTGTTCCTGCAAGCCTCGTTGATAAAACCCCGGTGTCACCGATTCTTATCGCGAGCTTGCCATAGGCTCAGGGGCTCGCTTGCAGACTTGTGCAGAAGCTTGGGGCGCGAAGGCGATGCTAAAATTTTAGCTCATCGGTCCCTGATCCGCCTATGAAGTCCACTATCGAAGTATGAGATGCATGGCACTTTGAGGACCCCGCGGAGGGAGACATCGGCAACTGCGAGGGGGTTTGAGATGCTCCAATTACAGAAGATATGCGACCTGCAAGTTGAAGAATTTTGATCTGGAAAACATGCATTTCTGTTGATCTCAGGGGCCTCTTCTCGCTTAGATGCTGTAAAGGAGCCGGAGCATCTTCAAAGGCTGAAGGAGAAAATATTTTCCCCAGACACACCATAACAGCACACGACACATTTTTGCACCTTTGCAAGCCAGCCTCCACTCCAGCCTCTCCACACACCATCGAATTCCCATTGAAAATATTTTCTAGGATCAGCTGTAAATCGCTCACGGTACGGAGTAGCGAGACTGCAGCCGAGTGGGGAGTCGAGCGTGGGAAGGTTTCGAAGAAGCAATTCTGGGATCGCCTGTCAGGTGTCACTTGCCCATAATTTTTTTTTTACACAGAGGACATTTATCAGATCCGATCTCGGACTGACAGACGAGGCGGAGAAACTTTTTCAACAGCGAGGTTCAGCCTTGTCTTGGTGACAACTCCACAAGACACGTATATTGCACTTTGGTTGATGGTGTTTCGTATTGCTTTCACTTCCGGTTTTTTCTCGAGAAGGGTTTCTATTTGGTAATGCATTGAGCAAGGCTGCGATGTCGCACAAGGCGGAGAGGATGATTTGTATATGTCAGCCTCGTCTGTCAAACATTGTTTAGGGTCCATGACTTCTGGTTCAAACTCCATCAATTACACTTCTTTCTCGATCCACAGTATCCCTAGGTCGGCGCCGATGTATAAGTATCGTTAGATCCGCCGAAAGACCATAGATGTGCGAGCTCGGAGATTTTGAAAGTTCGGTGGCTTTCATTTTGTCATCTTGTCCGCGCGACCTTCAGAGGCTTGAAAGAGCAAGTATATCCTCAGCAACGTAAGAAACACCACTTCCTATTGCGAGATCGGTCATAAATGGACCCTGATGGAGAGGATTTCGCTACTACTGGATGCCTCGATGGATCCGTTCAGAAAGACTCGGATATTGCTCGTGGGATTGACCAGATCACATCGATATTCTGATGGCGTATCTGCAAAATATCGACTCTGCCTTGTCAAGACAACAGAAACAGGAGTTGCAGAACTCAGGATGCCATTTCAAGGTAGTAGAGTTCAAAGGTTGAAGAGTAAATTGGTTTTCAAAGAACTCGAATTTTTTGGAATCATTCTTCCCCATCAAGCATTAATCGCAATCAGTAGGATCCCAATCCGTCACCAGATACTCATCACACCCATCTAGAATCTTCATGCCCTCCTCATCGATCTCAAAACCATCTACCTCCTTATTCGCCACGATCCTCTCCTTCGTCACACTCTTCGGCAGCGGCACATACCCATGCTGTAAGCTCCATCTCACCAGCAATTGCGCAGGCGTGCAACCATACTTCTTACTCAACTGCACAACCTTCGGATTTTTCATTCGCATAGCTCGCGCGAGAGGCGCATATGCTTCGACTACTGTACCATGTTTCTGGCAGAAGGATGTGATATCTGTTCGGGTGTTGAAAGGGTGGACTTCGATCTGGTTGACAGCAGGGATAGTCTTCGGTTTCGAATCGATGAGTTCTTGGAGCTGCGATCAAACAAAATTCGATCAGCACACGATCCTCTGATCCTCAACGCGAGAATGAAAGAGACAGGCAGAGGAATACCTACATGCTTAACACCATAATTGCTCACCCCACCAGCCCTCACCTCCCCCTCCTCAACCGCATCCTCTACCGCCCTCCAACACTCCAGCCTCCTCCCCTTTCCCCCATACGGACTATGCAAAAGATACAAATCCAAATACCCCAACCCACTCTTCTTCACACTCTCCTTAATCTTCTTCCGCGTCTCATCATACCCCCTATTCTCCTTCAGCTTGGTAGTGAACCAGATATCTTCTCTCTTGACGGAGGGGTTCTGTTCGAGGTATTTGAGGATCGAGGAACCGACTTCGGCTTCATTGGCGTACCATTCTGCCGAGTCGATGGCGCGGTATCCGGCTGTGAGGGCGTGCGTTACGGCATTGGAGGTTTCGCGCCCCGAAGTCATGTAGACGCCGAGGTGGATTCGGGGCATGAGGACGCCATTGTTGAGTTTGATGGGGCTGGTGAGCGACATTTTTCCTGTGGTGTTGGTTGTGAAGTATCGGGGTTTGAGGGTTCGGAGGATGGTATGGGACATTTGACGAGGACGGATTGATTTGGGTGGTTAATATCAAGGGCTTCAGAAATGGGGGGTTAATAATGTGTCCAGCATACATTCGGTTCCTGGAGCTCCACCGGAAGGACAGAACAGGGGGTTGCACAAAGTTGCTGATGACGTCGCTCGATTGGTGGGGTAAAAATGAGGGGCAGACACACCAGGAACTACAGGTGGACAGGCGATTTCACGGGCATCATTAATCTTTCAGCTGGGCAATGTCATTTTTGTAGTAGTCAAGTCACGTATCTATCGCTGGGATGATGACTTCGAAATTCGATAGTTTTGAATGTTCGGAAGAGACAAATAATAAAACCAAATAAAGTAACACAGGCTCAAGAGTTGAGGTCGACCTTGATACCGCACACCTTTAGGTAAGTAGCGATACAGAACCGGACACAATCACAAAAAAACAAGAAGAAGAAGGTCCTTGTCAAGGATACAAAGGAGTTGCGGTCTGGACAAAATCTAGCCGATGGCATCTGCATTGAGGTTTGTGTTGCAAACGAAGAAGATGTAAACATTACCGCGGCTCTTAAGGTTAGTGGCCTCCTTATTATTGCACCATTCAAGCGAGACGACAATCTTTGATGTTGATACGGAAAATTGATAGTTCACTTCCAGATTTGGCGACTCTCACGATGCGAACCAGTAGAAGCTTCTGACCGAAGCGATGTCGAGGTAGTGCGAACTTATATACAATCGGCCAATTTGATAAATAATCAAGATACGAGAAATGCTACCCGTACTGTACATGTGTTTACCCAGACTGATCTCCAGAAGTCTACAAACAACAACTTCATTAAAGTAGAAGCGAGCCCAGCCTACCCAATTCTCTTCTAAGCCGAGCTCCTGCTCAATTTCGATAAGAGTTTTAAAACTCCCGTCCAAACAACCACCACCCAGCATCTCCAGCCCAAGCTGTAACAGGATACGCAACGTCTCATGAACACCAGTCTGAGCTCTCTCACTATTTACCTTCCTCTCTCAAAGCACCCTTGATAAACAGAAAGGAACAGGTACGTGGTTAATCGAATTTCTATTCGAAGAGGAGATCAACTCGTTGTGACATTTTCAGGTGTCTCGGGAACGGTGAGGCTTACATTCTCAGAACAATCTCATAAAGACCGACGATCCTATTGTCACGCATTCACTGGACCCATGTACCGGGAGGCATGGTTGGGGTGGCTGTCGAGAAGGACGGGGCTGTACACGAATTGGTGTTCGAAGGACAGTTTGGAGGGATTATATTTGGGGATGGCACTTACTTGTAGCTAACGCCAATCCCGAGCATCAAGGGCATGGGTGAATAACGTTGTGCCAGCCTTCAAGAATGGGCTTGGGATACAGAGCGTGCCCGGTAAGTATGTGGTAATATTTGATCATTCTTTCCGGGAAGATCTTCAGTACTTCGTCTTATTGGCCTGTCAGGAAAGAGTCGTCCTCAACGTGATTTTGGTCATGTAAATGGACAGACAGCTTGTCTCTTGTGACAGACCGAAGGTGGCCCAAAGAATAGAAGCACTTACTGACAATAAGTAATATATGCTGTTGAGTTACATCATTCATTTATTGGCTGGTTCCATCAATATTCGGCGGCTTGTAGTTGAGTGTTGACTTGGGAGACGTCCTACTCTAAGCGAGTTGAGCCTTCTGCCAGATTCCAACTTCTTCGCTGCAGAAGCATATATACCATCTAAGGATACTCCGAGATGAGTGGAAATATTTAAGAAGATTCCAGCAACGAGAATGAGGTAATTTGAATGGGAAAAGGGTCACCAGGAGATCTGGAGAAGCGGTCGGTGTATTTCGGACCCTTATGACGACAAGGCAGCATGAAATACCAAAAGTCGGCATCTTTTCTTGGAACACAGGATGGCAGTGAAACATTTTCTCATGCAGATTATATTCTTGGGAGCGAAAGCTTGTTCTATGATGGGTCAACAACTCGCTCCTGAACAAAACACGCCGACGACACGTGACCCACTCCGAACTTCGAACCAGCGCCGAAACCTCCTCAAGACTTTAAAGCTGGACATTTCTGTGATAATTTTGGAGCCGAAGAAGATCTAAAGTATCTCAGCCTCTTTTAATTCTTCCTTCTGTTGAGCCAAGCGTCCAAAACTTCATTGTAACACAACAACGACAACAGAGCAACATGTTCAAGTTTTTCAAATCCGGATTCTTCGACTTCGAATTCCTCCGTGTTCTCGGCTCTGCTCCTTTCCAAGGAGCTGAGATCGGAGAGTGTCTTGATGCTCGATCGAAGCTGAAGGATGACGACCCTGAGCTTTGGTACGAGACGTGGAACGCTTGGGGTGACGAGGCATCAAAGCTTGGAGAGGAGGCACTTGCCTCTGGGGACAAGGTCGCGGGAAGATGGGCGTTCCTCCGCGCATCCAACTACTATCGATCCAGCGAGTTCTTCTTGCATCTCAACCCTCAAGATCCGCGTCTTCTGGCATCTATACAGAAAAGTGCTTATGCCCACGACCGTGGTGTAGCTCTTCTCGACTCGGAAGTTATCTCGTTCAGTATACCATACGATAAAGGCCTCGAGCTTCCAGCTCGTCTGTATATGCCGACAGCTGAGAGCCGTGTTCCTGGTCGTGTCCCTGTGATTTTGCAGACTGGTGGATTGGACTCGACGGGAGAGGAGTTGTATTTCTATGGTGCAGCTGGAGCAATTCCTCGCGGATATGCCGTTCTGTCTTTCGATGGACCGGGACAAGGTCTCTCAATCAGACGTGATGGAACAACTCTCCGTCCAGACTGGGAATATGTGACAGGAAAGGTTCTTGACTTCCTTTTCGACGTCCTTGAGCCTGAGAACGAGAGACTTGAACTCGACTTGGATCGTATCGCAGTCCTCGGAGCAACTATGGGAGGCTACTTTGCTCTCCGCGCAGCTTCCGACTCCAGAATCAAAGCATGTATATCCTGTGACGGCTTCTACAACATGTTTGATATCGTCAAGAGTCGAATGCCAGGATTCTTCATCAACGGCTGGCTCAGCGGTACCATCAGCGACAATCTCTTCAACTCAGTCAGCAGATTCATGAGCAAGTTCAATTTCCAGCTTGCTTGGGAGTTCGCTCAGAACGAATGGTGTTATGGCGTCCAGAGCCCAGCCGAGATGATGCGCTTCATGCAAACCATGACTTTGCAGTCCCCAGAAGGTACCGAGTATCTTGACAGAGTTCGATGCCCGGTTCTGGTGACTGGTGCGGAGCAGGCCATATATTTCGAGCCTAGAATGAATGCTGAACGCATCATGGATAACCTAGGACACTTGGACGAAGCCGATAAACAGCTCTGGGTCGGTGAAGCTCCTGCGAAAGGTGGGTTGCAGGCGAAAATTGGGTCGCTGAGCATAATGAATCAACGCCAATTCGAATTCTTGGACCGCCAGTTCGGTATACAGAGGTGTGTGCCATGCAAGCACATCTAAACACATTGCCAGTAATAGCCATTCCCGAGAGGAAAATCCGATGCAATTCTGAGCCTGGGCTGGGTTTGAGTGGTGGGAGAGAAAAGTCCCTGAAGATTGTTGTCATTTTGTTGTCCTTTTGCTGTTCTGCTCGTTTGGCGTTGAATCTATTTTTGGGTTGGGAGCATTGCATAATTACAGTACTGTGATTCGATGAATGAGTGTGGCAAATATCTATGTAGTAACTAGACTGTCAAATGAACGTCGTCAGTTTTGGATGATCTTGCTATCAGAAACTCTCCGACTATCAGGGAAAAACACCAGCCACCGCCAAAGCTTGGCGGATTGGCTTACCTCAGCAGTGAACTGGCATTGACAACATTCCCTTCCAAGATTTGTTCCAAGGTTGATATCGTCATACCAATATAGTCCCAATCTTTACCAACAAATGCAATAGTCCAAGAATGAGCATTGCATCACAATCAGTATGTTTCAATCTGCATAGATTAATCTCGGTAGCAAACGGATGGGAATCAATCAGAAGTCCACGACCAAGTCAAGAATCTGCTCCGTGGCTACCAGCATCTTTGTCTCAGCAGGACAACTCGCTTGCTCGAGCAAGGCACGAGTTCACTGCCGGGCCAAGTGCAGGCCAGAGCAGATGGAGACGTCCTTTTTAGAACGATGACGGAGACTTAATGGCGGGTGTTATACCCACTTCGGCTCCAGAAGCAAATATTTCAAGGGGCTGTCGCCCAGTTTGGTTGAGATGAGCCAGCGCCCATGCTCAAAAGCAGGATCGGCGCTCTTCTTGATCCTGGCATGCGTGTCAACAACCCTCGAACCTGGTCCTCCGACTTGCTACCCCGCTTAAAAGACGGCTCAACTGCAAGGGTCTTTTCAACGTCCAACATTCTCGAGCCGCTGCTCTGCAACGTGGAAGTATTCTCGAACCGAGCCGGATGGTCACTGCCACGGGAAACGGTCGCCACATGGAATAGTTTGTGGATTTCGAGATGATCAAGTCATGCATGATTGGTCCTCTAATAGTCCTGCATACCAGCCTTGTTTGAAGTCCTACATTCCATTTGCTACAGCCTGACATCTGCGTGTGTGGCGCGCTCTGAAGACTTTGGGCCCTACTTTAGGGCACATGTTTTCTTGGAAATTCCACCTTCCATAGCTGAAAGATCAGCAGTCCGGTTGGAGCATCTGCGAGTCATTGGACTGACTGAGAAGTTGCTTTTCAACTTTATGTTTGTATAGTAGAGGAATCTTGCTCTATCAAATATACTTTCGCCTGTCGGAGATTTATATGTGTAAGGCTGGATGGCGGGAGTCTCACTGCGGCAACAAGCAGGTTGTTTGAGACACCTACTCAGGAACAGCTCCTTAAGCGAACGCTTGATATACTACGTCGCATATGTCAAGGATAGGTCATGATGGAGAAGACCAAGGCTGCTAGAGATACCAGCGTATCAGAAACCAGGGGCCCATCGAATATGATAGCCTTCTATGGTCCCGGTAAAGACCGTTGAGGCGTTTCGTCCGATCCTTGTGTGTGGCTTTCCATCATCTCATGGTCCCCAAATCAAGGGGCATTTAAGCGATACTTTGGATAATGTCGATCTCGTCCCGTTGTTTGTTCTCCATCCTAGAATAGCTGAGCCCTGCATTTGAGTGGCAACGTCAGTGACGATCGATCATGCCAGGAACCGTCTGATTTGAAGGAGACGAGCTCATATCACGGCAAGCAGCCGAGCGTTGCTCAGAAACGACGCATGAAGAAGCCTCTATCTTGGATCTACACTGAATTTCGCCAAAAAATGATTCTTATGCCCCGTGGAACCCCTACCATAATGACGACTGTCAAGCAAGCAGGTTCACCTCCCCTTGACAGATTCGTCCAGATGAACTCGATCAACATCATCATGCTGGTATAGCTGATGACGATCTTCTCCGGAGAAGCGAGGTCAAAATCAACAGGAGAGGGATGGAATTGTATAAAGTGAGCACGAATTCCCTCCAGAAATCACCTCATCTTCATCTTCATCAACAATCAAACAAATACCATTCACATACAACCAACACAATCATCCAAACTTCAAACACTTTCAAGTCCTTCAACCGCCAACATGAGAACTTCATTCAGCACCATTTTTGCCCTCAGCGGCCTCGTCGCCAGCGTCATTGCTCACCCAGCTTTCCTCGCTGAGCGCCAATTGCCAGTCTGCTCTTCCGGCTCCCCGCTATGCTGCGACGTCGATGTTCTTGGTGTTGCGGACCTTGATTGCATTACCCGTAAGTTCCCACCATGACACTGGCTAGCAATCAGCTTCCCCTCCGAGCATAACTCTGACAATTCTTTTAGCACCTGCATCCCCAACCAACGTCACCGACTTCAACGCCATCTGCGCTGACATCGGCAAGATTGACATGTGCTGCATCCTCCCAATCGTAAGCTCCCTAGCATTCCGCTCTTGCCGACCAAGACCACTAACGCATCTTTTTAGTTGGAGCAGGGTATCCTCTGCAGCGAGCCAGTGTAAATGGCTCATGACCATTCTTACTTAGATTTGACAGATATTTGGGACTGTTGTACTTGTACCGTTGTTTTAGCAACACATCTTTCATGTACCCTTTCCGTCCTTACCAAAATGTATCAATATTGCGGAGTTTTGTAAACTAGAATACACGGAACGCAATGAACAAAAAACCACAAATCATCTCGCAAGTCTCATCCTCCGTGCGGCGACATTGGTGTCGTCACATTCCATTCACTGTCTCTTTATTCAGTGACTTATTTCTTCCTTCCATGACTCTCGGCGTCCACTTAGTCGAATTTCCATTCCAAGAAACACAAGCCCAATAAAAATCATGCGTTCACGTGTAGTTAAAGATAAACCATGTTACTTCTCTCTTAGCAGTGGCATATGGTCAGAGCGTTGAGTAACAGAGAGGACGTCTTACTGTTCACGAACGTGTGATAATCATCTATCATCAGGGGGTAGGGATAGTAAAGAATTGTTGTCTGACTACGCCTGACACATTCATTGGTCACCTGAGTATTCCTCTCATTACCACATCATCCAAAACTCCTCCCAAGCCTATCCTCGATCACTTTACCCGTTAATGCCTAGTTTTACGTCCCGTCGTCAACTCTCGGTTGCCAGCCTTAACAAAATTTCCCACCACACCTACTTGTCGAGTTGTGTGCTCCAACTTATATCCAGGTGCCGATAGAATTAAGAATAGCACTTCTTAGAAGAGAGCTTTCACATCAATTCGTACATTGGCGATGCCAAATCCCCATCCTAGTATCTTTCAAGCAAGAACCGACCGATGTCTGTATTGACAAGATCTGAAACAACTGGGTGGTTTCCGAACGACATCACTTGTCTTCGAAATGACACCTCACCCATTGCCAGACACGGCGGGGAGCTTCTCGAATTTCCAATTTCATCGTCTCGTGGACGGTGATGTATATCTCAGAAATTTCAGGAACCATTGCCGTCTTAACATTTGAGAAGAGGGAAAGAAAGTGCAACAAATCCTTCATGCAACCAAAACTAGACCTCCTACAACTGCACAGCCCAGCACCATGCCATCAAAATTTGCCCTCGACCCGCCGCTCGTAGGGGTTGCCGTCGCTGCTGTTTTCGCTGGTGCTGCAGTAGAGCTAGGGAAAGTCGATGTAAACGTGTAAGGTTCCACTGTCCACGAAGTCATACTCGTAGCAACCACTGTTGGATATGTTGACTTTGACTTCGTCTTCGACGACGATGAAACTGTACGTGTGGACTTTTTGGTCACTGAAGAAGCGGATGCGCTGTCGATGGAATCTGTGTCCTGGCGAGGGAGAATCTGAGCATCGAGTATCGTGCCTGATGCTGCGATTGCGAAGGTAGTGGCTGCGATGAAGATGAAGTGAGAGACCATGGTGAATTGTGATGGGAATTCTTGGAAAGGATGTAGGCAGGTGATTGATGCCTTGTTGTGAATCTCACGGGGCTTTCTGGTTCATTTGATGTTCTTCCGTATCAACTGTCTGGGTCATTCCCTCAAATTTACCTGTAATTAAGTTTGTGCCAGGAGAGACAGGATGAAGAACTGATGCCTGATAACGTCTGAAGTAAATAAATTCCGTCGCGAGAGACTGACTGTTGAATATAAAGAGCTGTAAGGAGAAATGCTGGAGTATTAAGCTGGGGAAAATAAGCTTCCAGGCTTTATGGCTTGAATCCTTTGGCACACTTAGCGAGTGCTAAGGTGCCTCGGCTCGGACCATGGGACCATGAAAGCGCTGTCATTGGAGGCTATTTGCGACTCACACGCCGTGCCATCCTGCGGCGCAGTTTTCCGCGACATCATTCCTGCTTTTGATCTGGAGATGCATAAGCTTCAGCCGCACCCACGGTCTGTGAAATGAAACCTAATCCTTCGACACCTTTACCGCCTTCAATCAGCGATGATGGGGACAAACCTTGTCGATCAACAACTAAAATCTCACTGTGGCACCCTGTCGTGCTAGCTCAAGCGAGAAGATGTTACAGTCCTACCAAGCACAGCCTCTAAAGGCTTTGGATCTCCATTGTCTTCAATGTTTAGATGTCGAAGTCTTCCAAATCGACTGCAGACTTCGCGTCAAGCATGATGGAGAACTCACCACGTCCTGGAGGTATCCCAAGAAAACCTGTTGCGTCGAGCAACGAGGCATTTCAACTTTCCAATATTCCTCCGCAACTTTCAAATCAACCTCTCACTTCCTCACAGGACATTGGAGACAATTCTCGAAAACATTATCTCCATTCAAGCACAGATCCTTTGATCAGAGAGACCGAGTATTATTCTGTGTCTGGCAATGAGGGATCTACGAAGTCACAATCATTCCGAGTGGAGCAGCAGTCGCAATCTAGGCTTCTGGGAGCTGTCAAGGACTGGAAAGTGGAAAGTTTCTGTTGCATCTTTGGACTTGTGTCCTTGGGCGCTATTGCGGCGACTCTGGCACCATTTCAGAATCGACCACTACCTCAGTTGCCATATGAGATATCTCTGAACTCGTTGATATCTCTATATGTCATCATGCTGAAGACAGCCATGTTTGTCATTCTATGTTCAGGTATTTATTCCTATAGACTGTACTTCAGATTCAATCTGACGTATTCCAGGTCTCGGACAATTGAAGTGGACTTGGTTTTCCAGGACACGGCCACTTCAGGATCTCGAGAGATTCGATGAGGCGTCTAGGGGTGCATGGGGTGCAGCGAAACTCATATTCTCGCTGCGTGGAAGGTATGAATTTCTCGATTATCGGAAGTTCATCACTGATTACCTTGTAGGAACCTGCTTGTGACACTGGGAGCTCTCATCACTGTGATTGCAATTGCCATTGATCCATTCGCACAGCAGATTGTCAAGTATACCTCGTGCGAGCAGGTATCCACCCTCTCCCAGGCATTTATTCCCCGCACCAATTCCTTCAACAATAGGGGTATCCATATTGGTGCCAATCTGAACTCAGTCGATCTCGGCATGCAATCTGCTGTTAATGTCGGCATCTTTAGTCCGTCCACTATTCAAACGCCCTTTACCTGCAGTACTGGGAATTGCACTTTTCCACAGTACCGCAGCATTGCGTACTGTGGCAGCTGTATAGATATCTCCTCAAACGTGACAATATCACAATCGAACGAAACGAAGATATGGTCCGACAACTCTACAACTACCATTGAGGGTCCTCTGAACTTCACACTGCCATCTGGAATATTCGGTACACAGATGATAGCTCATCAATTTGCGATTGGTCCATCGGAAGGCAAGTTCGAAGCAATCCTGGGCGACAGCAATGGACCGTACTTCGTTGGTGGCGGCAACGTCAGTCGCACGAACTATGACTGCGGCCCTGGTCTGGAATGGGGCTGCCGAGGATACGGCGCTGCGCAGTGCTCCTTGGAAATGTGTATCAAGACTTACAACGCCAGCATTCAAGACGGCAACCTGACAGAAAAAGAAGTGGCTTCTGAATTTCCAGACTGGAACTCCACCGATCCAGAAACGGGTATATCTAGCTTTTATCTATCCACAATTGATATGTCCTGCATAAACAAGAAAGAGAAGAAGATGCTAGAAGATGCCGGGTACACATGGAATGATACAACGAAATGGCTTGGCTACTCCACGATCTACCCTGTGGGTGCAGACGCAGCCCAGCTGACTGAGATGGGGTTTCAAAACGTCTCGGAATCTGATGTACCAACTATCAACGCCACCTGCGTCTACCAGACCATGTCAGGCTCGATCAATAGCGTTGGATTTTACCTCGCATCTCATTTCGATGGCTATGCTGGCACAGCACCTGAATACGACTCAGGTTCCGATGATATCTCAGCGGCGCTCTTCCATTCCGGCAATGTCAGCACTACCACTCTCGACTCCAACTTCCGAAATGTCTCCATTGCTATGACGAACTTCATCAGGCAGAACGGTGGCTTAATATCCTCCAATCCCAGTGCACAGGAAGGAATTGTCGGAGACGTTCTGCTATCAGAAACTTGCGTGCATGTGAGATGGGAATGGTTCACGTTTCCAGTTGCGCTATTCTTGTTTACGATGCTTTTCTTCGTAGCCACAGTGGTAAAGACGAGCTCAAAGTATGCATTGGCCAGTGGCAGCCATGATTTCAAGTCTTTCGCGCTGCCGCTCGTATTTTCTGGGTTAGAGACGGACGATGGCGCACGCGGGACAAGGGAAGAACGATTTGGGATGGATGAGATGAAGAAAGAGGCGAGGAGGATGCAGGTTCGGTTGAGTAAAACAGGTGAGGGGTGGAGATTTGTGAAAGATGATTGATGAAAGTACAGGATTTCAAGACGAGGAATACAATGTTGATGTCAAATCTCACTTGCTCTAAATCGCAACCCTTAATATTGAAAACCCTGATGCAGTCCGTCCACAGTACTGCATGAGCCAAACGGCTACGCTTTTGGTAGAATTTATCGTCCAAAAGTCACGTTCGACGGGCACTCCACAACCTCGGTCGAATGTTGATTTTTGAATGAGCACATCACTTTGTCCTCGCTTACAGCAGCTCAAGGCGCCCTCATCGATTCCCTGATATCCGACTCTCGTAAAACCAAGTTCACAGCGCCGCCGCGTTTTTCTCGTAGTCTGGTGAATCAGTGTCGGGAAACGAAAAATGTCAAGAAGAATCTTCTCCATCTGTTTGGAGAGAACCCGCGTTGAAAATAGATGTTCATGAATACCAGCGGTTATGCTGCACAGGTGAGTGGTCGGCACCCATTGGCTGACGAAGCGCTGTCCAGATTCTTGTAGGCAGGAGAGTGAATCTCCAATATATAAACTTGCGTTTCATCCTCCCTCGAACTATTTTCTCTAACCATACTGAGCCATTTACAAGTACCGTAAATCATGGATTCAACCGCCCCCATCGTCTCGCTCGCCAGGCATGATTACTTCCCACAATTCAGCACTCTCCCCATAGAGTTCAGACGCTTGATCTAGCGGGCCACATTCGTCCCTCGCGTCGTAGAGATCCTCGCATCGGAAATCTGTACCGATGGCTTCTACTCGCAGGCAGAGCTTCCAGTTGCCTTCCACGTCTGCAAGGAATCACGGGTTGAAGTCAAAAGGTGCTACTCGACTTGCTTCGGCTCCTTCCTCCAGCCCGAACGAATCCTGTTCAACCACAACGTTGACACACTATACCTTAATATTACTTTAGAAGAAGATTGCCTCCACCGTCTCTTCGGCGTCTTGAAACAGGACGAACTTTCTAGCCTGGAGTATGTCGCAATCGATGAAGCGTACCTCGACGGCCAGGATCCTGATTTAGTCATCGATCCCAACTCAACGACGGCAGGTCTACGGAAGGCGCTGAAAGCTATGAAGAGCTTGAGAGAGCTGGTCATCGTTCGTGAGATCGAGAATGACTCTCGTCCGAGGAATCATGGTCATACAGCAAAGGTGCAGATCAAATTCTGTGATCGGAACGAGATTGGTCGCAATGACGAGGATTGGGTTATTACTGCGGGACAGCTTCCTGATGCTGAGGAGTTGAGAGGGTGGAGATTGAGAAAGAGTGTTCAGAAGACGGCTGTCTATGGATGGCGAACATTGTAAGGTAAGCATTTTTGCCTATTCGAAATGGCAAGTGTCGGTCCATTCGAGGTAAAACACATATTCTGTTGATCGAAGCATGGGTCATCGATGTTACACCATTTTTCTGATGTGGGTATTATTTGTTTGTCCAAGGTCATCTCTTGTCATCTGAAGTCATGAAAGCATCGTGAAGCGAGACGACAACTAGAGGTTGAGAGCGACGGTTTCGAATTCTTGTTCCGGTCCTTTGGTAGCATTTCATGTAAAACTAGATACCTTTGCTGTCGAATTTCAAGTTTGATTGTTTCGAGGACTTTAAGATTGTCATGAGTCCATGCGATGAAAAGCGACATGCTTCTATTCTGTCCAATGTGCCACGATCGTGCTACAGACCAGAATATAAGGGATCTAACGAGGTGAGGTTGACGGACTAAGTTCATCTCATCGAAAAGCCGTAATAAAACAATGAGATGACTAAAAAGCATGCTCTTAGACATTTTCGTTGATGAGACCGGTGAGCCGTTTTGAGCACATTATTGATGCAATGCATGCCAAGCTTTCGGCTAGAAGCCTCTTGCCGTGGGGTAAATACCGTCCTTTCCTTCACTACACGCTGTCAAAAACAGCTCTTAAGCCAATTTTTGCAATCTGTTTCCTAGCCGTGCTTAGACCTAGATGGAGAAAAGTGCTCGTAATGCGCTCATGACCACTTTTAGAAAAGCTGATATTTGCAGGGGGTCATTGCCTCAGCTTTCTGCTAACACCACCTATAACCTCTCTGGCTTGGAAAAAGCTTCAATTACATCCGAACACAGATTATTCTGATCAACAATTCATTGTACCACTCATCTACCAATGAAACTTTCCTGATTTCGCAATGAGTCTGCTCTCCCAACTCTCCCCTTCGTCAATCGCCACAACCCTTATCCTCCTCGTAAGTCACCACCTCCCTTTACCTCGATCATCCAAACCCCCAACTCACAGCCCTTATCATAGCTATTCACTCATCTTATCATCCAAGCCATCACTCGCCGCTTCTTCCACCCCTTCCGATCCATTCCCGGACCGCTGAGTAACCGCATCTCTGAACTACCAGCAACAGTAGCTCTTGTATCTGGAAACCAGCATACTTATTATCGTTCCTTGCACGAGAAGTATGGTCCCGTGGTGCGAGTCTCGCCAGACGAGTTGAGTTTTGTGAGTGTGACTGCGAGAGAGGAAATCTATGGGTTTCGGGTAAGTGTCTCGATGCGGGAAACCACCGCGCTGCGAGATCTTTCTTGTTGTCTTCAGATATTTCGACTTGGTGTTGACATGTTCTGTAGAAAGGTGGGCTTCTCATGGAGAAGAGCCCGATTTTCCTCGGTGCTGTGGGTGGTGTCAATGGGCAGACCGGCGTCAGTCTTGCTCTTGATGCGGAACATTCGCGGCAGAGAAGAGCGCTGGGTCATCTCTTTACGAATACGGCACTGTTACAGGAACAGGATATCTTACAAGTCCACGTAGAGAAGTTGATTGGAGTTTTAAAGACGATGGCTGCTGAGAAGAAGGCTGTTGACTTTTCGAGCTGGTGTGCGTACTCGTTCCGTGTATTACTCGGACACATTGACAGGTTTAATCACAGATACTTATCTCGCCTTCGACATCATGGGTGACCTCTGCTTCTCCGAACCCTTTGGCTGTCTCGACCAAGCATCATCAACAGAATGGTCAACTTCTGTCATCAACGTCTTCATTGCCGCAACCTGGATCCAAGGCATCCGACGCCTCAGCGGCGTCGGCACCCTTCTCGAATCCATCATGATGAAGCTCCTCGTCCCTCCCAAAGCAGCCGAATGGCGAAACGTCCACCTCTGTAATTCCCGCGACAAGACAATAAAGCGTCTGAAAGATGGAGCGCGTGATCATCCAGATTTCATCTCTCAGATTCTGAAGAACAGTGATTCGAAGAAGGCCTTGACGGAGACGGAGATCGAGCTGAATATGGCGCTCTTCATTAGTGCCGGGACTGATACGACGGCTACTACGCTGACGGGATGGACGTATTTTGTTTGTACGCATCCGCAGGTCTATGAGAGGGTTGTTGGGGAGGTTAGAGGGGCATTCAAGGGAGGTGAGGATATCAAGTGGGAGAATGTGAGGAAGTTGAGGTACCTGGAAGCGACTATTTATGAGGCGCTGAGATTATTTCCACCCGTAAGCTTATTGTCTTGAGTCACCGAGCAACGCACAGCACTTACACTTTCATAGTCGGCAGCGAGTCAACAACGTATCGTCCCCACCGGAGGCGCCACAATCGATGGCATCTTAATACCAGGTGGCAAGACCGTCGCAGTCTCACCCTGGGCATCCACACGCTCGTCCCTAAATTTCTACTTACCAGATTCATTTCATCCCGAGCGATGGCTAGGCGAAGATCCGAGGTTCAAAAACGACCACTTGGATGCTTCTCTGCCGTTTGGAACGGGACCTAGAGTGTGTATTGGGAGAAACCTGGCTTATATGGAGATGAGACTCATAACTGCCCATATACTATGGAATTTTGATTTGGAGCTTGATATAGGTGACTTCAAGGAGAAGAATGAGGTTTGGGGCTTGGATGGGAAGATGAAGACTATGAAGGTGTTTCATAGCATGACGAAGCCGGACTTGTGGGTACAGCTGAAAGCAGTTCAGAGATGAAGTGCTACTTTTCATCACGAGATCGAACCATTTTGAAGCTATGATACGAAGAAGAGCTGGGCGCTCCCCGTGTTCAGCCTATGGGTAGCCGTATCGCAGGATTTTGTTTTGATTCGAGGCTGATAGCCGATCTTGGCGTGGGAACGGTCAGTTTCTCTCTTGCCGATTACACTATGGACACGGAGGCCAGAAAAACCTTTGTATGGGCTTCGAAAGGCCAGATAGATCCGCCATGGCTGAATACTTGCAGGTCAACCAAAATTTGCAGCTCAGTCTCTGCTACAACAGTTCTTGATGGACAACAAACCTCGGTTCGAGAGATAGCCCATCTCAAGATTATTTGGGCCATCGAGTTGACATGTATTTGAAGTAAAGAAGATGCAGTAACGAAAAAAGGCTCAAGAGCTGATTCGATTTCATAGCGAATGGTATTTTTCACAAGCGATCTTCGCGATTGTTTAAAGTTTTGACTTTCCTTTTGTCTTCTCCGAGTGCAGATGATCATCCTTGAAAGGCCAGGCCCCGGTCTGTTCCACTGTAACCCGTCCGGCGGGGAGCGTTCATCCAATCCCAGGGTCTTACCGGCGAGGCCTAGCTCTGGGCATGCGGGTTGCCCCGCTATAAAGCAGCTAACTGGGAGCTACACCGAGGAACTAGGGTAGTGGCAGAAAAAGCAAAATCCCACCCCACCACTACGATCTTCTTCTTCTTCCCTTCCTCTTTTTCCTACATAACCCATCCCTCAATCTCTTGTCACACAAACATTGACGAATCGTCAATGTGCAGCAGAGAATCATAACTCTACCAGTAAGCGACTTGAAGTCTTTGCGCTTACTGTCTTTGGGGAGAAAGACTTCACCGTGACGTTTGGCCCGCGATAAGCTCGACACTACACTACAATTTTTCGACTCTTTTTTTGGTTACGACCTATCTACAATACCTACGCACGCAGACAACACGGCTTCGGACGAGTTTCAACCACTTCTTGTATATACTTCGGACGACGAGCGTCCTCATTCTGCTCAGAGAATTTCTAATTCTAATTTGGGAGGAGAGAATAGCAGCTCCGGCGCAATGGCATCCAAATCGGCTTTCGTCGAGACGAACGAGAGAGGGCCTATGGGAGAAACCTATCGCAAGTCTAGCGATGGACTGGAGACCAATGCCCAGCCTGTCAGCAGCTTGGAGATGAGTGGAGAGAGGAGAGTTGACGACAACGATGTGAATCAAGAGGTTTTGGAACATGCGCTTGAGTCGCTGGAGGGGAAGAAGAAGGCTTGGTATTCGTACTTGCTCACCAGAGACTTCTGGATCGTTTTGCTCATCGGGTATGTTCATAAATCTCAACTTTACCTTTGGCTTTGACTGACACTGCATACAGTCAAGTCCTTGCCCTTTGCATTACTGGCACCAATACCTTCTCGACCTTGCTCGTGATGAAGGGCACTTCCATTCCCGCCTTCCAAACACTTTTCAACTACATCTTGCTCACGCTCATCTACACCACATACACGATCTACAAATATGGACCTAAGAAGTACTTCAAGCTCCTGTGGGTCGATGGGTGGCGATATGTTATTCTGAGTTTCTTGGATGTGGAGGGAAATTACTTTACTGTGTTGGCATATCGATACACCAACCTTCTATCGGTAAGAATCCTCGATTGATGTTGCTGTGAACATCAACAGCTAACGAGTACAGGCTCAACTTCTCAACTTCTGGTCCATCGTCTGCGTCGTTCTGATCTCGTTCTTCATTCTCCGCGTGCGCTACAAGTGGGCTCAGATCATCGGCATCCTCGTCTGCTGCGGTGGAATGGGCTTGCTCCTCGCATCTGACCATATCACTGGCGCAAATGGCGGGAGCCCTCCAACCATGCTCAAGGGCGATCTTTTCGGACTCGCAGGCGCTACCTTTTACGGCATCTCCAACGTCTACGAAGAATGGTTCGTTTCCAAGCGTCCTATGTACGAAGTCCTCGGCATGCTTGGTCTCTTCGGCATCATAATCAACGGTATCACCGCCGCCATTTTCGACCGAGGCCAATTCGCTTCTGCGACCTGGGACGGCCAAGTCGGAGGCTATCTCGTCGGCTATACTCTCATTCTTGCACTATTCTATTCTCTCGCCCCGATCATTCTGCGAATGGCATCTGCGGCATTCTTCGACATTTCACTTCTTACTGGTAACTTCTGGGGTGTCATCATTGGTATCAAGGTTTTCCACTACGCTATTCATTACCTCTACCCGATCGCTTTCGTCCTTATCATTTTGGGTCTCGTTACTTATTTCTTGGCTGGAAGTATTTTGGGTGACAGCAAGAAGCCTTGGTTGGGCAAGAACCAGGAGCAGGGCGTTGCTGGCGTTGGAACGGCGAAGCGCAAGGCCATTAAGCAGGCTAGACGTGAGGGTCTTGTTGCTTCAGGCGATCACATTGCGTAAAGCAGAACTTCTATTCTTGGGGATGAACATTTGTTAGAGAGATGGCGGAGATGATTTAGAGTTTTCATATTGCTATAATTTACTGCTTACCTGAGGTTGGTGTTGACAAAAAATACGATCATGTCAACACGAATGGATCACATCTGAACCAGTCTTTCGTCTCTCGGACGTCCAATTGACGTATATAGGAGAGCAAACATTGCAATACCACTCCCTTGACAGGGCGAAGAACACTATCAAAACATCCAGCTCGCTTAAGCTCCCTTTTCTCCAGTCTCAAGGTTCATCACTATCGCTAAGCTCTGAATTTCCCCTCTTTCAACAGCACTTCTTACTCCGATCATCACCACCAAAGCGATAGAGCGAGCTGCAGCGTCAACAGATTGATGCCACCCTGCTGACCACTCATCCACACAAACCATGCGCCGAGTCATACAGAATATGAATGACATTCAGGCGCGAAGGTTTGAAGCCCAGTCTTGTCATATTACCGATCGCCCGAGGTCATCACGAAAGTCACCGACCCCGTTGCCCGAGGGAGGAGATGCCCGACTGAATGCACCGAGGTGATCACATAAACCATAAGATATGACTCCTCCCGTTCCAAAGTCCCGAAACCTCGTAAGTTGTAATTCTGTCAGAAACAAGTAACAACTGTTTTGATTCTGAGTCACAATGCCATACACGAGTCCTTACAAGAGCCCTGTCGCATGCCCAGGCACGGCCTGCGAAGCCCCTGGCCTGATGCGAGCACAGCATCACCCCACTTCAACAACCCCGCCTTCACTTTCAACTGCAACTTCAACTCCGCCCTCACCTTCAACATCGCAATCGCATTCCAGCTCAACATTCACCCTCTCCTTCAACCTCCCCTCCTCACGACCTCCCTCACCGACCTCCTCCGTATTCTCCAGCTGCTCCTCCACCCACTCCTCGCACAGCAGCATGTCGAACTTCAATTCCAATTCCCTACGACCAGATCTCGCGCGCGAAACCACAGCAGACATAGCAGAACGCGACTACTTCGGCGAGAACCCTCCTCCAAAAGCCCTCGAATTACACACATCCCTTGCCGAATCCTTCATAAACATACACGCCCTCGCCGGCCGACGCGTCGTCCTCGTTACCTCCGGCGGAACAACCGTCCCGCTCGAGCGTCAAACAGTCCGCTTCATCGACAACTTCAGCGCCGGCACGCGGGGCGCCACCTCCGCAGAGTACTTCCTGGAAAGCGGCTACGCCGTGATCTTCCTGCACAGACAATTCTCGCTGCTGCCGTACTCACGGCACTACAGCCACGCCACAGACTGTTTCCTAGACTTCCTACATGAGGGACCGGACGGGAATGTCGTTGCCAACGAGGAGTATCGCGAGAAGATGCTGGGTGTGTTGAGGAAGTATAATTCTGCGAAGGAGAAGAATTTACTGCTTACGCTGCCGTTTACGACGATCAATGACTACCTGTTTGTTCTGCGCGCTATTGCGCAATTGATGCGTCCGCTTGGACCGAATGGTTTGCTGTATCTCGCGGCGGCGGTGTCTGATTTCTTCGTCCCGCCGGAACGGATGGTTGAGCACAAGATACAGTCTACGAATGCGACGGACGCACAGGCGCAGAAGGAACAGGCTATTAAAGACGTGGAAGAGGAGGAGACGTTTGATAATTTCGATTCGTCGCCGAAGGTGCCGAGGAGTAAACGTTTGGTTGTGGACTTAGACCCTGTGCCTAAGTTTCTGAAGAATCTGGTTGATGGGTGGGCGCCTGAGGGGATGATTGTTTCGTTCAAGTTGGAGACAGATCCGGAAATACTGGTGCATAAAGCGCAATATTCGCTTGATAGGTATCAGCATCACTTGGTGATAGGTAATTTGCTGTCGACGCGGAAGTGGGAGGTGGTGTTTGTGGCACCGGGGCAGAAAGATCAGTGGATTCGTGTGCCGAGACACAGGAGGAAGAAGACTATTTCGGGAGTTGAGAATATGGTTGGTGTCGCGGCGAGTGGAGGAGAGGTTGTGGATCGACCGTTGGATCCGAGGGATTTACCGGAGGGAGAGCCAGAAATGGAGATTGAGAGTCTGATTATTCCTGCGGTGGAAGCGTTGCATTCGAGTCATATCAAAAAGGTTAAGGCGAGATCGTCATGATGGGCTGGGCCTGTTGACCTAGATGGTGTTTATACGAAGCGAGAGAAATAGGGGTTCATTCGCTTATGACTGGGTATGGAAGCTACTTCAGAGGCTGGAAAATGCACTGGGAGAAGAGACTTTGCATTTCAGCATACCATAGTGGATGCATATGTATGCATCTCAAACTACATGCCCAAAAATTACTTGTACATACAACATAGCCATGTATCAAGGCACATACTCTTGGGCAATACAAGATCTTTGAGATATCCCTCGCTAGCTTTCCTTGTGCTCCTCGTACACTCCTATTTATGCTCAATATAATACCGACCTTCCTATCTCCTTACAATATCGATACATCCCTCGCTTTCTCTCCACTTTGTGTCACCGGAATCCAAAAATCGATGATACCCTATCCCCAATAGTCTCCTTCCCCTGCTCCTTCCTCAATCTCTTCTCTTCCGCCTGCCTCTCATAGATATTCCCCAAGCTCTGTGCAACCTGCTCACCAGCCTGAATCTCCGCCTTGATAGCCCTTTCCTCAACCTCCCTCTCCTCATCACTCAGTCCATCCAGCCGTTTCTTGAACGCCGCTTGGACTTTCGGAGGTAGATCTGAAGGCTTGAGCTTGTTCTCGTCGAGGTTGGCGTGCGCGGCGCCGGGTGGGGTGGACGATTTCTTTTTGGTGGTCGATGGGGAGGTAGAGGGAGTGGATGAGGACAAGAGAGGCGGGAACTCAGGGATGGGCTTCCCGGAGGTTTTGGCCGCTTCGATAGCGGCTTCTTGGTCGAGCATGCGGTGGTAGAGCGTGTCGGCGTGCATTTGGATTTGTTCGTCTACTTCTGGGGGTCGGTCGAAGGTTGAGAGGTAGCCTAATGCTTTGAGGAATTTCTGTAGAGGCATGTCAGTCTCCTCTTCGACCATAACACAACATCCAACGCCCAGCCAGTCCACGGCTACAGCCAGATTCAAAGCATCTCCCAGGAAGAGAGAGAAAGCGGAGGGGTTCAACATACCCCTTGCATAGTATAACACCTCTCCAACTCCCTATTCTCCTTCCTACACATCGTCAACCGACTCGCCCACCCACCATTCCGAAAACAATCATTGACCTCCCACTGCTCCAGCGCGCAATTCTCCAGCGCCGCCCGCCCAATCTCCGCTTTCCTATATTTATAACCTTCCAAAACGTCGTCTATCTTCTCCTGGTCGGATTTACTAGAGGATTCGACGTCGTGTTGCGATTGGTAGGTCTTCCATAGGTGTGCGTACCGGCCGTCTTTGTAGAGGCTTTGTGGAGGGACTTTGGGTTCGGAGCTTGTATCTTCGCTTGAGGTTTCTGGAGAGGATGATGAGGTGGTTGGAGGTTTGGAGAGGAGACGTTCGGTGGGTTGTGGTGTTGTTGTGACGGGTGCTGGTGTTTGTGTTGGAGCTGGGGGGTTTGATGCATCGTATTTCACAGGCGATTCTTTCTTCAGAAACTCTCGGAGACTGGGATCGAGGTTGCGGAGCGGATCGTTTGATTTGTCGTCGCCATCTGACGCGGAGGAACCCCAGAACCAGCCCATTGTTGCGATTGCTGTGGTTGTATGTTGAATGTGGAGTGGTTGCGAATAGCCAGCGGACTTGAACGTCGCGAAAATGATCTGGAGCTCGGGGATTTGTTAGCGCGTTACAGGGGTAGGTCCACCGATTTGCAGTGGAAGGTCGCTAAATATTAGGCGGCTAAGTCAACAATGATCCTTTGATGATCTCTTCCTTCGTGACAAGCAGGCCAATTGGATTTGAGTCACGAAGAAAGTGCCACAGATGGTTAATCGAAATCTTCTATGTTACTCTATAACAGATTGTTTTGCTACAGTACATTCTCCGTGGCTCCTACTAATCGTATCATCATAATTCTCCTCTTTAGTATTGATGTAACGGCTTTTGTCGCCTCTATCTATCCTTATTGTTATATAATGGATCAAATATTGACGAATACTCACAAGGTATACCTATTCAGTTGAGGATGTTATTAATATGGATATAAGCGAGATTCTCTTCATCAGCATAAACGGTACGCTTGAGAGTCAATTATCCCGGCCAAGACACTTCCTCAACTCATCTCATATTTGCTCATCTGTGATGAGTGACCATAGTCTCAGCAGTCATCCCCTTCTCATTCAGCACACCCGCCTTCTTCAGAATATCCACCGTCTTCTTAATCACCCCCAGATCCACACCCTTCGTCCTCTTCGTAAACTCCACAGTTGTCAGCCACTCCCTCGCATCCTCCTCACTATAATCCAACTCTGTGCTAATGTACTTTACACTTTCTTCCTGGTTTTCCTGAAAATGCTTAACTCCCTGATCCAACTTCTCAAACAGCGCCTCCAACCTCGAATCTCCCTTCTCGATGCTCGTCGACGCAACGATCTTCCAACTCGACCACGGAGTATAGATCTCACCGATACGTTTGATCTCGCCGTTATCGTAGTATCGTTTTGAAGTGAAGTGTTCCCACATGAAGAAGTCGGCTGTGGAGTCATTCACGCCGTTTCGGAGTTTCTCAAAGGTCTGGAGAGGAATGACTTCAAAGGGATTTGGTGAGGAGGGGGAGAGCCAGTTGTTTTGGTCGGCAAGCACGAAGCCCATTACGTACGAGCCACTGCCTATGCGCGAAACTCCTATTTTGCCGTTTTTGAGGTCTGCGACAGAGTTAATGTCGCGTTTTGCGCCTGTCGAGATAGCCCAGCCTATGAGTATTTTATTAGCATTGGCGTCACACATCTGGTATGGAATGTAGAGTAGAAGCGGGCGTACATAGTGGTGTCTCGACATATGTCCCTACGATCCTATATCCTCCATCACCCTCAACGTCCTCCTTTCCAAGTCCCGCAACCCATCCTTCCGTGAGTCCAATCCCGACATCTATCTCTCCGCTTCTCAACGATGTAATCATGTGTCCCGTACCGGACGGGAAAGGGATGAGTTCCGCATTGAGTCCAAAGTATTTCTTCGCATAATGTAGAGGCGTAGAGAAGTGTTCGGGTACGAAGCCAATCCGGAGCGATGGTCTTGATGCCATATTCCAAAGCTTTTCGCAGATCTCGATGCCTATGTTGTAGGTTCGTTTGATAGCTTCGAAGGAGGGCGAATGTGAACCAACTGTCGTGGACTTTGACAGTCGTGAATGTCGTTTATTGATCTGGGACTTCTGGAATGGCAAGCTTGAGTCCAAAACGGAAGGAGGGGTCATTTCAAACTCGAGCCAAGAAAACGCGGGGGAAGGTGCGGCCCGAGCCAAGACTGGAGTCGACCCATCAAAAGCTGACTGACCGAGCCTCGCTCAACATCGTCCAGTCTTCGAGAAACAACATTGAAATACCAGTGCCAGTACCAGTGTCACTGACCGCGACATATAATAAGATTCTTCTACCACCGTCCTATCCTTCGTTTTTAAACTATCAGCTATGGCGTCAACCACAGCGCAGCGCAGACTCCTCCAAGAATACCGCGCCCTCACCAACAATCCACCAGAAGGCATCACAGCCGGCCCAGTCTCAGAAGACGACTTGCTGTACTGGGAAGCACTGATCCAAGGTCCAGAGGGCACACCATTTGAGGGAGGAGTCTTTCCTGCTGAGCTGAAGTTCCCGAAAGACTATCCGCTTGCGCCGCCGAGCATGCGGTTTCTGGGGGAGGTGTGGCATCCAAATGGTGAGTTGGCTTTCCCATATCTCCCTGTTCCTTTTACTTGCTGGATTAGGAAATAGTAAAGTCGTATACTAAACCTTCAACACCTAGTCTACCCCAGCGGCCTTGTCTGTATCAGCATCCTCCATCCACCGGGAGACGACCCAAACCACTACGAGCACGCCTCCGAGCGATGGTCGCCTATCCAAAGCGTCGAGAAGATCCTCATCTCAGTAATGAGTATGCTAGCAGAGCCAAATGACGAGAGTCCTGCGAATGTAGAGGCGGCGAAGATGTGGAGGGAGCAGAGACCGGAGTATGAGAAGAGGGTGAGGGAGGGGTGTAGGAGGATGTTGGGGTTGTGATGCCGGGAGGCATGGGAATGGATATATCGTTGAGGGGACAGACAAGTTATGCATGGAATGCTTGCAAATAACCACTACGCATCATGGATGATGCCAATGACTGGGTTACGACTATGCAACATACAGCGCCATAAGCAGGGACAGGATTGCAGATCTGGCGTTAAGGACTTTACGGACACATTGCTTGCTCCATCAACTGCTTGGGTGTACGAATGGAACGTTGGTACCTTGTGCGGTCTTGCCATGGTTCGATAACACCTGGATTGAAGCAGGCAAGTGATTCGTCTTGGATCGGCGTTGGTTTTCAGTGACATCCAAGCGAGGATAGAAGCAGAAGTAGATCTCAAGAATACTTAATATACCACTTGGTTCTTTCGCTAGCATTTATCTATTCCAAGAACATGCTAGCGAACGCAAAGAAACCTGGTTGTGAATAGTACGAGGCTATTTCTGAGCCAATACGTGGGTAGCTGTGTGCTCTGGTTCCTGGGAATAGGAGCCTTGAGAGCTGAGTGGCCTGCCGCACTACAAGGCGGGATTGAAAGGACGAAGGGGAATCTTCTACATTTATATTGAAATGTCTAACCCATATCCAGGGAACTGTTCATCTGTCATATATCCCATGCCCAATCCAACCCATCGTCCCATCATGCCTCATTCGCTGTACCAAAAGCCCTTTATTTCCGTCTCAGATCTCGCAAGTGACTCCACAACACGCCAGGCTGCATCCTACCACCTTGACCGTGACTATCGATTCTCCTCTGGTTCTTACAGCCATCCTTACATCGACACTTAATTGGCAGCCAAAATAACCTGCCCACCCTCCCACGTCTCACCCTGCTCCAAGGTCAACCAGCCCTTAACCGCACCTGCCTCCACGCAAATCATCTCCTTAAACCCATCCTTCGGCGCAAAGTCCCCAATAGTCGCCGCGTCTTCCTTCCACGGGTTCCAGACCACAACCTCGTTCAGATTGTCCCGCACGATACTGTACTTCTTCTTGCCGGCCTCGGAGACGACGACTGCGGATGAGGGACCCTTCGCTGGGGTGTACACCCGATCGATCTTGGAGGAGACAGTGATGGCGGACGAGGGGGATATGTAGGGCTCGGCGCGGGGTGTCACTTTGTCGCTGTAGGGAGAGGATTCGAGACCTGTTACGGAGACGGTGGAGATGTCCTAAATATGGAATCAGCTTGTGGAATACTTCAATGGCATCAGTTCACATACCTTGACTCTGAAATAGGTATGCATCAGAGTCTGAAAATCCCAAGCCGTCTCGCCCTCATTGCGGACTACCAGACTCGTTGTCAAACCCTCCCGACTCAGCGTGACGCTGTAGATCAGCCCAAATGCGTACGGCCATGCCTTCTTGCTCTCCTCGCTGAGATTGCTAGCGCTGAGTCCGAAATCGAGCTTTACGCTGTCGTCGCCTGCGGAAGAGGAGGACAAGCTGGCTGATTCAGAAGTACTCTTTCCAAGAAATTCCCATCGTGAGGTTCGTGCGAAGCCGTGTTGTGGGAGGGAGGCGGTTGCGGCACGGTCGGGAGCTGTTCCGAAGACCTATATGTGGTGTCAGTTTCACTTCGAGCAAGAGCACTATATGCTTTGAAATGTATTCCTGCCAATCTTGTAGAGCTTGTCCCTCGAATCCTCACGTTCGAAATGTAGGAGCTTGACTAAAGAGTCTCTCCTGATTCTCCCACAAGAAACCAACACCGCTCTTGAGAAGAGGAAACGTACCGGAAATACCAACGGCACACCACCTCTCACGGCCTTACTCCCATCTAACTTCGCAGCTTCACTCAGCCACAATCTCTCCTCGCCAGAGCCATCTTTCCAGCTGATAATTGTTGCTCCGTAGAGCAAGATCTCGACGCTCTCGCCTGTTGGCAGAACGGCCGAAACGCGCGAGTGCGAATGCGTGATATTGACCTGTGCTTGCGGTGGCAGACCTGGAGTGGTCGCGAGAGCAGTGGGTTTCTTTGGGCGGTCGACCATCGTGATTGAGGGTGTGGTGTTGGCGGTTGTTGGTTTGTGGTTGTGCGGTGGTGGAGTGTTGGTTAATGGTCTGAGAGAGGAAGGCGGGGTACTGAGTGGTGGGGAGAGACAGGCTGGCTTTGTTCTGATTCTCGAGGTAAGATAAGATAGTCTAGCAAGACTGATCAGATCGTGTGATGTGCGACGGGATGGAATTGTTCGAGTATAACCCGATTGCTGGGAAAGAAGGGAAAAAGGAAGAAGGAACAACGCAGGATGAAGTGAAGTGAAGCTGAAGGAAGCAGAAGCTCATGCAGCCTGTTCGTAGCGGGGTTCTCGGTTGGTTCTCGACTTGTCAGCAGTGAGAGATGGCGCAAGGGTGCCGCAGATTGGCCGCATTTAGGCTTCCCTGCAGCACCCTGAAACCAACTCGGCACGGTACGCTCATCAGCTAGGCCCGAAGGAGATGCTGAACCAAGACATTCAACCCCTCGATGTGGCGACGACCGAGGGATTCTTTGAAGCTTCACAGGTTCGCATGAATAGGACGAGTTAATATCTGGGTTATGAGGTAATTGAGGAAGCTTGGTGGAGGACAAGCATGAGCTGGAGCTACTTTCTGGAGAGGTCTCGAGCTCGAAGCAGACTCCGCATGATTCCTTGAACTTGCCTGGCCTGCTGAATGCCAAAGCACCATCAAAGCTAATCCATGCCGCATGTTCCGAAGCTTCTGGACATGCCCATGTTTTGCTTTGCTGGTCTTGCTGGAGTTTGTGTTCCACCAATCAAATTTCTGCTCCACATAGATGCGAACCCTCTGTTTACTTTCGCTCGCCTCACGAAGCTGAACCTATTCGTGCCAAGCCACAAGATGGCTTGTTTTCTCTATCTTAGATCACTTCTACTCATTTCTAAACTTACTCGATTGCCTTCATGGTGAAGTGGCTAGTCAGCCATCTCGACTCAGCTGGCAAGGTATTTGAACCTCCATTTTCTGGGATACTTGTCTGTGGCCGGTTTACAACAGTCCGCGATGCTCAATAGCTTTCTAAGCAAGGCTTGAAGCCTTAGATTGATCGAAACTTGAACGTGCTCTCAGTGCATCTTCAATGGTTTTGCTGACCGGCTTCGATAAGACAAACTTGAAACTTAAGAAACGTGACGATAAGATGCTAAGGCAAAGTAATCTTGTCAAGTCCAGATAGCTTCTGTTTGCGTTTGGAACAAGCATAACTGTTCATTGAGTCAAATCAAATAAGCTTCGAGAGAGTTCCAACATCCAACTCCCTTCACATGTAGCCAGTTTGTTCTGCTGGATTGGTGGGCGACAAATCAACATAAGGGGTGCTAGGTTGAGTCTTCGCCGAGGGAGAACTCAGGCATACTATGCTCTCACGGCATCTCGTTTCTTCTCGACTTTCAATACTGAAACAGATTCATAAGTGTTTATGTTCCGTTCCGCATACATGTGCTATGACAAGGAAGCGAAATAATTGTAGTGCTCGAAAGCGGCACAGGAATGGCCAAAGGATTAAACAAATAGGTAAGCGAAGAGATCAGTAAACATTGGAGCCGCTGCATACATACACACCAAATCTGATCTTATGACTAACCACACTCGATCTGACGGTTGGTAATCCACAAACATCACAGAAGCCAATTACCAAAGCACAGTGCTTCTCAGCAAAAATCTCATGGCTGTGATATTAGCTCTATTGTCCTAAAGTGGTAATTTTCCTCTATCTGTTGCATCATGTTCACTCTTTGTCACGTTGGACATTGGAAAGCATTGCGGACTTATTGGGATATCGGACAGTATTCGTCATCGAAAGGGCTGTATATAAAGATGCCATCGAACCTCTAAGATAGACATCTACAGAAGCTTAAACTACTTCAATTATCAACTTTACTCGCTCAAGATAATTAATTATCCATCAAGGAGTGTAAGTATCCTTGATATTCGTCATTCTATACTTTTCAGTCCAGAATTCCAAACAACAAATCAAAATGTCAGGAGACTTAGTCCTCGTCACCGGCGGAACAGGCCTAATTGGCATCAAAACCATTCACACAGCCCTCCAAGCCGGCTACTCAGTCCGCGCAGCTGTGCGCTCCCAAGCCAAAGCAGACGCAGTGCTTGCCACGCCAACCATCCAAGCCATCAAACCCAGCTCCCGCTTGACCTTCACCATCGTTCCCGACATCCTCGTTGACAACGCCTACGACGAAGCAGTCCGGGGCGTCAAATTCATCATCCACTGCGCATCTCCCGTCATAAAAGGCGAGGGCTTCAACCCCGACCAATACGAAACCCATCTCGTTGCTCCAGCTCTCAAAGGAACCATATCCATCCTGACAGCAGCCTCCAAAACACCAGGTATCCAGCGCATCGTCATCACTTCATTCGAAGTGGCCATCATCCCCTGGGAAGAATTCATCTCCAAGGAAGTCGAAACGATCTTCGACGACACATATAAGATCCCATTCCCTGCTGGTCCCTATAGTAATCCTTTCGAAGCTTACGCTGCGAGCAAAGTCCGGGCACTACTTGCTACCAATGATTTCGTCAATGAGTAGAACCCAAGTTGGGACGTCATCAATATCATGCCTTCATTCGTCATCGGCGATAACGAGATGATTACAGACCCAAAACTGATCTCAGACGGCACTGTAGCTGCTGCTATGGCTCAGGTCCTCGGTGGAGACAGCGGATGGGGAGCAGTTCCCAGCACCAGCGTCCACGTCGCAGATGTTGCGCGACTGCATGTTGAGGCTCTGGATCCTAGAATTCCTGGAAATCAAAACTTCTTGGCTGTTTCTGAAGGAGAGAGAGGCACGAGGTGGGAGGAAGCTGTCGATATTGTGAATCGGAATGTCCCCGGGGCTGTGAAGAAAGGTGTTCTGCCCAATAATGCTACCTCAGCTGCACCTATCCAGCAACATTTAGAACCAGCGCTGGAACCTACGACGTCGATGCTGCCGACGGTTTTACTTCATCTTCAAGTAAGTTGTCGACCGGTATTGTTTTTTTGTGCAGTCTGCTATGTTACGTTGGCGACATCTCCACATACATCTCACTTAGTATGGGTCATGATCGCTTTTCTTTGCTCGTGACGATCCCTCGCCAGCTTGACCAGATTGCTGCTGGAAAACCCCTTGTACAGATGCTCTTTGTTTTCTCGGTGACCCTTTCTTCTCGATCCTCCATGTTCGACGAGCAGTGTCACACTCGCGTCGGATGAATTCTGAAGACGTCAAACTTCTCTGTGCAACATGCCTGGCTCTTGAGCGCTGCTTCATGGCCAGCCTTTCATACTCCTCGTCTGAATCTTTTTGTCCCAAGCATAACTCTGCAGCTATGTATCTCTCAGGCTTTAAGTATGTTCGGCCACAATTCGTGCCTTCAACTGGGATGCATAATGTCCACTTCATGACCTTTTTCAGATGAGCCTGAAATGATGCGTTGAGATCAACATTGTTTCCTCCTTCAAGGTGCTTCGAGGACCAATCTTCCCAGTTCCACTCTCTGATTGGGGGCAGAGAACTTATCCCAAGGTCTCGCACAACATTCTCTGCCTCAAACATCTTATATAGACGGTAGGACAGCGCGTTCTCCAGATTCAACACTTCCGATGCTTTTAGTCTTCCTTCCAAAGCCTCAATGCAAGAAGTATGGATCCATCTATTTTCTGATCGAGTATCGAGCCCAGGATTTGAAGCCAGATACATTCGTGCGAGATCGTTGACTTTAGAAATGAGTCGATGGGCGGTAGCACCACTCCAGGACGCAGTCATCGTTGCTGGTTGGTGTGCATCGCTCCTCCACGAATCGGAACTCGCCATGAATTTTTCGTATTCTTCAGTTTCAGCCACAGTGATATCTGATAACCGTCTTTGACGATTGAAATCTGGACTTGCATGCTTTGACTTGGAAATTTTAGGTAGGGCTTCCCAGTTTGCTAGGTAGTTGCTCAAAGGATAGCCGCTACGACTCCAGAATTTATCGTGGCCGCCTTCAGCGGTGAAAGCTGTTGTGGATCCATACCAAAAGCCTCTGATCTGATGGCGTGCCATATGTGCTTTTATGGTATCAGACCACTGCGCAAATGATCTCCCGTCAGGAAGATTCCCTTCGATGGTTCCTAGCTCCTCCGGTGCGGTGATAACCTTGGCTTCTATCAAAAGTTCTTCCAAGGTATGTGTCGAGAAGAATCCACCACCATATCGTCCTGCTGTTGACCTCGGCCACGAGTGTGACTCTTCTTCTTCTGTTTCGGGCTTGAAAAGGGCAGCTCCCATAACCATATGTGACAGGGGTCTCCAATTTGGTGTAATGACCCAGTGTTCAGAGAAGCAAGAAGTGGTGTAAGTCGATAAGTGTAGGCCTGGGATGTCTTTAATGGCATTACCGAGCATTTCGGAGCTGAGGAGCATTTCAGCTGGGTAGGTTTCTCTTATGTTCACTGGTTCTGGTAGCCCAATGACAAAACTTCCGTCACTGACTTCAATGTCCCCGTGACACGTAGCAAGGAGCATCATCGGTTCATTTTTTGCTGCAGCTTTTTGGCAGACATCTCTCAGCCGGATGATGAGTCGATCTCGCAGATCTGTCTTTCCTGTGTCGTCTACGAGCTCGAGGTTCTCAAATGCCTGGGACAATTGATCGCGGCTGAGCACAATCGCTCTGTTGTCGTCATATGGGTCCCCCTGGACATAAAGACCATTTGGAAAATATTTCTCGTATTTGTCGACAAGCTTCTCGGGATCAAGGCATGTCAGCCAAACTTGGGAGGCCCCCATACCCTTGAGTAGATGCTTCCACAGGTACATGTCAGAGACAAACCAGCCATCTCTTGTTGGACTAGCTCCATCTCGTATATCTGAGGTTCCACACACAGCGACAATGTGTGTCTTGGACGTAACGTTGGGGGGTTTCGAGTTGTTGCATTGTCGCCTGCGAGTGGCTGCATATTGTCCAACATCTTGGCAGAGCAAGATGTGAAGATGAAGATGAGATGCTGAACGAGGTGTAGTCGATATTGTTTAGTCTATGGGGTGCAGACATTTGATTTGGAGGGTGAGTCGATGCTGGAGATGTGTTGTGCAAAGCTTGTGTAGATGACTTGTTGCAAAAAGTAAGAGATAGGGTAGCTGATTTATATACAGACTGTGCGAAGCTCTCGCTACCAAAAACCAGTGAACACTGTACCTTCCTAGCCTTACGTATCATCTCGATGAGTCAATTGTGTCATTTTTGGTGAATAAGGCCACGCTAATACAGTGCAAACCAATATCCAACCTCCTCTAGTTCCATTCACAACCCCATCAACCTCACGTTCACCCCATTGGGTCCAGGTTTGCAGAGGATGGAGATACTTGGTCGTGAGATCATTCAGGATCCACTACGTGTTCAAAGTCTTACCCCAACCTCATTCGAGGTAGCCAGCTCGAAAGCAAAGACTGGCAAGCCAATAGAAAGCGGCCTGATTGTTAGCAAGATTTGAAAGACAGTTCTTCCATACTTCACTCGACGAGTTGGACACTTTGATCCCGTCTGTCAGCTTGATTTCACGAATATGTCCACGGAGACAAAACGGCAGGCTTCTTTGTATGAGAAGTAGCCACCTAAATTTCAGATGTGGCAAGCCGCTACATTATTTCCCATTTCATAAACCTGTTCGTTACACTATCGTTTCATATTCATACGTTCATGATCAGTCTTGTCGACTTTTAGCGCACAAGAGCAGCTGAGGCTGCACACTCAATTCCCATTTGCGGCAACCCCATCTTCAGTCTTCGAGATCGGAGAAGGAGCTTCGTTGCCATTGTATGGAGCCGCTGGGAGCCCTTTATCATTCGGATTTGACTTCGAAATGGGGGCTGGTTCGGCACCACCGTCTGACCTCTGGCTTGGAATCCAAGAAAGAAACATCTCGACATCTTTGGCAATCGCGGCTGGAACAGCCATGTTCTGCATCCATTGGGGCAAAACTCCACCAGCATTAGAAGCTGTAGCCATGATCCACTCGACGTCTCCATTACTTGGCAAAACCCGGATGCGCTCAACCGATGCGTACGCCGCCATAACCAAATTTTTGTCTTTTGCGAACTCCGCATATGGTGATTTGTCGAAATCGTTGATGGGTATTGAGATAACGAGAAATTCAGACGCTCCAGAGAGGGCAGCGGTGACCTGGATAACAGGAAAAGAGCGGTTCTTGAGAGGTTTCGGATCTATTTTATGCTTCATCTCCTCTACCACAACGTTGATATTCGTCCAACGTTCCCCACGCACATTGACCTCAATTCCGCTTGTATCCCAAGTCATCGCTTGTCTCTGGCCGATAACAGTTGGTGTAAATGCATCTTCCGATTCTGCGTGATGCTCCTTGAAGCAATGCACGAACTCCTCCCAGCTGGCCGTCCCTTGCTGTTGCGCATTCCGGTGGCAGCTCCTTCTGCAATACCAGGTCTCGTCCTTGCGATCTGCACTGAATTGGCTCATCCCTTCAATTTTATCCAAATCCTTCCCCGCCACGACCCGTTCAGAGAGATGTACCGGCGCTTCAGATGCAGTGTATTTCTTCGGCGTTCCCTTGACCTTCCAGGTTGATTGTGCTCCAGACTTTGGTGCAACGCCGTCGATGAACGGTATTGACTCCTCAAGCGTCTTCTGAACAAAGGTCTGTAGAGTCGGCGGCGTTCCGGTAGCTGCAGATCCGTCATTGTACTTCTCCGTCGGATTTCTATTGCTGGGCGCGACGCCTTTGCCTCCCAATGGCAATTGTGATATCGATATGCCCTCCAATCGCACCCACGGTCCCAGAATTTCTGCCATTATTCCTTACTCGTTCTGTGTACCGGCGTAAATGTTGTAGACTGAGAGAGACGCAGGCGCACAAGTCAATTGTCGCGATATTGTGTTGAGACAATTGAGTTGAGATGAACTCTGATATGGGAATCTGGAGAAGATGTGGGTGTGACGTTTGCCGAGGCGCTGAAACAGCGTTGTGGGCATTGGCTTGCCCCTGCGCAAGCTCCTACAGGGGTGAGCTCCGGGCCGCAGAGAGGCGCTTTGGCTGCTGATCAGGGGCGTTCAGACCGCTTGGAGCACAATATCAAACTCCGTCACATTTCGCAGAATCTCCTTCCAAGCAAACAAACCTTCTCTGACATGTTGAAGACTATCATCCCGTAAATTGGAAGATGTTTCACTCCTTTTGGTACCGCATGCTACCACCTCCAAAGGATGAAACAATACGATAACCAGAGCATCCTAGGTTTAGTTCAATATTATTGGCTCTCCCTTCAAATTCCCTTGGGCTCGAGTTCCAGAATCTACCGGAACGGATGAGTATATATCTTACTTAGTTTCGCAGCAAAATTATCATGAGTCTGGTAGAAAAACAGTGGAGCAAAGCAATCGAATAGGAGCCGAACAGTGCTGCTCAAAACCACTACCTATCGCTTTCCAATTGAAGGGCCTACAGACACGGGACAATCTCTTATCTATGTCTCGACCAACAGATCATGTTGACAGGACGTTGTTCAGAAGTAAATTGGTGACGTCTTCGACGTCTAATCAGAGGCTCGCTTATGAAGGGAGGTTTTCCAACAACACCGGAACATTCCAACTTACTACCAACATAACAAGGCCTTCCACGACTCTGCCGAGCATTTGAGCTTGCGGACGATATCACGGGAACCTGATGAATGGTGCCAAATACGTTGTCATATATGCTCCTTTCTTTTTCGAGTAGTTGAACGAGACGAAAGTGTGCACAAACTTCGTCTCAATCTCATCATCAATAACGTCGCTTCCGCTACAACGGCGTCAGCATATCGCCATTGCAACGAACATGGGCATATGACTTACTATGCGTCGGATATGATCTGATTATAGGCTCCTTCGGCACCCCAAGCCCACTTTCGTTTCTGAAACACTTTCTCCATGGCCTCTGCAATGGCTTTGTCGTTCTTGAAGTACTGGCACAGCGGAACATAGATCTTGACGTCGGGATGGTCTTGACCGGGCTTCAATTCCCAGCTGAAACATGCGCCGCTGCTACAAGGCTGTGTTCCTCGAAATTCCTTTTGGAAATTCTCATCGATCTTTATGTCCTTGGGCTCGTTAATAAGAAGATTCCAGGAGTCACGAAGGATCGTCAGGCCATCAAGTGTTGTCTTGTCTGTCAACTTGCCGCCGAGAGTGACGTGTTTCTGCACTGTTTCCCATGAATTGGATCTGGGGTCAATATATATCTTGATACGTGCCCCAGCTTCAGGAGCAACGCAGTCGATGCCAATGACCGCTGTTATTGGTGGGTCTTGATACAACAACTTCTGGTAGTCCTCGATGGCATCCAGCGCAGGTCCAAATGAGGGACCAAGTGGCTCAAGACGGCGGATGAGGTCGAAGCCAGCTCGGTCGGAGTTGATCCCTGAAGTCATGTACTTGATGATGGGGTAAAAGTACGCCTTCATTGTGATCTTGTCTTCACCAAGATCAAAAGCAAGAAAGACTTTGGGCATGTGCATTGTTGTCTTCGGCACTTTCTCCACCAGGCTGGCTGCATCTGCTTCTGATGGGTAGAACTCAGCAGCGAACTGATTGAACCAAGTCAAATCTGCGCCGACTCTCTTTGCTATAGCCGGTATGGGACTCTTGGTGACGCCATCATATCCTGGAAACACCGGCTCAAAACAAAAACGCACATACGACTTTCCCTTGTCGCTATGGTTGAGACTGGTCTCGAAGGGCGAACCATTCGGTGTGAGGAGGGATGTTTCTTGTGCATTCTTAGGTGCTCGACCCATACTCGGAATGATGTATTCCTCAAGAAATTTGAGGTGAGATCTCTGCTGCTCGGGTGTATAGCTTCCGACTGCTTGGAGCAGCGAGCTGAGAACAGGCTTGGTATGCTTCGTCCAGAAAGCAATCCCATCTTCGTTTGCCTTCAAAACAGAGACATCAGACATACTTTCCAGTGTGTTGTTAGTATAAGTCTGGACAGATCCATGGAAACGAACGTTCCGCGATGACGTACCTTCCCATGACGAGAAAACGAGCGAAGTAGAATGCTAGAGCAATTCAGTTGATCAAATTTTCTTCAGAAAGGGCCCTTGGATCCTCGAGGATGTCAAGCATGTGCTATGGCATGACAAGGGCCTAGCGAAGGTTATACTACAGTACATGGCAGTACGACATGGTTCACAGCATCGCCACGAACTTGCAGCGCCAGGCAACAGCTTTGCAGGGTTTGAAATCGATCATAGCGACCTTGACAGACCCATTCGAGAGCAGTCTATCAGCCTCCAGGTACCCATGATTTTGGGCATGTGAATGTCGTCGAACTCAGTAAGAGTGCTCCGAAACACCCTCTCTTATTTGGATCGCATAAGCACAACTCTAGGGATATCAGGTCTCTAATGGCTCTTGTGACTGACATATGGACGCTGATCAGTGAGAATGCCACCAAGCACTGAACAATCAAGGATGCGGGCCGGGAAGAGGAGGGGTGGGAGGGGTAAAATCTGTGGGTGCTGCAGTCCACTAACTTCGTAATGATAAGCACTACGGGTTAATGACATCCGGGGTTCTGGGGGGGAAGATGGAGCGCTCTCGCTTATTGTGCTGTACATACCTAGGCCATGTAGCTTACAGTGCCTAGAAATTCCTACGGATACGGCTTTCACACTGATCGCACACAGTCTTCACTTATCTGACACTTCGTTCGGCTGTTCAATTATACGCTCGCCTTCGTAGGTAGCTTCTCAGCATGTTTGATAGCCTACCATTTTTCAAGAGGGAGCAGCGACAACTCCCGCCCATTGTTCCAACCGATGAAGTTATTCCCGTCCATCTGTTTGATGATTCTGCCGCGACGAGAGGGATAATTCTTGTCGGTAAGTATTTGGCGATTACTATATTTTGATTAGGCACACATGGGTCTCACTTACATACGCTCACTTTATTTCCTGACTCTTTATTATTCATAGCTAATTGCTACATGTTCTGTCAGCGACGTTCAAATTCTCCGAAGTCTTGGATCCTGCCAAGCTGAATGATGCTCTATCACAGCTTTTTCACATGGAGGGATGGAGAAAGCTGAGTGGAAGATTCAGGTATCGAGTACGTGAATGATCAGTCTGGATCCCGATCTCGTCACTCCTACTAGCAGAGTCCAATGATTGCTAATCACTATCGCAGGATGATGGCGGTTTGGAGATACATGTTCCAAGGCCACCTACGAAAGAGCGTCCCGCGGTCCAATTTAGCAGAGAAGATCACGATTTCCCTATGTCGCAACATCCTCTGGCTTCTAAGATACCGGAGCCAACAGGCAGAATTACCACGTATCCAGGACCCAAGGATTTCTGCTCTCTTGGACAGGGCCCCAACTCTCCTCGGAATCTAGACGATTATGTCTACTCTGGTACACCGCAGTTTTGCTTGCATGTGCAGACATTCACAGACGGCACTCTTGTCTCTCTTACACTCACTCATATATCAACCGATCTCGTGGGATTGGCATGCATAATAGAAGCGTGGAGTCTTGTCCTAGCCGGGAAGGCAGAAGCTGTGCCTCCAATGGTAGGATATCGCGAGGACCCATTTGACGGGATGGTGAATCCAGCACCGAAAGAACGACACGTATTGCAGAGCAGGATATTGAATGGATGGCGCTTCAAATACTGGGGAGTGAGAAGCTTGTTTGAAGCATGGCGCTGCCCTGATATAGAATCGAGAACTTTGTGCCTCCCCAAACACGTCATGACGGCGCTGATGGAAGAAGCGAGGAGTCACATCACTGGGGATAATGCTGCTTCACCTTCGGTATCCAAGCATTTCATCAGCGAAGGGGATGTCTTGACAGCTGTGGCTTGCCGGATACTGGCTCAATACCAAGGTCCTGGATCAACACGTGAAATGGCAACTATCATGGCTCTCGACCCTCGAGGTCGTGTCAAGTCAGTGTTCCGGCAAGATACAGCATATGTCCAAAACTCGCCGACGAACATCTACTTCTTTTGCCACGCCAACAACGCACTTGAAATGTCTATTGGACAGCTAGCACTGTCCGTGCGGAACGCAATAGCCAGTCAGACTACAGAGGAACAGCTGAAGGCAGCGGCATATTTGTCCGCGGAGTCCATCAAAGCCAGTAAAATGCCAGTCATCTTTGGTGACAAGGATATGGCAACACAGTTCATGTCCAACTGGACGAAGGGACACCTTTTGGACAAGATGAACTTTGGTCCGGCAGTGGTGAAAGATGCCACGGCAGGACTTGCACCCAAGCCTGGACACCCGATATACTATCAAGCTTCTGACCCGTCTCACAATACGGTCTCGGTCATTTCTAGTGTCTTTGTTGTCGTAGGGAAGGATTATGAGGGAAACATATGGTTTTCAATTTCTATACCGGGAAAGATGTGGTCTGATTTGATGGAGTTTTTCGACAAGTTCACCTGATCTGTGCCCGAGAAAGTTGAGAAAGGGGACTTGTAAATCAAAGACGGGGCTATCTCAATCAAGTCGCGAATTGATAGAGTGCATTATTGTCTGGAAATAGAATGATAATCATCTATACTTAGGAATCTAATGTCTACCACCACCGTCTTGAGAACCATCATGGCCAGTCCACATCACCAACTTTGCGCAGTATGTTGACTGTCTCGTTGCTCCATGATCCTTATCAATGAGATAAAGCTGCCTGTGCAAATATCACAGGGGTCAACCCTAATAGCGACATGATCCCCCAAGCCCAGACATTTGTTCTCGGGTACTGCAAGATCAGAGAGTATGCTGCAATTGTTGACCCAATCCGCAAGCAAGAATGAGTGGCGTGCGGGGACCTCACCACAATACCTCCTATTCCTATCAACAGCACACTTTCAGTGATGATCAAGTCCACAAGCAATCCCACCAGTCCCATGAGCAGAATGGTCTTCTCCTTCCCGAGCTTTACAGGTAAGGTGCGCAGACCTTCTCTGGTGTCTTCTTCGATATCCCTTACATCGCAGGCTGTTTCTCGTAGAAATTGATACAAGCAGGCAAGCTGAACGCTTTTCCAGCGGACACTTTCATCGCTACAATGGAAGCCTTCTCTGTGACAATAATGTGCCATGCTTGCCTGGGCGCAAACACTGGCCATGCAAACTGCAACAACAAGCGATTTTGCTTCGCCGAGCTACATGCTGTTTAGTGACCACTCGATGTGTATTTCGCAATCAAAAGAGACATACAAAGCTTTTAGGCTTTATCAAAAGTACACCTCCAGATTTCGAGAACAATGGGACGCATCGAGCACTCCATAGAAGACCTAGAGGTAGGGCACGAAGGACCAAAAGCACCGTCTGCAAACCCGACATGAAGGCGCAGACGAGACAAATAGCCGAAAGTGAATACGTCCATGTCTTCCAAACCCACTTCCTAGGTCTTCTTGACAATGGTGTATCTTTGTACTTGTCGATGGCTATACACAATTAACGAACGAAATCTCGACTGTGTCGAGCGAATGCTTACAGTCAACAAGAGCCGAGATAGTACCAATGAGTCCAAGAACTCTCCCTGGGAATTGGTATGAGCCTGTGGCAGTATGAATAGCTCCTATCGCCGGTGCGAGGTGCCCCAAACCCATCAACGCGGGCATGAGACCAAGACTTGCAAACAAATTGGTACGGGACATGACGTGCGCAACTTACCACGTCAACCATTCTCCTGCCTGCTTCACAACCTTCAGTACTAATAAAACGGGTGATACGATCAGGCAGCCATCAAAACTACTTCGGGCTTCCTTCCCTGGCAGTTTTTTTTTAGCTCATGCATGTGCTGCGTCAATGACGCTGAGCGACTTTTGTGGAGCGTCGTCGAGGTTTATCCAGAGTCCTTTCCCCACTCACGGCAGTTCGTTGACAACTTGAAATGGGGGAGGGGAACAGCTTTCAAGTACTGAATAGCATGGATGGGATCGGATGCCATACCCAGGATGGACAAGCCTATTATCACATGCCAGAAGATGAGTAAATTCAAGGCTTTGGTGCAATGTGAGATAATCACCCACGAGAATTTGACCAGTGAATGGTCCCCATGGAGGTACCTACCGAAGCACATATACAGGAATGTGTGCATGACAAGCGCACGGCATTCCCACTTCTGGATTACAGTAAGCTCAGTGTAAGGATGTCTCCCGCTTCTCAACTTGACGCTATTTCGAGATTTGGGGTATGGTGCGGTGCCCCACGATTGGCTCAGTCGTGCATGCGAGATGCAGACTACGTTGCAACATTTATGGGGTATCTTTCTTAGGTCTAATCACGACATACGACAAGAGCAGATTCTCGGATGCGTCTCTCACATCAGCCAAAACTTGACAGATCAGGGAGCGCTGGTGTATCGATAGTGCCGTGAAGAATCTCAAAGGGATGGCTTGAGCTTTATTTCTAGCAACCTAATTCGGGGGAAATCTAAGCGAATGTCAACAAACTAAGCGAAGGCAGAACTTTTGGGCAAAAGAAACACTCTGGAGGCCAATATCCTTTTCGAGGACAGAAGCGAAACATGAAAGAGAGGTCGCGAAGGCCCGAAGACTTTCTTGATCAGCGCTCTGATGTGTTTTACGAGATCCATTTCATGTTTTCTTAGCGCCCCACAAGCTGACAGCAGGTGTGTGGCACCTAATGTAGCAAGCCAAACCTGGTTAGCCAAGTTGACGATCAGGATGCAGCATTTGATCGCAAACCCAACCTTGCTTCTGTTCCTTGCCAGTCGCTGACATCGTGTGCCCTGTTACAGGTCACACTTTTCTCGACAATTCTGAAGCTTTGTTTCGTGCCAATACCGTCACCACCAATTCGGCATCATGTTAGAATATATACTCTCTGATGGGCCGCAAGCACTATTGCTTCGTCTGCTATTATACCTGACAATTGGAATATTGATTGTATGGATCTACCATCTCATAAAACCGGCTCTTGTAGCCGCCCTGTCGCAAGAGTATCGCGATTTTAACTGGGTGGATGGGAAGAGAGGAATCGGCTCGTTCCTCAGATCAACCTGGAATGTCGCTTTCAAGTCCGAGGAATTGTTCGCGGATATCCATCGCAAGGTGAAATATCATCATGTTTCAAACTTATGAGATCAATGCATCTGATAAAAAAAATCTTGTAGATCCGCACAGCCACCCATGGCAAAATCAACTTGGTCCCAATTCCACACTGCAGCACGGGCTTCATGCTCATGGTCCCCAAAGCTGCGCTTAATGAATATGTTCGCCAGCCCGAAAACGACATCTCTCTCAAGAGATACACTTTACAAGCTCTCGTACCAGACTACACGACTCTAGGCGCACACATCGTGATACACTCTGTGTACAGGAATGTCGTGCATAGAGAACTCTACCAAAAGCTTGCAGATAAGATGGAGTTGGTGAACGAGGAAATGGCTACTTCGATCAAAGAGGTTATTGAATCACAAGTTGGTCCGAATGGCGAAGCTAGAATCAATATGTGGGATACTAACAACCAACTTCTGAGTCGGTCTGCGAATCGTGTCATTTCTGGCTATCCTCTTTGTCGAAATAAGGAGTATCAGGATGCAACGGCAGCATATGCAGCTACGTTTTTCGCGTCGGCTCTGTATGCTCGATTCATTCCCAAGATTCTCCGTCCGTAAGTGCACACAATCTTCATCGCTGGCCATGGGTCGTCATTCGCTAAGACTATTTGCAGAATATTATTACCTCTCGTATGCCGGCCTCTGATGAGACATATCAAGACTGCGGCAAAGCATGCGGTACCAGTTATCAAGGAGCGAATGGTCGTCATTGACGCTGCTGAAGAGAAGGGCATCGAGCCAAACCTACCAGTGAGTCCAAAAACATTCCAACGTGAAATAGTGGAAGTTGAAATTCGATCAAAGAACGACATGCTCAGCGCAATCATCGTCGCCGCAAAACGCGACAGCAACGCCTCAACCGAATACGACCCCCTCGTCATCGTAGCCAGAATGATGGTCCTCAACTTCGTCCAGTCCTACACAAATCTAGTGACCATGACCAACCTAATCTACGACCTAATCTCTCTCCCGAAAGGCGAATTCGAGACCATGATCACCGACCTACGCACAGAAATCGACACGGAAATGAGCAAAGGCGACGGCTTTTCGCATAATTTCTTCCAGAGACTTGATCTGATGGACTCATTGATTCGTGAGAGCATCCGGTTTAACCCTATAGGCGAGACGGGACTTGAGAGAATTGTAGGTAAGAAAGGCGGATTTACGTTCTCTGATGGTACACATGTTCCTCAGGGAGCTTTACTTGCTGCTCCGATCAAGGCGTATCAGCGCGATGAGAATGCTTACCCTGGAGGATTCAATCCGCGTCGATCGATGGAGGATACTGAGCATCCCAAGGTCACTGATATCTCACCTGCCTTCCTGAACTTCGGGCTTGGTAGAGCGGCGTGCCCTGGGCGGTGGTTTACGAGTAATTTGCTGAAGATGGTGTTGACGCGGTTGCTGTTGGATTATGATTTTGTGAGGCTTCCTGAACGGCCGAAGAATGTTCGCAAAGTTACGCTGGATGAGCCAGTATGTCTAGACTACTCCCTGTCTCTATGCTGTTTTCAGAAGCATATAATCACCAGGAGCTAACTTTCTTGCAGTGCGGACGTTTCCTCATCATCCTGAAGAAAAGAGAAGTCAAGCAGACAGGCTCAACTCAGATTTAACAAACAACAACGAAATCAGCTTGACTTATGGATCGTACGCTCTTTGTATCACCGCTTGAAGTCTCGTTCTTTTCATACCATTCGATATATAACTCGTAGATCAAATGCCACAATAACTCAACTCGCCACAAAGTCAAGCAAAGCCTTGCTGACCTCCTTCCTCCTCTCCAACATAATCCAATGCCCAGCACCCTCAAGTACTATCTCCTCGTAACCTTGACTCGCAAACGGCCTAGTCCCCAATCCAATCTGATCTGCCCTCGTAACCATATCTCCACCGCCACAAATTCCAAGCACAGGCACTTTGAGAGTCCGGTCAGCATCCGTCAACGGATCCTCATCTGGTGCTTGCGTTCCACGCATGAGTGATCGGTAGTAGTTGAGAGATGCTGCGATCGTATTTTTCTGGCTGTTGATGCGAAGCCAGCGGACTTTATCCTCTTCGGTGAGATATGTCGGGAGAGGAGCTTTCGTACTGGCTGTTAACCAAGACCGTGTACCGTTGATTGCAGCAAGGCTGCTGATCCATATCTCGTTATTGTCCGGATATGCTAGATGGAAGAACGATTCGAGCTTTCATGTATGTCAATAACCACACTTTTAGATCTAGAAGCTCAAGACGAGAAACACATACATTTCTGCTCATAATTTCTTCCGCATCATAAGAATTGAAGAAATACCAATACCCCAGCTGCATATACCCAAGCTGCTTCTGACTCAGTACGTTCAATCCATCGACATCGAAGAATATCCCAGGTGCGCAGTATCCCGCCGATAGGAAGACAAGCTTTTGGACTCTCTCTGGATGCCAGACCACAAAACGAGAGAGTACCATGGATCCCCAATCATGTCCAACGCCGATCACCTGTTCAATATTGTCATGATCCAGTAGCTCAGCAAAGTGGCCACTAAGGCGTTTTAAGCGGTATGCCTCGATATCGACACGTTTGTCGCTGTCGCCATACCCGAGGCAGTCAGGTGCTATGACTCCATAACCGGCTTCGGTCAAGTCGGTGACTTGGTATCTCCAGTCGTAGCGCGACGATGGGTAGCCGTGGATGAGCAGGAAGATCGCTTTGTTTTCCTTGGGCGGAACATAATCATATGCGTAGGTATCACCGTCAGACGTGGTGAATCTCTTGTCGAAGAATGCCATATTAAGAGGAGAAATGCAGTTACTCTTGTAAGTAAGTACAATCTTCAGGCTTCAATATCGACCGATCCGTGATAAAATTAGTAAGAACTTCAAGCTGTGGAGGACGTTCAAATCCTCCGCGCAATGCTCGTGCTGTGTGTTGGAAATAAATAAGCTTGGATGATGGGGTGACTGGACCCTGGGAAGATGCTGAAAGTTAGTGCTGATCTGTCCTGCACCATGCCTGTAGAGGGGCCCTGAGGGGGTACAATTCGGCGGTTGAGGGGTTGCAAATGCCAATACAGTGGGGGAGTTTGGTGTTGGGAGTAGCAACGCGCTCACTTCGTAACGGTCGTTGTATTCCGTTCGAACTATAGCAGTGTTCCTCAAACATTGTATGCCGTTTTTCTTGACCCAAGGCCAGTTTTCAACTCCCTTGTGCACTGTCACCCCAGCTCCTCATCTCAGCCCTAATGGGAAGCAAACCAGCTTTTTGATCGGAAGGATTTCCAAAGAAGAAGAAGAAGACGAGGAGAAGACATCGCAATGTGAGAGGCGTACTTTCATTACTTCATTCGGCAGCTCATGATACTGTCTCCGTACTCCTGACCATACCACTTCCAACCTCAACCTCCACAACCGGCTCTCCATGCGGCTGACTCTCCATCGCCCTCTGTCTCTGAGCCATGATTTCCGTCTGATTGCCATAGAACCCCAACGCCTCGCCAAGATGTCCCAGATCACTCGGCCGCTGTCTCTCCCTCTCCGATTCTTCACCCGGAATTGATAAGATGCCCTGATGCAGCATATACCCAAGACCCATTCCCAATCCCGCAATCACACTCCCAAATAGTCCCATATACCTCCATGATGAAGCAGGCATCTCATCCTCCTTCCCCTTCCCATGCGGTTTCATCCTCGTACTCTTACTCAACGTCCCAACAATCGGTATAGACTCCGCCAGCCCCGACAAGAACACACCGCCAACATCCAGAGCGCCTCGATTATACGGCGGTTTCCACGGCAAGTGACTTCGTCCCCTCAACCTTTTCAACCGCACATCCAATTCCGAATCATTGCTCGAGATCAGAAACGCGTCTTCAAGCGTGACCTTCTCCTTCCCAAACACCGTCTCACGCAATTCCTCCGTCCACGTACACAAACTTGGGAATTTCTCTTTCATCGTACGAGATAGCCATGGCTGTGGGAGTTCCGGGACGAGCATCAACGCCAGATATCCAAGAGCCAAGCAATCTAAACTCGAGAACTGGGAATCTGAAACGAAGTATGCTTTCTTTCCACGGAGATGTTGTAGCGGTTCGAAGAAATCGATTGCGAGAGCAGTGAGACGTATTTGTGCGCTTGTCTCTGGGGATTTGGCGAGGAGGCTTGAGACTGTGTTCTTGGGGCGGCGAAGGCTGGCGGGGATGATGGATGGTTCGGTTGTGTCGTTGGCGTCGGTGTCGATGTCGAGGGAGGAGAGGCCGAGATGAGAGGTGCGGGCTTTCGCGGCGGCACGGACGGAGGGAGGGGTCAGATAGGGGAGAGGGAAGGACTGGATTGTGTTATAGAGGGGGCGGGTGGTGGATGTGTAGTTTTGGGAGGAGACGTAGAGGGAGAGCTCGAGGAGAGGTTGGCCGTGGGATTCTACGAATGAGGAGAACCTGGGGAGTACTGTGTTAGCTAAATGTCCCATCTGGATATTTGAGAAGAGGTGTCGCAGAACATACGCTATACAATCCGCACTCTCCTGCTCTGGTAATCCGGCATCAAGTATCCATTCCCCCGCAGAGAATTGCGCGACATAGTGGAAAATATTGCGGAAGCCACCAATCCATATATCACCATTGCGCAGCGCAGGTAGACTCTCTGAAGAATGATCAGACCAGATTTATACATCCAGAGAGGTTGACGGGTACATACTTGAGGGGCTTACGCCTGGATCACTGCTTGCTATGAGTTGCCATTTTCCACGCGGCACTGCTTGTTGTAAATATGCTATAGCTGCAAGACAGTGGGCGTCAATTGAAGGTAGGCCAAATGCCGGACCCCAGACGTGTAATTCGAGCATTGCGTTTGCGATATTGGAGAACTGAAGCTTCAATCGCATGAGCGTTTAGTGGTTGTTATGAAAAGGCTTTGAATCCAGGGGTCGCGAAATGACAGCGCCAAGCAGCAGTTTCACAGCCTTGCATATGGACCTCGGGATTCTGTCAGCCTTGCAGTCCCCATCAAGGTTTATCACCGACGTTGGAAATGCATCCGATCGTTGTTATAGCACTTTGACAGTTAGAATAGTAACTCTCTTGGGTATTGTAAAATGCCACCGGAGTAGGGTAGCCTCGAGCTACAGCTGTAGACCTTCTAAATTCAAGTACGCCGAAAAATGCCAGCCCATCACTTCCTCAATATCCTACTTCATTTCTCCCATCGGTGCGCCTCGTCGCCCAAACTCCAGTCCTTTTCTTCATATCCAAGCTCCTTCTTCACCTTGTTGACCGTCTCCTGATCGCCAGTATTCTTACCGATATTGTCACTAATCTTGATCGCCTGATTTCCAGCAGCGGAGCTCAATTTGATGACAATGTTGAGTGGGGTTGACTTCTTTCCAGTTTTGAGGTGGAGGAAGTCGTTTGTGAAGAATGTCCCAACACCAAATGAACAGTTGAAGCCAGCTTCTTCTGAGATCTTCTTATACTCAAGACACAAATCAATATTCAAGGAGTCTGAGAACACAATAGTCTTCTTCGATGTGATGCCAGCTTTGTCGTAGAACTCTCGCATCACCTTGACGAAGTTGGCTGGGTCTCCAGAGTCCTGCCGCACGCCAGTAAATACCTCTGCGAAAGTCTTGGTAGAAGCCTTTGGTGGAGCGTTCGTCGTATCCGATAGTGCTGGCTTAGGAAGTTCACCAACAGGCTCGTTGAAAGCTCTCAGGAATATCGGGGTACCGAACGTGTCTGTGAGAGCAATTCCCAGAACTCCTTCTCCAAAGCAGCCAACCCAGTAACTCAGTGCAGCCTTTGTGGCTGACTCGTAATTTCCAGTGATGGCCGCAACTCCCATGAACCACTCATGTGCAACAGTACCGATTGGAGGTATTCCAAACCGCATAGCCAGATGAACGTTACTTGTTCCAGATATTTGGCCAGTCAAGCCCTTAGCCTCACCCTCCTTCTTTGCTTTGACAAGACCACGGAAAACCAGTGCCTGCGTATGATAATCTCTCCTCCGCCGTGTACCAAACTCCGAGACGACGCAGCCTGCCTCCAATAGGCGCATCCCTTTGCCTAAAGCTTTCTCTTCTTGACCATCGTATGTCCAATCCGTGTCCATGAATTTGAAGTAGGCCTCACTTGTCAAAGCAAGAAGAGGGATCTCGTAAAGAATCGTGTCCACCCATAGTCCCTTGATCTTCAAGTCCACTTCTCCAATATCACTACCACTCCCAGTGTCGTTGTCGGCAGTGAACGAGGCTACGACCTGTTCGCGAGGATTTAGTCGAAAGTCTTTGAGGAAGTCGAGGTATGGCTTGTTCAGGTATTTGCACGTCGATTGCAGGAAGCGCAGTTCATCGTTGGAGAGGGCAATATTTCCGAGCTCTGTTTGCGCAGTTAGTAATCCGGTGCCGGAGCGGGTCAGGCAGAGGGCAACAAACTGTTAATTTGAGTCTGCAACCAGAGGAAAGCTTCTCGTGATAGCTTCTTCTCTGGAGTCCTGTTCTTGAAGGCGTAGGTAACTTCGACTTTAGGGAAATATCTCAAGACGGCGCATTGCATCGTGAGCTTGTACAGGTCGGTATCCAAAAAGGATATGACTCCCTCCGGGAAGGGAGACGAGCTATTGAAATCCATGGTAGATGTAGCACGGCAGAAGCATATGTAGTACTTCAGACCGCGTGTGCGACTTTTGGGCGTTCGAAAGGCAGCTCTGTAGGCAGATCCTGATGATGATATGAAGTGCGATGGACAGGTTGGGTGGGGTAGCTGACGAGGCTCCAGCTCGAGATGGCGGGAGGGAGATATGAATTAAAGATTCGAGACTTTCCCTCTTTGGGTCAAACAAATGAGGACCCCAGGCAAGGCTACCAGACCAGGTAAAGTCTAGTACCTACTTGTTAGCATAACTTGAAAACGGTCTTGGAAATCGTCAAGAAGTCACGAAAATATGCCAGTTATTCACACAGTAGTCTTTTTGTTGTTTGGGCCAGGGGAAGCTCTCAATCACTCATTTGAAGGACCGTCTCGCTTCATCGCATACCAGGCTGCATAAGGTACAGTCCTTACAATATGATCAGATGGAATACTCAATACTCACTATCGCTGTCCTACCTACAATGGAGGGGTAAAGTACAAACAAAATATGTCCCACTTTTCGCGCACGATTTGAGCAGATCCGAGCACGCCCTGAATCTGAGAGCGGATCCTTCCGCTGCAGGGACGTCTTCTGATTTGCCCGGCTGCGACGTCGGGCTGCAATCATGCTGCACTACAGCGCAATCGTCAGTCCGAAAAATTCACTTTTTATGCATCCCGTGAATCGCCTTGTCTACCCCTCCATCTCGTCCTCTCGATTCTTCTACTCCATAAATTCTTCATACCGTACAACTCTTCGTCAATTTCCTCAGTACATTCTCAGATCTCCCAGCTTCTATTCTAATACACCAGATACCTTCCAAGAACAGTCTTTCTCAACTTTTACTTCCAAGATGTCTGAAATCACCCACCCCACCATCAAGGGTAAGTTTTTTCCCTACGTCACTCCACCCCCTTCTGCGTAGTGTCTCTTTCCTTTGCCAGAAAGAAGGATGTTGGATGTTCTCGAAGTAGTAGAAGAGTGTGAATGGGGCAAATAATCCAGAAATCCCCCTTCAATCAAACGACTTGTGGTTGAGACACCTCCTTAGCATATTCAAAGAAGGGCTGCTCGTTTGCTCTTTGACCGCCATTGCTAACTTTACACTTCCTTCCAGATGGCTGGTTCCGCGAGATCTCCGACATGTGGCCAGGCCAAGCCATGACTTTGAAGGTCAAGAATGTTATCCACCACGAGAAGAGCAAGTACCAGGACGTCCTCATCTTCGAATCCACCGATTACGGAACCGTCCTCGTCCTCGATAATGTTATTCAGTGCACCGAGCGTGATGAGTTCGCATACCAGGAGATGATCACCCACTTGGCCATGAACTCTCACCCAAACCCAAAGAAGGTTTTGGTCATTGGCGGTGGTGATGGAGGTGTGCTCCGTGAGGTCATCAAGCACGACTGTGTTGAGGAGGCTATCCTTTGCGACATTGATGAGGTGGGTTAAGGCTACAAATTTGGCGTGCGGGATAAGGAAGAATACTAGCTAATCACCTCCAGGCTGTCATCCGTCTGTCCAAGAAGTACCTCCCAGGCATGGCCATCAGCTACCAACACCCAAAGGTTAAGGTTCACGTTGGAGATGGATTCAAGTTCTTGGATGACTACAAGAACGAGTTCGATGTTATCATCACCGACTCCTCCGACCCAGAGGGACCAGCTGAGAGCTTATTCCAGAAGCCATACTTCCAGCTGCTCTTCGGTGCACTCAAGGAAGGAGGTGTCATTACCACTCAAGGTTGTACGTTCTCCTTCGTCTGCGGAGCCAAGTGGTTCTTTTACTTTCGAATTTATTTCTGTTCTCCATCTGGCTTGGGGACTGCAATTTCATATGCCACAGTTTCTTTTCTATGGTCTGCAAGTATGCTCGCGTCAGTTTGCATGTTTTTGGCTGTCAAATTTACGCAGTAGCATTTGCTTTCAAGCTTCTATTGTTTACAGTACTCCCATAAAAAAGGATTTACTAACACAGAAGAATAGCTGAGAACCAATGGCTCCACCTTGCTATGATCACCAAGCTCAAGAAAGACTGCAAAGAGGTTTTCCCCAACGTCGAATACGCCTACACCACCATCCCAACCTACCCATCTGGCCAGATTGGCTTCATGGTTTGCTGCAAGGACGCCGAGCGTGACCTCAAGAATCCAGTCCGTAGCTGGACCGTCGAGGAGGAGGAGAAGCTTTGCAGATACTACAGCTCTGATATCCACAAGGCCAGCTTCGTTCTCCCAACCTTTGCTCGCATGGCTTTGAGATAGGGTGGATGACTTTTCTGGGGGCGCGGAGGAAATGGGGACGAGGAAATCATTGGACGGATGATTGCTATGATACCATGATGGTGATGAATGCTGGGTGTGGATGGTTGATGATACAAAAGTTTCATTTGCGGTACTTTCTTGACGGGAGATACTTCAATCTTGCATAGACTTGATGGGCTGGCAAACACACTGCAAAAGCGTTCTTTGAATCAGACCACTTCTGCAATGATATACGTGAATATCGTTTCGTATGACATTCCTGCATCTATGGCGCATGATCTATCTTGAGTGAGAAGTCTACATGCGGTACGCCTTGGTGTATCGAACTCGTCGAGATGATATCGATGTCTGACGGCCAGTTAGCGAAGAAGGATAAACATCGCTTTTGGACTTACCATTGTTAATATAGGTTCCAACATTCTCAGCAGTTAACCCACCACTACATTCAAGCAAGAACTCTCTCTTTCCAGCCCATCTCTGTTTTATACTCTGTGCCGCAACCTTTAGTCCCTCCCCATCAAAATTATCCAGCATAATAATATCTGCCCCAGCGGCAATCGCTTCATCAGCATCCTTCTCACTATCCACCTCAACCTCGATCTTCAACGCAAAGCCGCCCACCGACTTCGCCGCCTTGACAGCCTCGGTGATACTCCCCTTCGCCCAAATATGATTATCCTTCAGCATAATCATACTCGACAAATCATGCCGATGTCCATCCACGCCCCCAACCAACATCCCATACTTCTCCACCAGCCGGAACCCAGGAGTCGTCTTCCTTGTCCCAGCTAATATCCCCTTATATCCCGCTTTTCTAACCAATTCGTCTACTGCCCTTGACTTGGTGGCAACACCAGAACACCGACTCAATGTATTCAGCGCAACGCGCTCGCCCAGTAGCAGTTTGCGGACTGGACCTGTGACGGTAGCTACTGCGATTTTACCCGCAGAGCCAGGATTGACTATAGATCCTTCTGCGAGATGCCATTTCACTGTACATCCAGCTTGGGCGAAGACCTCGTCGAAAAATGGTACGCCTGCGAGGACTCCTACAGATTTTCCATACAGGGTGGCTGTTCGTTCACTGTCGCCGACGACGAAACCGCCATAGTCGAAGGAGGGAGTATCTTCAGCGAACCAAGCTGTAATCTGGGATTTCCAGTGCACTGGCAGGAGATCTGCGGGGTTCCCGTATTGAGATGCCATCTTTCAGGAGGTTGAATGTTGTGAATCGAATTTAGTGGAGAGATGGAGGGGTATGGAGGGGTTCCGGAACAGAGATGGAAAGTTATGTAATCGGTTTAGCGCCCCGCTATTGGCTAGCTCTACACCCGGATTTCGAGGTACAGCAGCAACAGCTGTGCCTGGTTTCGACATTCCCGCAAGCAAGGTGCAATTGAAGAGCACCAACCTTTCAATTGCGCTCTCAAACATGGCGCCCACATCACTGCGGCTCCTACGCTTCTCACAAGCTCCAGCACGGTGTCTCATCCTCGCTCAATCCCGCCCGACTCTCCTCCCGCGCACCGCCATCCAATTTTCACGCCCCGCGTCAACTGCAGCAGCAGATGCCAGCTCTCTCGTCACTAGACTCAAGAACCTGCTGTACGGCACATCGCTCTCCCTCTTCGCCGTCTTCAGCTACCTATACATCACCGACACGCGAGCGAGTGTCCACCAATGGCTCGTGGTTCCCACTCTGCGATGGGTTTATCCCGACGCGGAAGACGCTCATCACGCCGGCACCAAAGCTCTGAAAGCCTTATATTCCTTCAATTTGCACCCTAGGGAACGGCCCTCGAAGAAAGACGCGGCGGATTTGAGTGTTGTTGTGTATGGACAGAAGCTGCAGAATCCAATTGGGACGTCGGCGGGGATCGATAAATTGGCTGAGATTCCGGATGCGCTTTTTGCGCTTGGTCCGGCGATTGTGGAGGTTGGGGGAACAACGCCGTTGCCGCAGGATGGGAACCCGAAGCCGAGGGTGTTTAGATTGCCGAGTCGGAATTCCATGATCAATAGGTATGGACTGAACTCGAAGGGGGCAGATGATATGGCTAGGACGCTACGGGAACGAGTACGCGCATTTGCATTTCACAGTGGGTATGGGATTGGAGATGATGCTGAGGAGTTCGTGCTGAATGGTGGCGCGGGTGTGCCGCCTGGAAGTTTGACTGAGGGGAAGATGCTCTTGGTGCAAGTTGCTAAGAATAAGGAGACGAGGGATGATGATATTGAGGCTGTGAAGAGAGACTATGTCTACTGCGTTGAGAGGCTGGCACCTTATGCGGACATTATGGTCGTCAACGTCAGCAGTCCGAATACACCAGGTCTACGGACGCTGCAGAGGGTAGAACCTTTGACTAGGATTCTAGAAGGTGTAGTCGGAGCCGCAAAATCGGCAAGGAGGAAGTCACCGCCTAAAGTCATGGTCAAAGTCTCACCAGACGAGGACCAAGATGAGCAGATTGAAGGGATCGTAGAAGCAATCTGGAAGAGTGGTGTTGATGGGGTTATAGTTGGAAACACTACAAACCGAAGGGATAACATTCTACCCAAGGACCTTCCTCTCACAGCAAATGAGAAGGCAATTCTCAGCGAGAAAGGAGGTTTGTCGGGTCCACACATGTTCGAAAGATCTCTCGGACTGGTCAAGCGATACCGACAACTCCTTGACCAAGGCCCACCACCAGAACCCAAGCCTGAAGAGAAGACACCAGCCAAACCTGTTGGCGGTATATCAACCGGCGATGAACCAGGCTCGAATATCGCTGAAAAGCTAGAATCGACTAAGGAAGTCGTCTCTAGTGCTGTATCTGCGGCGGTTTCTGGTGTCAAGGATACCATCAGTGGTAAACCCCACGAACAGAAAGTCATATTTGCTACGGGCGGTATCACGAATGGGAAGCAGGCGTTAGAGATTCTGAATGCGGGTGCGAGTGTTGCGCAAGTTTACACTGCGCTCACCTATGGGGGTAGTGGGACGATTACGAGGATTAAAAGGGAGATGAAGGAGGAGATTGAAAGGCGGTAGAGAGGGAGGGGATAAGGTAGGTGCATTGTATATATATGTGAAGTATAGATTGACTGATGATTTTGAATTCACGGAGAGACACTGGACGGGGGTCACTGCTTGGTAAAATGTCTTGAGGTGATAAGTTCATTGTTTACACTCTCGTTTCGATGTGACTGCGCCTTCGACGAAGCGGGGTATGCAAGCATGCATCACTTGAATGAAGTACAGCCTGGTTTATGATTACTATCCAAGTTTTCTTTCCGAGTCAGACCTTTAATATCCTCCAACATTGCTTTTGAAAGTTCGATATGGTCTGATACCAATTCTTCAGGATTATGACCCATCTTGTTGGCCTCTTCTCATCCTATCGTGTTAACAAGAATCCTCCACAGAACCAATAATTGCAATCATGTAATTATCAATAATACTGTCATTAAAATAGTGACTTGACAGCCATGTCATGCATCCCTAGTGCAATAATCGAGGTCTTAGCCCACCCACTCAAGACGCCTAGCGTTGCAATGTCGTCTATCCACCCCCTGCCGGCTCGCCTCGTTGGTGCTAAACCCGCATGAAATCCCAACCGCAGGAACCATAACCGAAGCCGCGACCTGCTTGCACCCTTGGCCTTGCATTTGCCCTTCCTTGAACGACACGACACGACACACCCAGACACCACACTTGGACACCTGCCAGCTGCCTTGTCTTGCCTGTCCCGAGCCATCTTCCTCGCTCCCTCGCAGCCGCAGCTCTACTCGATACAGCTCTCTGCCATCGCATTCCCTGTTCCCCATTTGCGGCGCACAAGCAAATCCATTATGCCAGCGGGCGTCCTATAGGCTCGATCAGACATCGATCCATCCCGCCATCTCATCTCTCATATCTTCCGTCTCCCTCTTGCCTGTCTCGCCTGCTTTGATCCGACCATGTATGCGCCTGCTTATGGATATGGCCCGGGAAACAGCAACAGTCCTTCGCCCTTCAACCCCAATGGCGCCCCTCCACCGCCCCATCACCCCCACCAACAACAGCAGCAGCAACACCAGCAACAACAGTTGGGCCAGCCTCAGCAGCACATGATGTATAATCCACAGCAGTATGGCGCTGGTCCTGGGCAGGGACATCCTCAGTCGCAATTCCCTGGCGCCCCGGGACCAAGCATGGGTGGGAATCCGGGTGCAATGGGGATGATGCAGAATAACGGTATGGCGCAGATGGCTGGTGGACACGGTATGTTTATGTTGCACACAGAGCGGACCCCGAACACTTCCTCATCATCTTTCCTCCGACGACCTGCCTACGCTGTCGTATTCATGCTTGAGAGCATACAGTTTGCTCCTGCCGCATACATCAGTGCTGTGCAGCCTGCCTATCAAGTTGAGCTCGAGGCGCAATGTCTAGCTTCCAATCATGTTCATCATCCCGTGCCTGTGTTGCCTAGGTTGGAGCAAACCTATCTGACAAGTCTCTTATAAACAGTACCTCCATATCAGACCCCATATTCGAGCTCCCCATACGGGGGTAATGTACCTACATCAACCGCCGCCAACCTTCCACCGAATTTCATGCCCCCGACATCGGGTGCACCTTCCTTCCCAATGAACTCGATGAACATGAATCCTCAGCATCAGGTTCAGCGTATGCAGCCACCTCCTCCCTCTTCAACCCCGACACAGCCTGGTCCAAGAGCTTCGCCATTCGCGGGCGTGCCTCATAATACTCCTCCAAACGCTGGTCCACAATCGCAGTTCTCACCTCCTCAGCAATCAAACCAGGCGCACCTACAAACACCAAATAATAACCAGCAACAAGCTCAGGCTGGGACTATCCTCACTCCACAAACACCAAACTTTCCGCCTGGAGCGCAAGGCGCAAATACTGGCCAAGCTATGGCTACACCTTTGAGTCCTAATTCAGAGTCGCGAGAGAAGGAAAGAGTGACACTTCTGTTGGAAATCAATAAAGAACTGTTGTTGGAGGTTATGAAGATACAAGCGGCGCAAGCTGCCCAGGTCGAGGCCAAGAAGGAAGAATCAGGACTGGCAGCTACTTCACCAGAAGGAGGAGATAAGGAGAAGACTGAGCAAGAGAAGGCCGAGAAGGAAAAGGCTGATAAAGAGAAGGCTGAGAAGTCCAAGCCGACCTCGAGGGACTACTTCGAGTATGTCCTCTTGTATCTGTTGAGTGATGAGAAAGCTAACAATACCTAGGTGCATGCGCCGACTTCAAGCCAACCTGGCATATCTCGCTGCTATAGCCGATCGATCACACAAACCAGACTCTCAGATTCCTCGCCATCCTGCAACTATGACTGCGCCGCCTCTCACATCCAAAGGAGGATTGGCAGGCTCGCCAAAACAAGACTCAAAGAAAGAAGAGCCAGACGACAAGAAATCAGGGTTGAAGAAGCCAGAGGAGGAGGAGAACAGAGCCGAGATTTTGAAAGAGCAGTACAAGAGATTGCAGGCATTATTTCCAGGGGTAGATCCTAAGAAAGAGGCTCAAATACCAGGTAACAATCCAGCGCTAAGGGCGCAGGCGCAACAACACGCTGCAGCACAATTGCAAAAACAACAGCAACAGCAACAGCAGCAGGGTCAAGGGCAGGGGCAGGGGCAAGGACAAAACCAAGGCCAGGCACAAGATCCAAATTCTCAGCAAAAGCTCCAGAATGATCTTCTTCGGCAAAAGATGATGATGCAACAGCAAGCTCAGCAGAATGCACAACAACAGATGGCGCAAAACATGCAGAATATGAGCCAGCAACAGCAAGGTCAGAATCGGTAGGGCTGAAGAGGGGTATGGTATGCGGCGCGGGATATGTCAACTGATATAGAAAAACCTCGGATCTTGGAAATGAACAATCGGAGTTGGGGAAAAGAGGAGCTGCTGCTAGGTTTGTTAGGATATGGCTATGGTGGCATTATTGGTGTATTATACCAGGCGCTTGAAAGGCTCTTTGAGACCTTGGGGAATGTTTGTTGATGGACAGTGGATATTGTGAGGAAACGGGCCCATGCAAGAAAACAATATGACAATGACACTAATATCTACTAAGCACATCTTCAACGTGCTGAGTCTATCATGTCCATGGAGAAAGAAGATAAGTTTTGGTGTACCATTTATTTTTCCAGCCGTAGCAAAATCAGGAATATCTAGTCTGCAGTTCAGTCTTCGGAATGCATTTGACCATCGCATTAAGTACATTCTTCTATTCTACATCATTCTGAGCTCGTACTGAAGTAATATCCATCCCACAAATACAAATAGTCATCCAATACGCCACTCACGAGACTAGGTAGCTTCTCACTAGCACCATGCAAGAACCCTTTCGTAACGTTCTCATAGAACGCACCTCGCATCGCCCACCAACCCATAGCCCAGCCCCTCTTCCCCCACTGCTCCCTCTCCAACGCCGTCGTCCTCAATCCATCCTTCCTCAGCTGCCTAGCCGCATACTCAATACTCAAGCCCAGCAGCCACGGCTGCCAATTCTTCTTATCCCTACTCCGTGACATCGCGATCGCATACACAACCGGCTGTAAGATATGCAGCAGCTCCGCTAATTGTGCTGATCCAACTGTCTTATTCAGTAGCGCATTGGGCGCCTTGATGTCGTCCGCTGTAAGGACTTTCGATAGCAGATAACTCGAGATATCGCTCGGATTCGGCAGCGACGGCAAACTCAACCCCGTCCTCTTCATCCTATACTCCTTCTCGGGTCCCCTCGGCCTCGCCTCCCTCTCCCTCATCTCACTAAACCCCTCATCCTCAAACGCACCCCCCTCTCCAACAACATCGCCCTCCTCAATCTCCGTCTCACTATCAGGAATAACCTCCCTCTCCGGCAACGGCGGCGTAACAAGCGGCCTCGAATTCGTAATCCTGAGCAGACATAACCTACACACCGCTTTGATAACCTCTAATATAACAACCACCCGCCAACGCACACGTTCCCCCTTTCGCTTTGCCATCATCTCCCATAACAGCTGCGTATACTGCACGACTGCCAGCGCCGTCGCAACCCTCCTGTAAAACCTCGAATGCACAACCCAGAACTTCGTATACCGATTATGCCCGCTCTGCTGCTGTGGCCGCGGCGATCCTGAGCCGGGAGACTTCGCGCCAACAGCTCGCGCTAGTAAAGCATCGTGGTATAAGGAGAGGAGTTGGATCGAGGAGTGGAGGGACTCGGATGCGAGTTCGGCGTCGCGGAAACGGCCCGGGATGATGTAGGTTAGGGAGCGTAGCGCGGATTCGATTTGTGTTACGGAGGATTGGTTTTTTGTTATGAATGTGCTGTAGAGGGAGAGGATGTGTTTTGGGGAGGGAGGGGCGCGGAGAGGTGGCATGTGGTTGTGAGCGGCGGTCTTGAGGGTTTCCATTTTGTTGGTTTGGTGGGTGCTGGTCTGGTGAAGACCAGCTAGGTAAGGACAGGTGGTAAGGAGTGTAGGGAGTTGGACGGTGGGAGTTGAGGGTGTGGTTGATGGTTGGGAATGGAATGGATATAGAGGAGGTTGGAAGTGAATACGCATCATCGCGATGCGCTGGACGTGCTGCCGAGGTCCACGGCACGTGTCTGCTTGTCACTCGCTTATTTTCCTGGGGCGTGGGGGTCAGGGGGTCAGCCCAAAGTAAATACCAAACACTTTTAACAACGATGGGACTCTTGACTGCTGATGCTTGCTATCTGACGTCTTCCTGTTTTTTTAATCAAGCGATTCTGACAATTCCATTTTGGGTGCGCCTTATTTCTGTTTAACAAGCGCGGAAGGTGCATAAATCGTAAAGCAAAGCGGATAGTCATTGTTTTATCTCGTGCAGCCTTTTTGGGTCCTTGTATTCTCAGCTGTCAAGGCTCACAGGGACGTGACAATAGAAGTTTCGTCCGCAACAGGAGCTTGGTCCAGTGACAGTGAGCACGTTATTGCGTGATCGACTTGAGGGGAACTTCCCCACAGTGGGACATGACAGGCACATTTCCTTCCGGTGTCGCCAGAGTTGTCATGTTCTCCTATGGATTCTACCTTACGGTTAATGTCTTGTCGTAACAAGCCATTAGGAGGCATAATCGAATGGGACGTTGCTTCTCGTAAGAAAAGTTTGTTGTGATCGTGGTTTTAGATGAAGTATATATGTCCTCATGCAGTGATGGGAGCATCATGTAGTGGCCTGGGTGTCCTGTATCCTGCTGAGAACATCGCTTTTTGTTTCAACAAAAGGATCACACCATTTCCTATCTCGGTTTCAGACAGTCAAAGCCGCAGACAAGTTCTCAGCAATGCATTTCCGAGATATCGCTTCCGTTGCTATCTTAGCAGCAAATCTTGTCTCCGCCATCATCATTCCAGAAGTCCCATTCGATGGTGTCTGTAAGTACACTCCACCATATACGATTCTAGCCTGCCCCTTAAGTCACACACATCGTCCAGGCAAATATCTAATTGCCTCACTTCTTTCTCAGGGACCGTCCAAGAACTAGCTGATGGCACCACCATCACAACCTCTATCTCCAACCCTGACACTGCACCCATCATCTCCCATAATGTAGCGACTACCAAACCTCGGGTATCGCGGAACATCCACGGTCCAAGATTTGCCTGGCCAGACGGTGACTGTTGGGGGTACCAACTCGATCACGTAGGTGTCGATCAAGCGGCCAACGGTCTCGCGGACTGGTTCGTGCCCCCTACCCTGTGCACGTTCACGTATCACAAAGTATTATTTACCCGTCCATACATCTGACTATCAACCTGTAGGGCGACCAATGGCGGCCACAACCTCTGTTCCAGTGACGACGGGACTTACACCTATTTTGTCAATAGACGAAACACAATAGTATACTACTGTATCGACTCCCCCAGAAGGTGTGGTAATCTTGACACCAATGATGTGAGGTATGCGCTGGGTCAGATGGATGCGCATTGTCCTCGGTATGAAGCGAGCTGGTTTAAGTGGTCGGGATCGGTGGAGATTGTTGGGAAAGCTAGGATTGGGGATGAGATTTGTATCTAGATGTTGCAGCTGGGCAGCTCTGTTTGGGTAGATGGTCTGTTGGGGTTAAAAGGTGTGGAGCTGGTTGATGCTGAGGCAAGCAATGGGAGGTTACGAGGGAAACAACGGGATCCAGTCTCTGCGACTTTCACACCTTGTGAATGTAACATCTCACAATTCAACATTGCACCTCCTATTTTTCTGTCAAGACGTCCGAAAAATTGAACATGCTTTCGATTTCCGAAATCTTCTGTCTCTTATGTTACTCCAGGTCTGTATAACATCAGAAAAGTCCGGACTTCAGGGTATGGGGACAGCAGAAGTGTTCCCAAAGTCTACCTCAAGCTTTAACTACGATGTTTCGTGTTTCAAGAAGTATTGTCGTAGCTACGGCTGAGAGTGTGCTGTACAACGAGAGCTTAGAGCGGGGTATTATGCGAAGGGCCCTTTCAAGCAGCGGAGTGCGTCTGATATAATTTAGATGGTTCTCGAAGCACTGAAGCCAACAAAAGCAGCAGCATCCCGTACGCTTCTAGAGCAGGACAGCGAGAGTGTAGATGGATCTACCACAACAGTTACAGATTGCAAATCGGGACGCATGACTCGCCGGGATGCCAGACTCAATCTTAAAATGACCTATTGTAAATGTACATGCAGTGTTTGCACAACCCGGCAACCAAAGTTTCCGTACGAGGTACTGAGGTTTAGCCTTAGATGAAATGCACCTTGTCCGCGTCATACTTAGAAGAGGTATATTTAAGTAAACAAGCTTCTCCTATCTAAGCGAGAACATCCATGACCTTAGCAACTTACACGCCCCCACTGTCCATATGGATAGCATGGCCGGAAGGTCTAAGGAAGCGACACAGCAGAAAAAAGATCTGACATCAATTTGCAACTTCCCCTAAGATGAAGCAAAAGACTAGTAAAAGTAACATTGTCAACTATCCCGTATGTGCGCTTAAAAGTCGGAGGATTCATCCTAGAATAATTTCGCATTTCATTTGTATTCATAAGGGGCCTGAACCCCCCTCGAAATTGTACCAAAAAATATGCAAAAAGATATCTCTTTGAACAGAGTGGGACTCTATTTACGAAATCAGTATTTGCGCAGTTGATATTTCTCTTCAATGAAGAAACGTACCGAACCCACGCCACTTTCGTGACCAGGAGATTGTGCTAAGGAGACCTTAACCTGGCGCCATAACCAGCTCGGCCATCTGTCCAATCATGTCGATGGAAACTGGTTGAATAACCAATTCGGCCATCGTATGTTGAAGAAAATTTGTTCTTATTTCAATATATACAGGTACTAGCATTTCGAAAAATTATGTGTGGGACTTTCGGACCGATATCACGTGTCTTGGCGTCGAAGCCCCCATCTCCTCCCCTCGAGGGCGCCTTGACCTTATTTGGCGAGGTTCTCTCCGATCTGAGCACGTATATTATTTTGCAAAAATCAACCGAGATTCATCCAAGAGTATTTACTTCCTCATTTTAGCGTCTATTTTCGAAGTTCCAAGCAAATCGATAAGATATCCCTCTTAGCAGATCTCTAGAACTAGGACATCTCGCTTGGAGTATTTACAAACTTTCCATGTTTACCACGCATTGTGCAGATTCGGACGCTGAGTAGGAGGTTCAAGGGGTGGTGTGACATGGTCAACCCGAGTCGAGAAGATTGTATATTTCAATGTTCTACACACGCTGCTTGACTGCATTCAAGAGGTCCGTTATTCGGATCTCCTCCGATCACATCTAGGCCCTAAGTCAAAGGCAGTTGAGGAGCGTACCGATCCTCTTTCTCCTCACCCATCAATAGCTCATACCTGTTCAAATGCCTAATTTCTTGTTGTTCTTTATTGCATGAATGCTGATCAGTAATCAGCATCAGAACCCCGCACTGCACAGCTAGCTAGCGGCACCCACTACTCAGTATCGAGGCAGTCTAGGCGGATCAAAGGTGGGTTCATGTCCACGAGCTATGAATATCTTCCATCTCATGCGTCTCGAGCCCGGATCCGGACCGTCTTGGTGGTTCACCCTTCGTCACGGTCCGTAACGGTCCGCAGTTCCCCTCGGTAGGTCCCCTTTTTCGATGGCTCCCAGCAGCATTACCTGGAGTCAGGGTCACTGGCTATTTATCCCGCAATGCTAACACTAGATGACAACGAAATGACGGTCCCGCGTTGCCTTTATTTATATCGACCACGTCCAAAGTGGTTGTTGCCTGCTACCAGCTTTCTCTCCTAATATTTCCAAACCCCATCATGTTACTCCCTTCGCACAACACTTTGAACCATATTGGTAAGCGTCTCAATTCTACGGTTTCTCGGTAGATTGCTGACTTCACTATAGCAACTCGCCCCCTGGTTTGCTCTACCCTCCAGCAGCCATTCCTGAACGGAACCGAAATCCTTGCCTTCAGCGCTGAGCCGAACGCTCAGTATGTTCCTGCCCCAGTCATTGCACCATATATGACCGGCGTGCTTGGGTATGCACCCGTCGTCAATGTCAGCTTTTGCAATGTGACAATGACCTACACACATACAAATCAGAATGACGCAGTCACGCTTCAAGTCTGGCTACCGGATGATTGGAACGGCCGCTTCCATGGAACAGGCGGCGGTGGTTGGCTTGGGGGTACGTTCGACCCGCGACTACTTCCTTCTATCCTGACTGGGTATGCTGCTGCATCTACCGATGCGGGGACCGCGCAGAAGCCATTGCAACCAGGCAGTCCTTCGACTTGGGGCTTGTCCTCCCCAGGAAATGTCAACTGGGCTACATTGCAAGACTTCAGTTCTGTTGCCTTATATGAGCTGTCAGTATTTGGGAAAGCTTTGATAAGCCAGTCCTATGGAAGGGAAGCCAACTATTCCTAGTGAGTTGAACAGAGATTTGTGTCTACGATCCATGACACAGCTGACAGAAGGACGTCTAGTTGGAATGGTTGCTCCCAAGGTGGTCGCCAAGGAATGATGCTTGCCCAGCGATATCCCGACGCTTTTGATGGGATCCTCGCTGCCGCACCTGCTCTGAATTGGGTACCTGTCATGACCTCTCTATACCAACCACAAGCTGTGATGAATGGCTTGGGAGAGTTTCCTCCAAATTGCGAATTTGAAGCGATCACCTCAAGAGCAATTGCGGCATGTGATGGCTTAGATGGTGTATACGACGGGATTATTGATCAACCAGCTGTTTGCCGATTTGACCCCTTCACCGTCGTCGGTGAACCCATCGCTTGTGGAAACAGGACAAATGCCACAATCTCTCAGACGGCAGCAATAGTCGCCAATGAGACCTGGTCCAGCCTACTGACACCCCAAGGACGACCGCTCTATCCTGGATTCACTTACGACAGTGAAATCACCTCGGTGACAGACACAGACTGCGCTGCGGCAGGCAACTGTTCCTCAACTGCCTGGGATATCGGCGCAGACTGGTTCCAGTACTTTATAGCGAAGAACGCATCATTTGACCTTCGCACAATCACTGCTGCAAACATCAGTCAGCTGGTACACGCTGGCTACCAAGAATATGACTCGATCATCGGTACGAACGATCCCGATCTTACGAATCTGAAGAACAGCGGCACAAAACTACTCAGCTGGCATGGAAGTGCTGATAATTATATCCCCGTTGGCGGCTCGACTCAGTATTATGACCGAGTCTCTGCCCTCGATGCTGGCGTTCATGAATACTTCAAACTTTTCGTGGCGCCTGGTGTGGCGCATTGCGGAGGAGGTGTAGGAGCTGCACCCATTGCCATCTTAGACCAGCTTGTTGCGTGGGTTGAGAATGGTACTTCACCACAGACTGTCCCTGCTAAAGGCACGCGGCCGGTCAATGGGACACTGCTTGAGAGAAATCTTTGCGCTTATCCCTCAATATCGGTTTATCAGGGTGGTAATGCAAGTTCAGCGTCCTCATATGGTTGTATAAACCCTACTAGGCTCACATAGTCACATCAGTTGGTGACTCTAGAGGGTATTGACTAGAAACTGCTATTTGTTGGGTACTTTTCGGAACATTTGGATATTTGGCGAGACTTTTCACCAAAAGAAAGCAATCCCGGTGCCTTCCTGACCTTTACGAACAGCTTCGTGGCCTAATGTCTTGACCGGGGCTGAAAGAATTTCGCGCATCGGACTGGCCCTCCTTCTTCTCCGTGGTCGGTTGTATGACTGTCAAAGCATGTTCAATTGCGAGGGATTGCATCGCAAAAGCAGATCTCAGTGTGAGACAAAGTCTCCCAGGAATTCCCGTTAGCACCACAAATGACTGCCCTATTTTATTACAGTAGCCAGGCAGAATACGTCGCCGTGTAGCATTACGCTTGTAGGTACCGAGGATATAATTATTGATCTCAATCTTTGTGAGTGAGCTCAACCGTATCTGATTGTCCGAAGCACGTTATCATCAAAAGGTTATCTACAACGACTTCAGATGCAGGGTAATGTTGACTTACCTCTGTAAGCGAGCCCCGCGGAAGTTATAGGAAGGGATGGACGTTGTTATCCGCAGGTTTGGAGCTGCTCGGCCATTTTTGAACTGTCGTGTCTGAAATATATTTTCGAAGCATCTATTACAAGATGGGATCTGTGTCTTACGATCCGTTGGCACTTGTGGTTACGCCAATCTCCCCCACGCGTGACGATACTTCATTAAGCGAACCGTGGGAGCTACCACTAGGTCATTCTCATTCATCTCTACCTTCCTCGATCTCTCGCCAGGTTGTATCCGATCGATTTGTAGCCACAAAAGGACAAGTTACAAGTGTCAGCATTCAACTCGTTCTCTCCTACATCCCTTCCGATCGATCGAAGGACATTATTCGCATCACGAAACAAAATGATGATGGTACATGAAGGCAAGGTTCTGAGAGACAGCACAACGCTCGTGACAGACTTGATTGAATCCATTTCTTGGTGAAGCTGATTATAATCCGCACAGTATTACATACACCAAAACGCTATTATTAGACATCCCAGCCCTCACAAATCCTCTCGCTCTCCCTTAAGTCTGGAACCTGAAATTTTCATTCTTCAAATCCGTCGTATCATTGAATCCAGTCATAGCAGCAGCATCGCGACTCGCCACCCCATTCGCATCTCTCTTCCTATTCAACGAGTGCAGGTAGAATTTGAAAGCCAACAAAAGCAAGAAAGTCAAGCTCATGAAAACGAGAATGATAATGAAAGCCGTCGGATAATGCTGCTTCTCCTCCTGCGTCAGTACCGTGATTGGCGCGATACCATTGCTAATACAGTAACTTGCCCAGACCAGCCCAGCAGTGAAAGCTTTCTTCGTATGACCTGCAGTATTGGCGGCCATGAGCGCGAGGATCATGACGTAGGTTGTGGAGAAGACAGCCATCATGTAGAAACCCCAGAGAGGGACACCGCGATTTGAGGTCTTGGATGTCCAGCTGTCGGATTGCCAGACCATGGTGCTACCGGCTATGACGGGTAGGCAACAAAACATGGCGATTATGGTACGTGTGTTGCGAACGTAGCAGGAGATAAGACCGCCGACGAGGAGGAACACAAAAGCCCAAACTCCCGCACCGCCAAGGAGGAGAATTGTGCGGAGGGTTGAGAACTATACGCATGTCAGATTGGAGGCAGAACGCTAGGCTAGAGAGTACTTACGCCAAAAGACTTGACGATGATTGAACCGAATCCGGTGACAGCGCCATTAGTGAAGTTACACAAGAACGTAATAGAGACGTAAAACCATGTCTTCGGGTCTGTGAGCGCCTCTTTGATCTGTTCCATCTTAACGGTCTTGTTCTCCAATCCAATCTGTTCCCATCTCATGCGCTCAACAGCAACAACCTTTTGCTCCTTCGTCAAGAAGTATGCCGTAAGCGGACTATCAGGCAGGAGAAACCAAAGTGCAACTCCCCAGACGGAAGTGATACTCCCGATGATCATGAACTGGTAGCGCCAAGCAGCCATAGGACCATTGATCTGTCCGATGCCGTACAGAATCAGCGTGCCGATCAGCGTGCCGATACCGACAGAAGAGTACCAGATCGCGTATCGGAGCGGCTGCTCTTGGCGCTTGTACCACATGGCAGTGATGAGGGAGAAGGCGGGCGCGATGCCGGCTTCGGTGAAGCCCAGGAAAAATCGCTGGACCATGAGACCAGCGTAGCTGTTTACTGCTACGGTGGAGACCGTGACACCTCCCCAGATGAACATCGTGATGGAGACGTATTTGCCGAGGGGGAAGCGCTGGGAGAAATATACACCTGGTAGCACTTCATATTGTTAGTCTAAGAATTTTAGATGCAGGGCGCAATGTGTACTCACGACCTAGAAGATAGCCCCAGTAGAAAATCAGGGAAGCATAAGAGTATCTTGAAGTGTTGATGACAGGAATTCTGCCATCAAAGTCACTGCGCAGGTGTCAGTCCTCCTCTAACATACGCTAGCTTGGCCACATACATTTGAAGTAAATCTAAATCAGTCAAGATGCCAAAAAGAGCTGCACCAGTCAAGCATGCCTTGTCTAAGTACTGAAATGCGAAAGACAAAAACATGACTGGGACCAGGAACATGTCCACGCGGCGGAGAACAGCCTTCTCTTCCTCTGGAGAGATATCCGCCGCAATAGCGGTGTCGACAAGCTGTGCAGCAATGTCACCGCTACCCGCATGATTCCCCTTTTCATAAGCGACATCGTCTGAACCACGAGTAGTGTTTGGTGCGATGGTCTCGCCCACAGTATCCTCCTGCTTCGTCATTTTGTTGAAGTTGATCTGGCCAGAAATGAAAGTGCTATAGCAGGACTTGAAGAGCAACGGAAAAGCAAAGACTAACAAAGAGCAGGGCGCTCATATTTCACATATTTCAACTCTGGGCCTCGCGACCTTCACATACTCCAGGTCCCGCGGCGCCCCGGATTATCACAAGGAGAAGACTCATTATTGCCCCTTGGCGAGAAATGGCTAAGCATCCAAGACCCAGAAGAGCCAATACCCAAGCCTCATGGCAGACATCGAAAGCGGCAGACTAACAAGAATCTGGGACTTCCCCGAATCCATGTGTAACACTTGCACAAAAGAACGCGGTCTTCTGACAGGGATGGCTGCAAGGAGAGTTGAAGGACGAGGCTGGATTGGAGGGTGTCATCCAGGTGTCTCGGGATTGGGTATCGTGATCAATGTTGCATCTCCCCAATACGGTTGCTATTGTCCGTCTCTGCCAAGATGGCGGAGTCGCACAGCACCCCGCGTTTTGAGGGACTTGGCGACATGTTGGTTATTTTGTGGGTGCTGTGGCCAATGGTTACACATGTGGTTGGCCCAATGCAGGTGTTGGCACAGGTGGTGGCCGGGTCTTTGTTCAGCTCTGGAAGTTCCAAGTGTCTTGGAAAAGTCTATGGCTGAGGACGAGGAGAGACGGGACGAAGAGAGGTTCGACTGACCGAGTCACCGAGGCAAGCGAACAAACGCCACAATTGCAACGATACATTTCTGTGATAATGTAGACACGTGAAAGGCCAAGTGCTTGACTGGAAACGTGAAGAATGAGTTGACTTTGAATCCGAAGTTCTGATCGAGCGCCAAATAATTGTTCTGGGCTTGCTATTAGCGTTTAATTGATGAATGTGAGAGTTGCGCTGTGTAGGCGCAATTACTCGAGCCCCTTCCAAGCCAACATAAGCCACATTATTCACATTCCCAAGCCCTAGCCACTCAATGCTCTATACATCTGGTATGGAATGTAAGTAAGCAGGAAGGATCTCACGAGACACGAGATGCATGCTGCTCAGGAACAGTGGCTGCGAGTCTGCTTTCTTTTCTCCCCTCGAAGCAAGGAATGAAGAATCTTCAGCCTCAATGAGAGCGATCCGGTCCATTCTCGAGTTTTCTGATCTCAAACTAATCAGCTTCAGGCTTTCGAGACCGTTTAGGTGACGCGGAAGTATAATTATTGTTTGCGCAACCCTGGCAACTAATTACGTGTCACTATTGTTTTATGACAAAAATAGTCAAAAGGGCAACACTTTGTTTGGCTATACTTTGGACCAAGAATCAACCTCAATACGCGCGCAGATCGAGCTATGAGAACCGAAGGACAGTGTACCCCCGATGTGAATGTTTAGCTTGGTCTTGTGACATTTTCTGCTTTCGTCTACTGGAATAATTAGACCCAGTCGTAAAACATTGTTTCGAGGAAGGGATGACTCAGTTTGGATGTAGGATTTTATGAAACAGGGAAGAAATATAAAACAGCGAATGCTACAAAAGCACTCTAGACAATGATACCGGGTCGCAAGGATATCGCAGTTGGCATATGGCTTTGAATCGGCAGGCTCAGCGAAGAAAGAGCTGCTTTCTCAGAATGTACAACGTCCATCCACTGTCACATGCCAGATGTGATTTTGTACTATGCCATTAGATGGCATATCAGTGGGAGAATGCAGAGAACAGAATCGGCAAAAGATTATTCATTTCAACGCAAGACACCTCTATATGCTTTCTCTATATATACAATCAGCTGAGACCAAAATTGCACTGTTGTCCAGCCACTCACAGCTCTGTTTTCCTCTTATCCTTGATGTTCTGAGCCTGCGCTTTAGTTGGCGGGAAATGGCCTTCCAGATCCATCCACTCGCCTACAAACGCAGTGACTATCCTCGCCCAATCTTCTACAGTAGGCATGTCCAGATGCTCTGCATCGTCTGCCATCGTATGCCATACGCTTGGGAATGGCGTTGGTATAATATGAAGAACCTCAACGCCGCGAGCCATGAATGGGATGTGATCGTCTTGCACTCCCCAAGCAGCGTTGAATTGGTCGGGTCCTTTTTCGGGTTCGGGCAGGAAGGGCTTTCCTGCAGATGATTGCTGAACATTCAATCCACGAAGTCTAGACTCAATTTTCGCCAGGTTCTGATATGCCCAATGTGTTGTTTTGAAATATGAAGGAACATGCGGGTTCGGCGCTCCTAGTAAGTCCAGGAGGAGGAAAAGCGTTATGGAACTCAAGCTAGAGTGATATGTGGACATCGCAGCGTGCGGAGTGGCCTCCCACTCCTCTGCCAAAGATCTAGCAAGTCAGCGTATATTTTCAGTACGCAGAAAATGCGAACACACCTAGCTCCATAAAGAGAATCCGAGTCCGTCCAACTGACGAAAGCTTCCTCTCCATCAAGCAACAAAATCTGTACGCCTTTCTCTTCTTCCAAGCCATTTGAACCTTCCGCTTTCATAGCATCCCATTTTCGAGTCAACGCCTCATCCACACTGCGCGCAGCATGCATAATCATCGCGCAAGGAGCAGCACTGTCCGTTGCGCCAATAAAGCCAGGTGGAGACAACTTAGAATCGAAATGCGCAACCAGTGCCAGTCTTCCCACATCTCCAACCTTTGTCCATGGCGGATCCCGCGTAATCACAATGTTCGTAAATGGAACTTGCTTGTTCCCCGTAGCAGGAGTCGTCGAAGTGGAATTCTGGAACTCGATAGTCCAGTTTGGTAGGTTCGTCTTGAACCAGTTCACGAAATGCTGCTGGACAGCTGTTGACCCCGGCGTTCCTGGTACTCTAGGGACCAGAATCGGCGCCAATATCGAGCCCGTCTTGATATCGAAGTCTGCGCCTGCTGCTGGGAGGTCTCGAAGGGTGTCGTCTGATAAAGGAGTGTATGCTGTGACGCCGAGCAAGGCACAGAGCAGGAACAGCAATCGCTGTAAGGGCAACTCCATTTTGTGTGTCGTGATAGGCAAATGCCTAGAGTCTCAAGAGTGAGATTTCCGCAGAATCATGACCAATATATCTCGTACAATTGTTCTGACTTCAGGACATGACATCTGTCCCTGTAAATAGCCGCAATCTGTCGGCAGTGAGATTGCCGGAACGCGCCAATCGCGTTTGGGGCGCCAAGACCAAGGACAATATCTGGACAAAGGACCTCGAATTTCCGAGTACCTTCAGCACGATACTGTTATGCTGACTACTTCACTCACACATTAGTCGATCTACTCTGCAATAGTATCAGTAAGGTTTTTCTATAACCGACATCCCAGAATGCTTTAGTATTGTACTTCCAAACCTGGGTGGTTCGCGGTCTCTTCATGTCCTATGACTTAGCTAGGCAATCTTTGCCAGGTTCTTGAAGTCGGGAAGTCTTTGTTTTTGGTCATCAGCCTGCTATAATTTCTTTCTGAGTCTTTGCTTCCTAATCAGCCATTATTTTAACTTCGTAGGCTGCTTTGTACAACACCTTCCAGTAGAATGGAAAGTCTAGGATAAGTATGCTACAGTCATACACAACGAATTGTCGACCTAGTTGATCAGCCAATATTGCCATCCATGGTTCTTCTTTTGCCGAAAAAAGGACGGTGTCAGGAAGTTCGCATACAAGTCATATTTTCTACTCGACCCATTTCATGGAAAATAAGGTCAGCAAAGGAGGCTCGCTTACAACAAATACAAATAGAGATCCAAGAATCGAAACCAAAACGTCTACACTTCTAATGTCTTCAGCTGCAAATAGTGCATCTATCACGTAAAATCATAAACCATGAGAGCCTGTCTCCCAGCTCCCCCACCACTCTCCTTCAACACGATAACAACCTCATCATCAAAGCCCACCCACCTCCTACACCCCTCCATATCATCATCATCCTCCCCTATCACGAAATCGAGACTCTTCTTCTCATTCTTAAAATCCGAGAAGTACTTTTCGTCTCTACTCGCAGCTGGCCTGACGACAACACTCTTCTCCACCCCCGCCCTTCCCCTCTTCCTCAGACTCGAACTAAGCCCACTCGACGAAGTAGAGCTGCCTCCCAGCCCGCCCTCCAATTCCCACACTCTCAACTCATTGCCTCGCGTCGAGACACTAACTGCTTTACCCCGCGGAGTAATCTCAGCTGATGATACGGACGAGGTATGGCCCCAAAGCTTTGTACCAGATGTTATGCTTAGCGTCGAGGCAGTAGACGTGCAGAGGTAGAGCGTCAACGTGTTATCTGGATGTGTTGCTAAGATGTATGGGTGAGAATAGGAGAGGGAGGTTGGACAGCTGGTCTCGCTTCTTGAAGTGCCTGCTGGGGAAGTAGAATTTTCGGAATTTGAAGCAGAGGATGGCGAGGATGATGGTGCTAGGATGGAAGTGAAACCTTGCGGGAGGGCTGATGTGAGGCGTGAGAATTTCACGCTTCCGGTTGTGAGGGAGAGGTGGAGTTCTTGGAGACCGACGGTGTAGCCTGAGGTGTATGTGCGAAGGGTATAGGCGATGCTTGCGATGAGTGTTGTTGGCGTTGTGCGTATTGAGAGGGAAAGTGGTGGCCAGGAGGTGTGGGATTTGAGCGATGCGAGGAGGCGTGGTGTGTCTGGTTGATCTGATGGTGGCGGCACTTGGTCTTCCTGGTGAGTTGGAGGTATTGGTGATGGCTCTCGATCGAGACTGAGCGCCCTCTCGATCTCTTCAGCCTCTTCATTATGTTTGCTTGGAGATAGAGGTTCCGTCTCCGCCTCTGGAACAATGGGAGTAAACGAGTACAAGGAGAGCAGCTGCTCCTCCGTGATTGTGAGCAAGTACGGATACGAATACGCAACCGCACTCAACGTCCCATTACTCGAAGCCGGATGACGATGGCCCTCCACAAACTTCTGCTCCGTTAGATCCAATCTCCAAGTCCTCCACCCACCATTCTCAAACCCCACCGCCACACCAAGTCCCCCAGCACCCCCATCCTGCTCATCAACAGCCAAACAAGTCGGCACCTCCCCCTCCCCAAGCTCAAACCCAGAAATCAACCCCCTACCTTTCAAATCCCACCCCCTCAACCCATTCCCCACATCAACAGTCAACACAACCCCCTCCGCCATCCTAACCAGCACCCTCCCACCCCTCAGCCTCTCCTCCTTCAACCTAATCTCCCTCACCTCACAAACGCCCCTACTCCAATTATGCCTCAACTTATACCTCCCCTTCCAATCCGTACTCTTCCCATCCCCACGATTAATGAGCCCCTCCTCACCCAACCACCTACTCCTCCTCGAACTGAAAACAAGCGCTTCATCGCGCAGCGGCGCGTTTCTGATGCCGGGGATACGGAGCGCGCGAGGCAGGACGAAGCGCGAGTAGTAGAGATTTTTCCAGATTTGAGAGTCGGAGGAAAGACGGTAGAAGCGGTGCGAGATAAGGTGGCTGCGGAGGAGGGTCGGGAGGGGGAGGAGGTGGAGGATGCGGATTAGGAGCTCGTCGGAGAGTTTGGCGATGTGGTTACGATTGAGGGGGAGTGGTGATGCTGGGGTTTGAGATGGACGGCGAGCCCGCTTGGGAACTGGGGGAGAAGCATCGGGGCTCGCGATTGAGCGGCGACGTTTGGGTGGCATTTGTGGAGGTATAGATGTTGATGATGGGATTGTTGAAACGACTTCTTAGATTTGGATCTGGGGCGGCTTATCGTTATCGCGGATCTGCGGAGAGATATCGGTCTCAGGTGCAATCTAGCAAATGTAGGGGTAGGCCAAGTAAAGCCTCTGGACTCTGCAGCACGCTTTTTGGAATGGGTGCTTGATTGAGTTTCAACACATGTCCAGCAATGAAGTAGATTTTTTGGTAGGCGCATCACCTTCCACAAATCTGTACTAGAAACAATGGAAAAATATTGTAATACTGATATATTTAAATGCTACAGACTGATCAAGACTATCCCATGCATCATGTATACTTACATAGCTCTTTGCACTTCATCGTGGATCGAGAATATATTCAACTCCCATGGTATCCATCTTAATGGTGATTGGATGCCTGACTTGAGCAAAAACTAACCAGAGGCTCCTGCTTGGCTATGATATCGACCAAGTCCTAGCCTTGTTTGGCAACTTCTCAGATCTCCCAGATATGCCTGCCCTAAGCAGACGGAGAACCTTCAAGTCAGGAGAAGCATGTGCTGGCTTCATTAATGCCTACACTTCAAGTCTCCCAGTATCGTCAACCATTTACTGGATGTTACCTCGGACGCAGAATAATTGGGCCTTTTTCTCTCTTCGCCGTATTTCTCAATCCTGTCTGCAAATCGCAATCCCATGATTCGGAGCCGGGCGAGAGATTCAGATTCGTGGGCAAGGGGCATTGATCAGGTTCCATAATAAACTCGTATATTCGAAAAGTGCGTTCTGAACACAATTGTGCGTCGAGATGGCGAACGATGCAAGGGACTTGAATACTACGTCAATCCAAATAATTAGTAGTATTCCATACATTTTCCTACCCTCCCCAAGACACTGACCTGAATGAAAAAAAATAAGAAGCGCCGTCCCCAACAGAGTAATCGGAATCGAATTGTACCCCACCCTCCGCCACACAAGGCAACGAAGAGTAGAGGCACGCTGCGTATTGCACTTAAGTGTCATGCCTCAGCACACACAATCTTCGCAACGGCTCTCCCATAGGGTACTTAGCACTCTCCCCTTTCCCGCCCCAGTAAAGAGGCAGTATATGAGGTGAGACCAAGCCCTGCTTTTCTGATGCCAATTGCAGACGCGAAAATCGCGCCGAACTCTCGCGGGCAGACCTGTCTCCGCGCACCACCTTCGAGAAGGCAGGAACGGAGGGAAGGTGATGGTGAAGAGTACTCCGAATTTCTCATATGCAAAGGTACGATCTGAAAACAGATCTGATATGTGTGGGTAGACCAACACATATCTGTTTGTGGCATAGAAACGCAGCGTTGAAGGGGACGACGCTTGGAGAGGGAAAAGAAGAAGAAAGCTCTCCCGAAAGATTTCTGTAGCTTGACGCAACAGAATTTTAGTGGCGGGTCGCTTAATTTTAGCGTTAAAGGGTGGTCATAGCTCCTTCTAACATGACGCGACATGGGGAATCGCCGCCGATCGACACCGGAAGGCCGGTTCAGGATGGACTTTCTTGGCTGGGACGAACGTGGAGCACAGCCACCGCCGGGAAACCTTCAACTTCAACTTCTTTCATGAGCTGACGCGCAATCCAACTTTGTACAACCTCCTCCTACTACCTACGCTACTACATCACGAACTGAAGACCAGATTTCTTCACAGTCGCATCGGACAGTTCAATATACAGATACAATGTGTTTCATCTTCACATGCGGAGAACACGGTTCGTGAACCCAACCCAACTCAAACCCCACAGTCCTTGCGCCCCTTGTCTTCTGTAACCTCAGCCCTCCCTGTCTGTCTGTCTGTCTGTCTGTCTGTCTGTCTGTTCCGGATCAGATCACGACTTCTTCACGGCTTCTCTGCTAACACTTGTTCCTCTCCACAGAGTTCTCCAAACAATTACAAGGCTACGAAGGCGTCCTCTGCCAATGTCATAACTGCGTATGTCTCCCCATCCCCTTCCTCCCCTCTCCTATCTCTACCAACCGCAATAACTAACATTCCCCTTCCCCTCCAGGGCAACTACTCCGCCCGAGTCATCAAGCGCAACCCCTGGTTCACCTTCTGCTTCATCCCCGTGATCCCTCTCAGCGTCCACGGCTACGAAGACGTCGTCTGCTCGATTTGCAATTTCGCACAGCCGCTGCCCAATAGACAGGATGTTATTGCGATGAAGGATGGTGGAGGAGGGGGTGGCGTGCCGTTGCAGCATCAGCAGCAGGGAGGAGGGCCCCCGGCTGGTTGGGGAGGTGGGCCACCTGGGGGAGGACAGGGCGCTCCTAAGCCGCAGCAGAATATGCAGTATGGTTGAGTGAAAGAGAAGGAGGGAGTGTGGTGGGGCGAGGCGTACGGGGTGGGGATGGATATTCTATTCGGGGAGCTGGGCAGATTTACGAATGAACATACGGAGCGGCGTCTTCGAGGTCTTCAATAATGAGTCGGCATTTTGGAGTTTGTTCGGCATAATGAGTATGGGGAAGAGCTTGAAGGAGTAGCTTACCTCCAGGATGTAAGAAAACCAAGTATTAATTCAGGCAGGAAATCAAGAGTACATATAGTTTGAGAAATATCATGATGCAAGGCTCAAGCCAGGCTTTTGTTTGCTACACATCCAGCCAGTGCGTTAGCTGCCATCCCCATGTCTTTGAGCATGGCTCGGCGTAGCTGCCTTCCATCAGTGGTTACTGACGGTGCCGAGTCCACTCCATGCAAACGCATTTCAGTCGCTGCCCGCAAGCCATTACACATGTGCAATAAGAGGCGGGAAACAGGAAACCCTTTACTCCAGAAACACTCTATCGTATAGCATGCTAACAATCAAGGGTGTCTGTATGTCCAGGTCTCTCCTTTCAGCACAATCGAGGTACCATTTCCTTGGTCACCTGGGGATATCTTTCCAGCCCTGGCTTCCTGTCCCTTAGTACCTTTACCCTGGCCCTTCGCGAAATGAATCTTTGCGCAGCGGATGTCGAATGGCATCGGTGGGAGGGTCTTGTGTTCCTCGACGCCGTGAAACCAATGAATTGATTCGCAGAGATCGTCAACAGGGAAGTCGAAATTCTCCTTCTCATGTTCCGAGACGGGGCCAAAATCCACCTTCCCATGTGTGCTGTAACAGTAATCTACGTCTTCGTCGTTATAGAACATAATGAGCTCCTCCAAGTGATTTTGGTCTTTAGACAAAGGCATCAACCGGCGATGATGGGACGTATGGGCGTACATCAGGTCATCGTACGAATCGAGTTAGCAGGCGAGATATCGCAGTTTTCTATCATGAAATTTTTGTCGTAGCTTTCCCAGCCTTTCAGTGATTAGGACAAAACGATGCGTATATGCCTCGAATTGTGCGAGGTTGAATATGCAAATCCGATCAAAAATCCAATTGACGTAGATGGTGGCTGGTATCTCGCATGTTGTTTTTTCCCTTTCCAGTTCCCACGTCTCATTCACTTCAAATTCGAGACTGTAATGCCGAAGTGCTTCCACCCTTGATTTCTGGCAGACTCCTAGAACTGCTGGTACTGGGCATGGAGAGTAGACGTAGTAAAGAGTGTGATTTGTAGCACCATCGTTTTGTCTCAAGTCCTTGACCTGTAGGACCAAGTTTCGAGTGACGCAGCATGCATATTTCCACACCTTGAGGCGCAATTCAGTAGCCAGCTTTGGAGATTTGGCAAACGTAGAGAATGGCTCTTCAGAATTCCGTTTGTCGTCGCTCGCGTCTGTGTCACTCTGGATTGAGTTCGTCGTAAATGTGTAGACAGCCATTGGTTTCGGGAGCTTGATATTCGACTCTGTCTGGGCATAGACAGCTGAGGGCAGCGCGTTGGCGTTGATACCAGATACTGAGCAGAGTTAGCTTGAACATGTTCTTGATTTTATCAAGACGTTCAAAAAAGGAACGTACTATGAGCTGCAGGCTCTCCTTGACTGACAAGCCATGGCGGTAGTGTGGGAGAAGTCGGTGATTGTGAGAGTAGTGGTAAAGACGTGCTTGTCTAGTCGAGTGAATTCGTCACCTTGAGGGAAGCACGAGGGAGTTCAAGACCCGAGCGAGGCTTCATACGAGGCGGAGAAAGTGATAGTGTGGAGTGTCGCTGTAGTCTCGATAATTGACCGTCCTGCGTGCGTGGAGCTGGGGGAAGTGCCTCGAGCTGGATTTGATGATGTACAACAGCGAGACACGCGCAACCTCGCCTTGAAGACGCGTTGAGATATCAATGCGGCAGTATTTTCTGTTGAGAGTTTTGACTCCACGAGATGGAAGTTGAAGTGCGACTTGACGATGAGGGGAAGGAGAGGTGGAACTCATTGCCTAGACAAAGGAGAATGAACACGCGCTTACTGATTCGGAGAGAACTGTTTTCGTGACCTCTTAAGGTGAGGGACCAAATTCACTCGCACTCAATATTTATCGCTATGGAATTCAACTAGCCAGTGTACTAGATAAAGATTCTAAATATCATCTTGTAAAAATAAGGAAAGGTTTAGGTATCTGGTTCCCAAGAAGCGATATAATCAGTAACCATCAGGAGTAGTGAAGGTCGCCGTTTGAGCAACAACAACAGTTCTGTAAGATCACTAGTACTTTAGAGGCATATTGCGCCTGATTGCATCAAGATACGAGTGAGAGGCAGTGCTATTAATTAAGGAAATGCCGACAGTAGCAAACCACAATAAGGATGAACAGATGTCAAGGGGATGAGGATTTGGGTGTTGATGTTGACAGAACTTCGCTTAGGCTTGCATGGGATAGAATTTAGTGATCGATAGCCTGGGGCGCTAAGGCATGTCCAGCGATTCTGCCGCCCGTCACCGGCTGGCTGGGATATCTTTTGGAATCAAGCTTCCAGATTCACAGTTTAATACTAGCTGGGTAAGTCAACACACAGTCTCGATTCGAGGAAGCTGTATACTCATGGCCTTCCCGTCAAGACCTCTAACCCAACTCCTGGGTTCCAATGGTACGTCAACCTCCATCTTTACTCTCTCAATCCTCTTCTACAGACAAGGCTGACACCCCACCAGGCCCAGTCCACGCTCTAACCTACTCCTCCTCCCCCTCAACCTACATCCTCACCGGCTCCTCCGACCGCTCCATCCGCCTCTACAACCCCTCGCGCCCGTCATCCGGTCCAGTCGACCCCCTCGCACCCCCAAAACCTACACAATTAATCCAAACCTACTCCGCTCACGGCTATGAAGTCCTCTCCATCACCGTTGCAACGGACAATGCAACATTTGCCTCCGCAGGCGGCGACCGCTCCGTCTTCCTCTGGGATGTCACTACCGCGCAGACGATCCGCCGCTTAGGCGGGAACCAGGGACATACGGCCCGAATCAATACCGTTACGTTCGCTGGGCAGGGAGATAGTGTGTTGGTTAGTGGGAGCTTTGATGCGAGTGTGAGGATATGGGATTTGAGGAGCCAGAGCTACAAGCCGATTATGGTTCTTGAAGATGCAAGGGATTCGATTAGTTGTGTGCTTGCTGGAAGGGGTGCCGGGGCTGGCGGAGCGGAGTATGAGATTTTGACGGGGAGTGTGGATGGGAGGGTGAGGTGCTATGATTTGAGGGTTGGGAGGGTGGAGACGAATGTTATTGGGACGAGTGTGACGAGTTTGGAGAGGACGAGGGATGGGAAGGGGGTCTTGGTTGGTGGGTTGGATAGTTCGATACGGCTGATGGATCGGGATAGTGGAGGGTTGTTGAAGAGTTATAAAAGCAAGGGGTGGAAGAATGAAGAGTTCAGACTCAGAAGTGGCTTTGGGAATAGAGACAGATGGGTGCTATGTGGCAACGAGGATATCCAAGGGCCAGACGGAGAAGTGGTGGTTTGGGATACGATGAGTGGAGAAGTGGTAGAGAGGATCAAGGTCGAAGGGTCGAAAGTCGAGTCGAAGAAGAAAATCGGGATGGACGGAAAGGAGAAGCAAAGGAGGAACGTGATCAGTTGTCTTGCGTGGAAGGAGAATGGGAGAGGTGATCAATGGTGCTGTGCTGGGACTGATGGCATCGTTACGGTCTTCGGCCCTCCTTGAGCTCACGATGAAGTCAATGGCCATAACGCGAAAATGTGCCACAATAGCACATTTGGCCAAGCCCTTATGATAGCTGGTATCCTTGAACTGCGATGGGGACGCTGGCTTTTACAGCCCCCAGGTTCCCAATACAGTACCGTGGTGTATGACATGGGGGCATGTAAATCGGTCTTGGACAGTCTCCACGGAGTAGAACCATATGCTTCTATGAAACGTTACAACGAGAAACTCCAGCAAAGTTAGCGTACCGAGAAGTTCCGCCGATACAGCCTCCGAGAAGGGTCAGGCTGTGCAAGTTTTCCCGACGAAATCTTGTACCAAAGTATCAACAGGGCGTTAGCACATTGCAATCCGACATGATCCGGACTGAAGGGAGCTGGATGGGCCGTACAAATTTCAGTATGCGCACCAGCTGGTTACGATATGCAACGTTATGAAGTGAGAGCCGAACGCTAGGCTCTGGAACCATTCTCTATGCTCAAGCATATCCCGTCCCTTGCAAGCTAGCCAGACCCAGAAATAGAACCTTTGCAATGTTGCAAACGAATATCAGAACTCCGTAATCACCATTCTTTGAGCTTTCTAGAATAGAAAAAGAGCGGCACACGATATAAATCAAGTCCTCCTATTTTGGGAACTTGAACTCGGCTTTGTCTTATATCACCACAATTTCTTCCCTCAAGTATAAATATCTCATCTTCTGCCAGCAGTCTCCTCTTTTCTTCCTTCCTCTTCTTCTTGATCAAAAATTACAGGCAAAATACCCATCAAGTCATATCAACAATGGCATCATCATCAACCTCCAAGGACAATTCGAAAGACAGCACCAAAGAAAGCACCAAAGACAACAAGGATAGCAAGGATAACCAGGGCAAAGACAAGAAGGAAGACGACGACAGAGGCAGACACCGCTTGGACGAATACAAACACTATCACTGCAAGTACAAGTGGAGTACCCAATGCCAAGGAGAAACTTGGGTCAATAATGCAGCGTGTGTCATGTGCCTGGTAAGTTATCTGTCTTATCACAACCCGCTACGCAAAAGTACAGTCAGTGGTCCTTCGTTTTCAGGAAGATGGACGGGACGCCTAACCAAGAGGGACTGCTGTTCGCTGGCTAGGCTCTGAACTGAAGTCTTGAGTATCGCTTGACGTGCTCTGGACATCAATGGAGGGGGTATTTCTGGGATTTAGTTTTGCGATTTCATGTTTAGGATGCTTTGTTTTGTTGTATTATGTACCTTCTTATGAAAAGGCTTAGTCTTGACTCACGTCTTATAAGACAGGCTTTAAAGGAATGATCAGGTTGCCTTGTAAGTAACTTTACCCCTTCCCAATTGCCTTCTTCTGGATACACCAGCTAGCATTAAAGCTGCTCTGGTAATCAAGGTATATCTTTATCACGTCACTTCTCATCAAGTCAAGTTGAAGCATGTACGTGAGGAAAGAGCCGATGAATTTCGATTCTGAAGAGTACCAAAGTCTCGTTCCCAATCTTAGCCCCTTGGCAAACTATCAGTCCAACCTCAACTACGCCTCAAATGAAAGAGAGTCCCAAAGCAGACTCCGTTCCCCGCGCCATTATCAGATCTCAACCCTAAACGTCGTTGAATCAGATCGAGGGTCTAGATGTTGCTTGGAAAGTGGAGATCTAGAGCCGTGTAAGTCTACATCCTCTCATCTGAGAAAAGGACCAAACTAAAGCAATAGAGAAGAGAGAAGAGAGCGACGGATCGTCAAAGAGCGAACGGCGTCGACACTTACCTAAACACAGTGTGGCTGACCACCAACAATAGCACAGCGCTGGTTGCTACCGCAGTAAGCAGCAGTAACCCACTTGCCGGCACCATTGCAGACAACCTATTGCGCCTCCATCAGTAAAAGTCTAACACAGAATATGAAGGAGAAACATACGATGTTGTTGCTAGTACCACAGCCATAAGAGCCAGTGTTGGCACACTTCTCCTGGCTGATGAATCCTTGAGGAGTGGGATTGGCCATGGTGACGGCGGAGAGGGTGAGGCAGATGACTGCGAGGACGGTGGTGAGGGATTGCATGATTGCTTTTGTGGTTGATTTGGATCGTTTTGAGTGTGTTGTTTGAGATTGTATGTTGTAGATTTATCTCAAGTGGTGAAGACAAAATCGAAGATGTGTTTTGTGTTTTGTGTTAAGGAAGGTCTCTAGGAGCAGGAAGGTCTCTTTTAATGCGTGTTTAATGACGATGGAAAAGATGCCTGATGCGAGGTCGGATATTAGCGTGTACTGTTTAGGAAGATTGAGGCTGATGATGATGTCGTGGTCAGTGAATGGCTTCGACAAACGGGGATGAATGCCTTTGTTTACTTCTATCGGGGTTAGTAGAGACGAGACAATCTGCCAAGACTAGGTATGAAGTCACGGCGAATAGAAGCGAATGTAATTTAGTTGTCTGAGAGTACTTACAAGATTGAATGCTCTTAAACCTCTGTGCCATGATGAGGCTGACCAGCTCATCCTTAAAGTTGAACGCATTGCTTGAGATACTATATTCTCAGAAACTTGCTTTTAGAGTGTCGTTAAGACGTAGAGTCTCAAGAGACACGTCTGGTGACTATTATATTAACATAATTCACTGAACGTAATTCGATCTATCATTTCTCAAGCCATGTCACATTTGAAGTCGGTTGATCGCTTGTTGACATTGAAGTCTATACGAGAGGGGTGCTTAGAAGCCGAACGACGTCAATACGTCTTTAGGGACAAAAAGCTCACGCAAAAGTGATGAATAACCAGTATAGAGCTTCTAAAGTTTGTTTTCATTTCGTGAATTCGTTGTAGAGAATGCCCTCAACGTAATGAGATCCTTTGATTCGCAATCCTTGCTGAACGCCTCTGCTCGCGTCTATGTTTAACCCGTAATCGCTTGAAATTTATTAAAGTCCCACCATTGAATCTCCACCATCAACTCTCCACAACCAGTCCTCCCTCTCCAGCTTCCATCCTCTCTCCGCTATCCATCCTGTCGAACGCATTCTCAACCTGCTTCTCCCAGTCACTCCACGCCACAATAATCCACTCAATCGCTCCGACCAGATACAACGCAATACACTGTCCGACCCACAGTCCGGCCAATCCCCATCCATGGAATGCAAGCCAAATCCCTAGAGGCAGCGCACCCATATAGTAACTCACCATATTCACCGCAGCACCAATATGTTGTCTCCCCATTCCCCTCAAACTGCCTCCACAGCTACCGTTGAGACCGTCAGCGATCTGGAAGAGCGCAACGTAGGGCATCACATCGGCGGTGAGCTTGATGACTGCAACATCGTCGTTGAAGATCTTAGCGTAGAAATCCTTCACTGACATCAACACAATTAAAACCAGTACACCCATGAACATGCTCAACCACGCAGCAACATTAGCAGCACGAGCTGCACCCTTTGCGTTCCTTGCACCAAGCAGATTGCCAACTCGCGCCGAAGCAGCGACGCCGATACCGAAGGGAATAGTGTTCATCACTTGATCAGTCGTCATGATCACGCTCTGTGCAGCCAAGGGGATCGTTCCCAGACGACCAGCAGCCAAAGCGACGATTTCGAAAGCCCACCATTCAGTTCCGACGTGGACGACGCCTAGAATTGCGAGACGTGCGAAGGTCGACATGTTGGCGAGACAGGCGCGGGACCAGCCGCCCCAGCAGCGGGACCCGGCGATGAAGCGTGCGTAGAGGACGAGGAGGAGGAAGGAGAGCCAGTAGGAGATCCCTGTTGCGAAAGGGGCGCCGAGGAGGCCCATTTTGAAGGTGTAGACGAAGAGGTAGTTGAGGCCGGCGTTGAGGGGGGAGGTGAAGAGGAGGACGTAGGTTCCTGGACGCATGATTTCTGGAAGTGTCAGTGGCCATCTACTTGTATGCAATGGGGATTGGAAATTCTCTTACCTTGCGCTTGCAGGTACTTCTTCATCGACTCGAAGTATACATATCCCAACCCTCCAGGAATCAGAGCAGTAAGAAACTTGGCGCTATCAACGCAGATATACTCCTCCTGACCCAATGCTCTGAAGATAGGTGCAGAGCAAGCCCATAGTATCGCGACAGGAACATAGAAAGCGGTCAAGACAATGAAAGACCTCTGAAGTAGGATACCCAAGTCGTGGGGATTTTTGCTTCCTGTGAACGTCGACGAGGCCAATGTGTCCAATGCAGTCGATCCCCCCAACGCAATCAACCACGCCGTGCTCATGGCAAACATGTAACTGAATGCAGCCGTAGCCAGAGCCTCAGGGCTCAATCGTCCAACGATCAATACCGAGAACGTTTGCAGCGAGTTCTGTAATGTATATGCTAGGATAACCGGCACGGATGCGCGCAACAGGAGAAGAAATTCGGCGAGCCATTGTTTGAAAGCTGATTCAGTTTCATCGACCTCGTACGTTGAGCCTTCTGGAGATTGAGATGAGGATGCGGGATTGACATTGGGATCGGTTGGTTTGTAGAGGAGGGAAGTTCGCTCGTTTGGCGGGGTAGGATGGGTCGAAGATGGCGTTGTTGACGTCGATTTCGGACGAAGGAATTTGGGAAGCCATGACTTGGAATCGTTTTGTTCGTCCATGATGAGATTACCGAATTTAGGTGCAATTGAATGCTACCGAGGCATTGAAAGGTATATAGCAAGAAATGTGATGCTGAAAAGATAGGAATGAAAACTTCGACTTGCAGAGGTGAAGAGATATCAGGTTCGCCGCCAATTGGATCCTCACGGGTACATCGCTGCAGCATTGATATCTCTGATACTATCTATGACAGCACATCGGCTAGGGAAAGTAGCAGTGACAAAGACGGACGTAAAAGCATGAACAACGAATACAAATACCGTGCAGGCCAATGAGGATCTACATCATTGCCGGTCCCGACCTGTAGGACTTTCGGTCAAGTCGAAAGTCCAGAGAACTGGCAATTTATCAATTGGATTGGACAGCTTCTTGCCGAACGGGGCTTGAGGTATCGATGGGATAGGGCAATGCTTGTGAGAACTACTGCAAGATCTTATGGTAAGTGCCACGGCGGCGTTGGCAGAATATTTGCTGCGAGCCTTATCTTGATGCTGATGGAAAGAAGGTCGATGACAATTCGTTATCTTTCACGATTTAGTAATAGTCGGAAGCGAGGTCCACGTGATCAGAAACACAGGATTACAAAATTACGTAAGTTCGGGCTTGTATTGAGCAGCAAATCATAGCAAGGTGCAACTGCGTTCAGCTTCCTGATTCGTTTCTATTCCTATTTCAAATGCCTCAATCTTCTCATGCTTACAGTCGGTTCCCGAAGCTCCATAATTCGGCAGGGGGCGATTTATTTCTCGGGTGCCGGCTCAAGTCCTGTTCGGTTTCCACGGATCACGGGGGGTTCGGCCTCCACTGCCAAGTATGTACGAACCAGTCTCTGTTGGACTCATCAAGGGGTGTAACTGTCGAAATGCAAAATCGCAGGCTGGCCCAGCCGAGCTCGCTTCTATAGGCAAAGGAGACTTGGCGATCTCATGATATAGAATCCAGAATCCAGAATATCCCTAAGCTACTTGATATTCTTCATCGACACCATTCCTAGGACGCCTCAAGCGTGTGGGTGATCACTCAAATTTGAGCCTCATGCTGGACCTGTTATCACCAATTCCACCTTGGTAAGTCATAGTCTTGGCCTGTGGTAAAGACTTACTATGCCCATCGTTTGGGAAGAAAACCATTGTCGTGAAGAATATCGCTCAGTCAATGGTATCGTTAACGTTTGACCTTAAGCATGATAAGGTAAGTCGTGATCAGTCTAATGCTCTCAACGACGTCTACTAGAAACGGTAACGAGCAGGCGCGTACAAGTCTTGCTAGAATGAAGGTTGTGTGCGACAGATGATAGCAAAAAATGTAAGCGCAGGCTAATGAAGAACGGCTCGCTTATCATTTTCAACATTCATCCTTATACTTCATTTACTACCACAGTAGGACCCTTCACTGGCCGTGCTACACGTCCATTCCCACCCAGGCCCAGCCTCAGAGCCTCGCGAAGCTGCCACAAAGCCTCCACCACGGTAGCCTCGCGAATCCTATCCCTCGTGCCCGAGAAGTGAAACGGGCCTATAGCCCGACTCATCTCAGGGGAAGCAAGGCCAATGTACACCATCCCAACCGGTTTTCCATCCTGTGTTGCCGGGCCCGCAACGCCCGTCGTCCCAAGACCCCAAGTCGTAGCAGACCCGTCGACCATCGAGATCTGGCGAGCGCCTTCTGCCATTTGCGATGCCACATCGCCGTGGATGACACCTTCTCTCTTGATCAAGTCTCCGTCGACTTTCAAGAGGTGTTCTTTGAGTGGTGTTGCGTAGGAGACGACTCCGCCGCGGAATGTGGCGCTGGCTCCTGGGACGGAGGTGAGAGCCGCCATAAGGCCGCCTCCTGTAAGGGATTCTGCTACGCCGATGGTCTGGCCGGCGTCAGTGAGTAGCTGGATGATTTCTGTTGCGATGTCGAGGAGACATTCGGTGTTTCGTTCTGTGAATGTGTATTTTATAGCCATGAGTTGTCGAAGCGAGATTGTTTGCGTTTGCGAGAAGGGATGTGTATGTGTTGTGTGATTGACTTGTTGTCAAGGATCTCCAACTTTGAGTTGGTGAGCTTTATGTACCGAGTGGATGTGGGATGTTGATGGCGTGGAATGGTCATACAACGGGACTGATATCGATGGCATTGCTTTTCAGGCCTGATGGACAGATGCTTGCATAGCTTAGTTGTGTACTCAGGCTTCAGATGAGTGAAACATCTGTTGAAAGACATGTTACTAAGTGGCATGTGTGAGGCTGAGCTTCGGTGAGCGCCATTGGCCAGCCTGATTATATTTTCACTCGGTCAGAGTACTTCTGCCTTCTGGTGTTGCACAGCCGCAGACATGTCTATGAATGCCTGGTGCCAGTGTGTTGAGCCTCCAGCACACAGAAAAAGTGTTTCGAGCCTGAGGGTGGAGCTTCGATGGTGGATTCCGTGAAGCATAGTGGAACGAAGGGAGGCATGTTGAACATGGGTACGACGACTGCCTGGATATGGTATCTACGCCCTGAGCAAAGGATAGGATAGCCTTCATATTGCTCTATCTGCTAATAGCTCAATGTTGCCGATGATTATTTTAAATATTTGGGAGGGACCAAGCAAACATATCTGAGCGAATGAAGGATGAGTGATGTTTATGCTAGCAACATATTGAGATTTGCTGGTTTGCGGAAGATAGGCCCTATATTCGCCAGTGAGAATTTTTTTTTTTGAGATCTTGAAAGATCTGGCCAAGGGAAGGAAAGATGCTCGCGACTTTCTGTCGTGACATAAACCCACGTGATAAGACGAACAAGATGGGTTCTGGGGAATGCGGAAGCAGAATGAAGACGAAACAGAATGAAATTGATACGAAATTCAAACAAATGGAGTAAGGAAACATTTGAGGCAGCAGTGCGAATCCATCTGCCATGTCTGCTGTTCGTACAACACGTGACTTGACGAGAATCGACCACGCCATTTGAGGTACGTACTTGGCTTCCGACAAGAAATGCGAAACAAGTCCAAAAGAGCAAAGCCGTTGAGTACAACGTTCACCAACTCCTCGGGTGTTTCCAAGTAATAGATTAAATGCACCCCTTAATTTCTCGCTTCAAACTGCATATGCAGTGTCTTTGAACCCCTCCTGATTTTGAACCTCGGGTCTGGAAGCGAGCATATCAAGAAACAAGCGGTCTGACAAAGGTCAAGGGGACTTCAACAGAGTTTCTTCTGACAATTCAAGAACGTTCGCTGGGCCCCGAAGTAGAAAAGAGGTGCCCTGTTTTCCTTTCCTTCTCTTCGGTCCTTGGTCCTCGGTGTTGGGAAATGCGAAGGCTGGTCCTGGCTGGTCCTCTGGGGCGGACATGTCATGTACGAAAGTCTCCATTCTTTTCCACACGAATGGGACAGGCCGAAGAGAGGGAAGGCCGCATATATAGAGGCCAAGTGGGATGGAAACTGAGGTCATTGATGAGCTGGCAGCTGTAGAAATAGAGGAGGTTGGGCCACTGCGACGAGCAGACGTTCAAATAACCATAGTCCTGCACTTCGCTGCAGTTCTGCCACCAGAGTCTTCAGCCTGCTTTGCGCATGCCATTGGACAGCCCGATCATCGAGGCCTTGCGGGCGGACATGGTCGCTGTCCAGTGAGGTGACAGAGGCAGCACTTAGCCCTACTCAGCACCCAGCGCCCGCATGAACAGGTGCATGACGCTCGGCGATTTTCCATCCCAAAGATACGTATCGTATCAAAACGGCATCAGAAGTATATCGGTACCGTTGGAGCGTGTTGTAAGAACTCCGTCAAGATGCACGTCGTGATGGGACTTTACGTGAGGGCATTGAAGGCCAAAATAGCCGCCCTATCCAATAGTTGCCCTCCACGCGTAGGCCCAATGCAGCATAGTTCCGGCTCGGGCTTTGTTTGAGGCACCTGCACTGTACCCAGCAGCCAGCCAGGCCGTTCGAGAGTCGCTCACCGTCTCTTCGTGGCAGGCCAGTCTCGCCAGTCAAGTCAAGTCCCCCGTCGCCCCCAGACCCAAAGTCCTCGCTCGCTGCGCTGCCACGTATCGTGCAGGAAGCATCTACGCCAGAATCTGCAGCTACAGCGGTCGTACATCTAGATCAGAGTGCTTGTGCATCAGCGTGCTGCAAGGCGAGGGGGCAGATCAAATCAAATCAAGTGAGAAGAAAAGAGGGAGAGAGAAAGGAGAGGCGGGTCCAGCGATATACCTAAGACTGAGTCCATCGTCGTGCTGTGACTGTCTTTTCCTGCTTTGCTTTTGCTTTTGCCTCTGTTTTATTGTTGTGGTTTGAGACGCGATATCAGAGAAGAACTCCGACGCGTCGCCGTCAGAACCAAACGCTCGTTGTCCGTGGGATCAGCAAATCCTCAATTCGTCTTTGCACTGTTCTGTTCATCTTGCTCTGTTGTCAATTGCAGCGCATCATCGCGTCGTTGAATTGAGGAGGGTCGGCCCGCTGCATTCCAACTTCCCACCAGCGTCAACCCAGCAGATCCGATCAAACCAGACCGCCTCCACCGCTTTTGCTGCTCCCCAAGGTGCAATTGCGCCCTCTTCATAATTCGAAATGCTTTGTGCGCGTTCCAATCCATTGCTCGAAGGATTAAAGGGAAAGGGTTCGCGGCGATTGTCGTGTTGAGAATTCAGGTGGCTGTGGCCATCATCTGCCATTCATTGGCCCTCGAGCATTTGCCAGTCACGCCTGAGGACCGGCCCTGTAATTATAGGGTCAGTCAAGCTCAATTGGATGACAGCTGTCTGCTGGCAGTCTCCAACGTCTATTCCACGTGTATTCCTGTATTTGAGTCTGACTGTGCTTCCAGATTGGTGGTGTGTGTTGGGTTGTGTCGGCCTCCAGTGCCCGACCTCAAGCCTCGTACTAGGGCTTTAATTACTTCATTCGACTTTCAGCATCTTTCGTCGCATATCTGGTTGCATTGGGAGGATCTAATACACTAATAATACGGCAATTTTGGGTTGTGTTTCAATCGTTTGGACTGGCAAGCAGCAAAAGCGAGACAGCATTGGTGAGGCATCAAAACTCGGCAATAATAATTTTTATATCTTCACTTCAACAACCTTCCTCGCCACAATTCCGAGCTCCAGTATTCAATCTCTCGCAACAGCTTTTTGACGACATCTATCTGAATTGGGCTTTGCATAATTGCTAGGATTTTCAGGGATCGACCTAGAGCTTCTTGCAATTGATTTCCTGGTAAGTTCACAACCTTGACTCCTATACAGATCGACCCTCGGAAGCAATCGCCTTTATGTTCTGTTTTCTCTTTCTTTGACACGCAAAAGCATATGTGTGAACCATCATGGCTAATTGCAGGGTAGACTACAATCCTCGATCTCGATTCCTTTGACGGCCTCCGCCTCAATATCCTAACAATCTCGTCAATTTACAGATCACCATCGACCCCTCAGCAGACTTGACCATTACTCTAATCTCTGCTTAGCTAAAGCTAGAAGGACGCCATCTACCAAAAGCACCAAGTCAAGCAAACATCCGACCGTGGAACTTGTCATCTTGGCTGGGAGCAGACCTCAATCTAAGACAGGCAGGCATCTGTGGACGGAAGCAGTTCTTGGTCTCAATCTGGGCGCAGTCTTCTTATAGGAAGGTACAGGCTATCCTTGGCTCGGTCGCCTTCCAGTTCACCATCAACGATTTGGTAGCAATGGCTTCTTCCGAGGTAGATATGAAGTTCTTGGGTAACTTTGCTCGCAACATCCAGTTCGACCAACCGTTGCTGTCTCAGAGTCTCTTCCAGATCCTAGGAAACATCACCATGTTTTCAGAAAAAGTCATCCGAGCCCGCAAATTGCGGAGGCTGGACACGACCCGAGACACCAAATCCGTCGATCTCTACTGCCGCATTATATGGTACACCCGAGAATGTCTCAAGATCTTAGAGGAGTACGTTATACCCATGGTAGTCAAGACTGTCGAGCTCAAAGTCCTCGCGCACAAGCTCCGAGCAAGCTTCTTCCACCTCTTCGTCCTCTTCCACAACCACCCACCCATCACGTTGAAAGCCGTAGTGCATACCCCACCCGGCCTCAAATCCCCTCGCGTCACCAAGGCCGACAAAGGCAAAGGTATCGACCGCGGCTCAGGATCACCAAGCGACCCATTCCGTCCCAGCTCCGTCCAGCCTACACATCCATTAGAAGGTGGTCCCGTCGGCGGCAGCGGCGTCCCAAGTAGCACTCCACCGCCACTCGAATTCGCGCCCAATTTCCTCGTCCCAGCCGAAGACTTCCGCCCAATCGCTCACCAATATTTCCAAGAAGCGACCGCACTCGCCGACACCCTACTCTGGGGCTCACATCCTCTCCGCCTGTCAGTCAAAGTCGAATACACCGCTTTCCTATACGATTGTCTGCATGAGCGCGAGCGGTCGCGGCAATTAGCTAAACAGACTATCTCCGAGGTGTATAACGCGAAGGAGGGCATGGACGATCAGATGTTCGAAGAAGCGGCGCAGCTGGTCGGTATCTTGGGGAAGATGATGAGGAGAGGACTAGGCACGGGTGGGTCGGGAAGTACGCCTGGAGCTGGAAGTTCGGGTAATAGAACGACGCCGCCGAGACAGACGCGGGTCAATGTGCAGGAGTATGCGGTTCCTGAGCCGAGTATGGTGAATCCGATATAAGGATTCTCCTTTTCACACACGCATTGATACCATTCCTCTGGAAAGGGTATAGGTGCGGTGCATTACTTATCTACGTTTGTCCTTCCGTCGTATGGCAGGATTGGATGACATTCAACCCCTCACGACACACATCTCCGAATAGAGCGAGAGGTGAGGGAAGCTTGGCTGGCTGGAGAATATGCAATAGCGTCGGTCACTCAACAATTCTTGCCAGGATATGACCGAGCACGCATGGACATAGATAGAGATATGGATACGGAAGGCCATGAATAGGCGTCTGTGGCAGTCTAGGAGCAAGTCCATGTCCAGTGTATTCCTCTTCGGCCGGCCCTGCTTTGTACATTGTTGATATACTTATACCCCAAGCTTTTTTGCCTGTGTACTTCTTTGTTGACAGCCAGCTGTTTAGCTCTCTTGCTTTCCGGTTGATAGAAAAGAATTGACATGTGTTCATCCTTTATCGGAGGATCGAGATTTAAAAAAGCTTGAAGGTGAAATTAGTAGAGATGATGATACTGATTTTAATGCGGTGTGAAAGGTAATTGGGTACTTGATATGTAAATGAAGCCTTCGAGTATGAATATCTCACTGTATGTAATGTATCTATTCCATAAACAGGAAACAACGGAGGATTTGACAAGCGTTCTTATCAAGGGTTTTGCCTTCTGAAAAATTTTCTTTCCTTGTATTTATCTCTCCTCCGATCTAGTAGCAGAAGGTGCGAAAGGGAGACGCAGCAGGGGCCCGGGTATGCTCATTCTCAATTCCCAAGAACGAAATATGGAATACGTGATTCCTGTCTCATTTTCGAATCTCGAATCTCGAAACTGGGCGAAGGTCAAGGAAGACGTCAAAAGCACATCTCAATCGATCTTTCATTCCGCTGCCTTTCTTGAATATTTCCTTACATGTTCAAGACCAATCAACCGTCATCCCTTTCTCATGCGACATCCTCGCAAGCTCTATCACACGAATCCCATCTCTTGAAATCTGCGGATCAACAACAACGTCACCACCACGAATCGCTTTAACTACATCCTCATAATATCCTCTGATCCAACCCCTGATCGTCGGGTAGTTTCCCACCCATTTCCCTCTCTGCCACGCCACTTTCCTCCCTACATCAACCTGGTTCTCATAAGTCGTGAGCACACCATACAGACTCTCCTCCTCGAGACCGAAAGATGGGTCCGTGGCAGACATGCCACTGAAAACATGTCTCTCTTGGGCGTCGGTGCCATACTATGTTCTGTCAGTACCAGACCATCCAAAAAAAACCCAAAAAAAACCAGGGTTCAGGAAAAAGAACCTGCATGTCATACCTTGATATACGTTCCTTCTGTACCACGGAAGAAGTAATGGAGTTGCTCTTCCATGCAGGTCTTGACTGTTGTCTTGATGGTTACTAATAACTTACTCTCGTATTGCAGGATGATCGTGAATGTATCTTCGATCTCACTATCTGCTTCTCGTAGATCTCGAAGGAACGCAATCACCGATTTTGGCTTGCCGAATAGGACGAGTGCTTGGTCAATAGAGTGGGAACCTGTTCGTAGATCAGCATTTCAGTCATCCGGATTTCACTTATAAGAGAAAGAATATCAGAGAATGCATTGTCAAATCGGTTATTTAGTTTACTGTCTTCCGAATTGTGGGAAGGAAATACAGAGATTTCATCTGACTTACCAACTAGGAACATATGCCCATCTCCAGGTGAGTACTTCTTAGCTGTCATCGTATGCAACCATGGCGGGTCCTCAACATCAAAATGGATCTCAGCTTCCAAGACTTTCCCGAGTACATTTCTCGTAACCAAGTCTCTCAACGTCAGGAAATCCCCATCGTACCGTCGATCTATCACCAATCAAATCAGTTTTTGATAGACAGGATTTCAGGGTCTTGATCTCCTTCCTCACTTTGAAACGTCGTCAATATCTTCCCGGTTTCCTTCGCAACGGCAATCACTCGATCCGCTTCCTCAGTAGTTGTCGTGAATGGTTTCTCGACGATGACTTGTTCCATATTAATGATTATTCCCGACTTGCTCTTTGGGGGATACTCACCATGCTTCTCAGCACGCAATGCTTTTTCGGCAAATTCCGCATGACTTGCTTGTTGCGTACAAACAATCACGAGCTCAATCTCTGGGTCTGAAAAGAAAGTCTCTGACATACGGTGATGCTTAGCTTTAGGGAAGTCAACAGTACAATGCGTCCACGGCTCGGCTGTAGCTGGGTCTTTGGGAGCTTCTGCTCGTTGTAGGAATGCGTAAATTTCAAGATCCGGGTTAGGTAGGAGATAGGGCATGTGGAAATATCTGACCGAGCTCCCATATCCAATAATACCGACTTTAATGGGAGTAGGCATTGGATCAATCTATCTGGGTCCAACTGGCGTCTTGTATGCTATACTTTAGGAAAAGGTATGGATGATGAATTTCTTTGATCCTCGTTTAGTAAAGAAGATGTAAAGGGAAAGCCAACAGTGGAATGCAAGATGCAAAGCAAGTTAGTTCGAAACTGGTGTCGCACTTGGCTTCACGTGTAGGCAGGTTTTTACCAGTTCTGTTCTGTACAAGACATTGAAAAGCACGATAATATTCTGGCATCTCTCCGTAACTCCCCAGGATAGTGTGGAGAGGTGGGGCCGGTGCGTATGGCACTCCCTGAGCATTACAGTTTATCAACACCTGCATCTAACCATGCTTGATTCCCTCGCAATAGCTAGATAACCCGAAACAACGAAGAGTGTTGACTCATCTATATTGATCTCTCCCAAGGCTCGACGTCTGTGAGAGACAACGTCCGCGAATGGGTCGAGGAGCCGTTCAAAAAATGAAGGCAGAAACCAGTCTCAAGAAACGTTTAATCTCCTTTATAAACGCAAAAATTGTCTGACGAAACCATACCTCGGAATGGCTCTTTATGCTGTAAATAGATGGCCCGGAATGTAAACTGGGATTCAGTACTCCTTTTTTGTCAAGCCTTACGAAGTCCCTTCTGGTCCAAAGAGGGGTCCTGGTTTATTTACCATTCGGGTATAGAAGGCCGATAAAGTGAGGGATAGACTAGAACAATCAACGATACAACAGCTTAGCTTCAATCATGGCTGTACCTAGAGAGATGAACCTTTATCAGAACATCTCTCTTCATCCTTGATCTATCACACGGTTTCAGTTGCCAATGGATCGGACAAAAGAATATCAAATCCACTCCGTCCCTCCACATTCCGGAGACTTCTTGAGCCCCAACGATTATGTTCCTGTAATTCGGGTCAATTGCAAGCGAAATTCTTTATTTTGCGGAGAACATCTAAAGTAGGTTAATGCCAAGTGCCTGAGAGTGTAGTGGAGTCGCTTTTTACTTTCGCCACATTTCATCCTATCCCAGTCCTCTTATCCGCTCGTAGAGAGGGAGATGTCTTCCTCCAACCTCGCCAATCGACTCCGCGAGAATCTTAAGGAGAGAGCTTTAAAAAAATGGGGTTTCGTGATCTATCGCTGCACATACGATTCCGACGAGGAGTGGGCGCGATTGATGCAAAACCTGAATGCACGTGCGCGAGAGCATCTCGAAACCTACGATGGATCGGACCTACTAGAATCATTGGAATTCACGATCCGTGACGACAAATCCGTTTTCGACGGAGTTAGTATTGAAACGTGCTGCGATCATTTTGAGGCATGGGTTGGCTCGTCGGAAGGTCGCAACAGTGAACAGCCTGATGCGCTGCTTATTCCGACAGGCTTTGATGGACAGCCGCGATATACGTTTTTCTTGCACGTGGATGGGGATGCGTTGGATAGTGTTGTGAGGAGAGCGCCGCAGCCTCCGGCTGACGATCCGGAAGCGGTTGGATATGTCAATATCGTGAATGCGCAGTGGGCGCCTATCCTTACGGGAGAGAAGGAAATAGATCTTGATGGGAATGTTATTGACTAACGATGAATTGGAAGAGGCTCAGGACTGGCAGAGAGTTGGGGTTTGGGGACTGATCCCTGGCGTCTATATGGCGTTGCTGGGGGGTCACTTGTGGTGGACGGAATTTGGGAAACCACCTCATGTTTGGGTTGAGTCGTGAGACAACTGGCAGGATAAGCAGCCCACGGAGCAGCTCTTGAGAATATATGGAGTTCGAAACTTTCGCTTTGAGACGGGAGGTAAGTAATGTGCAGCGATATTCCATTGAAGTTCAGTAGAAACCTCTCAGCTATTGAACAACCGCATTTCCAGGAAAAGCTCATACAACAACCCTTTTGTATGCCCTGATCCCCATCCCCCAAAGCCTCCTCGGCCAGTAAAAGAAAGAAAAAATACAACAGTGAACACCATCAATGCAGCCTATTATGCCCCATTGCATTGCAACTCAACATCCAACCTCAAGGAATGACTTGATATGAATTCCATCAAGCTAGACATATGTTGAAGCGGTGAGGAGTGAAGTCGAGGAGGCAGTATGGTCGGGGTTTAGTGCTGCAGAGCTGTGTCAACAATCACTTCACCTAAGCGAGGACACGTGTATAAAGGCAGCGGAGGGAAGTGGGAGACCTACAGTGCAGCAAGAGCAGCTCTCACACGTAGTGCAGCCCTGGCACTTGTCGCAAGAACAGCTATCTCCCATGATGGCGGATGATGTTGTTCTTTAGTATCTGTCTTGAAGAAGTTTGTGTTTGTTTCGCTTAGACTTGGAAGCTAATTCTTCGTGGTGCGTTGAAGCTCACGGCTAAAGAAGAGAAGAAGAGAAGGAAATAGACACCGGGGAGAGAATCACTATAATTATATTTCCCCTCTCCATCTTCCCCGCTTCTTCTCCTCCCCCCCAAGGAAACCTCCAGATATTGACCATTGAGATTGAAAGGTGGAGGCATGCATGTGACGACCGCCCACACCATCGGTACGACCCACCTTCACGCACCCAAGAATCTCAAGCACAAATCACGCTCAGATTTAAGTAAGGGCGCTGATCAGGAGCATTGCGGGGAAAGGAGATTGGAGCTTGGGAGTGCACTGCAGGATGAAGGTACATGCATTGGAGGCCTTCTCCACTACCAAGCAATAGAGATATGGCACCGACTCCCGGGGTAACAGAGCTATGGGAACTGCCAATAGGGACCGTTAGGATGTAGATGGGTGCGAAGGTGAAGGTAAGGAAAGAGTGTGTTAGTCGGAAACGAATGCAGATCTAGGCGTTAGAGTACCATGAGAGCTCCGAGGAAATGAACAAGCTCCTCAGTTCCATGAGCTCGGATTAGATAAGTGACATACCAAACAACATGTCATTGACAGAAATAGCAGTAACAGCCACTGAATGTCTCAAAACCTCAACACCAAGTAAACAGCCACTGCGCTAACCCACCAGTCTCTCCGCCCTCTCGACATACCAAAGCAGACCTTCAATAGGAAGAAGCAATGAAAGCGCACCACACGCCGACAATAAGCAAAGCAAAGCAAAACATCAGGCAACGGCACTGGTGCGGATATACAAATCCTTCCTACCACACGTATCGTTTCTGACACGCTGGAATGACAACGTACGTGGCATCGCAGCTGTGAGCGTGGGGTGCAGACGCACGCCACTCGATGAGTGCATGCTTCACCTTACAGACCAATGAAGCTCTCGTCGTACAAAAAAAGAATCCAAGCAGAGGAGCTCTCAAGACCACGGGATTTGTCGTACAGTGGAAGTACTCGGCATAGGAAAAGGAAACGAGGTTCGTGGTCTGTGCAACAGTGGCTGCATCGTCTAAAGGATTAGTCAATGGTATGCTGCGATATGATGTTATGTGGTACAGAAGCAACATGAACACGGAAAGATACTCCGACGAGCTGGATCGAGATCTGCTCTTGCCTTAGGGTCGTGTTGGCTGGACTGGATATCTTGTATCACTTGATCAGGCAGGCCCGATCGTTGCATGATATTCCTCACTATCACGGTTCAGAATTCACTCCACAGCTCGGATCACAGCAGAAAGAATATAGGTGATGACGTTCAGAACCGAGTAGGTATCGTATTTTCTCATCAATGCAACGCTGTCAGAGCCCGCCGCCCATCGTAAACATCATCCCTGGTATCACAAATCGAAGAAAGCCCCATCAATCAATCCATCCCCAAAACAATATCCCTCCATCCCAAGTCAGAAAAGCCAAGCGAAGGTAGCGATATCAAATTCCGCGTCGAGTCGTGAGATCTGCCGCAGGAGAGAAGAAGAATCGAAGGTGCATGCGAAAGAGGTATGTAGGTGATGGAAATTTATTTTCCGCAGCTGGAGCAGGAACAGCTAGAGCCGCAGTTGCCTATTCACAGAGAATATTAGTATATCTTCTTGTTCTGGACTTGGGTTTTCGTATTGATGTTGAGAGTGGGGTGATGTGGAGGGGCACGGAGGGGTCCAGCGCCAAGCTCAAGATAAGAACAGAGGGGAGAAACATACAGCTTGAAGTGCCAGAGCATCCGCATTCTCCCTTCATGATGATAGATTTCTGAAGTGTGGTTTGGTTTGGGTTTGAAGGTGTTTGTGTTTGTATGTTGAGAGCTTGTTTGGAAGTCTTGAAATGTCTGTTGATGGTTTTCAAGGAGTTTCGAGGTGGGACAAGGCCAGCCTTTTATGTCCCCTCGCAGCATTCATGCATCTATTCAACCGCCCCACTTCACTGTGATCCAGCCAATCACTGGCTGGCGACATGCGCATTTTGTGCGTGGTCCACCTGCGTGCTTTGTGCGGTTTTGCGCCTCTTGCGCGTTTTGTGCGTCGGGCGACCCCGAATCACTAGGAGTCTCACCAAGCGGGGTAAATACAGGACCCCGATTGCGGATTTATTGGTCGTGTGACGTTGTATGCTCTCGGCATCTTTGGGAGGTGGAAGCCAAGGGGCCGGGAAGGCAGGTGAGTGTTATGGCCAGATGGAGGAAGGACCTATAAGAGGCTTGCAGGAGGAGATGTATGAAGTGCTTGGCTCGGGATGTATTTGCTGAAGAAATGTGTGGAAGTATTGCTTTTTCGGTCATGGTGTGATGCTGTTGAAGCACGAAGTAATCGTTGGATAATCCGTCTGTTTTGTTTATTTCGGCCAACTTAGGGCCAAACCAAGTACGTATTTACGATTCGACAATGTTAAAAGATATGATCAATCGAGTATAGTACTCTGTTCTGCAATATCAAACAATTTTCCTATGTACATTCTCGAAAACAACGCTGAAACCATTTCAAGCAGCAATTGCTGCCTCAGCACTACTCTTCACCTCCTCCAACTGCGCCTTCTTCTCCTTCAACGCCGCAAAGTTCCTGTTCATCGCCGCCTGAGTGAACTCTTTCCCAGTAACAGCAGGATACTTCTTCCCCGGTCCCTGAATCACAGCATCTGTACACGGCTGATTGAAGAACGCCATGCTATACCTCGGACCAAAATAGTCCTTCTCAACATCCATGGGCGTCTTGACACGATGGAACGTACTCTTGAACCGATCATCACTCCAACTCATCAGCAAATCCCCAATATTGCAGACGATTTCTCCCGGCGCAGGCTCAACCTTAGTCCATAAATCGCCAATTCCGAATCCAGTGGAGACTTCTCGTCCCGGACAGATCTCCAGACCTGATTGACCTGCTCGCTGGAAAAGCAGCGTGACGAAATCCCAATCGACATGTGCACCCGCGCGGTAATACCCTTCAGGCACAGGAACCGTCTTGTCAACTTCGAAGTAATGCAGGAGACGTAACACAGTCTGGCTTTCTTTCCTCGAGATATCATGCGCCTTGATGAAATAATCATCTTCAAAGCCCAAACCCCGAGCAAAACACACCATGAGCTTCTCACTCACAGCTTGTGCCTTCCTCATGAATTCCAGACTTGTGTCTTTGAAACCTGGGATCGTTGATTCAGGAAGCCAGCATCCGTCCATGTTCGAGCCGAATTGCATCTGGTAGCTCTCCTTGCGATCGGGCTGTCCGGTCGATGGCCTGATCTGAGCATTCTTTTCCCAGCCGGAGTTGAGGTGTGTGAAAGGGACGGTGGCTTTGGTCTCGTCTGGGAGGGAGAAAAAGGATTCTGAGGTTGCGAACATGTTTTCGATTTCTGGGAGGGAGATCCCGTGGTTGACGAGGCCGAAGAAACCGTCGGTTTCGGCGGCATGGATGAGCTGGGCAGTTATCTCATCGATGCGGGCGGAGAAATCATGGAGGGAGATCTTGGGGATGGAACGATCGGCGTATTTGGTTGATGCCATCTTGACAGTTGGTGGTGTTGTTGTTCGGGGGGAAGAATGAAGTGATGGAAAGTGGGAGGTAAATGAAAGGTCTTGGGTGCGAGAAAGTAGTGAGTGAGCTCAAGTAGGTAAGTACGACCTCAATGCTCTCGTATCAAGTAGGTGAAGTCGACGCTGATGAAGTGGTTCCAATACCTCTGATCTTGGGGAAGCTCTTCTGTATATATATCTTCCACTTCCTACCTTCTTTTTTCGTTCGGCATCTCTCTCCGAATTCCTTCCTACCAGAAACTCACTTTGCCCTATTGTCTACTCAGATACAGATCGGATTGTCCATTTGCCTCTACTACCCCACCTTCGTGATAGTCGTATCTTACCTGCAGGCGGCTCACTCCGGGGGTTGTTATTGGTTGTTGATTTTTGAGGGTCTCGTTATCTGCGGTGGCTGCCGGGCCAAGGATCTCTCTCGGGCGAGGAGAAGAGTGGGGCTCGGCCGGGCAGATCATGTGTTTTGTTGGAACACATTGACGTGGATGTTTGAGATGCAAGATTTCTGCTTTTTCTTTTCTTTCTTGCATATTCTCAGTCTTTATTATGAGCTGTAATTTTTATAATCTTAGCTTTGCTTCACTAGAATTTACTGGGCTGCTTTGGTTCTGAAGTCTCTAAGCTGTACTCGCAGCCGCCCAAAGCTGAAGTCAAACGATCCTTTGTTTACATCTCTCGATTATCGAAATCACAAATGTCATTCAGATTCTTGGTTTCTATTTCGCGGAGACATCATTTTAGAGGCTTCTGAGCAAGCACCAAACATGTCAGGTCAAGGGCTTCGGTTTGACTGAGAGCCACTCTCTGTCTATTGACGGAGCTTCGCCCATCATAGAAGCACTACTGATCAACGATCACAAAAACTGTGCTTACTACAGAAAGCTTGCATCAAAGTTCAAGCCGATAAAATTTTACCCAGCCAGGAAGCGAGCTTGTTATTGTGAGTACCTACAAACAATTGTTTCGTTGGTCTATCACTCGCCTTCCATCAAAGGCGAACTGCTTGGATCTGATGCCATCGAATTTGATTCAGCGATGGACATAAGAAATCTTACTCGTGCATTGGACCTCAGTATTTCCCTACTCTTTCGCTGGTCATAAAAATAGGCGAAAGTGACAGGTATGTTCAGAGAAATTGCAAGTCACCGAGTCCCTTTAGCGAGCCAGCCATAAAAAGAGGGGTAGGAAACATAAAGGAGGGGCAGCAGCCTCGGCTGTACCTCCCTTTCAACACAATACACGACGAGTGCATTTCGCCTTCGGCGTCTCAAATCCCGAGCTCACAGAAGCAGATCTAAATGAAAATGAAGTCCAATATCTCTTTCTAAACAAGTATCACTAATCAAAAAGGGCACTTTCAAATAAAACAGCAGTTACCACTGAGGAAAAGCGTCTGCTTACCAAACCTCGCCACCTGGGTTGCATACCCAGAAATGTAATTCTCGTCCAAAAGAAGTCACAGGTACGAAAATGTACCTGCACATCGTCGTACCTGTCCTTACTGCCGTGGAGATACACGCATTACAGCATTGGTGCGCCAATGATAATCCAAGTTATTTGTCAAGAACCCCTTGGCCCGGACCTGAAAGACCCCGGAATGGTGACGGAATGGCGACATTGTGGGGAAGGGGTGGCCTCGAAGGGGAATAAATAGAGCTCTTAGCTCTTCACCCCGCTCTACCTAGGAGTAAAGAGCTAATACCTCATACTCTATTTTAACTCACTTCCTCTCTTTATTTTTCTGTTGTCAGTTCTACACATTCGAGATTTGCATTTTATACCGGATCAAAAAGACATAATGGCAAAGGCATTCAGAGAATTGATTGGTGTTGGCCCATCGACGGCTTCCACAAAGGATAGTGTGCTCGTCATTATCGATGCGCAGAATGAGTATGTTGTCTCTTCTCGATTTGCCCCATCATTGTACTCAACTACTCAACAACTCAACTCAACTGACAACCATCATAGATACGCAAACGGACAACTCAAAACCGAAAATGTAGCTTCAACACGCAAAGCCATCTCCTCCCTCCTAGAGAAATACCGCGCTGCCAACGCACCCCTCGTCCACATTGTTCACCAAACTCCCAGCGGCGCCCCTGTCTTCACGCCAGACACCGATCTGGCCAAGGAGTTCGCTGAGCTTGAGCCCAAGAGCGGCGAGAAGGTCATTGGCAAGCAACAGCCTGGCTCGTTCACCGGCACTGATTTGGAGGAGTACCTGAAGAGTACCGGGAAGAACAAGTTGGTGTTGACGGGGTATATGGCGCATGTCTGTGTGAGTACTACGGCGAGACAGGCTGCCGAGAGAGGCTATGATGTCCTTGTTGCGGAGGATGCCGTTGGGGATAGGAATATCCCCGGTGTGCAGGCGGAGGATCTGGTGAGGGTTGCGTTGGCGGAGTTGGCGGATGCTTTTGGGACTGTGGTGAAGTCTTCTAGTATTAACTAGGGAAAGTAATCAAGATGTTCCTGTGTTTGGTAGAGAAGTCTGAGTTTCTTCTGTTTTGACTTCTGCCGCCGGAGTGTTTTCCTGGGCGTTCTCTGCTACGGGTATCGAAGCAGGCCCGGTGAGGATATTTTCTGCTTTAACGATCTCTGTTTGTGTAGTATTTTCGGGGAAAGACTTTAATTCAGCCGTCTTGGCTTCCGTAGACTCGCTATCAGTGGTTTGTGTTTGTATTGCCTCCGCTTGAGAGGTCTCAGTTTGTGTACTCTCTGTCATGGTCGACTCTGCTTCAACTTCCTTTGCTGCGGCAACCTCCCCTTGACTAGTGTTGACTTCTGAAGGCTGTGTTTTGGCAGTGGGTCGCAGATATATCTTCGTGTCCGAAAAATCATGGCGAAGCTGAGGGAACTCAATCACCTCAAATCCTTCAACCATCTTTTCCAGTTCCTTCGCAGTGGTATCTTCTGACCTGCAAACTGTTAGCAGCGTCCCGAGTCTCTAGAAATGGTGCATACGCATCAAATCTAGCAAAGTTCCCAACATCTGTTCCAATTAGAATAGCAGGTCTCGGCCGCTCTGCAATGGATTTGTAGACTTGTGCATAGCAATGAATGGCATAAACCAAACTTCCTTCTCCAACCTCAGCGAAAGCTTCTGGATCCTCCTTAATCTTGTATCCGAGGGTTGTGAGAAACTCTTTGTCCATCCTTGTGAATTGAGGATCTTGGAAAACAATCTGGCGCTCAGTACCGCTTTCAAGGCCATCGACAATTGTCTGTAGAGCCGCCAATTGTGTTGCGCTGGATCTTCTTCCCTCTCTCCTCGCGCTTTGTAGACTACCTAGACCAAGGACTACCACATTCTCAATCTTTCGTGCAGTCTCCACATCCTTCATTTTATCTTTTAATGCCTGGCAGGTCGGTCGCTCTGCCCAAGATCTTTTCCAGTGCTCGAACTCTTCCTTCATCTCCACCAGCGTGCGGTTGACATAACTGACTCCCTTGAGCTCGAAATCCCCCCCTTGCAGAGACTGCTTTTTGGCTTTGATATCTGGTTGATTTGTTCGCGGCTTGTCAACGACGTGTATCCAGCCATCTTCTCCAACGATTTCTTTCCTCTTTGTGTGGACAATCGTAGGTTTTGCGGGAGCAACTGGTTTCTTGGCTGATTTCTTCTTTCGCGTTCGTGTGCGGGCAGGTTTAGGGTTGCCGGTGTCAGCCATCTTGTCAATCTTGCTTCTGTAACAGAAATCAAAAACACTCCAAACGATCCGTTGACTGCAAAAATCAATCACTGACTATTGCTTGTGCGCTGCAGACAAAGTGATTGTGCGCGGTGTGGAGGGGAGGGGTAATGATTTCCGCAACCCTGTTGGCAGAATGCTGCATGTCCTCACCGCTTCAAAAACTCACTCCACCTTGATAGATCCAGCCCAGCCACCTCTCCAGTCGTCGAGGGGAGGAGAGTAAATATTGCTTGGACGCCTGCAGCAGGGCAGCTAGCCATCCCATCCATACTCCGTATATGCGGAATTGAATGTTTAGATAATCACAATCGCGCAATACCGGTATCGCTGAAATCTCGGGTTTAGTGCTACAGAATTTGATCTGCTTCTCCTGCAAGCCCTGTGACTCAGGACCCCTGTTCTGTACTGTGCCCAGCAGGGCAGCAGTGCAACTCAAGGCAGTCAGTGACCTCATATCGACGAAGTGAAAGCAGCTCTCGAAACATCTCGCGACTTTCAAAGGCAGACACACAAGGGTAAACATGTTCAAACTCACTACAGTACAATAAACTTTGATTGATACCCTGATTAGAAGTTGCTCCATCTTTCCGGACTGCTGATTATTCTGCATCAATCGCATAGTGACCCCTCACCTAAAAGTACCATAGCGTGCTCAGAGGTGGCCCCCGCGCGCCGTTCGCCCACCTGCACCACTCTTCGAGAGACTTCTGCTTTCTTTCTGCGCGACTTAACAACAAAAAACCAAGAGAGCAGCAGAGAAGTCAATCGTATCGTCGTCGCATCATAAGAACCAACGAGCTTTTCGCATGCGGATACTCATAACTAGCATCAATTCCTCCAATCCGTCATTCCATCCGCAACCATCGGCCTTCCTCCGAGTAGGCTACGCTAGTTACCTATTCCAACCTCCTCGAGGCAGAGCACGCCTGTTCTCCCACCTTGCAAGAAACCACAATCGCATTCGACAAAGCACATCGAAATGGCATCAGGTCCTCAGACACAACCTGCCCCTGCGCAGTCACTACAGAACTACACATTTCCGCACGATCGCCTCCGACTCCGCCAGACGAACGCCGACAAGACGCCTCTTGTACTCATTGCTTGCGGCTCCTTCTCTCCCATCACCTACCTGCACTTGCGAATGTTCGAGCTGGGTGCCGACTTCGCCAAATTCAACACCGATTTCGAGGTTATGGGAGGATACTTCTCGCCCGTCTCGGATGCATACAAGAAGGCTGGCTTAGCAAGCGCGGAGCACAGGTACGTACAACTGTATATTTACTCTACATTTGTCACTGCTAACATTCCTTGTAGACTCAGAATGTGTGAATTGGGAGCGGCAGAGTCACCTTGGCTTATGGTGGACCCTTGGGAAGCCAGACAGGCCGAATATGTACCCACTGCTCAAGTGCTGGATCACTTCGAACATGAAATCAATGAGGTACTGGGAGGAGCGGAGAAGCCGGATGGAACAAGAGTGAAGTGTAGGATCCTCCTCCTGGCAGGCGCGGATCTCATACAAACTATGTGTAAGCATGATCTGCCCCAATATTCTGATCGGCTTCATGTCCGAGCAACCTCCTCACAGACGCAACTGAGGATCTTCTTGGGCTTGACCCGTTTCAAGTTTTACAAGAAATGATAACTGACAACTCATAGCAACTCCTGGTGTCTGGTCCGACAACGATCTTGACCATATTTTGGGACGTTACGGCGCGTTCGTGGTAGAGAGAACCGGAACAGATATTGATGAGGCTCTTCAGAATCTCCAGCCATGGAAGGAGAATCTTCACGTTATTGCAGTAAGTTCATAACGACGTTTGACATTTTCAGGATACTAATTCGATAACAGCAACTCATCCAAAATGACATCTCGAGTACCAAAATCCGGCTTTTTCTCCGAAGAGAGATGAGCGTTCAGTACTTGATCCCTGCTCGTGTCATTGAGTACATCGAGGAAAATAATTTGTACGAAGAAGAGAACGTCGATGCCAAGTCGAAGGCAAAGGAACAAACATCTGAAGCCGCTAGCTCCTCCAAGAGCTAGATGACCAGACCTCCGAGGATCGGACAGAACTTTTACAATACTGTACAACAGGGTACATACAACCCAGACATACTATGCAGTGAGCAGGGCCAAATATCCACGCGTCGGTAGCCTTTCTTCGGTACCAAATTCGACGAATGACATCCCAATGTCAAGGACTGCTAGCCAGTCAACCAGCGTCGAGGGCAGGACTCGGCCATGATCTCCTTTGAATATACTGTATCTCCGAGACAGAGACATTTGCATTGGGTTTTCCTTTTCCTGGGTTGGTCTCAGCATGGGTTTGGGTTGGTGGCGAGTTTTTTGCATTTCAAGAGATCGATGACGACTTTTCATGGGAGACGGACTTGCATAGACATAAGATATGAGAGGCATGAGAGGCTCAGGCCTGTATGCTTCGGATAATGATATCCCACAGATGACATATTGTCTCTGGAAGTTGGGACATTGATCTTTTGAGCACATGCTTCTGTGCAATGATCCAAGTGCTAACGAGGATCTCTCCTCGAGACTTCCATAAGATCTCATTGCCCAAGATCCACCAGGACGTTCTAGGGACTCAAGGTCACAACGAATTCCCAATGCAAATCGGATGCTTCTTTGATTCATAGACTTCAAACTACGACTGAGTCTTCACAGATTGCTTGATTGTCGGATACATTGTCCTCATATTCCCTTTGTCGCAATCCTGAAAGGCCCGAGAGGCAATATCAACAAGATCTTGACCCAGGAGACCAAAAGACAAAGACAATATCGTACTCAAAGTCAATTCCACGGCATCTCAGTACATCTCATCATCAAATTCTGAATTGTACATGCCAAGTTAGCTGCCCAAAAGTCATGGCGGCTTCACCCAGAGGTAGGAGCTATTTATAGCAACGTGATTGGCTTTCTTGCCGCCGGGCACAAGCACGAGCACTGCAAGGCAAGCTGCATCTCACTCAACCCCGCCAGTCAGGTCAGGTAATCAGCCAGCCAGCCAGCGTAAGTACGTCGCGTCTCTTTGTCGCTTTCTTTCTCTACTCTACTGTTCTGTTTCTCTCTTTTCTTCAATATTTCTTGCTTGCGCCAAATCTCTTGAATCATCTGCGACGCTGTTCAGTGTTTGCGCAAGGCGCATTCGACATCGCCATGGCAGCCCGCCCAGGAGAAGACCTGGCTGCGACGTTGTAAGTCCCCTCATTCCTCGGTCAAAGACATTGTCTGATTAGCATCAGATTCGCAGATATACATTACTACTATGGACCGCCGAGTGCTAAACCGCCGCATCATCGCTTCGACAAGGGTTCGTATGTTTACCTGTTCGAGAATGCGTCCCAGAGGAGAGCGCGCATAGAGATTGCGAATAATGCTGGAACGGCGGATCAGGATGCTTTTACTGGTCGTACGTAACCATCCATGGCATCTTAGATTGCGATTCGAGATATGTGCAGACACTGATATATGATACAGATCTCGATGCTGCTCATGTGCAATACTCGTACAAGCACTCCACACTCGTCACATTGACAGTCGACGGAACGAACAGCCAGCGTAACTCACCTATTGATGGCCAAGATTGGCATCTCCCGACTTTTGATCCCCGCAACGAGAATAAGTACATGTACAAGCTTCACACTCTGGACATATATTTCTGGTTGAAAGAAGATGCCGTGCTGTTCGTCAACGGGATCAGGAGGGTCTTACCACAACATCAGATTACCGTGCAGGATGAACCAATTGCACCGCCTCCTCACCCTGAGGATATGAGTCCTGTGGTTCAGAAACTCGAGAATGTAGCCATTACAGACCCGTCGTACCAGCACGGCCAGACTCGGGATTCGAGGACTACAACATCCGGTGCAAGTGCTGCTCCGTCCTTCCCAGGCCCCCCAATATCTGCTACGCCTCAAAGTCAAGAAGCCGTAAACTTCGCGCCAATGGCTTACAATCCCGCTGCTCCGGCTGCGCCAGAGGCTATCAGACATAGGGAGAAGACGCCACCGCCTGAAGACGGAGCTGCGAATCCGCTCGTCGCAGCTGCAGCTTCAGACCAAGGCCAGATATTTGGTGCGCCGCCATTTGGACAACACGGCTTCTCTGGGGGGCCTCAGCAACATCTCCAACAGCAACAACAGCAACAACAAAGCTATTTCTCCAATCCTCCCCCACCTGCCAGTGCTCCACCAGCTCCAGCTCCTGCGCCAGCTCAGTATCCGAATCAGTCGCCTCAGAATGTACAGTCGCCTTACGCTCAACACTTCCAGAACTCGTTTGCGCCGCCTCCAACTGCTCCTACAGGATCAAGTCCATATGCGCAACCACCACAAGCAAAAACTATTTCTCCACCAGCTTCTGCGCCCCCTCCACCCGCATATCAACACCAGCAGCCGCAACAACAACAGACAAACATTGCCGTAACCCAATATGCAAACTACCCACTCTCACCCGGCCAATCACCAGGCATGTCAACTCCCAGCATCTACTCTCCCGGTCCCGGTCCTCTCTCACCAGGCATGACCGGTCCTCCTCCACCACAACCACATGTCGCGCCTCCAGGCGGATTCTCGCAGCACCAATATACCAGCACGAGCAACACGAAGCCTCTGATGACGGATTATGGTATCCATCAGCAGGTATACAGACCTACGGAGAACGAGGCGTATAAGCCAAAGAAAGAGGCGAAGCCTCCCAGGGGCAATCTGGAGAAGAGGGCGGGGCAATTGGAGAAGGGACTGGGAAGTATGTTTAAGAAGATCGAGAAGAAGATTGGATAGAGAAGTACGTTCTCGCACTTTGGTTGCGGTAAATAGTCTTTTCGAGAACTAGGAGAGAATGGCAGGGCGGTTTCCTAGTGTTGAATCTGAATTGTTTGTTGGAGTTGGTGTAGGTAGTTGGAAGCGAGCAAGCGGTTTACTTGGTCAAGTTCAAGAATTTTCAGCGAACAATCTATTTACATATTTAGCATACCTATACTCTATTTACATACTTTCACATATCAGCAATCATTCAAGGACTTACTTGCCAGTTATCTTGTCCTTGAAAACACCGTTCTTCCGCTCCTGAAGCTCCTGCCCGCCAGACCTCCCATTGGCCAACTCACTACCCCGCTCTCGCCCGATAAAGCTCACTGTAAGCTTCCCCTCCACACCACTCAATCTCTTATCAAAGACCCAGATAATAACATTACCTCACCGCTTCCCTAAACATCAATTCCTAACCATGACTTTCAGCATTACCTCTTCATTACTCAACGGTCTCACTCCATGTCATAATTACATATGTTTCTGCAGATTGTATTGATAAATGGTTCTTGCTTTCCCTCTGGCTAGTGAGGCTAAGTAGGCAAGGCTGGGACTTCGGGGTCAAGAATTGACCGTGGATCCCGAGCTTGCTGGAGCTTTGTAGCTATGGTGTTCAATTGAGATTATGGAGCGACTGAAGTACTTCTTACCTACTACTGAACATTGATATCTCGATTGGTCAATCGGTGCAAACAGCCTCGACCCCGCCATGTATTTCCTACTGGTGGGTGGGCTTGATTAGCATCACCTCAGCCAATACTCTTGGATCCAGGAACATATTTCCCATTCCTACCTATCTCGACGGCATTACCTAACAGCAATATCACCGCCTCTCTTCACTATGACCGACATCTCTAAAGCTCTCATGTAATCCGTCTCTCGTCCTACAGGAGATGCATGTCAAGATGTCATCGGCCGAGACAGATAGCTCCCCACTACTCACTTCCTCACTGCAGAAGCTGGGATCAGATCAAATCCTCGATTGGATTGACGGTATCGATTTGATCTGATCCGACCTGATCTGACCAACGGCTAGGTTAGGTGAGGTAAGGTAGCTGTGGTATCAATCCCGCAGTCTGCTCTGCCTATGATACGCGCAGATGGGACATGCACCAGTCGGCAGTGCCAGCACAGACAAAAGACAAGGAAAGGGAAAGTAAGTTAAGCAAGTGGCTTCTCTTATAAGGTAGTATGCCCTCTCTTTTCTCTTTTCGCTCATTCGTTTCCATTCTCTCTCTACTCAATCTCGAGGAAGCAAGAAGCAAGTATGAGAACAACACTCCTCAGCGTCGCCGCTCTGGCTACCAGTGCACTGGCACATGGTGATCATGAACATCAGGTTCCTATTGCTGGCCCGCATAAGGTATGTCCTGATATTCTTAAATCTTTCTTCCGATGAAAGCACAAGCAGAGCAAATGCAAAGAAGGAGAGGAAGGGATAGAAAAGCAAAGCAGTGCAGGACAAGACAAGCAATTGAATACAAATCAAGCAACTGACTGAAGCATAGGCACTCTGGTACAACACTCTGCCCGGCGATGGAGGAACTCAGGTATGTCAATTGACCTTGCCTGCCCTTACTCGAATCAATTGGATGCCAAACTGGCGGGTGGGTTGTTTTGCGTGTTGAAGTGTTGCTGACGGAGAATATGTGAAGGCCGACTCAGTATTCTCAGGCATCTCGACATTCGGTCGTCTGCCATACTACCCATGTCTCGCCTCCGACGATGTGAAGTACGACATTGCCTTCATCGGTACGTTAGGCTCCCTCCCTACCTTTATACCCTCCCCAGCCATCAAGGTGTCCCCTCTGCATACAACCCTGACTAACCATGCTTCCTTCTCCACAGGCGCTCCCTTTGATACAGGAACTTCTTACAGACCCGGTGCTCGCTTCGGGCCATCAGGCATTAGACAAGGTTCCCGCCGTCTCAATCTCTAGTCAGTACCGCTCCCAACAGCACAGGCTGATACGTTCTTGGTGCGAGGATACAGGCTCACGTAAACTCGGATTCAGCGGTGGATATAACGTGCCATTGGCTACGAACCCATTCAACAGTTGGGCAACCGTGCTGGACTGTGGAGATATCCCTGTAACTTCGTAAGTGGACTTCTCCTTCCCGTAACCAGTCTGTCATGAATGCAGTGCTGGCTTGCGTGGAAGATCACCTTGGGAGCCTTGGACTGACGATGTGTAATTCGCCAGATACGACAACACCTGGGCACTCACCCAAATCGAAGAAGGCCACAACTCCATCCTCACGCGCGCCCCCGCCACCGACGCCCACAAGAAAGGCCCAGCAAAGAACGGCAAGACCCTCCCCCGCGTCATCACCCTCGGCGGCGACCACACCATCACACTCCCCCTCCTCCGCTCCATCAACCGCGCCTACGGCCCCGTCTCAGTCATCCACTTCGACTCTCATCTCGATACCTGGAAGCCAAAGGTCTTTGGCGGCTCGCCCAGCAAGGTAGCTAGCATCAACCACGGCACGTACTTCTACCATGCGGCGCAGGAGGGACTGCTGGCCAATGATACGAATATCCATGCTGGTATCCGCACGACGTTGAGTGGACCGAGTGATTATGAGAATGATGGGTATTGTGGCTTTGAGATTGTCGAGGCGAGAGAGATTGATACTATTGGAATGGACGGCATCATTAAGAAGATCCATGAGCGGGTTGGGCATGATAAGCCTGTGTATCTGTCGATTGATATTGATACGTTGGATCCAGCTTGTGAGTTGCCCCTTTTTGACCTCGCTCTTCTCATCCGTTCCGACATATATTCATCGAGAATCGGTTGACTTTGCTTTTCATAATGCTAACGAAGAACAGTCGCCCCAGCTACCGGTACCCCCGAGACAGGTGGATGGTCGACTCGCGAGCTCCGCACTATCCTCCGTGGACTGGAGGGCATCAACATCATCGCTGCTGATATCGTCGAGGTTGCGCCTGCATATGATACCAACGCTGAGCACACTACCATGGCTGCTGCGGATGCGTTGTATGAGGTTATGAGCTTGATGGTGAAGAAGGGTCCTCTCAGTAAGATGATCGAGAGTGAGGAGGTGGATAAGGATGAGATGTAAATAGAGAAGTGATAAGTAAAGGAAGAGTGGTGTGACCTTTGAGGGGGGTCGAGTTGGGGAATTTGAAGATGAGTCGAGGATGCATGTGATGAATAGAGAAGAATGAATGAATAACGTCTTTCGCGTACCCCTCAAGGTTGTGTGCAGGTGACATGTGCAGGAGGATGTTGGTTGTGCCCGTTTAGTCAGCACGCTAAAACAAGACCGTGCGACAAAGAGGAATATGGTAGAGGTACGCCCATGTGTAACGCAATTTGATGTGAGACTTGGATAGATCTCTTCCTTGAATGATGTAGTCCCAAAAGAAGTTGACTATCTCCATACAGCATCGTATGTACTAGATAACGTTGCTGGAGCTATACATGAAGTGGCCGGCAGAGCAACCAAATCCTGGAAGGACAAGAGATCTGGCTGTTCCCTAGAAGCAACTCTCAACCTTCCCGGATCTTTGAGAAGATCCTGTATAAACAAGACAGAATGTTTGGCCAAACGGAACGAAAGATGGAGACCAAGAATCAAGAAAATCAGACGCAAGACTAGACAAGACGTATACGAAACGAAGCAGTCGAATGAAGGAATAGGAAAGCATCGACTCTGATACGACTGTCGGTGTAGTATTCTGTATTGAAAAACTACTGTAGTTGAATCGGATTGTTGATACATATGATACAACATTAATAAGACTCTCCTCGTTAGCGAGCCCTTAATATATCGTACACTCTCGGGCAAAACTGCCAACCTGACCATCCACAAGTATCAGCAACTCGCTCTCATGAGTCATATTGTATTCGAGCCTTCCGGACTCCGTCTGGCATCTGATCGGTTGTTGAAGAAGAAGGCGTCATTTACTTTGTGTCCGCCTTGCATGAGTCCCTCGCTCATCAAAGCCGGTCCTTGATCCCGGCTTCGACGTCTCTCTCCTCTCTCCAAATAACCAGAATCCGTAGCCTTAGATCTCCTCCAACTGCTATCAATCCATCACTCATTCCTTCTTTCCCTGCCCATTGCCCTCCCCCTCCTGCGCACCATACGCAAACTCCTCCGGTAAATCCATGCCCACTCTCCTAGCCGTCAACCTCACCCTCTCCTCATCCTCCATATTCACACCAGGATTATACCTTTCCAGCAACGTAGCGTACATCCTCTGCGCCTTGACATATTGCAGATACTGCTCCGCCTGCTCAATTGGTATCCTGGACTCGGAGGCGGCGATCGTGCTGCGGATGCGGGTTTTGAGTGGTGAGGGCTTTTGTGTGAGGGGTCGGGAGGGCAATTCGCGAAGAAAGGATCGGTAGAGAGAGCGGAGTTTGACTTGGGTTGACATTTTGGAAGAGAGGTGGATTATGGTGGTTGGAGTGAGCTGGTGTTGAGGTTGACAGAAAAGTTATGGGGGAAGCTGGAGCTACCTCGGGTGAATGCCGGCTGGCGCATGCAAGCTCCGGAATTTTTCGAATAAATTTCGATTTTCGAGCTCCAAGCTTCGAGCTTTCAACAACCTCAAATCCTGAAGTTCAGCGAAGCTCGGCATTTGCAGCTGTTCGTCATGGCTCGATTCCGGCGGCCTCGTGTCGTTCGACGAAAGCTTCATACAAGAACAAATAAAATGTAAGAGGAAGGTAGAGCTGGGGGACACAGCCTTTAACCATGCTCCCAAACACAAAGGTACGTCTCTGTTCTCTTCATTCTACCCTGCATAATCCCTGTTTTTATGATGATATACAAGCTGGCACCAGTCCTATTGAACGATTTTGTACTCAGTTCTTGAGGAAAATGCTATGACTAAGGTCTCCTTCTGAAAAACTACCCTCTCGGTCACTCGAGATTCTGCCACTACCCTGTCTGCGAATGCAATTGTGTTGCTTGTGCTGACTATTGGAAAAGATAGGCATGGCAACAGTACTATCATGAAGGCCTATACTCGAGTACGCACAGCCTCGCACCTTACTCTGGTGTGATCAATTGAGGATAGTCGAATATGGTTACAGGTAGGTGCTGGGAGATGTCGATGTGTGCTCTGGCGAAGTGACACCCATAATTGAATGCAAACCTTGGGGAAAAGTGACATCTCAATCAGCTGCATTGTAACCTTCAGGTCACAGAGATCATTGAGTCAATTGGGTCTTTTCAAATCAATCTCTGATAGTTCTCGCGCAACCATTGCTCCATCAACATCACTTCAATCAGACTTAGACCAAGACAATTACTTCATATATATGCCTAAAGTTCTGTCTCGAGGAAGTGACTAAGTTCAATCATGGTTCTATTTGATTACATTCAAGGACTCCAGGGTATGTTGAGCGTACAGTAATTTTCAGTCAGACGCCGCTTTCCCAATGCACCTCTTCCCATCCTGCTCCAACCAAAGCTCAAAAATGAAAACCGCTATTCAAACGAATACCTATCTACGAACTATCACCAACCCATCTCCCATCCCATAGCCATCAGAGACGAGAGAATTCACTTCCTGCCTCCTTCACGGATCACAGAAATAGAAGAACTGCTCATCCGAACTGTGCAGAGTCGGCTGCGCTACAACTACCGGCGCAGCAGTCGTAGCTGGAGCTGCTTCTTGAGGAGCAGACGTTAGCTGAATGGGCGGTGGAGCTACAGCAGCCGGTGGTGGTGTTGGCGCTTTGGGAGCAGCAGCTGCGGCTGAAGTCGAAGTTTTGGGCGCTGATTCTGCGGCGGCTGCAATTGTGGATGGGTTGACTTGTGAGGCGTTATTGGAGCAGTCCGCTGGAGGAACGAGTGTTAGCTAGATTTCTTACATAGGTATACAAGATCACTTATTCGCCATAGAAAAGGGCGCTAGAGTTCGTTGTCTAGATGCTGGATATCAAGCCTAAGAGACTTCAGATGGAAGATGGAAGACTTACTTTCTTGGTCATCACACTGCGCAACCGTTATATCATCCGGATTGTTCTTCCCATTTGCAACTTTCGCACACGCATTCTTTTGATTATTGCACGTCCGTACCGCCGCATCTTCGTATGTCGTAAAAGTATCTGATCCTACGGCGAAAGGTCGTTTCGGGTCCGAATTGCTGGTGATGGCTTCTGCTTCAACGCCGCCTAGAGCGCCTTTGAATGTCTGGAAAGAATGTGTGAGTCTTGAAAGAAGAATAACTCCGGTAGTACTACTAACCTGAAGATTCTGTTCCGCACGAGGCGCTCGCAGAAAGCCAGGGAATTCAATCTGCATATCTGCGCCAGCCATCACGACTCCCACACCCAAACCAAATGCCGATATTGTGGTCAACCTCATGCTTCCTGCCACGAGAATAAATCGACACAAATCTCAAACTTCACTAGATTTACTCGAAATTAAGAATACAGATACAGATAAAGATAGAGATAAGAAAGGATAAATCCGAACGTTACTTCACGATGACGAACGGGAGACGAGAGAAAGCAAGAACAGAACAGAACAGAACACTACGAACGAAACAAGCCCAATGCAACTGTAATCAAAGGTACGGGGGAGCAAATGGAGCAATCGCCCATCTCACAGCCATGGATGAACCGGGAACGGGCGTCTATGTTGTAGCAGAGGACGTTTCAGAGAGCCTTGGATTGGTGAGGAGGGCGCGTTTCAGAAGGATAGACAGGGACGATGCGATGCTCTGAGCGCCGGAGATCGGGTGCTGGAACCTGGACCTGCGGAACCGGGGTTTGGGATGATTCTTGGCGTTTGGATTTGCGGAGGCGCTGGATGTGGCGTTGGAGACTGTAGGGATTGATACAGGGCTGAAAAGGGGCTCGGTAAGTCGTAACCTCGATCTCGCGACGAAAACATGACGAGATTTTCTAATTAGGACCACAGAATCAAAAACACATATGTTCAAATTGCCTTGCTCAATGAAGTACAGCAATGAAGCTTTTTAGAAGATAGTCTGCAAAAGCTTGCAGGCTTCATATATGTGCGACTGTGAATGATGAGGGTGATGCTGAGATGTCGACATGACCTCCAGGATGCTGAACAGCAGAACATCAGCCTTGCATAAGCATTCTGCAATTCATATGAGTTTGAAATTCCTGGCAACTACAAGCCGAGCATAATTTTCACTCCGATATCAACCGAAATCTCCTCAAAAACTGGACCGCTTCGACAATTCGACTCATCCTTTGAAGTCCACAAACACTGACATGACTATTCTTCGGGAGCGTACATACTCAACTAAGCTCATGAAAAGAACATTCCTATAGCATCCCGCCTCTTACTCCGCATGTCATCAATCAAAGGTAACAACACACCCACAACATCCGCAACCGGACCGCCTCCCATTGCCAATTGACGCAACGCGTCAAGTTCAGCATTCATACGATTTCTCGTCAAGGCTGGAGCATTGTTTCTCATCCCGCGCCGCAAGCGTGGATTTACAACATTCAGCTGGACCAAACCAGTCAAGATGTTATTTCGTAGATAAGCAATTCCACGCGTGGTGAATCTCGCGATATTAAAAACGTCAAGGCTTTGAATGAGATCAAACCCGATGAGACGGGCTCTTCGCTCTGTGACTGATGGTCCTTCATTGTAAAGACTTAGCTCTGATGTGTTGATCATGGTCCGATATCCGTCGATCCGCGGAGAGCAGAAATCGCGGAGCATGAAGAGTGAAGACGAACTTATACGGATAGTATCGATTGCTGCATTGAATCGAATCACTTGGCCTGGCCGAGTACTGCCTGCAGGTTGTCTCAGCTGGAGAATATGAGGATACCGTTGGCGATGGCGATGGAAGGCAAAGCTGTCACTGTTGGTGAAGATCTCTTGGGATGGACGTCCGATCCGGATGCAGGAGAAGTTGTAACGGATTGCTCCGCCTTCAGTTTGCCGGTCAAAGTAAGCCCGCTGATCAACGAATATGGTAATTGTTTCGGGCTTAGATGGGTTTTCCGGATCTCGACCAACGGTGTAGGCGAAAATGATTCGCCGGAGTCTGTTTTGGTCGTCAGTTCTGCTCAGCGGTACGTAAGGAAAGCTTACATTGACTTACTCAATTGGTAGTGGAATATTGTTGACTGGTAGCCCCATTATAGACGATATAAGATAAGCTCAATGTCGAAGTAAGTTATAACGAGTTTCTAGAAGGCTGCATTGCTCACAGCGAGATAGAGTACAGATTCGTTGCTCATTGCCTCAGATTCTTTGAACAAAGGGAAGGAAAGGACTACAAGATAACTTGCCAAAGAATCCTACCGCAATCGGTCAATTTGGGAATCAAATTATAGAGCCTAGACAAAGACTCACATACATAGCTTTGTTATTCACAGCCGACTCGAAAAACGGGGCCAGTTCTTAAGCGAGTAAGAAGAGAAGAACGAAATCTGTGATGTCCAGACCAGCTGAATATTATTCAGAATGTGCCTGGGCAAAATAAAAGCTCGATCAAAATACACGAATGCTTGTGAAGAAATTGAAGGAGAAATTAAGAGAAATCCCATGGGAAACACGTACCAGGAGACGAGATCTTTCAGGGTTTCGACAACCTGTGCCTTTTTAAACTGCTTTTGCTCTATTGAGCTCTGACTCGATTTCTGAACTCTCTTGATGCCGTGAATCTTCTCCTTCAAAGTTAAGTGAAGCCTGAGCAGGATTGTTGGGATAGAAGAACCACGGCCAAATGGACAAATCATACGTAAGTGATCCCGTGGTGATCATGAAAAGCGTCCTTGCGGACCGTTCTGAACTGAATAGGAGTACGTAGGATATGAAGCCGTTGACACAGGAGTCACGCTGGTTCTTATCCATAATAAAGGCTGGAGGAATGCCTATTCTCCGCGATTGAGAACATACCAATGGTCATCTCGATGTCTGCGATGATAATTGCTTCCACGGCACCAAGAGCCATGCCGACGACAATGAGAGGGCCGTAGCTTGTTGCTACACGTTTAGGAAGATCACTGCAGCCCAGGTGAAGATGATTTTGCTGACTGTCTTTCCGAATGGTAGTCGTTGCAAGAGATAATGTCCTGACCATAATGTTACGATGTACCGTATTTCAGTCAGGATCAATACTATCTTTTCGATCTGCCTGTATTAACCCACATAGGAGAACATGTCCAAGTTACTTTACTGTTGGAGACTGATGCCGATTTCTTCGAATAAGCCAAGAATAACGATGCTCCAAGTGTTGCTTTATCAATCTAAGCGAAGTCAATACCGTCCCTCAAATGGGGACCTGTCCACAGCCCATACTCACAAACACTCACAAATAGCAACAAGCTAACACAGCAAAATAGGAACATGATATGAAAGTGAAGCTTTCTCTGGACTTTCTTCGCGGCATCTTCACTCATGGGCTCGAAGCTATCTCCATGTTCTTCGATGAGTCGCAATGTAACATCTGCATACTCCTCCTGCAGGGTCCTGACCGGTCTTTCCGTCTGAGCGGTAATTATTACCTTGGCTGGCTTCTCTGGTTGACCCATTATCGCAGGTCTTCTGGTTGGAAAAGAGGTGTCGACTGGCAAGAACTACTTTTTGTTCTGTCTTCATGCCTCTGGACTTGTACCATCTAGATACTGAACTAAGCAGAGCAAGAGAGAAATTCGCCATATCGGTCCGCAATGATAAATCTGGATTTCCGTACTTACAAGTTGAGCATACAGGCCATTTGGCATGGATCTCCAAGAGTTGGTCAGGCCGCCGTGACCCGCAAGGTGCAGCATCAGACTCGGCTTCTCTTCACACAAGAGCTGCCCGAATCGAGCTTGTCAAAATTGACAGAGGTATAGCTCTTCATCGTCCAACATACAATTCAGTCGTCAAAACATTCGCGGTCGATCGCAGAAATGCGATAAACTTACTCTCGGCGAATGTCGTTATATGGGTTCATAATATGGCCATATCGAGGAAACTCTTGGTCGAAGATACCTTGCGGGTTTGCTTTTCAACTAGATATAGCTGCAGTCCAATTACCTTCCTGCTATGTTCCCGTGAAATCGAAGCTGTTCGCATATTAGATTTTAATTCGACTGAGATTCTCGACATCGTTTCAAGCTGCACGTAAATAGGATGGGGCGCCCGGCCTTAGCAAGAAATGCGAGGAACGACTTCAAAGCTTTGTACTTAGAGTTTTAGGAATTATTTCTCAAAAACGTTCTGGGGGACAATGTCATTGTGGACTTCTAACGTTAGGACGATGTTTTGTTGTCATTGGAGTTGAGCGCCAAGCATTCCAATATCTTATCTTATCGCCGAAGAATTATTTCCTGGAAAACTCGCCCACTCCAACTCAAGACAACCAACACTTCTCAATTGACCAGCTCTCCAGGAAGTCAGAAGGAAGGCCAACCGATGTATGTCTGCGAACGGAGAGCACCTCAAGGATGAGGTAAATTCAAGTGCTTCCCTACACAAAATACATTACTGATCTTTCAAGGGTTCTAAAACCCAGGTGGTGATAGCTGGAGCTACAGCAGGCTTGATCGCAAGGTATAGCTTCCAATGACACCGTGTAATTGCAATGGCATTTCTAATCCTCAAGCAGATTCATCATAGCGCCTCTTGATGTCGTCAAAATTCGCCTCCAACTCCAAACCCACTCCCTCTCCGACCCCCTCTCCCACCGCGACTTGCGCGGCTCTCCCATCTACAAAGGGACTCTCCCAACAATCAAGCACATTCTCCGAGAAGAAGGCATTACCGGACTATGGAAAGGCAATATCCCCGCAGAGCTGATGTACGTCTCGTACAGCGCGATCCAGTTTACAACCTACCGCACAATCACTCTTGGCCTCCAACAAGCATTCGGCGAACACAGACTCCCGAACGCAGCAGAGAGTTTTATAGCTGGTGCGAGTGCCGGCGCGGTTGCTACGACTGCTACATATCCCTTGGACTTGCTACGAACGAGATTTGCTGCTCAGGGCACAGAGAAGATCTATTCCTCGCTCACGGCATCCATACGTGATATTGCCCGCCAAGAAGGACCGCGAGGTTTCTTCCAAGGTCTCGGCGCTGGTGTTGGACAAATCATCCCTTACATGGGAATCTTCTTCTCGACGTACGAGACCCTGCGACTGCCCCTCTCCCATATGTCCTTCCCATATGGCTCTGGTGACGCGACAGCCGGCATTCTAGCATCGGTATTGGCCAAAACGGCGGTCTTCCCTCTGGATTTGATTAGGAAGCGGTTACAAGTTCAAGGACCAACAAGATCGAGATATGTGCATAGGAACATTCCTGAGTACAAGGGTGTTTTCAGGACGCTGAGTGAGATTGTGAGGAAGGAGGGAAGAAGAGGCTTATATCGAGGGCTGACTGTGAGTCTCTTCAAGTCGGCGCCGGCGAGTGCGGTTACGATGTGGACTTATGAGAGGGTTTTAAAGATCCTTATGGATATGGAGGCAAAGGGCAAGGATCAGGGGGTGGATTGACGGACTGTATGATAGGCGATTATGAGTGTAAAGATACCCGTGATGGACGACAATAGAGATCCGCAAGGGGATAGCCAGCAATAGGCAGTAGTAATAAGGATAGAACCTTTTGCAAGAAGGTCGTTTATTTGGAAAGGCTGGATTCCTGTTCTCAATCATGATAAAGGCACTTTCAACCGTCCCAGTCGTGAGGATGTTTCTGTCATATTCCATAATTGGTCTGATGAAAATAATGTGTTTGAACGACTCTACTTATTTTCCACCGCAAAGTTTCTAGAATAGTGCTCCGAACCTCTGAGATGATACATTCAAGCTCCAATGAGAGCAGCAGCAGCACCCGGATTAGTCGGCAAGCAACGTAGCTGAAAGCATCATCAACATTACATCTCGTCCCCCTTCATCTCAGACTCTCACAAAACCACCAACAAATCCAAATCCTCACCTCCAACGCAACAAACAACCAACAGGCGTCAATCACGGCCGAGACGCATCTTAAGTCGCTCACAATGGCGTCCACACCAAACGAAATCTACCAATTCTCCATCGTCTCAGCTCTCATGTCCGGCCTCGCCTCCGCCTCCTCCTCCATCCCAATCTCCAAGCTGCTCACCCACGGCACCTTCGGCATGGGTACCTTCGAATCCATGGACGGCGAAATGCTGATCCTAGACTCAACAGCCTACCAATTCCACGCCGATGGCAGTATCCTGGTCTGCACGCCTGAGCAACTCGTCCCCTTCGCAATCATCACGCCTTTTGTCCCACAACTCACCAAATCTATCGCCTTGCGAGATAAGAAGGCCTTACTAGAGGAGATCGAAAGCACGTTCCCAGAGGCGAAGAATGCGTTTGTGCTTTTCAAGGTTGAGGGTTTGTTTAAGAGAGTGAAAATTAGAGCTGTTCATCGGCAGGCGTACTCAGGGCAGAAGTTGGCGGAGCTGGCGGAGGGACAGGCTGTTAGTAGCTTTGAGGATGTGAGGGGAACGGTGGTGGGTGTCAGGAGTCCTGGATGGAGTGTGGGGATCAGTGTCGTGGGTGTGCATGCACATTTTGTGGATGAGGAGAGGAAGATTGGAGGGCATAGTAAGTGGTTTTGATTCATGTTTCACTCCTTTCCAATCCTCGAGGTGATGTTGCAAGACTTAATCTCTGTTACGACTGAAATTTTTACTGTATTCGAGTGCAACGCTGACGACGAGGATTCCAGTCCTTGAGATCGAGGCAGCGGATGGTACGGAGGTGAAGTTCGAGGGAAGTGTGTCTGGTAACTTCCGACTCGAATTGCCTCAAAGCAAAGAGTTCGGCGAGAAGGAGCTGGACTTGGATGCAATGGGAATTGAGAAAGCAGAGGGTTGATGAAGAAGCGAGCAAATGGGTGTGCATCGAGTCAACATGCAAGGGAGAGCTGGAGTTCTCAAAATGGTTACAGATAATGGTTTCAAGAACAGAAATTATGGACGTCTGCTTTGATTTCGAGGCAGAATAGTTAGATTTTCCATGGCCTGTTCGGTCTTCCACGAAAGCAGCATTGAAGTACACAACGAAATTCTGAAGCGCACCACCAGCTGCAGTCACCACATGCGGAGAATGACTGAGCAAAGGATTGCCACAACATAGCCTTTAAATATGAGAAACAACAGATAACCAGGGTGCATGTGTATCTTCGGTGGCAAAAATAGCAAAGAGGTCCCCATAGCTACGACGCCTGCCCAAACCTTCCAACTCGAGTTCCAAGAGGCAAATTCAGAGACGAGACACAGCAAGAGAAGCCACAACAGCAAGGAGTTGAGGACACGATTTCCCCAAACGATATAGATGCCATATCTTCCACCTGCTTCTCGTAACGCGGCCTCGGCTTCCAGCCCTTCTGCTAGATCTGAGACCGTCTGGTGGGTAGAATCAACGATATCAAGGTCTGCACAGTTATCCATGAATGCTTTTATGATAATAGCCCAGTCTTCTTGTGATCTCCCGGGTCCATCCACGAAGACAAGCATGAGAAGTGTTCGTCGACGTGGTGCCAACTGCTGGTTGATGTTGAACCCGATTTCACCAGTATCGGTAGCATTATCGGCCATTTATTGCTATCAAGATGCGTAAGGGCAATATCGCGATACAGAGCGTCCAAATTGTACTTTGAATTTATGTTTGCTCCAGATTCCAGAAGAAGAGTTGCGCTATCTGCCTGTCCAGTCTTTATGGCTCTTAGAAGGGGCTTCGATATGCCATCCTTGGATGTCGGATGGGCTCCAAAGTCCAACAAAGTTTTGACCATCGCAAAATTCTGCGCAAGAACAGCGCCTTCTAGAAGTGGCATTTTCACTGGGAGATTCTCGCTTTCATAGGGCTGTGCCTCCCAGAACAGGCTGGTTTCATTCGCATCCTATCCGAACTTGAGTAACGCACGCAGCATATTAAGATAAGATCCTCTATGGTCTCTCTCGTCGCTGATAGAGCCCTGTTTCTGGATTGTCTGGCCAGCAAGTGTTGTTCCGTCAGGATGCGGAGTGCGACCCGCTCCGAAGTTCAGCAGAGATGACAAGGCACCTACGTTGTTTGCAGACACTGCTGCAAAGAGACGGGTCTCCTCGTCAACTTTGCCGTTGATGTCTACTCCATGAAGAAGCAGAACTGCAATATAAGCTTCCGAAGCTAGCTTTGGATACTTTATACAGCGATGAAGCAGCGACTGAAAAGTATCCACAGTGATAGACACTCTTTCCTTGAAACGAAGGAGAACTTCAAGGGTTGCTATTCTCTCAAGTTTGATGAGGCACAATAGGTATTCTTCATTGATCATGCCGCTGAGACGAGCATTGTCTATGAAGTGTAGAAGTGGTGTAAGAACGTCTAAGATATCATGTTCAATGGCGAAATTGAAAGCGCTGTCAGAAGGGTCAGTATCTTCGCCTCGACTGCTTGACCATCTCATAAGTACCTCGACCCATGGAGGATGGTTCCTTTTGACGGCCGCGTCTCTTTAAACTTCCCGAATCTCTATGGAAGAGATTCCAAAATATAGTAGCTCTTGGATCACTAATGGAAAATCCTCCCATGCTGCTAGATATAGCAAGCTAGGCGAGGACTGAGACCGCGCCTTTGTCTTGACTCGATAGAGACTTGTGGAGCTTGGCGAATGCTCCCGGAGTAGCCGAACGATGACAGAGCTGCCAGAAGCCACGGCTTTGTACGACGCACTTTCACCATCTCCTGCTAGAAGATCTATCCATAAACACTCAGGAGATCCAAACGGAAAAGAGACCTTCGTCAAGTACCCACCTGTGCCAGGATACTGAAGCAAGTCTACGGCGCCAGCATGGGAATGACCAGCCGCTTGTTGAAGTGGTGTGCAGCCGTGGGGGTCGGTCTTTGTCAAAGCTTCTAAGGCGGAATCTAGGGAAAGAAAGAATCCGATGACATCGACGAGTCCTTAAGCTGCACCATGGTGAATAGCTATCCTGCCATTCCTAAGCGTTCGTTTCGGCAGTGATTCGATCAGCCCCTTCTTGTCGATATCCACCAAAATGCGCAGAAGCGGTATGTGCTGATTGTTAAGAGCCCACTCGAAAAGATCCTCTACACAGAAGCGTGAGTTGTCTTCTCTTAGCTATGGCTGTAGCATCCAAACTCTATTTGGCTCGACCGCCAAGCGTCGAAACTCGGAGAAGAGAGCTGAACTATGACCGATGTGCTTCGTATGATGTGTCCAGTACGCTCGAGCATAGTCCAGTAATCTGTACATGCTGACCATATGGTCAGGTACTACGGAGCGCCGCAGTATTTCGCTTTTCAGCTTCTTGGGAGATAAGTTCTTGGAATTGGCCATAACTTCCGACACCAACCCTGCAGCCCACGGCGCCGCCGTTTTGATAACACCGTGCGGATTGGGAAGAACGATCTCTTGCGATGAAAATGTATTTGAACGTAATGGGACCTGCGTGCAGAAGTCTGAAAATACAAGATATATCAGGCAAGCGTGACTAAGATCCAGATCGGCCGAGTGAGCATTTAAGTTGAAAGCTCCTAGATTCGTCTCTGATTTCTCCGCGAACGTATACTTCTGCGCTGATGGATGAACAAGTCGGATCGTGCCTTCAAACTCGTCGTGGTAGACTAGACCCTAATAGGACTTGATGAGTAGTGAGGTCGCCATTCGTCCTTTGGATTCTTCCCACTGAATATCTCCAGGCTTAATGTGGATCGCCTCTTTCAGCTCGCTTGCAAGCAAGGGCGGTCTTGCACACGCAACCCATTGCAAGACTTGTGGCGCGCAGGCCAGGTTTCCCTTTCGTGTAATTATTCTCAGGAAACAGCGGTGATAGATCTCATGGATCGAAACTGGCAGGTCATCTAAAGCTTTGCGAAACATTGTATCGGAATTGCAATCTTCACACAATGCTTGTACTTGAGGCACAGGAACCTGCCTTTAGCACGAAGTATTAGCTTGGTAGATAAAAATTCGTACATTCCCTGAGCCCCGGAGACCAGCTTGAGCTTAATTTCATCGGCGAGATCTCGAACATCTGTCCGACCGGTGGCCCATATTTTATCTTCGACTTCTTCTTCGACGAAGATTTTGATGTCCCTGTTTCCATTGCCATCCAATATTCAAATTTCCAATGAGGACGGTATGGACCTTCGCACGTCGACTTCGAAGCGACTCGACAGAAATAACTTCAACATAGTGCGAGATCTATGCGTGAGTAGTTTCTTGACCAATATCAGTAATGCAGTAGCCTCATCTGAGGCTCCGCTAACACGCTGTTTGTCATTTTTTTGCTCGTCAAGCCCATCCAGGATAATGGAGACTTGAGAGAACTTTCGTGTCAAGCCAAGAAGGATTTCAAAGCCCTCTTCCGCATCGAGTCGGGCTCTGCCTTGTCGACGGGCTTGTTTCACTTATCCTGAATTGTAGACTAAGTATGTTTACCAATGGCTCCGAACGGGAGAATGAGCTGTTTGATTAGACTGCTGATGATTTGAGGAGTGGTGCATGTTCCAGGCTCATCATACTGACAGTAGACGTGTATCACAGCGACATCTGCGGCACTTGAAAAGCGGCTTCGAAGTTCCTGGACAATACTTGAGCTGGCACAGAATTATTAGAGTGACTGGATCTTTGAGCAACGTCTTGAACTTACCATATGATTGTCTTTCCTGAACCAATTGCGTAGACCTTGATTAGTGGGAGGAAAATATAGGGTGGGGTAAATTTCGATGTCTAAATGAATTATGCGTACACTTCTGACGAGAAATAGATTCGACCACTACAACGGTTTTCGTGTCACTGGCGAAAGAGATGTGAAAGATGATATTACCCCTCCATCAGCAGACCTACCCAAAACAGATCCAGTGGTTTCCTGCGTCGGTCAACGGGCATTAAATTTTCTTGGATTCACGGGCCTCGAGGACTATGAACCTCCTTGGCTGGTCAAGTATGGGCCATCCCAGATGCTGAGAATACACCATGACCCCTCACCAATAGATGAGCCTATGGTGGGTGAGAATGGACGCAAGTTCCATAGATGGGCAATTTTATTCTTCTACCTAGAGAATGACTGTCTAGGAGGGAAAACGCTATTTCCGAATCTTCCTGCGGTTATGGAATGGCAACGCGGCCACTCGAAGGCAGTGGCGCTTTCTGGGGTAACTTCCACCCGAACGGAACTCGGAATACGTGGCACATGGCGGTCTTCCGATTGTGGACGGTTACACATATGCTCTGAACATATTCGCCAAGAAATGGGCCGATTGAAATAAAGCACTTTTCTATAGAATTGCTCCTTTCAATATTTCGCAGAGATTCGAATTGCAGGAGTTGTCTAGGTCAAAACAACATCAAAAAACAATATTTAGAATTTGAATCTTGGACTTGCATTCTTCCGTCAGTGAGCTAAGAAGCTGATCGTAAGCTAAAGCCTCAAGACCTTGATTGTTGTTTAATGGTTGTTTAACATCTACGTATATGCCACATCTGGTTGCACCCAGTGCTTCATGCAATGGTAATTAGACTATTAACAAGAAAATACCAGAAGATAGACCTGTTCAACTGATATAAGTGCTGGATACATGCTGGCTCTGTTGAGCTTTAAGGAGCGTGGGAGATCAAAAGAGGAGAAAGATTGCGAGGAAAAAATCCTTTCACCCATTCCACTCGAATTGTTTCCTAACTTCGGACCGATATCTCTGTATATTACTGAAAAATGGCAGAGAAAATCATCAACCGAAAGGCACATACATCCCCACCTTGCTACAAGATGTTCCAGCTCAGAGCCCGCTCTAGACGTAAACCACGACATAGGTATACACCAAGACACATGTGTAACTATATGCCGGGTTAAAGGCAATTGCTTCCTTATCACGTAGTGCGAATCATCTGCAACCACCTCGCGTTTTCTGACTTCCCTAGCATAACGACGGTGTCTCCATCCCGAGAAACGGGCACCAGCACATACACAAGATTCTCGTTCGAGATCGGCTCCGCACGAGGGTCTGGTTCTGCGGTACCAACAGGCGAGGCGTCTGGAGCAGGTGCTGGTGCAGCTTCGGGGACTGGTGCTGGTGCAGGTCCTGGTGCAGGTCCTGAAATTGCTAGGCCGACTGCCATAGCAACGACTGCAAGTGTTTTGAGGAGGAGCATTTGGTGATATGAGGGATGTGTTGTGAGAGATTCAGAGATGTATTATATGAACTGTGTTGATTCAAAAGCAAAAGAACTGTATTATCGGATCAAGTTGCTGAAGAAAATGATGGCTTTCTTTTTGTCGAATCGAAGTTCGCAGAGTCTAGGTCAAGTATAGGTCAAATGACCATGGTAGAAAGTTCAACAAGCATGTCTCAAATTATACTCAAAAACATGAAGAAACATTCGATGCCATGGAAATAACGGAGCAGAAAAATGTGCTATCTACCTTGAGCTCAAATTGTATGCCATATAGATACGATGTAAACATACAGTGGGCGCCAACTTGCATATGAACCAAGGCAAAGTCATCAAATAGTGTCCCAACTTCCCTCAGGGTAGATTCAGACCTGGTTAAGCAGAGAGCGGCATCAATATATGCTAGTTGCTCGGTCTGCTGAAGACTTCGCCATTCTCTCCTCACTGATGGTGCTTTGCACGCTGTCTGAGCTAAGTTTTTGTAAAAAAAGAGATGGATAGCAATCGTAGAAGCAGAAAGGCTATCGAGGCTGCTGCAAGTAGGAGAGCGGTACTTGAAATGAAGCGGTTGTGGTTTCGAGCTGACATCTCAGTAGATGGGCGACAGAAGTGTGTCGGCGCGTAGAGAATCAACAAAGGTGACTCGGATTTCGCTTGGGTCCATTAGTGACAGCCAAACCACAAGTCTGATAATAGATTTGCATCTCGGGTGTTTTTGCGTTCTCCAGAACAGGGTCTCGCTGAAGAACACGATACTAGCGCGCGGTATAGACTTGGATATTGGAATACTTAGTCTGCTGAGTTAACCAGTGGAGCGGGAACCAGATTTTTCTATCTCAGGAGTGAGTACTCTTAGCCTATTCCGCTCTAGATGCCGCCTTTGGTCGGACAAGAGCCATTTAACGAGGTCAGGCATGCGGGATGCTAAGCCCCTTGATAAATGATGTGGTCGAGGACGAACATCCCTGTAACTAATAATGCTTCCTTCCAGGCTTGCCAGTGAGTCTTACCGCGCGGTGTGATGTACGCTTCTTCTTTGCATCCACAAAGATGCATCAGGGTTGGGGTTTCCAGAAAAAAAAATCCATAGTGGAGTTCACTTACTTCTGCAATTAGATGAATCAAATGTCCTGTATGTTACACCACCGGAATGTTTGCTCTTCCTAATCCTACTTGGTACATGCCGTAAATAATGTACATTCACTGTTTGTGCGACTTCTAGATAATTCCGCAAAAACAGGGCACTCTGGCGAATCATCATCCAATTTCACAGTACATTAGTATCCAAACAAGTAAGGCTGTAACAAATTTCACAGGCGGCGAATGTACATTATTTACCCATGGTACTAAGTATGTCTCACGTTGAGCAGCTCGCTCCGCCCTTGCTCACCCTCGGCTCAGGTCTGTTCACCCCCTATTACGCAACGCAGCACAGCTAAGAATATTCTCAGTAAAAACCATTAACTTTTATCGAGGGGCCTTTTTCAGCCCCTTGTAATAACAGTCGTGCGGGGGTGCGAAGGGCACTTATTTCTGATTGGTTGGTCGGCGGGCAGGGACGTCGTCACGATCAAGAGAGAGGTAATAAGGTATAAGACTTCGTTATTAAGTATGTTCCATATTGTATTTGAGTTGAGCACAATACTCCTATCTAATGGCAGACGTACCTGTCGTATATAGAATCTCTTGTATTACAGGGAATCCCTCGGGGACTGCCATTTAGGGGCACGCGGGGACCCCCCTTTGTAATCACGTGATTTATGGTGTCCTGTGGTGCTTTTGCAATTCTAAGCCTACGGTCCACTAGTCTCGTAATTGTGCCATGGTGCACGCTTCTACTGTGTTCGTGTTGTAACACGTATCTCTGATCTATCAAATCCCTTTATTTCTACTTCAAATATCTGCATCTACATAGATATAAATATGTGTACAATTTAAAGGGACTGAGTTCAAAAAGGAACAGATAAAGGCAGCTCTTAGAAAAGAGCTCTTCAAGAATAAATCTAATGTTTGTGACAAACCATCACGTGACTGCTACCTTACCAGCCTAGAGCGTCCTGAGCCAAGCTTAAGAGCAGCCCCTGTATATACATTAGTATCGTTGTTTCTTCTCTCTTCTTCTTTGCCTTTCTCCTTAGATTTTCTCCTTAGCTTTAGATCCTCCGTTAAAGGCAATATCTAAGAGGTTCGGACAATATTGTCATATCTAACTTATCCGTGATCAATTCCTTTTATATGCCGTCACAAACAGGCATAAAGCGGTATTAGATGAGGGGTGTGGCTCCTCAAGCCCCAGGCGTGCGTTTATCTATCCTTGGAGGAAGTAGAATGGTTTGAAAGGCGGCACTGCTCCGCAGGTTGTGCTGCGCTCATTAACTCATTAGGAAACAAGTCCGATTTGTTCCAAACTGTCGGGTTCTTCTGCTCTCTTGATTGTCCAACCACAGCAATGAGCATTATCTGTGCCACACTCTCGATTCTGCCTGCATTGAACCCAGCTGGAACCCCGCACAGTTCCAACTTTCAATTCTGTGAAGCTCACTTTGAACATCATTCATTTTCATAATCTGCTTTTGCTACCGGATTTTCATCCTCGTTACCACCAAAAATGGCAACACGTGCTAGAAACGTCCAGAAACAAGAAGCCGATAACCACCTAAGAGATATTCGTCGGCGGAAGGGTGTTGATGTTGCCGATGAACAGCAATCTGACAACGTGGGGACTTGCATCGTGCCTTGAACATGTAAGATTCGAGTTATCGTCGGGTGTCAGAGTTTTGACATGAAGCATAGACTGTCCGACCAATTATACAAAAAGCCGACCCATTTCTTGCTAGAGCTAATCCAAAATGCTGATGACAACACCTTTGAGACTATCACTCCAACACTCCACATAGATTTGTGTGGCTCATCGAAATTCTCTCTACGTGTTGACTGCAATGAGGTTGGCTTTGATAAATCGAACGTAGAGGCTCTTTGCCGTATCGGAGCTAGTACGAAGAAAAGCAAAGAAAGAAAGCAAGGTTACATTGGAGAGAAGGGTATTGGTTTCAAGTCTGTCTTCAAAATTGCAGACACAGTCCGTATCTCTTCGTTGGGATATGAATTTAAGTTTGATCGACGAAGCATACTTGGCATGATAGTACCCATCATCGAACCCTTTCCGCCCGAGGAGAGGAAAGTTGGCCAAACACAAACATATCTCGAGATCAAAGGCATACGAAACTACTTAGTGATCAAGAGTGAGCTTGAGAACTTGGAGCCAGAGATTCTCATCTTTTTGCGAAAGATATGCAGGTTGTCAATTTCTACTCCTGACCTGGAGTGTGAGTTTCGTATTCGAAGGCTCGATAACGATGTCGATTTTGATGGGAAGGAGACGGCGATTTTGACGACCTCGAAAAAAAACAAAATCAGAAAGCATAGATACATCGTGGTCCGACGCATAGAGAAAGACCTCGAGAGCGATGAACGAAGGGAGGGTATCACGAAAACGGAGACTGTGTTGGCGTTCCCAATAGATGACAAGATGAGGCCGGTACTCCGCAGTCAGAACACATATGCATACCTTCCGATAGACGACTATGGATTCAATGTAAGTCCATCTCAAGACTCATGCCTTTCTTCGCTGGAGTCTTATAATGTGCATAGTACCTCATTCAGGGCGACTTCCTCCTGATCGCCAACAGGGAGAGCGTTGACTCTTCAAAATGGAACGACAGCGTATTAAAGGGTGTTTTGTCAACATTTATACACAAAGCCGTTCCAAGATTCAATGAGATCCACCCAAGTTCTCCGACCCTTCGCTATACTTGGCCTCTCTTCCTAAAAGATAGAGAGGGAACTAGCAAATTCTGGTCACGATTAAAGCGATGGATACTCAGTCGACTCAAAACAACATCGGCGGTTCTCGAATGCCGACGCAAGAAGGAGCTTTCTAGACCCGAAGACCTGCTTTATATACCACCGGAATTTCGACTCAACGGCAAGCCCTTGATCGAAGATAAAAGCACTGAGAAACATCATCTCTCCTTTTCCTACGATTCGGAAATTAGTCAAATCCTTCCAGAGCTGAGCAAGATTGGTGTGGAGACCATGTCATTCAAGAAGTTCTACAAAGAGTTGCGTGATTGTATCTTTTACCACGGCGTTGGATTTCTGGAAGAACAGTCCAATGAGTGGCATTCAAAAGTGGCACAACTTCTGATTCGAAAAGGAACATGGCACCAGCAGAGAGCTATCCGTCTCATCCCTTTACACGATGGTAGATGGGTTGATGCATCTGAAGATAATATCTTTCTCGAAGAAGATATTTCTCGTGCTACGATCCCGAGGGGCCTAAATTTCAATTTGGTTGACCTCGAGGCATGTCGAGATGGCAATCGTAGAGCTTTCTTCCGAGAGATTGGCATAAGGAATTGCGATCAAGCTGCAATCTGCCGGTTGATCATGCAACGATACAGACCCTTCGACCGGATATCGTTGAGCCAGTCTATTGACGATTTGATCTATCTGTTTCGGACACCCCAAAGCGTTTACAATGGACCTTTTGAGAGACTGCAACTTCTTCCTGCTCCACCGCTTGAAGGCTTCAGATACGCTAAGCGATTCTATATACAGGATGAGAAGAACATTTGCCCAATCATAAGTCAATATGCCCAGGATCCAGCAAGCAAAATTCCCCTTCTGCATCCGCTATATCTCGATGCAATCCGTGGTTTGGGAAAAGAATCGCAATTTGTTGAGTGGGCTTGCTCTTGCTTAAAAATGTCCACTCGACCCCACCTTGTTGATGAGGCTGGAAAGCTGACCCCAGAACTGAAATTCCTAGGGGAAAATGCAAGTATGGACCTGATGCTTCTCTTACGGAATAACTGGTCTGCGTATAAAGATCAACTCAAGCATGACAACTTGGTTACTGAAATATCGAAGATGTCGGTCAGTTGTACTGATAAGATTGCTCGGCCTTTGCGAGAGACCATCCTCCCTCGTCGTGATTTGCAACCCGAAGGACCCGATTTACCCCAGGTAGCGGTTCCTGAGCCTGATGACAGCCGTTGGATACAATTTTCAAGCTTTGGTGTTCTTACTTCTCTAAATTCCAAGTTCTACCTTCGCCAGCTCATAGCGCTCGCTTCTCGACCAGATTCCAATGGCGCCTCGAAGTCTTCTGTTCAGTCGGTGTACACCAGGCTTGAATCACAGATGTTATTGACGGAGCCGACGCAGTAAGTACGGAATGCCACAAGTTCAACTGAGCTTTGAGATTGCTAATGAATTTCAGGGTTGAATTCAAGAATCGACCCCTTGTCTTCATCGAAGGACTAAAAAAATGGGTGTTTTTGCACGAGTGCGTTTGGACCGGGCCTGCTCTGACCTTTCCCTTGACCTCAGTGCATTACCTCAATACTGAATATCCTGCTTCAAAGAAATTATTCCGAGAGCATTTGAAATTGGGAAATGTTACTCTTGACCATGTGATCCAGGAGCTGAGCGTTGTCCGGGAAGATACATCCTTCGGCAGGCTTGGAGAGTTGCTTTTGCATCTGAATAAATTTCTGAAAAGGAAGTCGCCACAAGACTGCTTGTCAAAGCTGAAAGGCAAGAAGATCATCCCGGTAAGGCAGCCTGATGGAACGCTCTGCCGCATGACCTACGACACGGACTTTTGGTATTTTGCAGACAGGAAGAAGCTGCAGCAAATTTTTGATGGAAAGCTACCAGTCATCAACTTTGATGCAACAATAGTGAAGAAATTACAGCCTCTCATAAAGGCTATGGATTTGTCGGAGTACGTGCTGTCCAAAATAGACTCGTGTACTTCTGAAACAGTTGGTGATAAGATGTACGACGAAGAACGGAGATTGGATCTGAGGACGAGATCACTGTACTTGCAGAGGTAAGCAGTGCCGAATGGAGAATTGAACTGGTTTTAACGAAACTTGTGCTAGGCTCATCACAGACAAAAGTGTACCGGAAATGAAAAAACTTGCTGGGGTCTTGGAAACGCTGCAAGTTTGGGTTGTGCCTACCATCAAGGTAACACACCAAGTCGACGGCGTAATTGGAGCAGATGATACAGGCAGTATACTTTTTGATGACAGTCACGAAGATAAACTCGAAATCACATTTGCCCTCAATACGGATGAAGCGGTTGTCAACTTCGAGCTAAGCGCAGCATTCATTGATTTCTGCAATATCGAACCAAAGTTTGAAAGAATGGTGTTTCTCATCTTGACATGCCGGCTAGAAGATATCGATGATGTTTTAGAGAGATATGGAACAGATCTGCCAAACTATCATCGAGCCGATTCCCACGACGCTTCAGATGTCGACAGTATACCGGACGAGGACAACAATGCAGCTGTTGCCGAGCTTGGATCCCATGCAGCCACATCACCAAGGACACCCAGTCCACGTTCGATTACTCCACGGACGCCAGCGGTCCCTCTAACTTCATCACGATCTTCTTTTTTGAGAGACAGAATTCCGCAACTAGATGGAAGGATCTCTTCTATCAGAGCAGCCGCTGCTCAAGCGAGTATGAGACCGACCCTAGTCAGGAGCCCATCAATGACAAGCATCGCTACTGCACTCATGCCTGGAGCTGTCCACAATTCAACTCAAAAACCACCTTCTCCGGCATCGAGAAGCGGCATTCTTACCTCCCAGACTGATTTCGCCAGTTCCTCGACAACTGCTGAAAGTATAAATGAAAATCGAAATGATTCTAATGCTTTTAACTTCGATGACATGAGTTCCGCGCTACCGGATATCTTTGCAACGCCAACTCGGCCAAGTTACAGCCCCTCAAGGACACGACATTCGAGTTCGAGGTTCAGCCGGAGTCCTTTCGTTTCAAGAACGGAACCAGATTCAAGTAACGCTATGGAAGGAATCCACAGACAGTACATTGGGCTACAGGGTGAAGTTTTTGTGAGTTTTATGTAGTTCTTCTAGAGGCTCGAATGATCTAATGAACAACAGATCAACGAGTGGCTCTCGCAAAACCTGCAGCCAGAATGGGATGCCACACGTCATTGGACGAGTCGAAATCGCAACACAATATACCCTGATCATCCTTTTGAAGGACACGAAAGAGATTTTGCTGATTTCACGTATGAAGACATTGGTGGGAAACTAACTGACCTCTTAAGATTACACGGATTTCTCCGCGGGGTCGAGAATTGGTCAGGGAACCCACCAACGTACCATCTTGAAGTGAAGTCAACGCCTGAGGCTTGTAATGAACCGTTATATATGAGTAATAATCAGGTGGAAAAGGTGCGTCTCTCGAAGTTCTCTTTTTGTGATGAAATATAAACTAAGAACATAATTCAGGCGCGGAATTACACTATTTCATGGGGTAGTGAAGTGGCTCCCATGAATGTGTATGTTGTGGTACGCGTCTATAATCTCGAAAAAGATACTGCTCCAGGCTTTACGATGTATCTGGATCCTTGGTCTATGTATATGAACCGGGAGTTGACTTTCATGGCCCGAGATATCTTTATAGTTAGTCCAACTTGAAATGTGCCACCAGAATTCAACATTTCACACTTTTCATGAGGGACTAGGTTAGCTAAATCGTTGTATCTGGCTTGCTCGCAGCTGGTACTTTGGTATACTTGCGAGGTCAAAGGGACGTCATGTATTGAGCAAATGCAATACCTTTATTAAAGAGGTTTCTACGGCTTGTTGTAACAATTATTACGTGTAGTAATCGTCGGTTGGTTTTGAGAATGAAGAGAATAGAAGTAATCCAATGCGATGGTAATAGTAGGTAACTAATGTAAACCAAGTTGAGCACGAAAACAACAAGCGAAAAGCCATATTGAACAGTGTCATGGTGGAAGTTCTTCAAGGAGTGGAGATTCTCTTGTGCATAGTTGTCGTTCTGTGCGATTTCGCAGTGCTGGTCTTGGTATCTTTCGGCTTCATCAACATCACGATCATTCGTCAAGCTAGCATTCCACCTCTGTGTAAGTGAAATGTCTTCTGTAAAGCTTCAAGGTGCTGAACAACTGATGGGAGAAAGTGGAAACAACAAAAACCACAATCTTTGTCGAGGACCCGACATTTGCTGCTCGCGCACCAAATGCGTCTGGCTCATGGCAGGATTTGACAAACAACATGGGCATAGGGAAAGTGTACATAGCCAATCCTGAGCGCCATGATCTCTTTCCGTCAGAGATCCAAAGTGATATCCCAGGGTACAATCTCTATCCAGTAGCGATGTATCACCAGCTGCATTGTCTGGTAAGTCACCCGTGTCTGTACTTGGTATCAACCGTGGTGCACCTTCTGGGTATTCTGACGTGAGGTCGGATAGGGAACGATTCGCCGCTTTTCCTACACCCTGAATATAGCTGAGGAGGATGCATACGGCGGACACGTTGGGCACTGCTTCGATTACCTGCGCCAAAGCATTCTTTGGTCGGCGGATCTTACGCTGGAGAATACGGGCGTAGGTTGGGAGGTGGAACATCTGTGCAGGGATCCCGTGGAAGTGTCTTCGTTCATGAAATCGAACAACGAAGATGTACGGAGGAGAGTGGAAAAATAGTTTGGACAACGTAATCGCAGCTATATGTCTCTGGGTGAAAGCGCTTGCAGGAGAATAGCTTCAGATACAATCCTGCCACCTGCTTCATCTTCCTTCCTTCCAAGAAACATGTAGTTGCAAGAGGCGACGAATGGGTATCGCGCCCTCCCGAACTGTGTATAGAACCAAATGATGGCCGAGTCTCGAATACAATTACTGCAGCATGTCTCCTACACTGCTCGAATGTTGTGTCCCTCTGGCCTCCTTGTCTCGCGCCTAAGGTTGAGTGGAGCGTCTGCTGACAAGGGTGCTATGCGTGTCCAAGTCCATGGGAAAAGCATAGCCGCTTTCCGCATAGACTGTTTCGGAATTGGGAATCTGCCGCCTGGTTAAACTCTCAGAGAAACCGCTTCGGCTTGTTTCTCTTCACAGAATCCCAGAAGCTTCGACCAGCAACGGAGATCAGGCATAAATACGTGTTGCCGAATCACCGAGCTCAGACAGTCTCAGCAGCATGCCTCGCCTTTCCTCTCGCCCTCTGTGCATCTTTGGCCTGCTTTCTTGCCTGGCTGACACTTAGCCCAACCTCCTCATTGATCTTATTCATCAATCCATCTTCCACAACCTCATCCAACGTGAAAGCCCCTAGGTTTCCCTGCCTCCATCTCTGTATAATCCACAAAGCCGCCGCATCCAGATCCGGAACTCCTCCCTTCCCCAGTCTACCAGTCTTCTTACACACCCCCTCCAGAAACTCTGCAATATCGTTTGTAGGCGGGTTGTACTCCGCATACCAAGTCTCTCCTCCTTGTTGCTTGTTGATATGGTAGAGCAAGTAATCACACAAAGTGACTGGCGCAATAATCGTATCCTTCACACTCCCCACCAGCGCCAATTTCATCATAGCCTCGGCATCCGGCACGAAAGGCACAAATACACCAGGCGTATCTACCAAATAGACCCCTTCAGTACCCTTCTCCTCGTCTCTCTCCACAATCTTGACACCGCTCGCAATCTTCCTTGTAACACCAGGTTGTGCCCCCGTGAACGCCGCTTTCGCCTTGTGTACACCCGCCATCCGTAGTGCATTTAGTAGCGAGGATTTGCCTACGTTTGGCATTCCCACAACGAGGATTCGGGAACCAAGGAGAGATTGTCGGTGCCAGGCGTGTTCTTTGGCGAAATTTAGGACGGTCTTCATGTCTTTCTTTGATTTGTGGTCTGTGAAGAGGGTAGGATGTGGAGCGTGCCATTGTCTGATGATGTCTTCTTTCTACATTGAATTCAATTAGTCTTCGAATTCACCCTCTATCCTTAACGGAGTTGAATAGAAAGGCAAGCCTCACCCTTCGATCCGATGGCCTGTCCTTGCTCCCCAGATCTTTCTTTGTATATATGACCAGTCGTTCCCTTCCCGCAAGAGACTGCTCGAATAGCGGATTGCGCGATGTAAGCGGTACACGGTAGTCGCGACACTCGATAATTAAGTCGATCGACGACAGCATCGTCTTCATCTTCGATAAGCCTGATGCATGATGACCGAGGAAATAGGAGCGCGGAAGGTTCAGCTGTGCCGGAAAAGCTGCACGAGGGATGAATTGTGCCATGGTATCGGCTATGATGTTGCTATCGATGGGGCATCGTGTTCAATATTATCAGAGCGAATCTTGTGATGTTCACGTCGACGGTTGGGAGACGCGAGGCTGTAGGAGTTTTTTGGGCCTCTGCCTCGCCTGAGCACCTGGGCAGTGGCCCTATCAATATTCTTACTTGACCCGTTAGGAGAAGGTTGTGCCTGTAACAACGGGTCTCGGACTCTCGCTTAGGCCTCCAAACAAATTTCTAGCGGAGGAGCCGGACGAAACATCGTCATCCGAACGCGATTACTGTTCGTTTTGCATATTTCGATCGCGTCCTATCTCTGTTTCACTCAATCTTTCATTTTCTTGTCACCCCATCTTCCTTCTTCTCAGAACAGTCCGATATACTTGCTCTCTGTGCTGCGAGAGGCAATTGATCGATCTTTCCTTTCTATTCTCGGGGGACTGTCTATCTTATGAGCCTGAACACCAACTTACATAATCTTTATTACCTTTCATCACCACTTTTCCTCCTAACCTCCAGTAATAATGGCTGAACCACAGAAACAAGGCTTCATATCCCGGATGTTCCGTCCAAAAACTTCCAAGACCAAAGGAAAGCTTACAAAAGCCCCTTCAAAGGCAGCTCTATCTCGTGTTAGCACCAACTCTTCTTCCCAGCCATCATCACCATTCTCTCCTCCACCATTACCACCTCCTAAGGACAAACCGCTGGCTCATGGCGCAATCTACCGGCCTACAGATGACAACCGAGATGAGCAAACAGGAGAAAGAAGAGACGATACGGACTTGCTACACGGCCTTGCTCATCATGAATCTCATGACTCTTTGGATTCGCTCGCTGCTCTGAAGATTCAAGAAGAATGGCGACCACCTGGTGAAAATGATATCGCATCACTGTCCGTTAAGCTCTGGGGCAAAATTGCTTCCTTTCTGGCAATCGGAGATCAAGCTGCTCTGGCATTGTCCAGCAGAACGTTGCTGATGAGAGTTGGAGCGGAGTCGTGGTGGGAGCTAGAGAAAGAAGGGAACAGGAGCGAGAAGTTACGTTTTCTTATGACACTGGATAAGCAATTACCAGGCCACTTATTGTGCTTCTCCTGCGCAAAATATCACAAGAGAATACAGAGAGGGGAAGAGTCACTGAAAAGGGCAAATGTCTTGAATCTGATTTATAACTGCCCAATGGTCGGAAAGCCCGGTCATGTAGCGCCTCGGGCGCGAATCACTCCTGGCTGGAATTTACCATTCACGTTCGTGCAACTAGTCATGCGAGGGGCGCGATATGGAGTTCCCACGCACGGAATTCCGGTAAACGAGTTAGGGAGAAGATGGAAAGATCCGTACAGCGAGTGGACTCATCAGAGCCGGTTCTACGTTTACAAGGGTCATTTGTTGATGCGAGTCACGAGTAAGAGTTTTGCTGGGGCCAAGCTACCACCGAGTGGACAACGCCATCTACTGTATAGCAGAGAGGACTACACGCCATATTTCAGTGCTTGTGCGCATTGGAGAGACGGAGAATTGATGGATGTGTGCAAATGCGCACTCTCGCATATCCCTGAGAATCGACAGACGGCAGCACAGCAGCTCAAGCAAGGGCCGACGATACACCGGAATCTACTCAGGCCAAATCCAATAGTCAGTCTATGTTCGAGATGCAGGCCTATGAGAAGGTGTCCAGAATGTCCGTCGGAGTACTTGGTAGAGTTAAAATTGGCGGAGGATAAGGAGGATCCACTGGTCAGATTCAAGCAAGCAATCGTTGTTACACGATGGTGTGATTTTGGAGATGGGAGGTCGCCAGATGGTCTTGAGTGGGTTGCCATCAACGGGCTGGAAATTGAAGGGAGAGAACCATACGACAGCTTTGCCCTGATGGGTCGAAGAGCTATTTCGGGGACCTTTGAGGCTCAAAATGGTGTCACGATGCCGGGGCAGAGATTGATGAGTTTGAATCCGAAAGGAGAGAAACTTGGCGAGGAAGGACATGATTGGTATTGAGACTCCCTACGCTATGAGCGGATTTTACGATACCTTCTCTAGGATATCATTCCAGAGCGTGCGTAAGGCCGTACCCTACATTTTGTCCTGACGAAGACAACGCTCGATTCTCGACAGGCGCAAGCACCAACACCTGTCAGTCAGTCTCACCCATGTGACTGTTCCTGACAACTTTTGAAATATTGTTGGCAAGTGGACTGTGAAAGTTCGAGATGCGAGTGCGATTTTGGTCTGCTCACTTCACTCAAAGCAAGCCAAAGGGATTGTCCCAAATGCCATCGACTACTTGCTTCTTACGGAAGATCCAATTGTCCAGCGGAATCGCGTACAATGGAAAAATTGATTACTGGTAGGCTTGAAGACGTGGCTGGGGTGGTTGAGAGAACCTAGTGTTCCTTAATGATAATTAGGAGGGACGCAAGCCTACGATTAGAGAAGACTTGGCAGGAAATTGTATTGAACGCAGATAAAATGTCTGCATCACCAACGACGAAATGAATACTTGATGAGACTGAAACCTTACCTCATTGCTTCGACCAGAGAATGAACTTCATATATTGCGACGCAATTCATTTCTCAACAGCAATTCTCGAAAAATGACACATGTAGCAATGTTGGACCATATCGTGTAAATTGATTACTACATATTCTGCTCTCATCAATGGTATCCAAGTCCCGACACTCGGCCAGTCCGGCAATAACTTTACCCCTCTGCCCCTCGATTAGTGCGAGGAACCCCGCAATTCCTCCTTCTAGATGTCATATCGGAATGCTTGCGTACACTGCGACAACCGTATATAAAAGTACTTTTGCCGAGAAGGATCTCTTATTAGACTGCTATTCTCATTCAAAACTCCAAATTCTTGACTTTTTGTACAAAACCATACCTCAAAATAGACCCCGAGTTTATGTTGAGAATCTTCAGACGAACGCCACTGTACAGCATCCCCCGATATTCTCAAACCTCGATTCATATCAAGTCAATAACAACAACAGCAATAAGAAAAATGCGTCTCCCATACGTCGACCCCAGCAACATCACCTCGCCAGCGGACAAAGCCATCGTCTCCCGCGTCGAAGCCCGCCGTGCCCCTCGCCCCCTCCAACCCCTCGACCTCACCCTCCTGCACTCACCACCCATCGCCGACGGCTGGAACTCCTTCCTGGGCGCCATCCGCACGCAAACCTCCTTGCCCGACGACATCCGCGAGATAGCCATCTGTCGCGTCGCAGTCATCAACGAGGCGTGGTACGAATGGTCGCATCACGCTCCGCTTGCTAAAGCCGGCGGGGTGAGTGATGCCGGTTTGGAGGTCTTGGGGAGCAAGGAGTTGAAGGGGGAGGGTGAGAAGGGGCTGTTGACGGAGAAGCAGTGGGCGGTTGTGAGGTATACGGATGCGATGACGAGGGATGTGAGCGTCGGGGAGGAGGTCTTTGGGGAGTTGAAGAGGTTGTTTAGTGAGCAGGAGGTTGTGGAGATTACGGCTACCGTGAGTTTTTCGAGTCCTCTTTATAGCCTTTCAAATCTTGGATTCCGGAACTAACGAATGGCTGTGGAGGTTGCGTGTTATAATTGCGTTAGTAGATTCTTGGTTGCATTGGATGGTAAGTCTTGATCTGCTCCTCGTGACGTGTGCAATTGCTGACTTCGGAGCAGTGGGTGAGAGGAATGGAGTCAGAGGCCCTGCGGTCACTAACCATTGATTCGTTTGTACATACAAAGTCATTGTCCGTATATGCGGGATCTCCGTGCATTGTTCAAGGATCCAACGCAGGTACCCGATGCCGATTGTGATGCAAAGCTCAACCGTAATCTTTTTGTGACGAGGACGATTCAAATCAGTCGCCAAGTGGCTCAGTTGAAAATTTCCATAGGCAGATCGTTGGCCATTCTTCGACGAGCATTAGAGAATCAAATGCGCATTTCGGTTTCGTCTGGTATTCTCTGCAGAGGGCCCTAGACTGACAGCAGCCCCGGTCTCCTGTCAAATTGCGATCACATAGCACTTACCCTCTAATCTGACAATCATCTCCCAGCCCCCTGAAGCTGTAGGAATTCGCGAGCTTTATCCCCGCTGAAACGAGCCTGAGAGATGCCCCTATCGGGAGGAGGCAAGCGAGCAATCAAACGTCTATCACGCCTCTTTTAAACGCGTCGAGCACGCCTTATGCCTTTATTCTTATATTTTGGGTTTATCTAGCTTTCCTGTTCATCCATCTTCAGTTTTTCCAAACAGTTTGTTACTTCAAGAAAGCAAGGTGAAGTTCAGAATGGCGGCAACAGCACCGCCAGAAGCTCGAAAGGAACCCGCCGCACTCAGAGCAGGGGTCCGTCAGAACAGAACTCGGAATCGTGGCTGTAGACGTACGAATTCACGGAATTGCAACTGCCCTGCTCATCGACACTCTAGAGAAGTTTGTGCGTATCCTTTTCATCCCAGCCTTCGTTCCCCTCCTCAAGAACCTCTTGCTTACACTCTTAGGGCATATGACCATCGTCAGATGCCGACATCATAAGCAACCAAACAAATTTTCGGCTCCAAATAACATCCCTTTGACTCATCGTGAGACAATGAGAGCGAGAAAAAATGCGAATAGAGTTTCTCAACCACGTCGCAATTCCGGGAAGAGTTCCAATCAACGACGAACATGTCCAGGAAAGCAAGGACCTTGGCAGCCTCAGCGCTATGTGGGACAGACTCAGCCAAATGCTCGAACAGAAGAGCTGCGGTCTTCCAAAAGTGCGTGTAGTTGGGATTATGCACGATTGGTATCTGAAATCGAGGGAGTCATGTCTGATGACATCGAGGCGAATATTGGGTATTTTCCTCTTCCAACCTCTCATTCCAGGTGCCAAGCAATGAACTTTCCCTGACCCAATGTCTAGGCCATACCTGGATGAGTTCATCCAAACAATGCAATGTATTCAAGCCAGAACTACAGTGGCTAGCACACCGGCAACGCTGTCAGACGTAGGTGTCACCTATTTCACGACAGCCTGCTCGAAGCTTGCATCAAGCGCCCTCGACAACGGTCGAGACATGTCACAGATCTCGCTTGTGACTCTTCTCAATCAGTGTCAACAACTACTATCAATCCATTCAACAGGCGATCGTCCCTCAACTCCAAAGTCGACGTCAACCCCTAGGCTTACGACTATGCCCACACCTCCACGAACAGAGGAACGACTGATACCCACATACACACCCATACCACCTTCAGCACAGAAGCAATACACACCAAGAATCGCACTCAAACTTACGCCCATACCCAGCCGCTCACCAAACTCCTTACTCCCAGCAATCGAACCTATCTCCACTCCCATGCACTTCTTCAATCCGCGCTACCCCACCGCCCCCTCCCGATCACCATCACCATCCTCCTCCTCCTCCTCAGCCCCCACTCCAACCTCAACCTCAACCCCAACCTCAAAGTCACCATCCTCCTCCATCATCTTCGAACCCCCGATTCACGAAGAAGAACTATCAGACGGTGAAGATACTGCGAGTCTCCTTTCTGAGAGGAGAGCAAGGAGGATGAAGAAATGGTTGAAGAGACGGGAGAGGAAGAGGAGGGATTTGGAGGATACGGTTAGATTTCCTAGGTTTAGGAGGGGGAGTGTGGATGGGAATGGGAGGGGAGGGGAGGAGGTGGATTGTGAGATGGGAGGTGTGGAGGGGGGGACGGTGGGGAATCCGATTGTGGTGGATAAGTCGGATGGGAGTTCAGAATCGGGATTGGAGGACGAGGTGGGAGAGGAAGAGGACTCTGACGATGAGATGGAGGGGGAAATGGAGGGGGAGATGGAAAGTGTAGAGGATGATGATGATGACAGTGAGATTGAGACTCAAGAGCTTCGGTGTCGTGGAGGCAGTGTCGGTTTCGAGTCAGTCCTCAAGCACCTTGAGGCAAGTCTGAAATGGAAGATGCAATACGGAATATGGCAGAAATCTTGAAAGAGCTGCTTATTGTATATAGACACATCTTTCAGAGATTGGCGTGGCGTTCGCAATATTGAGATTGGTGCGTGCTCGATTGGCATCGGCGCCCAAATGCAAAATGGTCACAGGCATAGTATTCAGTGCCGAGAGAGGTCAGAGTTCCGATTACATGCTTCGCTTAGAATTATGTAGTTACTTCCCTTCCTAGCTATTTATCCATACACGGGTTGGCTGGCGTGTGGAGTTTCTCGCTTCTCTTGGAATCAATATACATATATTAATCGTCGCCTGACAGCACATGTGACTTTACCCGACTTCATCCACCTCTTTCCACCTCAACCTCACCATTTATGTACTCTCACATTCACATCTCGCATCAGACTCTATTGTCACCCCAGCCACTGGTCAAAGTCCCACAGCACTTGACATATATTCCACAATGAGCAGTCACCACACGGAAGACGACGAAGACGCCATCGGTCTCTTGAACGAAGAACGCAAGGTCAAGACCCCAGATGCAAAGCCGTGGAAATCATGGGTCATACCAACGATATGCCTCGTCATCGGCTTTGGAATGGGAGCGCTGTTCCACAGTGATGCAGTAGCGATATCGAGCGGTGCTGGTGCCAGTACTGGCGTCGGTGGACATGCGCATACTGAGGAGGTGGCAGATGGAAAGGAGAAGGTGTTGGATCTATCAAAGAAATTCCGTACGTGCTCTTGGCTTTTTGTGACTCATATGAATGAAAAGGGGGAGCAAGAATTAGTTGACTGATTTCTATATAGCTTGGACGGAACGGAAGACTTTTCAACCTGATCCTAAATACAAGAAAGAGTTGGCGAACGAGACGGATGCTGTTTGGGAGGAACTTATGCCGAGTAAGTCTCCCCTCTATACTCGGAAGTTCAACTTTAAAGGAATTGGATACTGATGAAATGGAATGTGGTAGTGGGAAGAGGATTCGTAGAACTAAATTGGAAAGACGAACCTGTTATATACGACGGCTCACCAGCGAACCTCACGCAGACGAAAGTTGTTTCTGCGTTTCATCAGATGCATTGTTTGGTACTTTGCCATTTCTACCTCCCGTCCTACCCTCCCTACCCTTCCAATTCCAGCCCAGCTGAACCTCCCCATACAGAATCTCATCCGCCGCTCCTTCTCCGTCTCCATCTCCGACCCCCACATCTTCTACTACCTGATTGCCCAACTCACCCGCCACTGGGACCACTGCTTCGACTACCTCCGCCAAGCACTGATGTGTACAGCTGATACTACGCTGGAGGAGTTGGAGATGAATGAGAGGGGAGAGGTCATTGGGAGGGTGGATGGGTGGGGGACGGAACATGTTTGTAGGGATTGGGAGGGTTTGAAGGGTTGGGCGCAGGGACATAGAGGGACGGATGATGGGGGAATTGATTGATTGACAGTCTGATTGATGAGCATTGGGAGGAGAAGGGGTGTGAAAAGGGGAGAAGGGTTTCGATACGGAAGTTGAGACAGAGTTGAAATGAGTGATGATGATGATTGTGGTGATGAGAACAGTGGTGGAGGAGTTCTCAATCCACGCAACGACTTGGCCTCTCTATCACTATTTCGATATTTGAGATGCCCAGAACGAAGACGAAGCGGCTAAGTAAACACAAAAGATCAACCCACCTGAAATTCGCCAAAAGCTTCGCTTTCACATGAATCCACTTCTTGTAACGTCCCCTTCTTAGCCTGCGCCTGTTGTGCACCGTGTGTTCCTTCAGGTCTGAGACCCGCAAAGATCGTAGATGTTCTCACCACATGGGCTATCTCAACCCCAATTGGTCTACGAGAGATAGTCGTGGATACTAGGTACGTCACGAACTCTGAGTGCTTTTCGTGCAATGAGAAACAACTTCCACATCCCTCGCCTCACCAAGGGGCATCATAGGCTGGTCTGGTAGTGACCTTTTCTCGAATCTGTCATGACAATCCTCTTGTACAAATCTAAACAAAACCTCGATGTTAAGCATGGAGTGACCACACTTCTTCTTTTTGTTGCTGCATTCTTGAAGACGATTATCAGCGGAAGGGAGCCTCCAAGAAGGCCAGGCAAAGGGGCTCGCTAAAGAGAGGGCTGATTCGCCGCTGCTTGTTTCTCAAGCGCTGGAGCAAAAGAGCTCTCCTTGTATTTGATCAGAGACTGTTCCCATGTCATCCGCAGGTTGAAATATTGAAGAACCGAAACCATTCCGCCCGGCCGTGGTTTCGGCATGCAGCTTAACCCGGTCGAGCCGAAACAAAAACATTCCAGCCTCAGGCACACCACGCAGAGTTTCCACCTGCAGGAACCCATCCGGCTTTTTCCCAACGTGGCGAATGCATCAACAAATCGCGCCCTGAACATCTTGCCTATCGAAATAATTCCAAAAATAACCGATCATGTCCTGCAGCTTCAATTCTCCACAGATCAACTTCCCGCTCACACGATTTCTTTGATGATACGAAGATCTCTATCTGGGTGTTCTCCACGATGAAGTCATACTGTTCGTATGGAGGGCTGATTCGCGGTGCTTCATCCATGCTGAAACCAACCGAACTGAATGCCGGATTTCACGAGCCCACCGTGTTGAAGACTTGAAGTGGTGCTCTGCGGGTGCGCTGCGCTGTGGATGTCGTGTGCATGCGGCTGCCAAGGGATCAAGGTTAAATATATGCCTCGTGAAGTTTATTGGATACGGTGGTGGAGAAGGGCTCATCTCGCTTCAACGAACGAATGCTGCTCCTCGAGATGAGTGTGAGCGTGAGGGTGAGCATGCAAGTTGGTGATGTCTCCCAATTCATCCGTACCGTATCGACCTCTCGACAGGTTTACACGAGGTAGGCTGTGCCTCATCTCAAACAAGCTCTCTGTCCAAGTGCTTCCAAGTGATCCTAAGAAAAGCACAAGACACTCAAGACTGCTTGTCTGGTCTTGACTTGTGACAAGAGATCGACGATACGAAAGGATGGCGACTTTTTTGGCTTGGAGGCAGGACTTGGGTGTCTTGGTGACCCGGACATGCCTGCAAGTGCGTCCGATAGGAGACGCCAAATCCCCGTGGCGGGGCTGGAAGGGCGAATGAATGGCTGTAGAGGCTGCGCTTAGGGAGAGACCCCTGGTGAATTCCCCTGAAAATCAGCGATGATGCTCTATTGTTGATCCACTATCCACTATTTGCCCGCCCATACAGCCAGTCCCCTGCCCAGCGTTCCAGAAGGAGAACCCACCTGCACCCACCTGCACCTGCACCTGCACCTGCACCTGCACCACCACCAACCCACCACTCGCACCTGCAAGCCCACCTCCTCTAGCCTCCACACATTCTCGACCACCCCTACCACCCCTACCCAGCCCGGACTGGCCTCCTTGATTTGAGTTCCTGTTTTCTCCTCCTCTTCATTCCAATCTTTCAACAACCACTCGACTTCATCAACAGCTTCTTCTTCGACCTTTCCTGGGCATCATTCGTTGTACGCCCTTTTTACCGACTTTAATTCCAACGCATCTTCTCTGATCGGTCTCTCACTCTCTTGAGCCGTTCAACACTCGTTCCATACATCCAGTTTCGCCCATTCTCGCGTCATCGAAACCCTTTCTAGACAAACTCAAATCCACCTTCTAACCACATCACCAAACAACATTATGAAGACTTTCTCCGTTGCCGCAGCATTGGCTGCTGCTTCTATCGTGTCTGCCCTTCCTTCTCCTACTGAGGAGTTGGTTGCACGCGCTTCTTCCAGTCTCACAGCAATTACCGTCAAGGGAAATGGTACGACCTTCAATATACCTTCAATATTACACTACGGGATTCGGCTAACATCGTCTAGCTTTCTTCAGTGGAACCAGCAGATTCTACATGCGAGGTGTAGACTATCAACCTGGAGGATCCTCTGATTTGGTCGACCCAATCGCAGATGCAACCACTTGCAAGCGTGATATCGCACAGTTCCAGAAGTTGGGCATCAACACCATCCGTATCTACACTGTCGACAACACAGCCAACCACGATGACTGCATGTCCCAATTGGCAGCTGCAGGTATCTACTTGGTCCTCGATGTCAACACTCCTCTCTACTCCCTCAACAGAGCCGATCCCCACCCATCCTACAACTCTGTTTACCTCCAAAACATTTTCGCCACAATCGATGCTTTTGCGAACTACACCAACACCTTGGCCTTCTTCTCTGGTAACGAGGTTATCAACGATGATCTTACCACCCCAGCTGCGCCCTATGTCAAGGCCGTCACTCGTGATATGAGACAATACATCCGAAGCCGTGGATACCGTGCCATTCCTGTCGGATACTCTGCTGCTGATGTCAACTCTAACCGCAAGGAGATGGCCGAGTACATGAACTGTGGTACCGATGATGAGCGCAGTGATTTCTTCGCCTTCAACGACTACTCTTGGTGCGACCCATCTTCCTTCACCACTTCCGGCTGGGACCAGAAGGTGAAGAACTTCACTGGATACGGTCTCCCCATCTTGTAAGCCCCCCCACCCCCCATCCGTTTTACTATCACCAGGTAAAACTAACAATTCCTAGCCTTTCCGAGTACGGTTGCAACACCAACACCCGCAAGTGGGAGGAAGTCAAGTCTCTCTACAGCACCGATATGACTGCCGTCTACTCCGGTGGTCTTGTCTACGAATACTCCCAAGAAGAGAGCAAGTACGGTCTCGTCACCCTCTCCGGCAACACCGTCACCCCTCTCGCCGACTTCACCGCTCTCCAAACCGCATTCAAGGCAACTGCGAACCCATCCGGCGATGGTGGCTACAACTCCACAGGAGGTGCATCCGGCTGCCCCGCCAAATCCGCCAACTGGGACGTCGACACTGATGCTCTCCCTGCTATCCCATCTGCCGCTGCCGCTATGATGAAAAGTGGAGCTGGAACTGGCGCTGGTCTTACTGGAAAGGGCTCCCAGAACGCAGGTGGAACTTCCTCTGGAACCGCTACTCAGGGCTCAGGAACCGTTACCGAGACCGGAAGTGCATCCAGCTCTACCAAGTCTGGCGCAGCTGTTTCTCTTCGTGCCCCATTTGATGCCCAGCCTCTGTATGTCAGTGCTGTTGCTTTGGGATTCACTTTCTTGGGTGCTGTTCTCCTATAAGTGTCCTTTGGGAGTGGATATTAGAGCTCGTGTACATAGGCGCGTTAGGTAATTCAATTGGATTTGGATAAGATGGCACAGGATCTGAGAGCCTGTGCGCCATTGCAAACAAAGGAGGGGCTAAAGTCGAGATATATTACAGAGATGACGGTACGGAATATTACGCGAGCTGGCCACTTTGTTCGGTGTTCACTTGGCTGCTTGGCTGTTCATACAGCTGTAATTCTCAGCAAATGAGAACTTTTCATTTGTTTTTCTTGGATTCTTGGCTGGGTTTGAGGAGTGAGTGCTTCTTGCTCACTCGTCCACATACGCGCGTAGAGGCGCTGGTGCATTGGATTCTCTATCATGAATATTATAGAATTGACTTGGAACCTTTTCAAAGACACAAAAAAACACGTATTTTGTCGACCTCCTGAGTATCTTATGTGCAAGTGATTGAATGGTTAGTGTGAATGTCTGGATCAACGCTAGATGGTCGTTTTGCCGCGAAGAGTACCACCAGGCTTGGTATTGTTGTCTTATTTGCATACAGACGTCGATTTTGGGTATTCGCTTAATGTGCTGGGCATTGGCGTTGGCATTGGCGTTGGCATTGGCATTGTACGTACAAATGTCAACATCGTTATCGATGTAAGTCATGGGGATTGATTTGTTTCGGCTACTTACATACATACGCATAGCCAGAAAAGATGAATATTTCATAATAAGTTCAAGCAGAGTTCTGAATACAAAAATATACGAATATGCGGAATTGAATACCGTATCTGTCTATCCTGCGAGCTATCGATCTATCGATCTATCATCTGTCCGTTCTTCCTTCTCATCACCAGAGACTTTCCTTGCTTCATCACCTACCCTGTATCTCGTTATATTGTTCTCACAACTCTATACTATTTCTTTCGGCCAATCATCATTACATGACCCCTCCAGCCTTCGCCCATCTTACTCCGGCTTCTTCGCAATCATCAGATACATCGGCGTAAACAATCCCTCTTTCGCACCGAGTACGAGTGCGTCGGCTGCTTTAGCAAGACTAGCTGCTGTTCTGCATAGTAGACAGACAAACCGAGTCAGCAAGAGCTCAAATCACACACAAGAAAACTTCGCTTAACCAGACCAAAACCCCAGGAACAACAATAACAACAACAACAACATTTACCTCACCCTCTCCCAATATTACAACACAGGTCTCCTGCTCCAACCCCCCAAAAAGAACCCAGGCATGAGCGAATCGCATAGAGAAAATATGCAAAGAAATAAAAGGGAGAGGGTAAAACAAACCTAGCACTCCCTCTCGGCGCAACCCAACACGCTTCCATACCCCGCAACAACACCTCCACCGCCCCCCTCGCCACCCTCGTCATCCTCAAAATCGTAAAGAAATCCCAGACACTTCCCAAATATCGGAAATCGCCTGCGAGAGGGAAGTACCAGGGTGTGGGGTCTGGGCGCGTGGATAGGTCTTCGGAGTGCTGGAGGGAGAAGCCTGCGGTTTGGATGGCGTGGTGAGCTGTTGAGATTGGGACCTGTGGGGGTGAGTCATAGTCAGGAGATGGGATGGGATTTTGAGGATTTCCTAGGAAGTCGAGAGTCTGGAGATAGAGACGGGTAGATTGGAAAGTGGAAGGACATGACCAGAATTTAATCTTACCATGTTTGCTATTCCGTCGCCTTGTTCGATGTCTAGGCGGATAGAGCGGTGAGCGGGGTTGGAGGCGTCGTATTTATCGGTCATGAGCCACTGGGGAACGATATTGTTAGTTTGCCTTTCTCGATTCTCATGACGGAGTCGTGAAGCACAATGGAGACGGAACTCCCCTGGTATCGTGGTACTTGTGGAAGCTGAGGACTGCTTGGGGAAAAGAGAAAAGGGGAAATGAGAAACAGGAAAAGATAAACTTACTTCGTAGACGCCGAAAGTGCCGCCGGGTTTTAGGACGCGGAAGATTTCGCTGTAGACGCCAGCGAGGGAGGGGGCGTGGACGGTGGCTTCGATGGCGTAGACGGCGTCGAAGGTGTTATCTGGAAAGGGCATTTGCTATGAGGAGGGGATGTTTTAGTTGTTTTGTTCTCGCTTGGTTCTTAGGAAGTTTGTTTCGTTATTGACTGTTGGAAATAGAGAAAACATACCATAAAGTCACCCTTCACAAACTCCAACTGATCAGCCATCCCACAGATCCCCGCCGCACGAGTCGCTCTCTGGATCTGATAATCATTGATGTTCAAGCCCGTGACATGGCAGTCTGCGAAGCGAGCGATTTCTCGTGCTGGTCCGCCGACTCCACAACCTACGTCGAGGACTTTCATGCCACTTTTTAGACCGATCCGTGCTGCGAGATAATGTTCGTGGCGGGCGATGGCTTGGTGGAAGGGTTCGTTGGCGGCGAAGCGGCAGAAGTGAAAGGATTGGCCCCAAGCTTCTTCGTAGAGGCCGGTTGCTAGGTCGTAGTAACTGAAGGGGATTGTGTTAGCAATTTCCTTCTCTACATATGCAAAATTTGGAGAACAGAGAAGAGTGACGCGGAATGGAGCAAGACTTACTTTCTAGTCAAGTTGGCATAGTCTTCTTTACGTTCCTATAGTCTAGAATTAGACAACACTGCTTGTAAAAGAGGATTGACGAAGTGACGAGAGAGAGCACTCACCAAACGGTCCTTCTCCGTCTCAATCTTTGCATCCTTGTTATCCCAATGCTTGAAATACGCATCTGCAGCAGCACCTTGCGACCCCGAATCTTTCTTTAGCATAGCCATGAAAGCTGATTTCTCCTCGACGGATTTGCCGTGCATGACTTTGCTGAATGCGGCATCGCGCTGATGGTCTTCTTTCATCAGGAATTCGGACATGTTGAATTGAGAGGCTGGTGATGGACGAAAGGTTGAAGTGATGGGATTTTGAGAAAGTGATGTAATGGTGATGCTGCTGAAAAAGGAGAGAACGCGAGGTATGACGTTTGTTTATATGTTGTGATGAAATTACACAGCTTCAAGCTCTAAACTCCAAGCTCCCGGCAGCTTGCTTACCTTTGCGTATCTCAGCGGCCGCAGCGTGGCTTCCAATCCGAATACGCATCGCAGAGCGAGGGGGGAAATAATATTAACCCGCTCTTTATTGGCTCCAAAACACTTGTGTACAGCCAAAATTCGACGCTCACTTTGTCTTCATGGTGGAGAGTGAAGTCGGTTTCTGACACCAACTGAGAATTGGTGTTTTAGTACCTGGCGAGACCCACATTTTCCAACCCGAATACGCTGTCGAATCAACGACGAGATGAGAATGATGGCTGTGCCATGCACAACAACAGTGGACAGTTGGTTTTCTTTTATCCAGCCTTTGCCAAGTGATATGTGGATAGCGTTTTCGTGTTCGTGTTCGAGATATCGTTTTCGGCGATAAAGATCTTGGGAGCTTGTTGGCAGCGTGTGATAGCGACTTGGTGGACGACAAGAGACCGTGAGGGAGTTTCTTGCTTTGGAGATTGTCCTCATATAAATGTACGAACCCGATTCTCCTTATTAAAATATCAGAACTGGAGATGTGGTGTGAGGAAGGATAGAAAATAAAACGGAAACTAATTTCTTGGACCGAAGAATGACGCGGTCGAGTAATAACGAGAACAAGAAACAGCATCCGCAGGAAACCTGGCAAGAAGCTTGTATGGAAAAAAATGTGGTTGATGGGAGGAGTCTTACACCGCAAGAAACTCTGCACTAAATATCTGCCACCCAATATATCCAAGCAGATTGGAGACTCGAATCTTCCTGTCCTGCAATCAAGAACAGAAAGCTTCAGAATGCCCTTTGGGCGGGAGGAGAAGAGTTGTACAGGCTCGTATCTTGGATTCTCAACTGTAAATCTCGTTGAAATGTACTTTCTCTTTTGCCGTACTGCTGTGGCCGCGGGAGAAAGGTCTTAATGATATCAGTGCTTACTGAAATCGAGTTGACAGAAAGCGAAGGAGAAAACTATTCGAGACGAGGCTTGAAGCGAAACGCATCAAGCAGGCACAACCCCCGGATCTCTCCTTTAACTGCTCACAATTACTGGCTCCCAGTGCAGTCGATCTTAATCGCTATTAAATTGTGTGAACTGCTTCTCAACATGAGTCTCTTGCTGAAAAGTGTCAGAAGCTGGTCAGAAATGTCAGAAATGTCAGAAATGTCAGAAACTTCAGAATGTTCTCCTGACGTGGAGCACTTCTCGCTTAGGTTAACTGTATTTATCCTGGATTTCTCTACGAACTTCGTCAGAATCATTCATACATGCATATTCTCGAGAACTTTCAGACAGTCAGACTGACAGTCGGTGCAATTGTACGTGGAAAGGGTAGATGTTTATCCCGATGAGCGCCGGGCTCGGGATGTCTTGATGAGTTGGTGAGATTTACTTGGAGTGGATGTAGAGTTTCCAGCAAGTGCCTGTCTATACTCCTTTACTGGCACTTGCATATAAAGGCGAAGACTTGGTATGATAGTGTGCTCTACCTGCATTCTTATTCGTCATTTTCAAGCAACAGTCAAGAGACGGCGCGAAGCTTCTTTTCAGTAAAACTTGGGTTCAACTGAGGACTCACTTTTGAAAATTGTTTCATCATGTCGACTCCTAAACGGACCGTCCTAATTACAGGCTGCTCAGATGGTACTCTTGGTACGTTATGACCCATAGATGTTGTCTCAAATATACTGACAATTTAGGCGCCGCTCTCGCCATCGCCTTCCACAAAGCCGGCCTTCATGTCTACGCCACCGCTCGCAACCTAGCCAAGATGTCCAACCTGGCCTCTCTCGGAATTCAAATACTTACCCTCGATGTTCTCTCTGAAACCTCTATCACTTTATGCGCATCCCAGATCCCTTCTCTCGACATCTTAGTCAACAATGCAGGAGCCATGTACGCCTCTCCAATCTCGGACATCTCAATCCCAAAAGCCAAAGAGCTATTCGACCTGAACGTCTGGTCCTATCTTGCCGTCACACAAGCTTTCCTTCCACTACTCGTCAAAACAAGGGGAACTATAGCCAATCACACTTCACTGGCATCTGTCCTCTCCTTACCATGGCAAGCAACGTACAACGCATCGAAAGCGGCGATGGCTATGTACTCTGACATCTTACGGCTCGAGCTCGCTCCCTTTGGTGTCAAGGTCGTGGATATGAAGAGCGGACTGGCGAATGCGAATATGGGGAAGGGAAATGTGTGGGAGTTGCCGAAAGGGAGTTTGTATGAGATTGCGAAGGAGAGAGTGGAAAGGGCGATGAGTGGTGTTGATTTCAAGAAGGGTGCGGTACCTAGCGATCAGTGGGCTAGTTATGTTGTAGGCGACTTGTTGAGGCAGAATACGCCGAAGGTGGTTTGGAGAGGTGGGAGTGCATATTTAGTGAGCTGGTTGGTGATGTTACCAAGTTGGGTCATGGATAGGATGATGATGAAGACCACGGGGTTGGATGTTGTCATCAAGGCTGTGGCAGGTCAGAAGTAAGTGTCAAAGAATGAGGACTCGAAATATCAGTAAGACATGGAACGCCATGGCGCCAGACCGCATTTCTTCCAGACAGACAACAGCATGTAATTGTGTTCAGGAGTGTGAGAGAAGTTGTGAGATTAGACAATTATGCCAAGGACTACCTCTCACAAAATCACAACTCAAGGATCGCTCGCTCGCTATCCCAATGATCCCGCCCCAACACCTGTAGAAGAAGATATATACAATCGTCCAAGACCATAGCAAGGGGTGGCCCGCACGTTTGCCTCACTCTAGTCGTCCGTCTTGGACCGTGAAGCGTAGTCGTCCCAATCCTATTCCCAACCACCCTCGTCAATCGTTCGATGATGCGCCGAATTTCCATCGCTCATCCTTCCTGCCTTCAACCTGTAATTCCTCCCATCTCAGCAACGCCCCTATTTCTTCGCCGCCCCTTTCACTGGCTTAGGTTTCTTGTACGGCTTGTTGGTGACGATGTGGATGTAGAATGCTAACAACCCCATGCTGATCAAGGTCAACAGCACCAGAACCAAAATGACGAGGAGCATCGGCGTCCTTTGTAGCACTGCTGTTGCTTCTGGCGTGAACCCAAAGAACTTGAAGGCGTTCGGCCCTGAGAATGCTTGACCCATGGTGGATATATGGAATGTGGTGTGATGCTTGGTTTGGCCCGAGGAAGGCGATGAGGTACCGACGATTCGGTCGAGGAGAAGTAGTAGCCACACAGAAGCCGCTTCGATGAATGGGTATGTAGCGTACGGACGGTATGAATGAATAGACTTCGATGCACACTTTGACTTCTGTTCTTGGCTTTGACTTTGAGGATGGCGCACAGCGATATAAAAAGTGCGATAAAAGTAAGAATCGAAAATATCCGCTCAACAGACTTGACACCGAGAAAATAACGTTCCGCGACCAAAGATTAGAAAGCGACAGAAGCAGAAGAAGAGAAGAGCAAAAGTCAAAGAGCGATGGGTATGCACGTCAAGAAGTAACAACAAGGCATTTGAACCGGGCATGCAAAATGATTATATTGGATTGTATTTCGGGACTGTGAGGCTTAACGAGTGGCACGAGTGGTGCGATTTCTGAGAGGCCGCGACATCTTGACGTTTCAGGGGCGGGAGCCCGTGGTGGTTAGGGCGTGTTTTGGTGGGAGCGCCCGCCAACTGCGACGGATCTGGCGATGTTTTGAATCACTGGGGCCTGTCGTGCGAGGGCGACTCAGGCCACTCTGCTGTGTTGTCTGAGATGCGAAGTTTGAGGAGCGTCGGAGATCGTTCCTGTGGATCTTGGAAGGTCGAGGCGAGCAAGGGAGAGAGTGCTTGTTGCCGTTTCGCGTAGTGGTTATTGGCTCGCTTGTCGGGAGTAGACCCAAACAGGAGTGAGTTGATAACGGCACTGAGCATGGAGGAAGAGGTTTGATAAATACACGAGAGTATAAAAGGGGGAACTGAAACGGAATAGAGCAAATGATACCACCACTCCTGAATCCAGTGCGGCTGATGATGCTCCCACCCGGCTTGAATTGCAGGCGTGTGCGTGTGAGATCTCCCCAGGGAATGGATATGAGCGACATGCCAAGCACAGAAATCGTACGTTGCCCAGCCAGAGCCTGGATGAACCGCCTGGATTCGATGAAGAGTTCTGGAACTGAGAAAGGGTGAAGAACTGCCTAACTGAAGTGCCGGGTCAGGCCTTAAGCCTTGCAGATGAGGCACAACTCGGCGCGTCCCGAGTTCTCCGTCTCACTGGCTCGCGTCTCCATGCATCCTGTTTGAGATGCAAGACCATGCCCCATCCTCTACACTGCCTATTTAGGACATTAACTGCCCACTACAAGTAAGCATATACTTACTTCATGTCCTGCCCATCTTTTAACTTCTGTTTATGTCATATTGTCTGATGCAGTCTTTGATGTGTCACCAAAACGTCTGGAGAGCGCCATCTCTCCCGCAAAAGGACAAACGTCCCAGAAGACCAAGGCGACCTAAGTCGCCCAAGATCTCTGATACATATAGATATGATGGAAATACCAATTCTTTCACCAAGCCCCGGCAATTAGGGCTACCAAACCTCGTGAAAAGCCTAAGGCAGACAAGAAGAAACCTATTGTTCCTGCGCATTTACCGCTTGTCCATGATGATCAACCAAGGGTAGATGTTGGTCAATATCCTTCAGATAACCTTACATCTCGATCAAGAGCATCACTTGGAGGGAATGGGACCCGCAATCCTCGAGATGACAAAGAAACGCCCCGCGCGTGGGCGGCAGCATATCAGGCGCCACCCGAGGATGGGCCATTACCTACATCACGAGGTGGTAATCAGTTTGGGCCTGCAGCCGAGTCTTCAGAGGCAGCAGCATCTGCACCTCCGACGGGAAGAATCGAGGTTCCAGCTAGGCCTGACTTGAACGTACAGTCTGTCGCCAACATAGCGCATCAAGTCAGAAGTTCACAGCAAGTAGGGATGCACAGTCTCAGGCTAGGCAGCTGTCGAGATCAGAGACTTCAGTACCGACTTCCGACAATGAGAACCCCAATCAAAAAGAAGTTTGGCGGTCTCGATGGCAGAGTACCAAGACCGTAGCTGCACCTCCATGGAATTTGGTAGTGGTCCATGGGCCTCACGCCCTCAAGGCCTGAGCGCTGGACCGCGCCACGCCCTGTACCAGCTGTACCACGATTGCGATCTCCACCTCCGCCAGCGCCGCCTGGAACCTATGAGAAATTTCTCCGGGGTCATAATGATTCGACTGCGCCAGCTCGTGCTGATATCTCTGCGGATAACGGCGAGATCTGCAATCGTCCAGGTGGTCAAGCAGAAGTCATGAAAGAGGGCAGTAAAGTACCAAAATACCCTTGGCACATAGAGCTACAACCTAGAGCTGCATTTCTCCCTGGAACAGCTATGGGTCGACGCGTAAAAAGGGCCCTTCAAGCTCTAGAAAATGCTGGGTTCTCAGACGTGACAGATTTTCTGACAACCTTGTACACGCATAAATTCACAGCGGATACAGAATGCTCGGCTATCCAAGCAAAAGAGTGGGAGCACGGCATACCGCGAACATTGAGGAAGATAAGCGAGCATTCACTAGCTGCGTACAGGAGACCCTACGATATGAAGTCGTACAGGAAGGCCGTGACGGATACAGCGAAGCAGGTCTACAAGAAAGAATTGACCAGATTCAACATGAGGCCGGACAATCGCAGTTCAAATAAGCATGGCAAGAAGGATGGTGGTTCGGCTTCGGAGCGGCCTTGGTTGCAAATGAGAGCTGAGGACGCAGATGCAGGATTCCTAGGCACAGATGTCATAGAACAGACCCAGCTTGAGATGGAGATGGGTGTACGTGCATCCCTTATCAGAGATTTCGGTGTGTGATTCGAAGGCTGACACAAATAGATACCATACCTGTGGGGTCTCTTCGCTGACCTGGCCTCCAGCAAAACACGATCAACAGAGATCTTTCACGCCCCCACCCTCGCCCTCTCCATGCTCTCTTACAATGCCAAAGAATCGCTCCGGAAAGTCCAGACTGTAATTGGCGTCTGTTTGTATTCCAACAGCGTTCCCAATCACGTCATATCCATGCTCCAGACCTTCGGACTTAGTGTAGGGAAGGAGTTTCTCAAACTGCTCATGGATACGCTAGCAGCAAAAGAAGTGGCACGATTGAAAGCAAATGAGGCGGGGTTGGAGCAAGATGTTCTGGAGAAGGCGTTGGAGAGACCTCTGGTCGTCAGGTATACGAGAAAGGAGGTCAGCCATTGGCAGAAGGCAACGGGGAGGAGGGATCTGTTTGTAGCAACGCTGGTTGGTGGTGCCAATGTTGAATTTAGGAAGGAATATAGGAATAAGCTGGATTTGATGGATCCTACAGTCTTGGATGTGACGAAGATAAGAACGAGAGCAAGGAGTGTGCCTGTAGACTCATGTTCAGAGCCGCTTCCTGAGGGTGTCGCAACAGGGTGGTAACGGAAATGCCCAGCGATAATGCTGGATCACCATGATCGCTCATATGCTGAAGCAAACCCGGTTTTGATGCCCATCAGGATTCTAAGTCCTGTTCCTCGTTTGTGGCATTGTCTTGACCATTTGCATGGCCAGTTTCCATCTCAGCTTAAGGAAGGTTAAAAGTGAACTTCTCTTCATCTTCACACCTCGCCTCGCCTTCTTAACCAACCAACCAAAAATTCATGAATTTGAACCTCCTCAAGTAACCAAATAAGGAATTTTCTGACCGCAATCGAGTTACCTCCTAGCTTAAACAACTAGCGGTATGCGGTCGTTGGACATTGAGTGTGAAGACATAGTAGGTCTGGAATTGAGCTTCATCAGTACCAGGACTTTGCGAACTTCTAAAGGGTATGCGTATTTGTTGATATTGATTCGTTGGTATTAATATGCGTGTATATCTTTTTGTATTTTTGATTTGGTAGCATTCGTTTTAGTTCGTCTTGTTCTAAAGCCTGAGGTGTGGACATTGAGATTATCTTTCCTGTATATTTTCCTATGTTTTTGTTTTGCCGATGTAAAAAATGACAAGCGAGGCAGGTGGCAACGAGAGAGAGAGAGATCTAGCTCGCGCATTGCTTCTCGCTTGTTATCAAGCATGACCATTTAGCAATTATAGTCAGTGCTCGTTACGATTTGAGCTCGTCACAGAAATTTTAAGATGAATCCTAGCGGGATAAATAGGCGATAAGTAAACAGAGTCAACTGCATGCCTCGCCTATCCCGTTAAAATATAAACAAGTCTTTTACAAGATGTCTTCAAATGTAAAATCATTAGTCGAACTTACCATGACTCCTTCGCTGGTTCTCTACTTACGAGTCACTGTTCCAGATACCAAGCTACCGCTCGAACAATTACACAGATGCATGCGGCGTATGACCAAATCTCACCAGGGTGAGTTGAAAAATGGTCTCTTTTGCAATTTTGTGCCCTGAGAATTTTTCTCGAGATGGAGTCCAGATGGCGCCCTGCGTCCGACAGAAAGCAGAAAAAGCAAACTCTAGGCCACTGCCTGACGAATTATGAAGCCATTCGAGCCCATGTAGGTGTGCAGCGAAACTGTACGAACGGCTACGACGTTGTTTACCGTAAGTAATCTATGATAGGTCCGGGCGGCCCGCTTCGAGTTTCAAAGCTTACCCTAGCTTGGCTATGTTGGCGCGAATGCTGTTGTGAGTGGCTTCTCGTCGGACTTCAACTGTTGGTAACTTACCTGGTAAGGATCCTTCCAGGTTATCTTAAACTACGATATTGACCTGCCCTTGTAAGGTTGTTATTCATGCACCTCCGAGCGTTTTGGACGGAAAATCGCTTACAAACACCGCATCTGTACCTGAGCCCGAAGTCGCATGGGATACGAGGCGTCATTCTCTAGATCAGGCACCCGACCTCTGAAATAAACATAAGGCCTCTAAAATAAACATACTGTCGTCTTGAAACAGAATCGAAAGTCGCACCCCGATCCGCCACAATCATCTCCCACACCAAGGTCATATTTCATTTATACCTCTCTGATACTATCAGGGCTATGGCTCCTGCTCACCGCACGAGAACTGGCGCTCAAACCACATTCAAGCTATCAAATCCTGCCCCGGTAATCTATGACTTTTCCGATCTTTCCACCGACGGCATCAAAATCACAATACCACCAAACAGCTCCTGGATTTTTCTAAGTCACTAGCACGAGACAGCAGCGGCGTGCGAAACACTCTTGGCGATTCAAGGACACTACATGATATACAGTTGTTTTGTTTTCACACTTGGAAGTGGATATACGACTGGACCAGGAACTCCCACCAACAACAGAGATGTACTTTAGACCCGAGCGTCTTGTCCGATGGCAGCGATATCCAAAAACTGATCCAGGGAAGGCAATGGCGCTCGAGTTAAAAGCAAGCGATGAAGTGTATGCGTTTTATCGACAGGTTTGCAGTGTGAATCAAGACGCAGAGACGTACTTCCAGCTACCTTCGACCCCTCTATGGCTTCGTACTATTTACAAGTTCTGGGGCTGGATACCACATTTTGGGGTTCGGGTACAAGCGTGGCTGGTAGCATATCTGCTCTGGATACAGCTCAGGGTGATTCATTCGAGGAATGATTAGTTGGAGGATGAAGGATTGATTCCATACACATGGTATTGGAGACATTTGCCGGGTCCTATATGGCCACCGAAAAAATGGATGGACCGGGAGCTACGAAGTCGAATAATCGTTTCGAGATTGGTGCTGAAGGTCTGCTACTGGGTTGGAACGAAAGTCCTTGGAATGAGAGCACAGTACGAGGAACACGAGTTCGATGTAGCGGAGAGTGTGCTGTTTGACACGAAGGAGTAGATGTTGTGCTGTGAATGGTTGATATTTGTCCACTTGCAGTTTGATATATTTCCAATCAATACCTACTCGTATCCTCTCCCTCTCTTTGACCCAAATGCTGTCTCTAGAGTTGAAGCCGCAATAAGTTTACGAAAAAGTCGAGGTGTGTAATCAGACCGGGAGCTCGCAAATTGTCCTCAATCATGCAGCAAATGTCATATTTGGAGCCTGGGAGAGAGCTTCTTTCAAACTCAAAACAATCAAAATATGTCTCCGCCACAACTCTATATAACCTAACATTGGCCTGTTCCCTTCATTCCAAAGCCTGATCAATCTCATGCCCAGTTCCACAGTTGTCTGTGGCCTTGTTCACCACGGTAAAAAAAGGAAACAACTCCATCTCCCATTTCGTTCACCTTGCCAACGAATCTCATTCACTGTCTCGCATGCTCTGACTCGTCTTGAGAGCAGTGAACTAACAACAGCACAAGTCACGAAACACGAAGTGTCGTACATAGTACACGCATTCACCCGGCTACTGTTGACCACATACGAGTTGACCCCGTAATGCAAGTTGCTGTTGCTATACATATTGCAACACAAGCTTGGATTTTTAACACATATGGCCAATTTGTGTAATCAAATGACCGTGCCTGTGCCATCGAGAGCGACACCGTTGGCCTGAACACCGCAAACCACACCTGAAGGTACTGGCGAGGCTATAGGGCAAGGCCAAAGGAGTTCCGGTACAGGTGGGCTTTGTTGTTACTAAAGTTGTGTTACTGGTCTTTGACGTGGAAGTAGAAGTTGTACTGCTTGATGATGTGACGACTTTCGACGACGAAGTTGAAGAAGCCGCTCGGCTTGACGAAACAACGACTCTCGACGAGCTCGTTGAAGTGGATGGTACAGTTGCAGTTGCCGAGGAGCAAGAAGCACTTCCGTATGCGCAGATTCCTGCTCTTTCTACTATCATGATGTGGTGAGAGGCTTGGAGAGTTGTTGTGATAAGACACAAGGCTTTTACTAGGGGAGAAATGAATAATAGCTTATATGGACTAGCTTGATTCAATCGGTATTTGACTAAGTAGAAACAGTTCAGGGATTGTTCAAGTACGGAGTATAGCACTTGAACCACTACTTTCCTATCAGACATACTCCAGCCCTCTTCTTGCACGTTCAAAATGTGCTAGCTTTCTGGTTTTTGTCTACGGAAATACTGGAACAGTCTCAGTTATAATCATGAACGCCAGGATACACAGTTGCACTCGGAGAGTAAATCACACTAATCGCGAGAAAATGCCGCCCAGAAATCGATCCAGTGAAACTAACTTGATTTTAATAAGCGAGGTTTGGAAAGTCCAAGAGCTTCCTGGTCTTGCAAAACAATTTTGTGTACAGTTGCATTCTTCGTCTGGAAAGACACAAAATTGTCAGATGGCTGAGACTATAACTGATAATCTCTAAAGACTGAAGATATATCTTTTGACAACAATTCTAAGAATCAAAACCCTTTTCGTAGAGGCAACTATCCGGCAAAACAGCCAATTCAGCCCCGCTTCAACAAGGTCTTTGCCCAGACTTTGTAATTTTCGGTCCCGAAGCTGAGTCCTGGGCACCGTGAAAAGTATTTTTTGAATCTCAAGCCTGTGGCGCATTCGTCATCACTGACTTTGGTTCGCGCACGAGCTTCAACTGTATCCATATATTACCAAATGGATGGACGCTCACTCGAACCCTTTATGATCTGATCTACCCTCATGTGAAAAAACATACTGCCGAGAGTTGTGAGGGGTTCTCGTTCTTCCGATCTCGGCACGCTGTCTAGCGTCTTCATTAGCGTCTTCTTCACTAGCGTGAAAGATTAGATCAATCTGATAAGATTACTCGCACCCTCCCTTCCTCTTCCTCATTGCTCCGATTTATTCACGCTTCACAGGCCTGCAGAACAGCACTTGCAGCCTCACTGACCCTTCATGGTCACCCTGCAATCGTCTCGGATCGTTTCAGAGTGGTCATCCTCACATACATCAACATCAACAATTATCTCAGCCGCAGATTCTTCACTAGCGACATGGCGTCACCTGCTGTGTCAACACCCTCTTCAGCGGGTTCTCCCCCGGCTCTCGCACCAGCCCCTCCATCTCTCGCCATACAGAGCTACAATACCGCCAACATGAGCTCTCTCGCTCCTGCTGCAGGTACGCCAACTATGGTGACGCGCAAGGAATGGATCATTCCACCACGTCCGAAGCCTGGTCGCAAGCCCGCCACCGATACCCCGCCGACGAAGCGCAAAGCTCAGAATCGAGCTGCTCAACGAGCATTCCGAGAAAGACGTGCTGCGAGGGTTGGAGAACTGGAGGAGCAGCTCGAGGAAGTCAAGGAGGATCATATGAAACGAGAGTCTGACTTGAGGAACAAGATTGGAAAGCTCGAGGCGGATATCGAGAGGTTCAGTGGGGAGATACATTCTTGGAGAGTACGTTGTGACACCTTGGATCGCATTGCGGAGTACGAGAGAAAGGAGAAGGAGGCTGCTCTGGCAGAGTTGTCGTACCTTCGAAATGGCGCTCGAACGACAGGGACCGATGCTGTTCCACTTCCGCCGAGGCATCTTCGACACAATGAACCAAAGGCTCCCGAGCCACAGCGATATACCGCTCCTGAGCCAGAGTCTAATATCGGATGTGGTGGGTGCACCTCTACGAGTAGCTGTGCCTGCGTTGAGCAAGCTATGGCTATCTCTGCATCTGGATGTGGCAAGTGTAGTCCTGAAACTCACTGCGAATGCTTGGAGGAGACCATTAAGGGAGCAGGTGATATCACTCCATTGGAGCTGAAGAGACCTCACTCGCCCTCAGAGACATACGCTGAGAAGCGTCAACGATACTCGGAGCCGTCGACGCCACTTGAGATCGACTTCACAGCACAGTTCTCATCAAAGCCTATTCAATCTCAAGAAGTCGTCATCCAGACAAGTCATCGACCACCAGGAGAATCATGTGGCTTCTGTGAGGAAGGAACCTATTGCATGTGTGCCGAAGCAGCAGCTGCCGCATCCAGCAATGCTAATCAAGAACATCATGACGACAACCGTCTCGCACCTCTCCTCAACGAAGTCACACCCCCACTCTCAGACACCGACGTCGAAGGTCCGTCCAGAAAGCTTCCTTCCCTTCAGCCTCTTCAGATGCACCGTCCCGTCAACGCCGCACCATCAAATTCCTGCGCCAACGGCCCGGGAACATGTCAGCAATGTCAATCTGACCCCAAGTCCGGGCTCTTCTGCCGCTCGCTTGCAGCTATCCGTGCAGCAGGTGGTTCCGTCCCAGATGGCTGCTGTGGAGGCAATGCCGGCGGCGGAGGCTGCTGCAAGTCTCTTCCTGTCGCTGCACCCTCTCAGCCACCTCCTAGCTTGTCGTGTGCAGATACTTACAAGACTCTTTCCACGCACAAGAACTTCGAGCAGGCTAGTGATGAATTGAGTACGTGGCTAGGAAGACTACATGCTACGCCTCCTGCTCATCCAGGTCGTGCTCCTATGGAAGTCGAGGCTGCGAGTGTGATGGGTGTGTTGAAGCTCTTTGATCGAAGATTTGGTCGTGGATGAAAAGGATCGTCGATGAAGACACCAAGCACATATTCCCTCTTTGAAAGGGACACAGCATCATCAAGCATGATATTGCTGCACTCACTATAAGGCTCTTTGGAAAGCATCGATACTTGCTGCACATACTCCGGTGCTTTAGAAGCCATGGACATTCGTCTACGCTGCTCTCAGCTTGACCACTTGGTACACAGACATAACAGCAGCAACTGCACCAGCTCGGCTCACCCCGCTCACGGTAATGGCGTTAGGAATTTTGACGGAGTAATGATGACTTGGAGTGTATTGTACATAACATATGAACATAGCATACCATTTCCACGATCAAGAAGAAAAGGAAATGAGAAACAAGAATACTTCACTTTGAAAACCTCTTCCGGTTAAACATGACATTACTTGACATGATCATCTTCTGCATAGACTCGTCACGTTGTAAATCATTGCATGAAGCAATCAGGACGAAAGTGATTTCTTATATTCCGCAGATACTGTATCATTTCCCAGCCTTGGTAGCTCATCATTCTGAGGAGATCCTCGAGTCGTGGTCGAATCGAGTTGAGGGAATTTCTTTGCTTCTTGGAATAGTGCAAGACAGCGCTAGGGAGCCACTTAAGTGCTGTTTGTTGCGACGGGCCGGGGGCAGTGGATGAGCAAGAGTCGTTCTCTTACGAGAGGGAAGGGAGGGACTCATGGCAATGCTCGGTAGGTAGGTAGGTACAAATGCGTGCGTCCTAGATCCACATCTGGTGGGGGATCCGATTCTAAGCTATTTCTTTAGTGTGCTGTGTTTTAGAGGTGAAAGGTGACCTGAAGGGCAATGATTTGTGACTTGCGTCATGGTGGGTGGGTTCGGGCCCAAACTTTGTGTTCTTGAATCTCGTCATGAGGGGTGGGATGGGGATAGGTCCGAAATGCAGTTGGGATGGTGTGTTGTGGACATTGGAATGCATGAAAGGAGCATTGCAAATTTGCATGCGATGAGACTACTCGTATCTGAGAAGAAATTGCACTTGTGTCAAGAAGAAGGACTTAGAGCTCTTTAGAGTATTTGAATTTCTGTAAAGGCTAAATCAATATGATTGATATAATTATAATGTCGCATCCTGTATTCGATTCAAGACATGTCTATCTCCATCGAGTGCTTTCTGCACTGTGAAAGTCTCCTCCATATGGGAGAGTTCTATCCCTAATACATTCTTTGATCGTAAAAACTGTTCCCCCATTTTTTCGTGATATTGTTATCGCTGTACGCCGTAACTCCTTGCTGATATCAATCATGCCCTATGCATCGTGACCTTTGATGGTCAATGGTCAAGTGATCTACCACTTGATGACCTTCTGTGGAAAGAACTCATCGATGAGCTCGAGGTAGTATGGCTGTCTAAAGGTTAGCTCATGTGACTCGACGACTTTATTGAACTTATGGGGTGTTGCATACCTTAAGCTCCTCAACACTAGGCACCTCATCGCTCTTGCTGTACAGATCATAAGGATTGAAGTCCTTCACAGCCTCCAACATCTCATGATCCTTCTCATTCATGAAGTACGTGTAGGCACCCTGTTGGTGCCACGGGTAGAACGAGTGGTAGCGGATCATAGCCAGAGCCTTATCAGGAAGAAGAGACTGATCCTTGAAGACATGGTACAAGTACTCATCATGTCCCCACGACAGCATGATATTGTCCATACCACAGCCAGGCTCATAGATGCCATACGTGGTGTTGTACTCCGGGTTGTCGTAATCAGGGTTCCCCTTCATGGTCTCAGGGTAAACGATCTTGTCGCTGAAGGCACAGCCGACGGGGAAGGTATCGCCCACGACATCCCACTGGCCGGCAGCACCATAGAAGAAGAGAAGCTTGCCGAGATCGTGGACCAGACCGGTGACTTGCATCCAGCGGGGCTTGCCGTCTCTGCGCATGGCTTCGGCTGATTGGATCAAGTGCTCGATCTGGGAGAGGCTGGTATCTGGATCAGACTCGTCGATGAAGGTGTTGAGTTTCTCCATGGCTTCCCAGACGGTCATCTCGGCGCGGGTGGTGGTGCGGAACTTCTCGCGGACTTCGCGGTTGAATGCTACGGTCTGCTTCTCGTGCTGTGTCTTGTAGAGGCCGTAGACTTTGGTATTGGTCTCGAGGTAGTTGCGGAACTGGGTCTTGTCTTTCTCGACGTCAAAGCGGGCTTTCTCGTCGTTGGCGGCTCTGGCTTCTTTGGCTTTGATGTTGGCTTTCATGACGTTGATCTCGTCGACGAAGTCGGAGACTTCTTCGAGGGCGGCGCCATCCCGCTGAGGGTAGGGGCTGGTTGCTGAAGGTGCCATTGTAGAAATATGTGTGTGTGATGTGGAAAGAGGATGAAGATAACTTTTGACTCGAGGGCTCGAGGATACTTGAAGTATCGAATTTATGAGTGTTCGGGATGACAGGTGCTAGTATTTCGTGACCGAGAAACGTAACTTGAGATTTGTATATGAGAAGGGACTGATCGAACAATGCAAAAGGACTGAAGTACAGAACAAAAAGCAGGTGACGGGGACAGTGATAAATAGAAAATCAAGCAACCACCGCACGACATAGTTCGAATTGAATATTTCCAGAGCAAGCTTTTGCCCTACCGGTGAAAATTGCCAGAAGCGTTCTGTGAGCGGTACACTAGCACCAGCATTAGGGGTTCGAAAACCAAGTGTCTCCATACTTTTTCTCCTTCCCATGGATGAATTGCATATAGAGAACGGGTCTATGACAACAAGCCTACCATGATTAGCCAGCTGTGAGGGGAAGCATGAATAGCAAAATGGGGGAAGATTTCTGGAGAAGCCCGCATTTGTGACATTGAAGCAAGTCTTTCCGGTAAAGTGCAGGTGTTTCCGGCAAGGTTCCAGAACTTTGACCTTCCCATTTGAAGGCATGGGCGCTGTTTGGTGCGCGTGTGATGCTGTAGTTGAGAGATGTCATGTTCGGTGATGTTCGGGGTGTGGCGGATGAGTAGGATGGTGTTGGGACGATGCTTGTTCCTTTGGTGGGGTGAGGTGCAGCGGGGAAAACGTCGGGATTCAATGAGGGAATTCTCAGCGGGTTAGTATGGCTGTCATCGCTGAGAATCTCCTTTTCGGGCGCATGCACGACTCTGTACCTGTGACGCTGTTGGACAGCGAAAACTTCGGTACTTCGTGACTTTCATGTGCATATGATTTATTTTCAGCTCGAGGACGGTACTTGTGACCTGGGCTCGTATGAAACAATTGTTCTGGTTACGAGTTGGGTAACAGAATAGAGAAATTGCTTTTTGGAATTGCCTCGTGATATTTGCGATAAGATCATGGTCGTTGGTGTTACAGTACAGGTCTTGGAGGAACCTAGAGAATTGCCTGGTTGAGCTTTCAACGGGCAACTTCTCCACCTAGACGATCTCAAGTTGGAACCTGGACATTTGCAGATCAAGAATAGCAGCGACTGTTGACTTCCCTTCGTACTATGTATTCCTTCGCATTGGTCTTCAAAAAGATGCTGGCTCAATATGTGGTCACAGGACGCCAGCCCCATCGTGAGCTTCTATTGCTCCAGTTATGGAATAACGGCAGAACGAAAGTCCAAGTAACCTTCGTATCTGCGAGCAGCAAGGACGTTGAATTTGGATAGACATGACGTTTCGTTATGTTGCTATGGCCAAAGCGCTCTTCTCATTTCTCTTCAGCTTGTCGTGATGCCTCGACTTGGAGCCTTGCGAAGGACAAAGGCAACCAACAACCATGCGCCGTTCATCTTTTCACCTTTAGTCAAGTATCTTCAGGATCAGTTGTGATCGTGTTGACGAAAGTCTTCGAACCTGCTACCTTGAACTTGGTATACAGGTGTTCGAGTCATAAGAATACAGTGAGGGTGCAGCAATACGCGTTGTGATATGCAGCAAAAAGCAGCAGCATTTATTGCTAGTTTATGTCCTCCAGGCGTTTCCCACGAGTAGAATACCAGCAGTTACTGCTGACGTTGTCGCGCCTCGGCCATACCATGCGTACAATCACAAACACCACGCGCCCTCTTCTTCAAGCCCAAGCATACAGCCTGGTTCTTAATGAAAAGAAATCTTCCATTCATCGTCAAAAATGATCTTGAATGAAGAGTGCAATCAAAAATTCCCCCGATATCGCCCCCGAAGGAGAGATAACGATTCTCAACGCCCCGATGTGCAATGGAGGTTTCGTATCGCAAGCGAAGCCATTCGTGAGCGGCCAGCTTTCAAGAAGGTAAGTATGAAGAAGAAAAGAAGTTGGGTTGGAGGGAGGGAGAGGCTCTTTAAGTAGGATTTCTGAGCGGCGCTCGCGTAGCTAGCGGCTGATTGGGTGTTTGACAAGTTGTCAAACAGGCAGATGCACGTGAGGAGGTGAAAGAGTTGGCCAATCAGAGCATAATACGCCTGCAGGGGTAGCTAAGGCAGCTGGCCCAAGTTCCTGTCTGCCTGGCCTGCCCGAAGCAATATAAATCTCCCAGACCTTCCTCCTCCTCTTCTTTTCTTCCCCATCTTAGTGCATGGGTAAGCAAGGCCCCTCAACCTCCTCTCGATCTCCTTGCTAACAACGGAACAGGTTTTACGTTCATCAGTGAGGATACGTCCGAGATAACGTTTTTGCTTATTGAAAACTATACATGACCACTCTCACTTGATTTCGATCTGGTGAGGAATTTTTGGACTTCAACTTCTCAAGGGAGAGTATCTTTTCACTTTTTTCATTGCGTGCTGTTCCTTGTGGACGGCCGTGAAGAAGATGGGAGGGAGATGGAAGGGAAGTACTGGCGGATGGCAGATACGTTTGGTTCTTGAATGAGGTGAGCTCGAGAAGATTGCCATTCTGCCTTCACACTGTTCTCCCGCTGATTCTGAGCAGCTTAGCTACAGTAACTTCGAATTTGCCCAACCAGGTGCCTACTGAATCAATCTGCGACCTCTGAGCACGACCATCCAGTGAGAAGGACCACGATACCTGCATCTTCTGCAGACGCTTTGAGATCCTGATCCCGCCGACCGCGTCCTTCTAGGCCTATTAGCCAGAGCTCCTGCTCAGCGACACTCAGTCCAACGACACACCTCAATAGGAGATCACAAGCAGAGATTATGGCCATATTGGGCGGATTGTCTGCGAGGCTAGCTGGTCGTGGACTTCTAGTCTCTAGTCGTGGTGTATGGACTGGACGGTGCTGAAGTCATGGAGGTGCAGCAACGCTCTACGCGCCATCTACGTATCGTGAAGTAGAGGGAACCTATCAGCAGCGACGAGAAAGGGAACGATCAAGCATACTGAGAACATACTGGATGTTGAATCTACTTGTGGATTACGTGACAAGCTTTGGAGACAATGGGGGTACTTGGGTGTGCTCGAGAGCTTCAGGACTTAAATGTGAGAACGTACTCGTGCTGGCGATCCGTCACTCAGATGTGAGGTCTTCACATCGTATGGATACGGTAGAAGATAGAGAACAGATCGTGAAGCTCAATCACGCTCGGGGTCTAGCAATGGACTTGCCAGACCTTATAGATCTTGAAGTCGCTGTCCCTTGCAGCTCCGTCCAGTTGCTCGAACTACCTCCATATCTAAACCTTCTTCTAGGAATACCAGCATCGCACATAGATATCTCCCTTAGATCAATCTCTTCTGAGGTTGGAAGCTCTCTATCTACCATTCCGAAAAATGAAGACGGAAGTGTCAGCTTCAAGCTTCCTTATTGAATATTAGCCAATTAACAGCATACCTCTCCTCCTCACTTCAAAGTCAACAATTATTCGACCGGAACGATCTCCCTTGCCCCTCTTTAACCCTTGACATCTCGGCCAGTTATCCGCCACTAGCGACCTTCCACCACCCTTCTCGAACATCTCGACCGATGTAGCGCCGGTCTAGCTGATGCTGCTGTTATCCTTCCTTGGCCGCCTTCCCCATTCTTGCCTTCTGTCCACTCTACTGGTATCTAGAGTCCAAGCCAAGAAACCGGACCAACAGCGTCGAAAGTATTGTACAGTTCTTTTTGTTGCTATCAACCGACCCGACGGCTCAGCCACGCGACGGGTCTGAGTGAGTGAAGCAAATTTACCTTCCTTACAGTAGAGCCAGCTCTGGTCTTGGTCTGGGGTATCGGAAAGATGTCCGTCGGCTGGGGTAAAGGGTAGACGAGGAGACGAGAGACGAGGTGCTTCTGTGGACTTAGGGGCATCTGGGCTTGGGAGTAGAGGACCCGAGGGAAAGGGCGGGGAGTTTAGCCGTGAAGACAGTTTTGGACCCCTAGTGGAAGTAATCGGATGTGGAGGAGAGCAGCGAGTGGTTGAGCGAGAGAAAGCAAGCAAGCAAGAAAGTAGACGAGGCGCCAAGAATATGCACGAGTTTTGAGGGGACGACCCCACACGGACAGCCCGCTGCACGTTGGGTTGGATAGTCCGTAAGCTCAAAGGGGTTTATTGAGCATGTCCAACCAGGCTGTCAAGATGTTGAACCAGTGCAGATGTTATCCTCTTGAAGCAAGAACAACAAACAGGAGTGAGTGAGCTTGATTCTATACGGACTCGACGGAGTACCCCTTCTTGAACCACAAAAAGCAAATACTGGTCCAGAATATGAGCCTATCCAGGAATCGGGGTCTGAAAGTCGCTATTCCACCAATAGATAGAACCCGGAATCATGTATTCGAGCTGTTTGTCCCACAGAGACTCGATAGGTGCGGCTTGGCTCTAAGAACTAGTCTTGGCTTCTCGGGCTAGTATCTTGAAGCTGCATGGCTGCATGTGGATGTGGATGTGGATGTGCCCTGCATTTGTTGCTTGCAGTTGCGGTGCTATTGTTTCTCCAGGAAGATGTGGATAGTACCTGAAGGTAGGTAAACTCATGGAGATAGAATAGAAATGTGCATGGGCTAGCCTCCATCCGAGCTGGGAGCCCGAAGTATGAAGTATTGTCAGGTGCAGCCCAGCAAGCAGCCAAAGCAGCCAAAGCGAGGGACGAGAACAAGAGTGGAAGAGGAGACTGGACGAGACGGGACGGGAAGAGTGCAGCGCAGCGCAGCGCAACGCAACGCAACGCACCTTCCCTCCCCGGACGGACTTGCTTCTTTTTTGTTCCTTTCCTTCTACTTCCCCTTCATCTGAAGTCTTTCCCACTTGACATACAATATTCACCACGATTCTACATCACGCTGTTGTTGTTTCACTCACTCTTCTGCTTCTTTATCTGAAGGTGGTCTGGTGATGATTATGCGTGACAACCAAGGACCCTGAACCTGACCCTCTTTTTACGCATTTACGATAACGATCCGTCAGATAAGCCCCATTTATTGGCCCCTCCATCAACAGCCCTCACGACTCAAGAAGTTTGGTCAACAGCCCATATTCATTGTAAGAACCCGTTCTTCACTCTTCCGACTCTGCTTCTACGGTCGCAATCTTTCCTCTTTGCTTCACCACCACATCTTACAATATTGATTCGTACGACCGTTGACTGTTAGCCTTCAGCAGCACTCCACTTCTCTAGGATATCTCCGTCCCCTCTAAAATCGCTCAAGCGACCACCACATCACTTCCACACGACTCTCACTCCTTATTGATTCATATTTGACCCCTTCCGACTCTCTATCCTGCAGAAATTTCTTATTCCAGTGATCTTCTGTTACCAGTCGACTGCATATCCCTACCTCAATCGGGCAGACAAGCTCAGCGAGCCCGTGTCCGGGGAAGGGTGGACAGAGGGCAGGGAGAACCCCGCATAAACCAGCCAACTTCTGGGACGACCGAAAACATTTCCACAGCTTGTCTAGACAACTTCCTCGTCGCAATCATGTCTAGCCCATTCCCAGACATGATTCTGGAAGCTGGATCATCTGCAGACATGCCAGTCGAACATTCCGACGCCATTGCGATCGATCGCCCAAAACTCAAGGGTAGAGCGAAACTCTTGCATAACCTACAACGGATATCCTCCTCGCCTTCTCTGGCGCAATTAGGTCGCAGAAGAGCAAGTAGCAATCCATACAGTGGGAGGACAACATTGTCCTGTGTCAGTTTGGCAAATGGAAGTTCTCCAAGAAACTATGACAGTTCGTACAACTCCCAATCATCTGCGGCAGGATATTCGACTGCCCCGACTTCTGTACCCAATACTCCTGGTTTCGAGGGCCTATTCTCTGAAGGAAGTGTATTGCCTATCAGGAAGATTGAGCAGGGCAACTTGACGCCTGGTACTTCGACTCCTACGAGTGCTATGCCACTTCTACCCCGCTCCAGAGGAAATACCCAGTCCGCTATTCCAGAGATCTATGAGGACTATTTTTCCATGCCAATCGCTGCGCCAAAACGAGTACGAAGAGCAAATTTTAATTTTTGGGGAGATATGCCACATGAAGTCAAGTTAGCAGTTCTCGCATTCTTGACACCAAAGGAATTGGTTCGAGCCTCAGCGATTAGCAAGTCATTCCATAAGGCATGCTTTGATGGGCAACTTTGGACCTGTTTCGATGCCTCGGAATTCTACACGGATATTCCCGCAGAGTCTCTGGCGAAGATCATTGTTTCCGCGGGACCTTTCGTCAAGGATCTCAATCTGCGAGGTTGTGTTCAGGTCGAGCATTACAAACGAGCAGAAGTGGTTGTGAAGGCTTGCCGAAACCTCATAAATGCTACTCTTGAGGGATGCAAGAACTTCCAGAGACCTACTCTACACAATCTGCTGAAGACGAACGAGAGATTGGCTCATTTGAATCTCACTGGACTCAACGCAGTTACGAACGGAACCTGCAAGATTATTGCGCAGTCCTGCCCATTGTTGGAGACCTTCAACGTCTCCTGGTGTACTCATATGGATTCTCGAGGTCTCCAGAGCGTCATTCTTGGATGTCCGAAGTTGAAGGATCTACGAGCCGGAGAAGTCTTAGGATTTTGGAATGTTGATATTGCTCAGAGCATTTTTGAGACGAATAAGCTTGAGAGATTGATCCTGGGAGGTTGTCGTGATCTCACTGATGAAGCTTTCAAAATCATGCTCATGGGCAAAAACCCCGAGCTGGATATCCTGACGAATATCGCAATTGTTCCTCCTCGCGAACTTCGACATCTGGACCTCAGCCGATGCGGTCATTTGACAAGTGCGGGTGTGAAATCGCTCGCTCACTTGGTGCCCAATCTTGAAGGACTCCAACTCAGTGGTTGTTCAACACTCACTGATGCCGCGCTTGAGGACGTCCTCGCCACAACCCCAAGACTCACCCATCTCGATCTCGAAGAACTTTCTGAACTTACAAACACACTTCTCTCCGAGAGTCTCGCTAAAGCACCTTGCGCACCCATCCTCGAGCACCTGTCAATCAGCTATTGCGAGAATCTGGGCGATACTGGCATGCTTCCAGTGATTCGAGTCTGTACCAGCCTCCGCAGCATCGACATGGACAACACCAAGATTAGCGACCTCGTCCTTGCCGAAGCCGCTTCTATGGTTCGCACTCGTTCAGCACGTACTACATCAACTCGGGCTCGTCCCCGTATCTCTCTCCAAATGATTGTCTTCGACTGCTCCAACGTAACCTGGACAGGCATTCGCGAAGTTCTTTCTCGCAACTCCGAAGTCAGAAAGCCAACTGGCGACCAGGGTGCTACTTACCCCACCGAAATCATTGGCTTGAAATGTTTCTACGGCTGGCAAATGACGGTTGACGAGCATCAGAAGCGGATCATGAGAGGTGATTTGCCAGCTGCTGGACGACTGGTGAGAAAGTGGACGGAGTGGATGATGGCTAACGAGGAGGCTGGTGTGGCTGGAACTGGAGCCAGGAGAAGGAGAAGGAGAGCCAGAGAGGCGCAAATGATGCATGCAGATGAAGAGGAGGGTGGTGCTGGGATGGGTGGTATCGGTCGGAGAAGGAGGGCGAGGAGTAATGGGTGCCAGATTATGTGAGGTTGTTAGATGGCATCTGTGGATATCTGCTTTCAACGTTCTTGATTGTTATTTCTCGGTCTCTTTCCCTGTTTTGCTTTTGGGTTTCATTTTCTACCGCCTGGTATCGACGTTGTTTTGATCTGGAGTTCGGCATTGGCTTCGCTTCGCTTAGCTGAGGGGGAAAGTGGAGGGATGTCCGGATCTGATGTGCTTTGGTTCAATTTCATTTTTGGTCTGGTCTGGTTTGATATTTCGACGGAGGACTGGAGTACGGGCATGGTTTACTGGTAGATCGATTGCGAGATAGGGACATCTTTTGCAGAGTAGGGACAGGAACTGGGACATGGGGAGTAGATGGATGGATTTTGGTTTTTGGAATTTGGCCAGCATACGGTACGGCATCAGAGAGACTTTCTCACGTAGCTACTTTTAGGAACAGGGGTTCGTGTCCACAGGTAGATAGCTAGTGAATGAGATAAGGGAGAATACATATGCATATTCAATACACTCTAGTTTCGAGATTTAGCAAATTATCGTTGTGGTGCCTTGGTGCTATTTTCACACGTGTGCTGTATATAGTTCTCTTTCAATTCAGCTTATCATTACTGCCTGTAGTGGATCGTCTACCTCGATTTGAACCAGATCAAGAGCCTGGCCAGATCAAACGTAATTCGATATCCTATTATAACTATAGTCAGCACTTGTTTGTAATCTTACTTTCCTTTCCCTTCCTTTTCCCCTCCTCCATCTCACTGCCCTCCCTATCCTTATTACCCATCCACATCCATATCCACATCCACATCAAATCCAGATCCAGCTATCCGCAAAACACCATTGACAAAACAAAGCAACAATAATGAAAAGACCAAGGAAAGGTAAGGGAAGGAAGACTCACTCAACCAAATTCCCATCCGGATCCCTACAATACACACTCCTCAACCTCCCTCTCGCACCAGTCCGGAACACAGTCCCGTCTTCCTCTGTCTTCTCGGGCGAGAGGTCGACTATCTCGATGCCTGCTGAGATGAGGCGGTGGCGGACTTGAGCGATGGGGTCGTGCGTTATGAAACAGACTTTTTCGTTTGGAGGAGGGATGTTAGTGGGTAAGTGGGTGGTGGTGATAGTGGTGGTGGTGGTAGTTGTGGGTGTGATGCGAGGAGGGAAGAGGGAGGGATGGAAGATGGAGATGGGATGAGTGGACGTACGATCACCGCTGCCTGGTTGTACGTGGAGGGCTTTGGGCTCGAATTCCTGGATTGTGTTATGTGTGTTAGTGTAAGAGTAGGTGTAGGTGTAATCGAAGCTCTCTTTCGTTCGAGACTTTGTATGTAGACGATGAGATAGACGATGGTGGTGGTAGTGGTGGTGGCGCGCGTGGAGTTCTGCATGTTCATGCCATGCAGTAAGTGTTCGAGCACACAACACTATTGCAGAGTATAACAGTGTAGTGTATTAAAGTGGGTTGGATTGGAGCTCGAAGGGAATACTTGGAAGAGAGGTAATTATGAGGAGGAGAGGCACGGAAAGCGTGGAGAAGGAGAAAGTGTACCTTTCCGCTCTCGTGGAGGTTTATCTTTTGAGATCCGAATATCAGGGAATGTCGTGTTACCTCTGGACTGGCGTCTGAGATGAAGGATTCGATCGCATGCCGAGGTTGGTGGTGTACCATTTTGTGGTGTCGGGAATGGATTTTACGGTTAGGACGAGGTCTGTTGGGGATCAGTTTTAAGCTTAAGACTTATATGAATGAGAGGTTCAATAAAAGGCTGCGCGAATTGGAGATTGGGTCTTTACTTGAAATAAAGCTGGAGAGAATGTGGTTACAGAGAAAACGGCTTGAATGCAATGGGAACTTCTTACGGTCGAGAGATTGGATTGTAGCTGCTGGCTTTGAGGACGACATTCTGACGTGGGACAGTGGAATTCCGCGAGAAACTAAGTAGGGTTTGGGAAGTATGAGAGGAAGTTGACGAAGGGCAAACATTACCTATGTTGTTATAACAAGCTCTAATATGTATCAAAAGATATCTGCTTTCTGTTGAAGTCCATCAGTGTTTACATAAAGGGCGTGAGGGGTCCTCGGCACCAATCAGCAAGTCCCGGAGAAGTCCCGAGCCGAGTCCAGCTCGCCTTGCATCATCGAAAAAGTTCGCCGAATCAGTATCCAGCCAGTAAACAACACAACGGGCAGACGAACAAAACATGACAAGCTTCCCAGCCATGAGCGCAGCTCATCATGGATTGGCGCTATAACCAATCTGCCTCTTCTTCTAGGCAATCATACCATAATCAGCACGAACAATACCCGTTGGATTCGGACGAGGAGGAGTACGACGAGTATCCACTGAGAGATAGATTTCAAGGGCGAGGTCAAGCTCAGTACCGCAACGAATACCCGAGTCGCGAACAGGAGCCAGTACACCAACAAGAGCAAGAAAGACAGCGCACCAATACCTTCCCGCTCACCCAAACACCTCCCTACTCACCACCGCGCAACGCTCGAGAAAGCCCAAACGAACCCGCAGAACCAGAAGGGAAGGGCAAAGCCCCCGCCAAAGAAAACATGGCTTCCTGGCTATCGCGCACAGCGTCCTCGTCGCAGGCACAATTCGCTGCTACGGCTCTGGTATCGGGTGCTGTTGTAGCGGGCGCGATCTTTGGGTATCAGCATGTGCGGAGGCAGGAGATGGTGGAGGATTTGAAGAGCTCGATTCCCGAGCTGGGGAGGGAACATGAGGCTGATAAGGTGCGTCGGCTATAATTATATCTTGAGTTTCCGTTGTTGCTTCGGTTTGGGCAGTCTTGGTGGGGTTCGGTGAGCTGGATTGGACTGGTCGTGGTTTACGAGATATGATGAGAGTATAAAGCTGATGGTCAAAGTGAAGCTCACGGATTTTGGCGCCGCGCCACCAAGAGCAGGCATGAGCAAAGAGGATGAGAGGAGTCTCGAATTTGCCGAGAGAGCGCAGAGAGGGGACTATGATGATGGTCTGTCGGCCCACCCTGTTCTTGTACAGATCTAACATCAGCAGAACTCATCCTCGAACAACTCGCTCGAAACCGCGTATTTCTCACAGATGCAGGTCTCGCCAAACTTCGATCAGCTTTCATAATCGTCGTGGGTTGCGGAGGAGTAGGATCCCATTGTACAGCAGCACTCGCTCGCTCCGGCGTGTCTCGAATCCGTCTAATCGATTTCGACCAAGTCACTCTATCGTCTCTGAACCGTCATGCGGTGGCTACACTTGCGGATGTGGGAACACCAAAGGTATCATGCCTGAAGAAGCGGTTACAGCAGATCACTCCATGGGTACATTTCGATCTTTGCAACGAGCTATTCAGTCCGAATGCGGCACAGAGATTACTAGGGGATTGGGATGGCCGGAAACCAGATTATGTCGTTGATGCGATTGATAACATTGATAGCAAAGTGGCACTATTGGAATACTGTTACAAGAACAACCTCAAAGTTATCTCTTCCATGGGAGCAGGATGTAAATCAGACCCAACCCGCATCTTCATCGGGGACATCTCAGCCAGTACCGAAGATCCTCTTTCCCGCTCAACACGCCGACGTCTTCGCGCCGTGGGCGTAGCATCCGGTATTCCAGTCGTCTACTCTACCGAGAAACCTGGCCCGGGAAAAGCACAATTGCTTCCTTTGCCAGAAGAAGAGTTCCAAAAAGGCACTGTTGGCGATTTAGGCGTGCTTCCCGATTTCCGCGTCAGGATCCTGCCTGTTCTAGGCACGATGCCAGCAGTCTTCGGCTATGCAGTTGCCAATCATGTCATTCTAAATGTCACGGGCTATCCTAGCGAGTATATCCCCGCGAAGGGGAGAGAGAAGATGTATGATGGTATTCTTGCAGCTTTACAGGGCTCAGAGGAGAAGCTTGTGAGAACAAACTTTCCTGGTGAGGATGCCAAGGGCCTCAAGCTGCCTATCACGGCTGCCGACGTAGGATATATTGTTGAGGAAGTGTATAAGGGAAAGAGTGCTATTAGTGGAGTTTCGACACGTCTTTTGCTCGTCAGATGGCGGAAACCGGAAGGCAAGATTGTGGACTTGGAAGTCCCAGGGCAGAAAAATAGTCTGGTGATGACGAGGGAACTGGTCTGTATGACGAAGGAGGAGGCGGTTGTGCATGAGAGGGAAGTTGTTAGGGGGAGTAAGACGCCGGAAGAGCTGTATGATAAGGAGATTGTGGAGGGCGTGGAGGCGAGGATAAGAGAGGAGATCGGGTTTGAGAAATATAGATAGGAAATGGATGATTAGGAACTCAATCTTCGTCTTCTAGGTCTGCTGCAGTCTGGATGTGATGGAGCAAGGGTGGTTCTGAGCATCAACGCCATAAAGTGTATTGGGTGAGTCAATACCTACTAGTCTGACCGCCCCAGGCATTACCAGTCGTGGTCTCATGGTAATGATCACGAAGCAATGCAATGGACTTCGGTCAATAAAACGGTCCGAGACGCCGGCTGTGTTCACGGCTTCAAAAAGGGTGATATCAGACTTGCGCCGAGTACAAAAAGTACATGCATGGTACCGGCTGATTCCAGACATTCAATCTAATTGCCCAAGCAACTCGCGAGCAGTGGGTTGATGGTGTCCTGTTTGGCACCTATTCTCCCCTCACTGCTCTCTCGCTTAAGAATCTGACATGAAAAACAGGTACCGAGAACAAAACAAAACGTCACTTGAAACTTTTACTACTTCCATTCATATACCTTCCAGAACCCCTACTCCTTCGATTATTCAAAAGTTGAAATCCAGAAGACGATTTGTTCTCGTCTAGTATCTTGCCAGGGTCTTGCACGCTAGGCGCTTGCAGATACATGAGATCATGATATCGGCGATTAAAAGAAATGTCCGTGGACATATTCTGAATCTATCCCCATCCCCATCCACAAACATAACTAATTATCTTTACCTCCAATCTCCACAAGCAAGAGTCGAACACGTAAAGCATCGCTGCCTAATGAATTACCAACATTGATTGTTAAGCAAACAAGGCAGCTGTTGTAGAAGTGGAATTCGGAACCTGGGCCAGGTCTAGCTACTAGCTTCAATCACGTAGACAATTAAGTATATAAAGAGATGGAAATAATACTTGATTTCATATCAATCAAAAGGAGCAGCAATTGACTTCGCTCTTCTCAGATCAATAGAACGTACTTCTACCACAACTCAGGACCGCTCATCAAAACTACAGACATCCCCAGCCATGGCAACCTACCTCATAACCGGCACCTCCCGTGGTCTCGGCCTCGCACTCGCGACTCACCTCGCATCTCTTCCCTCTTCACAAAGTAGTACCATCTTCACACTCGCTCGGAAATCCTCGCGTGCCTTGGAAACACTGATCGAGAAATCAGACGGCAGAGTCATCTTGATAGAAGCAGATGTTACAGATGAGGCGAGTATCAAGAAGGCTGTTGGTGAGGTGGAGACGAAACTTGCTGGAAAGGGTCTGGATGTCTTGATCAACAATGTGGGAATAATGGGGCTTACTCCTGATGGGATTGCTGCGATGTAAGTTACCTGCAAGCCATTTCCTCGTGGTCTCCTTGTTCGCTCGTTGCTTAGCAGGGACTGGACGTGGAAAGAGAGAAGATTCGTGTTGACGTGACTTTTGATAATAGGGATGATCTGGCCGACCACTTCACAGTCAACGTCCTCAGTTCTCACTGGACCATTCGGAACTTCATTCCATTGCTAGAGAAAGGCACTCAGAAGAAGATCATCAACATGTAGGAACCTGTTCCTTCATCAACATCCTCATGATCAGACCCAAAACTGACAATAAAATACAGCTCCACAACCCTAGGATCCTTCGGTCTAGCTTCGCAATACACATGGGCAACAGCACCAGCTTACAAAATCACCAAAGCGGCGCTAAACATGCTGACTGTCCAGTACGCAAATGATTACGCAGAGAAGGGATTCACGATCGTGTCGCTTAGTCCCGGGGTATGTCCTCCCTACTCTCCTACACCTCCCAATCACCACCTATACTCTCATATCTTAATTTACAAAACTCGACATTTTTTTAAGAATTCAAGAACACGTTTGCACAGGATCGAGTAAAAAACATGCTGACCAAACCAAACAGTGGCTGCAAACCGACCTCGGGGGCGGCGAGAGAGCAGACCTCGCGCCTGAAGTCGGTGCGAAAGCGTCACTGGACAGGATATTCTCGGCTACGAAGGAGGACAACGGGCAGTTTTTGAATATCAAGGTTGAGGGCTGGGAGAATGCTGCGGGCCCGAACAAGTACAACGGGTTGAATCCGCCTTGGTAAAGCGTTCTCTGACTGAATATCGTGATATGCGAAGTTGGGAAGGAAGATGATAGGAGAGGTCATCGTCTGAAGAAATATAAATTGGTATAAGGCCGTCAATCTAAACTCACTCCTGCTCCCGCTCTCTGCTCTTCCGTTCATGGGAATCGAAGAAATGAAGAATACATGATGTGGTACGCCGCGTCCACTGGTATCATAACATAACCCCCCAAAAAGACATAGAATCCCAGCATTTGCCTACTCATAGTAGCGCGGTATCCATGAAACGCCCTCGTGCCTTTGCATTATACCCCAACTCATACCCAGCATAGCGAAATGGATATCCAGTCCTCCCTTGGTATGAATGACCCGCCCATCAAACACAAACGCCAAAGAGATACCCAGCAAGAAAAATGCTTTCGGCGGTCTTGCTCTGTGAGCAAGTTCCTCGCGGCTGTGGTGTGGCACACTGCATGCTCTCGAGCACATCAGCTTAATAACGCAGCCACTCACAATAATAGATGATTCGATTAATCTTTCGCTCCTATACGTACTCGCCTCTCGCGGACTACTCGTCGTCCATGGCATCCAAATCTGCCTCATTCGCAATGCTAGCCGAGTCTTCCATATTAGCAGCTTGCCCATCACTCCTCATGCGCCTGATGATTGCCGGGTCCGGCTTCAGGACAGTATAAATCGACGGTATGACAGCATGAGGAGGATCACTGTTACTCATCGCCTTCAGATAGCAGAGCTGTTTGCCGCCCATCCACCAGACGAAGCTGCTGACATACAATTTCAAAGGGTGCCGTGGAGGAGCATAATGCGCAAATGCTGCCACAGCAGTTGAGGCTTTCAAGAGTTCCCAATTTGACAACTCAGTGTTCGTTCCAGGCGTGATCGTCAAGGCCAGCGACGCATATGTTTGCTCATGAGGTTGAATGTTGTGGAATCGATCGTAAATGTCGGTGCAGAATTCCGTGAAGTCCTCTACCGCCTCGTCCCCATCTCTGCTGTTCGGGTTTCGCTTGCTGTCATGGCCACGTTGGAACTTCTTTCTCCATATTGTTTTCAGACCATTGACCTCTACCTTCAAATCCTCTAACAGCTTTTCCCACACAGGATCTCGAGTCGCAAGATCGGCGAATTTGTAGAAGTAGGTCGCCAGATCGCCATCCCAATATGGTGGATCAGGGAATGTTTGATGGAAGCCTTCGAGTGCTTTGTCGATAGTCTGTTCTGCAACATATCTCAGATGGTCGATAATGTGATCTGCATTGCCAACGGGGTCCTCGGTTTTGTACTTTGGCTTGCGTGGCTTGATCTTCTTCCCTCTTGCATCCCTGACTTTTGTATCTTTGAAATACGCCCAGGCATCCTCATCAAATTCGTAGCCTTGCTTGGCTTGGTCAACAAGGTTGCTAAGAAGCTGACTGAGATAACGAGATGCTTGAGAGTCCACTGTTTTCTCTGTGTAGCACACGCTCTCCTTGAACGACGTACAGATTCCAAGCAAGTTCTGCCGCATGTTGAATTCAAAGCTCTTCTTCAGGAACAATGAGACTCCGGCCTCGGTGCTATCAGCATTGCGGACCAGTTGCTCGTAAGTCGTCTTGTCCTGTTTCAGTAGGCCTTCTTCGACCAGATTGCAAGCTGTCGGCACCTCCGCTGATGTGAAGTTGTTGACGATGGACGGCTCCCAGCATACCCAAGCAATGTCCCCATCGAAGTCTCCTCCGGATAGCTTGTCGGCCAAGGATGGCTTCCCTTTCGTCGAGAATACTATAACATCCTTTAGCCCTACTAGCTCTGCCTTGATCACAGCTTTTACTTTCTGGATATCGCTCACAAAATGAGCTGGCGATCGAGCTACGAGAATCTCATCTCCACTCAGCGTTGCACCAGAAAACCCCGAGATATTGTCGATAAAAGACGAGAAATCAATGTAAACTTCGCCTTCTTCAAGCACGCCCCAGAAATCAGGTACCATGTACGCATACGTAGATCGACCAACGGTGATGTTTAATCTTTCTTTGAGCTCGTCAGTTCTGCTTTTGAACGCATCCTTCGCCATCTCCTTCATGAACATGATTTTTCTAGGATCAAACCCTGCGTCCAAAAAAGTGTTCAGACGCTCTTCGCGCACAACTGGTAAACCGGCTTTGTAAGCAATTCCACCTCTGAGGCGCTCTTTCAGATTTGGATTTCTGTCCCTGACCCATTTCCGGAAAGACTTAGGATCGTCCATCGCTTCTTGTATTTCCTCGACTTTCAACGCGAGTCCTTGTTCCAGAATTTCAGAAATCGCTCGCTTCATGAGCTTTGGATCGTTCGCACGATCCATCAGCAGGGGAAGAAATTGTAGATTAAGGTCGGCGGACTTGAGAGGCCCAGAGCACTTGAGCACCTCGAAAGTACGGTGACTTGGGTCGTCCCACTCCTTATCATTGTCACCGCGTTTTTCGCCTCTGTACCATTTTCGCTGCGACGGATATGTCTCTATCCAATCTTCGCCTCCCTTGTCATGGCGGTCTACAACCCACAGTCCTTTGGCTTCTCCAATGCGACCTTGGAACGCGGTGGGAGGATAGGACAGGCCAAGCTTATCTGTAATTTTGGAAGCTAGGCTAAGAGACATTCGGCCACAGCCATCATTCATCACATTCTTCGGGTCACCTCCAAATGTTATGTCCTCTGACATGATCCTAATTTGCTCTGGCTGCAGCACAATAGTTGGAGAGTTGCGAGACAAGGCTATTGGAGCGGTTAGCAATGCCCATTTTTTCAAACCACAAGGCTACATACCCAGAGTCGTCCGATTGAAAAATTTCAAGAACGGCTGCTGCTCGTTTCTCTCATTAATGGGCCGCACACAATCTAACAAGACCGGTATTGACATCTTTGGGCGGCCGACTCTGGGATTTGGATGAGTGATGAGGTGGTCCTTTTTGACAAACTTAGGGCCATCAACAGCAAAAAAGAATATGCGGAATGAAGTATCGACGGCTTCCACATCCTTCAGGACAATCGTCTGCTTCTTTTTACGTCTCTCTTTGTCCTTGACCATGAAAGGTTTCCATTGAAATCCAATTAAGGGATGCGTAGTCTCCACTAGCCAATTGAGGATTATCGCTGGTGCACGTTGACCTAGAGCGTCCAGAGCACGAGGTATATGACGGCCCGAAAGTTGTGGCATGAAGATTTCGAAGAATCGATCGTGGCCAAAACGACGACCAAGCCGGTGCGAAAAGTCGAGCTTGATAGGCTCCAGCTTTAATCTGAAGAAAGTATCATCGTCATCCGACCTGAAGGTTAGCGATCCGCTGAACACCACTGCAAGATATCCTTTATCGTAGGATTCAGAAATACAAGCCGTCCATGCTTCTTTGCTAGATCTTTCCGGAAACAAACAATCTTTCAGATATGGCAGACTTCTCAAAAAACGCCACAGGGTATCGTAGTCCTCAAGGCTTGAAGTGATAGGGGCGTTGAGCTCAGATAATGGGACCTCAGCATGAAGAAAGACTCTTGTGATCTCATAGATAACACAAAGACGTGCTGACATCAAGCAACGCGGTATCTCAGGGAATATGCCATCAAGTCGCTCTCGAAATTGTGCTTCGGAAAGGGTCTCTTCGACAATTGATTCTTTGCTAATGCCGAACCCTAACAGGTCTTGAGACAACTCTTCTTCGACAGGTCTCGCAGCTCTGACGATGTCGACCATGTCAAGAAGCTCGTCTTCCGGAATATCTCCAACCCGAGCTTCAAAACTACTTGACTCATAACTGGAGCTGATATACTTATCGTCCTGGAGGGTGGTGAAGGCGTCTTTCATAGCAGGCAATTTATCAGGTATAGTTTCCTGGGTAGCTGCCCAAGAGCTATTACCACTCTGAGTGAAGACAGCCGAAACTTCAGATTCAGTAAAGCTAGTGTTAGCACTTCGCGCGAAGCTTGCGTTCGCTTTTCTTGTGGAAGATATTGTCCCCAAAGGTGGCTCGGGCTCCTGTCGAAGTGGCCGGCCTCGTGGTGGCGCCATGTCACTCAGAGAGCGCTGCGGCGGGATTGCGGAACTCACCGGCCTGCTCTTCTTCGTAACAGGTATATCGGGAAATGCTTCCTCTCGGGGGCGCTTCTCACTATTCGCTCTGCTTGAATGAGGACTGAGGAGGCTCGGAGTTGGAACTGGTTCCACGTTGAATTTTCCCTCAGCCTCTCGAAGGATTTGTTTAATAGACTCAGGGGTGCCACCAAATCTCTCCTGCCAGTTCTCCCTATGTTCAGCAGCTATTTTCAATAGGCATTGCAAAAGTAACATCCTTTCCCTCTCGTTGACTGGCCTTTTTTGTCGACGAGTGACAGGAGGAACAGTTCCTCTCTCAGCTTTAGGCTTGTTAACCCAGCCCTGATAAAGTATTGTAGCCTTAGAATCGAATTCTTTCAGAACAATATCAAGCCGATCCTTGTGATAGCAGAAACGGAGAACGTTCACGCATTTGCAATCGATTGTGCTTTCCCCCTGAGCATCTTTGGTTCTTTTATTGACATCAAGCCCGAGGTCCCAATTACTGCAGAGAAAATTGATGCGAGTAGCGAACTCGTTGTCATTCGCGGCACCATCCTTTCGAGTTGGGGTTCCAGGAGGTTCGGGAGCATTTGGTGCCATTACTCTCTTATCTCAAGTGAGGAGATTCTGATATACTGCTCAATGCAATGCAGAGGTGGTCTCGAGGAGCAAGAAATAACATGCTAAGGCCATAAGGTGTTGAAGGAGTCTTGTTGACGGCTGAAGAGGGGTATGTTTCAGGCGCTGACAAGATCCGTGGGGGGTCGTAAGGCTGACTACACTTTTGAGGTCGTCTTTCCACCTGAACGTATTCGCACAGGCCCAAATTGTTACGATGGGATTATCTGGGCGGAATGGCTCTATAGAAGTTTCCACGTGTCGATTCGAGCCCGGTGGGAATAGGAAAGCAAGCTGTTTGACAAGTTGAGCCGACGAGGCTGCGCTGTACTTGGGACATCATCAACTCGAGAATTGAGAAAAGGGACGGGGCCATTGGAACATACTGACGACAGTAAAGCGATCGCAAGACAAAAAGCAACGCGCGCCGAAAGAGAAGAAAAGATATAAAAAATTGGTTGTTCTGGTGAGGTTGCGAGGATTGAGTGGTGTTTGCTTCGAGAGCTGAAGATTCCGGGCGCGGGAGACGCGGGAGAGGTACGCGAGGTCACCCCTAAAGCTAAAGAAGTTTAGTGCCCACGGGCCGAGCCTGTCAGGTACGAGCGGGGATCAAGCGTGGAGATGGCGTTCCTGAACACTTCTCTTCAGCGACGACAATCACCAAGGGAAATTACCATGAGGTAGACAGAATCAATATCAACATACGATATGATAACGAGCAATTTGCATCTAATTAGAATGTCATATGGGCCAATCCGATTCAGCATGGCCACAGAGGCGTTGTTCAATTGCACCCTTGAACTCTGTGGTGCCCCTTCCCAGTTTGATTGTCTATCGCAGTCAGTGTTACAACCTGCTTACAAAGATCTCCGCAATCCATAAGGTATTAGTCCCATCCAGAGACCCGATCATAAGTTTCTTACCCCTCGAATGGACGTCAAATATTGAGGAGCAGGGCGCGAACCCTAGAGAGAGCAATGTCGTTGAAAGACGCGAGACATTTAGTTCGGGAAAGGCACTATAGACACCAGTTACTAACAAGTTCTCACAGTCACCAAGTTGGTACTCAAAGCTTTCGTTCGGTATGCGCAAATAACATGCTGGCTTGGTTTAAGCTAAACAACTCATCTAGAGCGTGTTGTCTTTTCTATGTACAGTGTAGGCTAGCATATCATATGTCAGTGGCAATCCTCCCACCATGGGCCACCTTTGGAGCTCTTTCTGTTCACGAATCTTTGAAGGCACTCTTCATCTTCCTTTTCGTCTTGCTTTATCTTCTCAATCATTTGAGCCTGCAATTGAGGCATCATAGCAGGGTGTATGTTCATTCCAAACACTATCGGTAAGAGGTTCCTCGCATGCTCTTCCACGGAAATGGGCGGTCTGTTCTTATTCGGCAATTCCGAAGCGGGATATGGACCATCCCAGCGCTGTCCAGAGAAAGGTGCTCCTAAAGGAACAGATTCACTTATAATAAGGCCGAGGTGATCGGAATACTGTTCCGTGCAGAAATAAACTTCTCCCTTTCCTTGAGACAGCAGCTCATGAGTAACAAAATGGGCGCCCCCTAGGCAGCGGTATCCTTCCATCTCTACCTGTCTAGGGACGGCGTTTTGTTTGAATCGACCCCAGTTGAATCCCATAGGGCAAGTACCCGCGTGTGCCTTCAGTTTCTCCCGCGCCCATTTCTCTTGCTCAACAAGCTCCTCACCTTTCAGCTCAGCGATCTTAGTCTGCTTCTCCGCCATGCTAATGTCGTATGTGCTCTTGAATGCAGTCTTCGCTGCAAATGTACTTGGTATGGGACGGCTGACGTATCTTCCACTTTCTACGACGGGGAACTTGGGTTTCTTGCTTTCTCTCTTGGGGGCCTCCTTCATTTTGTCCTCTTTCTTCTTCTCCTCTCTGTTCTTCTCGGGCTTCTTCTCGACTTTCTTCTCCTTCACAGGATCGCTGTACGTGCTCTGAAACTTGCTGAAGTCGGGTTCATCCGTATAGGTCTCTTCTTCAACAATCTTCTCCGGCCGAGCTTTCTCGGTCTTGGGCTTCGAAGCCTTGGAACTGGAGCTGGACCTCTTGCTCTCGTCACGGAACATGTCACTGGCCAATCTCGATTTGGCTTCTGAGTGGTCTCGAGTGAACATGCTCTTCAGGATAGATGTCTTCCGTGCTTTCTCTGTATTTTTGGAGCTCGAGCTCGTGTGGCTGCTTCTTCTGTGAGATGATGGTCGATCCTCTTCATCATCGGAGTCGTGCTTCGATGACTTTTTCGACTTGAAACTTGCGCCTCGGGAGCTCTCACTTGGCGTCATGATGTTGGAGTGGAATGAATTACCTTTTGTTATTTCTCAAGTCGTGGAAAAGGCAAGGGAAAGAGGATATTGGTACCTGGCCGAAGACCTACAAGATAATTAAATACCTGTGGATCAAGTGGCAAGCCATCACTCATCAACCTGCTGTTGTTGTCGTGGATTCACGTCTACCTAGAGTGAATTTCTGTCAACCGGTCCATTCACAAGTTCTGTTTGTAACATTTTGAGTCATCAGGATTCTTTGATTACAAGATCATAGGATCGGCTCCCTCAAAGTCATTACTTCCGGACACCAGAATTCAATGTGACTGACTCGCCAAAGCTTGGTAACAGAAGTCAACTCCGAGTCTCTGTCACTGCTCGTTTTCACCCCTTTCCAAACCTCGCCTGGTACAACAATCCACAGCCACAGCCGAGCCACGAGTGTTTCGAGGAGATCAACTCGGTACACACTATCCAAACTCTAAAGCTAAGCGACGACATGACAGTCCGAAAATAACGTATAACGAGGTCATCGGTCCACAATATCCCCATATTGAGTTGAAACATTATGCAATCGGACAAGGAAAGCTCGCGCTTCAAGGCAAAGCAACTCGGACTTTCATCCGAAATGCCAAGATCAGTTGTTTCGTCTGAAGGCTGAGAGCTTCGCTGAACTTTATTTCAACATGACAGGATTGGCAGCGGCTCCATGATTTCTCCTTATGCTACCGCACTGTCATGCCAAAATATACGGTGCGGACGACAAATCAATGGTATTATGATTCGGACACCGGACATACGGACCATTATCATTCCGCATAGGAGATGTAGTATATAAGACTCTCTTGAGTACGTCCGATGTCGACTCACCAGCTTCTCGAAGCATTACCACTCCTTCCGAGTATTACATTCTTTTTCACCTCTTTTCATTCGTTCCTTCACCCTCTTTCCCACAATCTACTTCAAGCAAGAATATTTCTACTTCGTTGTTTTTGAACATGTTATTCTCCACATTCATCCTTGCTGCTTCAGCGATGGGTTATTCTGCTGGAAGTCCCTTGCCTCAGGGCACTGGCACAGGAGCAGACTCTTGCAAGACCGACCCTCTTACTGGCGATACATGGAAAACCCTTGATATCGACACTTTCCTTAAAGACGTATGTACCGAGTTTATTCGCTTGCTTTACAAAAATATTGATATTTCCCAGTGGACAGCAGCGAATGTTACGAAAGCAACAACCAACAACATCCAAGCTCTCTCTGCCTCATTTGGAGCCCCAAACTTCTTTTGTGGCCTTGATCAATTCTGCAATGCCGACCAGCCCTGCTTGCCTGTCACTCTACCAGCCTGGTAAGCAAAACGTTCCCCACTCTCTGAAGAGCACCCTACTGACTGTAGTCAAGGTACGCTCTCGTTGCTATCCAAAATTGGAACAGCTACATGAACTCCGTCAACACAGCCATATCCTTCGCCTCCAACATCGCAGGCCTCACCCTTCCCGGCGTCGTCTCCGACTTCTACAAAAAACCCAAGGACGACGTGACACCCCTCAAGACCCTCTCAACAGTCTTTTCCACCACCCTCGGCATGATCCCCTTCACCGGCGCCGTATCAACAGCCGCTTCAGCAGTCTCAGGCGGCATCGGCTTCCTCGGCAGACAACTAACCATCCCTGAAGAGCCAGACCGTTTCATGGCATGGAGTGACATCTCGGGCTCTCTCGCAACAGTCGTGTCCGACTACCAAGCCGCAGTATCAAAATCTTTTAAAGCTGTAATCGACGCGCCAGTCGATGATCCAGCAGGCATCAACGCCATTCTCTCCGGTGGTCAATTCCTCGGCATCGCTCAGAACTTCACGCAAACGGATCTACAAAGCGCCGTCACAGACTCCATCAACATCTTCGCCATCGGGCTCGTGCTCCAAGCCCAAGGCGTTTTCATCTATCGCTTCCCAAATGGATGTACGAACGAAGACGACCAGCCGTCTAGACTTTGCGTTCCGGGCGGCGATGCGGAGGGGGGAGATGCCGGATATCTTATGCTGAAAGCTGATGGGGATGCGAACGCGGAATCGCAGGATGACTTTGCTAAGACTTTGATGGACAAGTATGGCATGACGAAGGAACAGATCCTAATTGCTCCCACGGCGTGTTTTGATGCCAATAACAAGCAGCAATTTGCTAATCCTTTTGGAAATGCTCTGCCTTTGAATAAGGATGCTCAGTGTCTGTTCAACCTAGCGGTTTGTGGGAAAGGTGATGGGGACTGGGACAATAACGAGGGCATTGTGGACAACTGCCGGAAGAATGGGGTTCCAGGAATTTGATCGCTGTGATGGGAAAGTAAATCAGAATCAAAGAATCAAATAAAGCATTCATGCCTCAAAGATAGTGATTGTCCTCCAGCAATGCCTAGGGCTTAGGTTACAACAGTGACGGAACGAAGAGGGGCAACGAAGCAAGACGGACATTGCAGCGACAGAGTACTCAAAACACGGCACTGATCATTTAATCTCAATTCTACACATAACACTTGAAATGTGAAAGTAACGTAAAATCGAAAGCCCGTCTTCCTTCCCATATAGAGAGACCGACAACGCCAGATCTCCTAGTCCCTTACATCCAGAAACTCCATTCCACGACCCATGTACAACCATTCATCAATCAACTCTCCTCACCCGTCCCCAAACCTCATCAGGATCCTTCTTCCCCTTAGTTTCCGGTACCTTCCAGCTTACAAAAACAAAGCAAGCGGCAGCCAACCCGGCAAACACAAAATAGGCCCAACCTCTCCCTCCAAGCCTTTCATTCAAGAATGTGTTCAAGATAGGGAAGAACTGGGCTACGAGGAACGTAGCCACGTAGTTAGCTCCGAGAGCCCAGCTTTGCGTTGCTCCAACTGCTTCAGTCCCTACTAATTCGCTGGCCATCATAAACGGCACTGGGCCAAGACCGGCAGCGAAGAAGGCTACAAAGAGAAGGACGGAAATGGCGGATAGGAGCTTGAATTCCCAGCGTAGAGAGAGCGCTAGACAGAGAGACATAGTGCCCATTCCTGATATGGAAACCAGAAGACAAGTCTTGCGACCAATTTTATCAGCGAGTGGTGCGCAAGCTATGGTTGTAAAGAGGTTGACGACTGAGATTATGATGGTCAGAAGCGACGAGGTGATTGGTAGAACGCCGTGGAGGAGTGACACGGAGTACATCATGATACTGTTGATGCCGCAAAGTTGTTGAGCACACATGATGCCAATGACTGCAATAATCGCAGGTCGATAGAAAGGATCTCGCACGACTTGGAAGAAACCAACGTGTGCTACTGATTTTGAAGAGGTCTTGCTGGTGGTGGACGGGCGCCTCTCTCGAGACTCGGGATCCACCAGCAAGCGTTCTTCCTCTTCTACGTTCTTGTCGACATCCCAATCCTCGATTTCTTCCGCGATAGACGAGCCAGGGCCGCGGATACGTTGAAGAGTCCGAACAGCTTGCTGAGGGTTCTTATGTGCTGCCAGCCATGCAGGACTTTCAGGGACGAAACATAAGCCGAACCCTTGAACCAAGCCAATCCCTCCTCCAACAGCCAATATAATCCTCCACAACGATCCCTTGCTGAAGTAGTATCCCAAAGTCTGCGTAATCAGGATCCCGATATTGATCGTAACCTGTGTCATAGATCCAAACAAGCCCCTCTCCTTCGGCGGCGCAACCTCAGAGATATATATCGGTACGATGACTGTCGAAGCACCTGCGCCAATACCAGCCAGGAATCGTCCGATAGACATAATCGGTACCGTACCCGCTAACGTCGTAAGACAAGAGCCCAGCACGAAAAAGACACTCGTAAGTCTCATGGCCAACAGTCTGCCATAGCTACCAGCTATCGGACCAGACGTTATGGCGCCGATGAACCCGCCGAGGACAAACATAGAGGAAAGCGCTGCGAACTCGGCCTCGTTCATGGGTATGCATTGTGGGAGCTTGGAGTCGGGTTGAGAGCCAACGTCGTCGGCCACGGAGGTCTTTTTGCAGGTAATGACATCTTGAGGAGCGTTGAGTTCAGACTGTAGGAATTAGAAAAGCACAAATAAAACGCTGCTAGAATAGAGAGGTGAATACCAAGTGGTACCCAAACTGGAGGGGCCCTAAAGTGGATATGAAGATCAGATAAACCAGGTAAAGCGTAACATCGCGAACACATTGCCTGACGCCGGCGGAAGCCATTTCAAAGTATTACTTGTGAGAATGTGGAGCAGTTACATTTCTGTGCAACGCAAGTATATTTGACGTTGGCGTCGTGGAACGCTGGAGGTACGTTGTTATGTCTCTGGCGGTTATGGCATGTAGTGTGAGGTCAACCCGGAATTGTGCAGGTGGTGAAACGAAACGACTTGTGCACGACTTGTGCACGAGTTGTGCAGATAAGCTAACCTCCCCCTATTGATATTTCTCACTGTAAATAAGAAAGGAAGGCCATCCAAGAAGTGGAAATTCAAAGGGACATCTGACGTACTTCCAACTGTAATCACAGCTTGACATATCGAGTATTGAACCGTCGAACTGGTGATAATTATAGATCTCGGATTGTCCCGCTTCCCCGCGTCGCGGGTGTAACTGAAGCTCCGTGGGCATTCGGCTGTCTCTATCCTATCGAGCATCTACCAGCAAACAAACAAAGAGCAGGAAATTGCCAGATAGAACAAATAACGGGATATCGTTCTCTCCAATCTCCTCTCTGCCACTGACAAGATCGTCAGATAAGAGCACCATTTCATCCAGTCAATGCGGCTGAAATATCACCTCACGTGAAGCCAGGCCCGCATTGCTTTGGCGATGTTTCATCAGCGCTCCACTGCATCAAAGGGAACTCGAGAGCAGTGCGTCGACTTGCATGGGCTTGTCTCGTCCACCCATCTTTATTCTTTGTTGCGTACATCCAGACCATACTTTCTCCTTGTCTCTCCTACCTCACTCGACCAACACGAGACATTCCTTCCCTTCCGTCTCTGATAACTCCCAGTTATCATTCCGCTCATTGACGTTCCCCCACCACGAGGCTATCAATCAGGCTGAACAACCTCTAACACAATGGCGTTAAGACCATCACTCCTCACCAGAGGCCTACCAACCGCTTCCGGGCCAAGTGATACTGGCTCTCCAGCTGAGCAGCGCGATGATGCGAAGAAGAATATGTTGAAGGCCATGAGGCCGTTGCCAACGCAGCATTACTGGAATGTGTACTTCGACAGGTAAGCGGACCAGAATGAGCTGATTCCCAAAACGTCCAACAGAGTTTGGACATCAAACAACACAGATATCTACATACCCTACTTGAACAAAGCTAATTATACCTTCTCAAATCACAGACAACAAAAAGACCAGCAGAAATCCGCAGATGGTACCTACACAGCAACGCTCGAGCAGCTCGGTTCCCAAATCGAGTCTGTTCAGGACTTCTGGCGCTACAACAATAATACGCCTGTAGACCAGATCAAGATGCGCGAGTCCATCTATCTGTTCAAGCAAGGGTTCCAGCCCGTCTGGGAAGACAGAAGGAACATAGACGGCGGGAGTTGGACATTCAGGGTACCGAAGGTCAATGGACCGGATTTCTGGACGAGAGTCCAGCTTATGGCTATTGGGGAGAAGTTGCAGAGTTGTCTTGATGTTGGTGAGTAACCTTCTCCAACACAACTACAAATTGTCAGGGCAAAGAGTGCAGAAACAAAGGAGGGGAGATTGCAAGACTGAAGTGCTAACAAAACCAGGCGATCAACTCGCAGGCGTCGGTCTCTCCGTCCGCTTCAACTCCCACCTGATATCCATCTGGCACCGCGCCGGCTCCAACCAGAAATCCATCGACGCCATCCTCGCCACTGTCCTCGAAGAACTGCCTGCCGAGCTGAAACCAAAACCAGATAACTACTTCTACAAGAAGCACTCCGACCACGCTGGCTTCAAGGCTCCTGCCCCAGAATCAACTGGTCCCATTCCTGCCATTCAGGCCCCGAAAGCATGAGCATGATACCCCGCACAAGCCCATTTCATGACATATAAAGAAGGAGACTCATTGCATGGAATGAGCATGACATGACATATAGATGCTACTTGTTTATGCAATGCATTTTTGAGTTAGGGAATTGGTGTTACGAGCTGCATATTTGTCGGCGTTATCTCATCCCAATTTTGAAGTTTCCTTTTCATTATAAAGTGTAGCCCGAACGGAATACAACACCGAAGGTCTCTATGACCATTTCGTGTTTCCCAACAAAATGTCCCCTTCCCAATGCAGGTGCAAATTGCAACGTACCGATGCCCAACTTTGTGTTGACATGGCCAAAAACGCCTTCTAAACTGTACAGAATGGTATCCTCTAACATACATACACAATAAAATCAAAATAAGCAGCGCGTGATGAACGAACGATTTACGCCGCCTTACACTTCACGTGTACGATTTTGTGAGTGTGATCTGATGGGCCTCCTTCAATGACCACAGCAGTGAGCTTGCCACCTCGGTGACATCCTGTATCGACTCCTATGCTGTACTTCTCGACTTGGAGACCTTGCTTGGAATCGTGACCGTAAATCACGGTAGTACGGTCGTGCTTTGGGAGTTTCTTCTGGAACTTATTCCATACCTGAGTGACATTAGCATAGCAATCGCAAATATACTGGGAACATGGATAGCTTACCTTTCTCCATTTCGTCCCGTCTCTTCCGTCACTCGGTACTCCGTGCTTGCCGATCGTTCTCATATTCATAACCAGCACCGGGTCTTGCTTCTCCAACTTGACTCCAGGTGCCAGGCCAGCATGAACCACAACGACCTCGCCCATAGATCCCAGCTTGCCTACTCTCAATATGACAGGGCATTCTTTAAGCCACTTGATCCGCTTATGTCCTAATGCCTTGACTAGTGCACGATCTTTGTAGTCGCCGTGGCTGAAGCTTTCCTCCTCAAGTGAATCCTCCTTTTTGTCCTTCTCCTCACTAGGTCCTGGTGATCCGGTATCCATATGCTTGGTCTTCATATCCGCATCTGCAAGAATGATGCGGTCCTCATGATTTCCCCGGATACCCGTAGCTCCCAGCTCCATCGCCAAATCCACAACACCAGGAGAGTCCGGACCTTTCGAAATCATATCCCCAGCCAAGATCAAATGATCATGCTTCTTGTCGAACTTGACTTTGTCCAGCAAAGCCTGTAACTCCTCCTTCATACCATGCACATCTCCTACAATTATCAAGCGTCCGGAAGACCGGTGTTTGCCCGTCTCTGGTAGGTACGTCGAGGGTAGATCCATGAGTTGAATCATGTCTGAGAGTGCTGGATGTTGGCCAAGACCGTATTGCTCTGCCACGACTGGCGTAACCTCAGGTGGCTTTGCCGCCTCTTCTTTGGCTTTTACCTCCATGATTTCCGATCGTTGAAAGAAGAAGACAAGAGAGAGCCACGATAGGACCCCCAGAAACACAACTAGCACAAACAGCGTCCGTCTGGACCGTGTTCTTTTCGTCGTCGGTGGTGGTGTCGTCGTCCCCGTCTCGGATAATGGGAGTGCTGGAGCCATTCGTGTGGTATTGCAGTAGTATTTCGTAGGGGATGCTCGAGGAGAAACAGGATTTTCCTGCTTACCGGCAGGTTCGGATTCGCGTGGTAATAGTCAACAGTGCTATATCTTTCCGAGTTCGAATTCTTCAAGATGTTCTTTTTCGTGACGATGAGTTCGCTGGCTCGGTCAGCGACGCAGGACAACGAAACATCCTGAACTCCGCGCGTGACACTCCTTTCTTGTCAAGAGGTTGACTGTGCTCACGGCTTCAACGGCACTATGACGAAGCCCGCTTGGCGCCAAACTTTATAATTTTGGGGGCCCACTACGGGGACATCTCCTGTAGGGCTGGCGGCGGCTACTTGACCTGAATACATGTTTAGAGATGATTCTAATGCTGATTCCGAAGATTCAGGGGATATTCTTGAAGAGGAAGATCGGTGTCAATGAGATATAATTGTTTTGTTTACCCATTTTGCGTGACCATGAACTGATTGTCCAACACGAATTAGGGACCTGACCCCTGGATTATCCCCTGTAGCTCGGCAACTTCGCCCGCAAACACGACAACCCAGCGCGGCCTTGCCTCCCCAGCCACATCACTTCAGTGGCTCACAGCCTTGACCAAAATGCCATCCAGGCTTCGGCAGCTGTTCCAAGCTTATGGTTGACCAACTTGACATCTCACCACCTGGCGACACTTCAGCAACTTCTTGAACCTCTCTTTCTTTTCTCTTTTCTTCCTTTCCTACAACGAATTTCTTCTGATCAGCAAAAAACATAATCATGCCTCGCGCGACACGAGAAACCCAGATCTACAGGAAAGATGCAAAGCTCAACCACAACCTACTCACGAAGGAAGAGAGGGAAAAGCTCATAAAGGTCAGACTTCCAGTGCCAACGCTATATCAATTACTAATATACTATCCAGCCATACCTCCCCTCGCCGCCATCAAGGTCTCCCTCAAGACGTGAAGGAAGTACGAGCATCCCAACAATTCGCATCGACAGCCCCAAAACCCATTCCAGACTCGGCGTCCGCAAATTCCTACGCACGCAACTACACGCCCTCCTTTACGCCATAGTGCACACCATTTTCTCTGTCTATATACGGTTACGGCAGGCGTACCATGCTGTCAAGGACAGAATACTGGCGATTCTGTATTACCATCACCGGACGCCCGAGCTTATTCAGAAGGATGTCAAGGGATTGAGCAGGTTACCGAAGCATTTGAGTGTGATATTGAAGCTGGAGGATGGGGGAAGAGGTGGTGCAGGGCTTGAGGCTCTGGTAGATGAAGTTGCGGAACTTTCAGCTTGGTGTGCTTGTGTGGGCATACCTATGCTCTCAATATATGAAAAGACTGGTACGTCCGACCACTCCGAGGTCCTAGACAGGACTAACGAAAAGCAGGTATTCTCAAGGGCTACGTCCCAGCAACCCATCGAACGATCTCTAGAAAACTATCTTCGTACTTTGGGCCCCAGCAACCAGCTTTGTCGTTACGAGCCCCTCACATACCGTCCATGGAATCAGCCTCCAGCACCCCCACAAGCGAGGCCCCCCGATCAAACCTCTCCGTTCTCCTCCTTTCAGCTGAAGACGGACGAGACTCCCTAGTCGATCTCACCAAGACCCTAGCAGAGATGTCTCAGCATTCCAAGCTCTCACCAAACGATATCAGCATCGAGCTCGTCGACGCCGAGCTCTCAGAAAGCGTGATGGGTGAGCCAGAGCTTCTGATCCTTTTTGGACCCACGGTAGAGCTGTCAGGTTACCCGCCCTGGCAGATACGTCTCACGGAGATCTTTCACGTGCAGGATAACCAGGGCGTTGGGTATCAGGTGTTTTTGAGGGCGTTGTATAATTTTGCTAATGCTCAGATGAGATTTGGGAGATAGACTAGATCGTCTTGAATTATATCCAGAGGTGTTCTGCCTGTCTTTGAATCCTGTTCTGTCGAACTTTACGCCAAATCTCGAGAATTGTCAATTTGGCCGAAATTCCACAACGCACAGCATCTGTGATCCTCGTCTCCTGTGCACTGTAGTACTCCCAAACAACATTTGAGAAGGCGAACATTTCTTGTCATACCTGTCAAACAGGTCACTTGTCTTTGTCATCTTCTGGCACCTAATTGCCACACTCGCTAGTGGATGCATCGGTAATGCCCAGCCAGTGTCAGTCTTCCGAATCAACAATTCTGGAAGTAATGCCTTTCATATGCTCAGACGAGATATCAGACGGGATAAAGTCCATATATGCTCCAGCTTGAGTACCTCTTTTCCCAACGCGTACCAGACCGAATGCTTCTCATTTGACCTTGTGGTCGTCCATTCCAAATACGCCAAACTCCCCAAGTCTAAAACCATCCCATGCTCCATACCATTCCCTGGTCCCAAGAATGAGCCCTCTCCCACCCAACCTCAATCACCTCCATATCCCCGCTCTCCTCATAATCCCTTCAAACTCATGCCTATCCACCCCCTGTGCAACGCCCGCACCTCCATTCGCCTCCAGGATCATCCTCCTCAACAACTCATCATCCACCTCCTCCTTCAGCACACTCGCCACTCTCCTCAGCGTCGCCAGCGTGATCTTGCCATCTCCCTTCGGATTGAACATCTTAAACGCCTCATCTACCTCCTTGGTATGTGAATCAGAGGTTCGAGATCGACTGTGGAATTTCAAAGCGCAGATTGCGACAAAGGAACTGTAGAGTGCGAAACCGTCGCCGTCGGGGTCGAGGATCTGTGTGAATTCTTCGTTCTCTTCGGCGGTCGGAGGGATACCTAGAGCTCTATTACTTCATATGTCAGCTCCGTTCCTTGCTCTGCATCCCCGTGTTGATTCTACAAAGTGATCTTTATAGAACTGAGGGGTAGAGGGGTGGCAAGACATACTTCATAGCTCTCCGCACATCTTCAATCGGAATGACTTTCTCTTTCTCCCCTTTCCTCGTCTCCTCGAATATCGAGAAAGCTTCCTTGATCTCGGACTCCTCTGCTGCTGTGATGTTGTGCTCTTTCGCGAGCTTCGAAGGTCGCTGGACGGCTGTTGATGCCTCAGCCGGCTCTGCAGCGCGGCGTTTTGGTGGCTGCGGTTTTCGAATTAGCGTTGTATAGAATTATCAGAGCGATAATATATTGAACTTACCATATTGCGCGACGGGACGTTGTTGTGAATGTAAATTCCCCGTGGGAGTTCGAGGTAATATTCCTATGACGCGGGACGTTGCCTTGCAGCAAGGCTGAACACTAGCAGTCGATCCACCGACAACTCGATGTAGATTTCTGTCCCATACCACTTCACCTCCTACGAATAAGTACGGCGTCTTCGACCTCGAAAACACGGGCGATCTAATAACGAGTAATTATGGCTCAATCCACGCTCAATCAAGAAGACGTCAAGGTCTTGGACAGTTTGCGACAGAGGATCTCTCAGTTGACGAACAATATCGCATCATTGAAGAGCGACGTGCTGCGCAGCAACCCTCTTCCACCATGGTATAGAGATCCAGAAACACTTGATAGAGATAGCGCCAACATGCATGGCTTTATTTGCGATTAAGGTCCTCCTTGCATTCTACAAAATGCTAACTAATTGCCTCCTCATCAGGACCTCCCTCCAAACCTCCGCCTCAATCCTAGCAAGCAACATCGAGAGCCTCACAACCCTCATGTCAAATAACTCCGAGCTCCTGAACAAAACCGTCGTCTACCCGTCCACGAACTACCCAGGTCGCACCCAAGAAGCCGTCCTTACACAGCTCCTCCGCAAGAAACTCGAGCCGGGAGTGGAAACCTGGGTAGAAGAAGCACGCACTACACAAAGTACTATTGCGGAAGCAGCAGCAACCAACGAGAAAGATGAGAACGAGCTCCTAGAATCGGCTCTAGATTGGCTTGGTCCTCGACTCCACAAATACATCACAGAAGAGCAGGGCGACTACACGATGGAGGAGCGTGCGTTGGGGAGAGAGAACGTCAATACGGGGCTACGCAGGAAATTTCCAGAGGATGAAACTGATGAGGAGGAAGAAGACGACGATGAAGATGAGGAAATGGAAGATGTTGGCGTTGCAGTCACGTCCGTCCGACGATCGAGTGTTGGCGAAGTGGAATTTGGCCTGGGTGAAGTCAAGAAGGTCGATCCTAATGCCAAGATGAGGAATATTGAAGACATCTTGAGGTTTGCTACTACGGGCGTATCAATGGACCAGGCTGGTCCTCGTCGGTGAGTATGCATCGTCCGAAGGGCGATATTATCACAGACTTGGCATACCCGACCTAGTTACCTATTCTGGAAAGTTCGCCGTCCACTAGGAGTCATCTCCATGGCGATAAATGGACCGTCATGTCAGACGAATATCTCACTAGTATTATCGCCATAGCCTATGTCAATGTTACTCGTCGACGAGTCCTCAGAGGAACCCAGTTTCAAGCAGAACGCCACGCTGGATCCAGAATCCATTCGCCAAACCTCTTCCTGGAACAGTGGCTGCTTGAATCAATCAAAATGCTGTGGCTTCCAACCTTGAGGAGTGTGGCTTCAGGTCTTTGTGGTTGTTGGTGCTCGGGACGATGGCCAGTCAGCAGATGCACGCCCCCCGATTGAGTTGGCGCTGAGCTGAGGTGAGAAAGTGGATGCTACTGGTCGTGCTCTTCCTACGGCTGAGGCTGGCTCGATACGCTCGCTTCTCGTATGGAGGGGCATAATATTATCTAGTTCTCCCCGAACCAAGCTCCATACGCTCGCTTCTTGTAAGGAGGGACATAATATCATTTTGGTCTTCCCCGCCAATTCTCGGTGTTTGCTTTTGATTTCTTTATTCTTGTGGCCCCTTTCTTTACAAGAAGTACATCGGTCAGTGGTCAGTACTGCTGCATCTTGCTTACCAGTTGATTATTATTCTTTGCCTCGTCGAGCCACATTTCCACTTCATAAACTTCCCAATTATCATCATGGAGGTCAGAAATGAGCTTGGGTTTCTTGTCCCGTCAAGATACTACAGCTCAGATTTCGAGGTCCCTTCGAAGGAGACTGAAGTAAGACCTCATACGACCACACTTCGTCCATCAGAAGTATCAACTATCTCAGACGACACCATGGGATCTTCCCAGTCCTCAAACAAGCAATCCGAAGGACATAGGAGCAATGGTCCAAACCTCCTCGACATTCCCCTCGAAATTCGCCTTCATATTTACCACTACGTCCTCCTCTCCCACCCAATCCACCACGCCCACCTAGCACCACTCGCCCCTCAACCAGACTTCTCAGGCCTCAACACCGCAGAATTCCACACCATCATGATGCGCTCTAACGGCACCTCATCCCTCCCAAAAGAAATCATCACTCGCACCCTAATCACTCATTCCAGCTGTCTCGCCACCTCAGACTCCCCCGCCTCAGAATCCTACATCTCCACCCACCTCTCCTCCTCCCCCTACTCCACCCGCAGAATCCAAGGCAAAATCCCCACTGCCCTCCTCACAAGCTGCTCTCAAATCTTCGCCGAGGTATCCCTCCTCCCCTGGCACCGCAACACCTTCTCCTTCATCAACTGGTTCTGGAGCGGCGTTTACGCCGCTAAGCAGTTTTCCAGTAATTTACCTGCGTGGCAGAGAGACGCGATGCGGAATGTAGCCGTGGAGGTGCTAGGGAAGGATTTGTGGGTTGGTGGGTTGGAGAGGCGAGCGTCGGGGGGTGTGAACGGTAGAAGTAGTGGAAGTGGCACTGGGAGTGGGAGTGGGATTGGGAAAGTGGAGGGAAGTACGAGTAGTACGGGTGGCGTTGGTGGGAAGGAGGGGAAAGGTGTAGGGCAGTGGCGGGAATTATGTGGGCTTTGGAGTGGAATTCGGAATTTGAAGCTGACTATTAAGGGAGGATTGGTTATCGATACCAGGTCGAGCGGCTCGTCTGAGCATATTTCGGGCAGGTTGTCGGTTCTTAATACGAACTGCGAATGGGTTTCTCATGGTCTCATGGCACTTACCTCTCTCCGGACACTGGAACTCGAAATCGAAGACACGGATGTGCCCTCCGAAAGCAAGATGGCGTTTTGTGCCGCCTTGGAAAGATGCTTGGTTACGAAAGACAGAAAAGCCATGGGAGCAGATGACTGGGTGGGAGACACGAGAGTTATTTTCATGGAGAAGACGAGAGTTGTGCAGGATACCAAGAAAGACAAATTTGTTTACTATGGAGGTGATCCAGGTGATGATAGTGTGTGGAGTGAGGAGATGTAAGCTTTCTGCATTTCCCTCCTCATTTATGCCTTTGTGTTTGGCGCGCTGAGCTATTTTGGTGTTTCTTTTGGCTTTGGCGGGGATTTGATGTTGATTCTTGCGTTTTAGGCTGGGAGAGTGGAATTTGCTGGAGAGCTTTGCGGTGGATTTGCTTTGGTGGATGTTTGAGAGCAAGGCTTTGTTTTGACAAGAAAGATATTCTGTATTTCCAAACGTTTGTTGGCTTCCATAGATTACATTGATCTTTGTTTCTAGATCTTCCGAGATAGATGAATCTGCTGGTCAATTGTCACTGGCCTGCTTGCGCTCTTCGAGTTTAGCGAATGAATATGAACATCGACCTCACTCCGACTCCAGAGCTCCAAGATTCATGCCAAGCCCAAGAAGTACGATCTCAAATGGAAAGACACATCAAATATTACATTACTGTAAGCTAAGCTCATCCAAGTAAATTATCACAAGCCCCTCTAGAAATTTCCCGGAATTGGGCTTAGAGAATCCTTCTACGTTTGTTTTTTCTCTTATAGCCCTGTCACCTCTACCTCTCATAGATTGAATTTCTCCCCAATGACATCCTCACTCAAGACCCAAAGCTTCTCGGCAATGGCTGGATTGTGAGCATAATCAGGGGTTTCCGTGATTGTTGCATCAGCAATGTACGAGCCCGAGTCCGATGCTGCTATCTGTTTAGCTTCGTAGAGGACAGAACATACGATTGGAATTTTACCTTTCAGCGAAGGATCGAGAGCAGCATACAGCGTGCTTGAAGTTCCGGCAGCTAAAGACTTCAATGGTGCCATCATAGGATTAGGAAATCCTGAATTCATCAGCGCCGTTCATGATATTCGCAGGAAGTGCAGAGTATCAACCATACCTCTATCCACAAAGGCCTGACTGACATGTCCCCACATACTCATCTCGATATGAGTACCCAACTGTGTATCCGCGATGCTGCCCGGATGAACAGCAAACGCCAAGATCCCCCTCGAAGCCAACTTCTCCGCGAGCGAGACAGTAAACAGGATGTTCGCCGTCTTAGATTGTCCATACGCAGCCCACGGATCATAAGCCTTACCACCATCGAAATTATAGTCATCCAGACGAACCTCACCAAGCTGATGTCCGGAGCTGCTCAAATTGACGATCCGAGCACCATTACCTGCAGCTTCGAGTTTCGGCATGAGAAGGCTAGTGAGCAGGAAATGTCCGATGTGGTTCGCTGCGAATTGAGATTCGATGCCTTCAGCTGTGAGTGTGTACTCGGACACTCCCATGATTCCGGCATTGTTGATCAGGACGTCGATTTTGTCGACCGTGTTGTTGATGGTTGCTGCTGCTGCTCTGATGGAGTCAAAGCGGGTCAAGTCGAGAGGGATGAATCGCGCGTTGGTTGAGGGACTTATGGTTTTGATCTCGGAGATTACGGGGGTGACTTTGGAAGCAGTACGGCCGAGTAGGATGATGTTTGATGGGTTTCCGGCGGCGAGGAAGAGAGCGGTTTGGGCACCGAGACTGCCTGCTGTTGGGCCGGTGATTACAACTAAGTCTATGTTAGTGATGTTGATTTGCAGGAAGGTGAGATGAAAAAGGTGGAATAACTTACAAGTTTTCCCTTCAACCTTGTCGGGAAATGTAGCAACTACTTCTGCTCCGCTGGTGGTAGCGCTGAATTGAAACATGCTGTTAAAATTTGCCGGTCTTGATGTAAATTGAAGATGTGTTGAAAGCTGTATGTATGGAAGTATCTGCAAGTTTTGGAGAGGTTTTAGGTTTGATATCGAAGTGTGTTCCTGTTTGGATTTGATGCTCTGTGAATTGTCTATCTCAAGGTGAATGCCTCATCTTTATATCTGAACATCCTTCATCATCTTTGTGTAACATCCCGGCGGTGGAATCCATCCTGATCATCTTCCGCCCGTCAAAACTTGAAGCCAAATCATAATACACGGCATGTCCGCTAGAAGTCAGGAAGAACAGTATGGATATTTCCGAGACTTCGTCCGACGTCGTCATCCGATCGCATTGAACGGAGGAATGTGGCTGGAAGAGGGACGGAGATGCTGGCTGGCCATGCTGACCGTCCGCTTACCTCCGCTCCACGTGACAAGCGAAGAAAGATGACTGAAGCTGTACGTTCAGCCACATGATTGGGACAAAAAGAGAAACATACATGATTATATGTTAACCCCAGGGCATCGGCCAAAATATCACTGCTCCTTATGAAAAAGACAAATTCAGTGTTTATTTTGTTTCGCTAAAATGGAAGCGAGCTAGGGGTGAAAGGCGGGTCACGGCAGCACGGTACTTGACTTTCTTCTCAAGGTTCAGAACGGCTCCAGCCTCTTTCATGGTCAATCAATTGATTGATTACTCATGATATCCTTATATCTCTGATGTACCATTTGGCCTCTACCATACGGTCCACCTCTATTCCACTCAAACCCTTCATGGCGCCGCATTCTTTTTGTGAATCTCCGCATGATCACTCATGATCTTGTTCAAACCACCTCTCTGCTTACACCTCTCAAAACTGAAGCTCTTCGCCGCCTCATCCAATTGCTCCAACGAGAAATCTTTGAACAAGTTCGCAAACTCCATCGCGAATGACTGGGCCAAGAACGTCTCAATAGTGTTCCTCACCACATGTCTCTGCGTTGGCCAAGAGGTAGGATAAGTCTTCGTCGCTTCTGGAGCAACAATATCCATCCACTTTGCCAAAGGTTCAATCACATCCGCAACTTCTTTGCTTGGATACTTTCCCCAAGCATCGAGCTGCAAGGCTCGCTTCTTCTCCAAAAAAGGTTGGATCGTCTTGTTCCACAGCCCATCGGGATCTGTATACACCATTCCTTGCACTCCAATATCTTTGTACAGCCAGATACTCCACGGTATCTGGTACTTATCATACACAGCCAGTTGAGCACCAAGCAGATTATACCTCTCCTGATTAATTTCATCGGCATCAGAATCCATCCTTGGATCCGAGTAGACGGGTCCGAATTCGCCGTTCCACGCAGGAACCTGGCGCTCTTGCATGAAAGAGCATTTCCGCAGGAATTGTTGCTCGATCTTCGTGAGCTGATCCGAACTACCCTTGAATCTGTCACCGGTGGGGAAGCCCATCAAACTGTAATCGTGCAGAGCATACACGCTATTCGGTAGTACATGCTCGAAATACCTCCACTCCATGGCGAACGTGTTGCCATCTAGCCAGAGGATATGGTTGGGATCTATCTTGCGTAAGGCTGGCTCGATACGGTCGTAAAAAGCTGGTAAGCGCCAATGTTCGGGATCACAAGGCTCATTCAATGGGTTGTAGCCTGCTACCCAGGTGTTGTCTTTGTAGTGGGTTGCGATCTGTTCCCAAAGCCAGACGGTGCGATCCTGATGATCCTTGTGGTCCCAGAATGCTGCGTAAGAACTGCCACTGTCAGAGTGCCAGTCTGGATTTTGGCCACCAGGTGTGGTGTGCATGTCCAGGATAGTGTAGATTTTGTGTTTGGCGCACTGCATTTATTAGCCATTGAAATCAGATCAGACAGCTGTAGCGTACCAGGTCAATGACACGATCCAGATGCTTGAATCCAGATTCCTTCAACACACGTGGGTTCATGTCATCCTCGAAATGTCTATAGTTGAATGGTAGACGAATACAGTTTAGACCCAAGCTAGCGAAGAATTCTGCATCCGCATCTTGGAAGAAGTACTCTAGGAACTTGTCGAAAAAGAACTCTTGTTTCTCTTTCCCTAGAACTTTGAGCATTGCGGCTCGGTGTTGATGTTCATGACCGGGGTAGCCGGTGCTTGTTAAATGTTAGAAATTTGGATCGATAGATGAAATAAATGGGAGTGTTACATGAAGTTCTCCATGTTCATCCATCCTCCAAGACCGGCACCTCGAAGAATGACGGTGTTACCCTTTCCATCTACAACTTTCTCCCCTTCGACTTTTAGAAAGCCGTTCGACATCGTGTCTATCGTTTCTGTGTATATAACTTGATTGGTTTGACTGCTTCACAAAACGGGCTAGTGAGTGGAACCTAGATGAGCAGAGTGTTGAATCCTTCGAATAAATCTTGAATGAGAAGGGATTTCTTAAATGAGAGCGTCTGAACCTCTATGATATGGTGAACTCCTACATCGGTAGCTGCAAGTGATACAGCAGCTATTCAGGCTGAAATAAAGTTGTGGAGCAGAGTGGTCCTCCCCCGCAAAATCCCACGGCAACCCCTATTAGGCTAACCGCAAAAGCTCGCTTACCGGATAAATAGAGCTGTCGTGCATGCCTTGCTCACCCCCACCTTTGGTCGCCAAAACATAGACAACGAACCATGACCAACATCTAGAGTTTGAATCCTGGACAAGCAGACGAACTGGTTGGTCGTCCAATGACCCCCACTCTAATATGTGGTCTGAAAATGGTATGTAAACGCGTGGGAGGGATGCTTGTAGTTGGTAAGGTTGTTGGTGTTGGTATCGGGCAAGCCCAATACCATATTTCGAAACATTTGGTTTGGGATTACACGATGCTGATGAATATGTGGCTGTTGGGATTGATTTTGAGTGATTGGTACTGTGCCATCTGTATGCTTTTGGTTGTGGACGCATGACTATCTCGCTGGACTCCAATCCTGGAATTAAGTTCGAAGGTTGCATCAAACACCCGCCTAGATTTCCTCTGAATTGCCTTATCAAAGGTATTGATCGGTTTTAATGCTCAGCGATTTACAGCGATATCTAGGTCGAGCATGGAGAACAAGGTCCTTCGCTAGGTGGTATCAGATGAAGATGGAAGCAGATAGAAGCAAAGGTTCATTCACTGCCAAGAATAAGAATGAATCACCCTGTGAACCCGAAGTGCGCCGTATTAAACTCCCCAGAGATACAAGTATCGGTCACAGTCCCGTTTTCCCTTTCCGTTTATTTTCCATCAAAACTCCACGCCTATGGCCTTTCACCATAGACTCTTTTGCACGCTAAATTGCAATTCCTGTTCCAAATTCTGGCAAGCCACCATCTATCTATATGCCATCCATCTCGCTTGATCGCTCGGTCCCGATGTCCAACCAAAGAAACTTAGTATTAGATGTAAGGAAATGATAGTATGTGTCCGCGTAATACAGAAAGCCTCCCATACTGAATGATCTCAAACTCCTCAAAACAAAATCGGAGTATGAGCAGGACCTGAAAGCGGCAGAGATCAATGCCAGCGAGTAACAAGTAGGGTATGAGCGATTAGCAGTACTCCACCATGTTGAGGCAGCTCTGATGCAAGGATGCTAAATATGAGAAACAGAGGAAGGAAAAAGCAAGAAACAAGACTGCATACGAACGATCTCAGCTGGTCACAGATCGAACGATCGTTGCAGAAATTGCACCAACCAATGGCCGACAAAAGGAAAGAAATGGCGAGACATTGTCTCGGCTAGTTGATGACTCTCAAGCCCCCGAAATCTTGACCGACCATGGTCCTCGCATCAGCCGGACCGGCCTGAACACGGGCTTTGGCCATAACTTGAGCTAAGTTGAGCCGAGTTAGCTTCGGATCCAGGAACAAATGCCCTCATCGGTACCTGACTGCATGTCGTGACCAACGAAATGACGCCAAGGTAGGCGAAAAAGGAAAGTGACGACTGGGAGGGCGGAGGGACGATCCGGCTCATGCAGCAGGCCAAAACAGGAACGAGATCAGGATCCTTTGGGAGAACTGGGATCTTTCTGGGGACATCTTGGGAGTGGGAAGTTTGGTATGGAATTTCTTGGGGGTGCTTACCACCGTCTGTGCATTTTAGCCTTTCAAAGGAGATGATATTGGCCCTAGCGAGCGCGTCCATGGCGTCTATAGTCCAGATTACACAGTCGTAACCATCCAGTACAGGATTTCCTTGTCCTGCAGCCAGAGGGCCAAGTTGTGACTCGCGGTTCTGCCGTCCGAGGGGGACGTCGTCAAGGACGGAGCGGATATGTCTGCATTGCTCTTCGATTGAGCCGAGTTCAGAATTCGGATCCAGCGTGCCAATCCTGAAGAGTAACACGAGAGTTGTCGCAGTAGACACATCGTTCACGGGCCGTTCTTCCAAGAACCAGGTTGCTGGAGACTGAGGAGCATCGGGTGGAGGTGCATACGAAGCGTGTAATAGAGTTCCAGAATATCTGTGCGAGGCGTCTGCGACCGCTGGTGGGTGTGTAAGGAAGATTCCACGATGCTAGAGCTGTCAGCTAGGATCAGAGGAGTGAAGGGAGTTGTAGGGGTTGAGGATAAGGTTCATGATGTAATGATGGGGGCACAAGGACCGAACGTACATAGTCGTCGACTCGCGGAGCGTTAAATGTCAAATATAAGCTGTTCCTCAAGATTTTTCTTGCTTCTGGATTTGATGTTTGATCTATACTGTTGTTTTCTGGCTCCCAATTATAGTCTATCTTTGGCGAGATCGGTGACGGCGAGGACTGGTTTGAGTTCGAATTCGAGCCAGAGATATGTGACGGCCCTCGAAGTCGCACAACAGGTCGCCGCGTAGTAGCCGAAGCCGCCGGGTAATGGCGCGCGGAGTTGAGAATTGGAGACTGCATCTTGACCATTGATTTCAATTCACTTGTACGTTGAGAAAGATCAATTGTTCAAAGATCAGAGGATGTTTACTCCTTTCTTGCATCTTCACACCGGGCCAGGGAAATAAGCAAGCAAGCAAACGCGGGGGAACATCCGTTAAAGCAATAAAGCACACGATAAGATTGACATCAGAACTGTTGGAACAGGCGTCAATCTAGCTGACCGAAATGCCTCTCCTGCCTGAAGTAAGATGCAAATTCTCCGACTGTAATATTGGGGGTTGACACGTGGAGACCAATGAGAACCAACAATCCTATATATAGTGCAACGACAAGAAAGAGTCGTTCAGAAAGGCGAGCTGATGATGGTAATCTCCTTCGAAGCACGCAGCCTCATGTTCGTGTTACCTCTGATATATCTTCTATGCGCCGGTGCGACTTGGTGCTTTCCCCGCCGGTAGTCGTCCGAGAGTTTCAGCCTCGAAGGCTTGTGCGGAAGACCGGTTTCAATCCGAGAGGTGGAAACCATAAGCAGGGAGGAACGAAAAGGGATGTGATTCGGACAGAATGGGTTAAGTCGTATGATAATGGTGCCACAAGGATGATTTTGTTCAGCGGTGAGATGGCATGCCCTGTCTCTGGCCGGGCGCGGTAGAGAAGATGAAGCCTGCTCCTGTTCCTCTTTCTCTAATATATCGAAAAATAGTCAGTTCTCAACATGACAAGCGTTTCGCCACTTGGGAGCGCCTTCGGGCGAATGAGTGGATCGACTGTCAGGCTTTGCAATCGGGCACACCCGTAAGCGGACAATGCTGCAGATATGGAGCCAGCTCACCGTCATCTTCCATGCTTGTTAGGCAAGAGCTGATGCAGGCGTGCGTCCCCGACTTGGGTGGCCAGGGTACAAAGGCAACAAAGATCGTGAACGATGAGGGGGCGGGAAGTCAAAAGCAAAATAAGGGGGGCGGGGAACGAAACGAGTGGGCCGAGGGCTGGGATTTGCAAGGATTTGCAAGGGCGGAGACAAACTCCATCGCAATACCGCGGGTACAGAAAAATAGAAGAAAGACGACGAGAAGAGGCTATTGGCCAAAGTTTTGAACTTTTATAACAAACTTTCGGCCGGGAGGCACGGCGAGGCACGAACCCAACAGAAAACAGATGGCTTGACGCAGGTCGAGGGCGGGTTGACCACCACGTGGATATGGTGAACTCAAGATCGATCGAAGGCATGAGTCTAAGGCATCGAAGGATATGAAAGAAGCAATTCGAGGCGCAGAAGGAAATAGAAGAACTTCATAGACATGTCTCGCCCTAAGCGCGTCTGCCCGTCAGAAGAGAGAGTGCTAATCATGGAAATAGGCGCTTGCCACCCCCATCGCGCTCATGTCGAGCATCAGCCATCTTCCTTAGCTGGATCTGCAATAGCAGCGGCTTTGTATGCAGCCTGCAAGAGCGAGAAGCAGTAGCAACAATGCGGATGATCGACTCCTCAACCGCTCGGAAGAGGCCTAATCAGGGAATCTCTACCCCTTGCTTCTTCGAAGACGACTCCGGATCTTGGTGCGAGCGTGCATCGACTTGATGTGAGAGCTGGAGTGTTAAAATCTTGTAAGCAGGTGATATGTTCATATAAGCAGAAGAGGAAGGCGCTATTGTTGTCGTCGTCTCGTTGTCGTTCGTTTTTTTCTTGTGGATGTTGTACCATAGTGCGTCACTAATACCTGCGGGGGCACTCGGATAAGCGCTGATTGTTGGGCTTGTGTTCCCTAACCTCAGGCTCTGGTCAGTGGGAAATCTGCCCCAAAGTGGGGGTTGCTGCAGGTGCTGCAGCAGAGGTTCAGGGCAACTTTCTGGCTGCAGATGTCTCACCGTGAGACCCATACCTTCGGGTGGAAATGTGCGCCAATCATTACATTCTGGCGTATCAATGGCAGTTGATTCGCTATTACCATTGTTCACACCTTTGTGAGCCAACCTTGCAAGCATCCACTGAAGTTGTTCCGTGATATTCGGGTCCACGGGCGACCACAGCTTACGAAAGTTGGGATGTCAGATCGCCCGGGCCGACATTTCAAAAAGTCTAATCCTTCCCGGAATTCACCCAAATCAAAGTTATAACAGACGGCCAATGAAGAAGCTCCAGTGTTATCAATGACATCAGTCCAACGAGCACTTCGCTGCATGTTTATCATTCTAAGGATTCTGTCAGGCCGCAGCCAGGCGAACAGTCCCTTGACATGTATGGCTATAGTTTCGCCTTGGTCGTCCTGCAATAGTCGTTCATGATGACCGGGCTAGATGACCAGGCTTGATGACAGGGCTCCATGTTTTTGCGAGAAAAAAAAACATTTCATACTTCCATTTCGTCACGACGTGCAATAACGCGATATGTCCAGTTGGACGTTGATCGATGAAGCTACTGGACGTCCGAACACCCACTTCACTCACATTCTGCTCCAAAACATGCAAGAGCGCACGCAACTAATATAACACTCGAAAACTGCATCAGAACTGAGTTTTCGGCGTTCTGAGACCGAATATGAGGCATTTGAGCATTCGGGCAGGTTTCACTAACTTAATGCTATACTGCCGCATAGATCATGGCTGTTGGGGATGAATGGCACGTTGATGAAAAGGAACAGAATATATATGTTGTATGTTACACTTCCCTACGTTCAGCCAGAAACGATATTCCCTTCCAGAAAATTCATGTGAAAATACATCCACGAGTTGAATTGTGTTTTCCAAAGCCTTTCTAGACCGGTATTTGAGACCTCGCACCTCTTTTGTTGTGATTCACTTGCACGGGGAGAAATAAACGCAAGCTCGAAAACAATCCAACATCCTGACCAAGACTGAAAACCATGATGCTGAGCTGCGCCCAAAGAACAGAAGGAGGGAGACAAGGTGGATGTTTACGCATTTGAACCGCTTCCCAAGGCCCAATCTGGTACATTGCTTCCGGCGTGAACATTATGATGTGCCGACATTACATTTTCTGCTAGATTCTCCCAAGGCTGTGTAGCCTCGCGGTGTTTCATCAGCCGAGTTCTATTCTTTACACCGTAAGCGACCTCCCCCTTTCACCTCGCTTAAGCGTTCACATTTACTGGGAACGAAAGACTTTCATCCCACTCCCGTGGAATTCGCATCGACGCAATCTTGCTCATCAGGGCAATCGCTGCTATAACCTAACCCAGGAATCTTTGGCCCAGCTGAAGTTACCTGTCAAACTTGACAAGTATCAGCCGCCGGATCTACCAACAGTGGGAGGATGAAGATCGCGTGTGGCGGCTGGACAACGTTGGTGCCAAAAGCTCATGTCGTGTCACTTGTTCGTCTGAAATCAGTGTCGCACGTGGATATAATGTTCTTCCTTCTGTGATTGTGTCTAAGTGTCTTCATGTTCATGAGATTCCAATACGAGACCAACTGGCTTATGAGACCGCGGTTTTAAGCTTGTTAACTACCAGATAGAGGACCTCAATCTCAGTCGCCGCCTCGACTTTGGACTAGATTATCAGAGACTCGAATATAGCGATGTTACCATCGGTTCATCCTTCTCAGCTGGCCGAGTATAATCTTCAACTTTGGCAATGTTCAACAACATCAAAACGAAACCCTCCGATATTTGATGTGACGACAATTATAACGACAGATCGACTCTCTCACCTACAGCGGATTGTGTTCGTGAAGAAGCTTGATCCTTGATTTCTACGCACAAGAAGCGGTCTTGAAAACATTTATCTTCAGATTGTTCATACGTGCTGAACGACTTGAGCCGGAAGGAGAAGGAGAACAACAATCATATCAGTCCCCGAGGAAACGCGAGATTTGTAAAGATACAAAGACGTATTCGAGACCGAATGAATCAGTCTAATCATGGAAATATTACGACTGCGACTTTACCAGATAAATACAGCCTTCATGGGGCTTCATCTCGAACTTCGATTCGTCAGTCTCGATTTCCTTGTTCCAGCCGCACGCAATTTTCTCTCAGATAAGATTTCGGAGAGATACAATATTCATTCCATTCGAGGACTCACACTCGTAGTCTGCTTGGTAACCTAAGACATCCGGGGCTTCTACGTCACTGCCAAACCTTACCAGGTAAAGTCGCTATGGATGACGAATGCATTCCTTCTGGACTGGGAGAAGAATGTCTTTGAAGAGGTCATTGTTGACCTTACATAGATTTATCACCTCATCCGCTAGCTTTCATATTACTAGTGAACTTGGAGGACCATCTTGTATATCTGAATGTTCAAGAACAAGAATTTGGACTGTTGTGTATCATTTTAGAAGCTCTTAGCCCCCTTTCCTTGCATCGGGCACAAGCGACACCAATCACAGCATGGTCCCGAAGAATTGCAGCAGGCATCTCGTGGCAATGCTTGACCGTGCACAAGGCTTATCGATTATTCGAAAGTTCAGCTGAAACCTCTCTCCACCAACACCCCAAGCTGTGGAACTCTTGTAAAGTTAAGATTCGGAGCATCTCAAGATTCTGCCGAGGTTTCCTGTCTAATGGTCAAACAACAAGACGAAACACAGACGATCGCCCGAGAAATCCGACGAATTTGTAGCTCTCATTTTTGTGGCATCAAATGAAGATTGCGTGGGGAAAAGGAATTGTGATGGCAGATCCTAAGTCAGGGTCCCAATGAGGCTTCAGTCTAGTCCCGAAGCAGAGGAATTAGAGGATCCACCAGCTCAAGCCCACGCGTCGATCTAGAATTATCTCTAAGTGCATCTTGATACCGATCCCCTTTAATACCATTAAACTTTCACACTCGTTACTTTCCGTTACAACACATCTCAGGAGGCCGAAGGAAGTGTCAATTGGACAACAATTAACCCAGAATACTGGACAACACCTGCGAACATTCAATCGGAAGTTGCATCCATTGGACATGAATTGATGGCTGGTGGGCTGAACAATTCAAGATAGCCACATTCTTGGGAGAACCAGCCGAAAGACAGTATGGCGCACCTCACATCTCTGGAAGAACGACGACGGCGATCTCGAAACATCATACTAGGAGCCTTCCTCCTCCTTGTCGTTATCTGGACGATAAAATTGGCATTCCCTCAACACACGATCATCAGCGTATACCAGAACCACCGACCACAACCCGCACCTATAAAACCCGAAAAGGGCGATACGGAGATAGAAGATAAACCACCTGCGAAAGGAACAGACTGGAAATCCCGGCCTGCTCCAGCGACCGAGGGAACGGGCTTGCCAGAACCTACCTTCAATGGCAGTGTTTCGAACAAAGCAGCTGTGATAGTCGAGACTCGATTCCGCACCAACCTTATACCTCTCATTCTACATTTTAGCAGCGTCCTTGGCCCCTCATGGCCAATCCTCATATATACGTCCCCCGAGAGTGTGGGCATGTTTGCGACTTCTGCAGCGCTCTCGCGATATATTAAGGCAGGCACGATCCAAGTGCGCCTCCTCCCTCAAACCGTCCTCTTCACAAATTCCGACTCGGTGAACAAATTTATGACGGATTCGTGGTTTTGGGAGGATCTGGATCCGGTGGAACATGTCTTGATTTTCCAGAGCGATAGCATGCTCTGCGCGAATGCCGCGAGGAGCGTGGACGATTTCTTCGAGTACGATTTGGTTGGAGCGCCGATTGCGAAGGATCTAGGGACTGGATATAATGGTGGACTTAGCTTGAGGAAGAGGAGTACGATATTGCGTGTGCTGGAGAACTATGATTGGGAAGCAACGCAGAAGGAGGGGGATCGATTTGAAGACCAGTGGTATTACAACAGGTGAGTTGTTGATAAATATTGCTCTCCCGAATTTTGGGTTGATGGGACTCTGTACTAATTGATGTAGGATGACGGAATTGCAGGCCGAGGAGGCCAATGTAGGTATTAAGCCTAAAGACGAAGGGGCAATTAATCTGCCGACGATGGAGGTCGCGAGAACATTTAGTGTTGAAACAATCGACTATCCGCACCCATTGGGTGTCCATCAAGTTCATAGGTGGTTGGATGACCAGATGGTCAGTCTGGACGATTGGTGTCCTGAATATAAGCTGGTAAGTTAGGAATAAGGCTTGTGGAATGTTGGACGAAAGCTGACACCCCAACAGTGCAGTGTAGATCACATTGTGGACGATCCACCACCGCCTCCTACAGGATAGAAGAGTTATTTCTTTGATATGTTGGTTTCATTGGGCGCATGGCATGGAGTTACGGATGGATATAAGAATCCAGATATATGGTGAAATTTGATTTTTGTACGATATAGAGCTGCATAGAGATTTGTATAGAATTTGATGATACCTTGTTCGATTAAGGCCAATCTGTGTCACATCCTTCGCATATCAGGTCAAATAATTGCAAGCCAAAATGGTGCATGAAATCCTTCTGAAGTGTTCAGTGGAATTGAGAGACAAACTAAAGCTCGAAGAGGCTCTCAGGTGCCACTTTTCACCCGCTTTTCGTTGTCTTTGTTAAGAAACATGACAATCCTTTTGGATTGAATCTCAAAGGACTCTAGCCAACATGCACGCTCATACTTTTATCATATAGGAAAAACGCTCTGTGCAAAGCTCAAGTATGGCGAAAAGTGAGAATGACTGGGGGCGTTGTAGAGTAAACAGATTATCCAGGTGCGTAAAATTCAGACTGCTGACAGCAGCGCCAAGGATTACTGCACCAACCGAATCTCGAACCGACGCAGGCGACTGAACCATCGGAAATCCATACCAAGACCAAGATGTTGAACCGCTATTTATCCCCTTTCATCGACCTCAGTACGCTCATCTCAGCCTCTCCAATACCCGCAGAAGCCACCGAAAGCATCCGGTGCTACCAAGCTTCAAGCTATCGGACTCCAGACGAAAATAAGCCTCTGTCGTGACCTTTCGCTGACTTTCGTGCAACAGCACCGGCGCGACTCGCATGCAGCGGGCTCACCTTCTTGAATCTGTACGGACGTAATGTATTTGGAAGCAGCACTTACATGCTCTCCGGAGCAATGTAAACTTCCACCCAATTCCACGATGCATGCTTGCCAGGTGAGGCCGACAATACCCACCGAACTGGTTGAGGCGAGCTCTTTCCATCGTGGCACTCGCTATCACGAAACCCACCGAGTGTGAATTCAGTATATAGGTTAGGCATCGGCCAGTTTTCATTTCGAGTTCTACTTCCTCTCCCATCCTCACTTCGTCTCTTCGTGCTCGGTGCGAAGTTTACACTGCATAACTTCCACGATCGTTGGCTTCATTCCTTCCCGATCCTGCAAAACTCGCTGTCTATCATGTCAAGCCATCATGGCTCGAGCCACGACGGCGCAGCAGAGTTCTGCTGCTCCCTTCATCATTCTCCAGAGGCGAGGCAAAGTACCCAGACGCAGAGTAGAGAGAATGTAGCGTCGTTGGCATCGTCGAAGACGTGCTGCTGTACTTTGCACCACTCTCCGCTACCCAAACCACTGTTCGCGAACGATGCTACATCTTTATCATCTCGCGAGGGGGGAACCACTCCAATTGTCTCTGGACAGGCTACAGAGGAAGGAGGAAAGAAGGACTGGCGATTCTGGATGATTTTCGTCTCTGTCTGCGTCACTACTCTGCTGGTCGCCGTCGATCTCTCCATCGTTTCAACCGCTCTCCCAACTATCGCCCAAGATCTCAACGCTGACGAACTCTTTGTCTGGGTTGCCAATGCATATGTTTTGGCCTCAACCGCCGTTCAGCCACTGTTCGGTCAAGCTGCCAATATCTTTGGACGAAGATCGTTGACTATCGCTTCCGTGCTGCTGTTTATGCTCGGCTCGGGTCTGGCTGGTGGTGCAACGAATATTGGCATGATCATTGCAGCTAGAACCATCCAGGGCGTTGGTGGAGGTGGTATCATAACCTTGGGAGAGATCATTATTTGTGATCTGCTACCTCTCAGAGAAAGAGGTCAATACACTGGATTACTCGCTGGAACATATGCCATCGGGACGATTATTGGACGTAAGTGGTCCTAGCTCTATGATATTGTTTATACTGACAATCAAAGCTGTCCTTGGTGGGATCTTCACTCAACATGTAACTTGGAGATGGATCTTCTACATTAACTTGCCAATTTCTGGAGTAGCACTTCTCTTCATCGTCCCCTTCCTCAACCTGAAGTATCGCCGCGTCGGTACGGTCTGGGACAGAACGAAGCGTGTTGACTGGCTAGGTAACTTCGTACTCATCGGTGCTGTCACCGCAATCCTCCTCGCCCTCGCTTGGGGAGGTACCAAATTCTCCTGGAGCTCCTGGCACATCCTCGTGCCCATGATCGTTGGCTTCCTTGGAATCGTAGCCTTTGCTATCATTCAAGTCTCCGGCTACGTCGACGAGCCCACCATGCCACCTCAGCTCTTCTCCAATCGCACCTCAGTCTCCATCTACCTCATGGCTTTCGTTCACGGTATCCTCCTCCTCTACGTCACTTATTTCCTTCCAGTCTATTTCCAAGCCGTCAAAGGCGCCTCTCCCTCAAGAGCAGGTGTTCAACTCTTCCCAACTGCCACAACCATAGCCCCAGCTGCCGCCATCTCTGGCATAATCATCACGATCACAGGAAAATACCGAGCATTCCACTATCTGGGATTCGTTCTCATGTCCCTCGGCTGCGGTCTCTTCGCTCTCCTTGACGAAGACTCTACCGTCGCCGCCTGGGTGGGATATCAAGTCCTCTTCGGCCTCGGCAACGGCATGGTCTACAACTCCATGATCCCACCTCTCCTGGCTTCTCTACCACCCAGCGAGGTAGCAACCGCCACAGCGACCTGGACATTCATGCGCTCGTTCGGCTCGATCTGGGGTATCGCCATTCCATCCGCGATCTTCAACGACCGTGTGAACCACCTGGTCCGAGAAAGGTTGGGCAATGCACCGGCCATCGCTGCTCAGCTTGTCAATGGCAAAGCATATGAGCGAGCCACGGCTGTCTTCATTGCTAGTCTTGGAGCGAATGTTAGGCCGATCGTGGTGGGCATCTATGTTGATGCCTTGAAGGTCGTGTGGTATGCTAGTATTGCTTTTGCGGTCATTGGCTTGCCAATTTGTCTCTTCGTCAAGGGACTTGATTTGAGCAGTGTCCTTGAGACGGAATTTGGGATGGAAGAGAAGAAGAAGAATGGAAGGGGAAGCCCTGTTTGAGTACAGGCGAGCGTGGATCCGGAGACGGTTCATGATTGGGGAGGATGATGATGAAGACGGGCGGTAATGAATTTGCTTCCAAGTGGTTAAGAGCTGCAACTAGAATGCTAGGCGCTGGAGTTAGGGAATTGGTTTGTTTGTTGTCCTGTACATAGTTCGGGATATTTCTCGTCTTTAGGTATCATAAATCTAAAAAGATCGCATCAATCGTCTGCTCCAACTTTTCCAAATCGTCCACTGTGAGTCGAAGAGAGAAGCAAGTTGAACTTGATCCAGTCATCCTCTCGAATCCGCTAGAAGTGCTACCCAAGTTTCGATGTCCTCCATGTCGTAGCTGTTCCTTGGGCAATATGATGGTGTTTACATAGCAATTCTACATGAGAGCAGAATTTCTCTGTGATGATCGCTGTAGATGAACCTTAACATGCTCGCACAATAAAGATTCGGAGAAATGAGTTTTGGATATAGTACAAGTATCTTTAGTCATTACGAAGTACGTGGCATCGAATGCCGTGGTATAACACCTGCGTAGACCCATACATAGTATACAGAAGAACCATCCAGCATTAAGCTGGCAGTCAGAGTGGAAATGGGGTGTGTGTTCAGACAACAAATCGAAGATAAGATCCTCCCTCCCTCGTACAAACGCTCGTCGAAATCAAACACTCTAAGCCTCTACGAAGCCCTTCACGTTCTCCAACCACCGGACGTACTCCTTCTGCTCCTTCATGTCAATGTAATCCGGTACGAAGATAGCCAAGGCAGTGTTGACACCTCGCTCATCCAAGTATCTCTCCAAAAGCACCTGCAAGTCCTCGTCGAGGTTGCCGAATGGTGGGCCGACGTACAGATCCTGTCTCTCATGTACCTTGTCGGCGGACTTGGCGTGTGCGTGTGCAGCATCGGTATAGTAGTATACGTTGTCGATGACGACCATGCCATCTTGTACGACGGCCTCGACGGCCAAAGCACCCTTGTTGGCTTTCTCAACGACGATGTTCAGGCGTGCTGGGAACGATGGGTCTTGCTCCTCCTCGCCTTCTGCGCCCTCCTCGCCTTGCTCTTCGGCGGACTTGCCCTCGTCGGCTTCGTCGCTCATGGCTGGGTCTTGGTAGTCTGCTTCTGGGTCGAGGGCGTTGAGGTCTGCGATGGAGAAGGTGATTCGGATCCTAGAATTACGTTAGCAAGAAATTTCTACCCTTCAGGGGCAGATGTACATACTTCTCATCACCGAATGTTCTTGTAAGAACAACATCCTCCTGACCAGGCGTATCAATGATCTCGAAAGGTCCGTTCTCTAAGTAATCTTTCACACTGGTTGGAATGCCACCCTCCTCCTTCATCTCGTTCTCCATCTGGATCTCAGAGTCCAGCTTCGCGGCTAACTCAACATCGCTCTCACCGGCTGTGGCTCTCCTCGCAGGCGAGGTGGAGAATAGAGCTGTGCTGCATCGCGATGGCTTCCATGCGGATTGTAGGAGTGTTGATGGTCTGGTTGCCTGTCTACAGACGGTGGATGTGCTTAATCTGGAGACTGTTCTTGGGGCCGCGCGGGCGAATGATCTGAGGGAAAGCATGATGGAGAAAGGGTTGGGATTGTGGTGATGAATTAGGTAGGTGGTTGTGGAAAAGTATTGTGTTAATGTTTTGGTTTGATGATAAGGTGCAAGAGAGCTCCCCTTAACTTTTTTTCTTCGGCAAAGCCTCGCGCTTGCCATCAGACGAGGCTGGCTCCATACCGTCTCCTTCATAATTGCACAAATTTATGCATTGCTTCACAACTTCATCGCAGCTTGACCTCTTAACTTCACGAGCCGATCACAACTCGATGGTTTCAAGATTTGCAATGTTTTGCGCCTGTGATCGTGCAGACGGAAGCACGATTGTAGACGTCCATGGTCAAGCTTTGACGTATATCTATCGGGTATCAAAGGGAACCCAACTGCTATCTTCCTCTATGTGAATAGTTCTTTGATTGTATTTGGAGACAACGCGTTACTCTTGCGGCCTAGCAAGACTTATATCATGACCCATCTACCAAGAAAAGTACTTGCAAGAAGCTGATTGATTAGCTTGCACAGTTTCGAGGCCAGTGCTCATACTTCCTACCAGATCTTGTAAACAACAGTCCAAATGGCCTCATTTCGAGAGTAGAGGACGGATATCAATCAATTCGAGAAGGTACAACTTCAAGTGCCCATGCTCCATTGAACGATGCGAGTCCCAAGCTCCGTTTTTCAAACAAGTGAAAACAAGATACAATTTCGGAGCATCACTAATCTGGCAAACCTCTTGGTAGCTCATCTGACACAACTAGAGAACAACAAGAAAAAACGCGTTCTCGGATTGAGTGAATTATATTGCAAAGCAAGCGACTGCGTGGGTCTGATTTGAAGGAAGAAAAGATCGCACCAGCGAACGCTCTTGAGATCTCGCCCGAGAAATATATTTGAGTTCAGTCCAAGACGGTATCCTTCAACTCCGACCGCGAGATATATTCTCTGGACGGAATGATTACTCAATGTATATATATAAAATGGCAGTATGCAATCGATCAGTCCCTATTAAATCATCTGAACTCGATTGCGCATTATCTCACGTCAAGTCAAACTTCAAAGCCTCTCATCCAAAGCACAACTCTTCAAAATGCAATTCGCTTTCCTCACTATGCTCGCTGCTGCTGTAACCATGGCTTCAGCTATCGCCATTCCCAACCCATTCCCTCAGAGCCCTTGTAGCCCTGCCTTCAACCAGGCGTGTATTGACAACGTAAGACTTCCACAATCAGATTCGATAGGAAGCATTGCTGATATCTTGTACAGTGTCCTTTGGACAAGAACTATGATTGCTTCAACGAGACCTGCTACTGCAGTTAGATACAAGAATCTTGATCGAGATCGGGTTCGCCGATATTTGTGCTGAGGAATAGGTACATTAATCATGGAAAGACTGCTAAGATGAAGGACTTTTGGAGACATAGGGAAACTGGCAGAGAGATGTAGTTGGGTACGCATTTAGATGATCACCTGAGAACTACTAAACTTCTCATGCCACGATACACCTACCTGACCTGAACTCTTCCACTATTCCCAATGATTGACATATCCAAGAAACGTCCTTGAGAAACGGTATTCAATTGAGGGATATAGCTTCTTGTTTCCGGCATAACATCTTGAAGTAGCAGCTGTTTGCTCTGTGGAGTAACATTCCCTCCATATTTGATCTCCCGGCTGAACAAACAGGATATTCTGATTCCTAAGCAAACAAAGCCAATAATTCCACTGGTAGCATGAGGTACTGGAAAGCCAAGTTCAAAAGCGCAAGGTGTAGTGAAATTAAATAGCATGACTTCCAAAACAAGAGATCGTGCTGCGCAGAGACGAATGACAGTTGATTGACAAGTATAGAAAGTCGAAATCCACTGGACAACGCTTTTAGAAGAAGCGGTGTCCTATTCAAATCTCCACAGTGTCAAGGAATTCCAGATGCACGCAAACCTACTGTATTTGCACTTTGGTAGACGACTGGTATATATTAAGTCTTTGTACTGAGAACTCCCAGGCAACTCGCTCAGTATGCTGTAAGTTGGCGTGGCTAAGGGTCTCAGCAAGTGTAAGATGTTTGTGGCATCTTCTGATTGCCTTTGTCGATAGAAAAGTTGCTCTATACCTAGAGTGAATTATTCTGGAAATCATAGTAGAGCATGTTCGCAGAGAAATGAGTCAAATCGATGTTAAATGGAGACCCTTTCAGGATACTGATCTACCCCGTTTCAGGTTTAGCGCACTGTTCCAAGGTGGAGATGCAGTCGGCCCAACTGGAACATGAGGCTGCCGCTGCCTGTCTGACAACCTTGAACTCCAAACCACATCGACGCCCAGGTTGCCAGCATTTAAATCCAAAGGAAGTTTTGGAAAACTACTGCAGCAAAATACATTCTGATTTCGCCTCACTCCCAACAGTATTCCAAGTCTAGAACTATGGCCAACCCGAACCAGTACTTTCTACTGGCTGATCACATTAAGCTGTCCTTACTAGAAAGGCAACGAGCAATATCATTGAACCTCGAACCTACTTCACAAGATGGACATATTTCCCGATCATTAGACTCTCTGCGAGAAGGACTTGAAAGCGTCATCGAGGAGCGGATCAGGTTGCAGGAAGCAGGGGACATATCGTCAGTAACTCTGAGGTTCGCCTCAACAGCCATTCTGACCATCTATCAGAGCATCCAGCGCACTCCAGGAAACAGAGAAGAACCTCCAGAAACAATACAATGATTTAACAGCGCAATTCCGTGGCGTCCCAACAGACACCGCATCCTCCACGATTACCCATCCCAACGACCCCTCACTCTCCGACGACTTCGCTCGAGCAACAGAGCGGCCGCGCGTTACATCCTCCTCGTCTTTCCTGAAGAAATCCCTCCGCGGATCAACAGGACCAACCGCTCCCTCCCCAAAATCAGTACGCTTTTCAGATGCGCCATCTATTCAAGACGAGGATGATGCTCGCAATGCCCTCTTTCCGTACAGAGACGATCCTACGTCCGGCCCACCAGATCAATCCCATCTCGACAATCAGCAGATTCACGCCTACCACTCGCAGGTACTAGCTGAGCAGGATGAGGCACTAGACAGATTGGGTGAATCGATTGGCAGGCAGAGGGAGCTGAGTATACAGATTGGAGATGAGTTGGATGAGCATGTTCAGATGCTGGATGATGTTGATCGGAGGGTGGATAGGCATCAGACGTCCTTGGACAAAGCGAGGAAGAATCTGGGCACTGTAGCAAGGAAGGCGAAGGACAACATGCAGTTGACGATCATTGTGATCCTGATCATAATACTGGTCTTGCTGATCATTATCCTGAAGTAAAGGGCAGCGTCGGTTGACTTTCGGAGTTTGGGAGCATCTCTATTTATTCTTATGCACTGCATGGCGTTGGGGGTTGAATTTTCTCGGTGTGTATATAGCTGGACTTAATAAGAATAGCCTGGACTTGAAGTATAGATCAGATTGCACAATATCAATCGCTTCGTGGCTTGGTAGCTGCGGAATACATTGGCTATCATACATAATGGCCTACTACCATTCTCGATATCCTCCACTATTTACAATCCGGGATCTTGACTAGTTCCACTCCTGAAAGCGAAGATGTCAGCACAGTTTCCAAAGATCATTGGCACTGGGAGCAGACCAAGGAACTCCAATGGGAAAAGGAAGGCCGCGCCTACTTGTGCTTCTTCTCTACATGCTCCTTCGTCTTCTTCTGCATCTCCTCGATCGACTCGTTGCTAGATCGGTCTGCGGCAACCTACGAGGATGTCTATTAGCTCGAGGCCTTCCAAATGCCGGCTTCTTCCCAAGTACGGGAGAAGTAGAGAGTACTTACAGCCTCCTCGCTATCACTGGCTAATTCCGGCTTCCAGTGTCCCTTTCCCTCCTTCTGCTTCTGCAATTGATCTTGCTTATGTCTCTCGTTCGACTCGGCTTGATCAGGGTTGTCTGGACCATCTTCATCAGTCCAATTCCTTTTCCAAATACTCCGAGTTTTGACTCCAAAACCAGAGTCCAGGTTTCAGAAGGGTAGGAAGTAGCTTACGGCGATCGCTCTCCTTCAGTGCCATAAAGGTCGTGCTGCTGAAAGGTCTTGTAGCGACGACTGGGCGAGCAGCTGCGAATCTTGCGGTTCGGAGGACGAAAGACATGTTGATTATGTTTGCGGGATTTGTTGCTTTGTTTGTTGACTGCTCAGTTGAAAATGCGTATTAGCTCAAGCTCTCCCTTCGTCCATCAAGACAGCTCCTGGAGCTTCAACAATGACTTACTTACAAGAGACGATTGAGAAAGTCAAAGACGGTACGGATATTCAATTGAAGGTGCAATGATGATTGCTTCTTTTTCTTCTCACACTACGAGGTCCAGCTAAACTAGCTCATCAAGGGGGGGTTGGCAGGCACATGTTGACTGTATCCGAGGGTAGAAATCAAGTTGACGTCATTGTTCGATGGGAGGACCCCTCCCCTTGCCATGTTTTTATATGTGGGGACCGGTGATCCCCCCGGCTTTCGGCCCTGGGGTGTCAGCATCATTTGACAGTCAATCACTGGATAGGCTGGAAACGATATTTGGTGATGTACTAAAGCTGTGCTGTTACATGTGCGTCTCTTTAGGGAAGTGTAGGTGATGCATCAGGTTTCGAGGGGCCCAATATGGCGGGATATTTTGTCTTATCGTCTCCGATTTCAGAACTATCATCATCGGCTCCTGTTCTATGCTTTGACAAATTTGTGTTGATTGATGATGTGGAATTTTGTATGCTCTCTGAGCTTCATTATATTCAGTCATACTTGTTGTAATCTGAAAGCACGATCCGCTGCAATATCACACATTGCCTAGATTCCTGTGAGCTGATCATCATCCATCTGGCAATTCTGAGCACTTACTTTGATTGCCTCTGCTCTCTCGAGCTTGATATCTCCCCTATCGATTCTTGATCTCATATTCTCCATAATTACCGGCCGCGAACGTCCATTGACAAAAACCCTAAGAGCATTTAGTACAAGCTAACAATGAATCGAGTGTGCAAACTCACACATATATCAACCCCGGAAAGGCTTTCTCATACTCCTCATTGAGCTCCTTGAGTTTCCTCGCCTCTTCCTCTCCTCCAGTATTCAATTGTGCTTGTTCAGCTTGTGACTGAGCACTATCAACCTTCTTTGCGCCAAGTCTAGGGTGAGCTCCGAGAATCTTGTCGAGCCATTCCGTGTCACTTGTCGATGGACTCTCCGCTAAATCTGTCAATTGGACGCCCACACTCGCGACGAGATCGTGGTAGGAGTCAAATTTCTGAGTATGAAGAAGATCAAGTGAAAGTGTGTGGAGAGCTTCACATGGTTCGAAGAGTGCATCTAAGACGGTAGCTCGCTCGAGTGTAGGAAGTGTGGAGAGACTTGAAATATCGGGGAGCTTAAAACTCGACATGTTGAAGGAAGTTTCTGATTTCGAATTTGGATATACGGATAAAGCATCCAAGAAGAAAAGAGATTGTCCTCTCAATATTATACAATAAGCAAGGCTTGAGACCCTCGCTCGGAACCGCCCTCGATAAGTACCTCGATACTACTAAGTCAAAATAAGCTAGTTCCCGCCCACCCCTGCCAATATTTTCTGCCATCGAGACCTCTAAATGCCATCACACAGAGCCCCTCCCTCTGCGCCCGATAAACCTCTTACTTCTTTGCGCATCATGTCTTCCAATCCTCCCTCGGGCACGTCAACGCCCAATCCGCGCTTCACATCGCAGACCAAAACAGCAGAGGATCTCCTCAGTACCCAAACAGTCGGTCTGGTCAACCTGTCCGATTATCGCAAGCGACGCGCCGAAGCAATCGAGCAGAAAGAGCGTGATGTACAAGATGCGATACTGGGCGCCGTGAGCGGACGGGCGACTCCAACAAGTGACGGGTGAGTGCTACACTTAGCCCAACACAAACCCGTGGGAACAGGACTAATGGCTGTAGTACAGTGCATCAACACCCAACCAGCCTCCCTTGAAGAAGAAGAAACGTAAAGTAGGAACACCGAAACTATCATTTGGAGATGACGAGGAAGATGGCGAGGGGACAGATGCGGCAAAATCGAACACAGCTTCACCGAGATCAGGTACTCCGAGCGAGGGTATCATGAAGAAGAAGATGGGCGTTAACGCCTCCGTTGGAGTGGTCCCAAAGGCTTTGACGAAAGGGGCACTGTTGAAGGAGGCGCAGGCCAGGGAGAGTCTAAGGAAGGAGTTTATGGTGTTGCAAGAAGCTGTGAAGAGGACTGAGATTGCTATTCCGTTCGTTTTCTACGACGGTACAAATATTCCTGGAGGGGTTTGTAGGATCAAGAAAGGCGATTTTATATGGGTCTTCTTAGATCGGAGTAGGAAAGTTGGAGCGGAATTAGGGGTCGGCGAGAAAGTCAACAGTAGGAGAGAGTGGGCAAAGATTGGAGTGGACGACTTGATGTTAGTTCGGGGAAGCCTCATCATCCCACATGTAAGTCCCTCCAGCGCCCATTCCATACAATGATGCTAACGAAAGAAGCATTACGACTTCTATTACTTCATTATAAATCATACTAAGGGGCCAAATGACACGCTACTCTTCGACTACTCTCCCGAACCACCAAAGAATAGCACACCAATACCCGAACCCACCGAAGCCGAGAATTACAACCCTCTTTCGACACCATCAACAAAGCCCAAGACCCCAACAGAGACTGTCGATAATTCAGAGCTCGAAGGAATCAACGATGATCCAACAATTACTAAAGTCGTCGATCGTCGCTGGTATGAAAGAAACAAGCACATATTCCCTGCTAGTGTATGGCAGGAATACGATCCAGAAAAGGACTATCAGAAGGAGGTGAAGCGAGATCTGGGTGGCAACGCATTTTTCTTCTCCTAAGACAGACCGATTTAAAATGTTGCGAAAATAGACCTGGCTGGGGATAGACGGAAATGAAAAGCTGCTGATCTTCAAAGAAATTCAGTCCTGTGGTCATCTGAAAGACTTGAAAGTACCGTGGTTGTAAGTTCTTCTTAATCCTGTCTCACCATCACTTTGATGAGATAGGCATAATAGGTGCAAAAATTGAAGCGGGTTCTACTTGTCAGCGACGAGGGACGTTTCGCAAATCCAGCATCTCATATATGGAGATTATGGGTGTGGCGTATCGAGGTAAGCCAACCTTCATTCTCTGCTTGACCATGTTGCATCACAGGTCCCGCTCACAAGTTCAACTCTGCGCTTGGTCCACCCTCCAAACTGCTTGTCATATCTCCAGCGATACAAAGGTCTTTGACAAATCACCAGCATCTTCTTCGATCAGAAAGGACATAATTTGAGATCTGCAAGCTGGTGTGGTAGATGACCTTCTACAAGGACAATCAGTTGGCGATATGCCACCTCGTCCAAGCGACCGAAAAGCTCCTGCAACTGCGCTACGATTCGACTTTTGCCAGCCGAAGGGCTATTTGAAGACGACCTTCCTGTTGAAGAAAGAGAAGATGAGCATTGACATGGATTTCCACCGCGCCATGCAAATCTCAAGTGAGAAAAGCTCATAGAAGTGGCAATTGGCAACATCGCAGAGTCTTATGGAAACTTCTACCTCGGAAAGGCTCTTAACATTTCAGCTGTCTGCGAAACGGACGAGTATCTGTGGCCCGTTTTTCGAAATTGTTCAATCTCTCAACTTAACCAGGCCAATCTTCACTTGCGCTTCCGGAATTCTAGATGACCTGTCATCGACAGTGGCGGTGTTCCTTGGTGCGTCTGGGGGGATGATACATGTCACTCTGTACCGAATGACATGATCCAATTGTGTTTAACACGACTTTCACCCCTTTGACGATGGTCCGTTTGCTCCGAAAGCATTCGTGATATGCGCAAATTCGAGTCAATCAGAAGGAGGAAAGCTATGCACCCCGCAATCCATTCAAGGGGTAAAATGGGAAGGCAATTCATTTGACCCTGGCACGGCACTTCAGATGGTAAGTCTCGATTGGTCAGCGACGAAAACATCCAGCGCCAAGGCTACCAGATAAAGTGCGTTCATTGTGGAGGCTGCCGAGTATGGCTGAACTACCAGCCGATCATCTGCGGGTGGTATATGGGGTCTCCAGGCAAAATAACCTTTTTCAAACACCATGTCTTCTATTGCTTCCATTTGTTATTCACGATCTCATATGGAAGTTTGTTTGATGTTGGTGATGATACAGGATTACTACCAACACTCGAATACCTTTCATTGTCAAATGCTGATTTCGTCTTTGCAACTTTTATTTGATACTTCTCCTCCAAATACTGATCCCTTAGCGAGACACCCAAGTCATTTGGCCCTCAGAAGTCTCTGATATTACATGTACTTTATATGATGTCCCATCTCATAAAACATGCATTTGCGCCTCCATGCTTTCATCAGCCTGTTCTCCCAGATCGTCCTCGGCGATCTTCTATTCGTCAGGTGTTTAACATATTCTGCCAAGAAGGCTTGTGATTTTCGGCTCAGACAGGATTATTGATCCGTTGATGGCGAAACATACGGCGGAACATCTCCATTCTTCCTCTTCTAGAAAAAGTTTCTCCTCTCAAGGGTCACAAGGACCCAGAGACCCCATATATCCGCTCATATCGGCCCTGGTGTTCCTGATCCCGTTCAGGCAGAGGAGCAAGTTTGCTCACTAGTATTGGACCTCCAGAGCTTTAAGTATAAGACCTGGCATCCCTCGGCCATATCCAATTCTTTTCGCCGCCACCTGCTCCTCACATTCTCTTTGATACACTACAGCTACGAAAATGAAGTACTTCTTTGGTCTCGCTGCTTGTGCGGCGCTCGCTCTTGCGGTTCCAGCTCCAACGGAGACTATTGAGAAGAAGGATAACATCCAGGCTCGTGCTGCCTGTGCCTCCGCGGTTACACTTGCTCCTGGATCTAACCCATTTGCATCTCGCACACTTCATGCAAACTCAATCTACGCGGCGAAAGTCGCCGACGCTGTAGCAGCCATGTCCGATGAATCCTTGAAGACAAAGGCAGCGGCTGTAGGAAAAGTCGGTACCTTCTTGTGGATGTGAGTATTGTAAACGGCGAGGATGGGCTATGCTGACCGCTTCATCAGCGATACCATCAGCAGAATTCCAGTGGTCGCCCCGACTCTCGCAGAGGTCCCATGTGGTGATATTCTTGGTCTCGTCATCTACGATCTTCCTGGACGTGACTGTGCTGCCAAGGCGTCTAACGGAGAGCTTGCGGTCGGAGAGTTGGCCAGATACAAGTCGGAGTACATTGACCGTATGTCAAGGCATTTCAATTCTCTCCCAGCAATACTGACAGATCATCAGCAATTGTTGCCGCTATCAAGGCAGCTCCCAATGTCGCGATTGCTCTTGTCATCGAGCCCGACTCCCTTCCGAACTTGGTCACCAACGCCAACTTGACAAGTTGCCAGGCATCGTCCCAGGGTTACAAAGACGGTGTTGCATATGCCTTGAAGAGTCTCAATCTCCCCAACGTTGCCATGTACGTTGATGCTGGTCACGGTGGATGGCTCGGATGGGATGCCAACCTTAGTATGTTCTACTGTCCGCACATATTTCTCACACACTGACAATGATCCTTCAGAGCCTGGTGCCGAGATGCTCGCCAGCGCCTACAAGGCTGCCGGAAGCCCCAAACAAGTCTTCGGTATCGCTACCAACGTTGCAGGATGGAACGCCTGGTCCATGAACCCTGGAGAATTCGAAAAAGCCTCTGATGCCAAGTACAACAAGTGCCAGGACGAGAAGCGCTACATCGCAGCATTCGCTCCTGCCCTCAAGACCGCAGGCATGCCCAACCACGCCATCATCGACACTGGCCGCAATGCTGTCCAAGGCCTCCGTCTCGAGTGGGGTGACTGGTGCAACGTCAACGGTGCTGGCTTCGGTGTCCGACCTACCTCTTCCACAAGCGATTCTCTCGTCGATGCCTTCGTCTGGGTCAAGCCCGGTGGAGAATCCGATGGTGTCAGCGACCCCAGCGCTGACCGTTATGACTCGTTCTGTGGTCATGCTGATGCTTTCACTCCCTCTCCACAGGCTGGACAGTGGAACCAGGCCTACTTTGAGATGCTGGTCAAGAACGCTAAGCCATCTTTCTAAGTCATGCTATCTTGTTGTACATATCAGATGGCAAGCCACTCTTTATGGAGTGTCAAAAACGTGGAGAAAGTTCATTCGTTCTTGGTGAGAGAGGTGTCTCTGGATGAGAAATTGGTGGTTGCTAAAGATTGATACTGTATATATGCTACTCAATGCACATACTTACCAAAGCAAGCTATCTTCCGTCGTGTCTTCTATCTATTCAACATTATTCTTGCTCCTCCAAAGTATCATCGTCGCCAGCAAACTCGCCCTCTATTGCCAACCATACAGTGAACAACCAATGTCACATCTAGCCAGCACACACCTCTCAGCCGCTCGCTCATGCGGTCAATTTATCATACCAAACCCCAATCTATCTCTTCATCTACATTACCAAACATGATCTTCCCGGAAGAAAGTTGAGCCTAAATATTATCATGTGGGGTAGTGAGACGAAATGTACATGGGTTTAAGCCGGAGCATATCGCCCGTAATATATGTAGATGGTACCTTTATTGTCGATGCAATATGGCCGGATGAGAAGTCTTCAGGTACCGGGGAGGAGGTGTGCCCACTTTGGAACGGACAGTGATGGGTCTGCCGTTTGGGAATGATCGGTGGGCGATCATGGGCGAAATCTGTTCGAGCATCACGTACTCACTTGTTCTAGACGAGTGGGATGTCGCAAGAAACTACCATTTAATTTAACAACTGTTTGGAGTGATTGTGAGGTTAATCGAGTATGAGCTACTTGCTTGTTAATTTTTATCAATCCAAGTGTTCTCGCGAAAACGACAGGTCACAAAATACTCTTGAACGAAGAAGGGACACTTCAAATTCCAGTACTCAGTGGAACCAAGAAATGTGCCGAGTTTCCTCAGTGTCGCCATATTTCTCGTATCCCAGGTCGAGGACGACTAGACTGAATTCTATTTAGCAGTACTTCACCACGTCTGTGCTTTCACTTCACGCTCACTCTCCTGAGCTCGGTGCTCTCGGGGCTTTAGGAGCTTTCGGTCTCGCCCTCGGCCTGGAAACAAAGCTCCAACTTCCCCCACCTCCACTCCGCCCGCGCCCACTTCCCCTCCCGAAAGCCAATTTGGAGGGGCGATTTCCCCACTCCGCTGCCGCCTTGAGAGTTCAAGCTCATTCCGTACCTGATTTCATGATCTGGTTATATGTTTGGCTTAGAGCTAATCAGAAACAGTTTGCCATACTGAAATCTTGATCTTCGTGACTTTGACAATCTTGCTCAGCCAAATCTCACTTGTACAATATACCATTTTGTGAGATCAACATGACTCAAAGCAAGTCTTTAACGCCGGTTCACTTCTTCTCTCATGGCTCGACGATGATGCTTGGGGAGGAATCTGCCTCAGCCACATATTGGAAGAAGTGTGGAGATGCTGCTCTGGCAAACGGCATCAAGCATGTGGTGATGATGGTGAGTTACCCTTCTCCAAAGGCCATCATATCTCAAAGAATGCAGTATTGATTTGTAACAGGGAGCACATTGGGCAACACTCGGCGACGAAATCGAAGTAGCAGCCAACCCAGCACCTGCCAAATCCCCAGTCGCCTACGTCGAGCCCTCCAAATTCGTGCCGTACAAACTCAATCCAGACTTACCCATGGCATCACGCTGTGTAGATATGCTCAAGAAAGGCGGCCTGAAAGCAAAGCTCAACGAGAAGTTCGATTGGATCCATGACACCTATCTGATTCTCATCCGGATGTTTCCAGATGGCTGTCCGCCAACGACAATTATCAGCATGAACGCAAGATACGACCCGCACTACCATGTTAAGGTGGGAGCAGCTCTCCGACCACTGAGAAATGAAGACGTGCTATTCATTGGTACTGGAGGAGCTGTGCATAATCTGTATCGCAATAATTGGTTCCAGATGCTGCGGTATCGTGGTAAGTATTCTTTTGTTCCGTCCATTACAATCTCTCGCTAATGTGTCTCTCAGATAACTTTGCGATGGAATCACCTCCTGACAGCACGATGCTTGACTTCCGACAAGAATTCGAGGATGCGATCACGAAGAATTCAGGGCCGGATCTTCGTCGTGCAATGACGATGTTGATGAAAGTCCCCAAATACCGCGATGCCCATGGGACGGATGACCATTTTATGGCTGCGATGTTTGTGGCTGGACTTTGTGGGTCGGTGGAGGATATTGGGACGGCTGCTGAGTTGGGTGCGGAGGATTGGGAGTTGAGGAATATGTGCAATAGCCAGTTTACGCTTGGAAAGTGGTCTGGGTCTGGTCTGGTTGCTGCTCGGTAGCTCATTGTTGAATCGTAGCATGGGAGTTTGTTGTATGCAGAAGTAACGTCAATAATAAATTGAAAGCGTGAATAGTACACCAAGAGTGTGCATATTATTGATAATTCTGACTCATCAGTATCTATTTCCCTTGCATAGCTAACTCTCGAAGCTGGTATGAGCATGCTTCACCTATCATGATGGACAAATAAGTAAGTCAAAGTTTATGCATTCTATCTATAATAACGAACTGGCTACCCATTCCTGGTTGTCCAATCCGTGCACACCACTTTGATCTCCCGCATCTAGATAGCCACTCACCACGCCCTTTGGATCCCACTTCTTTCTCAACGTCATCAGCCGCTCCGCGTTCTCGTCTTTCCAGAACTTTGTCTTCCGCTGCTGGAAATCACTGTCCCCCAGGTACGCCCCAACACTTGACGGCGCAACATCCTTCATAATGTCATGGACCCAGTTTCTACATCCTTCATCGTCCTCAGGCTTCTCCCAGATTGTGTACAGGGCAAAGTAATGATCTGATTGCATACTCAGCGCCATGTCTGGTAGGACTCTTCGGCTACCAGGAGCCATGCTGAACCATAGCGCGAAGCTCTTCTTGTGCGGCAACGTCGTGAAAGCTTTCTCTAGAACAGTAGATGCATCTGAGTCGTTTGCTAGATATGCATTCTCGGCACAGTATCGGTGGTTCGAAGGATTGGCAGCAGCTTGATCGGCGTATTGTTCTTTGATGCTCGTGGGCTCGCTTATGATTTCTACGAGAGCTCCTGGTGGTCGAGTGCTGTTTATGGGCTCGAGAGCTGCGAGTGCAGCTTCGCGCGTTGATTGAAATGTTATGGTGTTGGCCATGATGCAGGGTTGATCGAGTCCAGGAGGAGTGAGCCCAACAGCTACGATTTCATTTCCGTCGTCTGATGTGGGAGATATCTGGTCCTGTTAGGTTGAGTACTTGAAAAGGAGTATTAACAAACTCGCCTTTGTTATCCAATTCATCACGACTTTGTATTCTGATATTGGATAGATGAAGATCGACTTTAACATGACTTCTGGTCTGGGGCGGACCTTCAGGTAAAACCTGGTCACAATGGCAGGAAAACCTAATCATCGTCAGTATCTTGCAACGAAAATTACAGATGGGTATTTCATACCTGGTCCCGCTCCGCGAGCACACCAGAATAGTTCAGCATTTTCAGTTTCGCTACAGTGCAAGCTCTCTCCCGCAGCAGTAACCACATCAATACCCGCGATCTGCTCGCAGGCCCATCCCCAATTCTAGAGATTGTCAATACCAGCAAAGCGAAACAACAATCTCGCCACACACCTTACAGTTCCAGCCCATTCCACCCTGCAGCAGGAATCCCCCAATGCCAACATCGGGGCAATGTCCGCCGCAGAACAACAAGCCTTCTGGCACCAGCTTCTCATTGAGCATCATCCCAGTAGTACTCGGGGATGCAGCCACAATCTTCTTTTCCTTGTCGACTTCCAGATGCTTCATGTTTCCCAAATCAATCAAAATCGCATCGTCTCGAACGCTCCATGCCGCCCAGCTGTGCCCACCAGATCTAACCGAGGCCCTGCATCCGAGTTTGTTGGCGAGCTGAACAGCTTCCTGGACATGCGCTGGATGTGTTGCTTCAACAACTGCCCTGGGATAGCGGTTTGGTCTTCTTGCGTTAAAAACACGTCCGACGCGTGCCTTCTCGTAGGTATCTGTCGGGGCATCTTTTTGCCAGATGATTGGGAGTGGAGGAATTGCCATTGTGGTGTCAAGTATGGTTTGATTGCAAGCAAAGGTGAAGTCTGACAAGATCAAATATGGAATTCTCCAGCAACAATTTTGAGCATAAATTATTTCGACCCTGACATCTGAAAATAAAAATACAGAAGCTACCCCGCGGTCGAGCTCCGCACCCCACACTTCTCTAACTGATGTAGTATGGTCTATTGTCTCGGCTTGTGGAGACGAGGATTCAGACCAGCCGCGATTCTCTCCACGTCGGCTTCTGTCGCGCGCCTCCACATGCCGCATCCATCAACGACACATGTCCAAAATTGAGTTTGAGATTTGGGACCCATTGGCACTTCACGATAAACATTCATTCGCCCTAGCTTGAGTGGCATACGGCGGTATGTCTCAATGAGGAGGGCCCCAGATTGCTTCCCCAGACGCGCCCAGACTCTGGATTTGTGATTTGCGGGTTTGCGGGGGAGGCGTCGACACTTTCACGACTTTGAATCGATACTGTCTAGGCTCTGCTGTTGTCTATTTACATCATCTAGACCGACTGCCCCCTTGACATTGAATGAAGATCAGGTCATTTATTTTTCGATATTCACCTTGACAAGACACAAGTCCAAGTCCCATTGGAGACATTTCGATACTACCCCTATCTCGTTTGTCGGTCACTCTACAGCAACTATGTCGACCACCATTGAGCCTATCAATACCAATCATGGTACCAAGGAACCTCTCAAGAAGATCCAAACACTTGGAAGTGTTCGTCAAAGAGATGAGCACACGAACGAGATCATTCTGATCCCAACACCATCTCAGGATCCAAATGACCCCCTGAATTGGTCCGTACTCTTTCCCTGACACGCAGCACTTTCACAGAAGCTGACTACAACACAGGAGCAAGACTCGCAAGTACTACATGGCAACGCTTATCTGCCTCGCCATGTTCATGTGCAACTTTCTTGCTGCCGGACCAACTGTAGCTATCCTCGAGACGGCTCTTGACTTCTTCCCACCCGTTGCAGGCCCAGCTAGTATTCCAGCTGCCATTGCAAAGACAGCATACTTCTTCACCACCACTGCGCTGCTTCAAGGAACTGGTAATCTGATATGGATGCCACTGGTCAACAAATATGGCCGACGACCTATCTACATCGCATCCTACACTTTATATCTTGGTGTTGCTCTCTGGTTGTCCTTCACCAAAAATTACGGCAGCTTCCTGGCTGCTCGCATTCTGATGGGTTTCGCGTCAGGGGCTGCTGAGACTATGGCTCCTATTTCGATTGCTGATGGTAGGTCAAATATTTTAGATCGGGGCAGGAGCGTACGCTGACGTATTTATAGTTTTCTTCTTGCACGAGCGCGGGGCGGTCATGGCGTAAGTAGTTCTGCATCCTATGATATCGCCTTCACTGACAAGATTCAGTATGTACACATCTGCATTGTCGTGTGGAGTAGCGGGTGGACTCGTTATTGCTGGGTAAGCATAGTGCTGCATTCTGCGACCACTTCGGATCTGACAAGACTAGGCTTATTACAATCCACAACACCTGGCGAACCATCTACTATGTTGGCACAGCTCTTATCGGCACCCTTCTCATTCTCGTCATTTTCACCTTCCCCGAGACCAGCTACATTCGAGACATCACACCAAGCACCAGTGGTTCGGAAACAGCTATCTCTGACGAGAAGGTGGGCACCTCATCAGTCGAATTCGCAGAGAATGGATCACGAACCATCCCAAAGCGCAAGACCTACCTCCAGGAGCTCAAAGTCTTCACCGGGACATACACCACGGAGTCCCTGCTCAGCCTCTTCCTTCGACCAATTGCGCTTGTCGTACTTCCTCCGGTTTTGTGGGGCTCTCTCGTCATGTCAGTAACCATCGGCTTTCTCGTCGCAGTGACTTCAAACGTTGCTCCGGCGTTTTCTACGGCATACGGATTTGTAGCATGGCAGACAGGTCTCTGCTTCATCTCAGCCATCATCGGATCACTTATCGGAATCTTCGCTGGAGGGCACTTGAGTGATATGGTAACGGACTTCTTCACCAAACGAAATGGAGGTTTGAGAGAGCCAGAAATGCGACTTCCAGCCATGGCCATCAGTCTTATTACCACCCCTCTGGGCCTTATCTTGTTTGGAGTCGGCATTCAGAACAAGCTTCACTGGATCTGTCCTACCATTGGTCTTGGTCTTTGTAAGTACATTTATCGTAATTTGTTCTCACGGTCTAATGAACTCTAGTGAACTTCTCCATCGTCCAAGCCACCAACGTCTCCCTTGTGTATACCATTGACTGCTACCGACCGATTGCCGGAGAAGTCACTGTCACGACTGTGGCGTTAAAGTCCTGCTTCGGGTTCCTCCTCTCTTTCTACACGAATCCTTGGATCGACAAAGTTGGATATCTGAATGCGTATGGCACGATGGCTGGCATTGCGGCGGCCGTTCTCTTGTGTGCTATTCCGATTTACTTCTTCGGAAAGCGCATCCGCCATGCTACTTGGCATTGGTCTGTTGTCAAGTACGTTCACTGGGACGAGGATCGTGAGGTCGGTGAATAAATTGTCATCAGACGGTGAGATTACGGTTGGCGTACAGGGTGATTTTGAACGCTAGTTTAGAGTCTTCAGAGATTGCAAAATGTAGCTGAGAAAATAGTGTAGTTTGCGAATGGACGTAGTTATTGATTTGGTTATACTACCCATATTCGTAGATGTTTATATCGAAGAGATGTCTTTATTCACAAAAAAATCCAGTTAGTAAGTACATCAGCTCTCAGTAAGTGAGAAGCGTATGATCAGCAAAATGATAGGGCTTCATGGCCAAATTCCAGGATTCTGGCTCCTAAAACCCCAGCCATTCCTCGCTAAACCTGATAAGCGAAAGCCCCTTAATTTCCGCGACTTAGTGATTCGTTGACACGCGTCTTCCCCGCAGCTCGCCCTCTCGACTCTCGAGTCAGTCTAAATTTACGCCCCCAGTTTTCCTTCAAAGCTTCCTGCACCCCGCGTTTCGGGTCGATTTCATACTCTCCTCCACATCCCTTTATCTTAACGACCTTCGTTGCAATTACCTCTCCCCTCCACCCTCGAAACTTCCCGCCGGGAGAGTAAATTGCAGAGATGGAGCAGCAGATGGATCACCAGAATCCCGGATCCGACCGCACGAGTCCGACTCCTGTCCCGACTTCAGCTCCAAGTCCATTCAAATGTAATGTCTGTCAAAGGAGCTACTCCCGAGTTGATCACTTGGCTCGGCATTTCCGTACACGTATGTTCTAGACAAGTACCCTGTCTGAGGAAGATTAGATACTGATTCTGGAGCTTGTCTTGATTAGATACCGCCGAAAAGGCATACCGTTGTGACGTATGTTCGAAGTCCTTTACTAGAGCGTAAGTCCCGACCTACTAGAGCTGAAGTCATTTGTATCTTCGATGTTCTATTGGTGCACAATGATTGCAGACTGACATAGACAGAGATCTATTGAAAAGGCATGCTTCGGCTCATACAGACAGTCGCCGGCATCGTAAGAGCCATCAGCCACGTGCCGGTCGTGTCTCTCAAGCTTGCAAAGCATGCGCGGGAGCAAAACTGAAATGTAAGGAAGAGAAGCCTTGCCAAAGATGTGTGTCCAAAGGAATCAGATGTGAATACAACGAGCAAGAACACAGAAGCGTTGAGTCTTGGCGAGGCGGAAGCATCGATGAGAGTTTCAATCAAGCAAATGGCGGTGGGATGACAGATGCTGGGAGGGCAAACGAGATGGTTTTTGACCCCGGCAATGGTGCAGGACTCGAGGACTGGATGCTTGGAAATGCTCAAAATGGCAATGGACAGGCTGGTTCGAGCGGCATGGATCGTATGCTTCCTCCGCCCAATTCTGTTGACCCAATCTGATGATCAGCTAGATATGTCCGGGATGCTACCGCCGGATCAGACTGCGGATACGATGATGGAAGTCAACGATAATTTGTTTGCAGATTTCCTCAGGGACATCATGATGCCACCCCAATCCGGACCATATGACGGCCAGATGCATGTCGACGGTGTTGATACTCCATCAATGGCCTTTCGTGATCTCTTTTCGTTCGGTCAGGACTCGAACCTTGAGCTCAATAATCAAGATTATACCCTCATGGATTTTTACCAAGGCAAGAGTATAGCAGAGCCACCTCCGCCAAGGCTCGCAAATCCAACTTCTGTTTCATATCAGGCTCAGACACCTCAATCAGAAGCTACAAATCAACCCTCTTCGGAAAGTCTGGCACTTGGAACGGAAGCGTTCAAGCGGTCCCTCTGGTGCTGGACTCCAGTGCGGCAAGATGCAGGACATCAAGAACAATCTAACTTCAACCTCCAGCCAGAAGATGCACCTAACCTAGGAACCCAATTTGTGGTCAGTGAGCAGGTGGCTGCTAAAGTCTTTGGACCTGAAGCTCGGGACAAGATCGTTGCTATGATTCTCAGTACTTGTGATCGAAAAAGCTTTTCGAGAGTTATGTCATCATTCCCTTCAGCTGAGCTTTTGAACAGTTTGATGCAATGTTTTCTTGCCTCGCATATTGCGCAGAACGATACATGGATTCATCTACCAACACTGAAGATTGGCAAGTTGAGACCAGAATTGCTGGCGAGCTTTCTGGCTGCCGGAGCTATGTTCAGCTCCTCGCTCACGATCAGGAAACTGGGCTTTGCGATTCAAGAGGCTGTGCGATTACAAGTACCCAAAGTGGTCAGTGCTTGCATTGTGTACCAATTGAAGCCAAAAGAATCCTAATTGACGTGTCACACCAGTGCGAAGAAAACAATTCCGTCACTCGAGATTTAACCTTGCTACAAGCCTTTCTTCTGAGTCTGGATGTTGGTCTGTGGAGTGGGAACAAGAGGAGGACAGAATTGGCGGAAAGTCAAGCCTTGGTCATCGTGACGGTATGCCATTAACCTTTCCACGCTATCCAGCTAAGAATCCTAGATGTGCCGAAGAGCAAGTCGTATGCTGCGATCCAGTTACCAAACCATTCGGCCTCTCGAATCCGATACCGGGAAAGTGCTTGAGCAGAAGTGGCGTGCCTGGGCTGAGCACGAGTCATTGAAAAGGTACTTGTGTCAAAATTGCAGATAGTGAAGCTGGGCTAACACTTCTCAGGCTTATCTTCCATCTCTTCATTCGCGATGCACAGACAAGCATGTGCCTGGTGGTCCCTACGATCATCTCTTACTCGGAACTCACCCTCCCTCTACCCCTTCCAAACGCCCTCTTTCTTGCACCGACAGCGACAGCTTGGAAGGCATTATACCCATCTCAGACTCTCAGCGACCGTGTTCCGTCGCTTCCCCAATGTCTTTACGATCTCTCTCCACTTCATTCAGCAGGTGCCCATCGCCATCTCGACATACCACTTTGTCTATCTCTCGTTGCATATGGAATGTGGGGGTTGATTTTGGAATTCCGCACTCTTAATTCAGTGCTCAGAGCACACCCACCTCCCAATCAATCTTACGGCTCCAATACCTTAGTCATCGGGCATAGACACCAGGAGCTTTGTCAACTGCTACAACACTTCACAGTCTCGCTTCCCAGCGCCACTGTACATAATCGCCAAGCACCTCCTGTCCCTACCACTACACTTGAGTCACGAATTCTAGCATCGCTACTTCTCACACACCTACACGTATCATTCAATGATATTCAGTTATTCGCTGGTAGAGAAGGTGATGAAGAGGCTAGGAGAGTTTATCCTGGCCTGCAAACCTGGGTAGAAAGTCGGGAAGCTCGAACAGCGCTTTGGCATGCTGGCCAAGTAGTCCGCTATGCGAAGATGCTTGGTGGAATAAGAGAGTTCTTCGCTGTGGCTGTGTATCACGCAAGTCTGACATTCTGGGCATATGGAGTCCTCAGGCTTGGTGGAGAGAGAATGAATGATCTCGACCATTCTGGAGATGAAAATCTGCTGGTATGGCTTGACGGCGACGAAGTGGAAGATGTCAAGAGATTTGTGGCATTGGGAAGCGGTATGCCATGTTTCTCGGCTGCTGGCAAAGTCGCTAGACTCTCAGAGCCGGAGAAAGTGATGGCTGCAATCATCAATGTGCTGAAAGGCGTCGATGACAACGGGTCTGCCAGAGATGAGCAGACAGTCATGCCGCCCTTGGTGGAAAACCTGAGCCAATTGATCACGGAGCTGGGAAGTGCAGCTAGAGCTGTCATGAGCAATTGATGTCATCTTTGCGTTTATTGATTGATCATTTTAGGTGCCATGACACAATACTACAACGACCACCCGGCATCAATGATAGCATTCGAGCCGGTCACACTCTTGCTCTTCGCAAAACACAAGACCTGCTCTGCGACGTCTTCGACCGTGGCGAAGCGATTCAGCTTCGTCTTGGCTTTGGAAGCATCCAACTTTGCCTGTGGGAACTTCAACCCCCATTCCTGTGTCTGTTAGCACCAGTCAAAAACAAATTATCAGCCGACTTACCGTGAGCAAGAGTCCCGGAGAGACAGAATTGACTCTGATATGTGGTCCGGAAATTGTGGCCAGAGTTTTGACTAGGTGAAGTTGTGCAGCCTTGGTTACGGAGTATGCCTGCGTGTCGGTTAGCGAAGTTTTCGCAACGGGCGGACCAAGATGAACAGGCATGGTCATCACGACGGAACAATACGGAAGAGTATGTGAGAAAGCAACTCACGATAGAACTACCGCTGGGCTTCACACCAGCCAGACTAGCCGTTGTAATGAAGCAGCCTTCCGCCGCCCCCAAGTGCTTTTTCGCAGCATGAAATAACCACAGATGCGACTTGACATTCATATTCCAACACCGATCCCAAATATCCTCATCGAGGTTATCTTCCAGATCATTGAAATCCGTTACCACTGTCCAGCCACCATTGGAAAAGACCACGTCCAATCTTCCCATTCCGCTGATGACTTCATCAACCAACCGAGCAATATCCGACTTCTGCGTCAGGTCGGCTTTGATACTAAGGAAGTTTTTCTCCACAATTTTTGAAGGTCCCAATGATGATAGCTTCTCAAGCTCGGTCAGTAAGTCTGAAGCTCGTTGCTCATTGCTGGAGTAGTTGATCACGACTCTATATCCTGCCGTTGCGAATACCTTCGCTGTAGCTGCTCCCACTCCTGCTGAGCCAGCGGTCACGAGTACGACAGGGGTAGTAGACATTGTAAAGGCTGTCGGATTTAGGACGAGATGGATGACAGTGCGTGAATGTGTTATGCAAAAGAGTGTCCAATCGGCTTCCCACTTCGAATTACAATTCACTTGACATTCGAGCAAAATGTGACCCCTCCACCACCCCACCCTTCATCGCTGGACCACGAGAAATGCGGGGTTCGGCAACAAGTGGAGGACTTCGTCTGAGCCGAGAACATAGGGGTTCGACTGACCACTTCCCGAAGCGAGAAACGCGAGATCTGTACCCCACGTTCTGGATAGCTCTAGACTTTCAGCCGGCTCGGGAACGATGTTCTAGTTGGGAATGTGGAGTGAGCTTCTTAGTTAGTGAGGGGAGCTCCAGGCTTGATCCGATTGTTTTGTTCTTCTGAAAACTGCCTTTGACATTCTGGTTTCGAAAAAAATTCATAGACTGTTGTTTACTTTTGATTCATCACTTGGACAAGATGGCTACGAAATTCTACAATCCGGAAAACAACACTATGGCGAATGGCCGTAGCCAATCTCTTGTTAATGGTCATGCTGATGGTGTTAATGGGACAAGTGGACCAAAACCACTCGACATCGCAATTATTGGTGCTGGTATTGGCGGTCTTTCTGCTGCCATCGGATTGAGGAAAAATGGACACAAAGTCTCTGTAAGTTCTGTCTACTTCGACTAGTAATACAGAATCTTCTCTTATCACAATTCCAGCTGTACGAACAATCCCAATTCGCCAGCGAAACCGGCGCAGCCATCCACTTGGCCCCAAATTCCAATGGTCTCCTCAGACGGCATGGAATCATGGCCGAGGACTTTGGTGCGGTCGAGATGTGCAGATTAGCAGAATACGACTCGAAAGGAATTGAGACTCGTAAGGTAGACCTCCAAGAGCAGAACAAGATGTGGCAGCATCCATGGATGCTGGTGCATCGCGTCAGGCTGCACGACAGATTAAAGCTGGTGGCTACTGGGAAGGACGGACAGGGCACGCCTGCCGAACTGCACCTGTCAAGTAAGGTTGTGGAAGTCGATCCAGAGAACGCTTCATTTGTTCTGGAGAGTGGAGAGAAAGTGCACGCGGATTTGATATTGGGTGCGGATGGAATATATGTGAGTAAACCTGGGTTCTTGGATGTGCTCTATCTGATTTTGGTCCCAGTCGAAAACAAGACAGTTTGTATCTGGTCAGCCCAGCAATCTTTTCGGTTCAGGCAAAGCGGCTTTCCGATTCTTAATCTGTCGGAAAACGGCCTGCGAGGACCCGCAGATCGCAAAGTTGTTGGAGAATGATAATGAATTGGTCATCTGGTATGGAACTGACAGGAGAGTTGTTGTGTATCCATGCGACAACAACGAGCTCTTGAATTTTGTCTGTATCCATCCAGAAGCCGAGTCGCAAGGTGGATCTACAGGTATGTGTTTATCTCGGCGAAATTGGTAAAAATACTAAAGTTCTTCAGAATGGAACAAGCAAGGATCGCTCGAACAACTTCTCAACGTCTACCAGGACTTCGATCCAAAGCTACTTGCTCTCTTCCAGAAAGCTGATCCAGACAGCTTGAAGGTATGGAAACTGCTCGACATGGAGGTTCTGCCTACTTGGGTAAAGGGGAAGTTGGCAATTTTGGGCGATGCAGCACATCCATTCCTTCCACGTAAGTTCCTCTAGCCCGAACATACTGCAATTAATCGTATTCTGACAAGAATTAGATCAAGGTCAAGGAGGTGGGGTTGCAATGGAAGATGCCACCACTTTATCTGTTGTATTGCCTCTCGGTACCACACCAGAAGAAATTCCTGAACGCTTGCAACTGTACGAAAAGATCCGATATGAACGAGCCAACAATATCCAAGAGTACTCTCGCCAAGCTGGGAAGGACTTTGTAGATGGCAAGCCCACCGTAGACAGTAGGTATCCACGCCGACCTGGTGCAAGCCAAGCTGACTTTGACAGTGATGAAATACACAGCATACAATTTCGGCTTCGACGAATACGACAACTCAACAAATATCTTCACCAAATGGCGTCGAAATAAAAATCCCAACGTGTATTGGCGCATGCCCGTTGCCTTCGGCCCAGCTCCCGGACCGCGACAAGATATTTGGGGAAATCCTCGACCATCACTGCAACAGACTTTCCTCACAGCCTCCATCAAATTCAAGACCTCCAGCACGTTCCTCCAAAATCTCTTCCCAACTGAATCTTTCAAGTTCAAATCCCCCGGCTCAGTAGCATACGCCAGCTTCTCCACCACCACACTCGGAAACATGACTTGGCTGGGAGGCGGCGGTTACAACCACTTCGGGCTGTACATCCACGGCGTGCAATACACGAAAAAGGACGGCTCGACCATCGACGGGACTTACATGCCTCTTCTCTTCGAATCTCTCACTGACCCCATCGTGAGCGGAAGAGATGAATTGGGAATGCCCAAAGTGTACTGTGCCATCGACATCCACCGTCGGGCATCCAGCTACCGCATGGCAGCCTCATGGCAAGGCGCCAAGTTCTGCGATTTCACACTCGAAGGCCTTCAGACAGTCGATCCGAGCGCTGAGAAGGGCACTATTGGAGGAGAAGCCGACTATGGGATCTTGGTGCATAGATATATCCCTGCGGTTGGTCGTGAGATGAAGGGGAAAGCTGATGCTGAGTACTCGGTTGTGGTGCCGCATGAGGAGGAGTCGAAGGTCGTGCCGAGTACGGTGAAGAAGGTTGAGAAGCCTACGAGGGCGAGTGTGAAGTTTGATTCATTGGATACGGAGGCGTTACCTACGTTGCATCATATTGTTTCTGTGTTGGCTGATATCCCTATTTATGAGGTGGTTGGATCGAAGATTGTAGAGGGTACGGGTGTGCCAGATGTTAGTTCCGCAAGGAGGATTGAGTAATTACGTTCCGTATTAGTGTTTGTTTCTCTAGGACTTAAGGAACTATATGCATTTGTTTCTTCTTGAATTTTCATTCTTGACGGGAGGAGACAGACAGGACATTTCGCCACGATGCTCTGAATAGGTTGCGTAATCTCTAACACAATTAAGCGAACGAGTTGTTTTCAGACTTTAAAAGGATTCTATGGCTTGTTTTATATCTTCTCAACATCCACAAGCTCGCAGTCATGTAATGTCAAGATTCCCTGTCTCATAAAGAAACACTTCAAAGTGATCACAATTGATTTTCTGGGATGATAATCTAGATTAAATTCAATTTCCTGACTTAGGTACTTCCAAACCCCCATAATCCTCTCCCAACCTTTTTCCTTCCACCTGAATAGGTTTACTCTCCTGCAAAATATACAACATCCGGGCCCAATTTTTCTTACTCATATTCTTCCACGCGTGAATGGTACCTCGCTGAACACTCATGTCTCCTCTCTCCATGACTCTGGATTCCCCATCGTCCAAAATGAGCTCTACAGATCCTTCTAGCACAACACCATAATCCAAAGATACAGTTCTATGCATTGGAGACGTTGCTCCTGGAGGCATGTCCACAAGACGGAGCACAGTTCCTCCTGGGATCATAACACCAGGTAATTTCTCGAGATAATCTGAAGCACATGTCAGAGTTGGATTCTGCTAGTACGGGGATTGACTTACTGGAATAAGTATCTACATCTTTGTTATCGCTCATCTCCACCGGCGTCTGGTTTGTAGCATAGCACAGGGAGAAAATGGCATCGTTGGGAATTTGCTGGAAGGGAATCTCTTCTGGCAAGTCAGAACTGAAGATTGCCTTGCCAGAATCATCGTGGGTAGTTATGAAGCGTTTTGGGTGGGAAAGTCCTCGCGAAGATGCGGGAGGGACTTCTGTTGTGTATGAGGGGTGTTGTTTTGGAAACATTATGAGCACGATAGTTGAATCTGAGTGTCAGTCACAAAACAGTTAACCAAGTGAGCTGTGGTAGCAATTTTGTGAATTTTTTAGCAAGTGACTTCGGACGTGACTGAATGCCGAGTCCAGCTCCCACTTACATGATTCTCAGATCATTAAAGTCTCCCCCGCATTCGGGAGTGTTGTTAGAGTTTCTGGGGGGACGTGTAGAGGGGTAATCGAGCGGCAGGAAAGCGCGGGATGGCTTCGGCCCCTCCATGACCCCACCTCCACTTCCTCCCGGTGCATTGACCCCTGAGCGGACTTAGGAGGTACGGAGCTCGGCACATCGAAATGTACCTTATCGTCTGATTGACTTTATTTCTTAGCTACAGAGCTCTCAAATTTGTAGAATTGTACCTTAGAGCTCATTTGTTGACACTTTCACTATGGCGACTTCAAACGAAATCAAAGACATCCGAACCGTTCACCGAGATGAGGAACACGGCCTCATCTTCGAGAAAAATGTTTCAATCCCTCTCAAAGCTTCTGATCTTCCCGTACGGGCAAATGTGTACAGACCGATCAGCACGGAAAATGGAGACAAGTTTCCCGTGTTGATCACCTACGGTCCATATGGCAAGGACATTGCCTATACGACCTTCTTCAAGGGATCTTTCGATGAGGTCAATCCTGAGCATAGAAGCAAGTATAGTGCTTGGGAGACACCAGATCCTGTTTTTTGGACTGCGAGAGGTTACATTGTGGTTCGAGCAGATGAGCGGGGTCTGGGTCAGAGCCCTGGATTGTTAGATACCATGAGTCGTGGGACAAGTGAATGCTTCTTTGACGTTGTCGAATGGGCTGCTGAGCAATCTTGGAGCTCGGGGAAGGTTGGACTTTTGGGGATCAGTTACTACGCAGGTATTTTTCACCTGCTCTTTGACCACAGAGTATGGAACTAATTCATGAATAGGTAGTCAATGGCGAGTTGCAGCTAGAAGGCCGAAAGGTTTGGCCGCGATCATCCCATGGGAAGGCATGGCAGATTATTACCGAGATCGTTGCAGGCACGGAGGAATTCTGTCGAACAAGTTCATCTCATTTTGGTGGAATCGCCAGGTTTTGGTAAATCAATATGGAAAGCCAGGAAGGTCAAAATTGACATTCCCGCCTGACGGACCTGGAGCACGAGGACAGGAGGACACCATTGAGGGAGATCTGTCGGAAGAAGCACTCAAGAGCAACCGAAAGGACCAGACCGAAGACAACGAAGCAAACAGATTTCGAGATGATGATTATTATGCTTCGAAAGAATTCCGTCTCGAGGACATTGAAGTTCCAGTGCTCTCGGTTGCAAATTGGGGTGGCATCAACCTGCATCTCAGAGGCAATGTGGAGGGGTATACATGGGCAGGGTCGAAATTCAAGTACTTGAGATTCATCACTGGTCGTCATGATCTTCCCTTCTAGTAGGTCGATTTTGCCATATCTAGAAAAGCGAAACTGATTTAAAAACAGCTACCAGAAAGAAGTCGAAATTCAAAAATCTTTCCTTGATGCCTTCCTGAAGGGCGAGGACTCTTATGGATGGACAATGCCTGGGAAAGTTGCGCCTGTCACCCTGACTTTACGAAAAGGAAATGTCGGCTTCAATGATGCCATTGCTGAATCGGCTTATACCAAGAGGGAAGAATCCGCTTGGCCCCTGCCATCAACTCAATACACCAAGTATTACCTGGGATCCGATAACAGCCTCTCCCCAACTCAAGCGAAATCAGACAAGGAGTCCCAAATATCATACTCAGCGCTTGGCGTCATTGACTCAAAAGATCACTTCGCAAGATTCGAGACGACACAATTCGAGCAAGAGACTGAGATCACAGGCCATGTTTTGGCACGCCTGAATGTTTCCATGATTCCCGACTCAAGCGAGACTGAGAGTGGTGAAAAAGACATCGATTTGTTCCTCACTCTCAGATACATTGATCCCCACGGCAAAGAAGTCCTCTACACTGGTACAGCCGGAGACGGTGTTCCTCTCACCAAAGGCTGGCTGCGCTGTTCCATGCGGAAGATCCACGACGAGAACCCTAGACATCGAGAATACATGCCACACAGGGAATATCTGTCAACAGATGTCCAGCCTGTGAAAGCAAACGAGGTCTACGCAGTTGATGTGGAGATCTGGCCTACGAACGTCGTGGTCGAGAAGGGAGGCAAGATTGTGCTGGAGGTTGCTAGTGGAGATACGCAAGGCTGTGGTATCTTCCAGCATGCGAGTGATGTGGACAGACCGGCGAGCAAGTTCAAGGGGAAGAACGTGCTGCATTTGGGAGGGGGAAGGGAAAATTATGTTACTTTGCCCATTACTCCTTCGAAATAGATAGACTGGCTTTCGCTGAATAAAACCGTTTGGACTCAATCGTGTAAACATGTTCGAGTTCCGCGAAATAAGGTAACTTCTTAAGAAACAAACACCCATGCTCTGTGCTTCCAAGTACTGTATTCTCCAGGTTCCTCCAGATTCTCGCGGCATGGCACTGTTGGACGAGAAACATATTGGGGAGGTCTGGGTGCCGCTTGCGAAAACGAACATATCAGACACTCAAGTTTCTTTGACCAACTCTCATCACAGACACGATTTCCTATTACAAATTCCCGTAAACAATCCAAAAAATTTCCAACCCAAAAAAGCATTACAACCCAATCACCATTCGCCCCCAATTGCGTACTTGAAAGTCTTCGTAAACACCTTTCCTCCCGTCGCTCCCCAAAGCTGTGCCATTCCCTGCGAATCGTCAACACCAAGATAAGCCATATTATCAAGTTTACTTACAGCATTCGATGAAACACCAGTAAACATCACATTGAGAAACAGTTTCTCCCCAGGGTTCGCACCAAGCGGTCTTTCCGACCAATCCAAATCTCTATTCACCGGCCGGTGTGGAGGTACTCTGTGATAATTTCGGGGCCAAGACGGAGGATTTGCAACAGCATTCGATCGCCTGGAATTCTGTGAAGCTACAGGACGTGTTTCTTGAGAGTCTCCTGTGACATGAACTTCATAGTCTCCAAGTGTCTGCTGAAGAGACAGCGTGATGGGGTTCGCGGTTGTGGTGACTGACATGATTGAATGTGTGGTTCGAGATAGAGGGCGACGAAGTCAGAGAAGAGCGAGAGATATGAACGGCATTCGGACTTTCATTTGGTGCCTTCTTGTTTCAGTGTAGTATTGAGTTCCGGGCGTGACCTAGGCCCGTCGCCACCGAGGAGAGGAGATCCGAAGCGGCCGCCACCACATTCCGGCTTTGACTTCCACCCCACCACCCGCAACGCTATGGAGTGGATTCCGTTCATGCATCCGTCGGAAGACCCCTGGGAATTACGGAGCTGGAGCTCTTGAGCTCCTGATGTTCTTTAATTGTAAACCTACTGTTCCTGAACTTTTCGTTGTATTGTGTGTCAATTTCTCGTCATCTAACTTACAACATGGGATCCTCAACGGGAATGGACCAGATCAGAGCTGCTGTTGTCGACGGGCGAACAGCAAATATCAGATACCGTCAAAATGAGCTTCAAGCCCTGCATCAATCACTTTGCAGTAATGTCGACGAAATCCTGCTAGCTATCACCAAGGATGGCAACGGGGACGCATCGACAGAACCGAGCTTCGAGGCGGACGCGGAATACTCTCATACCATGAGCGCTGTCAAGCAATTCTACTCGTCTCTGAATTTCGAGCAATCACATAAAGACGAGTATCTACTTGCCAATGGTGCGGATAATGCATCAAGAAGAGTTGGGAAAGGGCTTGTGGTCATTCGACCAACGACACATACGCGACTTTATTCGATTATTTGCCCGATCGCTGCCGCCATAACTGCTGGGAACTGTGTTTGCTTGGAGGTATGTCAAAACGACCGAGTAAATATCCAAAACTAATATCTATATAGCTGGAAGGCACAATATTGAATATCGACCGAGTACTGAAGAAGATTCTCTCGGAAGCACTGGACGATGACACTTTCTGCATCTCAAATACCACTGTCCAAGAACCCACGGGATGTATTGTGGATCAGACATCAACTGAATCTCAGCCTACCTTAAACCAGCTTTCCTCGAAAGCCTCATCTCGGACAATCGCCATTGTGGATCGAGCCGCGGACGTCGAGCTCGCTGCAAAGACAATTATCAATGCTCGATTCAGCTTCCAAGGTAACTCGGCCTACAGTCCCGATCTGGTAATTGTCAACGACTTCGTCAAGGCAAAATTTACAGAGGCTTGCATTCAATATGCTAGCAAATTCCACACCAAGAAGGCATCTCGAAGACAGCAGGTTCCAAGTCAGACCAAGAAAGCATTCAAGGAGGCGGAAGAAAAGGGTCAAGTTTCTGTGTTTGGATCAAATGACTTCGTTCTTGCAGATGTCCGAGAGAGGTTAGTGCCCCCATGCCCTCACTTGAATAACGCTGACCCATGAAGAAACTGTTCAATCACAAAGATGAAAGTCTCTGGCTGCTACCTCCCCATCCTCGAATGCACCAGTCTAGTGGATGCTCTCATGTCACAAAAGTCCGAGTAAGTCCTGCTCACAAACACGACAAGCAACTACTGACATATCAGATCTACGTTTCTCGCCGCGTATCTTTTCTCCGATCCTCCAACAGCCAAGTTCCTGGCTCAACATCTCGACGCAACCGTCACATATGTCAACCAGATCCCAGCACATCTGCTGATCGGTCCTGCTGCACCCATAACTTCCCAATCACCACCTTTTCCTCATAAGTACAGCACCGATATGTTCTCTTCGGAACGACCAGAGTTCATCTCTTCGCCATCGAAGGAGTTGCTTGCTCTCGAAAGCATTCTGGGAGGTGAAGAGGTGCTGGCCCGAGAGCTCCGGAAGAATGCTGTGGAGCCGTTGCCGAAGACTGGTCAGCCTTTGGGTCATGCTGTGGGGTTCTTTGAGCAGGGGATTTTCCTGGGTGCTGGGTTGTTCCTGAGTTTTGTTATTCCTTCTCTTGCGTATGGGTCTTGGGTTCTTGGGAGGGGAGCTTGGAGATTGGCGAAGCGTTGATTGTCTGACGTTGTACCTACATATACAACCTACACATACATGTAATTGAACCTCTCTGTTTGGTATGCAATTCATGCTTCATAGTTCAAAATGCAATAGTAGTCAATGCAAATAGCAGTTCAACTCGTTCACTCAGTCTTCTCGGAAAGCGCATATGGCGACGAGCAATTGTTCTCCTTCGTGATGTGTTCATTCAACACTTCCTGAGTGCTCATAATTGATCGATCTTCGCATTTACAGATAATACATCACCCTAATCAATAAACAGCCCCCCACTAGCAGTCAAATTCAACCCATTGATCCAGCTCGCCCTCGGCTCACACAAAAACCCAACCGCAAACGCAATCTCCTCCGGCCTCGCCATCCTCTTCCCCACAGGCGTCTGATCCATCACCGGCTTCATCTCCTTCATAAAAGCCTCCCCCGCAGCCGCAAACCCCTCCGTCATCGTCGGCCCAGGACTAACAGCATTAATCGTACACCCATACTTCGGCGGCAATTCTTTCGCCCAACACCGCGTGAACGAATCCACCATCCCTTTCGTCCCAGAGTAGATCGTCTGCATTGGTGGTGCTGCGCGAGCTGATATACTGTCGATGTTGACGATTCGCCCTCCTTGCGATACTAGATGCGGCAGCGTGGCTTGCGTCAGGAGGAATGTCCCTCGCCCATTCAGATTCACCAGTGAGTCCCAGTGCTCCAGCGTCTGCTCTTCGAAAGGGAGATTCACGGCCAGCGCAGCATTATTGACGAGAATATCGATCTTGCCGAACTCTTTTACTGCAGCATCAAGCAGTTTCTGGGGACCGTCGGTGGTGGATATGTCGGCGCAGACGGCGATGGTTTTGGTTGGGAAGGAGGAGATGAGATTCTCTGCTTCGGAGGTGAGAGAGGGGAAGGGGTAGTTGAGAACGATGTTACTGCCGCGGGAGGAGAGTTCGCGAGCGATTGCTAGGCCGATTCCTGAGGAGGAACCGCTGATTATGGAGGTTTTGCCGTGGAGGGTTTGGGCTGGGGTGGGATCTGGAGAGGTGGTGCTTGAAGCCATGCTGGTATGATTTTGACTTATCTTGCTTGGAGAGAGATAGCTTGACTGATTCAATATAGCTGCGTGCTCACAAGTTTGGCGCAGAATTTGTTCCTAGCATCTGATGAGCGTGGGAGCTTTGAAGCGTCCTGATAATTGCTCAAAGTTTCATGTTTAGCTCTCTTTGCTTCAAGTAAATGACATTGAGGACCTACAAATTTTTTTTCAGTTCGTGTAAACCTCACTTCTACTATAACAAGCCGTATGTAAACAAAAAGATTTTCAGACCCTTGAAAGTACCGAGCTTGTGTTCTAAGCACTAGTGTAAAGCTAGTTCTAGTACTAGGATCCAGAAGGATTTCCCGAGTGATGAAACTGGAGAACAGGACTTGCGGAGTTCGATTCTAGCAAAACTACCCAATACTGCTTGAAATATGAAATAGAGCTCCTTACGGAGTCGCAGCTGTGGTGGGGTAAAGCTGCCGGTAGTGGTTGTTGATGTGGTCCCGAACATGCTCGGGATTGCGGGGGCGGGGTAAATCCCTAAGAACATGCAGCAAATGTGCGCTTGTGACTGCCCCTCATCGGTTTCTAGACATTCTAGCTTGCGTCGGAATGAGATCTTGTGCAGCATGGTCTCAATGTTGGCCTTCTGCAGTTCAATTCCTTCTCCACTTCTGGTCGGCTCGCTTACATAGAGGGGGACGCTGGACCCACTTTACCGAGCCGAAGTCAACAATGCCTGTCGAAGTTCCGAAAGGAAAGCCACCATGCTGACTCCGATATATCATGGATTCCGTCCTTATGACTGAAAAGGGTATAGAATAGTATTAGGTCGAGCTGGGCCCTTGAGCTATCCAGATGGAAGCTAAAGACATCACTTACAAAAGTATTGCTGGCAATCGTTGAAATAACACAAGCAACCTTTTCAGAACCATTCCCAAGGAATTGACATACCACACGCAAATATGGCACGCCATCTCAAAACTGGTGCTCCAAGCACACAATACTCATCCAGTAACGCACCATCCAATGTCCCATCTATCGTAACCGGCGTCATCGACGCGATTCGAAAAGACGGCGACTCAGCTGTGCGCTCCTACTCCGAGAAATTCGACAAATGGTCACCCAAATCGTTCAAGCTCTCAACAGAAGAAATCGAGAAGATTATCTCTACCCTTCCTGAACAAGTCATCAAGGATATCAAGCAGGTGCAGCATAATGTCCGGACATTCGCCCAGGCGCAGAAGGAGAGCTTGAAGGAGTTTGAGCTGGAGATCCAGCCCGGCGTGTTTTTGGGCCAGAAGAACATTCCGATCAATTCTGTTGGATGGTGAGTGATTCCTGGGGACCTTTAGCTTGTATTTTCTTATTGATCGTGTAGTTACATCCCTGGCGGTCGATATCCTCTCCTAGCATCGGCACATATGACCATCCTAACAGCGAAAGTTGCTGGTGTTCCACATGTAATGGGCTTCACCCCTCCAATCAATGGCTCCATCCCGGCAGCAACAGTCGCAGCCATGTTCTTCGCAGGTGCAGATTCCATCTACATTCTCGGAGGCGTACAAGCAGTCGCAGCGATGGCACTTGGGACAGAGACCGTACCCAAGGTAGACTTCATCGCCGGACCAGGAAATGCTTTCGTCGCAGAAGCTAAACGGCAATTCTTCGGCGCAGTGGGAATCGACCTTTTTGCTGGTCCAACAGAAGTCTTAATCGTTGCGGACGAATTTGCAGATCCTTTCACCGTGGCTACCGATCTGTTGAGTCAAGCTGAGCATGGTCCCGATACACCAGCTGTGCTCATCACAACATCGGAAGAGCTGGGACGGGAGACGATGAGATTGATCGATGTGATCTTACCGAATATGCAGACTGGTGAGCTTGCTGGCACGAGTTGGAGAGACTATGGTGAGGTGTGGGTTGTGGATACTTTGGATGAGGCGTATAATCTGGCAGACGTCTATGCTAGCGAGCATGTTCAGATCTTGACACAGAATCCTCGAGAGGCTCTTGTCAAAATGACGAATTATGGAGCACTGTTCTTGGGAGAGAAGACTTGCGTGAGCTATGGTGATAAGGTATGCTTTCCACCTTCAATCATAGAATAAGTACTAACTCGATACAGGTCATTGGCACCAATCACGTTCTCCCCACTCGTGGAGCAGCGAGATACACTGGTGGTCTTTGGGTTGGCAAATATCTGAAGACATGTACATACCAAGAAGTTCGATCTGAGCAGGCGAGTGGTGAGCTGGGAAGACTTTGTGGCCGTGCTGCCAGAGTAGAGAATTTTGAAGGACATGCTCGATCTGGAGATTTGAGGGCACAGCAGTTCTTGAAGGATGATTATGAATGGATAAATGTGGCTCAGAAACAGAGGCCGGAGCAGAGGCTGTAATGCCCGGGGTCAAATGTATCTACATTGTATGATAAAGTTCAAGCTCCCGTTTTAAGCGCGAGTCTTTCTATGATTTGCGGACTTGATACTGTACTGTCTGTACTGGTGTGAAATGCTTGGGGAGTCACATCGCTAATTTTTAGCGTGTTGTCACGGCCAGATTGCGGTCTGACCGCTCAAGGTTCAGCAGAAATGATCCTCAATTTCTCACTCATCGCACCACATCTTGAGTTACTCCTCCTGAACGTACGGACTGCGCTCACTGGAGAAATAAGATATCACAATATCGAGCGAAACACTTTTTCTACCAAGCACTAGTCTCCTGTCCCTCACAGAAAAACTGGCTTATTGGCGTGTTTTCTAGTGCTGACAATCTGCGAGCTGCTCCCAGGCTCAAGCCAATTGAAGAGATCAGATCGTCAACAAAATCATCTTCAAATTCGGCTCCCGGCGAGCCCCTCCGTCCTGCATGCAAACCCCCCGCATCATGCCACTTTCCCACGTCCATGGTCATACGAGGGTATTCCCACCTTTCGCCGCCTTCTGTGTGTCGTGATACGTGCGGGTAGGAAGGCGCCTACCTATCACGACCCCTCATTTGCATTCAGGCAGAATGCAACGCCCTGCACCCTGATTCATCGTCATTGCATATTTTTGTGGACGATAGCTCCAACGATACGGAAAATCATCACCCGATAGCTAGAAACACGTTCCTGCTATCGTGACTGCTTGAAGTTTTCCTCTTTTTCCGTCTGAGTTTTGTTTATTTCTTATTCTACTTTCTGAAAGAAGTGGTACTACTGCTTCTCGAGTTTTTCCGTTGCTTTGAATCCATTTCCGTTGAAGCTCTGTCAAGAAAGTTCTTACTGAACGAATCGCAATCATGAAGTTCCGCGATGGAATGTGGATGGTGGCAGAAGACAAACGCCCTGAATACGCAGAGGAAGTCTATTCAATTCAAGAGCATCCCGCAGGAAATGCCCTGAGTCTGCTCTGTCCAACAAAGAGGATTCTCCAGCGATCAGACTCGCTGAATCTCCCAACTCTCACAATCGTAAGAAATTCCCAATACTCCCCACGATCTCGAAAATTAAACTTAAACAGGATATTCGAGCACCTATCGACGGCGTCATCTCAGTCGAAACTACACATTGGCTCGGCGCCCTCAACCCAGGTCCTCATTTCGACCTCTACCCAGCAGGCAAACCCGAACAATGCGATCCAGCAATCACCAAGACCGCAACCTCCACAACTCTCAAATCAGGCTCCATCTCCGCCACAGTCAAGACTGGAAACCATGACTTTGACATCCGTTTCCACGCCACAGACGGTTCGAAAGAACTCACCTCGCTGCTCAACCGCAGCGTGGGGTTCGCGTATAGTCCTGGACCTGGAAACCAAATGCAGACGGGTGACATGTCCAAGCTGCAACATTACATCTTCACGCAGAGTACACTTTCTGTGGGTGAGTCGGTGCATGGTCTTGGTGAGCGGTTTGGTGCTTTCAATAAGGTGGGTCAGGCTGTTACGCTCTGGAACGCGGATGGTGGAACGAGCAGTGATCAGGCGTATAAAAATGTGCCTTTCTGGATGAGCTCGAGAGGATATGGTATCTTCATTGATACGCCAGATAAAGTGGAGCTAGAAGTTGGGAGTGAGAGATGTTGTCGTGTACAGACTAGTGTGGAGGGGCAGAGACTGAAGTGGTGAGTTTACGCGGAGCTCAAATTTGATGTGAAGTTATGCTAAAGGACCAGGTACATAATCTACGGTCCTACGCCCAAAGAGGTTCTGACTAAGTACTCCATCCTCACCGGCAAGCCTGGCAAAGTCCCAAGTTGGAGTTACGGCCTATGGCTAAGCACCAGTTTTACCACCAACTATGACGAGAAGACAGTCAATTCTTTCCTGGAGGGCATGAACGCAAGGGACATCCCGGTCGAGGTCTTTCACTTCGATTGTTTCTGGTTGCGGGCATTTCACTGGTGTGATTTCGTGTTTGACTCGGAAATGTTCCCTGATCCAAAAGCTCAGATTGCTCGTTTAAAGGCATCCGGTAAATCTTCATCAGACTTCATTTTCGAACCAATATACTGACAACAACTAGGCCTCGTCAAGAAAGTCTGCGTATGGGTGAATCCCTACCTCGGCCAAGCCTCACCAGTCTTCAAATATGCAGCCAGCAAAGGCTACCTCCTCCGCCGCAAGAACGGCGATATCTTCCAATGGGACCTCTGGCAGACCGGCATGGGCATTGTTGATTTCACAAATCCCGAAGCCTGTGCCTGGTACGTCAGCTGTCTCGAAGGACTCTTCGATAAGGGAGTCGATGCCATCAAAACCGATTTCGGAGAACGTATTCCTACCCTAGACGTCGATTGGTTCGACTCCTCCCTCGACCCAAGGAAGATGCACAACTACTACGCATTCCTATACAACAAAGTCGTCTACGAAGCCATCCAGGACCGCTTCGGCGAGAACGAAGCCGTGCTGTTCGCACGTACCGCCACAGCAGGCACTCAGCGTTTCCCACTCCAGTGGGGCGGTGACTGCGAATCTACAGCCGAAGCAATGGCTGAGTCCATCCGTGGTGGTCTCTCACTCGGCCTCTGCGGCTTCTCATTCTGGTCCGTCGATATCGGTGGTTTCGAGGGCTCTCCCCCGCCATGGATTTACAAGCGCTGGGTAGCATTTGGACTTCTCTGCTCGCACAGTCGTTTGCATGGTAGCAACTCCTTCCGTGTACCTTGGACAGTCGACGACGATGATTCCAGCGAGCAGGGATGCTCAAAAACATTATCGAAGTGGACGGCGCTGAAGGCTCGCCTAATGCCATATATCTTCTCGCAAGCCCAGAAGGCAGTCGAGCTCGGCATCCCGCTCTCACTTCGAGCTATGTGTCTTGAATTCCCGGATGATCCTACATCGTGGTACTTGGACCGCCAGTTCATGTTTGGCGATAGTCTGCTTGTGGCTCCTATCTTTGAGGAGTCTGGCGATGTGGAGTTCTATCTACCTAAAGGTAAATGGACGAACTTCTTCACAAACAAGACGAAAGAGGGACCGGGCTGGTTTAAGGAGCATCATAAATTCGATACCTTGCCTTTGTATGTCCGCGAGAATACTATTTTGGTGCTGGGGAAGTGGCATGAGACGAGGACGGTGTATGATTACTCGCAGGGCGTGGAGGTCTGCTTGTACCACACTAGTCCTGGTGCGAAGACTTCGATTGTAGATTCGGAGGGAGAGGAGGTTGGTGTTTTGGAGATTGGAGAGGAGGGTCACTTGGTTGATCAGGAGTTCTTGAAGGGCGCTTGGCATGTGACGAAGAATGGGAGGAGTACGATCAAGCATAAAGTAGAAGAGTAAAAAGGTACTGGGATCTTGGATAGAATGGAGTCATATGCGAGATGAGTAGAATTCATGGCGATTATGATGAATTGTTTGGAAGGAAGATGAAAGATCAAAGCCTGAAAGTACTTGTTTTGAGCTCTGAATATCATCAATATGCAAACGTTAATGCTTTCTCGTGATATGAAATAGTTGGTGTATCAAAAAGAACCGGAAATATCACTCAAGCTAAATAATCTCAATCGTGGTTTTGAGTCCTTGACTGCCAAACCACCTGTCCCTACTCAAAACGCCAACCCCGATCCTTCGATATTGGTCAGTCACTTGGTGCGTTGGTTCTAAGAGCAGTACAAGAAACAAAATTCCAGTATAGGACTTGCGATCCCACGCTTCGTACCCATCTGTTTCGAGATCGAGGTGACCCAGGAGGAAACAAACCATTCCCAGACGAGGATCTACCGGAACATCAAGGAATATTTCAGCCCTGCCGTTTGGTTCCCTCCAATAGTGGACGTCGAGATCATCAGGGAATTGTTCTGAGCAGAACGCCATCTCGGTCATTGTCCCGAGCAGTGAAATGCTGCCAGCGGAAACCATGCCCATAGGGTCGGAAGATGCAAGCTGAGTAGTAGCTGCGATAAGTTCTACGTCCCTACGAAACTCTCGGCGGATGAAACGAAGACTAATTCGACGAAAGGTAGAAACAGAGGCCCAAGACCAAGATGGAGCCACATAATTTGCCGGCTCCCAATGATGGCCAGCTTCCCCGGTCAAAGAGCCGCCTTTCTCCATTGACACCCAAGCAAGACTGTCAACCAAAGACTGGCGCCAATGTCCAGCAAGATAATCATCTGGGTACATTGCTTGAATGCTTTTAGCAATGGCAGATATCGCCGGTAGCGTATCTTGCGGGACGGACAGGCTCATCGAAGAAAAGCGTTGAATGACCGACGTCCACCTAACCAAAGCCGACTCTCGGTCCCAGCAAGGCTGATTCTTCATGAGTTGTATGTCACGGCTCCATTTAGAGACATAAGCACCGAATCGATTACAGTCGTGCCCATGCTCCGAAACAAATTTCTCGCGGCAATTCCAGTATAATACATCTCTCGTCCAAAACACCACACGGGTGGACAGAAGTAATTCCTGTAAGACCCAGCCACGAGTAAATAGAGGAGACTGGTCCACAACGTGGTGAGCAGAGGGAAGACACGGATTCACTCGATCGAACTTGATCAGTCTATCCTTCGCTGTAGGATCAGCACTCGTTCGCTTCATGCCGATGCTCCCGAGAGCCGTAAAAGTAGCAGTAAGAATAGCTGTTGGCGCCAAGTGTTTCTCTAGGTCTGCACCTTCAACCTTCGAGTACGGAATATGGAATTGTCTGTTGGCCGCCGGAGGAAAAGGTTGTTTTGCTCCCTTCAACAAGCTCTTTTGCTTGGCACCGGGAAAGAGATATTGCGGATATGTCAATGTGGGCAATAGACAAGAATGTTGTGGAAATCTTAGACCTCTCCGGCTAAATAAACAGCCCTCAGCACTATCTGATGCAGAGGCAGCTGCTATTGTAAACAGCGATCCTTCATAGTAGTCTCCCATTCGTTTGCATTCTTGGACCCAGTCGGTATTGTCCAGCTGAATAATACATAGAACATCTGCCCAGAGAAACCTGACACCCATCCTCCTGGTAATAGCGATCGCATCCCGAATGGTCTTGGGCAAGGAATCAACAGGTATAGACTGCGTGCGGTCCTGGAGATTTTCCTTGGTGGTTCCAACCGATGCATGCTGCTTTCCCCAACAGTAACTCAAACTGAGATATGACCATGGTGGAAAGCGAGATTCGTGGTGGCTAGACGCGAGTAGATCCCCGAGGCTATAGCCTTTAATTATCCTCAGGCGTGGAGGTACCGAGCCATCTGCAGGGCCAACATCGATGAGGCGGGTAGGGAGGTTGTGTATGTTACTATGTCTTTTGGGAAAAGTTGAAGTACATTTGCATTCATGGAACCACTGACGAATCTGCGGACAAACATAATCAATATCTTGTAAAAGCCGACTCTCATCGTAACCTACATTAAAGTTAGCTTCTTGTAAATGGAATTTGGAATTAGTCTTCATACGGGCACTTGGACTCCATGCCACAAACTCGTTTCCTCCTATCGGTCTCAGATCCGGACGCATCGACCATAAAACATTGGACACCAGGTATTCATGGCCTCCACCGCTATTACAGCGAAGCTGGATAGTCAGAGAGATCGAATCACTGCTCAGCCGTACAAGCTCCGTTGAATCTTGCAGATCAACCGCCGGAGGCTCTGCGTAAACAAGTGACTGATACAAAATGCGGCAGAGATCACATCCTCCAATGGCCGATTTCTCTAAAGTGGTGAAATTGTAAGGGAGCTCAAAATCACCCCGACATATGCTCACGCGGTCTTTGAAAAAGAGGGCGAGGGCGTCCTGGCAGGAACAGCATCTTCGAGTCTCAGTCTCAAATGCCATCTGCACCGCTCATAGACCATCACGTCGTGAGATGCACATATGTACTACTTGATCGTGCAGCCTCGTATGTTTGAAAGAAAGGGGGTAAAGTGAAAACAGGAATGTTTCGTATTGTTCAAAAGCAGATATTCATACGCTCCTGCGTGGCAGGCACAGCCCCGGGTGGCGTTTTCAGATCAGTGACAGTGCTCAGACATTAGAGTCAAGACAGTGAAATGATTGAGGTGCAGGTAGATGGACAAGGTAGATAGATAGTACTCATGAGGAGGTAGACCAAGTACTTTTGAACGTAGAAGTGGGAATACTGGAGCGTGGATGTTTTGTTGTTAAAATTTCAAACGAAGACTCACAGAGATCGTCAGCACGCTGCCTGGCTGCCCGGCTGCCCATGATTCTGCGTGCTCTTGTAACGAAGGAAGCGAGCACCCGATTTCCAGTCTCTGCACTGAGAATTAAGAGTGAGGTTGAAACATTCCAACTTTCTCATGAAATCAACAGATAAATGGTCAATCAGACACCACCGGAAACATCAGGAAGTGATACAAAGCGTGTCTCTATTAACTATCCGGCTCCAACCCATTTTCCCGCTGCTATTTTCGAGTCTTTCATGCGTCCACACCCCGCGCGCACGCATTCCGCACACTTTCCGCACCCCAGACTCTTTAAACCGAGTGAGTGTGGGGTAGCTTCCGCATATTCCACCCCTCGAGAAAATCATCAGCATCAGTAAGACAGTGAATTGAAACACCTCGAGCTCTTGATGACCTTATAATATCTTTTCCCCGTCTACAGATTCTTCCACTCGAATGAACCGAAGTTCTCGATAATCAACACATCCGCAATCATGCCCGTTACGAAGTTCAGCACCCCTGAGAAATACAAGTACCAGAACGGCTTTGGCTCTTACCATGAGTAAGACGGTTCCAACTTTTTCTTGTTGCAATTCTAATATATGTGTGTCTGCAGGTCAGAAGCTGTCGTCGGCGCGCTTCCCATAGGCACAAACTCTCCCCAAAAACCTCCCTACGGTCTCTACGCCGAGAAGCTCTCCGGAACAGCATTCACGGCACCCCGCCACGAGAATCAACAAACATGGCTATATCGAATCCTACCCTCCGCCGCACACTCTCCCTTCAATGCCCGCGAAGCATCGACATACAATACAAATCCCGAAGGAGACAAGCTACATCAGATCCCTAACCAGCTGCGATGGGACCCTTTCGACCTGGACGAGACGGTGGATTGGGTACACAGCTTGAAATTGGTTGCTGGAGCCGGAGATCCTACCATGAAGACAGGATTGGGAATATTCATATTCGCAGCTGGCAAGAGCATGGATCAGAACTCTGCCTTCTACTCTGCAGACGGAGATTTCCTGATCGTGCTCCAACACGGCGTCCTAGACATCCAAACCGAGCTAGGCAGGATCCTCGTCCGCCCCAACGAGATCTGCGTCATCCCCAGAGGAATTCGATACCGCGTTGAGCTACCAGAAGGTCCAGTACGAGGCTACATCCTCGAACTGTACCAAGGCCACTTCCAACTCCCAGAACTCGGTCCCATCGGATCCAACTGTCTAGCCAACGCCCGGGACTTCCAAGCCCCAGTAGCAGCATATGAAGAAGGCACGACAGAAACGTACACCATCCTCTCGAAATTCAACGGGCACCTCTTCGCCGCCAAACAAAACCACACGCCCTACGACGTCGTCGCCTGGCACGGCCTCTACTACCCCTACAAGTACGACCTCGGCCGCTTCAACACCATCGGCAGCATCTCCTTCGACCACCCGGACCCCAGCATCTTCACCGTGCTCTCCGCACCCTCCGACCACCCCGGCACCGCCGTAGCAGACTTCGTCATCTTCCCCCCTCGCTGGCTAGTCGGCGAAGACACGTTCCGGCCCCCATGGTACCACCGCAACACGATGTCGGAGTTCATGGGTCTCATCGGCGGCGAGTACGATGCTAAGACGGGCGGAGGCTTCCAGCCTGCGGGCGCGAGTCTGCATAATGTGATGAGTGCTCATGGGCCTGATGCGGGTACGCACGAGAAGGCTTCAGCGGCGGAGCTGAAGCCGACGAAGGTTGGGGAGGGGAGTATGGCGTTTATGTTTGAGAGTTGCTTTATGGTGGGGGTGACGGAGTGGGGACTGAAGACGTGTAGGAAGGTGCAGGGGGATTATAATGAGGAGAGTTGGACGCCGTTGAAGCCGCATTTTAAGGTTCCGGAGGGGGTCAAGAGGGTAAGTAATAGGGCGGATGGAGGGTTGGAGGGTGTGCTGGATATTGGGAAGAGTGTTAGGGGGAAGGGGGCGAATGGGGAGATGGATGGGAAACAGTTACCGCACTATACTTGAGTTACCAGAGAGCAGAATAGATCTTTGAAGTGGATAAGCAAAAGTTGATAATAACGAATGCTTTGCTTGAAGACCACTTTTCTAGTTATAAGGGTCTGAGCAGAATGAATGGAAGGAATAGCCTCAAGGGGTCTGTGTTAAGTTAGTACGAGATATCCCTTTAAGTCCACGACAATCTACTTACCAACTGGGGAATAGTCTGTCCAATATAAGGGTAATACAACACAAGACATGGCAAACGAGAAGTCGGTTATATTTTCAATGCTTCATTCTGTTCTGATATCTACCATCCCTATCTACACATACAAAACGGACAAAGGGTAACTCAATATCTCCACCCTCAGGTCTCCTCCTCAAAGCCGGCTAATCAACCACCGAAGTAGGATCCATCGACCAATAAGTAGATCTTCAGGTATCAACATGAGGTCCCGTCAAAGCGAATCGCAATCCAACCCCACGATCCAACCATTCATTATGCAACTCCATGTCCATCCATCCTTCCAATAAACAATTTGATGTGCATGCATTCCATTCATCATCCCAGATCGCCGCTTGTGTGTATAAGAAGATGAAACTTCAACGCTATGTAAGGACAATTGAGAATGAGATGTTTACAGGCGGGAACCGTGGATGGTCTTCATGTCGACGGCGAGCTCACGACCGTGATCGCTGATGACCAGGACGCGGACGCTGCCACGACCGGTCTCGAAGGCCTCGGAGAGACGGGACCAGAGGTTGGATTGGTCGATGACTGGGAGGGATTGCTTGACATCACCAGTCTCGGTCATGGCAACAACTGGAGAAGGTTAGCAGATATAGGATGATCAAGAGTATCGAGAGAACTTACCAGATCCGTCTTGGAGGTCAAGAACACGGTATTGCTTGAAGACAGGACCGAGCATGGTCTGGACGACAACACTTGGGCTTGGGTTGGAGATGAACGAGGACTCCTCATGCAATTGCTTGGTGAAGAGGTCAACGCCCAAGTATCTGTGCTGGCCGGTGGCAGAGGAGGTGGTGATGCGGATGACTTGGCAAGGACGACCTTGAAGGATCAAGAGATCGCCGAGGCGGATGTGGTGGCATGGGATGGTGACGGTGTTGGGTGTGTATGCTGGCTCGGGGATGGAAGCTGGCAAAGGAGCAGCGCTGGCGCGACTTCCTCCTATGGTAATGTCAATCTCTTCCCGATCAACATGGTTGTGATGATGATGGTGGTGGTGACGTCCCAAGACACGGTCCGCAGCCTTGTGAAGGCCGTGTCTGATGGAGTGGTAGTGACCTGTCGTGGACGTTTAGGTTAGGGATGGTGATGACATAGAGATTGACTTACCATCTTCGTCGTAGTAACCCATCTTTTTTGATTTGCGGGAGAAACGGGGAGGGTCTACAGTCTCTTCGGAAACGTGAACGTGGGAACGTTGAGCTTGGAAGCGAGGAGGGTCGACGGTCTCTTCTGTGAAGCGAACCTGTTCTCTTTGTGGGCCTGAGAAGTGTGGAGGGTCAACAGTGGTACCGCTGACACGAACTTCCTCTCGGTATTGTTGTGGTTGGAAGCTAGGAGGGTCTACAGTAGCCTCGAAGCGGGTTTCTTCGCGGTAGCTTGGTTGGAAGCGGGAACGGTATTCACGCTCAGCAACGTCGATCTGAGTACCTTCGTATCGGCGGCGTTGAGGACCTTCGATGTGGACAGTGGTATCGTGGTGATGATGTCTGCGGTGTGGAAGCTCGACGTCGATGTGGGTTGTGGAATGCTTGGATGGTCTGATGGAAGAAGATGTTAGAAAGGATGATCGAAGAAGATGTCGGTGAAGGGTTACTGTGTCAACAAACAAAAGAGAAAAGAGGCATTGAAGAATAAATAAAGACAAATGAATGGCTAGGGTCGATGCAGATCCGGCGCTTGGACTAGTAATTTGACCAATTCTAAAGAGAGAAACATGGCTTCGGGACACGAGGACAGTGGATCTCCTTCGTTGCAGAGCTGGCGTGGCTGCTGCACCGGAAAGAGATCCGCTGCCCAGATGCACGAACAACAAACAGCGAGACAACAAACCGAAGTCAAAAAACAGATAAATGAAATAAACGAAGCCGAAGCTGCCCTGACTGACCTTCTTTCCTCGCGGATGTAAATATCTTCCCTGCGGCTCGGACGGTGGTGATGTTCCTCTTCACGAGTGATGTGGACCTCTTCCTGGAACTGCTCGTTGCGGGGAGGGAGATTGGCGGAGAAAGAGGATTGACCTTCCCGTCCGACGCGCTGCTCTTGTGGTAGGTTGAATTCACCCTCGACGTGAGTCTGGGTGGTTGTTGCTACGTCGTCGCTCCGGTACGACGATGGGAAGATGCTGAAGGGGATCGGGACTCGGGCGTCAAAGTCCAGGTTGACGACCTATGAGGCGAGAACTCTTCTCGAATGCCTTTCGACGTGCGCGAAAGGAAGACAAGAAGGGGTCTCTTGCTTCTTGGTGAAAGAAGGGGGGAAGAAAGCGTATATGACGCTTCTTGACTCTGTTCTTTCGGATGGATGGATTGGGAAGAGAGTTGAGAATATGAGGTGAGGTTGATTGGGAAGTGTGGGAAGAAGAAGATGGTTTGTGGGATGTGGAGGAATGGAAGGTCTCTGCTTTTGAGCGCAAGGGTCTGTGGTGAAATAAGCGGGTGGGTTGTTGACTTCGTTGTTTACGCGCTAATCAGTGGCGCTAGTCAGGGGTCCTCGCAGGGATGTCAGTCTCAAAATGGCCAAAACGAAACTGAAGAGGTTGGTCCAAGCTCAAGCTCGCATTTGCTGGAGGAATATGAACAGAATGATGATTGGATAAATACAGGCAGGAGGACTTTTAGATACAATTGAGATTCTTGATTGGATATTTTTAGAAGGATTAGAGGATCAATACGATCTGTTCTGTTGCATCTGGTGGAGTCTGGTGGATGACGAGCAACGGCAGAGCTTCAACCGGGGGTGGTTGGCCAGCCATGATCGATGCAGCATCACGAAGCTTCACGTCAATAATTGGACAACGTAAAAGTCATTATGATTGGGTATCTCAAGTCTGAACACACCTTGGGCATTTCAAGAAGGGATATGATGTCTTGTTTGCAGCAGATAGATCCAATTAAACCCCTCATAGTTTACTGGTGCGGGGATCGAGGTTTGAGCTTCAGAGCTTCATCAGGCTCTGGATGCTCTGAGGGTCGTTTCACAGCATCTCTTTTTCCATCTTCCTTTTTTTGCCCGATTCAAACTTCAAAGCCGAACAGCGGGGAAGGCTTTGATTACATGCAGTAGTGGAAGCTAGAAACCTGTCTGTTATTTGCAGTTGGTGTGGAGATTTAGATCTCGGTGTTCTGAAAGTTTACTTCCCCTTTTCATCTCGGCAACTGCTCTCAAGCTTCACTACAGCTGGACAACCTTTCCGAAATACCCCATCCGGCTCGTCATAATGGTGTGCAGAAGTCTCGATATTTGGCCACACTTTCCTGCAGTCTTTTCCTGCATCTTCTGCATCTTCTGCATCTACTTCCCAGGAATCTCTCCTACTCGCCGCCCCAACCAACCTCTCCTCCATCCACAACCCAAGTCAACATTCAGCATCACTCCATCTGCAGCTCTGCACTGCAGCCAAACAGCCTCACGAAGCCGATCTCCAACCTCCCGTTCCAAAATAGCAGAGCCCATTGGGACATTTCAGCTCTCCTCTCACCCTGACAGCGACTTCACGAGCCTGATGATAGGATCTCCCATGTCGCGGCTGCATAACGTCGCTCGTGGAACATAATTATTGGATGCTGAGGTTATGCACGTTGCGTTTGTCCAGTCCAGTCCAGCCCATTTCTTTTTTTCACATGTCACCACTGTGCCCAACCTCCTTCTCTATTCTGTCACCTTCTCTTTTTGCCTCACAGTCTAATCTCTTGAAATTCAACAATTTGTTGAAATCTCATAACCCTCAATTGAAGGCTAAGTTTCAATTGCCGTCACAAGCACGGAGACACCGCCGAGGTCCTTACTCCACCAAGACCCGACGACGGGATCTTCAATGTATCCATAGCAACGAGGTGGTTTCGGGCTGCGGAAGCCAATCCGCGATGGGAATAGGGGTGTAACTAGTGCCCGACCAGTGAAATCCACTTTGTTCAGCTGGCTTCGCGCCATCACGGGAGTCGTACAGGGGTGGAAGGTGAGAAGTTGAGATCCGAGGTCTCCGGACATTTGAAATAGGGGGGTTGTTTGTTTACTTGGTCTGATGAAATTATCGTGATGGTGATGATGCTGTACTTCGCTTGGGTGAACAGTCCTCTATCTGCGACAGTTCCAAAGCCTTGTGCTCTTAACAAAAGGGCTGTTCTCTTTTCCTTCTTTTGTGTTTGCACTTTGTACTTTGAACTTTTCAGCAGGCCTTGAACTGAAGGTTTGTCATTTCTATATCTCTCTTCATTTATTCCTTTATTTATAAGAATGTGTACTTCGTAATGGCGATTATCGCAATTCTGAACAGTTATCTGTCGAATTTCTCAGTCTATTTTCGACTTCGGCTGAACAGTTTTGAGCTGTCTATGCTTCCAGTGAACATCTTATATTTCCACTTCCATTGAACTGAGCTGTTTCTTCATTCATACAGTTACAGAATCGTCGTCGTCTACTTCTCGTATACTGCTTTTCCCCGTCGTACATGTCGACTCTTCGTTCCCGTTCCAGATATACTCCTCGCCCGATCTTTTCCAGCTCTGCTGAGTAGAACACTCTTCTCATCCCTTACGCCACTCTTTCAAAATTGGCGAATATAGATGGAAACTCCGAATGTACCAAAGGGCCTCTTTTCCACCTCGTCTTGATCTATCTCAACCCAAAATATACCTCACAACGACTATTAAAATCACCACTGACCTATCCACAAAAGCCCGTATCTTCTGCTTCTGATCTTTTGGACACTGATTTCACGGAATACTTGAAGCGAATACTGTAAGAGGAATTCTGTTTTGTGGTCAGACTAAGTCTAGTCTATTAAATTTGGTTGACTGACGCGGCTGCTGACCGCATATTGAAAATCTGGATAGCGGAGGTACCAAGTAGTGGAAGTCATGACTTCAGGTCAGAAGGACGCCACGTTGGGTGTTGGCGCTCAAGCACGCCAACGACTGATTGTAGTCCAAGAGAGATATGAACCCTCACGGATGAGGTAGATTTTGAGCAGTGGCCACCCAGCGAGCTCATCAACGAAAACAGACTCGCTTGGATTTGTATAGTTCTTGGATTGATGGTGTGGAAGCGAGCTTTAAAATGAAGCCGGCAAGTAGGTACTTAAGTAACAAGTAAGCATTGTAATAAGCGGTAACACCGCATATCATCTATCTGATATAACCTACTCTACAGTCCAGGCGGTGTATAACAATCATCATCATGCCAAAGCTAGCAATCCCTCTCCTCCTCTCAATCCCACTCTCCCATCTTTCCCTTTCCCATCTCTACTTCAATGTAACCAACTCCTCCGCACTCGTCGGATGAATAGCCACACAACTATCAAAATCAGCCTTCGTCGCCCCCATCTTAACCGCAACTCCAAACCCCTGCAACATCTCCCCACTCCCCAGACCCAAAATGTGCAACCCAACAACCTTCTCCTCCGGTCCCTGACAAATCAACTTATACCTCGTCGGGCCCTTCTGCTCCTGCTCCATCATCGCATAGTACATAGCCGTAAAGCTCGTGTTATAGATCTTCAGGTTCTCCTTGCCGTACTTCTCCACTGCTTCGGGCTCTGTCAGGCCGATGCTGCCGATTTCAGGGTGGGCGAAGACGACGGATGGGATGAGGTTGTAGTCTAGCTTTGAGGACTTGAACTTCTCGGGTCCGAAGAGGCGGTCGGAGAGTTTGCGGCCTGCCGCAATGGCGACGGGTGTGAGTTCTACCTTTCCCACGACGTCGCCGAGAGAGTAGATGTTCTCGACGTTGGTATTCTGGTATTCATCGGCGATGATTTGGCCTTTGTCGTTTTGCTTGACGCCTGCCTTGTCGAGGCCCAGACCTTCGACTTCTGGAGATCGGCCAATAGCCCAGATCAAGGAGTCGAGGCCTTCGAGCTTGCCTTCACCATTAGAATCTTTGTAGTGGAGAGTGAGCTTGCCGGTCTTGGGGTCCTTCTCGACTTTGCTCTGGCTGGATTGTTTGTGTAAATGGACGCCCAGGCGCTCGTATTCTGCTGTCACGGTGTCTTGGACCATAGGGTCGAATGTTCGGAGGAACTTGTCGTGTCGGATGAATAGATGTGTTTCCGTGCCTAGAGCGTTGAACATGCCTGCAAACTCAACGGCGATGTATCCTGCTCCTACTAATGCCACCTTCTTGGGCTGTGTCTCGATATCGAAGAACCCATCACTGTCGACGCCGTATTCTGATCCTGAAATTCCTTGCGGGATTGTAGGGTGTCCGCCAACAGCTAGCAGAATCTTCTTTGCGCGGATAGTCTGCTTCGTACCATCGTCCAGTGTAACCTCCGCCTCATTCTTGCCGGTCAGAGAAGCTCTGCCGTGAATATACTCCACTTTATCGTTGCCCAAGTTCTTCTCGTAGATGCCGTTCAGGCGTAGAATATATGCGTCTCTCTTCTTCTTGAATGATGGCCAGTCAAATGGCGCAGTGTGGTTGACAGAAAATCCATATGCTTTCGAGTCATGGATTGCCTCTGCCAGCATAGCAGCGTTGAAGGTAACTTTCTTTGGTACACATCTGGAGACGCAATAGTGTTAGCTTTAATTTCGTCGTAGTCTTGTTCTCGTCTTTTCCTGTCCTGTCTTGTGCTTCGAATTCTCTAGAGGGGTAACTTACCCAACATTAACACAAGTTCCTCCCAAACGTTTGCTCTCAATCGCAATTGTCTTTGCGCCATAATAGCCACTTGCTCTCCTCGCGGATGCCAAACCCCCACTACCGCCTCCAATGACGAGGTAATCGCACTCCTTCGTTATAGGCGCCATGTTCGCTGCAGACGAAGAGAATTGGCGGGCGAGAGAAGAGATTCGAGAATTGGCCGTGGCTGCGACTTTGCTTGTGCTGGTGCGGTAGGTGAGGAGAGTGAGTTTTTGCATGGACGGATGGAGGGGGAAGGAATGCTTTAAAAGAGGTCTAAAGGAGGGTCGATCAACAAAGGGTGGTGATGCAAAAAAGGGTGTGGTATACGGCAATACGGTAGAGCGCGGGTAGAGTGACGTGCTTGAGGTGAGGGTGAGGTAAAGCGCGGTGGTGTTGTAGTGTTTTTAGTGGTTCTGGAGCTCCAATGGATTACCAAGACAAGACATGTGCGCAGGAGACATTCTCGGGGTCTAGATTTAGTGGGGGGAGGACAGAAGCCGAGATCCTTTGAAATCAATGTGGAAAAATTCACCTACAAAATAAAATAAGAAACAAACCTTTAGATTGAATAGTAAACAGTACTGTACCGGTCTTGTCTGAAGACTCTTCGACTCATGCAATTTTAGATCAAGCAAGTCAACGTCTAGAACATCCTGCTGATTAAGTAAGACTGTATTTGTACTCCTTTGTTGACTTTTGCCATGTCGGTCTCGGATGTCGGCTGTTGGCCGAACGTCTTATCTTTCACTATCTCCATCCCGGCCACCGTACAAGCTGCAGCAGCTGTCAGCCTCGTCGTTTCGTCTCGTCTCCCAAATCACTCATACCTCGACCTTTCACCAGCTGCATCGAGACCCGATAGCATGGCAAGCCATGGCATCCCCAAACACCACCATCTCCACTCCCGATGAACCCAGCGCGAGATGACATGACACTTTCTAGCCAATAACAAACCACCCGTCACATCGAACTCAAACACTGAATCTCCTATCCATCATGTCCGTCTCACCACCAACAAGCCGTAGCCAGGCTTCACTCTCTCAATCAAATTCCCAGTCTCATTCCATGACGCAACACGAAGTCTCTCTCGATACTCTTGTCACCCATCTGCTTGCCTCCAAGCGGTCTTTGGCTTCTATCAGCACGGTATGGCGTGCCAACGAGATTGTGACTTCGGCCCGTTCAGCGCTGGAACAGAGCGCAGTGTTGAGTGCTCGTACCGGGTTCTTGAGGAGTGGCATATCAGAACAAGTGAAGATATTGAGGAGAGTTAGAGGAGGTATCGAGAACGTGTATAAAGAAGGACAACGGGACTTTAAGGTAGGCTTAACTCAAATCCGAAGAGAAGTGAGGCTGATCATGATAGAATGTTATACGGACACTAGATTCGGCAAACGCAAGGCTGGAATCGACGATGGATATTCTGCGATCCACAATGGTGGAAGCTGCGTTCAGACCTGAGAAGGAAGAGCCACGAAGTCTGCTAGATTTCGTGGACGAGCAAGGTGTAGAAACCATGCGAGATGCCTTGAAGGAGTCGATTAGGGAAGCTAAGGTATATATATTTACGTGCCCACGCCTCCAACCTCATCTAACATCTTTCAGGAAGCACAAACTGAATTCGACTCTTCGATACTGTCCTTCGATGATGATCTGCGAACACTAAAAGCTGCGATGAAAGCCTCTCCTCAATCAAGCACATCCCAATCCCACGACGATCTTTCTTCCCCGATCCCAAGCCATCTCCATACACTCGAAACCAATGCCCAAGAGATGGCCGCTCTCCTCGACTCGCTAGTCTCCCACTTCGATCTCTGCGTAAACGCCATCCGCCACACAGAAGGAGGATATGCCGCCGTCCGCAAAGCAGCATCTTCTCAACCTCCGGAAGCAGAACCCGTCTCCGTCTCGGGCGTAATGAACACCGAAAATGACCCCACAGCCGACAACCCCATCTCCACCGAAGAAAGACAAGAGATGCTCGACGTCCTCGAGAAAGACGCCGCACAAGTCGAGGACGTAGTCATGGAACTCCGCGACTACCTCACCGACATGGAAGCCAAGCACGACGAGGTAATCGAGCATATCTCCGTCCTCACGCGCACGCACAACGAGACCACAGCCGCATACTCCATCCTCGAAGCGGTTGGTGCCAGGTTACCAGGCTACATAATCGCCAGTCAAGATTTCCGGCTTCATTGGGAAGAAACGAAACTCAATCTTCAGGAACAGCTCTCTGAGCTGGAATCCATGCGTGTCTTCTACGAGAATTACTTCTCTTCGTACGACAGCCTTATCTTGGAAGTCTATCGTAGGAAACAGAGCGATGAGAAGGTTAAGAGTATCATGCGGAAAGCGGTCGAGCAGATTGAAAAGGTGTATGAGGCGGATATGAAAGAGAGGGAAGGGTTTAGGGTTGATGTAGGGGATTATCTCCCTATGGATCTTTGGCCGGGCGTTAATGCGCCGGCGAGGAAGTGGGATTTTGTCCCCGTTGAGGATAAAGAGTGGGCGGTGGGTAGTATGCCTGTTCTGGAGAGAGCGGTGGTTGAGGCTGCAGGGAGGAGGGATAGAGAGAGGCAGAGGAGAGGAGATGCATAGATTGGATGCTGAAACCTAGATAACGGGTAAAATCGAAATATCATTGGATATGATACAGGATCAAGACATATTTGCGAACTGTCTGTTGGTATCCCATTCTTTATTCACTCACTTGACTTCACCTCATGCCCCTATTCTAAGCGAAAGCTCGCCTACTGGTCATTATTTCAAAACAATGCAGATTTGGCATTACAAATATGCGATAGCCAGTCCTCTCCGAAAATTAGGACTTCACCTGACCATTATATCGGTTGATTAATATGCCATATCTACTTCATCGCTCAATTCGCCAATTCTGCCGCTTAGAGTGCCGTTTGACGTTCGATAATTTGCCGCTGAAGGTCGTAGTGAGATTATTTCGAAGCTGCTCGTCGACCGAACTCTCCGCGAATGGCGCTTTCTTGTCCATCGCGGTTGTATGCATTTTCGGTGACATATGTGGGCTCAGTTCGAGACATGATGGTGGTAGCGGTCTCGGTGGTAGATGCGGAAGAGGATGTTGGTGTTGAATCCTTGGGAAGCCAGTAGCCATCGGCCCTAGGCCAGGCTGACTCATCCTTGAAGTGACGGCGCATGCCGCGGCGCTCCACGCCAAGTTCCGTGCTGGAACAACAGAGAACCGAGGCGGTGACGGTGGGGTAGATTCAGTGTCAACCTCAACTACTTCCATCCTTCGATCTCTTATCAAGTGCCGCCCCCAGCACGTTCCATATCGGGTTCAGTTAAGCCAAGGTCATTCTTCTCCAGTCAAGAACAGACCCAGCTAACATCTCCTGGAGCAGGAAGTCACTCCTACCTGTAACTACTATCGGAATGTCTGGCACGAATGGAACGACTAAGGAGCAGGGTAAGGAGGAGGCTAGACTGGCAGACAGGATGCTGGTCAATGTCTTCGAAAATGTATTAGCTGGGGAGGCATCCCGTCAAGTAATCGTGTCGACAACTGGGATCCGTATATCAGCCTCGACTGTCACAACTGAAGCTAGAGCGATGCAGTGCCTTGGCCAGCTCTCTGATACCAGCATTTCGCAGATCTCGCAAGACCATATGGCTGTAAGCATATCTCAGCAGGAGGCCAAAGGAGGTCGGCATCAGACGTTGGAGAGGTATGAGGGCACTTATGGTGCAGGAAAGACACTCTGACACTTACAGAGGAACGAGTTCTGCTTGAATTCAGGGGATCATGAATCACAGAACTTGGCAGAGGTAATGGCGGCGTCGACGGCGATCACAACTGTTGTCAGAGAACTCTCTTTGATTTTTGCTCAAGCTAGGAATCGAATTGTCCATTTAAAAAATCTCTCCCAAGCCTCTTGCCACGGCTCTCTCGCCGTCTCACCTTATAGTCCCAAATCTGCCTGTCATCTTACTGAGCTTCATGCGCTTCCGTTCGATCCTGCAACAACCCCTCGAGGGTACTACCACTCAAATGGCCTATCCATTGCTTTGCTCCAGCTCCAGCAGTGACTCGTACTGCAGACAACATATCCTCAGATGCTACTGCAATTATTTGACAAGAACCTTGGGCTGCTAGCACATCCTCGAAGACGTTTGTATAGACCTTTCCGGTGTCCTGGTGGGATTGCAATTGAATACATTCTTGCTTTGAGTTCTTGCCCTCCCGACCTGGTTGTAGGTCAATAGTATCTTTATCCTCGCTCCTAGCCTTTGCTCTGGGCTGCTCGTACAATCTGCGACTGACATTCCGAGAAGCTGCTGCACATATCTTCAAGCACCGCTTTGCGCTCTCCTTCTCGTCCTGTAGTCGGCTGTATTCTTTGCCGTCATTATCATCGCCTAAGATCGCCACTCGTTGTAAGAGGATCCGTATTTTGCTGTCGATTTCTCCGAGGCGATGTTCGAAGTAGGAGGTCGTAGCAACGATACTGGATGTGTGTTCATTGATGGCTGTCATAGTGATGTATGTATTGGCTGCCTTAGAGAAATAAACGCAAGATACTCTCGATCTGGAAAGAGTAAAGTAGCCAAGTTATATCACCTCCTGTCTTTTAAATTACCTATCTGCCGAGAGACAATGCTATTTATCTACGATTATTGACGCGAAAGCAGAAAACTTAGTATGTGCAGGTCAATTATGATGACACGTCGACTTCGCAGAAAGGAGCAGACGATCTCAAATTGCCGCAGCCTTCGCATTGACAGCTCTACGCAATCAGAAACTAGCTGTATAAGGAATGAGCAAGTAACGCTATTACTACCTAGGGCTACTGACTTCAGCAGAATAAATGATCAAGTAAAATAAGGAACTCAAAATAATCCTGCATTTGTATGCACTCCAATCCGTAACGTGTGACGCAATTTCAGGAGAGTCTAGCAGTCCTAATTCTTTATTAGGCGACGTTGAGGTGTTCTCGCCGAATCGGACTCGGGAAAAAGGGCAACAAGTTCGCAGAGCTACCCATGAGTCACGACCGTCCCTATCCTTCTCTTCTCATTCGAATCAGCCTTCAGCACAAATCCTGCCCCATGACGCCCTTCAAACCGATCACTTGCTTCGGCCTGCGACTCGACCGGTCCCTCCGCATTCACATGACCGTGACTTTGCGACATTTGCTGAAGAGAATCGTCAGACATCTGGCCTAGCCACTGTCGGGATCTAGCCCCAGCAATAATACGCTTAGCTGAAATCAGGTCCCCAATAGTTGAGACGAGGACCTGATGGCTATCATCAGCAGTGGAAACATCCTCGAAGACGTTCACGCGCTCTTGGTTTGCTTGAGCAGATGCTTGGGCACAGAGAGCTAGACACTGCTTGATGCTGTCGAGTTCCTCCTCTATCTTTTTCTGGTCAAGGGGCTGTTCGTACGAGCTTTGAGGTGCTTGAAAGGCTAGGACTCGTAGTCGGCTATCGATGTCTTGGAGGTGACTTTCGAGTTTAGTGTTGGCATCGGAAATTTTTTCTTTGCAAATCTTGAACGTGTCAGAAGTGAAGAGTCTTGCCGAGGAATGTCCCGCAAGCTTCGTAGTTGCACATGATAAGCACCAGGTAATGTTGAGACATTTTCAAACACGGTTGGCTGAAGTTGGTCTATGTGCGAAAAGACCTGGGCGCAGACCTCGAGACATTGCTGAGTGCTGTCTCTCTCTTCCTCTATTTGACGCTGCTCTGCCGCACTTTCCACAGAGAGTGCCGGACCAGGTGGAGCAAAGGCCCGCAGTCTATCATTAATCTCTTGGAGGTGCTCTTCTAGGTCAACAGTCGTATGCGTAATCATGTCCTTGTATTCCTTAAGAACACTCAAGGTTACAGTAGACGTGCGCCTATAGGATGTATCAGCTTTGAATTCTAAAGCCCCCAGACAGACGGCGCCGAACTTACATATTAGCATCACCAAGCGCAATCATAATAGTGGATTTATAGCCAGCTAACATGTTCTTAAACCCAACAATATCATCTCCCATATACTTCAACTTTGCCCAGTCTCGGAAACTGGTCTTGGAGCCACCGGAATGCGCTGTGCATTTGACAATCAGGGCTTCGAACTCCTCACACGCCTTACCACATCGCAGCAGCGGAAGTCGTAGTATCGCCAGTCAATATCTACATTGGTGATCGTTTCCTGCAGCGCCTCCAAGGCTCCACTCAGGGCCTCTAACTCTTCCTTAAGCTGCCGCACGGTTCTTTGATTGTTTTGCAAGCTTGCGACTGTCTGGTAAAGCGCTCGACTAGATTGAAAGGCGAAGACCGTTAAAGTCAGGACCCCTGAAGCAATGCTCAATGGATCTGCCATTCTAAGATCAATTTGAGATGTTTAGTATCTTGATAAGTGCATTAGATGATGAAAAGTAAGAAGTGAGGAGGAAGCAGTCATCGGACGTTGTCGATGCCAATGGGGTATTCCCAGCTGTTGGTTGGCTTCCCAAGCGCGCGGTTACGCTGAGGGGATCATCACAAAATTGGAGAACGACATTCCTAGCTGGAGTAACGACGATAATGCCTGCAGTTGCACTCACCCTGCTCTGTCAAGCTTCAATTAGCCTCTGTTACGAACCAATTGGCGTCGACGGACTCGCGCCCGAGTGGCGTTGGTATCGAAGGTTATAAACGCCAACCCCGCTCCATATCGCTGGTGCTCGTAATTACCTTCCGACTACCCTCACTATTCTACCTGGCATCGAAACGATTGACGCGATGGCAGAACCGATAGGTATAGCTTCTGGGTTACTGGCATTAGCTAGCTTTGCCTTCCAATCTAGTATCACATTGTACCAAACGGTCCAGAGTTTCAAATTTCATCCTAAACAGTTACGCGATCTCAAAGACGAGAGCTTGAAGCCTTGAGCGGGGTTCTCACCTCGCTCACCGAGACAATCAGTGCCACTACCGACGTAGATTTTTCTGCTCTCGATCTTCCCTTGCTACGATGCGGCAATGCGTGCAAAGAGTTCGGGCAGGAAATCATGAGCTGCTCGTCCCGGTCTGGAACGAATCGGACGAGCTTTCGAGACTGGGCGAAATTAAGGTATATGGGGGACAACATCGATGGTTTCAGGCAATTACTAGCTGGATATAAGTCTACTATCGTCATTGCGCTCACAGACGCAAGTCTGTAAGCTTAGATGTTCCTCTGCTCTTCAGAATTACTCTAACCTTCTCTAGTCGCAAATCCTCCGCTTCCGCCGATAGTCTCGAGACTTATCAAGAACTGTTGAAGTCCACCACCGATGACCTCGAGGCTCACTTACAAAACATCGATGAAAAACTCGAGTCCATATTCTCACGCACCGTGGCAGAGAATCCTGCAGATGTGGCGGAATTACGACTCATTAAAGAGGAACGAAAGAGCGCTCAGAAATGTCTTCAAATTTGTGCCCAGCTGTCCGACCACATTGATCAGATCCAGCTCGGAAACGAGGAACCACTCACCTTGCCCGAGAGACTTACTACCGCGAGCTTGCAGGAATGTAAGACTAGTCTTCATATTGCGACTACAAAGCTGGAGGGGTATATGAAGTCTCGAATCCATCAACTGGTCACAAAATCAAAGATGGCAATGATATCCGAGGAAGATCTTGCAGATTTGTTAAGACTCCAAGAGGAGTGGGAAACCACTTGCCAAAGCAGAGAAATCTGCTCCAAAGCGGAAATACATCTGAAGGAAAATACCAGCGTCATTGATAATTATGCTACGGGCGATGCCGTACAATTCATGGTATCAACGAACGGCAATATCCTTCACGGGACAAATCGAGGGCTTGGATGGAGGACGAGGCAGGTCGGGGGCCACCTCAGTGACCTCTCGGTTCAGCAACTGTCACGAGATATGTCAGGTATCCGTTTGGAGCACGGAGGAAAAGGGGGTAGTCCGTCAGGCAATGCTATTCCTGTTCCAAGCGAAGTGGTAGAAGGCACGATTAGTTCAGAATTTGGGAAACGGTGGGGACCTGGGATGAAGCTTACACCTAAAAGTACACCGGATACAAGCATACCTTCTGAGCCATCAGCAGCGGGCAAGTTCAGCAATGCACCGAAGTAAGAAGGGAGGGCGAGGTATCAGCCCACTGATTTCTCTCACTTTCAAGAATATTTCACCAGGAGCATTGGCAATCGTCTTTGAGGCGGCTGTATCACCTGTAAATTCTTGATTTGATTCCCCGGACCGACCGAGTCATACTGACGAGGCTCTGTCCTAGAGAACGACCTATATGTCCAGCCTTGACGAAGCCACAGAGCTGGAAAGTAGAGATAGCTCGAGTAAGGGCCGAACCTGCTTGAACTATCACTATTTCCATGAACGGCTTGGTTTATCAATTCAACCTAAAACTCCTAGATTGTTTCGTATGCTACTCTACCACGCCTCGACCAACCAGCCAATTCTGAAGTCATAATTCCACCCACCTTGATCAGGCTCTGTTACTCTATTACAACACCACTTCCAAAAAAGAGCCAGTCCTTCGGCCATATGACCCGGCTCCGCTGCTGAAAGGTAGAAGCTACAACAGCCGCTTCACTTCATGCAAGAACCGCTTGTTCGGTGATTAGAGGAGCTAATGGAAGCTGGATGTGCTTCTCTGCTGGTGTTGCAGACGTTGCTCCGTTCTACGTAAAGCTGGCAGGCTCGTTCTTCCTGTAATGGCGCGGCTATTTCCTACAACTGATGGACGGCGTTGAATGAGTGATGATACAATATGCAGGTTGCCAGGCGTCAATGGTTGTCGTGTAATCAAACAAAACCACCCCTTCAAAAGCGGAACGTCCATCTTCCAGCATTCATGCCACTTGTTTGCAACTACACGTCAGCGACCGCCCTGAAAAGCACAAGCACATCAGGACATGGAGGATCGATTATATCAGCCCTTCCAGCCACAGCCTCTTTCTGGCCACCAATGAGATGTTCTGAAACTCCGCTGAGCGGATTTTGGCGATGCGCGACCGCCAACTCGGGAGCAACATCGCGAGGATTTTCGTGGCAGGCAAGTTTGATCCATAGTCATTCCAATGGTAACGAGATAGAACGAAGAGGGACCTCAGCTTAACCGAGAGGGAGGAAGGGTGGGGGGCAGATTTCAGGACAATGCATGAGACTTTCCACCTCGCATGCTATTTATAGCATAACCAACAACCTCCGGTTATCCACATCGTCGATAAGATCCGGAGTTTGGAAGTTAGAGAATATATATTGTTGTAATTTTATTATATCAGGTTGCCGAGTTACGTAGTCCCCGAGAAGTCTATATACAACGCTTTCTCGGATTCCACACGCAAGGAAATGGAATGCAAATTAGTCAGGTTGGGAGAGAGCCAATGTCTAAAATAGAACGAACGTCTCGGGCTGGAAAATCGTGAGGTTTGAAGTTGTAGTCTTCTATGCTGGTAAGTGAGTCTAGCTTACTCAATCAAAGGGGAAAGCAATGAACAAGAGGCAGCAGAATGGCAATTCTGGCATGAATTGTATAATATGAAGGTCAAGTCCTTCAAGTCCAAAGAGAGATCAACTACGGAGTTGCCGGAATTCTTTATCACCTTCTTATATCCATTTCTCATCTCTTCGCCACGTGATATTCAGTCAAAGCATCTTTGATGACTCTCTTTCCAGGAGTCGTAATTTTTCAGGCCAGTAACCAAACAATGCTTAGCGATGATCAAACCGGAGGGTGCTGCTCAACGCAAGCCAATTGACCCAGTCCTAATGGAAGAGAATACTAATGGGAGAGGATACTATCTCTCTCTCCTTTCTAAACTATGTACTATTCGTGACTTTTGTTTATGTTTTTCAAAGGTAGATGGGTAGATTTTATCCTCCGTTCATAATTTCTCTTCCATCGTCTTCTTCTTCGCTTGAAGGCCTTTGAACATGAGATTCCACCATGCGGCTCAGATATTATGGTTCCCCAAAAGGCTCACAGACAAGATATGCGTGACTGAAAGCGACGTCTGTAACTGCTATTCCTTGATAAAGCCAGATGAATCAAACTAAAACAAGTCAATACAAATACATGACGCAAGCAAAACATATGTCCATAACTTACCAAAACGTAAGACCGTCCATAGACGAATCCGAGATATTTATCTCAGGAGTAGTGAGGATATACCCATCTTTCCTTATTGAATTACAATATGTTCATAAACACGAGGAATACATCTACCCACATATCCTACGCAATATTCGCATTCTCGACACCATGATCACCTTATTACTTTACCCCTTCTCATCCTAAAATGCACCTACGCACGCAAACGCAAAAGTACTCGCATCTGCTCTCCCCTTCTCGCTTACCATCCATCCAAACGAACCGCAACCCGAAAAAGCGAAAGTGGATCCCCCTTCCTCTCTTCCGTTTGCTGCATACCGCATCTGCACCTATCTACGTATGCGTGCATGCTCGCATGCATATGTGAGGTATGCCAGCCCAACGCTACGCTACGCTGTCATCAAGCCTATCCGATAATAGAATACTACTACTACTGCGGCGTTTGCATCTGCATTGCATTTGCGTTTGCAGATTCTGGATTTCTGTAGCGGAAGGGCGGGAGAGAGAAACGGGAGGGGTCTTGCGTGCCGTGTCATATCCTGTCATATTCTGCTTGAAAGCAAGGAGGGGTACTGACACGAGGAAATCGGAAATGGTAAATACTACCCCTCATGTTCGTTCGTTTGCTGTCCAAACAAATTAGAAATGACACCGACGTGCGCTGTAACTGGATCAATTCACAGATAAGGACGCAAACGGTCTATCAGGCGAGCGAGTACTGATTGATGTACCTTGATATCTGGCTGACTGACTGGCAATATGGCTTTGTAGTATCGGCTTTGTAGTATCAATATGGCTGTGCTGTGCTGTGGTGCATCCCATCAGTCTTCCACCAGCTTATAAAATTAGTCGCGCCCTCAATACAGTATCATTCGTCAGTGGGCTAAGTTTGCACAGTGCAGAAAAGTCAAGTCAACATCCATCCCAGGCAAGGGAGGAATTTAAACTTCAACATCCCCTACTCCCCTCCTCAAATTGGAAGCATCAAGGATGAACAGTACAAGGAGAAGGGGCATTAAAAACCATTTCCAAATAATCAGGGTTATTCACTGAATAGGAAATTTACTCCCGTGGTTGATTCACACAAAGTGGCAAAGAGTCACTCATAATGACTGAGGATGTGAGAGAGAAGCTGAACCCGAAACGCTGGGTTCTATTCGGTTCGGTCGTAAGTATCGCCGCTCTACTCCAGGCGGCGGTGATAACGAATACGTCGGCGATGGCAATACCTTCAAATACAACACGACACAACACGGAATAGGATATGAGAGCAGTGCACAGCTTACAAGAAATAAGTAATGAATCAATCAATCAATCATCTCAAAGAGTTATCAAGAAACGGGAATACAGACCCAAGTTCAAGAGTCACCAATATCACTGGATAAGAAAATTTGATGGATCTGGATATAATATAATATCAGAGAATATTACGTCGGCTTTTCTGTTTATTTTTCGGAACTTGCAGTCACTCACCTCGCTTCAGCCCTTTTGTCTAAGTGAAATTCTCCTACTCCGCGCAAAGCACGACACTTGCAGTATTCACGCCGTGCCGAGCTGGGCGAGCGAAACAACAGAGACCTTGGAAACGTAGCTATCAAATTAGATTTGTACCTAGGTGATTATTAGGCGAGAGAAAGATAGAAGTTTTCAAGAGATGGAAAAGTTAGCTTGGGCAAAAGTTATTGGAAGTCGTCACTTCGCCTGAAAACTGGAGTATCGGAAAGTGATTGCTTTGCCTGCATTTTATTACAATGAAATTTTGTACAATTGTCTCAGTGAAGAAGGCGTGGTACACGAACTTTGAACCTGAAGACCAAAACCATTTCTGGCGTGTCCTGAGCATAAGACCATCGCGAACGGAATACGCGAGTTGGCATTGATGCCGCGATGTTGGAAGATAGAAAGGCAGGAATGACATGGTCTTCGTGGGTATCTGACAGGCATAGGTGATTCACTATCCTGATGAAGTGGCAGTGTTTATTTTCTTCGGCTGTTGTTGCTAGCAAAAGGGGGGAGCTGGTCAAAGTACCCAGGTATTCTTTCTTCCGAGGCCCCAAAATGTTTTCACCAACGTAAACATGATATTCGCGGCTACATGAGACTTAAGGAAATGTTGGGGAGTTTTGCTTGGGCTGAATAAGAAGGTCTACAACTGTGATTGTCTAGATATCTCTTGCTCGTAGTTCTGCGCATTCAATGAAATTAACAAAACACAGATACCTACTAGACTTCCAAACCTCTACAACTTTAAACCATCAAGATCAATCAGTCAAACTCCAAAGATATTCAACTGCCTCCCGGATCAAACGCACATCGAGCACTGCCAGCATCACATCATGCACACCATGACTCCTCGCGATCAAATAAAACATACCTTCATCCGAAAAGAACGACAATAAATCGGGAGAGGCAGGCGAAAGTCGGACATTCGGTCGATGTCCGGGATGTGGCTGATCTAATCTGACTGACACGCTTGCGGTCAACCGAGGCATTTCCCATCATGCGGCTTCCGGTGCGGACGCGGACCTTGCATGGAGATCCTGAGGATTCGAAGCCTCTCTTCACATGCTTCTAAAACAAAAAATATATCTCTTTCAGCTTTCACATGTTTATTAAAAGCAGTATCTGTCCACGTGCGTATCGATATCTGCTTGACAGCTGATCAATTTTCGGTGATGCATGTTCTATACAATAAGAAACTGGGCAAACGCAAGCCAATGCAACCACAATAATCCTCATCTTTCCCAAAGCTATGGAGGGGCACGCAAATCCCAAAGATGCAAATAGTGGCATGACGAAGTCCAAGGCCCATCTGGAGTTTGTGGGGAAGGTGGATCGCCCTTCTGCCCTTTGACCAACCACGGCATTGCATCTACACCCCTGTCTCCATATTACCGCTGAGCCGAGTGGCTCCAGTCCCGAACATCGACTCGATTGTCCTCCTCTCTCTTTGGTCTCTGGCACGCTAAGCCATCAGCAGCTCTGGGCTGGAACGCTGATTCAAGCGAAACGTCTGTGGCCGAGGATGAACAGGAAGGGATGAGCTGGACGGACCAGTCAGGTAAGGTTATGGAGGGGAAAGGCGAGCGTGAGGTTACCGCTAGCCCGAGGGGATGGGTAGCTATTTTGCTTATGACTGTGCTACTTTCCTCATTTTTCTCTCTCCTCTTACTTCTTACTCATTTGCATACTTTTTTGTATGTTTCCAGCTTGCTGTTCTTCTGTACGTTGACATTGATATTCCCGGATCCTAACTATCCCTTGATTCGAAGAGAAGAAAGAAAGGACTTGCATTGTACTTTCTGACGTCGTCCTCGACTTACTGCCGAGGCATACATTACATACCAGTCGCTCTGTAAATTACTCCGACTGACTCTCCACTCCACAATTCGGCATCATGTCAGGCAAGATGAACCTCCCAGCGGTGGATGTAAATACAGAGGAGAAGCAATTCCTTGATGAAGTCGCGGCCGTCAAGCAATGGTGGAATGACTCCAGATGGAGATATACCAAGAGGCCGTTCACTGCCGAGCAGATTGTTGCAAAGAGAGGAAACTTGAAGATTGAGTATCCAAGTAATACGCAATCGAAGAAGCTATGGAAAATACTGGAGGGGAGATTCAAGGTACGTTTGTCGTCCTGCGTCATTTTGTAGTGATGCCTCATTGACTAACCAGTTTGCAGACACAAGATGCAAGCTTCACTTACGGATGTCTCGAACCTACCATGTTGACACAGATGGCGAAATACTTGGATACCGTTTATGTTTCTGGTTGGCAATCATCGTCAACTGCTTCTGCATCCGATGAACCAGGTCCAGATTTGGCAGATTACCCATATGTAAGTCTGCAGACTTGACTCGATTTTTATTCAGATACTTACGCTTTTAGACCACTGTCCCAAATAAAGTCGGCCATCTCTTCATGGCTCAACTCTTCCACGACCGCAAGCAGAGAGAAGAGCGTGTGACGACCAAATCGAAAGTCGACCGCTCCAAGCTCGCCAACATCGACTACCTCCGGCCCATCATCGCAGATGCTGATACTGGACACGGAGGATTGACTGCCGTTATGAAGTTGACAAAATTGTTTGTTGAGAAGGGAGCTGCCGGTATTCATATTGAGGATCAAGCTCCTGGAACGAAGAAGTGTGGACATATGGCTGGAAAGGTACTTGTACCTATCAGCGAGCATATCAATCGTCTGGTAGCTATTCGAGCGCAGGCTGATATCATGGGTATGGCTTCCTCTTTCTACTGACAGGAATATGCAAAAGCTAACAAGATCAGGATCTGACCTCCTCGCAATCGCACGAACCGACGCCGAAGCCGCAACCCTCATCACCACAACCATCGACCCCCGCGACCACGCCTACATCCTAGGCTCCACCAACCCAGCCCTTCAACCACTCAACGACCTCATGATCGCCGCCGAACGAGCTGGCAAGAACGGCGCCGAACTCCAAGCCATCGAAGACGCCTGGACCGCCCAAGCAGGCCTCAAGCTCTTCAACGACGCCGTCGTAGACACTATCAACTCAGGCGTACACGTCAACAAGAAAGAACTCGCCGCCAAATTCCTCCAGGACGTCAAAGGCAAGAGCAACACCGAAGCCCGCGCCATCGCCAAGGGCATCACCGGTGTTGACATCCCATGGGACTGGGACTCCCCACGCACAAGAGAGGGATACTACAGACTCCAAGGCGGCTGCGAATGCGCCATCAACCGCGCAATCGCGTACGGTCCATACGCGGACGCCATTTGGATGGAGAGTAAACTCCCAGATTTCAAGCAGGCCGAGCAATTTGCCAAGGGCGTGCACGCCGTGTACCCCGAGCAGAAACTCGCTTATAACCTCTCGCCCTCCTTCAACTGGAAGACTGCCATGCCTCGCGCGGAGCAGGAGACATATATCAAGCGTCTGAGCAAGTTGGGCTATTGCTGGCAGTTCATTACGCTCGCGGGTCTGCATACGACGGCGCTGATTAGCGATCAGTTCGCTAAGGCGTATAGTCAGCAGGGGATGAGGGCGTATGGCGAATTGGTGCAGGAACCGGAGATGGATGGGGGTGTGGATGTCGTTAAGCATCAGAAGTGGAGTGGGGCGAACTATGTGGATGAGTTGTTGAAGATGGTGCAGGGTGGGGTTAGCAGTACTAGTGCGATGGGGAAGGGTGTCACGGAGGATCAATTTCATTGAGTGCTGTTGAGTTATGGGAGGCAGTACATAAGATTGTGAAGAAGGAGAAGGGCGTATACGAGGTAGAAATTCTTTCCGGTGTGAGCAATCATGATTTGACCCTATAAATTTCGCAAGATACATCCATCTCTTGACATTCACGTGTAGACCTTCGAAACACCCGCCACCCTTCATCAATGCCATGATCTAAGTCTGTAATCAATTAAACAAGTTTTAACAAAACGAATTTAGATGACACCTCAGCAATTACTTTGTGATTGTTTTCATATACTTATGAGATGGCTCGATAAGCGAGGAAAACAACACAACCTTTCCAGATCATAACGAACCTCCGGCATAGACTCTTGAATATCAAGATTGAATCCGAGTAGCCTATACTTTGCTGCTCTCCTCTACAGTCGTACTCGTAGAACAAACGAGATGGCTCCCTCGCATAGGGTAAATATATCACAAAACACCTCACTCAACTCCATCCCCCTTCCCCGACATTTCTCCCTTGCCCCTCTTCTCCTCATTCACATCCTCTCTTCCACAAGCACTAAGAAGCCATACACTGCGAATAAAACTCATTACTATACTTACACGTCGCCCCCGCCACACACGACCCACTCCCCGTCCAATCCCTCCCACCACACTGACTCCACAAGGCAATCGTACCCGCTGCACCACCTCCTCCACCACCTCCCCCTCCTTCATTCCCAACACCACTACCGACTGTGATGGTGGCGTACTCGGTATAGGTAGACGTTTCGGTGGTGGTTTCGTACGTTGTTATGGTGAAGAGGGAGAGAGATGTGATGGTAGTTGTTACGGTCTTTGGGGAGGTGTCGGTTCCTGCGACAGTGAGTGTGGTGGTAACTGGCGATGCTGTCGAAATGAGCGTTAGAGCTGGTGCTGTGGTCGTGGAAATCAACGTTACGGTTGCAGCTGGAAGTGCGGAAGCAGAAGCGGTCGCCGTGACTGTTACACCGCCTAGATTCTGCGTCACTGTCTCGACGGCTGCGCAGGAGGGCGCGATTGTGGTTGTTAGAATAGATGGGGAGACGATTGTTGCGGTGCTGGTTGCGGTGAAGAATATGAAGGAGGTATTCCATTTTGTGGCGTACACTGTGGAGATGAGCGTTACTTGCGCTGGTTGGGTTGAGGTCAGTAAGCTTGTGCTCGTGCTTGTACCTGATATCGAAGGGCCTGGTATGATCACAGGCGTAGGCGTAGGTGTCGGTATAATTACAGGCGTTGGTGTAGGCGAAGGCGTAGGTTTACTTGTAGTACTTGTACTTGGTACGACAACGGGCGGCGAAGTATCGTTCTGCCCTGCCCAAACACTCGGCCCTACAAGCGCATAGCTCTTGAAGTTGTTGTAGATATTTGCGGTATATCCTGTTTCTGTGCCTTTGACGTAACCTGGAATGGAGACGAGGGGACCTGGAGTGCCGGAACCGCCTCCAGTTACGGAGATTTGTGCGCACGAGATGTAAAATTGGGGGACACCACCAGGGTTGTGAAGTGCGAGTTGTTCGATCCGGAGGAGATATTCGCCGTTTGGTGTGGCTGGGGGAATGCGGTAGGTGTATGTCACTGTTGAGATATGTTAGTTTTTCTTGCTTCTTGTGTGAAGCGAGGATCGTGAGGATCATGAGGACAATGACGAATTTGAGGAGATTAAAGACATGTGAAATGTAAGGGAGCTTACGCCAGAGAGGCCATGTAGGATTCGCTCCCGAGAACGTGGGCCCAATCTCGACAATCTTGAACCAACGCTGCCCGGAACCATCATACTCTTTGGCTGTCGTTGGTGCTTTGGCCATGTACCTGGCGAGAAATAAGTAAATGCATGGAAGTCATTATGGTGTGGCAGCCGTACATGGCGGTTGCGCCGTTGTGATACACGGCTGTATCTGCTGTCCAGGTGAACTCTCCTCCAGCTTTTACTGCTAATGTATCTGTTGCCGCGCCTGACTCGCCCCCAGCATTGCATCTAAGTGTGTCAGTTGACGAAGTTCTTACTTTCATTTGAAGGTAGAGACCAACCTCAAATCATTGGAGGCCAAGTCCGTCACTGGAGAGTTATAATTGGTGTTCTTTCTGACGTAGGTGTACGTTGGGTACTTTGTTCCGCCATAAGTGAGTTGCCAAAAGATATCTGGGGCCGTTAGCTGTGTTGGGACACGCGGGTGGTGTTCACTTACAATGAGCAGAGGCATCATGAAGCAGAACACACAGCACCACCAGTAGAGACGTGCATGACTTCATAATGTCTCGATTCCAGGACAGGATACGAGAAGGCTGAACGGAAAGCAGAAGGCTGGAAAGGCTGAAATCTGGCGCAAGGGGAACAAGACATAACACAAAGTTGCGGAATATCCGCTCTCATATATGGCACACCCTATCCAGTGACGGCATCGTGTATCACAACAAGCAACCTATCTATCTATCTACCCTCGCTGACCAACTCACACCATATCACCAACGTTGGTGCTCTACACACTTTAATACGGGCCGAGAGGTTTCCCCATATTCATCCGCCCTTCAACAAACTGATTCGTAGAAACACGCGCAAATATGAGCGAGGGTGTCAAATGACACGGCACATAAATGAGGGTGTTGATGAGGTCCTGTCCCAAGAAAGCAGAGGGAGAGGTCTGGGCACTGTATAGGCCGGACGAAGAATACTATCGTAGAGTCTCCTTCAGGATTGTATGAGTAAGGATAAGAGAGTCTTCGGTCGGGTAATCTGCGATCAGGCACGTAGAGACCGAGAGACGCCTGGTGTAGAGATGTCTGCGGAGTGGCGAACCTGGATTGCGGATGCCAGCTTGTGGAAGTCGGGGAGAGAACGGGATGAAAATTGGTGTGATTGGAATATTGATGGAAGAATGAGATGAGGTGTTTATTGGAGAGTGTATATGTAATCTAGCGATAACGGATGAGGTCAAAACAAACAAGCGGAGTGGTCGGCCGGGCTGGGCACGCTGCTTAATATGGATGAATGTGGTTAGACATCGAAAGATCAGCCAGAATATAGGGGCACCTTAAATGCACCTTCTATCACTTGACTGTATGGAAAAGGCATGGAAGGAGTTTGATTCAAATTCCAGAAGATCTTCGGTGTTGGTGTTGTGCTCCGGATAAGAGTTCTAATAAGACACCCACTTTCTAGACACGATTGGAGGCTTCCGAGGTTTGCTGCGACAATAAGCCAGAAAACGATGATCGCAGACAGGTACAAGCATCATGAACGATATCATTCAAACTGATAGATTTGAGCCTTCTTCAGATTGCAGCGCCTTTGCTGTGGTCGTTAGAAGTGGTTATATGTGACGAGCACATGAAGGACTCTTTGTTTTTCTCGGTCCCCATCACAACCACTTCTTGTTTCCCCAGTGGCTCAGGAACTGACCGGCATCTTCTATGGTCAAGTTCTCTATGACCTTCATCTGAAGCTCTACACTTTCCAAGGCTGTCATTGGGTCCTGACCAGTCCGGATATGCATTTTTGAATGTCTCGAGCAAGTTCGTGAAATTTTTTATATCCTCCGCAGATGCTACACTCAGAAAATCAGAATGCACGGTATTCATGTCAAATCAATGAGCCACTTACGAGGAGCTTCTGTGGTAGCTACTATCCCAGGCGACAAAGCCAACACCTTGACATCTCGCGATTTCAACTCAGCAGCGAACTTGGTAACAACCATGTTCAAAGCTGCCTTCATCACGCACATCGTGAATTGGAACGGGATATGCATTGCCACAGCCATATCAGGATCTGCTCCACCTGTCGAGATGACCACAATCTTCTTGGCCTGACCCCTGAGGATCAATGGAAGGAACGTATTGATAGAATTCACCACTCCAATATCATTGACATCGAGACTGGCATGCATGTCTTTATTAGGTAGATGGGGCTGAGAGGCGAATCCTGATGGGGGGGTTAGCAGCGTCTCGTTCATGGCGGTATAGCCGTTGATAATGATGATGTCTAATGCTCCGTCAGGGAGGATTGATGAGGCTAGAGATGCGGCGGCTGTGAGAGACTGGTAATCTGACATGTCTCCATGTAGGATATGGAAATTGGAGATTCCTTCTTTTGCAAGCCGTTCCTCGACTGGAGGCGGGGTCCGGACGAGTCCTATGACTGTGTTCTTGGAGTCCCTGCTCAAGTATTGGAGCCATGCAAACTGGAAGGGTCGATCAGCCTTGCTCTTGACTACACTTAGAGACTTAATCATGGCAAGCATACCTCAAGCCCTCGGGAGGCTCCAACAATGACTATTGATGGCATGGTTCGCTGCCTTTGCTTCTTCAAAATCGAGCATTCAGAGGACCAGTCTCTAGGATTCGTGACACAAAAATAATTAAAGATGATACGCGATTCTCGAAGGCAAATATACAAATGTATTTATAGCTCTGAAAGTGCCTGGCATGTACGACGTACGAGGTACTACGTCAGAACATAGTCCGCCTCAAGTGAGGGGATTAAACGAGACCCTGTTGTGAACGAGCTTAGTGGTCTATATCAGATGCCCAATGGAGATCTACAGTAATGGGTAGGACTTCCTCGACGATGTTGACTTGCGTGCATGATCGTTTGGCTACAAGTGCTTCGACGTCCATTCTTAAATATAGCCTTCGCAGTCTCGACCGTTGGAACGGGCTCGGTGCATTTAGGAGGCAAATGCTCAGAATATGACAAGAACAAGTCTACACAGTAGAACAACCAATCATTAAGAAATTCGTAAGCTTGCTTGAAACTTCCTCGGGATCCAAGCTCTCCAGGTCGGAAGCTTCGTGCCATAGTCTGATCTGCGTCATGCCATTTTTAAAGAGACATAGAGACGCGAAGCGATAATGAAAGAGAAACAAAAGTCTTGAGAATGAAGTCGTGGTCTTCTATCCCTTGAAGACCGAATTCGCTTCGTGGAGAGAGGAGTAAATGGAGTCCACATCAAGCTGCTCGATTTTGATGTCAGACTTCTTGAGGTGGCGAGCTTCAAACATCGCCTAAATGGGCATTCCCATAGCATCGATATGTGAATGCTAGTAGACATATATGAAGTGTAAATCGGAGAGCTCCAGCAATACTTTGCTCTTGCTAATTTGGTCCTTCAAAGTCGTGACCTTCCATTGTATTAGAAGCATGATTGCCGACCTCAATGTTGATGCTTAGAAAAATAGCTCTTGGAGACCCGTTTGCCGCAATCTATCTCCGTCTAGGTATCTGGCGGATCCAATTTGCCGTCAGCATCGGTGTGGGTTTTTTGTCTTGTGGTCGGTGTTGTGGATGAGTGAGTGGTAAGTTGAAAGATACCTGAAGGCTGGCCAAGGCTCACCAGGCTGCATCAAGCTCCGAGCTCCGACAGCCTTGTTGATTGTCGTCCCCCACATCTCCAACCTCACTATATACATCACTCCACATAACGTTCTCGTTCATTATCAAGCCATCGTAGTATGTTACGATGAAGCTTTCGATGGTCTTTGCGCCGTCACGATGCCAGTACAGCAGCCTCCGCCACAAGAATACGCTCGAGTAGTGTTAATCATTATCCTACTCTTCTTCCTGTACACATCTCCAGATCAAGGCGCGCCCGCAGGCTTCCAATCTCCCCACGACTATGCCGCCGAACGAATCGATCGTTTTCGACATGCACTTGATGTTCTCAACCGTACAAAATGGCAGGACTTCTCTCCGCAGACCGCGGACAAATCGAGGTTCGAGGCGGCGAGATACTTAAATCTCACTGGGTTTCGAGAAGCAGATGACTATGCTTGGGAAAGGGTGGATGCGTTTAAGAAAAGGAGCCAGGAATTTACCGAAGAGGCAACGCGGAACAACGGAGCCGTCAGTGATGTTTACCAGAACGTGACGGGCATTGTCCAGGGCAAATGGGCCAGGAACACGGCTGATTTGAATGAGGATCCAAGACCAAGGACTCTGAATCTTACGGAAACTTCTCCGGTTATCGACTGGGCTTTCCGGGACGTAGAATACTGGACCAGGAATATAACGGGCACAGAAGGGAAGATGATGCTTCGACTAGAGGAAAGTGATACAGGAGGGGTAGATGTGTATCCAGACACTCCCAAAGATCCAAAGTTGCCTATCGATTCTAAAATTGTGGCAAGAGAGATAGCGGCCACTTTGACAATCCAAGATGAGAGCAGTACTGGTGATGGATGGGATATGAGAGTACATGGAGTTCACTGGCCTAAGCAAGGAGTAATGCTTTTGACAACCACGAGCGAGAAGTTCTCGGGCATCTTTGGTCTACCTCACCTCACGTTGAATCTGGAACAGTTCATGTCTAGCCAAAGACTTCTGAACAAGACATTGGAGAGAGAAGTTGAGAGTCTAGAGAAATCTATTTGGATCGACCTCAGCAATCCATGGTCGTCTAGCCCGGATAGTCCAGGCGATGCCACGATGCCAGTCCCCCATTGTGAATACGTGGTCTACGTTCAAATTTACCCAATGGATCTCTCCACGACTAGTCTCAAGGCACAGCTTGATCCACCGAGCGTCATAAATGCAATTGAGCAAGAACTCCGGTTTCCAAATGGCGCCCCTATTCCGGTGGCCCCTAGTCTTAAGATGTCGACTGTGATATTCTCTCCTGACTGTGGCTTCATGCTCGAGTCCAAGGGGCCTCCCAGCTTTGTACCAGCAGATGGGACGCATCTCAATGGGAAGAAACACGAAATGTTCTTGCATGATATCCAAAAATGGTTGCATGCTTTTGCATTTGTGGTGCTTGGACAGATACTGCTCTTGAAAGTGCAATCGAAAGAGGCATCCACTCCGTCAACTGTTGGCCGCGTCAGTCTTTACACGATTGCCATGATGCTCATGGCAGACGCTTTACTGTTTTCAAGCTTGTCGTTACTGAGCGCAACAGCTCCGAATTTGTTTCCCTCAGCTCTATTGACATCGTTTAGCGCACTGATGTCTGTGGCACTTGGGGTGAGATTTATATCCGCAGTGTACAGTGTTCAAGAACCTGAAAGAAGAGAGGCATTACGAGCCCAATTGGCAGCGGAGGCTGCGTCACGACCAGCATCCAGGCCGGCCCCTACGCCTGGAACAGCTCCAGCTGTAGCACCCATCATCACGGCTGCGGGCGTTGAAACCACTCCACAGTCGGCAGCAACTCCTGCTCCTGCTCGCCCAGCCGAAGAACCTATCATAATCCCATCAGATCAAGATCTTGATGCAGAAATCGCTGAGAGAATGACTGCAGCTACAGCAGTACCTCTTCTCCCAACTACAAACAGACCCGCAACAACTCAGCCTCCACGAAGTACATCCAGCTTCGGAGCTGCATATATCAAATTCGTTCTCACCCTTACCTTCCTCCTATTCCTCTCACTGTCCGCCATCTCTTGGTCTGTGCCCTTCCGTACAGGCTACGTTCACCTCCTATCCTTCACCTATTTCTCGTTCTGGCTTCCTCAAATCCGACGCAACGTCATTCGGAATTGCCGCAAAGGCCTCCTGTGGAGATTCATTGTCGGCCAATCAGTCTTACGCCTCCTCCCGTTTGCATACTTCTACCTTAAGGAAGACAACATTCTCTTTGCAGAAACGGACTGGAAGGCATTTTGTGTCCTGGCCGGATGGGTTTGGATCCAGATACTAGTTCTGGTGGGCCAGGAAATTCTAGGTCCCAGATGGGCTCTGCCAAAGAGCTGGTATGAAGAGGGTTGGGATTACCATCCAATATTAAGCGAGGACAATGTGGAATCTGGCGGGTTGCCGATAGGTCTCGTGAGGGCTCCAGGCTCACCAACTATAGAGAGGGTTCGTACGAGCGAGGACATGGGAAGTAAAAGCAAGAAAGAGGGGAACACGAGGAGTGTTGACTGTGCCATCTGCATGCAGCTACTCGAAGTACCTGTTGTGCCTGCTGGTGTCTCGACATCTGGCGCAGCTGGCAGTGTGGTAGAGATGTTGGCTAGGAGACAGTACATGGTCACGCCATGCAAGCATATCTTCCACAGCGCTTGTTTAGAGGGATGGATGAGGTTTCGGTTGCAGTGCCCGATTTGTAGGGAAGCTCTGCCACCGCTGTAAAACATAGGATTGCATTGGGAGCGTTTGGCGTTAGGCAAATCAGTGGAAGGATCTTCTCTGGATGATAACTGTTTTCTTTCAAAAGATTGACTGGAGTTTTTACATCCTGTGCACCTGATAGTGTACAACCGCTAAATCCCCAACCCAAACGCCAACCATGCAAAGTTATACGTTCTTCTTCTTATTTCTTCCCCCAAACCAAACTGGATACCGATTCCAACACACCTTTCCGTTTCTCTTCCTCCCCTACCACAGAACTAGCACCTTTCCCCTCCTCCACAACCTTCTCGAAGATACCTTGCTTCTCGCCCGCATCCGCAGCAACCTTCTCCTTCCCGTCTGCCCCCAAGCCAGCCTGTCTCTTCTCCATCCTTTCCCTCCTCCTCTGTCTCTCAGCTTTCAACTCTTTCTCCTCCTCGTCTCTAGCCTCCAGCTCCTTGATCCACGCCTCGTTCTTCTCTTTCGCCTTCTTCTCGGCGATCACGACATCGTATTCCTTCCGCTTTTGCCGGTCTGTCTGCCAGTACATGCTACCTCCTATCATGGCGAGTAGAGTGAAGCCTTGTGCGTAGATACGAGCGCGGAACATGCGGTTTGTGCGGTTGGAGTCGCCGGCGCGGATGGATCGTGAGGCATTGTAGAGGGCCCAGCATGTTAAGGCGCAGCCTGGATAGACTCATTAGATCGTTCGTAAAGATACTCATGCAAAATGTACCTAGTGGGATCAGAGGCTCTTCCTTCAATCGCCTCGAGAATTTCTGCCAGCGGTTCTCCTCGTAAAAGTCGCTGTGAGCTGATTAGTTCCTGCTCGGTCTCTCTTCCATTTCCCTAATTTGCAAGGTTGGGAGAACGCACGCATTTCCATCGAAAGAAGACGGGAGCGGTGTGCCCGACATCGTGAAATTGTGTATGTGATTGGAATCTGCTTCCTTGGGCTTCAACAGCTTCAGAAATCGTTCGAGGGGAAATGGTGAGGTAATCGGGGACTCGGAATATCATCCCTGTCAAATGTTGATCCGGGGATCCACTTTAGTAGGTCCCCTGCAAGTGTTTTCCCCCTCGACCTCTAAACCTACAACCACGCGCCATCATGCCCATTTTGGGTTGTCCATCCTGAATTTATTAGTTTGGAGACAGAGCTTTCGACTGGAATCGCGACGATGACCGAAGATGAAGATACCACCATGCAGGATACTCCGGCGCGAACGGAGGAGGAGTCGGAATCTGGTAGTGGAAGTGGCAGTGACAGTGATGAGGAGGACCAGCAGGAGGTAGAATGGCTGGCTACGACTCGGGAGAAGAGATCTACGGCAGGAAATCGAATGCACAGCCTGCTACAACAAGAGGACGAAGATGACGAGTTGGAGCTGCTATTCGCGGAGGCTGACGATGATGTGGGCTTCTCAGACGCAGAGGCAGCAGATTCCGATGTGCAGATGGATTCTTCGGACGATGATGAGGACCAAGGGCCAGCTGCTGGCGAAGATGATCTGGAGGGCGAAAAGGAGCTACAGAAGCAGGCCAGGGCAGAGAAAGCCAAAAAGCGCAAGCTGGATAGAGGAATGCCTAAGGGCTTTAAGAAGAGAGTGAAGATTGATCCTACGGTTATTCAAGCTCCTCCTCCACCACGACCCAAAAAGAAATCCGAACGCGCTTCATGGCTTCCTACGGCCGACGAGGCACCTACGAGAGCTTCTGCCAGAGGGACTACGAAGGAGAGCAAGCAACAATTACATGCACAAATGGTGGATCGTGAAATCAAGAGGCTGAATCAGTTGAGGCAGATGGAGAAGGCGGCGAAAGCCAAAGAAGCTGCTAAGAAACCTGTCATGACACAAGAAGACCGATTGAAGGAGGCTGCTAGGGTGGAGAGGAGTAATGCTAAGAGTCTGTCTAGATGGGAGGAGGCTGAGCAGCAAAGAGAGGAAGAACAGCTGGCGAAGCTGGCTGCGTTGAAGAACAGAGTCTTGGAGGGACCGGTTATCACTTGGTGGAGTGGTGTCGGAGAATGGGTTGGAGGGAAGTTGAGGCAGGTTGGGAAGAACCTTATCATTGAGGAAAAAGAGAAGCCAACAAAGAAGCGAAAGGCCGCCGAGATGGAAGAATCTGAGACTGGATCTGTTGCCGCGGGACCTACGAAGGCTGAGGAAAAGCAGGAAAATGCAACTTCGATAGACGAGCCATCGAAACCTTCTACGGCTCCCATTGCCTCTGGTGATGAGGGTACCGAGCCGAAGTCAAGCACGGCTGTTAACAAGGAGCCAAGCCCAACTGTACCAAAAGAAGCATCTCAGGAAGCACCCAAAGAACCACCCAAGGAGGCATCAAAAGAAATACCAAAGGAAATACCAAAGGAAACACCAAAGGAAGCATCAAAAGAAGCACCAAAGGAAGTTACACCAGTGACCGCCTTTACACCCGAGATGCGGTTCCCACCAGTGGTCCCCTCTCCCAGATATATCCCTTCACAACCACCAAATTCATCGGTTCTAGCTCCCCCAGCAGGCTTTCCAATGAGTGCCCCGCCATACTCTTCTGTCCTTGCACCTCCAGCCGGACTACCCCTCAGTGCGCCACCATATCCTCCAAATGCACTTCACCGCCCATATGTCATGTCTTCGCCGGCATTTGATGGATCTACGCCCTTACCTGGATTTGGAACATATCCTCCCCCTCCACCATTCTCAGTCCCAACACCTCCACCCCCAGTCGTTGAACAGCCTCCTCCGGAAGACCTACCTCCAAAAGTCGAGCACGCTGCTTGCAACTACTTCATTCTTGAGAACTTCGATGAGACTGCCATCAAGGACAAGAACGTACAAACCCAAATTATCTTTGGAAGGAAGTTCCTCAAGGCTCCAAGTAAGTTCATTCCGCTTCGCTTAAGTCGCTGCCCTAATAATTCCAGGGTCCAAACATTCTCATGAGATCTGTGTGATCACTGGCCACCCAGCTCGCTACCGGGATCCACATACAGGTCTGCCATACTATAACTCGTATGCCTACAAAGAGATCCAGAAGCTGAAGAAGAGCGAGTACAAGTGGAGTCGGTTGGTAGGAGCATATGTCGGCACGGCCTCATATTCAGCGAGGGGCGTTCCGGAGCGCTTCCGGGACCCTAACGCACCTCGATCAGACGCAGTAGTTGCAAATCCTGATCCAAGCACGAGCACAAGTACGAGCGGAAGCACTGCAGCCCAATGAGGCTGAGGAGGAAGAGAGATGACTGTATGATTGGATGACCTGTATGAATATGTATACTACCAAACAGACGAGAGGAAAAGTCGAAGCGAGCCAACCGCTTCGCTGTAGGGCTCACAACAAAATAATTCTGGTGAGAAGGATGCATAAATAGAAAGATGAAAAATGTACGATTTACGTCACAGAGCATGTTCTGGGTCCAGGAGGCTCCTGATATGATGTGACACGTGTGTTGTACAGTACACCGCTTGGTGAGAAGGATGAAAAAAATACCATCCATCGCATCGTAACGCATTTGATACTCTTATCTGGCTGCATGGCGCATCTCGATCTAGCCAATGCTCACACGGCAAACAGTAGCGCCCGAGACACACAGCAGCGTGCAGCGGAAGCGGGAGCTCTGCTTGGTGTAACTACCAGGATAGCCCTTTACATTGGGCTTGAACGGTTCCGCTTGATTGCAGCTTGCAGCCCAGCGCAGGAAGCACATCTCCCAATCATGAGGTTCGCAGTGAGGCGCTGCATCTGTTCTAGCCACTTGGCGATGGAGAAAGGGCCTTTGGAAGACCCATATTGAGACAAACAGGATAGGAAGCGCAATTGTTGTTGTTTTTTGTTTGGATGGGCCATGCATAGCTGAAGGAGTCGGTGTATGGTATGTGAGTCAACTTTCTTCCTGCTCCTCCTCCTCCCAACCATCCATCCAGGTCGCTTCCTAGGTTTGATGCCCTACCATGCGTGCCCTGCCCATACAGGCTATTCGCGAGCATGGCATGGCAGAATGCGTCTGAGACAGAAGGGGGCATTGGAGAGAGGGTGAAAACTCTGCAAATTGGATGGCATATCAACGGGACCAGGGAGGTGGCTTGAAGCCCTGAAGCCCGGAAAGACTCAGGGTGTGTGCTGCGAAACAGAAAGGGATGGACAGGCACCGAACCGGTAAGGGAGCAAGGGGACAGGGAGAGAAAAAACAACAATGCTGGGAAGTCTGGGACTGGCTGGGAGAGATTTCCACGGACCGGCATGGATGTTAGATCTGATCCATGGCTTTGTTTTGCCAACCCCTGAGATGAGATTCCGAGCCGAGAAATGTACGGAGGTAGGGACGTGAAGTTCGGCCTGAGGATTGAAGCGTTGGAAAGGAGATTTATTATTATTTCTCGCCTAAAACCCGGTAGAAAGTGATTAGATAAGCTTGAGGATTCTGAATCTCATGGCTGCATCCCCTGACGCAATTTGCCCGTTGTGGTACAAGCTAGACTTGTTCCTGGACGGAAGGCTGAGATCTGGAAGAGAGGTTCGAATAATTTATCAAGTACCAATTCACCAACTGCTGTCAAATATGTCATGAAGAGCAACATCCAACATGTGTTCTTGAGACGACATAGTCTTCCTCTTTAATGATCTTCTTGTTGATATATTATAATTGCGATGAGGCTGTGTACATCAAATGTCATCCGGCTCCATCGTAACCTTCCCAGTTAGTGCGCATGCTAATCTGCCAAGACAACCCCTATCGCGGAGCCTCGACTTCACTCCCTCATTTTTAATTTTCTCAACACCACTCTTCACTCCATTCTAGGCCCTTACGTCCACCACATACTTCAATGGCATGTCTTCTTTGTTGAATACTACCTGTTCGCCTAGTAATATGTTACCACGAACTCCGCTACACCGGTGGCTGGCAGTCGCCTTTTTTCTTCTTCTCGCCGCCTGGTTCCATCCCACATTTAGCGGCGGATTCACAGAGCCAGGAGTTCCATACTCAAGCAATGGCGTCGATGATCTGTCATACGTCAAGAAGCTGTTGAAGGATAACAAGGTTGGCCCGCAGATTGAATATGCGTCGCGCACTATTCGATACGTCCCAGATGCGCGGGAGCGCAAATCGATTACGGAAATCGACCAGGAGCTATTCCCAACAGCCTTTAAGAATATCACCATCTCGAAAGAGTCTATTCTGCCAGCGGGCAAGATCGTAGATCTCCATATCAAGCAATCGCCGCGTCCAGATCAGGTCGATGTATCTGATATGCTATTCGCCGCATCCACGACCTATGGACGCTTCACGGACCCGAAGACATCACCAATTGAGGAGTGGAAACGATGGTTGACAGACGGGGCCGGACAGTCCAATGGCGCGGGACTCATTCTGGCACTCTTTGATACCACAGATGAGAACATTGCAAGGGCGGCGAAGACTTTGGAGGATATAGGAATCAATGCCACGGTCGTCCCCTCGAATAAGGAGCTGGATATGGCTGGCAGATATGTGGATCTTGTACAGATGATGTACAACCACCCAACGCGCCAAAACCGCAAATACTTTGTTCTCATCGATGACGACACCTTCTTCCCCGTCATCTCCAACTTCCGTAAAACGCTTTCCCGCTACAACCCAGACAAGCCATACTATATCGGTACCTTCACCGAACGTGCAGATTGGCTGATTAGAAACCGGGCACCATTTGCTTATGGTGGAGGAGGAATTGTCTTGACGGCTCCATCTGCAAAGCAGATTGTTGAGGCGCCGTGCTTGGAAAAGAATAAGGAAACGGGGAAATACGTGCTTGATTCGGACCAAGGAGACCGACTTCTTTATAACTGTCTTCAGGCCCATTCGAGCCTCACACTCACCTACCTACCTTCGCTCCATCAGCACGACCAATTTGGCGACCCTGCTGGAATTTATGAATCTGGGGACCTATTCCATTCCCTCCATCATTTCAAGTCATGGCATCGTGCCAACCCAGCCATGACACACGTTGTAGCTGATGCTTGTGGAGAGGAGTGTGTGTTCCAGCGCTTCCAATTTAAAGACGACTTTATCATCTCCAATGGCTTCTCCGTAGCCCACTACCCCAAAGGAATCGACTTCGATCCTCTACAGATGGAAGAGACCTTTAATTGGGGCCAGCATGATGCAGCGGAAGCTGGTGCCGAGGTCGTCTTCAGCTACTACTTTGGTTCGCTCAGAAAATCCTTACTGAAGACCGGGAGGAAACAGAGTTGGGAAATACTCGGAGCGAGGAAAGAGGGCGATGGCCGAGTCAAACAGGTGTACCTGAAGCGGTGGAGTGATGATAGGTGGTATGCTGATGGTGTAACGCCCAAGGTCGAGGATGACCCGAGAGACAGTGTCGTGGTCTTGACTTGGATACCATGACAGACACGGTCTCCATTTTGATGGACTACTGCTCGAACAAGAAAACATAGAGCTGCATTTGAGCCCGCCGGATTATGCCGGAAGCGCTTCCCGGATTGGAGCTTCTGCAGCATGATAGCGTTTTTGCATGGTACGCTTGTGTATAACGACTTTGGGTTGGCGTTTTTATTGGTATCATTTGAACAGGGCGCAGTGCATGGCACAGAAGTACAGTTCAGATCTGTACATTAGGATAGGAGAAGGGGGATTACTTCTCTACGACTCTTCTTTGTTCTGTGTTTATTCTTTGTTCGGTTAGTTGGGTTGGTGTCATTGCATGATCGAGATCCAATACTGTATGAAGTTTGGCTTGATCGAAATCGTATCTATATAATCTAATGCATGTCACATACCATATATTCGTTTGCCTTGTCTCTGTCTGCTCTGGCTCAAGTTTTGTAGCACTCTTCCTTCATCAGCCCGCTACTTGATATTCTCCTTCTCTGCATTTCAAGATCCAAGTGTGCTTCATTACTCTGCAGTCTCGGCTACATTCTGCAGTGCTCAACAGAAAGGTGAGAAATCTACTACCAGGGTATATTGGTACTTTGGTACCTGAGTGCTCTGGTCTTGAGTCTTGTACCTCCATATCTGCACCTCGCCGGCACGAGAACCACGCTTCCCGAACACCTATGACCAGACCATTCGACTTTCGAGTTTCGGTCTCGGCTCCTTACAGCAAGTACGAACACATGGTTTGTAGCCCTTTTCTTTCCTGTCTCCTTACCTCTTTTTTTCCATTCTGCAGAGCCATCGTGTTCGGAGATTCTTTGGAACAATCATCTTCAACACCCCGCATAACATCTTCCATAACCACCAGCCGAAGTCAGATTCAAAGCACAGATTCAGAGTTTAGCGGCTCCGTAGTACCGGAATTCCAGCATTCATTGATCCAGCCGACCTTCCCGCCTCCATTCGCCATCCCATCATCATTTTTCAAGGAGGTTGGGAAGCTAGGCTGCTAGGGAGCACAAGCACAAGTCAAGCCAAGATCAAACCATCCAAGAACTCCAGAACCTTTCACTCTGTAGAGTGTGGACGACGTAAGGTGTGGCTGATCTGTCTTCTGATTTGTGGATGGGCTTGGTGGTGCACGACGCTAGGTCTACGATGGGGTCGTTCGCGCTTCCATGCATGTTCCTTGGTGGGCTGGGTGGGCTGGAAGCGGGTCAGGTAAGCTCCGTGTATGGATTGAGTGGTGTGCCCATGTGGTGATGCTCGTGCGTGCGCGTGCGTGCAGGGTTAGGTAGGTTGGCCCCCTGTTCATCGTTGAGTTCAGTTGAGTTCCTTGCTTGCTGTTGGTTGGTTCGACGGCTTGGAGTGGATTTGTGGATGCAAAAAACGTCTATTTGGTTGGTTGGTGTGGTAGCGTTCGCAGGTTGCAGCGACTTGCACAAGTGGAGGAGAGGGAGGACGAACGAACGAACTGTGATCATCCCATCATGGGGGAAGCTTGCAGGCTTGGGTGCAGCGGATTGCGGGTTGCGGGCTGCGGGCACGGCAGCGCTGCGGTGCGCTGCACTACGGGCTCTAACGATGCTGATCTTAGGGCTCTGCGGGCTTTGCAGTGGTGCTGTTTAGTGGTGTTGGCCCCTGAATTGTGCAGCTGCGTTGAGTCTTAGTACAGCATTCGGGGTACCTACAGAACTCGTTCACTCAGGAGGCAGATGTCGTGTCCATGTATCAGTGTAAGTGCTGTGACCATTGGGAACGAGTCATTTGTCCTCACCGGTAGGATGATTGGGAATGTGATGAGATGAGATGAGATGAGATGAGAGAGAAAATTTCACCTTTGTTTGTGCGACGAGGTAACCTGGTAGTGGTACGAAGTGGTGGGTGCGGTGTGTTTTGGGGCATTGAAGTTACCTTTAGCGATCGATAGCCCTGGAAGCGACGAGCAAAGCAACCATGGTTGAGGCTGCTTGGGATAAGACATTTTCGTAAAATTCAATTCGGTACGCGAAAAAGGATATATCAGGATTTCAAAAATAGGGTGCACAAGGTAAGGATTTAACCTGTTGAAGAGGCTAATATTGGATGCGGTAGGTAAGGGTTAGAGAATTGGTGGTGTTGGGGGTCGTCGGTTAGCGAGTCGATGAAGCCTGCCCCGCGGTGTTGCTTTTTGGCCCCCATCGTTATTGGTGAGGTTCGTGATATCGATATAATGGTGGTGATGATATGGATATGGACGCGCTTGTATTGGTCGATATGTGGATCATGATAACCTATCGCTTTTTATTGTTTTCTCAGCCGCGATGTTGATTGATTAAATCGGCGGCAAAGGTTGCGCCTCGTGATTGTGACTCGAGTTGATGACTTGCGATGGTTGGGAAGAGGGTGTGTTGCCTGGCTCGAAACTCATCTTTGACTGAGTTCTGAGGAGAAGAGTAAGAGTCGGCGTAATTTTCAAGGCATAGCGAGTGAGAATGCGTGAAAGGGTGTGCGAAGCCGTGTAAATGGACGGTCGGTGACATTCCTGCATCGAGTAAGAGACGAGCCCTCGCGAAAGATGGGAGACGATGACAAGGACTTGGGACCGTGGTGGTTGTATTCGGTTGATATTGAGATGGGTTATTTTTGAGTGAGAGCAGGGAAGAAAGCAGGGAGTGATGGAAGGAAGAGGCTCTTGAAGCGCCGCTGCAAGCGCTCTCAGATAAAGTTGTCACAATCACACTCACACCCGCACTAGGTATTCTCTCGCTTCATTGTCGTCATGAGGTCAAGAAGTGTGCGGAAAACGTGGGTTGCTCCGAACAATCCTTCTAGATCTGGATCTGAGTTTGGGAATGGCCGGGTATGGCCGTGGCTTGATTACGGGCCTTCCTCCGAATTTGGTGTCGCCATTTGACATGCGGAGGGAATGGAAGGCAGGTTGGTAGTGGTCATCAAGGAAGCAGCACACTTTGTAAATGCATCACATCAGCCACCCCTCACCCGCTCTCACTCTCACACACCTTCACATCCCGACGCTCACACCTTTACCCCTCCATCAGCCCCTCCCCTTCCTCTTCCTCTTCCTCTTCCTCTCCTCCCCTCCCCCTCCACTACCATCCCACCTTCTGCAAGAATGCTGACTCTCACAATTCCGTTCCAAATATAAGTCCAGCTACTGCTGCACTACCTTTCACGGCCCCCTCTGCTTCTCCTCCCCTTCCTCTGCTGTGTTCTATCTTCAAACTCGACTTAATATCTGCACGCGGTACTCGTGTAAGTATCATACCTGTCACAGTACCATCTACACACCTACCGACCTTATCCCTAACCGGCCGAAGTGTACTGCCTCTTCAGAAATACTTCCATGCATGAGTGATGCATATCGCGCCTCCGCATCTGCATCTGCAACTGTATCTTACCTAAGAACACCCACCAACCAGTACATAGCCGTTCGTTCTCCATCCGTCTGCAAACTTTACCCGGGGCGGACCAAGGAGAGCACGAGGAAGACGAGAAGAGTGGAAGAGGAGAGAAGGAGGCAAAGCAAAGTACCGGCCCTTCGGCGCTGTCTATTTCTCCAGCTGGTTGGCGCAACACAAATACGAAGCCCGTACGTTCACTCGTCTGGTTCAATCAGCAACCAACAAATACATCAATCAATTGACATCCGCTTTTGAACGGATCCAGTCCTACGCTGCGCAGGAAGAAAGTCAAACTTCAGCTGCTTCGTCAATCCTCATGCGACTCACTGGACCGGTTTGACTGAATTTGCGTCAAATCGCAAACCTACCTACCACCATCACCAACTCATAAGAAAGACTCATATCATATCAATTGATTGCGGCGCACTCTGTGGAATCAATCAATCCAATCCTTTTGGCCTTTTTCCCAACACCAATCCTCATACTCATCCTCATACTCATCCTCACGGCCACTCCGCGGCTAGAAGATCACGATCGTAAATCAATTCGTGGGCATTCCACCACCGGATTCGCCACGCTGAACGTCACGCCGCCGTCGCCTGTTGAAATACCACCACTGACTCTAAGTGACTGTACTCGTCCTACTTGAGTGGTCGCATCCCCAGAATCCGCATCGAATTAAATCTGCTTCCTTTGCGCAACGTCTTCCATCGTCTCAACCTTTTACGTTGGTCGCCCAATCCTGCGCACTCAATCCGACTCAGCGAGTCCCTGAGGCACCGCGCAAGTCGCTAGCTGCTGTGCGACTCCTCATTTTTCAGCCTCGGAGGTTCAAATTCAGACTCTGGTTCATGACATTGGATCAAGAAGAAAGAAAAGAAATCCTGCCTGGCCCAGTCACTTCTTACCAACGTCAACGTCAACATAGGAGTCACATTTCCAGGGAGTCATCGTCTCATATACTCGTCACAATTGCACCTCCCAATATCGTCAAGCGCAGGTCCACCCAATCTCCCAATAATCTCCATCCCCAGCTTCGGCACCATATTTCCAGCCTCCCGAATCCGACACCTCGGGCGCCTCATCAGATCCATCCTGTTTGCGGCTCGCCGGCCCCTACGCCTCCTTCCCCGTGCACCGTTGGATACGACGTCGCTATCGGGCGGTGGTAAGAAACGAAGAGGAAAAGAACGGTTTCTGTCTCTGGCCAATTTCGCTTGTCGAGATCATGGCTTGAAAACCAGGGACCCCCATATGAGAACCTCGTAAGTGTGTTTTAATTGCCCCTTATCAATATCTCGTGCCCAGCTGCATCTTCTTCGCTTATCTTCACTGCCACAAAGTTCCCCCTATCAGTGCCGCTGCATCGTCCACCGCTTTGCGTTCTGTACGAATCAGAAGTCGTCAAAATATGTTGGCACATTCCAGAACCCCCTGGCCTCAGCCCCAAATATGTTTTTCTGATTATTTATTCTTCTACCCCTGTGGCTGACTCTTATTGACCCATTACCAGACAGGATCCCTTCCCTCAAATTCCGTCCCAAGGACATCGACAGCCTTCACCCCTGTAACGCCAACGCACAAGCGCATCCACTACCCACTTCCCCTACCCGAGTAAATTTCCCACTCAACACACCAAGCACCGCACGCACCATCAACCCAGTACCGGCCACAGTCTTAAATACATTGTCGCCCTCCTTCCCAGCCACGCTTTTCTGTTTTTGCCTCGAGTCTCTCGACATCATCATCGATCCAAAATTTTGAGCCCCAAAGCTTCGTCACCAACGCTTACCAATCATCTTCTGAGCCGGTTTCCTCCAGCTCATTCTCGAAAACGACCGAAGGCGAATATATTCGACTTCGACAACCCAAGAATCCTCATCGTAGGATTCACAAAGCCAGTTCAGGACATGTACGGTTCAACGACAACGGTTCCCCTTCCCTCTCGTACCGACTACATACCACGGTGACGGGCTCGTCACAACTCCTCGGCACGCCTCGATTCCGGCGTGTTTTGAACCAACCTTTTTCTTTTTTCGTTTTTAGGAGGGTGTCTTGAAGAAGACATCGCAAGAGCAGGAAACATATCATGAACAGCTACTCTTACAACACGCCTCCCGGCCATCCGGGAGCATACTACCCATCTTTCAGCGCGACGCCGTCGCCTGCTGGATCACCCGCTGGAGGAACCCATGGATACTACGCGCGACCTGGTCCATCACCCCGACAGCATTCTCGACACACTTCTTCAGGAGATGCATATGGATACTCGTCACCCCGTGGTGCGACGTTTTCTCCAAGATATAACTCCAGCGGATACTACGCGACTGCTGCCAATGTGAGTCGAAACAAAAGTTCGTATGCGGCTCCGCGCCATCATGAGAGGCGAAGTTCTTACTCCTATCATCGAGCCTCTCATGGGGATTCCGACGAGGACGAATTTGAATATGTAGACTTTGTTGTGGATGGTGTGGTCTACCGCCAGTACAGTCGTCGGCCGAACAAGTCAACTTTTAATTATCGTGGGCGAGGCACTGATAAGTACTATTCTCAGACTCAAGGACACGCCTATGACAGAGATGACTTTGAGGCTTCACCAGTCTATGAACAACCACAACCCAGCAGCCGGAGACGACGACAATCCTCCTCGACGCCACAACGATCTTCAACGCGTCCGACTTCATCAACACCAAAGAAGCCTCCGCCTGTAGCCAAGGCTACCGAAGCCGACGCGCGCAAGCATCGCATCCCTCCCGGATACTCGCTCAAAAACTGGGATCCTTCAGAAGAGCCCATCATGCTCCTGGGAAGTGTCTTCGATGCTAACAGTCTGGGAAAGTGGATCTACGACTGGACAGTCTACCACCACGGTCCCGCGACACCCATCGCTGACATGGCTGGTGAGCTTTGGCTCCTCCTCATTCAACTCGCCGGCAAAGTCAAACGGGCAGAAGAATGTATGGGTCGCATCCGCACGAAGGAGAACAAGGAGATGGTCGACGACTTCATCGAGTCTGGGGAGCGTCTTACCGACAAATTGAAGAAGCTCCTCAAGTCATGCGAGACTCCTATGCTGAAGGCAGGAAAGAAGCATGGCAAGGATTCCGCGCAGCTGGGCAAAAATGCCGGTACCGAGTTTGTTGATTCCATCTTCGGACGCGATCGTCAACTCGAGTCGACCGAGAAGTTCATGTCTTCCATCCGTCTGTGGAACCTGCGCTTCGATGCCAACTGCGAGGATATCCTTCGCCGACCAGGACAATAGGTCCAATATTGGATGAAAATTACACCTACAAAACCAACTACAAAAAAACACAACATATACTAGGGGAGGAGAGAAAACAAAGAAAGAAAGAAAGCAGCGAGGAAGAGAGAAGGAGAGTGGCCGACGATTTCGTTCCGTCATATCGCATTTCCTACGGACAGACGACGATACCCACTTCTGCGTTTCCTATTTGGCTTTTTCCGCGCGAACAAACAACGATTCCGTTCGCTTTTTGGAGCATGTACGAATAATAGATTTCTACGGAATGATCTGGCATGGCATGATGATACAAAGGGATGGAAATGGAGGGAGGAAACACAATCATGGATAAATCGAGCAGGTTCACACCTAATTCCGGGCGGGCGGTCGTATCTTCAACAACAAGATCAAATCACGCGTGCATGTGCATTGGTGGGAAAAAGTTCTACTTCATGAGGATGTTTTTGGTCGCGCAATTTGGAATTTTTTGTTTTGCTTTTTGCGTGAAATTTGCATTTTTGATCTTGCGGGATACGGAATGGAAGGACCTTGAATTGGCAAGAAGTTTGGACTCAGCGTCGCTGTTGTTTGTTTGCCTCATACCGCAACATCAACACAAGATTGTAATAGTAGTGTCTTTTTCTGAATTTTTGATTCTTTGGAACTTCTTGCACAGCATGCTGGCAGGCATGGGGGGCTGGAAACTTGGAACTGGAACTGGGCTGGAATACTGGCGGCGCCATACGTACCGTACTGTTGACTTGGGATATTGTTTGATATTCCTCAGATAGATACCCCCTTCATCTTTTACCTTACCTCAACACTTACATTCGATATAAATCCAATAAACATTCATAAAACATTGGAAAAATACAAACTGGTCTTCTGTTCTGGTGACTCTTCACTCACGTTTGGTGACTCGATGCGCATGTGATCGGTGGGTGACTCTTTTGAAATGATCGATTGATTGCTCCTTGTAGGCTGTGCTGTGTTGCGTACGCATGGGAGTCTGAAGTTTGAAGTTCTCGCCATCGCCGTCGCCGTCGCATGCGCATTCGTTATCACCGCGGCCTAGAGGAGAGTGGCGATACTTACGACCGAACCGAACCCAGCGTTTCGGATTCAGCTTCACTCACTCAAGATGAGTGACTCTTTGCCACTTTGTATGACTCAACCACGGAGGTACATTTCCAATTCAGCGAATAACCCTGATCTTTGGAAGTGGTCTATAATGCCCCTTCCATATCATAGTAGTAAACTCTTCTTGTGGTTTTATCCCTTGAGAGTTGGAGTTGGAGTTGGAGAGTACATTCCATTCCTCGCTTCCACAGGATGGGATGTTGATTTTCTATGCTGTACAACCTGGACCTTGCCTTCAACCAACCAAACAGGACCGACCGACTAAATTTAGACACTGATGGAAGATGGCAGTACAGCACAGCCTTGCCAGTTCCATGCCAGTACCAGATCATATCATACACCTGTCCAGCCCGCCAAACACCAAGCTGCATCACCATCGCTCGCCTAAGCAGGTAATTTTCTGCTCCCTCCCTATCCGTGGATCCATCAACTTGCAGCGCACGTCATCATGATTGACTGACCCAAACGACGGAGCAACGAGCAAACGAACATGAGGGGTAACCTCTCCCAATCTCCTCTCATCTCCTCGTATGGTCCATTCTTACCCCTCCACCTCTACCCCTCCATGATCATGACAGAATATGACATGGCACGCAGCACGCAGCACATAGACTCAACCCCTCCCGTTTCTCCCGGAGAACAAACGCAGATGCAAATGCAAACGCAGTTGCAGTTGCAGTAGTTGCAGTGGTACTGGTCTATTATCGGGTCGGTCGGGTTAGGTTGGGCTGGCATACCTTACATATGTATGCACGCTGATGCATGCGTCGTGCGTGTATGCAGGTATGCATGGATACGTAGGTGTAGATGCGGAAGTGGAAGCGGAAGTCACATCGTATGCAAATGAGTGAGGGAAGGAGATCCACCCTCGCTTTCTCGGTTTTGGGCATTCTGGTTTGTTTGGATAGATTGAAGGCGATGTAAATGACAATTTGCGCTTGCGTGTGTTTAGTGCAATTATCTGTGAGACGAGAGAGAGGAAGTTGAGAGTGGTGGTGTGTGGGGCCTGCGGTGCCGAGAATCCGTGCCTTTGGATCAATGTAGTCATGTTTCTTGATCAGAACTTCAGGCCGTGATTCTGATCATTTGAAAGAAAAGTGTCGATGGGGTTTTTACTACGAACTGTAAATTTGCTGACGTTCGGATACATATCGGATGCGAAGTCGAAGGGGAAGGGCTTCTCATTTTTACTCGGGACATGGCCGACGTGCTCGTTTGGAATATTTTGGACAGGCACAAGTCTGCATGGGGAGGCAAGGAAGTATGAATGGATGTAGATATGTGAGAATGGTATAGACAAGAAGCAGAATTTTCTATTTCCTTTCTTTTTGTAATAAGTTTTGCCCAGTGATGGGATGCGGTATTGATGCTGCCAACGAAAGGGCAGACAATAAATGATTGACCTGGTGCGAAGATTAAGTATGACAGTCAAGAGTATGAAAGTAGCTGGGGTCAAGACTGAGGAGAGATGGTTAATCTATGGTATAGACCTAGTGTTAGTGGAGGAGGTGATGAGATTTCCACCCTGCTCACACAACGGGAGGAAATGCAATCCGATTCCGCCATCGTCAGCATCGGTATACTTAGTACTCTAAACTGCGTCGTCTACTGACTGGTATGTCTCCAATTCTCCTTTAGGACATATAATCAAGGCTCCCACCGTACCTTCACCAGTTCGATGTCAGTCTCAGCCGACCCTGGTAAAGACTAGCATTTTGATCCAACATCAGGATATTCGTCTATACACGTTCCATCCCCTTCCTTGCTATGGAATTCCCAATAAGGAGTAACGTTTCTCCTTGGGACTGCCTCTCAGACATAACGAAGCTCGCTTCTTCTGCTAATTTTTGCAATCAAGTTCGAGAGGCCATGAAAGCCATCACTCAGAACCACCGTCTCACACCTTTTCCTTGAAACTTCTCTCTCCAGTCTTGACCTGTAAAAACGATGATGAGTCTCTCATACATGCAACTTTTACATCATGATCTATAACACGAATTCCAGACCTGCGGAAAGCCCCAGTCCAGCTACCTAGTCCTACACCTCGCCTGAACGAGTCCTCGGACTTTCCCTCAAATCGACCATCGCACTTCATTTGGAATGCGATTCTCTGTGTCGCTTTAGGTGTTGAAGTGCTGGGCATCAACCTGGGATTGAGCTACAGAAGTGTCTCTGTCTTTGGAATTCCTCAAGGATACTGACGGCCCAAGCTCGCCAGAGCCACAGAGGTGACTTTACGAAGGAGTTCGTAACTTGGAACGGGAAACTTGTGATTTATCTTCAATAGATCTTGAAATGATGTAGTTGATTGAATGTAGAACGTGGCTCAACGTAGCGTAGTTGATCAAAGTATGTAACTGTTTTGAGCTGGATGATTGAATTTCGTGAGGCGAGCTGTCGCTTAGAAAATGTCCTTTGTTTACGCGGCCCGCCGAGCAGAAGCAGTATGAATCGATGTTCGATGACTTGGGCTGGTAAAGAGGAGGAACCGATTCACAACTCTACGAATACATTCAGCCTTCCAAACCCAAACATCACATGATCTCTAGCCCATTCGCGTGGGTGCTCAATATCCGCAGCTATTTCGGAACCTCGTTCCTTTTCTACTCATGAAACCAGCCCAGCTCAGGGACACCATCTGAGTATCTGACTCCCACTGACGTCTCCTGATTTGTTGTTGGTAGGAGTAACGACGTAATCAAGAAGGCTTGAGTCGATGGTATTCTCTAGCATGTGGAGATGTAGAATGCAGGAGGGCTATCGGTCACGGCGACACGCTACCATACTCAAACCTCAACAACGAAAAGGATTGATATTACTTTGTACTCGTGACATGATTATATCACGTATTTTAGGTGACGCAAGCGAATAAATTCGTCATTCTTCGTGTTGTTCGCGTGCGAGGAAGTAGGAGAGGAAGAAAGAGCGTCCGCTTTGTATGTCTCCTCAGAGTAGACCATTTCCGCCTAGAATTCGCAGAAAATACCGCCAAGAATCACACGATCCTCATTCAAAGCCTATGATGAGTCAAAGAAATGATTTGTTCAGCCGGGTAAGAAAAAACATACTCCAAATCGCGACACAGTTACAACAGATCGCCGCTGTTCAGTAGGCAGTCAGAAGACTTGAATGCCTTTCTCCCCGTCCCATTGCTTGGCAATATCAAAAGAGACGCGGTCGCGAGCCCGGTAACAACACTGCAAAGGAGGTTGAACTTATGTGACCAGCGAGTGTTTATAATGTTTCCTGGTTATAAGGAAGGAGGCTTATCAAAGATGTCTCAAGGAGACAAGTCGATTATTGTGACTCTTCCAGATTTGTATCCCAACCCAACTTTGTAACCATGAATAGCGCTGACGCATGGCCGATGATCGGGCGGAAGCCATAGTAAGGGTTCATTGTGACGTAGCACCCAGTGCTTTTTGAAGGAAATGAAAGGCTGAGGGAACGCTTGAGCAGCAGAGGTTTCCCTGCGCATGCAGAATGTCTTGCCGTCCGGCGAGATGGTGACAGCGTCAATCCAGCCAGAATTCGTAAGCTCTTTCCCCATTACTGCATCCCATAGCTTGACTTCCCCACGCTCGGACGTCGATGCTAGCATTGTACTGTCTGCTGAGAAAGCCATCGCAGTGATGGGCATGGAGTGGCCTTCGAGAATTTTGACGACTGCTCCCTCAGCGGGCCTTCGTAAAGTGATTTTGAAGTCTCTCATACCCATCGCTAGTAGCTGGCTGTCTGGCGAGAATGCTATGACATGAACATGACCCGAACGGATGGCAAAATTTCTGTAAAGTTCTCGCTTTTCGACATTCCACAACTTCCCTATGTTGTCCTTCGCTGCAGACGCCAAAAATTTGCCATCTGGTGAGAATGACAAGGCGGTGACGTGATCCCAGTGTGCATCAAGCGAAGGCAGAGCTGGCTTTATGCTTGTGTCCCATAGCCTTACAGTCCCGTCGTACGAAGCTGATGCCAGAATCTTGGAATCTGGAGAGAATTCGATCGCTGAAATACGGTCAGAATGGCCCTCAAGTGATCGAAGTGCCTCTCCCGGACCAATGCTCGAGAGCCTGACAATCTTGGAGTCTGATACATCTGCTTGTAGCTTTCCATCCGAAGAAACAGCAGTAATAGGTCCATATACATCATATCGGTGAAATATTCCGATTAAGTTCCCTGTGCGAACTTCCCAGAGATTAAAATTGTTTCCAGAAGCCAATACTAGCAACTCGTTATCCAGTAAGAAGAACATGGCATCGATCCGGTCCCAGAGGCCTCTAAGTCTGCATATTTCTGCTCCTGACTTGTCATGTAGCTTGACATTTGTCTCCAAGGCAAACGCCAGCATTTCTCCGTTCCGCGACCAGACCAGGGCCTCGACCTGGACCCAAACGCTTCCCATGAGCTTGTACATTTCTGTTTGCGATTCGCATCTGCTTAAACCGATTTTTTTCTTTATCACAGACACAAAGAGTTTCGCGTTTAGCAAATCGACGGAGTAGAACGCATCCAGAAGAGACCAAGAATGCCAACAGCACTCTGAATTTACTGTATCTGGCGGGAAACACGATACGGGTAGCCGCTCCAGAGTCTTCAGTCTGCTTACAATATCACAAGGTTTGAACTCCAGTAGTAGCTCTCCTGTGACACTGTTCCAAACCGTGGCCGTGAGATTGTTTGATACTAATAAGAGGCTCTTAGAGTCCGATAAGAAACGACAACATCTGAAAGATAACGCGTGAGTCTGGATTGTCTGCAGCAGAGCTCCTGAAGCAGCCTCCCACACGCTGACGGTCGTGGTCGACGCTGACGCAAGCATCTTACCGTCCGGTGAAAAATTCACGGCGTTGACTGGCAAGCTATGGCTGCCAAGCACCTGTAGCAAAGTACTCCATTCGCTATCTATGCTCGGAAGCTTTTGTATCCATTGACGTGTGCAGGACGCGAAACTCTGTCTCACCATGCTCGCTCTCGGTGAGAATACAAGTGCGCTAACATATGTCTGAAGCGGAGCCTGCTCGATGGTCGCTCGATTATATAGAATGAATCGCTTTGCATCGAGAACGAAGCTCCAAAGTCTGGGGCAATTCCCAGACTTTTTGCACTATCAGTGAATTATCCTATGCTACAATGTATATTACTTACTGGAATAAGCGATTCTAATGCTACCATGGCATGAATGCCGACCGATGTCTTTCCAATCCATCCCAGAACTTCTAGCCAGTGAAGAAGGTGATTTTGCAAGAACTCATGTACCGTATCGTTGTCTGTGGGTTGGGTGCCACTTCTCTGTAAATGATCCATCCAGTAGCAACATGCGTACTGAACGTCAGGAGACAGTCTTTTCTCAACGAGACTTCTATCAACATCGGTTGCAAGCATGCCCGGAACATCAAGGCCACAGATATCCTGTTTAAGCGATTTCTGCATGAGCTGCATACATCTGTCTGCCAAAATGCTATGCGCTTGCTCCTCGACCACCATGAACTCGCGATCTGTGCATCTCTTATGGTCGAGCAGAAAGTCTCGAAACGATGGGTGATGCAGTCGGATTGGGAGATCATCTGCCTTCGGAATATCCAGAATGGCATGAAGATCCTTCAATGTCGGGTTCATCTTATCCTGAGCAACATTGAGAAGCCTGTGAAGCGACCTGGCAGTGAGCGGAGCGAAGAGAACAACAATGCTCCCAAGAACTAGTTGTAGCATTTCGCATAGGGCTGCCTTCTGTGCTGCCGAGTAATTTGATCGAACAGACCTTCTGAGTACGCAAGTGTAGAGCTCATTCAGGTGCTCCTCTGGGGCGGTAGTACATGTGCTGCCATCTAACAGGCTTTGCACACTCTCGACAGCGAAGGGGCTATCTTGAACATATCGACACGCTGTTGCTGCCCAAATGAACAAACTTCCCGCAATATGAACAAGTTGTTTAGTGATCTCTGCCCCGGGCCAGTCCGGCGGTAGAGAATGTTCCAATCCGATGAGCTTGAACTTGTGTTGCAGGAAAAGGTGAATATCGTGGTCTACGACCGGCGGCGATATGTTGTGGAGTACAAGGTTTCGGTGTTGACCGTCTGGTACTGTCATAAATCCGGTTCGGATTGGAACATCGGCTCGGCTCGTTAAGAAAACCCTTAAACGTGCCCTCTCGAGCGATTCAACGCTGGTCAAAAGGTGTACAATGATGCGAATGTCCTTGTCATCATCGCATTCATCGAGCGCATCAACCACGAGAATGTGTGGGAAATGGTTATCCCCCCGGCGCAACTTCGATAGCGGACTCACGACGAGATGCTGCCACTGGTCGCTAAGAGACTGGCTCGCGACGTCGCGCCGCTCTTTGATTGCATTGCGTATGTACTGATCGAGAGAGGGCACGCTGTTGGCCAGCTGCAACGCAATACTTGTGACGAATTTCGCTGCGTGGCCTACATCTCCACCGCCTCGCGAGAAGAAGAAACTGGCTCCGAGGCGCTTCTGCTTGAGGTATTGACGGGCTACGGTACGCGCTATGGTCGACTTTCCCGTGCCAGCCAATCCGTTTAGCCAGAAGATATATAGCTCGTCTCGTCCGTCAGCCCAGGTGTATATGTCTCGGAGAAGGTCAACACGTGTATTCTCGAGGCAGGTCGGGTCATGTTGCCGCTGGTATGCGTTGAATTGTGCGTTTACAGCATTGGGCAGGGTGCCGAGGACATCATCCGAGCCTGGTGTGCTTTGTCAGCTCCCTCCCAGTTCTATCAAGAAAGTAGAAGCAGCTTACTATTACTTGTGTGGATGTTGACGTCTCGCACATTGCCTGCTATGATGTTGGCACTGTTGGTCGCCGTCAAGCCACTGAAGGATTGATTGTTGCCCAGAGTGACCTGGAGTAACTCTTGATGAGCTGAAGCCTCTTTAGCCATTTGGCGGCGCGCCAGCGCTCCCCAATGCAATCAAGACTGTAGGAAGTTGAACAACACAAGATAGACTGTTATCTTCCAATTTGGTCCGCAACGGGCTACGATCGATATTCCTTTGCGAGGGACAGCAGCCACAACTGTATGCATCTCGCGATGATTGGACCTTTAGCCGCGCTGTTGCCTCAGCTGCAGCTGCGCTCTCTTTACTTGATGGTATCCTTCACTCTGAGAGCCCATTATTAAGACATCTACCCTGCTTTGAGAAGAGTACTGAACCATTGTGTTGTATCACTCTTGCTGGGACGATGGTCGACCTTCTCAGTATTACCGCTTCGGTGGCAGGCATCACAACGGCAGCTCTTCAGAGCGCTCAATTTCTCGTCAAAACCATAGAGAACATCAAAGATGCGCCCAGCACTATAAAAGAGCTCACCGCGGATCTTCGTGTAGTTGAGTTGGTTTTGCATCAGCTAATTGCCAGTGTACAAGGCGAATCGGAGCAGGTCATTGGAAGGAGTCAAATCTTGCCCGCTGTGGAGAACTGTGAGAGAGCATGCAAAACTTTTCAGTTACAAGTGGAGCGTTGGACGAAGCATTCGAAAGAGGACAAGCTTTTCTGGATGATTCAATGGAAGATTGGACTCTTCGGTCAAGAGAGAATCAATACTTTCAGAGGGCAACTCAACGACTGCAAAAGCACACTCAATATCGCCCTCACAGTAGCGAGTCTGTGTGTTTCACCACGTATCCACCCTATTCTGCTAGTAGCTAATCTGCTTAATAGACTGGTAGTTATCAACCAAAAGGATCTCGTCAAAGTACAGAAAGACAGCATACTCGAAGTAAATAGGGCCGACTTTGAGCAGGAGCTCACCAGGGCAAGCACAGAGTTGGTGCACATCGAGCAGAGTCTGCAAAGACTCGCAGTCAGTGGGAGTAGCACCAATCAGAGCGATGAGTCGGAGCAGAGCAGGCTTGAACTTCTCCAGGAACTTCAACGACAACAAGCTGCCAACTCTTTGTTGTGCAGCATGTGCGAGGAAGCAATCTCGCAAACCTTGAATCAACACAGCGAGCAGAACATCAAACGTGTCACGGCTACGAACGATGGCGTAGCTCTTGCAGGGGTGTTCAATGTGCCGCCTGGAGAGCACTCAAGGATAAGGCAAGACATTTCGGATGTAAATGCTGATTCCAAGGGGTTTGTCATAGCTGGATGGGCCAACGATGTAAACATCAACGACATGCGTCGGTAGGTGCGAATTTGTTCTGAGAATGGCGGAGGTTATCCAACACATGGGAGGAAATTGCACTGAAAGAAAAGGCATCCTTCGAGAGACTTGGTACTAGACAATGCAGGCAAAAGACTCAGAGCCCCCTGGTACAGAGTAGCTTTCGGAGGAGTCGGACCTCAAGTCAACACCAAATTCGGGTCAACTCATCTTTAGTTTTAGCGAGAACAGCCGAGCAGAACCAAAACAAAACTATTTAGGCTCTGACGGGACGCGTTCCTAGCCACAGAAATTATGAATGTTCTTCTAGCCCGTAATTCTTAACCTTTTCATAAATCTACCCAAGGCATTTCAAGTCTACCTGTTGCTTCTAAGTTTTTTTATCTACTTCGCAACTCCATTCCCGTGCAACTCAACCACCTCCCCAACCCCATTCACATTCAAGTCCACCACATCGTCAGCCCCTTTCGAAATATTCTTATCGTTCCGAACTTCCTCCGCTGTATCCACCAAAATCTGAAATGCCTTCCTCACAAACTTCTCCTCCGCCATCGGATTTGCACTCACAACCCGAATCACATAATCTCCCCCGACAACACTACTCGTGATATAGATCTCGCCCCTCTTGTTAACCAACTCATACACCTCCCTCGTGACCGCATCCTTCTCCTCCTTGCCCTTCCCCTCTCCCTTCGGAACAACCGTGAAAACCGTCAACGCAAAATTCGGCCCGGTCACAATTTCAAACAGATCTTTCCTCGTCTCTAACAAACCAGCAAATACTTCACCCAGCTTGACATGTTTCCGAATATGTGTTTGTAGACCATTAACACCATAAGTCCTCAACACGAACCAGATCTTCAGACTCCTGAATCTCCTTCCAAGAGGAATCTGCCAATCTCTATAGTCGGTCACGAGTCCACTTTCCGAGAACTCGTTACGCAGGTAGCTGGGCATGATGGATAGTGCGTCTATCAAATCCTTGCGTTTCCGAACATATAAACATGAAGCGTCGAAGTTGGTGAGCAGCCATTTGTGCATGTTCATATCGAAGGAGTGGAAGTGCTGAAATTGAGCTGTGAGATGGTGATACTCAGGACACACGAGAGCGGCGCCAGCATAAGCGGCATCTACATGGACCCAGATTTCGCCTGGGACGTTGGGAGGTGCGTATTTGGCGAGTGTCGTTGCGATGGCCTCGAAGTCGTCGACGGCGCAAGTAGCTGTAGTCCCCAGCGTTGTTGTCAAGAAAAACGGTTCTAATTTCTGCGCTTTGCACTCATCTAATACTTGTGCCAATGCTGAACCTGTCAAGGCAAAATCGTTCTCTTTCGAGACTGGGATCGAGCGGTACCTGACACCCGCAATCTGCGCAGCCTTTTGTGTAGAGCTATGCGCGGCCTCACTCCCCAGAGCCACGATCTTGCTCCGCTTGTACGCAATCGCATCCTCCAACTCCAGTCCAGAAAGATGTGCTGTTGTCTCGCGCAGGTATTTATCCCTCGCCGCAACCATAACCGTCACAATTGCCTCCGATGCCGAACCCTGAATAACACCACCACCATGGCTCGTAGACAAGTAGCAATCTGGCAGATTCAGGAGCTTCGCAAGCCAGTCGAGGACAATGGTTTCGAGTTCTGTGACGGCGGGAGAGCAGATCCAGTTGAATGCTGGGGCAGTGAATGCTGCTGAGTAGAGCTCACCGAGCATACCGGGGAAGGAGGAAGAAGCTGGGAAGAAGGCCATGAAATTGGGTGATTGCCTAGACTAATCAGCACGAGCATACTGAACGCTGAAGTGGACTTACCAATGGGTCAGTCCTGGCATTATCTTGCTCTCAATATCCTTTTGGATATCTGCCCATGACTCTCCATCTTGTGGTGGTCCTTCTGGGAGGAGCTTCTTGAGATATCCCGGCTCGACATCTGACAGGACTCTTCTGTCTTCAATTGTATCGTAGTAGCTGACAACTGTCGTCTGTCAGCTTCCACCATATATATGTAGCCAAGGGGACACAAACTCTCGTCAATTGCTGACGTCGCAGCCTCTTTGAACTGTTTTGAATCCATGTTGATATCTCTGGGAAATAGCGGGGTAGCTGTAACGAAAACCTCGAAATCCGAGAGATGTAAAGATGAAGTTGACAAGTGAAAAGACAGAAGGAGCCCTTCTCTACTTAAGGCCGCAAATCTCAATACAATTCCGACTTTACCGCCATGGAATAAGATGTCGTTCGGGTAAGAAGAAGGGCGTTATTGCTTTCCCGGTTCGCAATTGACATTCCCGTCGGTCTGGATAAGTACATCCTTCCCGGGCCGATGTCAAGTCCGAGCAGCGGGGTTGACCTTCAAAACCCGCTTTGTGCCTGAGGCGGTAAGGTTAATACGATCCCTGCAATGACGGGAGTGATGGTGAAATCTACCCCACATCCGAGGGACATCTCAAAGTCAACAATTAATCATACCGATACGCAGTCTTCACTCGCACTCCACCAAACCCTAGCGATTTTAAAACAAAGAACTCGCGTCTTCACCAACCAACAGGAATCTCCACAATGTCAGGCAAATTCGAACCCAAGACACCTGTCAACCTTGCCCCTCCAAAATCCGATCCTATTTCCACAGAGGAACTGGCAAAATGTGATGGAAGCGGTATGTTCTATTCGGTCTATGTCTTAATCAAAATCTAATCTGCACACTTTTGACTCTGCAGTACCCAGTTGCAAAAGACTAACGATTCGCAGGCGCCGACGGAAAATGCTACGTTGCAATCAAGGTACACAATCTCCTTGTCTCTCCTCCGTACGAATACTCGAGACGATAGCATGGCAGACGAACGTTCATTGACGAGTACAAACAATAGGGCAAAGTCTTCGATGTCACAGGCAACAAGAGCTATCTGCCAGGCGGATCCTACCACGGTACGTCTTCCCGTTCAACTGCTCTCCAAATCCTCCACAACCCCCTCCTCCAAATCCAAGTTCAACCTCCACGTATCTTTCAAAGATTTATCTGTCTAAAATGTAACAGTAAGCTGATACAATTCCACAGTCTTCGCCGGCCACGATGCCTCCCGCGCCCTAGGAATGACCTCCACAAAAGCCGAAGACGTCAACCCTGACTGGTCAACACTCTCCGACAAAGAGAAGGGAACTCTCGAAGACTGGTTGACTTTCTTCTCAAAGCGCTATAATGTCGTTGGTGTCGTTGAGGGAGCTACGAATCAATGAGCAGTGGGTGCTCACCTTAGGAGTTTTGACAAAGGGATTCGTGTTGGGACGATGCATGGAACGGAATGGCACATACAGAGGAAGATGTTGGGCCAGAGGTATATCCTCACTATAATCGAGGCGTACGGAGTACAAAGCAATATCACACATCGCTGTGTCAGGAACCTGGTTACTAGGTTCCATTCAATGAATGTATGCAGTTCACAGGAGCCTAAGCCCGACGAAGAAGCAGACAGACATTGCTCCTTCCCTCTCTCTCAAGCTTCTCTGACGCTGAGAATTTTCTCTACTTTTCGTCTCCCAGAGACCTTTCTCCCGACCCTTATTCCTTTATAGCTTACGATCTCGATTCTACGTCAACGTGTCATTCCCACGCCTTCACTCTGAAGCATTAAAATTCCTCCAATCCAAATCACCTCACCCCGAACCTCAAATCTTCCCATCCCATCCCAACCCGGAGTAACACTCCCACCACATCACCGTCCGCTGCCGTACAACACTCAAAAACACATGGCTCCAACACACCGGTCGCATGTCTCTCCTCTCTCCCTCCCAACTCGCCTGTCCTGCCGTGCAATTTCCCCCAACATCTGGTAGGACAGATCTAGTTGCCTCGTCTCGTTTCGTCTCGTCTCCGAATTTCCATACTCTGTCCTGCACTGCCATATATGCATGCATGTGCTGTGCTACGAGCTTGCGTCATATAGCCTGATGTCTGAAGAGATTTCTGTGATATCAGATTGTCTGTGTGACGTCGGGGTATATTACTTCTTTTGGGGAAGGATGGAGATCTAGATCTTGCTGTGGTCACACAGATGAGAGCGAGATTGTCTAGAATGGGAGGGAAAGATGTGACTCCATGCAGAGACTGGGCCTAGAGTTTAGGAAAGATATTGAAATGCGCTTCAGAAGAGCTTGATCATATGCGTTTCTCTACGTAAAGGCCTCCAGGTGATAATAAGATAATACATTACAGACCAGTCTGTCCAGACATTATTAGATGCCAAACGTCAAACAAAAGCGAGATCGCTCACCGCAAGCCAACCCAAATCTAGAAGTAAACAATGATGAGACTCCGGCAACTCTTCCTCCGAGTAACGCAGACAAATGTGGCCCGCGAAACCCTACCGAGATCCAGTGTACCGAACCGAGATTGTGGAGAATGAAAACAACAACGTCTCCTTTCCACTTTTCGCATGATCAAACACAACAGACAGCGGCGTGACAGAGAATAGGACAGCAGATAACTCATAAAGCACAACACAAAGACAACAAGGGCTCATTAAAGACAAAGTGCGGACTGACTCAACTCCCTTCTACTTTCCAACTGCGACCATGCAGCTCAACGTCCACAAAAGTTCCTCATCGTCCACAAGCATCTGCAACACAAAGATATCACTTCCTCTTCTCCAGAGCTGAGATAGCGACCGCATAATTTCGCCATAACATGGGATGCTAACGTGCTTTGGCCATTGCTGCCTCGTAAGCAGCTTTCGCAGCTTCGCACGACGGGCATAGCCTGTGTTGGACCCATGTATGCTTGGTGACTTTCACACCGAAGCACTGGTGATATGGATCCGTCCTTGCGAAATGGCAATACGACAGCAGTTTCGAAGAATTGTGCGAGCACTCGGTGAATTGGAATTCCTCCCAATCGCACATGGTGTCGAGAAGCCTCGGTTCTGAGAGGGAATGTCAGTTTGATATCTATTATTTAGCTCGGCTAATACCTTAGGTATATAGGATAGTTGGAAATGAGCTGTGTCACCCGACTTCGAGTTGGAGAATAGAACCGAGGTATGGTAGAAGATATTGATCTCAGTATCGAATACGTAGTGAAATAGATTCGTCGTGTTTCTACCGGATTGGCCTGTCCTTGTGGTACTGCGGCGTTTGATGTAGACTCGGGAATGTGAGGTAGAAGATTGGATTCGACAACGATGGTAAATCAAAGGAAGACGGCTGGCTGCAACTTCTGTGAGATTTCTGCCTTGTGTTGAACAAGGCGGAGTGATAAAACTTACAAAGGGAACGAAGGGTATTAGTAGGGAATTCACTGCAGAGACTGATGGATGTGTCCCGGTCAGAAAGATATGACTGTACGATATTCGTAGAAAATTGGAAATCGGCATCAACTGGAAGCTAGTATTCTGTCAAAAAACAAACACCTACCGGGATGTAGCATAGTCTTATATTTCGAGCAAAGGTCCCTTAAGGCTCTGCTACGAAGACGCTTCCCTGTTGCTTCACCCTCGTCGTCTGCATCGCGGTGGACAAGATCGCCCGCTCCAAGTGGATCCATGTGCTTCTGAGAGATGCCTTTGGGTTCATAGATATCAAGGATTTACGCCTACTTGTTATCAAAAGTGCAGACTACGCTCCAGTCACTATCTCTTGCCGCCGCTCTCCTATGCTAGAAGTCTAGCGGCCGACAGGTACATAGACAAACGAATCTCTCGCTAGCGGCAGGGAAAAATGCTGATAAGTGGATGACAGGTGAAGTTCGATAAGGTCGAGAATCCTCTCAAGGTCGGTAATGATACCTTTGGGGAGTACAAACATTTTGAACCAGGGTCATTTGCGCTGCCACAAAATTGTTTTGGATCAGTTGAGCGAGTTGCAGAACTGAAATATTGAAGCTTCGGCCTCGTTAGACCCGTGAGAGCTGCAAATGCCATGAGAACATTGTGAGAAGTGACAGTCTTATGCGGCTATGTGTATGGCGTCGATAAGAATACAAGATTGGATCTGGCATGTTGACCTAACCGGGTCCATGGATTCTGAGGTGGAACGGTGGTACTACGCTAGCTGTTCTTGAATGCAGCTGCAGATGAGAAGCGGCTGACGAACTTGTCCAAGATTCTTCGGCGGGCGAAAATGAGCTTTGTGACTTACTACGGCCCGTGCCTTCCATTCCGTCGTCCAAGCTGTGATATTAGGACGTGCCGTAGGTGATGGCTGCTCGGTATTGAGGTGAAGTCGGCGAATTGAAAATTCGTAGGGGATGGCCGACTTTGCTGATGATGGCGTTATGGTCACCCAGTCTTCGGAGCCCACCATCTACGTATTGTCTGGCACCTTTGACGTCCACGTCGTACAAGCAACGAGATTGTACTGTGGGGAAAGTTCAAGTAGTTGGAACCGCGCTTGGGAATCGTGGGCTTTAGTCGTACATCTTAGTCGACTGTATGCTGCTGTTGTCTCTCGTCTGAGTAGACGATGAAAACAATTATTGACCGAAATTACTGCTTGACTGGAGGTTCCATTCTGCGTAGTACGATGCAAGACACGACAAACACGAGGAGGTAGGAAGATCTGTATTGCGGTTTAGCAGGCTACGGCATACGCTAGGGCAAGCCATCTTTCTGCAGCGGGCTGTGAAGGGCCTACATGGGGTACTCAAACCGTTTTCGAGCGATATTGAAGGTTCAGTTGCTTTTCCCTCATAGACTTAGGATCCGCTTGGCGCGCGGATTCCGGAGGCTGCCTCCGCCTAGCAGCTTGCTTAGAAGCTGCTGCAGGTGCAAGGATGTCAAGTTCTGATTGCCAATAGCAAAGAAGAGATGAATATCGGAACATGCGCTCCGGATGGATGTGTGAAAGTTTGTAACGAATGGAAGAACTCAAAGAGCGGAGACGAATTGCTTCCAGTATTTTAAGTGGTGGTAGGTCCAGCAAACCACGATCAAATACAAAAGAAACGAAGCAAACATTGGCAAAACCTGACGACACCGGCAAGATCTAGAGATCCACCTCAAAACAATCAGATCTTTATGTCGAGCTGGTTTATCTCCTCAAATCCACGGCTTCAAAAAGTTCAAGTCTCAGAGAACGCCACGTGATGTTTGGTAACCCTTTTGCTAAGCGAAGACATTGTTGAAAGCACCTCAATTCTTCACTTCGTTCTGAATGTCCGACAGATGAAGAGTAACGCTGAAGATACTGGGATCAGAACTGATATTTGACATCCTTCTCAGCCACTCAACCTAACTCGCAGCCCTGTTGACTGATGGTTTCCAAACCATTCAAAGAGTTCGAACTCACTCAGCATCCACCACGTAGAAGCCAGTCTAGACTCCCGTCTTCTCATCATCGTTCGCTCTGTTGTGCCATACGTAAATAGTCGAACATGGCGAAGTATATCCATGGGCTATTTGGCGATGTTCAGCTGATGGCATCTGGGTTGTAATTAGAACAAGGATAGCGGAGTAACCGAATACGTTAAGTGTCCAAAAGAGCTTCAATCCCGTGCTTCATCACAATCCTTTTGTTATTTTCCCACTCAACCCAAGCCATACCCTGCAATAGGCAATCCGCCAAATCATCCAGCTTCCCCATCTTCTCCTCCCCCTCCAACTTTGTAATCGCCTTCCTCCCACCAGGTACCCTATCCCACTTTTCCACATATCGCCTCGCCATCTCCTTGACCTCATCATTGCCCAATTGAACCACATCTCCACTTTCAAGCCAGCTCCTTACGAGATCAATTTTCGCGCCTTTATTCTGGATCTTCGCATTCGCACTCTTCCTTATCTTCTTCCTCCCTTTCCCGTTCTTTGCACTAGTAGCATCGTCTTCTTCACCCTCGCCCACCCAAAACGGCCCAACCTTGCCTGGCAAAACACTCCTCACACTCCCGTCCCAAAGTCCTTCCCCTTTCAGCGTACAAAGAACCGCATGAATCATGCTCTCAAACATGTTCACCCGCACCGTCCACTCCAAAATATGTTTCGAGCCCATGCTCCTGAATCGCTGGCGTTCAATCAGAATATGTGTTGGTTTCGCGGGAAGAAGCTGGGCATGTAGCAGAGTGTAGGCTGTTTGTGACAGTGTTGCAGGATCGAATACTTCTTTCGGTATCGTAGTCTTCGTGGTCGCATCCTCACCGTCGATTGGGATGGCTGGTGTTGGAGGACTGGACACGGCGAGTCGGTGCCAGGCATGGATAGACGGTAACGGTCTTTTCGCACTTCTCTCACTTCCTTTCATGACCAATCCAGTCCCAACCTTTGTCCAGCTTATGTTCTGAGCCGGTACATCGAGTATACAATACGCTAGATTTCTGATTCCCATATCGATACTCAGAATCCTGACCGGCTTGGTTTTCGAGCCATTGTCGCCCGCGCTCTGGTAGACTTCATCCTGCAGACGTCGGATGAGGACCGGTTTTGTACCTGAGGTCGAGATGCCGCACTTGAATGCCAGCTGCTTCAATTGCGCAAGCTTGAGGGTGGCGGGAAGGGAGAGGGGCATTTAATTGGATTGCTTTGAAGAGGAGGCTTGGATTGGGAGCTTGTGACGCGATCGCGTCGCGAGGCTGTGGTGAATCATGCAAGGCTGACAAGGCTGAAATTCAAGACAGACCCAATAGACGGTTTTCGACGGCATTCCATGATTGTGGACAATAAGCATTTTGACAAGTTACAGCTGTTGGCTCCGTATTATTTGCAATACCACTACATCCTATTGTCGTCATCTATTTCTATTGGCATGCCAGCTAAGTCGGCTCACCCACCCTTTCTCCGCCTCAGCTATCGCCAGATTAGAATACTCAGCACAGCCCACCTAGAAGAGCTTGCGAAGATAAGATTTCTGCGACCAACCAGCCTTTACACTGGCTTTACAATGGTTTCGCGAACTCCAGAAGATTAGACCACATCACCTTTCGGCGTTACAGTCATTCTCCCAGTGTCACTCTCCAGCAATATTACTAAGAAAGACCAACAAAGGAACGTGTGAAGGTATAGATATGTCAGAAAGTCCTCAGATTATTATCCTTGTATTATTGACGACTACTGCCTTGGTGTTCTATTCATTGCTCTCTCAAGTAGCTTTATGGCCTCAATATGCCCTCCTTCTGAAGCCCAATCTAACGGCGTCCTTCCTTCTACATCAGCCCCATTCGTATCAGCTCCTGCTCTGATCAACAGCTTCACTACCTCGATATGTCCCTCATCTGAAGCCCAAGATAATGGTGTTCTTCCTTCTATATCAGCAACATTCACTTCAGCGCCTTCTACAATCAACAGCTTTACTACCTCAATATTTCCCTCTTCGGAAGCATAATGTAATGGTGTCTTTCCTCCTACATTAGCCGCCTTTACTTCAGCGCCTAGGGCGATTAACAGCGTCACAATCTCGGTATTTCCATTCAAAGAAGCCAAATGTAATGAAGTCCGCCCATATCCATCAACCGCTTTTATATCAGCGTCCTTCTCAACCAATAGCTTTACGATCTCGATATTTCCCCGTTCAGCAGCGAAATGTAGTGGTGTAATTTTGTTCCCAAAAACTGCGCTCACATCAGCACCCTTCTCAATCAAGAACTTCACGACCTCGATGTACCCATTCACCGAAGCACAAATCAGTGGTGTCCATTCGTCGTCATCAGTCATACTCAGTAGCTTGATAGCAGCATTGGAACCATTCGTAGATATATTTGAGTATTGTGCTGCGGGTTCTGAAAGTAACTGCTTCAGGACTTCGACAAGATTCCATTCGCAAGCCAAGAATATCAGTGCAAGCAGATCCCTGCTCTCGGAGGTCTCACTGAAGTAGATGTAATCACTCGAAAAGTATGACCAAACATCAAATGTCTTGGATCCCGATCCAAAGATCCATTCATACAACTCTTTCGATATACCGAAAGATTGCCGGTCCTTTTCGCTTAAGAGCGCACAATGCCGTGTCCAATGCTCGTGAGCATACTGCAGAAATGCGCTCTCCCGCAAGTTTTCTTCAAAAGGTACGGAATGCTGTGAAGATACGTGTTTTATACACATCAGGGCGACCTCGGCGTGGCATTGTATTTTGCTGTATTCCGATCGATGCGCTCCTTGCAGATAATCCTTCACTGACACATGGGCGAACTCCAGCCGTCCTCCATCAGAATGTTCCATGACAAAATCTTCTGTAAGTCGACGAACGTAAGCGGCATCGACGCAGTCGTGCCTTTGACTATTATGCTCGCTAGCAGCCACAGCTTCCGTGATCATTGCTATTGACAAAGGCTCATAGCTGCAAAGCAGCATCTTGTAGATCTTACAGGCATGACTATGTTCGAGCTCATGAGTGCCGGTGTTGCGTTGAAATATGTTGTCGTAGGCGATGTTCAGGTCGTTTTCGCTTGCGATAGATCCGATGTCGAGTTTTTTGAGATAACTTTCGACGGATTTTGGGTGCAGAAGAGGGGTAGGCGGTCTTAAGAGGAAAGAGAGTTGCAGCTGAACCCAACGGAACCTGGACAAACGTCAATTTTGCAGAGGGCTATTCACAGTCAAGAATCTGTCTTACATTCCTCCAGCTCTATTATGAAGGATTTTAATGAATCTATCCTCAAGGTCTGGGTGGTTTCCTTTCAAGAGTCTGTCGTCCTGGTCTCTGTCATAGACCTCAGTGATAATGTACGTATCCATGTCGGTTTCGGATAGATCTCCTCTGATATCGATCGTGGCTGCACCGGGAAACTTGTCATCGACGTGTACCTCGTAACGACTAGACACGAGCAGCTCCAGTCCGCCCGGCGTAACTTCACAAGCTCGACGCAATATTCTAAGAAGTTCCCGAGGATCGTCACACTCATCCAGAGCGTCGATCATGATTCTGAGCTTGATGTTCGACTTCAGGATCCTGTGGAATAGTGGCTCCCAATTTCTGGTGAAATTGAAACTTTGCAAATCTGCTGAATCTCCGCCGGCAATTGTGTAAGCATCTATTATCTCCGAACATATCGTACCTGTCACAGGATCGTATGCTGCCTGTCGAAGAATTGCTTGAAGCACAGACATGTACGAGTGTTTTGAATTCATATCTGCACCTCTAGAGCAATAGAAGTATGCAAATCGTGTGTCGGGGTACAAAGAAGCTGTGTTGAGATGCCATTGGATGATTCGACACCTAGAGTTGATGAATTAGCCCTCCTTCATATATCACAAAAACACTCACATGAGAGTCGATTTTCCAGTGCCAGCTATTGCCAGTTAGTGTCGTATCAGACATTCATTATAAGGTTTCACTGACTGGTACCCCGAAGCCAGAGGATCTGACAGTCTGTTTCTTCTTTCGCTGGCGAAGACCAACTTACAAAATCCGGATGATCCAGCAACCATTGTCCGCAATTCCGATATTTTTGGTCAACTTGAGTCCTGTCAAGAGCATCATCATGAGCTTGTTCTGGTCTCATTTCCGAAATCCATTTCTTGACTTTGGCGTTCTGATCGATCTCCATTTTGCAGCGATCGAGGGTAATTTTGCAGGCATCGTGATAGCTGGTAATATTCCTGACCAGCTCTTTCCAAGCAGCGCTTCTATCCGGTGTCTTGAGGAATTGCACTTGGGTATTGTTAGACACGCTGCTGGCCCACGTTAGATGACATACCTATACGTCCATTCGAGGTCCAAGTGAGCAGCTTGACTTCTAAAGTCAGGATCTCCAAGTGGAACTTGATCAACTCAGGTTCTAGACGCTGAAGTTTGTTCAAGCTAGCACTTTTTGTTGACCCTAAATAGAACAATTCAACGTTGGCCCAGTAAGCAAGGTTACATGTCAGCTTCTCCAGCTCAACAAGCTCTTCCCGATTCAGAGCGGATTCGCTGATGCATGTCTGTCCACAAAAGGGATTCTGTCTTAGCTGTAGTTACTAAAGCGAGGAACATAGGCAGCTTACCTCCAATATAAGGCAAACGCCTCGCCAGACAATTGGTACAGCTTTGTGGGGATCAAGATTGGCGGCAGCTATTCCAATATCCTTGAACTGCAGAATGTATCTGATACATGTCTCAACTGTACGAGGTATCTCTCTGTTTGTCCTCCTTTTGGACATTACAATATTTAGCAAGTCTTCTGGATCTGGCCAACCTGCAGACTCAGCCTTCGACGTAAATTCCTCCAGCTTTGCATACACTTCTGGCTGGTCGAGCCTGAGTCTCTCGGTAGCCTGAGCCAAGCAAGAGACTCGTGCTCGTGGTTGATGAGCTTCGGCTGCATCTGAGGTCGGCTGGACCTGCTGTGATGTGGCTGTCCTGACGGACAGACTTCCGTGATGAGCTTCAGAGTTCGGGTCAGGATCAACTTCCGGGCTCATGTGAGGATTAGCGACGGGCAGGTCAGGTTGTGGACTCGGGGCCGCCCCCGTGGTTCTGGCATCCACTTGGACAGGCGAGGTTGAAGCAACACCGACTTCTGAACATTTCGACTATTAGCAGGTCGAATATCCGCCTTGAGTTCGGCGAAGGCTTACTTACCTGGTAAGGCTACGGCAGGTGTAGCTGCATTGCCATCTTTGCGAGACCGCGACAGCTTTTTCTTCACATATTTTCTCATGACTGAGAACTTGGATCGTAGCCTCAGCGTTCTTGCGAATATCGGAAGTGATGGCGATACTTGTTTCTGGTGACACAATGTTTGAGGACCTGGTGAAAGTTGGATAGCGAAGTTGAGCGCTCTTGCTTTTGCTCTTGCAGGGCGGGCCAGTCTGCGGCTGAAGGATTAACGTGGCGCGTCATGGAAGGGTTACACAGCCTCAGAGGTTACTTCATGTGCGCATCTTGTTGACTTCTATGTTCCAACCGAAGTGACGAATGGTATCTGTGAAATCAAGTCAGTATTCCGCAGCTCCTGACACATAAGTCACTGTTACTAGTGCCCATTAACCCGGATAAAACTCCTACCATGAATCAGACGACAATGAAAATCAAGAAATTTGTCCCAAGTATGTACATTGTTTTTACGCACCTATTCCCTAACAAACAATCCAGCCATTCCCATACCGGTCCCTATGCACATAGAAACAACACCAGTCTCTAGACCCTGCCTCTCCATCTCGGGCAACAAACCAGCCAACATTCTCGCACCCGTAGCACCAAGAGGATGACCCAACGCAATTGCGCCACCCTTAGGATTTACTCTTCCCTCTTCCAGCCTCTTCTCCAATCCCAACTCCCTCAAACAGTAGATAGCCTGACTAGCAAACGCTTCATTGATCTCCCACAGGCCGACATCCTCCGTCTTCAGCCCAGTATACTCCAACAACTTAGGAATGGCAATCGCAGGACCAATGCCCATCTCATCTGGCTTGCATCCAGCAACTTGTGTCCCAGCCCACCGTCCGATAATCGAAGATGTGAGCCCTAGTTCCGTCGCCGTACTTCTGCGCATCAACAGAGTCGCAGCAGCACCATCAGATATCTGTGACGAATTTCCAGCCGTCGATGTGCCATTCTCCTTGAAAGCCGGCTTCAACTTCTGCATGCCCTCAATGCTAGCATTCGCTCTTATCCCATCGTCCTTCGTGACAGTGACTTGTTGCACATCTCCCACCTTCTCGCCCTTCTTATCCACCTCTTGGTACTGTGTATGCACCGGGACAATCTCCTTGTCGAACCAGCCTTCCTGCTGTGCTTTCAAAGCTCTCTGATGAGACGCCACAGCAAATGCATCCTGATCCGCGCGGTTGACACCATATCTCTCCGCGACGTTCTCGCTCGTCAACCCCATCGGCATTATACAATCCCTTGCATCCTTCACTTCGCTCTCCTTCAGCTCTGGCCAAAGCACGGTAGGAATAGCCTTCGATCCGTAATTCCTCGTCATGCTCTCCATTCCCGCGCCGATTCCTATATCAATCATGCCGGTGGCAATCTGGTGCGAGACATTCGTGATAGCGCTCAACCCAGAACTGCAAGCCCGGTTGACTGTGTAGAAGGATGTGGTTGTCGGTATGCCAATGTGGTTCATAGCCATGCGCCCTGCTTTCGAGCCTCCTAATTCGGACAGAACGACGCCCACGCCGACATCTTGAATCAGTGCTGGGTCGAGATTTGGGTTTGCGGCGAGTGTTGCGCGGAGGACAGTGGCGAGGAGTTCTTCGGGGTAGGCATCTTTGAGGTGGCCTTTGTAGGAGCGGGTTATAGGTGTGCGGAGAGAAGAGAGGATGACGATGTCGTTTGCCTCTTTCTTGAGGATATTGGAAAGACCTTTTCGAACTGGGTTTGCCATTGTGGCGGAATTGCAATTGCAATTGAGGATTCTGTGTAGGGTTTCGTGGCTCGGGGAGGGGTTGGAAGGAGTAAACAGCGGAAATTGCGCGTACTTGGAAACACAACAGAACTGAAAGAGAATCTGCAACGATGGAAAAATGTAGATCGGAAGTTATAATGTATGAAATAAAGAAATATTCTCACCGTACAACGTCGAGCTTTTGTTGACGGAGCACAGCTCAAGCTCTCAATGCATCCGAGGGAATTCCCGTCTCGACGATCCGAGGCGGCTGAGTGTTTATCCGGCTATCCTCCCCAGAATTCCCCCACTTCGCTTAACTCCCCCTTTCGGTAGCCGCCCTTCACCAACCATCTATCTCATCTTGCATTCGATTCTAGATCTCCAAGTCCTAAGCTTTTTTAAGTTTTTCTCATATTTTGCAAGCTCAAGATACATGAGACGTACCTTCACCAATCACGTATTTCGCCGTACATCCTCTCAGTCCTCGTCAATTGGACTTCTAAGCTCGCCACGGCCTTCAATTACCCCTCCTTTACTTCCAAAGTCTCAAACCAGAGGGATGAAGCACCATTTGATGGTGGGGACATGGACTCCCCCAGGAGCAATCTTCACATTCGAATTTGACGATGAGACTCTGAGTTTGAACATGATAAAGCGGACGGAGATAAATCATGACGAGCCAATCTCATGGATGACTTTTGATGTGAGTTAGTCTGCTCCCTGGTCTGGATTTAGAAGCCTATCAAATTTGATATAGTCTTTTGAGATTGAGGAACAAGGCTAATGAGATTATGATAGCATGCAAAGAAGAACATATACGGAGCAGCCATGAAGAAGTGGACCAGTTTCTCTGTCAAGAGCCCTACAGAAATCGTCCAAGAAGCTTCTCATCCCATGACACATGAGCGTATGTTCCTGTTCTCTTTGTCTCACATGACCTTTTTTCCCCCAAGATTTCAATACCAAACAAGAAAGTAAACAAACCACAACTGAGACTCTCTCCAGCCGAAGCATCAAGTCCCCAAACCAACACCCGCGCCATCTTCGTCCTCGCCGCCAAACAGCCCCCCTATGCCGTCTACGGAAACCCCTTCTACAACCACGCCGGGTACGGTAACATCTTCTCCGTCACACCCACCGGCTCCCTCTCCACCAACATCCAAAACTACCCTTACTCCCCCCAAACCGGTATTCACGGCATGGTCTTCGACGCCAGCGAGACGTACCTGTACTCCGCCGATCTCCGCGCCAACAAGATCTGGACGCATCGGAAGGGCGAGGACGGGCAGTTGACTTTGGTAGGATGTGTAGATGCGCCTGATCCGGGGGATCATCCGAGATGGGTTGCGCTGAATGGGGCGTATTTGTATGTGTTGATGGAAGCGGGAAATAGGTTGGCGGTTTATGTTATTGATGAGCAGACGAAGTGTCCGGTATTTACACATATTACGTATCCGTTGATTCCTCCTGGTATGTTTACCCCTACTCCCATATTCTCATATCAACCCCTCAAACTCCATATTTTGAATTCACTCTGTGGAATCAAGTCAAGCTCGATCTCATTCTTCACTCTCACAATAAAACATATCCAGTTTTTAGCGAGACAACACCACACACCCTCAAACTAACACTCCTCCCAGGAATCCCCAACCCCAAAACCATGTACCGCTCCGACGTCTGCACTCTCTCCCCCTCCAAAAAATACCTCTACGCCACCTCTCGCGCCAACGCACACAACCTCACGGGCTACATCGCCGCCTTCGCTCTCGGCCCCGCCGGCAACATCGAGCGCCAGATCTGCCTCAACCCGACGCCCACATCCGGAGGCCACTCCAACGCCGTCAGCCCGTGCGACTGGAGCGACGAGTGGGTTGCGCTTACGGATGATCAGGACGGCTGGTTGGAGATTTATAGGTGGGAGGGGGAGTTTCTGGCACGCGTGGCCCATTGTGATGTTAAGGAGCCGGGGTTTGGTATGAATGCTATTTGGTATGATTGAGCGGTGGTGAGGGAGAGATGGGATAGGGTAGAGGAGGATAGACAGAGAGATAGAGGCGGGGAAGAGAACTGCATAGCGCTGTTTGAATTTGTTTTGCATCAATACATAACTTCGTTAAGATATTTGTTTTGTGCTTGGATGTTGATACCCCCTGCATTATGAAATCGTGCCCGTAAAATGCTCCCCCAATGCTAATGCTCCTCATTGCTCACATATTTCCTCCCTGTCAACAATGACAAGCGAGGTTCGCAGCCATCCACACAACCGAATCTTCTACCAATCAATCAAATGTAAACCCCCAATCTACGACGTCCTCTTCTCCAACAATAGCTTACCCACAGGCACACCCCCCTTGCCCACAAACCCAGCATTCTCCCCACCCCTCTCAAACACCAAACTCCCCCTCACCCAAGTCTGCCTCACCATCCCCCTCATCGTCTTCCCCTGATACGGACTAACCTTATTCCTAAACAGCATCTGCTCCCTCCCCACCACAAACGTCCCCTCATCATCAAAAACACAAATATCCGCATCCATGCCCGGTCTCAACGCGCCCTTCTTATGGCTCAAGCCAACCTGCTTAGCCGTGTTAAGCGAGCACAACCTCACGACATCGAGGATTGAAATAGGCGATTTGGATCTCGGCGCGCGAGCTGTGGCTTCAGTCCATAAGATCGGAAGACCAAGCCCAACAGACGAAATCCCACCCCACGACGCAAAGAAATCGCCTCGCTCCTTCTCCTCCGCCTCCTCCGCCGTCAACATCTCGCCATTCACACCCTTATGACCACCAGAACCACACCCATGGCCGAGATGCTCAGGCAGGAGTTTCAGCTCTGGTGTGCAGGGGCTGTGATCGCTAACGATGGTTTGCAAGACTGAGTCCGGCTTGGAGAGTTCTTCCCAGAGACCGTCGCGGTTGACGGCGTTGCGGATGGGCGGGCAGCATTTGTGGCGGGTGTCGCCGTCTTGCACGTCTTCGGAGGCGAGGGCGAGGTAGTGGAAGCATGTCTCTGCTGTGATTTTGATGCCGCGGTCTCGCGCTGCGCGGAGGATCGGTACGCCTTCCAAGGCAGAAAGGTGCACGATGTGAAGTGGGAGGTTTGGAGCGAGGTGGGCGAGAGAGAGGATCTCTTCGATGGCGTAGGTTTCGAAGGCTGGAGGTCGGGAATCAAGGAATGTATGATAGGATGTCAAGGGTCCTGAGGGCTGTAATGGTGGGAGAGAGGTTTGGACATCGTCTCCTACGGAGTCGGTGATGGGTGGAATCATTTCGGCGTGGAACATGAGAGTTGTTGCTGAACTCGCGAGTGTCTTCATTGCGAGTGCAACATCGGATGAAGAGACAGCGGGGAATTCGTCGACCTGTATTGTTAGCCATGCTTCATCCTCGAAGTTTTGAGTACTTACTCCGCTCTCAATTAGGAAGCCCTTGAAGCCTCTAACACCAGCTTCCACAAGCGGAAGCAACTCTTCAGAATTCCCGGGAATTATTCCACCATAGAAACCAACATCAACCCAACATTTTCCCTGTGCAGCTTTGATCTTCTCCTTCAAGCCATCGACGGTAGTAGTTGGTGGAATTGCATTCAGCGGCATGTCAATGACAGTAGTCACACCACCAGAAGCAGCAGCTCTCGTTCCAGTATTGAATCCCTCCCATTCTGTTCTTCCGGGCTCGTTAAGATGTACATGAGCGTCGACCAGACCAGGGAGGAGCAGATGAGGTGTATGGTCGATATAAGTTGTGTCACCTGGGAAACTCGAGGCCGGAAGTACGGTTGGAAGAATTGATATAATGGTCCCGGTTTGAGGTGAGACGGTGATTGTTGCGGGTGAAACTACCAGGTTGTTTTCCTGATCGAAAATGACAGCTCTGGAAGAAACCAATACCGTAAGTGGGATGTTGGAATCATGAGGTGGAGTGTATGCGGGTGTCGGATAGAAGGTATTCCTAGGACTTGACATGGTGGGCAACTGGGGGTCGATTTTGAAGCAAAAAAGTGGTAGAATGAATTATAACCCGATTGAGACTGATTCAAAATAAAAATAGACAGTTTTGAGAATAAAATGTGCTTATCGGACTGTTGGATGTTCGTTGAGATAAGGATATAGTCTTGGGACGAGGTTGGCCAAGGAATGAAGAATGGAAACTGCGTTCTTTCACTTGGACGTTTGAATGAAGACTGAAAAGAACAAAAGAAGAAAGAAAAGACGGTCAAGTTAAATCCCCATCCATAAAATAAATCAAGCCATCTAGTCCAGGGTCTTGTGGGGTGCAGCACTGTATCCACAGCTCATCGACAGACAGCCCACCAAGATTCGAGACGCTTATCTCCTATCTCAACAACCAGGACCCTCACCTTCCCCGATGCGGGTGATGACGGTACCATGGCTTGAGCCCACCGGTGCCATCCAGGCGCAGGAACGGGCCCTGTCAATGCCGTGAACAGGCCTATCGCCAATTTTGGTCGAGTAAAAACGAGTTTCTATCGAGTAAACAAATAATCTAGTCTTGCGGCTAGAGGGAACGCTCGGCTGGACCGCGCTGAGGCCATTTTCATGCCGACATGTAACCGTCGGAGGGGTTCGGCTTCAGGTCCTGCCTGCTTTCACCAGGTACAAGTCTGTAAGGTACCTGGCAAGACTGCTATGGATGAGAGACGTAATAGAAAGACAAATAATATCCCTTCTCACATGCTGTACGACCACCAGACCTTGATCTAGGCTGATATAAGCCCTGCACGCGGTTCAAAGTGGGTGGGAAACTTGATGAGAAAGGAAGATGGTTGTCGGTCGTTCTCTACAGGCGAGTTCCGAGGACTTGGTTAGTGGGGGGCTGAGGGTGAATTTAGCGCTTCACGCGAGGTACAGGGGCCGAGGGGGCCGCGAGGGGTCAACTCCGGTAGAAATGAGTCCGAATGACGCATTGAGGAACTTTATGTCTAGAGCTCGTCTCGAATGTCAAGAAATAAACAAAGAACTTCAACACCAGGATACCTCCAGCCGCAGAATACCGCCCACGATGTCTCTCTCACAGCTATCTCGACTTCTTCCCTTGCCAGAGGCGGATTTACAGCAAGTTCTTGACTACGCGGCAACACTATCCAAGCAAGAAGCCGCAGACCATTTCAATAACCTCCTGGGCGAATCACCCCAGTCGATCGAATTCATATCTTCCTTCAACTCACGGCGGCAGAATCCAAGCTCTAAACCACAAGCTTCCTCTTCATCTCAACCATCAGAATCTTCTGGCGTACCTAAAAGCACCCGCAAAGCACCCAAGAAGAAAGCGCCCCTCCATGCCCTCCCGGCTCGCAAAATCGAAAACACATATGCCGCTCAAGGCACCGCATATACCAAGAAGAATGAAGATGATTACATACCAAAAAGACCTACACCTACAAACTCCGGCACCTCAACACCAAATAATGCCTTCTCCCTCGACCCCAAACCATCCGCCATCCAAGCCCCTCACAAAGGCCCCCCTTCAGCATCAGGCACTTTGATATCAGACTTCAAAACAAAAAGCACACCCACAACACGTACATCCTCCCCGGCCCCTCCATCCTCCTCCACATCCAAACCCACAAAAGTAAATATCACCGGCGGAACCTCCATGCACGGCGCCTCCACCGTCCTCACAGAACTCGACGCCGCCATCCGCTCCCTCGAAATAAGCACCAACAGCACCCTCCTCCTCGACTCCTCCAAACGCGCCTGCAATTGCATCGGCTCACGACACCCCCTCCTAACAGCCGCGCCCAACTGCCTCAACTGCGGCAAAGTAATCTGCGTCAAAGAAGGTCTCGGACCCTGCACATTCTGCGGGGAGCCACTCTTGACCGCCATCGAAGTCCAAGGCATGATCAAAGAACTACGCGAGGAGCGCGGAAGGGAGAAGATGCTACTTGACAACTCGACTCACCGCCGCGCTGAGATCTCGAAGAAATCCATGCCGTTCTCGGCTCCTAGGGAGGTAGCTATGAGTCCCGCCGAAGCAGCAGCCAAAGAGCATCGCGATCGATTACTAGGGTTCCAGGCGCAGAATGCGAAGAGAACGACTGTTAGGGACGAGGCGGCTGATTTCGAGACTCCGATTACGTCTGGTGTAAATATTTGGGCGAGTCCGGCTGAGAGGGCTCGCACGCTGAAGAAGCAGCAGAAGGTTCTGGCGGAGCAGGAGTGGAATGCACGCCCGGAGTATGAGAAGAGGAGGCAGGTGGTTAGTATTGATCTTGTGAAGGGGAAGGTGGTTAAGAAGATGGCGGCGGTGGAGAAGCCGGTTTATGATCATGTTCCTAGTGAGGATGAAGAGGTTGAGGAGGATTATCCGCTTGCGGAGGTCAGTGGGAATGGTGGGAAGACGGGAGCGTTCAGTAGGAATCCTTTGCTGAAGGGACTTATCAAACCTGTTTGGGAGAGTGGGAATGGAAAGGGGAAGGAGGATAAGACTGCGGAAGTCAAGAAAAGGCAGACATGGAGGAGGGTACAGGATTCATTAGAGGACAACGAAGAGATTATTCTAGACGGAGGGGCATATGGTGGGAGGGCTGGTGATAGAGCGGAGGTTGATGAGCCTGCTAGGTCCTAAGATCAAGAGACTCAGAACTCTGAAGCGCAGCGTAATAAACAGAATCAAAATACCCATTATGATAGACTCACACCTGGCTCTAGCCAGCCTTTATGATCAGCGAGCTAGATATCACAAGTGCTCTGTTTATCATATCCTCTCGGACTCAATTGTCCAGAGATATCTAAAAACAACTCTTGAACCTCCAACACTAACCGAAAACCGACCAGGCTCCTTACCTGCTAGGCATTCACCCAAGCACACATCAGCTGTTATCATGACCTCGTTACTCGATAATTACTCGATATCAACCCCAAAGCTAATATCCTAGACCAAAGTGGACTAATGCACCCAAGAAAGGAAGTAAGAAGCTCGGCTATTACTCGATCATTACTCGATCATAACTCACACCTTGTTCTCCGAAAATAGAGAAAAGGACCAGACTGGAGATTCGAAATGTATGGACTTTTCACTTTGATGGTGGTTTGACGACTTCATACGATGCCATCATTGATCGATTTCGTGCAGAGGGGATTGGCAGAGGGAGAGGGGAGATTGTGAGAGGCTGAGAGACAGGATCTCTCGCTTCAAAGGAGGGGAAGTAAACAACCAAGCTCACCTTTTAGTCGGCGTTTAGATGGAGAAATCCTGTAGAGGTTCATTTTCGCGTGAACCAAAACCGTAGTCGCGAATCGTGATGTTAATATCATTAAAGTCTATCCTCCCATATGTCTTTATCCGCAAACTGATTCGCCAACTCATATACACATCCTTCCTCCCACCATTACTTCGTTCCACCTTCACCATCTACCTTCCCTCCCCCTTCTTCACTCTCTCTCCCTCCCTCTCCACAACATCAACCATAAAACCACCTCCCAGTAAAATCGCCGGCTCCTCCAAATTATGATGCTCATAACTCAGCGTTCCCACGCCTCCCGCCTCAAGCAGAAACGTCGGCCCATCCTGCAACGTCTTACCCGCCCACCGCATCGCAAACGCTCTCAGTATATGGCCGTGTGCAACGAGCAGGACGTCGCCGGGAGGAGCTTGAGATTTTGGGAGCCCGATGACGGGGGAATGGTACTTTTGGCGGATTTCGGCGATTAGACGGTCGAGACGGTGGGTTACTTGTTCAGGGGATCTGAAAAAGGTGTCAGCTTGTCAGTTGACAGAAACTGTATTTCCTCAACAGAGTTGTCCAGATGCTACGACCAGAAAATTAACATTGAACTCACTCTCCACCTGGACAACCATCCCTCCAAATATCCCACGGTCCCTTCCCCTCCTTCTTCCTAATCTCGCGAATCTCCGCACTGGTAATACCCTCATAATCACCATAATCCCACTCCCTTATATCCTCCGTGATCTGCACGTTCGCCTCGGTACGGATATCTTCATCACCATGCAGGCGCGTCTCTTGCCAGGGGAGCTTCATGCGGCAGCCTAGGTAGAGGAGCTCGAGGGTCTTTTGGGCGCGTTTGCGGGGGGAGACGTAGCTATTCAAACATCAAGTTAGCATTCTTCTATCATGGCGAGCAAGCAAGTTTTCATTGCTGCGAGAGGATAGAAGACGTACATATGAGCCAGATTCTTAGGAACAATCAACCGATCATCCCCTACCAACGCTCTCCCCGTCGCGATAATCCGCTTCTCGCCATTGGCAGTCAGTGGAATATCGGATGTGCCTGTGTGTCTTCCATTGAGAGACCATTCCGTCTCGCCGTGGCGGACGATGAAGACTCGTGGGGTTGTCATTTCTTCCAAATTAATCAATTTAAGAAAAGAGCGTGTCCAAGACGGTTGGAAGTCGTATGTCGTTTGTATAATAAAGTGCCTAGGCAGCTTGCTGAGCAGTGGAAAATACCCCGCTACCCCTCTATCGCAATCGCTGCCAGGCAGGGGATGAGATCACAGCTCCAAAAACACTGGGCCAGCCTGGTCGAAGTAGTCGGAAAGAATAGCCGGCGCTGTTTGATCGCCCCTCGAGTTTTTCGTGTGCGAAGAATGATCTTCGCCGTTTCGTCGCACGGTGTGTAAGAGCGAAACGAAAAGAGGAAGAAGTCGCTGTTTGATGCTTGAAACGGCGCACCTGCGACAGAGATGTGCTGTGAAGTCGACTTGCCCCACCAAAGTCTGCTGAATCCAGTAAAGCTAAGAGGGATTGGAGGCGCTGAAGGTTTAGGCGACCCTGGGACGCTGATTCAGACTGTGCTTTGAGGTGCCGATACTGACTGGGTGCTCTGCTGTTCTTTATTTGGTGTAACGAACAACTGGTACTGGCTGAGTCGCTGGTTAGGTGGTTCAATAAGTAAGACGCACTTCAGCCTCTTTGTGCTTCGTCACTTTTCGGATACTCTGTTCGTGAGCGAGCGAACTCTCACCAAATCTTCTTTTATACCTTTTCCTTACTCACTCACTGGACATTCTTAAATGAAGACAATTTGAGAAACATCTGCACCATCCTCAATAGGAAACCAAATACCTCAAATCATGACCGTCACCTCATCTGCACTCCGCTTACTCACAGCTCCTCTCACCTCTCTATCCGGCTCTTCCAGCCCATCCTCCAGCCCACCCGCAAGCTCCAGCCCACACGGCACACCAGAACTCACACGCCGGACATCCTGGGGCTCAGTATCCTCCTCTTCGTCTGCGGATACAGAAGATACAGAATTACGCGAGTGGAATTATAGATCGACGAGAAGTACAGCGGGTGAACAGGATGAGGTGGAGAGGAAACGATTTGAGGGGAGGAAGATGAGAGATAGGTTGGCGGAGAGGACGTGGAGGGAGTTTTGGGGGTGATCTACAGGCACATGCTCCCCACTACCGACGGCAACGGTTGGGCTTGTCATGAAGACGGGACAGCTGCAAACGAAACAAACAACATAACTGAAAGAAAAAGAGAGGCGATATGCGATTTATCGGCGCGGAGATGATACGATCTAATACGCGTGGTGACCCAGGAAGAAGGGAATCTCAGCACAGCAGCGGAAATCAGTCGGATTTTCTGAACGAGCTGAATCGCTGCTGCAACCAGGTCTCGGTCTAGCGCTGGATTGAAGACGAGATCTGAGATCACGAACCTTTGCTCAGTATTTCCCAGTGTGACTTCAGACAGCTCGAAGACCCATCTGAATGCTCCATGCAAAACTCACAGCAAAGCTCAATGCCACTCCAACAGAGAAATGGCGTGGCTGGGAAGAACAGCTTGTTGTCATGATGACGTAGAGATTAATCGCGAGAGGAAGGCCTGAAAGTTAGGATTGAAGGAGAATGGTGCGACGACGAAGAAGAAATCGCGAGGGAAGGACGGCTCGAGAACACGTATTGAAAGGGAAGCTAGTATCTCGACAGCTGGGGAGAATGAGACTCGGGAACAAACCCTCAAGAAGAGTCTATGAGAGTTTGTAGGCTGTTATGGGCGTAATACCACTGCCACTGGAAGTTAAATGCCGAAAGTGAGGATGGTTTGGCGAGCTTGAAACGGCAAGATGGAATGGTAGCCATTACAAGAATCATGGAGACAGAGTGGAAGATTTAGATAAGTAGAAAATATCCTGGGTCCACAAGAAACGAATCTTAAGTATGGTTCACAGTTCAAGCTACCTGGAATGGCATTTTGCTATGAATGAATCTCGGAGTACAATGACCTCTTCCTCTCTTCGTCACTCGACAATGTGACGGACATGGTCATCATATGAAATACAGACTTTTCCTACCGTCGAAGTCAATACTCATGATATGAACGGAACAAAAGAGACGAATCAACGAGATTCTCAAATGCTGAACAATAGGCCAGTCTAGACAAAGCCGTTGCGCTTTACCTCTTTGAGACAGAGTTATGCTTATTCGCGCCCCTGAAATTCTGCACCCCCTACCGTCCCGTAATCTCATCCCGAAAACGCCACAACACCTCACTATCGATTTTCCTTTTCTCGAATGGAAGCATGGCGGGAATCACCCAGATGCCAAATGTCTCTGAAAAGCTTCAGTCCGCCAGCATAGCCAAGCTGGATCTTGACATTGTGATCAGAGTTAGAGCCCAAGGTAACGCAGTCTTGAGAGAAGATCTCTACTTTGGAGTAGAATAGCTTCACCAGATTCGAGATCGTATCCATATCTCCAAGACTGCCAAGTATCCCTATCTGGATTCAGCGGCCCAGCCAGGCCCCTGGAAGCCACAAGTGCCCCCGTTCATTTGACTCCACCAGGCTCAGATCTCCCGCATCTTTCTTTCTTATCTTCTATTCTTTCCCATCAGCTGCGTTTTCAATTGTTGCGCTGTTCAGTTCAATTCTTTGCTCCTTTTGCTTCAATGTTCTGCTAGCACACGTTCGTTACAACTACACATGGATTTCCTAATCCGCAAGACCACGCTTGCATGGCGAAATCGACATCTCCTCTTCGCTGAACCACAACCCACATATCGGCCCCTCTCTATTCCCGAAGAGCTCGAGCTTGTCCCCCCAGATCACCCCGATTACGACCCAGAAATTGCAAATCACCATAACCATATCAGTCAAAATGCTGCGTTCGATTCTGCTTTGAAAGAGGGATATGGGTCGAGAGGTGGATGGGTAGCTGAAATGCTGCCACGGTGGGAATGGCTGCGTTGTATACTCGTCGCGTTTCTGGTTGCCATTACTCCGAGTTTTATAAGGAAAGGGGACGGCAAAGCGAAGAAACTCCATCCTACAGCATGGCTAGATGGACTTCGAGGTGTCGCATCACTCATGGTCGTATTCCACCACTCGTCCGTTCTATGGTACTGGCCATTGAACCGTGGATGGGGAAGCAGTCCTGAGGATTACCATTTCATTCAGCTACCTATCATTCGGCTATGTTATTCTGGACCTGCTATGGTGGCCATCTTCTTTGTTGTTTCAGGTTTTTCATTGAGCTACAAAGCACTTTCCCTCACCCGGAAAGGTAGATATGAAGAGGTTCTGGATTCTCTCTCCTCATCTGTCCTTCGACGTGGATTGCGACTTGTACTTCCACCCGCGACGATGACATTCTTCTCTATGCTCTTCACATACTTTGGATTCTACGGCGCAGGAGGTGGGTTTTCTGGAACTGGATCCAGAGAGCCGCCACAATCACCATTCCTCTGGGAACATCTCAAGTCATGGTACTATAGCGTGATTGGACTTTCCGATCCTTTTCGTCCAAACAACTACCCAGGAGGTTACAATCCCGTGTATGACACCAACTTGTGGACAATCCCTGTGGAGTTACATGGTTCAATGGTGATCTTCACGACACTTTTGGCACTTTCGCGGGTTAGAGGTCCATGGAGGATAGCCATATTGAGTGGGATAGTCTTCTATCTCTCATACTATGCCTACCCACATCTGTTCCTCTTCCTCAGTGGAGTCCTCCTCGCCGAACTTCACCATTCCCGGGAAAGCAAAACTCAGCTCCAGAAGTCTCACACTGTTGAGAACACAGACGACGAGATACCCAGTTCGAATTCCCCTTTGCCAGCGTCGGCCGGATGGACATCAATGAAATCATTCTGGCTCGTCAATTTCTTCCTTGCACTCTTCGTAATCAGCATGCCAGCAATCGACCTTGGAGCCACAAACTCACCAGGCTACATCCTCCTCTCAAGCTACTTACCTCCACACTACGCTGGGGTAGAATACGTCCAAGACACATTCTGGGTCTTCCTCGCTGCATTCTACCTCGTCTTCATACTCGACAATGCACCATTCCTACAATCCATCTTCACCACACGCATAGCGCAATACCTCGGCAAGATCAGCTTCGCTCTGTATATTTGCCATGGGACCTTCCTGTATACGCTAGGCTGGAATCTGAGTGCGAGGACACTGGCATGGACGGGAAGAGATCCCGGCATGCAGTATGGGATGGGTGTTGGCTTGACAGCTGTGGTCATGTTTCCCTTGCTGTTTTGGACGGCTGATGTGGTGGCTAGGGAGGTGGATGCTAGGAGTGTGAGTTTTGCTAGATGGTTGTCTGACAAAATCTCTGTAAAGATATAGATATATTTGTACTTAGCTGGGCGTTTGGGGACTGGCGAGGCATTAGGTTGGGATAGATTAACGATATAGGTGTCATTTTTTGGGTCACAATATTCAAGCTCCAAGAAACTGTTGAAAATTCCACTTGCGACAAATTCAGTTCTCAAACTTGCATACATCCTTACTTTCTCTTGTCGCTATTTCAATATTGACTTCCCTTTCCTGCCTCAGGCCGCAAGCTTAAAGTGATGTTGAAAGTGGAGCCGTCCAGTCGCGTCAACTTCACATCGCGAAAATCAATTCGTGAGATATCTTCCCTCCAACAACACAACTCTACCTAAACAGCTTTCGCAGACCCCCAGCAAGCAAAATGGCAGATAAAACAGATGACTGTGAGTAATTCAATCTCTCCCTATCAGCAATAGAGCAGCAATCCTCCTGGGCGCAAACCTCAGCTCCGCGCGTCTGCGCGTTCTACCGAATCCCTCTCATATTCGAACCAGCAAGCTAATAAGCGATCGAACAGGGTCCACCGAGGCCAACGAGGCGCTCTCAATCTCCCTCGTCGTTCCCGATGTGAATGCGCCCAGATCGCTCTACAGCTTCCATCCGCAGATGACCTACTCGATCTTCGGCGATGATGAGCGGATTTTTGGATACAAGGGGCTCAAGGTCAATTTACAGTACAATGCCAGCGACATGCGTCCGAATCTGCAGGTTTCCTTCAGCAAGAAGTTCGCGGCGGTTGGCGACACGGAGGCTACGGATGTAAAGGGAGTGTTGGAACCTTTCTTGCCCAAGAGTATGACTTAGTTCTGGCGGATCAGGGAAGTTTGCTGATGAAGTATAGTTGCTTTGGAGAAGCCCCAGATCTTCGACAAAGCTATCTCAGATCCTATGATGAAGGATTGGAAACCACCTGGAGAACTATGGCAGTCGATACAAATGGGCATTGAGACAGTGGAAGTATGGAAGGGCAACCTCGCAGATGTCGCCGTTCAGCAACTCCTGAAGCGCGTTCAAATCATGGTACCACTTTTTATCGAAGGTGGAGTTATCCTCGACCTGGACGAGCCAGAATGGACCTTGGAGAGGTGGACAGTGTTCTTCTATTACCAGAAAATCGAAACTAAAGAGGATAATCCGTATCTCTTCATGGGATACTCGACCGTCTACCGATACTTCCACTTCCAAGCTGCCACAAACGAATCAGGATCGAAGAAAGAGGCCAAAGCCGATTTTACACTCCCACTCGATAACATCTCCTTCTCTTCTCTCCCTTGTCGGTCACGGATATCACAATTCATCATCCTACCACCTTTCCAGCGCTCAGGTTACGGCTCCCGTTTCTACAGATCCATATTCGATTTCTACCTCGCCGAACCAGAAACCGTCGAAATTACCGTCGAGGATCCCAACTACGCATTCGACGACATGCGCGACATCAACGATCTCCGCCGTCTGCGTGCTCTCCCCGAATTCAAAGCCATCAAAATCAACGGCAAAATCACACCCCAACCCGAAGCAGCGATCCCAAACAACATCGTCGACCTACCCGCCCTCGAAACGATTCGCAAACGCATGAAGATCGCACCAAGACAGTTCCTCCGCGTCGTCGAAATGCACCTCTTATCCAGCATTCCCAAATCCGTCCGCAAAGCCGACGAGCTCGACGACTCAAACCCCAAGATGCGCGAATATGGCCTGTGGCGGCTATGGGTGAAGAAGCGCCTTTACAAACACAACAAGGATCTGCTGAGCCAGATGGAGAAGGAGGAGCGTTTGGATAAGCTGGATGAGGTATTGGAGGGTGTGGTTACGGATTATGTGCGCTTGTTGGAGGCGTATAACAGTAGGGTGAAGATCGATAATTTTGAGAAGCTTGCTCAGGGTAAGGGTAAGGGGAAGGGGATTGAGGGTTCGAATGGGAAGAGATCTAGTCCTAGTGATGAGGATAGCGACTCTTCTGATGGGGAGCCGTTGCCGAAGAGAGCTAAGGTCTAAGGGATATGAACGGACTGTGGGCAGATGGGATATTGGTATTTCGATTCTGAGATGGGAAGCTGGGATCTAGGGCAGATTATGGCGTTCTTGCATCTGATCATTTGGGGGAGTTGGGGCTCAGACTTTGATGCTGACTTGTATTATGATGAGATTCACGAATAAGATACTGAGGCGTGCAAGATGGCATGTCACCGAGTGCCCGTCACATTCCTCAGTACGTGCTGCGCTTTCATATTGATGTCTATGCCTGAAGTGCCCGAGCGATACTGAGATTGTAACGACATCAAGCGAAGAAGTCGACTTCTACCGCAAAGACAGGTATTAAAGCTCAAATCTCACCACTCACATCTCCCAACCATCTCAAACGCAAGACCTCTTGTTGATCCATCCATTCTTTACTCCATAGAACTCCGCTACCCCCTCCTCAACGAACAAGTATTCCTCCCTCCCTGCCCCTCCCCCTCGACCCTCCCACCATACCACCCCTCCTCGACCAGCACCCTTTCAGTCTCCTTCCAATACCCCAATTTCTCCGGACTCTTAACATCCAAATCTCCAATCCTAGCTTCTACCTCCCCATCACTCTCCTCCCCTCCCCTCCCACCCCAATCTATAGTAGACCCTCCCAACCGCACAAAAACACTACAATCCCTAACCGTCATCGCAACCCTCAACTCCTCACTCGCCGTCTCAGCTGCCAAAACACCATGTTTATCCATTGCGAGTTGCACATCCCTTAACCTTCTCAAAAGTGGAGTCCGTGAGATCCAGCTTGCAAACACCTTGATTTCCTCTTCACTAGCTCCAGAACCGAGGATAGCCCCCGCCACTCCTCTCACGACATCTGGGTCTGTGGAAAGTAGATCAAGCGGACAAAACGACTGGGCATTCTCTCCACCAGACTTTTCCTCCCCTTGGTGAACTTTTTGCGAGGATGATAATGAAGCTGAAGATGCAGATGAAGAAGAAGCGAGCGACAGGAAAGCTTTCCTAGCCCCCAAAGCACACTGCCTACATCTCCTCGCCCCCCTCGGCGCGGTCGGCGATTGAGCTAGCCATTTCGGCTTGAACTGCACGACGCCCGGGCTGCTCATGTCTGTTACGAGGAGGCCGTGGGGGTCGTTGGATAGGTAGACTTTATGTCTTTTCAATGGCCTGGCTCCCTGATTCTTTGAGATGGTAGTAAGTGACTCTTTCTCATTTTCCCAGGCGAGCAAAGAGGAGTTGAGGGTGGTGATGTGGTTGTACGTATCTGGACGTAGGGAGACGAGGGATTGCTGGACGAGTTGAGAGGATGGGAAGAGGGGTGCGACGAGCCGGGACCAGGTCGATTGGGCGTGGAGGCAGGGGAAGGTTGTTGGGAGGTCTTTGCGGAGGCGGAGGAGTTTGTCTTGAGAAGTCATTAGAGTTAGCATGGGATTCTTCTTAAGTAGTTTGAGTAAAGTAACTAGAGATGCGGGTTGAGGGTTTGAAAAGTTGAGGCTCATGTGAGCCAGCTAGGTGAGAATCACCAACGCGGCTATCTTAAAATTCAAAAGTAAAGCGAAGCAAAAGTCGGAGAACAGCAGAAAATACATACTCTCAAACACCCCTACATCACCCCCTTTATAATCATCAAATTCAATCTCACTCGGCGGCGGCGTCCCCTCACCATATTCCTCCAGCTCAGTCGGTTGAGGCGTGCCGGGTTGAGGCTGAGGTATCGAGATGCGATAGACAATATTGGCTGCTCCTTCCCCGAGATAGGTGAGTTCTGCGTTAGCGGGGAGGACTGGAATGGTGGAGTCTATCATTTTTAGGATGAGATGGTTGATGCGGAAGATTGGGTAGTTTGGGTGAGATGGTGAAGAGGGAGAATGAGAGAGGTGCTGGCTGGGCAAGGTGGATCTGTATTACCTCGCTTGTTGTCACTGGTCGAATGCGAGAATCGCCGGTATTGATTGACTGGCAGAGCATTACGAAAAATGACTTTGGAATATATTGGATGTCACGGATGCTAAGAATGTTTTATGTTGGATTGAATTGGGGGTGTTCTCTACTATATTTCGTTTTTAGACTCGAGAAGGCGAGTCGTTTGGGAGGATGACCCTGTTTGTTACGGCATCGAGCTACCACGACCTGTCAAGAGTTGCAGGTAATGCGCTCGTTCACTTCTTACCTCTCCTATCAGGACGTCCTCTTTTTGTTGATGGCTTCTCAGTAGTCTCGGCTGGAGAGGAGTCTGCCTTTGCAGCAACCTTCCGCTTTCTATCCATCTTTTGAGCTGGCTCTTCTGGGGCCGTCTTCTTCATAGCGGCCTTCTTCGGGGCTGCCTTTCTGGGATCGGGGCTCTCTGCAACTGCTGCTTTGGATTGCCCCTTATCCGGGACAGTCTTTTTTGGAATAGACTGCTCTGGCACCGCCTTCTTCGAAATTGTCTTTGTCGGGATGGGTTCCTGTTGGACCACTGTCTGCGAGTCCGTCTCTTCATGAGGGAACTCAATATCAAAATCGTCCTCCTCACCAGAATCCGCGCCAGACACCTCATCATCTCCTCTTTTGGGCCCATCCCCAGGTCCCCAAACACCCCAATACCTCAACCAAATCTCTAGGATCCTCTCATCAGTAGCCCTGACGGCAGCACTCAACTTCCTCTGTAACTTGGGCAAAGCATTCTCAGTGTCCGTCTTGGTACCTTCCGTGATAGCTTGCTTGAGATCCACGATCTGCTTCTCTATATCAGCTTCTTTTGGCAGGTCTGGAGGGCCAATTTCTGCGAGGTCGGCGGCATATTGGGTGTCGATGAGGTCACAGAGGCGACAGCGGAGGAGGCTGCGGTCGATGGACTTGTCGCTGGGTAGAGATGTGAAGTTTTCTTTCAGAAAGGTGAGAGTTGGTGGAAGAAAGAAAAAGCTTGTGCTGTGGCCGCAGGAGGACATGATGCCGTGGGTAAGTATGCTGGATCAGAACGCGGATTCAAGTCGAAGACACAAATGCTAGACAATCACAAACTGAAGGTATCGAGGCCAGATGAAATTTGAAGCATGTACTTGTACGATGCATTCGTTATATAAAGGGGGATTGATAGTGAATAATGAAGCGTGAGTGAAGAACAAAGAAATGGTGTGAAATCTATTCAAAGAAAACCGTTTCACTGAGCTCTCAAAGCATCCACGCAACACAGCACCTACCAGCTCACGTCCGACCACGCTCTTCTCTTTTGATAATCAACTCGGTCAGGGCTCTGGGCGACCAGCCATTTCAACGGCCAGGTGTTCCAATCGTAAATGTCCCGTCGTAAAATATTTCTCCGTGCCCAACGCATTCTCATGCCACAGGCCGCAGGGTAAGTATCAACGATAGATTCTCCTCTCTCCTCCACTTTCCCCTCCAAGAACTTGCCATTGTTTGGGCGTAAGCCAGAGTGAATATGAAGGATTGTGTTTTATGTAAGGAGAGAAGAAGAGGATGAGATGCGAGCCGAAGAAATACGAAATTTCTGTCCCGTCATGTGATATTTACGCTTGCGTAGAAGTGGCTTAGCGCATTTTGTACTGGCTCGTGATTTCTGGACTGACTCAAGGTGGGGTTAACAACCCCTCCATGGCCCACTGGTCTCTTCAAATACATCGTCTTTGACTGGACTCGATTTTGTTTGTTCCTAGTTTATCACACGACTTCCACACAGCAGACCACCCCGACGCAATTCATTGTGCCCACTTGCAAAGTTCCCGATAATCAAGACACATTCAATTTCGCACAAAATGGCTCCAGGAGGACCACCAGGTGGTGCGCGTGGCAGAGGTGGAAAATTCAAGAAGTTCACTCGCGGAGGTATGTATTTACATCATCCTGCGATTGCATATACTAAAAATACCAGGCGGCAAGCACTTCTCTAAGAACCTCCGACCCCTCGACGCAGACGGAAACGAAATTGAAGAAAAGGATCCCAATGCATCATCATCTGAAGAAGAGGAGACCTCGTCCGAAGAAGAAACATCCGAGGAGGAAGATGCCAACAAGCCAGCTCTGACCCGAGAGGAGCGTCGACAAGCTGCAAAGGCGAAGAAGGAAGCTGCTATCGCACGAAAGAAGGGGAAGGTTGTCGAAGCTGGAGATATGCCGTCGAGTTCTGAGGAGGAGAGTGAGGATGATGATATGCCAGCCAACCCCAATCATTCCAAGGCTGCTAGGAATCAAGCCAAGGCTGCACCGGCCAGTGTGGAAGAGGTGGCAGAGGGCGTTAAGGATATGAGCGTTGGCAAGGGCAAGAAGCCAGTGGCTGAGCTGAGCCGTAGGGAGCGGGAGGCAGTACAAGCACAGCAGGCGAAGGAGAGATATCAGAAGCTGCATGAGGCTGGAAAGACTGATGAGGCCAAGGCGGATATGGCTAGGCTAAAGTTGATTCGTGAGAAGAGAGAGGCGGAGGCTGCGAGAAAACAGGTATGTTTGGCCATCTACATTTCTAGCAAAGCTAACATCCTTAGGCCGAGAAGGAAGAACGTGAGGAGTCCGAGAAGGCGAAGAAGGCAGAGATCGATGCTCGCGAAGCCAAGCGAAGAGAGGCAGCAATGGGGCCTGCCAAGGGCAAGGGCAAGGCGAAGAAGTAAACTGCAGCTGCTTTCTATACCGTTCTTTGTTTCGAGATGTTTGACTTGTGGGGTGCACATGTTCGAGTTAGTGGCATTAGCATGCAGCCAGTTTCTGCGATGGGTTTTCAATACACATCTTCTGCTAGATAGATACCCTGCAACGCGCAATTGGTTATGTTGATGCAGTTACTTCAATGCTTCGGTTCTCGAATTACAGAATCTGCGTTTGCTTTTGATGAGCATTCACCTAGTGGAGTGAGCATACATCGTATATGTGAGATAAAATAGGGAAACACAAAACCTGCGTCATGCTGTACTGGTTTCTGCGCCTCTTCATCTGTATCGTTGCGGCAAGAATCACCAAGTAGTTAGAGCTGCTGAATATGGCACGATGCTTTGATGTTAATATTGGCTTGCTTGCTCATACTGCACATCCACCTCGACCGCTCAAGGGAAGGGTACTTCGATAATGTATTTGGTAGCAAATAGCAGAGTCTCCGTTAAGGTACGGATCATAGATTTTCGAACACGTTGAGAGCTCCGTATCCTTAAGCTTGTCCTTATTCTTGTCATGTTTTGTAACCACTCTTGAATAGAATCATGTCCGTCTGCCTGAGCACTACCATCAAGTCGTCGCTATCGCACCTGTTTAATATCCCGTCTTAGTACCTCGAGCATTTTCATTTGGTCTGTCCCACTGTAACAATCCACATCCTTTTGCTTGATATCCTGTCAACCACACCATTTTCAATGGACACACTTATACTGATATTTTTCCCTCCTTGACTGATATTTGCGTAACTTTCGAGTTTCGAGAGCTCGGGAGATTCAGGAACCCATCCTTCATTATGTTCAGACCAGGTGTGATTCAAGAGTTTGGCCGCAAATCCAGGGAATTCCTTCCGATCAAATATAAGGCAACGAGGTTCACCGCTTCTGAAAAATACCAAAATTACAAGCTGCATCAAGATCGAGTCAAATGAGCCCCTTATATCAAGCACCCGCAAATTGTTGTCGTGGGATCTGTAGAATAGACTGTCGAGTTCGTTCCACAACTTGCGCGGAAGCCCGTCAAATATTTTCAAGTTAGGATCTACTCGGATGTGCAAACTATCCTTTATGGATATTGTAGTGTGTCGTGGCAAGGTTGCAAGGTGGATTGGATAGGATAAGGGCTGAAAGTAGTAGGGCCTTCTTTCTTCAATGTCATTAGCTTGAATTCGTAGTTTGGTTCGTCCATTTCGAGTATATAGGCTAGGGCCTATCATCGTCACGGCTAACGACACAATACACTGGTTCGGTGGCTTTCCAATTTTACCGACATCAGTATAATAATCGGGACTGGTCGGATTGAGCCTAGCTGGGTGCTTGTCGTTGAATTGCAGACCTCGCGCAGTCATAGAGCAAGCGCGATTTTCACGCCTGAACCTCCGGATGTTTCCACAGTTCTTGAACGACGCCGGAGATCGAGCGATAAAACTGCAAAACCCGTCCTCGAAATCTTCTGGTGTGGGTTCCCAAGCGAGTAAGGTCATGTCGAGTGTGTTCCTCGAAATCTCCTCCTGTAATCTGAAAAATGCACGATGTCTCTCGCCATAGAGCAAGGGCATACAGACATCGAATATTCCTAGAAGACAGTAGGCAGTGTCTTCGATGCGACTCGTGATTCGCGACGCTGCCCATGACATTTTCTGCGAAATTGAATAGTGGCCCAATGGAGTCTCGTTCATAATGGCTTCTTTCGGTATGGAGGTGATGCCCGACAAGATATGGCAAAGCTGAATCTTGCTGCCGATCTCTTCCCAGGCCTGATTATAGAAGAGGACGATCGGCGGCGCAAGAAGCTCTTGAAGAGTCCATCCACGTGTAAACCACCTGCATCTGTGAAACTCGGCTTCTAGTGTGCTTCCGTGTTCGAAGTCGGAAAGAAAGACATAACACTTTGCCGCCTGGCGGTACCAGAAAAACATAGAGTTGATGGATTCACTGAGCTCAGCGCTGCTTGACTTGTCGATACAGCATGTATCAATCCAGGCATGATGAAGTCCATCGCTGAGCGCCTTCTCACATAATTTTGTTATCTTAGACCAGCCACTCTTGAGCTTCGCTATTTCCATGTCTTTGAATTCCTGGAAATCGACCTCATCGTTACCCCAGGTGTGAGATAATATCGCATAGGGAGGGATGCCCGAGTGATAGAATGGCTGGGGCTCTAGTCTGGCAGTCGATGTGTTTATAAGCCACATGATGGACTCCCTCAACGTTCAAACGATGGCCGATGAATCTGCAGACTGTTTATGGCGAGATCTAGATGAGAGCTGGGTGGTTAAGGAGACAAGCGAATTCATGGGTCGGTCGGTGACATTGAACTCAACCCGCAGCCTTTATTATGTAAGATTAAAACATGACTGAAGCCAATAGACCGCTTCTTTATCTTGGATACGATGTTGCCCAGCATAGCACACCCCGATCACCGTCCGATCACCACAAGGCCAATAGTGACTTTCTAGCATTGTAGCGAGACTTAAAAACGTAAATCCAAATAGTTAACAAGTCTGAAAGACTCATAGAGTCGATGTGTCCTGTTCGAGTACGAAGTGACGCCCTCCGCGACTAGGGACGACAGCGCTGATGCGATCGTAGACTTCCAAAAGTAGGCGGGGCTCGATTTCTACAATGCAAGTAACATAAAATTTAGGGAAGTTTCATAAGACTCACGATTTTGAAGTTGATTGACTTCAAAGCACTCATGAATTGTCTCGTGACGGACCGTGTCTTTCAATACACGGACGGATGTTATCGCAGTCTGGTTGGTCTGCACCGCAGGATATTGAACGTCAAGAATTGGACTTCAGCCGCAAAGCCCTCCAACTCAAGCTTTTTAGACGACCAGAACTTCCCTGGCATCAAAATCCCAATGTCACAGAAGATCTACCGAGGGTTAGGTGGCTACACACTTTCCAAATGTCGCTCTGATCTCACATCCCTGTCAAACCTCTCGTTCAACTCCTGTTGCTGCTCATCCCTCCGACCGACGGAGGTCTCTTCGATCAGGATGATCGATAACTCACTTTGTCAGAATGCCATACTTGGATCTTCTCAGGGCCGCCCAAGCCTGATCTTCCTGACGTTCACCAGATGCAAGTCCCGTGATGATAAAGGTGTAAATTTGATACATCCCGACATTCTGTAGACCTGCCCTAAGGGACTTGGACGCCGTACGCCTAGCTGCTATGCTATGATATCACCCAACCCAAGTTCGACAAAATCTAGAAGAATTACATAAAGGTCACCACACTTTCCGCAGACCTCTCAAATATAATCTATCTTCTCCCCTCTCTATGACCCCGTAACCATCATCCCCACTCCCCCAAGCAACCCCGAAATAACCAACGCAGTCAAAATCCCCGCCCCAGCTCTATCCCCACTCGTGGCCGGCGTGATAACCTCACTACTCGAACTACTCTGACTCCCCGCATTCACATTCCCCTGACTCGTCCCACCCGTACTATTCGTCACCAACACCGGCGCCTCATCGATCAACATACTCTGCACCACACTCAACGCACTCATCTGCTGCCCAAGCCCATACAGCCCATCATACGACTGATACCAATGCTCTCCGCACGTCACGCCGTCCGTTCCACCCGAACACTGCGCCGCTGCTGCCGACGCTGACGTCTTTAGCAATGCCATGATGGTGTCGTGATAGGCGGGTACGAGTTTTGCTGTTGCGGCCATCCAGCGCGAGAGGTACGCTTTGAAGGATTGCTGGTCGGTGTCGCAGGTTCCGACTGTGTTGACGGGCTCGCAAGCTTGTTCGTACATGACGCCGTCTTTGAAGAAGATGTCTGTGCTGTTCAAGAGACCTTCGAGACGTGCTTGCCAGGTGCTGGATTGGTTTGTCTTAGGGGTTGAATTAGCTGTGTTTTCTTCGCTTCGGAATGCCAAGAATTATAACGTGGGATGAGAAGAGAACTTACGAATTCATACATGACTGCCGAGCCGAATAGATAGATACCCTGGTTGTATGAGAACTGGATATGGTCGATCGAAGTACAGTTATCGGTGTCGCTCGTGCCGTCGTAAACCTTGTAATCCGTACTGATTAACCCTACGCCTTCCATCCAATCCCACGTCTTCTCAGCCCAATCCGCATACGTCTGATTCCCCGTATATCTCGCTAGTCTCGAAGCGATGTTGAAGAAACATCCGTTTGCGATAGAGTTCTTGTATGTGTATCCGGCGTTGAATGTGAAGATCTGCCAGCGTAGTCCTCCGCCGCATGTGCTGTCATCCCACTTCAGAAGAGTTAGCGCTGTGAGTCAAATCCTAGGACCGAAAGTTATTTACCCTCGTCACCATCTCGTTGAAAACAGCTTGAGCTAGAGCCAGCCATTGCGGCTCATCGTCCGGCGGATTCGGATAATTCATCTCGGCAGCAGACATAGCTGCCATCGCCCAAAAGCCCTGGTCGTCATTCCCCTCCGTCTTCGTCTGGTTGGTAGGCATGTAATCGTCGTTGTCGCCTACTTGTGATAGCATAGCTGCTGTGACCGTTGGGTTGTATGATGTGTCGTTTGTGTAGTACCAGTATTCGATCATGGTTCCGAACATCGATCCCGCTTCCCACCAGTAATACGGTGAGGGTAAGTTCCCTGGGTTGTCGCCTGTGTGGTTTCCGGTGTAGTAACTCATCATACCGTATGCTATTGTTGCCGCTGCGCTTTTGACTGAATCTGTGAAATGTTAGAAGCAATAAGGATTTATTGAATTGGAGATACTACGCACCTGTTGATGTGATGTCCAAATCTATTGCGCTCGCGACCTGGCCCCATGAAGCGCATATTGCTGCCCCAGCTATTATTCGTTTCCCTCTCATTCTCACTGCTCACTCCTTGACAAACGAAATAAAAAAAATAGAAAACCTCGAGACTGTGAAATTATTGGTCTTGAATCGTCGAATGTATCTTCTTCGTCAAACCGATAAATAGATAACAAATGAAGCGAGAAGAAAAGATCGGTAACGACGGTCAGCCAAGCAAAAATACAACCAAAAGAAGCATTTCCAAGGGATTCAAGAGTTCAGAAGGCTGAAAGCAAGCAACGAACAGTCGCCATAGCACAGCACCGCCCCCGCCACTAACGGCAATGGAAAGCAGCACCCTTGACCCGACCCATCTTTAATCTCCAGCGTCCTGAAACGGGGTCCACGATGCTGGAAATAGCTGTCGATTCGACGTGTGAGTGGTCGATGGGACGAACGACCCAGAGAATGATGCGCTTGGGTGGGAACTCTGGGTGTGTGTTTAGTTGAAAAGATCGTTTGGGAATGAGTGTGACGAGGATGGATACGTATGCATGGGTGTGAGCTTACGCAGCTCGTAAACGGATGTGATGGAAGCATGGAGCTATCCCTTTAATGTTATGGAAAGCTCTGAGGACATAGCTTCGACAGTAAAACAATCATGGAAACATCGGCTACGTGCATTCCTGATGAAACTTCAGATCTTAAGATATCGAAGATATATCTTGGCATGATGATGATGGGTTACTTTGGAGAAGGCTTGGAAATGCTTGATTGCAGGTGGATCCCAATCTGAATGGTGGGTCTCCATTGCCGACAACTCGCCGCCTGCCGAACCCGAAAAGGGGCAAGGGTCTAGCAGTATCAAAAGTTCCGATTTTGTCTACAAACACTTCTCCCGTATCGACAAATGATCATTGACCTCATCCAAACATACTCCATATAACAATGCTCGTGTACTCGTCAAATCATGCAAATATGCTCTCATCTAAGTTCCACCAGTTCCCATAACGCCCTTAAGACCATAATGCCTCCGCCTTGCGTCTCGACTGTTCTCCCTCTTCCTCTATCATTCAAGTCTCGAATCCTGATCTTCCTATCATTGGTCTCAAAATCCATATTCTGCTCTGGGACATCTCTCCTGCTCTTCTTGTCTTCCCACTGTTGCGGAATACCTCGGTTTCGATAATCAACAGCATTGTCAGGCAGCTGAACGTGAGCATCAGGCTCGGATTCGGAATGAGGCGGTGCACCCCACCACATTCCAAACTTCCCATCCGAGTCAAGAGTCGTGAGTGCTGCTTTCGCATTGTGCTTGATCCAATGTCCATATCTAGAACAAGTCTTATCATGCCATTTCTTGACCTCAAGCGGATTCGAAGGAGGGCTTCCAAGATCCTTGCTAAGAAAGAGCTCGTTCGGGAGGACTAAGTGATCGGGAAGGATAGAACAGAATAGCGTCAGATGGTGGAAGAATATTCCCTTGAAGGTTTGCCCGTTCTGGGAACAATATGCTTCAGAATCGCAAGACTCTTCCATGACGCCTGAACGGCCCATCCCGTGCCATTTTCCGAGCTTTCGACCAGTCGCATCGTCCTCCGGAAAGACGCTGTGGTGCTTCAAGTTCCAACCTGTAGCGGCTATCACGTTCTCAATGAGTTTGTGGCCTTCCTCGAGGTAGGATCGAGCTCCTGTTGCCTCGTAAAGTCCTCTTTGGCCGGACAAAAGAACACCTTGGTTGTATGTGTAAGTTTGTTCATTACGACTATCGCATTTCGTGTTGGGTTTCGATCCATTCCGAGGTTTCTCATTTGACCAGCCAGAAATATGATACCCATCGACATAAAGCCCCTGCGAATTTGTCATATTGCTATCATTCAGCCATTTATATGCCTCGATCGCTGCTGCAAGGTATTTAGGGTCGTGTGCCTTTGCAACCCCATCCGTTGTTGATGGTAGACCAAAAGGAGAAGTGTTCTTGTCTCCGGGGAAATAAAGATACATCGATATCGATGCTGCGATCCAAAGCTCATTCGTGATAGCGTTCTTGTATGGTGTGAGATAAGGTGACCAGATCATTCCTCCATTGCAAAGAGATGTGTCCCAGCCTTGCGATGCAATATCCCAGAAAAGTCGTGCTCGGTGTGCGAAAGCTGGAGTCCATTGTTCACCGTACCATCCAACCTTCTCGTTCTCTGACTTCTCGCTATAGTGAGCTTCTGAGTGGGTATTGATAAATTTTATGCTTTCCAACCAGCCCAGAACCACCCACAACATATCATCGTACGCCTCCTGCCGTAGAGCAAAGGCATCCTGGCCAAAATATGAGGCGGAAAGTTGGGAGAAGAACTTGTTAAGGATATTCTCTGCTTCTTTCGGGGAGGAGAGAGATGGGAAGGATGTCGATATCGTGCTGAGGGCAGCTGATAGGTACGTGCCTATGACCGCAGATGTCCAATCGATCGAGGTAGGCCATATTCCTTGCCAAATCGCAAAGTACTCGTCCTGCAATACGTCCAGCGCATCGAGGATGGCGGGGAGGGCTTTGGGATGTTTTGGCTCGTTCCGAATTGGTCGCTGATCTTGCAGGCTCCCAAGGGGCTGTTGCTTGGCGAAAGGGACAGTCGATCCAGAAACCAAAGTACTGAGTATTCCCAGGTACATCAACGAGGTTCGAAGCTTGTAGAGAAACATCTTGAAGGATTCGAGCGGCACAGAGTGGGATGGGTCCAGCGAGCAAAAGCGAAGGGACGATCAAGGAGGAAATAATGAAGACATCTAAATATGTACAAATCAATGCTTGAGGGGAGTGAAGAGCTGGATCACCAGGTCATGATGGTGCAGTGCGATTGAAGGTGCACAGAACAAAACGAAACAGTTGCTCGTCCTCGTGGTTGATCCCAGCCAAGGCTGACGGCTAGGCGCGGGGTCCCCGAGTCAGCGGTGATTGGATGCGGAGGGGCAGCTGGTCCACTTTTCCCAGAGAAAGAGCACAAGACCAAAGCCATTTCGACTTCAACATCTTTCTCTCCGTTGATATTCTCTAGGGTTGAATCGAAGCTGTCAGTCTATTCCGATGTAACGAAACACCGTCGAAGTCCAGTCCCAGCTGGACACGGCTACGAAATTCTGCTTCCATGGTAACAGCTCTTGAAAAACCTACCCAGTCGGGAACACGAGCATAACTTGTCCAACACAGATTCTGTATCAGTCTTTACAGTCATAGTACAGACCGCCTGGACTTTTTACGCCGAGGTACTGCACAAGAGAAGTATGTGCAACAAAACACAACTTTCGTTCGTTCAATAGGCCGTTTGGTGAGGTCTCAATCCCCATATTGACGGCCCTTACTATTTAGCTGCTGGATAGTAGGACCGTCTAAAGAAAGACTAGCCTACTCAAGGAGATATAAAAAAACTCTCATGGAACATAGATTCCAATGCTAGAGAAAATATCCTATTAACCCCTTTAAACTCTGAAATCACGGATCTTCTGGAGAGGACTTGGTTTTCTCTCGTTCCCCATGTCTGGTTCCTGGTGGGACAACTCCGGCCAGCATTCTGTTCTTACGAAGTACACTATCGTTGCTACTGGAAACTTAGAAGTTCAGAAACCTTAACCGGCGTTTTACGTGATCTTGACCGGAACTGCTGACCAGGGTGCAAGATGCCCGAGTCAAGTAGTCAGCCAGGAAGCCACAGCCATTTTATAGAGAGAGAAGTGAATCCCGGAGGCCGACTCGGTACTTTCACTGACTATATAGAAAGTCTGTCAGTATTCTTCGAACAACTACCCATTTTCCCACGTAAGTCACTTCCCGTGCCTTGGATCCAGCTCTGAATGCCTTCTGGTGGCAAGATCCTTTTGGCCGCAATCCATACTAAAAGAACTGCGAGACAATTCAAATGGAAATGCTCACTTTCAGGTATGGTCTGCGAGAAATTCAAAAGCTGTTGCATCCCAGGTCAGCATGTACTTGCTGGAAACGACAAGGGAGAGCGTAGCTTAGCCCCTTATGTTTAGCGAGCTCTCGACGCAACCACAACAAACACTAAGCAGCACTCCCTCACCATTCAAAGATGTCAGCACTCATTTGGAATCCAACCAAGAGAAAAAGTCCGACGGTCCAAACCGCCTCTCGCCCATCTTCATCTTCGGCAAAACAATTCTTCCTGACCGCATGTCTGCCAAGATACATTTATCCAAATCATCCGGCCTGCCAAGATAAAGTCTCCTCTTCCCTCCCTTCTGCCACAATGGAAGAGGGGGGCCGCAAGAACTTTTCTCCTCATCCCTCGCCATAATTTAAACTCAACACCAACGCCACGCCACGTTGTTTGACTGACTGTCCCTGAAGGCGAAAGAGGACCGGCGCGGGGTAAACAACCCTTGGATGAGTTAGATCTCGGGGAGGGGAAGATCGCGCAGCGGGTATATCACCCATACCTTGCTCCCAGCTCGGCAACTCAGCAGACTGGCTCGACTCACTCAAAAATAAACATATACCCCTCCAACCATACCTGAACTGGACATACGAAGCCACAATATGGGCATCGCGAGTCCGGGGATATGCTCATCTTTGGGTTCTGCCAAGAGCAATATGACAGCTGTGTTTTGTTTACCCGGATGATCTGAACCGGGGTGGTTTGAGAGTGCATTTTGACCCTTGAGGGACAGGGAACGGGTGGTGAAGCTGGGATGAATTGCACACGGTTGTGATTCCGCTCCAAGCTGTTGGTACTAAGCGGGGGAGAAAGATGCAGGTCCAGATTAAACATTTGAAATATCCATGCTGTTGTCGGCCTGGCGGATGAACAAATTTACTTCCTTTCTGTTTATCCGGTCTGCTTGGGACTGTCCCTGGGTGGGTGAGCTATAAGTATAAGAGCTTCGTTATGGGTCTTCTACTTCTGTCGTTGTTGTTCACGTCGTCAATCTTTCTTCTCTCAATCATTTGAAGATGCGTTTCCAACCTACCATTCTGGCTGCTCTGGCCGTCGTGCCTCTCGCCTCAGCGCAATTGCACGCTCTGGCCGTCAAGGCTGGATTGAAGTATTTCGGGACAGCCACCGATGTGGGAGAATTAAACAACACTGAATATGTTAAGATCCTAAGAGACAAGAAGGAATGGGGTCAATTGGTCGGAAGCAATGGACAGAAGGTGACATCCACAATCTCACTCTGCGAAATTGAATCTGACAATATAAACAGTGGTTCGCAACCGAGCCCGAAGAAAACAAATTCAATTTCACCATGGGCGAAGTAGTCACCAAACTCGCAAAGAAAGACGGCCGCCTCCTCCGCTGCCACACTCTCGTCTGGCACTCCCAGCTCGCACCATGGGGTACATCCCCCATCCCATTCCCTTCCTAACCCCTCATCCAAAGATCCAAAGCTAACCTTCCCCTCCTCAAGTTGAGTCCAAAACCTGGACCAAAGCCACCCTCACCGCCGCCATGGTAAACCACATCACCCGCGTCGCCAAACACTGGAAAGGCCAATGCTACGCCTGGGACGTCCTAAACGAAGCCCTCAACGACGACGGCACCTACCGCAACACCACCTTCCTGCACCACATCGGGCCCGAGTACATCAAGATCGCTTTCCGCGCCGCCGCAAAGGCAGACCCCTACGCAAAGCTCTACTACAACGACTACAACCTCGAGGAGGTCTCCAACAAGACGAACTCGGCCAGGAAGAATATCGTTAAATATCTTCAGGATGATGGGATTAGGATTGATGGCGTGGGACTGCAGGCGCATTTTGTAGCTGGGAGTGCACCCACGAAGGAGCAGCAGATTGAGAATATGGAACTGTTTGCTGATATGGATGTTGAGGTTGCGGTTACGGAGTTGGACGTTAGGATTGACTTGCCTACCAACAAGACGAATCTTGCTGCACAGGCAGTCGATTACGCTAATACCGTTGGGGCTTGTTTGGAGGTTGATGCCTGTGTTGGTGTGACGGTTTGGGATTTCTATGATCCGGTATGCACTCGCTTCATCCTTTTCTGATAGTGGAAAAGAGCTTCAAGCTAACAGTATATCCACAGTTCTCTTGGGTCCCGGACGTTTTCCCTGGTCAAGGAGCAGCTACTCTGTGGTTCGCGGACTTCACCAAACATCCTGCTTACCAAGCTATCGTGGATGTCCTTAAGAAGTATATCAAAGATAATGAGGATGATGATCATCACCACGGAGGGAAGGGGAAGTGGCACCACTGGAGATCTTGAGTCTCTGAAACAAGTGTCGGATGGACGCTTGAAAGAGATAGGATGGTAATTCAAAACAAAAAGAGAGGATCAGTGAGGATCTCATTCTACATGTATTGTATTGAATGTAATCACAAATCATCAGAGACAACCATAGCAGGTCCTTTCGTCCATTGTGACCAATTATCAATCAAAGCATCCATCCGTTCCTTTCTCCGCCCGTGCGCAGCCGAAGCAGAACACAATCCCTCCCAAATGCAGGCTCATCCATGCATATAAAGCAAACCTCAGAAATATCAACCACTCATGCGCGAAAGATCCTTTGATGCAGATTCCCTGTTGTACAAGCTGCCAATCTCCAAACGCCTGGTATCATTTGTATCATATATGCATCATTCCGGTCTGCGACCATGCCATCGAAGGAAACCTGGAAGGCAAAAAACCATCTTGAAATGTCGTAAGTCGTCAACCCCACCCTCGATCGCGTTAGAAGAGCAGTCCACTAAGGATCTAGAAGCTATTCGTGTAGCGCAATTCATTGTTCGTGATGACAAGCGAGAAATGCAAAGGACCTTAGAACTGGCCAATGTACTTCCTGGAGTCCCAGACGTAAACTCGCTCGTCCCAAGCAGTCGTAGCAACCCATCCCTCAGCACCAAACATGCACCAGTCGACACCAGTGACAAACTCAGTATGGTTGTTCATCTGGCCAAGCTGGCGATGTTGACCCTGACTACCCATATCGTTGACGCCGATTGCCGTGCCGTCGGTCCAGATACGGGCACTCATATCATACGAACCAGACAGGAGAACGTCGGAGAAGTGGGGAGACCAAGCTAGCTTGCGAACGGCGTATGCATGTCCTTGGAGTGTAGCCATGGCACCAGCAGCGGGGTTACGGAGATCAAAGGTACGAATCATCTGATCAACACCAGCGGTAGCGACGACTGAACCACGGTACTTGTTCCAATCGTGGGTCAAGCACTCAGAAGGTGGGGCTCGAGGAGGTTGGGCAACACCAGAGCGAATCGATGGTGGGGGTCCATGGATTGGGATCAATGAGACCAAGTGGTTGGAGGCCGATGCGGGTGTGCGAATGTCAAAGACGCGGAGATGCGAATCAGAAGAGACAGAGGTGATGACCGAAGGGGAAAATGGCGAGAAAGCGCAACTGTAAGTGCAGCTATGGGTTGGAAGAGTGAGGATAGACTCGGCACGAGATGGGGACCACTGCATCACAGGTTAGATCTTTATCAGATGGCGGGGTAGCGGGGTACTGACCAGCTTGATAGTACCATCCCAGGAGCTCGAAACAAAGTTGTCCTTCGAGACTAAGTTCCAACTGACTGCATAGACCTCGCGCTTATGCTCATTGTAGTTGACGAGTGGGAGGGAGCCAGGGGCGTTGCCATCGTACATGCGAACAACTCCATCGCCACATGCAACAACGAAATGATTCTCGTGGGCCTCCGACCAGGTGATACCGTAACAAGCGTCGTTTGTATCGAATCTGCAGATGATCAGTTTTGTTCTTCCGAGTGGATAAACCAACTCACTGGCTGAGACAGTTGACGGTTCCATTTGGCGCAATACCTAGGACGTAGGCACGACCATTGCCAACCAAGCCATAGTTGCTAGCTGCAGCGACAGCGATCTTGTCACTGTGGAAGGGCGAGTACTTCAGATCGTAGCCATTGTAACCTTGCGTACGAAACTCCATGGTGTTGAGCGATGTGCGAGGTGGAGATCGAGCAAAGGTGGTTGTGTTGATGTTGAGTTGTGGATTCGAGAACGGCCAGAAGTGAATTCGAAATATCTCAGCCTCGGCTGACACCAAGCGGCAGAACGGCTGGCTGATTGCGCTAGTTCGAGGCGGTGACCAATCTATTGGATGTCGCGGGACTGTCTCAGTACTTGGCAACCTTGCGCTGCAGATTGTTGTTGATATCCAAAAATGGCAAAAGTCCAGGTGCCTTGTCAAATGATAGTGTCGAAGGATAGTGATGGTTGGAAAAGATGATCTTGAGGTGCAGCTGTCGCTAAAATTGTCTCGGGCCTTCTTGCCTCAAGATGCTCTTAGTCTTCTGCCCGGACACCGGAGTCGAGCGAGAGACTCCATTCCCAAGTGCCTGGCATGATATTAGAAGCGAAAGACATAGTTGAGTTTGTTACATTCGGAAGCCATGGAATGACTACTATTGTGAGCCAGGGACGCAAATTCATTCTTGAAAGCAATCACCGAACCTTGGATAGCGAGACTGAAATCTCGTGAGTCTCCAGACATTTCCGCAAAGCCCAGGCGCATCGTCCTTAATCCTCAGTGACCTGATATATCAACGGAGGAAGGTCCAGCGGGATTGGATATTGAGCCCACCAGACCGCGGCCCTGCCAAATTCCTCTCCCCGGCCAAGGCACATTGGAAGCAAATAGGGAAGCTTGATATGACTGTAGAGTTTGCTGTACCTACCGTGATTGAATATAGACCTTTGCTGAATACCAAGGAAGCGGTACTTCTGATGCCTTTACCAGAGAAGCCGGACCCAGGGACTCGAATGTCGATACGATAGCCGAGATTTCATGTTATGGAAAAACAAGAGACAGCTCTGAACGCCGCATCAATCAATTGGTCCTCGAAAACTTTCGCATTGAAGGTATCACTATATCAGAATCCACCAAGTCCGCAAACCTCCTCGACCTTCAGTCGACATAAACCCTAGGCCGCCAGAGTAGCACCACCTCAACTCCGACCATGCACGCTAAATATCGCCCCAAGAATCAGAATCAATCAACCAATCCATTTCCAAAAGTCGAAGAAGCCCATCAATTCAATTTCACAAAACTGCTGTACAGCCTTCTGAACGCCGGGTATCTATCCCATTCTTTCCTAATCCTGGTACATTTCAACCCAGTTCTGTCCTCTCTTCCCATCAATCTCCAAGCCACAACCAGTTCAGACAGCTGGACTTGCGGCCGTCTTTGCAGGGTCGGCCTTGATATCGAGTTCCGCAGTCTTCTCAACCAGAGGGGTCTCGTCGTTGACTCCAGCGGAAGATATTGTCTTGACGTCGCAGGCCGTTGTCTGAGCGATCGGCCTTTCGGCTTGGGCTTTACTCTCTGACATCTTCTCTACAAGCTTCTCGTCCTTGACCCCAATCGAAGACACTATCTTGACATCCGGGGTCTCGATTTTGGTCGTGCCACTTGTCGCCGGAACAGGTAATTTCTCGTCCTTGGCCAGAACCCCTGGCCCCGTCTGGATAGGCTTCTCACCCTTGACATCATCCGTTGACACTGTCTCGACTACAGGTGTCTCATCCTCCAAGCCCTTCTCAGCAGGCATCTCCTTCTCCATATCAAGCTCCGGCGCCTTCTCAACAACGGGTGCCTCCTCCTTAACACCAGTCGAAGAGATTGTCATCACACCGGGCTTCTCATCCTTGACATCCACCGACGACTTCTTCTTCACAATCGGCTTCTCATCCTTAATATCTGCTGATGACTTCTTCTTAATCACAGGCTTGTCATCAACTAACAGCGTACTTCTCGTCGGTCTACAAGGCACTAATCTTTTCTCCACTTTCACGAGGAGTAATCCTGGTGTAGCTTGACCTTTCGCATCAAGTAGATAGATGAATCGATAGCCCTGCTGTAGACGATCAAGTCGGATACAAGCCCATGCGGCTAGATCATCTTTCGCGTATCTTGCATCTTCGATCTTGAATCTGTTCATATTAGGTTAGTTGTGCTCAGGATTGCTTAAGTAGGAGAAACTCACCTCACAAAACTCAACTCCTCCACCACCTTCCTAATCGTCGGAAACTGCAACACCGACCCCGCCTCTCCAAAATTCGGATGATCCCCCTTCTGATACCCCGTCTTCCGCTTCCTATGTTCAGAAGCCAACGGCTCTGCCCCATCTTCCTGCTCCTTTTCAACATGTAGCTCACACCGCACGTACGGATGGAAGCTCTTCTCAACCTGATCTTCAGGAATAGGGATATGCTGGCCTGCGAGAACGGTAATCTTCAGATCTAAAGTCTGGAAATCGATCGTCTCGGTCGTATCGCTACGGTATCCAGGCGGCTTCAGCACCCACCCATGCTCGCCCGCAAACATCCCCTCGTTCAACATCATTCCCTCGTCCAATTTCTGCCAATTCAGCGCAACCATCTGCACACCCTTCCTCCAGAACTCAGAAGGATCAACGTTCGAAGAATCGATCCGGAATCCGGCTGGGTAGGCTCGCATGAAGAAATTGCGGTTATGCGCAAGCATCTCCGTCTTCTTCGCTTCATACAGTTCCTGGATCTGACTCTCTCCAATCGAGTAGATATGTGATGGTTTCGTCGCTGATTTGACGTCGAAACTAGAGAAGTGTTCGCTGTGCGTGTAGATGCCTAAATTACTGAGGTTCTCGCAGATCTTGACCTTCTTCTTGCCAGCGGCTCGCTCGTCTTCAGATCCGGATATCGAGTCGGAATCTGTTTTCGAAGGTGTGGGAGCTAGTGTGGTGGGTGGCGGAGATGGATCTTGCTTGTCTGCTACGGCTTTCTTGACCTTGATCAGGATCTTCTCCTTGAGTTCCTCGAGTCTGGGAAGTCGTTCTTCGGGGTTGCATTCTGGGTGAGCTACGTCGACAAGAAGTCCTTTCCACTCCTCTTTCATGATGTCCACCATGACTTCCTGCTGATCGAGATCGGCATGGACTTCCAAGCTCACAATAAGTGGAAGCTTGCTGGTAAGAAACGCAGATTCTCTGATCGATTTGCACACGGCTCTAAATCCAATTGGTGCTGTGAGAGTCCATCCATGCAGGACCAAGGGTTCACCACTCATTGTAGACCGTACGGAACTCGCTCTGGGAACCGAACTGCCGACTTCAAGCGAGCTCGAGGTGACGTTCCGTCCCCGTTCATCCTTATTACTAGGAGAGTCCCGTCCCATTTTCTCTGCCAATTTCCTCTTAACAGCATCGAGTTTCTCGTCTGCTTTCTCAAAGGCAGCTGCCGCTCGACTTGATAATGTGCTTCCAGAAATATGTCGTTTGTGCTCTTTCTTTGGGGATTGGGGAGTTTGGGAGGATGTTTGGGAGAGGTTCTCGCTCGATTTGTTGTCTGGTGCTTCGCCATTGTGGACGTCAATCTCGATGCAGCGGCATCCACGGATAAGAACCTATCTGATTAGCAGAAGCTCGAAATATGGGAGGATTAGAACTTACATTTGTGTAGGCGTCCGTAGTACTTTTCGACATGAGCTGGTTACCTGACAAATACGTGTTGTGGCTACTGCTGACATAGTAATTGCTGAGGGGTTTGGTCAGATCCTTCTCCTCAGGCTTGACTTCCCTGATAGCTTCGAATCCGCGATTGTAGTATACTGCCTCTAGAAACTGTTCGAACTTGTATTCTTCTGCATCCAAATTCACGATAGACTGTTCCTGCACCGTAGCTAGCCATGATTCAAACTTGGCTTTCGAAAGGGTAGCATCAGCCCCGCGCAAGCCATCGTAAACACGCAGAAGGTGCTCTTGCACTCCATGGGAAAGATAGAGATGATGTGAGGGAATTTCAGATGTGGCATCTCCTCCTCCAGCTTGTATCAGCGGTCGGAAATGGGCGGTATGCGTGGGAGACATGAGGGTAGACATGGCGACCAGTTTGTGTAGAGAGTACTGCTTGCCCGTGGGGGTAAGAAGGGGCATGGTTGTGTCTTTAAATGCTTCGCTCAACCGGTCCACTCCACAATTCGAGGATTATCCACTGCGGCCAAGACGAAAGCAGGAATCATGTTGCGCTGGCGAATCTTGGGAGCGTGCGGGCAACTGTCTGCAGCTTGCTGATCTTGTTTCTGGTGCTCGATATACTGGGTCTGGTTGTTTGGGAATCAAGGAATGAGGTCCCAAGGCTGCGTAGGGTCATCTACGCGCAGATTTGGAGGTTTGGCACATAGAAAAGGCGAAAAGAATGTAGCTGAGGACGACTGCTGAGAAGAGGAGAAATGGAGAGAGGGAGAATGAGATTGGATTAGTAGGAATCTGCCAGCATAACGTATCATAGCACTAAGGTTTTCAGCTGTCTCCCAGATCTGACAAGCTGGGCTGTTGGGGGCTGGAACGTGAATGGTGGGATGGTCAGACAGCTTGTGCACAGCCCAGCAGGAGAATTGACTGGAATTTCGGTCGGTGAGGGAAATCGGACAAAACAAGTTAAGTTAGGTATGTTTAGAAAAGAAAAAATAACTAACACGTTCAGGGCGAGGTTAAGATTCATATCTCCCGCGAATTCAAACTAAACACACGTCCCAAAGAACTGGAGTTGCCATCCCAGCGTGTCAATCGCGGGGCTCGGGAACGATTCGTCCCGCCCGAGGCTACTGTAGAAAGTCTCACAAGGCTGAATGGGAAGATGCGCTCAAACTAAAAATCTCAATAAGGTCCAGGGCCAGGGCAATGAACCACAAGAGGGAGAACGAAATGTTGCTTCAGAAGCGACAATTTTCTTCTCCAGAGGAGACAGAGAACGATTATCTTCATAGGATTCGACATGCTGTTTCCAAACATCAAAAGTGGCAAATTGATCAGTGGCATTAAAACAGAACCCAGTTCTGTCTTTCCCTTCCACCCGTCCATCTACACCAAAACGCCTATATCAACACAGAAATATACATGGCCAGGTCTCCTTACGAAGAGCTATCCTCTGGCAATTCATCAATGACCCCTTTCACAATCTCAATCAGCTCATTCACATCCGGTCTTTCCGATGGTTCAACCTTCAAGCACTTCCTGACCACCTCCCTGATACTCTCACTGATCTCGCTATCTTCGCTCTGACCAGGCTGGTTCACAGCCTTCTTCTTGCCTCCCGCGCCTTCATCTGGAAACCTCCAGTCTCCTCCCAGTACGCAGAGGCTCAAGCTTCCTCCTGTCTCGTCGCTGCGCATTTCGAATGGTGATTTGCCAACTAAGCAAGCGTACAATGTGCATCCAAGAGACCAGATATCAACTTTCGTATCAACTGTGCTTCCTGTCTTGACATCGAATAGTTCCGGCGCTCGGTATGGCATGGTCGAATGTTCGGCTGCTTGATCTTGTACGGCAAGAGCCAGAGATCTGGATGTGATAGGGGTGGGAGAGGGTGCTAATGATCCGAGGTCCATCAGAATTGGTTGTTCTCCGTCGTCATCAATCATGATATTGCCTGAAATAGGTTAGTTGCGTAGAGACAACCACGTCGAGCTGCTTACCTGGCTTGATATCCCTATGCGCATATGCCCTGACTTCCCCTGGAGCCATACCCTCTTGACTCTGCGTTACCTCATCTTCCATCAACGGTTCCTGCTGTTCGCTCTCATGATCCACCTCTCTTCCCTTCTGTCTGCCTCTCCTCTGCTCGTTCTCTTCCGCAGCCTCTTGATCAGCCTGTGCCGCCTCTCCTCTAATCTTCTTCGCCTTCCTCTGACTGGTAACTCCACCAGGTCCTTGCCCGACCTTGTAGTTATGCATCGCCGTCAAAGCTTCACAGACGCCCAGAAACAACACCATCAGCCTCCGCTCAGGGAACTTCGTATGATTGACGAGATTCGCATTGATCATGTCCTGCAGATTGCCTCGACGGTAGTATGGCAGTAAAATGTATACGGTCTTCGCGCCCGGGTCTGATCGATCGGAGGAGACGCAGTAATCGACACTGCGGATGATGTTTGGATGTGGAGCGAAGAGCGCATATGCTTCGACCTCTTTCATCGCCAGCGCAACGGATTCCTGGCCGAACGGACATCGGATCTTTTTGAGCGCATATAGTGCTTCATTGCTGGTATCCTGGACAAGGTAGACGTAGGAGAATCCTCCCTGAAATATGTCAGTGAATGCTTACGCAGCTGAATGGTTTGCGTACCTCTCCTAGTAATCGCAGGATCTTGAAGCTTCGGTTGTTGATCTTGAGCTGGGGACTGCCGGGGAAGCAGCTCATGCAGTTGGTGAGGGTGTACACCAGGTCTAGGAAGTATTGTGCCATTGCGAGAAGCTGGGGAGATGTGTCGTGTTAGGCGCAAGCTCTGGCAGCTATCGATTTAGCGTGAAAGGTGTCTTTGGATGATAACTTTGCGCTGGAAAGTTGTAATTGGGATCGTAGCGGATTCTCTGCCATTAATGCGTAGTATTTGGAGGAGAGGTGGATATGGTTCGGATGTTGGCTGTTGATAGTAAGGGGAGCTTCGTGTCGGCTTCTTGGGCCTTAGTCAGCATTGAAGCTGGAGCTTAGGTACAAGTATGATCGAGCAAAATTCTTAAGCCAACACGATTTTACCTCTGCCTTGTCAATATCATATCGAAGACATTTTCTCGATACAAGCTCATTTGGCCAATCAGGTAAGATGCAAAAACAATATTCTGTCGAGACTTTAAAATGCATTTTGCTCTCGCAAATCCCACGTCAAGGATCGAGCTCAACAAGAGAACCACAAGAAAGAGCCAAAATCCTACAGAAATCGAGAACCGAGTTTCGATTGTCGCTTCCAGTCTTCTATTGATAATCATTCCACGCTTCACGATACCTTTATCGTCTACGAATCGGCAGCTCTTATCCCCCGCTTTTGACTCAAGACCTGAGGCTGAATGCCAGACTTCATCCATATCACGTCGCCACCGAAAGAAACGTTATAAAAGCATCGTACAACAGCAAAAGACAACATTTCAAAGCATAGTAACCGGATGTCAATCCAATGTATTGATTCAAGCCTCTCAGTTACCATGTCGGATCATAGTATCCGTCGCGCGTTCTAAGCGCATTCTAGCCAGCGTGATCTGGGGCTGAGAATCAAAATAACACCTCGCTAACCCTCATTTGGTGGTTATCTATTGAATCCGTGCAAGGTTCAGGAACACAGCCAGAACGGGAGAAGGTACACCAATATACAGTAGTACAACTGGCCCTTTTCTCCTCTTTGATCTTCAGATCTTCAAGTCCCCTTGAAGACTCCTTCTTCTCCTTCATTTCACCATGTTCATTACTGCTTGACTTCATTCTTTTTGGTGATGCAGAGACATAAGATTTAAGGTTATCGCTCATTCTACCCCTGAGTTTCTTGGCGAAGATCATCTATTTCCAATACGGATCATCCACTTCGCGCCTTCCTTTCGCGTCAAGGCTTGACTTCTGTTCTGTCAGCCCGGACCATAAGAGGGGAATCCTCCCTTTCGGCGGGAGAGTAGGATTGTAAACATCAAGGAGGATACTCTGGAACATTACGATGCCTCCTCCAGCAGTAAAGGGACCTCCAGTAACATGGATGTCCCTCCCGAACAAACCTCAGCTCTTCATCCTCGCCCTCTGCCGACTCTCCGAACCCCTCTCCAACACCTGTCTCCTACCATACCTCTACTATCTCATACGTTCATTACAAACCGGTGATACGACAAGTCAAGCTTCGATTTCAAGACAGGCTGGTCTGCTCGTCTCGCTGTTCGCTCTTTCACAGTTCGCAACTTCGGTACCATGGGCAAGTTTTGCGAATCACTATGGCAGGAAGCCTACGATCATCATCGGCCTGGTTCTATCGATCGCATCGAACATTGGATTTGGATTCTCGACGACAATACCGGCAGTGATGTGTTGGCGGGTTCTGGCAGGAATCGGAAATGGGAACATTGGTGTGATGCGGACGATGACAGCTGAGATTGTGGTGGAAAGGAAATATCAAAGTCGGGCATTTTTGTTACTGCCTTTGGTGTTCAACTCGGGAGTGGTCATTGGACTGGCATTGGGAGGATGTCTGGCTGATCCTATCGTCAACCTTCCATCTCTTTTCGGACCGTCAGGGATCTTCAACTTCGCAAACGATCCACATGGAGTCGCCTGGATGCAAACTTACCCGTTTGCTCTACCTACGATTTGCAATGCTACGGCACTGTTATGCAGTCTGTTCCTAGCAGTGTTCGGGTTGAAGGAGACGATGCCTGGATTGGAAGATAAGAAGGATTACGGAATTATTGCGGGTGCGGCTATGAGACGGGGACTGAAGCGTGTCTTCAAGAAGAAATCAGCTGGATATGCGATCGTGGTTGAAGAGGAGACTGACGACGACTTGATGGATATGCAGTCACCAAAGACCGAAGCCCCTGTGGAGATCAGAAGTGTGTCACCACCAAGGCCCAAGCTTTCGATCACTTCTCGTGCCATCTGGACCCGAGAAGTTGCTGTCACCATTGTATCTTTCGGGCTTCTACCTCTTCACAACTCGGCATTTATGCAAGTCTTCCCCGTGTTCCTGTCAACACCTCCATCCGAGCTTCCTGTCACCTCGGCAATCAAATTCAATGGCGGACTTGGCCTACCATCTCCAACGATCGGACTCTTCCTCTCCGCATTTGGTATCTTCGGTATTCTGATTCAGCTATGCATCTACCCGTCTCTTCAAGGCTGGCTAGGAACGCTCCGCAGCTATCGTGTTGCTTTGGCCATGTTTCCATTCGCTTACCTGCTCGCCCCCTACTTGTGCCTGATACCTAGCTCGCATTACATCTTGCAAGCTATCAGCATCGCATTCATTCTCTTCCTACAAGTCACTGCTCGTACTTTCGGAATACCCAGCAGTGTCATCTTGCTCACGAATTCAGCACCCTCACCTCTAGCGCTGGGTGCTGTTCATGGAGTGGGAAACATGCTCAGCAGTCTGAGTCGTGCATTGGGGCCAGCACTTGGAGGTGTGATATTTGGATGGGGTATGGACAAGGGCGTTGTGGGGATTGTATGGTGGAGCTATCTACTCATTGTCTCTGTAGGTGGGTTGGCATGGAGTTGGATGCTGAAAGAAGGGGAGAGGCCCACAGAGAAGGCCACGAAGGAGGAATGTATCGAGTTGGCACCGCAGGAAATGAATGAGAAGGATGAAGAGGGCTCACCAGGGAGGAGCACAAGGTAAACTTTAATGTTTTATTCATTGTATATGTGTGATACGATGTAAATATCCCAATTCCACGATTTCTCTGCATCACTTGCCTATCTGTGACGCTGTCCACCTATCAGAAGGTTCATCTGGGCTAGACATTACGTTCGTGGAGAGGGGTATCGATCGTAGCGAACCAATCCTGCAAAAGTTTTTGAATCCGAACTTCTTTGAACAATCCTGACCTCTCGGGGCATTTCCCGGTTTTCTCCTGCACCTTCTTTGTTCGGTTTGTGTGGCTGTATTATTGACTTGAGTCAGTCTACTCCCACCAGCTCGCTTAAAAGGTTGGGGCTACACTACAAAGACCGGCTCGATATCTAAGAGTCATGCAAACGCGCATCACAGAATTCAAAAGTGATAGAAATTGGTTCGCTAACAAAAGCTATCTCAAAAACTCTCACGTCTAAGGAGAAAAGCAAAGAGGCGACCAGATGAGGGAGGCGAAGTCTCCTTCCTTACGGGGCTCGAGAGCGAAAGTCAACCCAAACCTTTTCTCAGCAGTTTCTATCAATCAATAGTCTCCATCACATGAATAATACGCCTCACTCTTTGTTTTCTCTCCTTTAAGCTTAATTTTCACATGCATCTCTAGGCTACCATTCTTTCTTGCGAACGATTCTTTTGAAATGATCCCAGCCTCTCGATGAAGACCTCGGGAATCCACCTCATTCCTAAATCTTGGAATCCCGCCTTCCAGAAAGTCCTTCAGCGGGTCTCCAGACGGAAAGTACCAGTCCAGAGTCAGTCATGTCATGATTACCTATCTCCGACCTTCTAACGTGCCATCCACAATTCCCTCCAGCAACTCCAGTCAATTACTTGGTAACGGTCATCATCCGAATATTCAGCCGTAAGCGAGGAGCCGAACCAACCTCACCCACCAATGCAAGATCACCATGAACATGCACTAAGCATGAAGAGTTTTATGCCGACCTTGGCATGCACAAACTGGGAAGTCGGTCACGTCTTTATGCTGTGCCTTTGGTGGACCTCTCAAAAGGTCTAGACCTCTTGCACAAACTATTGAATAAAATCCCTCGTTTTTTATCCCTGTTGCATAGGGAGCATACCGAGCCAATACAAGCCCCTCGCTGGCTGTACCTCGGACGGACAGGCGATGCGATAAGGAACAACCTGCGAATGGGGGCGTGGGATAACGGAGAATAATTGGCACTGACGTGGCTCTACCGGTTGCGCTGTGAACGGGTGAACGCCTCCAGGGGTTCTCGTTTTTTGCTTGTGTTGCTTGGCAGGGCAGGACAATGTTGGCACGCCCCCCTGGATCCTGTATCACCCACACCTCACGGCCTCAACAGAGAGTTCGTCTGAGGCCCGGAGATGGAACGGGTCGCCGGTTTCAAGAAACAAAAGTGTAATATTTGGGGTGACGAGGAAACAGGGTCGGGGTTTGTTTTGTTTTGGTTTGTCTTACCTTTTCGGCTGTTCCCTTGTGATTGTTTAGAAGTCCTCTCGAGTCTCTTCTCTTCTCTGTCAGTCATGATGTGATGCAAGAAAACGTCCGAATGCCCTTTTCCCTGCTCATGCACCCAAGACTCTGTCAGCGGATCGTCGATTCAAGTCAGCTTTCCAACGGCAGCATGAGAATCTCCCGCCCTCCCATAATTGGTCCTGACCTCTGCCGATCTCCACTCACACAACCATGAGCCTGGTCCTCGACAGAGTTCAGCCCAGGCACAAGCCAGGCACGGGCGACTTCGGGCAGGCACCCGATGCACCAGTGGACCCTAGTGGGCACATCACCGGCCTCTAGAAAGCATGGGAAGCATGGTACGGATCACTGGTTCAGGTACTAGCCCGCTGGAAGGCCAATCAACGTTTGAGCGCAACAGTGGGACATCCAGTAAATCTCTTCTCTGAGTTCTCTTCTCTTATGAATTGTTGCTAAAGTATGCCTGGCTCATGTCATCCTGCTTCTTGCAGCATAGTCTTGGCTCCGAACTTCGAAAGTCTGCAGTGCTTGCTCCCCTTCCTCCCTCCCGAGTCCGTCCCCATCCTCCGCGCCAAAAGGAAACCCAACGTAAGAACGTCCTCCACCACCCTTGCGGAAAAGTACGTGGTCCCAACCGTGGGCCCAACCACGTCTTAGAAGACCTCCATTCTATGGATCCAACGTTCTGGATGCCGCAAATCCTGCCGCCGGCGAGAAAAGAAAGTCCCACTATCCTCCACTATCCTCCCCACCAGTGTCCCTGATGGCAAGCCGAGCACTGGCCTGCAGCTTGTCCGCTGGACAGAGGAAACTTTTGGCTGACCATGCCATACCCACACCCTCCCCATATATTAATCCCCTTCATTCCCCCCTCCAGCCGTTTTCTTTCCTTCAACCACAATCCTTTTGGCCTTATTGACTCTTTTCGGACGGACGTTCCTTCATTCATTCTTTGCAATATCGATCTGTGATCATACACCATCACCAGCACTCTTTTGCTAAACACCAACCTTGTCTCGACGACAAACAGAACGCCCGTAACTCAAAAACAACAACAGAACAAGTCTCGACGACTCAACATATATATCATCGATCCAGTACTCTTGCTTCATATAGCTCAGTTCGATCGACCAACTTGACAGAAACACTCACTTTCTATCATCAACACAATCCTTCAAGATGCAATTCTTCAGCACCATCTTCGCAGCCACCGCGCTCGCAACCCTCGCCTCTGCTGGCTCAGTCCACTTCGTCAACCAGGACAGCACTCAACGCACCATCATCTTCACTCCAAACGCTGGCCTTGAGAGCATCCCCGAGCTCGTCATCGCCGGCTCCGAGACCGCCAACCAGACCTTCCCAACCGGCTGGATTGGCAACTGGTACTCCGTCTCTGATGGAGCCGCCAACGTTCCAGGCATGCTCGGAGAGGTCCGTTTCGACGGCTTTGCTGGCGCCACCTACTTCGATGTCTCTGCCATCGTCAACCCAGATGATAACAACGGCGTCAAGATGATCTTCCCTCTCCACAGCAGCACCCCAGTCTCTGGCTGCCAGACCTTCCCCTGCAGCAACGCCTACAACAAGTGGGATGACATCGCTACTCTCAGCACCGACGGAGGCGACCTCGTCTGCCTCCTCGGCACCGTCAGCAACGAGCGCCGCCGTGGTCTCGTCGCCAGAATGTCCCGTGAATTCGTCACCGCATAAATTCAAGAACACAACAAACAGCCTTGCTTGTCTCTTCTCCCTCTTTCTTTTCTCGGGAGTTGAGATTCTGGAGTTGGGTGGATAAATAGGAACGGGGATGGATGTACGTCTGCGCCGCTTGCGTGCTGCGACTCTACTGCTACGACTTATGAAGCGCATGGCTTACAAGCCTGCCCATGACGACAAAGGGGACCTTTTGGGAAAACGGATACGGGACAGATACCATAGACGGGGAAATTTGGGATGGGATATTTTTTCCCTTTCTTCTGGAGTTTAGGCTCCGACAACACTCGTTTGGATACACAGGGAAAAATTCAATGTTTATACACTTCAATTCTGCATACATATAGGGATGTCCAAACTTTTGGATAACTTCTATTCGGGGATACTAGGGATTTTGAGGAGAATGAAAAAAAATCAAATCAAACATAAACGTGTATTTACTGGTGAAATCAACGTGACAACTGAACCTACGATCATTGACCCTCACACTTACCACTCGACTGTGATAACAACCACCCCGACAACAAACTCGCCCAGGGTTGGCCGTCGACGACCTCACCGCCAGCAATCAGCCAACTCACCAGCTGCACCATCAAACGACCGAAACCTCAGCCCCGAGTCCGACATACCAGTAGTCGCACTCGAAGGAATGCGTGCGCCCCTCCGAGCCGTCGTGTTTCCCTCCCTTCTCTGCGTTGTCGCGGCCGAGGGTTGTCGTCGTCGTCGTCTGAGACATGCATCGGAGATTTCGTGAGGTTGCGTTGCTTGTCTTCGGATCCAGCCCTGCCTGGGAATTGGCGCTTGACGCCTGGGCGCTCGCCTATTGCGGGTCTTCTTCAGGGCGGGGCAGGGGGGTTTCAGGGCGTGCCGAGGTTCACGATGGGATTGGAATGCTGCGATACGGACGAGGACATCGAAACATATTTAATATTTTCTTTGCAGTGGCGCTGCGTGAGCTTAAATCTGGGTATGTGTTTCATTGAAGAAATATTAATCTTTATTTTGTCCGAATGAGAGTCACCTATTATAGATATACGAACAAGGATTTGAAATCGCAATTCTTGTCTTATAGTTTTGATACTGAGAATTTTGAGTATGAAAATGTTCTTACTTTGATTATAAACCGGTACTTCGATATATAGATTTCCTGTGGAGAATTGAAATTCTTGCTTACAGAAGCTTGCTTGGCCAATATATAATTTCTCTAATTCGGGGCAGCACTTCCTACTACCTTTCCCAGTTCATGTCCACCTGTATTTTGATATTGCTATCAGTTCTATTTCCTTCAAGCTCATTCTGGTTCAAGAATACTCTCTCCTCTTCAAATCTTCTTCCGCACTTTCAAGAATCAGCCTATTCTCCTCACAGCTTCGCACCCACTCTCTCGCCCGTCTTAACCAACACCCCAATCTTCCCCTTCCTATTTCCTTCACCTCCCTTCCCAAACTCAACCTCCTGACAATCCTCCACCCCAACCCCATTAGCAAACTGCACAACCACAAAATCCACTGCTTTGTTTCCCAGCACCACCATCGGCGCATGCCACGTCCCCGCCCCATACGTAACAGCCTGACCTCCATGCGCAATAAACGCCTTCACCTTCCCCAAATCAGGGAATCCTCTCCCAGGCAACGCATCTCCCTTCGGAACAGGCAATTCAGCATCAGCTTGCGAGGGAGGAAGTGACGGCGCTACGATGACGAGATAGCGGACGTTCTGAGCTTCGCGCGGGGAGAGGCCGAGAGGGATGAATGTTTGCGTTGTATAGGGATGGCGTTCTAGGATTGAGACGGGGAAGACTCCCTCCATCCCTGACATGGATCTCTCGTGGGGAAACAAAGACCTCGGTGCGCAAACAAACATGTTCATAACCGCTTTCGAGGAAATATTACTCGGTGCTTGCGAGTAGAGATCTCGCATGTGCGTGACGTCTAGGTATTTCAGTGCGGACCCTTGGTTGGCTTGGACTGCGCCTGGTGGGATTGATGATGGGCTGAGGGTGGAGGAGGGGATTAGTTCTGGCGAAGGGTTGGATATTACGGTTCCGAAAGGGGAGAATGTTGACTGTGTGAGGGGTGTTGGTGTGAGGAGGAGATCCTCCGACGGTCCGGGGATTTGGAGGGGCATTGTGATGATAGTTGTTGGTGACTGGATTGAAATAGTTGACTTCGGCCCCCTGCTGATGATGATGATGAGGAGGAGGAGGAGGAGGAGTCTTGGAAGTAAAGGTGTATGAATATACTTGAGATCCAAAGCTCTCACATCAGGCCCCGACGCTGCACGCGCTGCTCAAAAGCTGTGTAGACTGGCAAAAGCTGAGAAACGAAGCATGTGATACCAGCCTGTTCTGTTCCTGTTCATTGTCAGCTGAGACTCGTATCAACAGGGTATTTCGGTGGACACTACAAGATTTTCCCGTCCTATAATAGACCTGTTACCGATGTCAATTGCTCGCTGCAGGTATCCGTTCTTGAAAATGAAAGATGTTGAGATCCCCCACCTTTCCGTGCACGGACGAAATCAGGTTGCTGGCTGGACCAATTCTCGCTTGCGGCCCCCGTTCTGCGGTCTTGTCAACATTGGAGAGGGAAGCGAAAGGAGGCTTACTTGGTCAGATTGTACGAACGAGTATAGTAATGCTACTTACGATGCCCGGTGAAAGCGACAGACCGACATGTATCAAAACCATCTCCAAAGCTAGGACCGCCCTAGAGGCGAGAGTGGACACATGCTCGATATTTCTTTCCAGGTGTATTGGCAAAGAGATGTACCTGGATCTTGCTTCTTCCCTCCCAATGCAATCTGCACTCCTATTTACGCTTCAACCTCATCTGACATCTCCTACCCCCACACTAGAATCTTCCATGCCTCATAAGATATCCGGAGGTCCAAAACAATCAAACGAGCCTCTCATTAAAGTATTCGAATACGCATTCGATCTAATAATCTATGCTCTATAGACCTCGTTTACAATCCTCGTCAATTTACACAGCTTGATCCGTCTTACCAAGATCTTTCGAGGATATACAGCTTGGTCAGACCCTAGCGCCAACTTCTTGTAACGTTTGCATGCGCATCACCGATACAGCATTCCTTTATCAGCTTGAAATCCTACAATGTAATTCCTCCCGTCCCAGGTAATTGGTATCAGCGTCAAAATATTCGTGAACGGACTCCCATCCTTCCTATAATTTGTAAAGTGCACTCTAGCCTCCAGTCCTGCATCAATTTTCGCCCGGACCTCCCTCCTTGCCAACTCATTCGCTTCCTCCACCCTCTTATCTGACGAAGGTCGGATCTGAGGAGGATGTTGTAGGAATCGACAATTGTGTCCTAGGATTTCGTTGCTGCTGTAACCGGTGAGTTTTTCGAATGGTTCGGAGCAGTAGACGATGGGGTGGTCGGGCAAGTCCGAGTCGCAGAGGACGAGGGCGACGCTGCTATCAACGTTACCGATTTGGATTTGGGGATTTGGACGCTGGTAGACTTGGAGCTGTGATGCATTATCAGCCAGTAAATCAACCAATCCTTCGAGAACCTTTACGGAAGTTTAAATGCATTGACTAGTCTGCGGCTATATAAAAAGCAAAAGCCAAGGTAGGAGCAGGAGAAGGCGAGGAAGAGACATACCAGAATATCTATTATCCCAAATCCACTCGGTGCATATATCCCCGGAATCGAAGATATCAACGGATCCTTCACTGCCTCTTTCCCAGTCTCAGTACCAGCCGAGCTCAACCTCAAAGCATCCTTCTCGAAATTCTGCTGCTCTGCAGACCTTCGTCGAAGCTATACCAAGCCACAGAACATTAGCCATACACACTATTCTCTAATCCCATCTTGGCTCGGCATGGAATCTTTTTCTGACTTACCTCACTCAGCCTCTTCGCCTGGTCCTGATATTCGGAGGTATTCATGCTCGCTCGCTCGCTTGCTCAGTCACTAGCTGATTCTCTCACAGCTACGATCTGCAGCAAGAACACTTCTTGCATGTACAAGTCATCGACGTCTGCATGTTGTTTCTTTTGCTCAATCAAAAACCTCGAAGTTGAAGAAGGATGGGAAAGTGGTTCGGGCCTGGAGAAGATCGCTCTTTCCCATTTTCTTACTGTTACAAGCCTTTTTAGTTGGTTCGATCTACACGGCTTTTGGTGAACTCGAAGATCGGGGGATGGGAATCTGTCGGTTTCTGGTACCTACCCCACAGCTGCCAGCGCACTACGGTAGTACTGTAACGGGTATTTATGGGAACTTCGATTTACATGCCTGGCAGGGAAAGAGGTGTTGTGCATCTACTTTCCTGACGATCGGATCGAGGTTGGTCACGTGGGCCGGATTGAACTCGAACAGCCTGAGACTTAGAGGAAAAGAAATCTCGTGCAGCCTACAAATCTACGGCATACAGATCTTCTGCGGCATACAAGTCTCGTGCGGCAGGTAAATGTGGTGCGGCAAGCAAATGTTCTGCGGCAAGCAATTCTGTTCGGCAAGCAGTTCTCTGCAGCAAGCAATTCTTTGCGGCATACAAATCATCTGCGGCATACAGATCTCTGCGGCATACAAATCTGCGGGATCTAGCTATGACTTAAAGACATCTAACTATGAACTGAGCTGAGAAAGCATATATTTGAAACAGGAGGATTTCAGTTCCGAAAATCTCGTTAAAACTCTTTCCCTTTCACGAGGCGGATACAAATGCTGACATCCTGGATCGTCATATCATCATTGCTAAAAACCCTATCTAGATAGCTTAAACCACTAAAAGTATTGACTCAAAGCCAAGCCCAGACGCCATAGATTCCGCCTCCCTGGGCCAAGGTACCCACCAATTAAGGGCCCATATATAACGCCAATCCTACATACACAGTCTTCTATCTCCTTCTCCGCCTCAATTCCCAACTGTAGTCTTCCTCCTCGTCTTCAACTTCCATAAGTTGTTCTGTGCTATCCGGATTGGCAAGCGCCGTCTCTGCTGGGTACGACTCTGGAAAGAGTGTCGATTCAATCCCTTTGTTCCCAAGCAAGAAATCCCCAAAGTACTTCACAGCATTAAATGCCTCTTCTCCTGTAGGCACAATGTTTTCCTTCGGCAACAAGAAGCCGTAGCTCCCGGTATCCCGAAGCTTTATCTGGTAGCTATACCGGACTCGCATCTCATGGTAAAACCAATCGATTGCCGATCCACCACCAGTTTCCATGCGGGAAAATCCACCTGTACCCTTGAGTTTCTTGGATGATATGGCCCCTTCACAAGCAGACGCAACACTATATTGTTCGCCACTTGATATCCGAATGGCCTTCGCAAGCCCCATACCCAGTTCCTCGAGATTCTCCAAGCTTGGTGGATCCGCGTTGCAAGAGTACGAGTAGGGGTACAAGACCTGCTGGGAATATGAATGCAGGTCCAAGAAACCAACAAACTTGACTCCATTATTTTCTGTTTCATTCTTGGCCCATTCCGCGAATCTATGGGATTCCACAGCCTGGAATGGCTCGTCTCCTGGATAGCTTTCTGAGCAGGGATTGCTCTGATACGCGGTTCCATCCCATTCGAATCCAAAAGTACGATCTAGATCCAGGCCTCGGCAGAATCGAAGATTGGTTTGTTGACGATTCTTTCGCCACAACCGATCGTTGTCCCAAGTATAAACATATCCATCTGGATTGATGGTTGGAATAAAGACAAAATCAAACTCTTGGAGAAGCTTGGTAATTCCCGGGGACTTTCCATAGGAATCGATCAAAGACCAAGCGATGTATGTCACGGTGCTCACCGAGATCCATTCTCGAGCATGGGATCCGCCAGAAATGATAATCGTCTTTCTGGTTTCATCCTCGTCCTGGGGGAGGTTTGGGGAAACACCCACTCGAAGTGCCGGAATATCGCGACCTTCATAGGTTGTCCCGATACTGATCATCCGGACATGGGTTGTGAACATTGAAGCCATAAGTTGCATCCATGGCACAAGAACAGAAAACGGATGGTAGTCCTGGAAAAACATGTTTTCGGCTCCATCTGAGGCCCTTAGGTTGGGCGAAAAGAAACGATCTGGACGTATCAAAGAAGGACGCGGTTCGGTGAATGTGACAGCAGGGTAGGATTCATAGATGGTTCTGGCCAGGTCGGGCATCAAGTTCGAGTGGGCAGTCTGTAGCGACTTGGGAAGAAGCCCTAGAAGAGAAGGTATCTGCAACTGTTAGTACGATCACAAAAAGCCATCTATCAAACATACATCATCCTCTCGCAATCGGATATCCACCCAGTTATTGGTAAATTCCCAAACGTCCAAAAACAATGTATCTGCAGCCTCTGCCAATGCTTTTTCTTCCGCAACAGTACTCAGATTGAATCGAAGGACAACGTCTCCTCCATATTTTGCAAGAAGCGTAGCTGGAAGTGGTAAATTGACTGGTCGCGTGGGCTTCTTATTGCTGGGTTGGCTGGCTGTTGGAGGTATGCCGAAGACTTTCTCGACCGCCGTATCTCGTAGCCAGGTCCATTTCGGAAAGATACTATGTGACTTGTGCGATTGATGTTCTGCGACATGGTCGCGCTGGGTAGTAGAGAATTGGTTGTAATCGGTGGTCCACGGAACTGCGAAGGCAGCAGTAAAAGGAACTATGCACACCAGGAGGCCGATGATTAAGGAGAGACAGAAGGGTATCGAGCGCTGCATGATGGCAGTCAGAGTGGCATCTGTCGACCTGACGGCGACGACGACTGGAGAAAGGTTGGGTGTTGAATGAGGGGATTCAGAGATGATCTGGGCAGGGCAGGGCAGGATGTTTCGTGGAAACTGGGCTGAGCTATTCTAAAGTGGCTCCCGTGGGGCCGTTGCCAAGGCTGGGGATGTCTAATCGCGCGATAAGGAAAGTAACAGCCTCACATCATTACTTCAACTCTTCACTTGAGAAACAACAATCATGAGTTCAGATCCATCTTATACCGTCTTTATAAGACTTCCATTTGCTCGTGGGGACTTTGTAGACCCGTTATCAGTATGTTTTCCAAGCAGCTGACGAACGACTGCTGATGTCCAGGTCGAATGGGATGCCTCGAAAGACAAAGCCTTGTGGAAGATCCTCTCGAAAGCCTCGAAGAACAGTGATATTGACTGTAAGTATTTTACCCATATCCTCAAAACATCGCTGAAACTATTAGGGAATGAACTGTTAGTTTCTTAATCTTTCTCAGGAACAAACTAATAGTTTAGAGCAACGAAATTTGAAGTCACTCTTGCCTTCCTCCTCCAACAAGCAGCATGGCTCTACGAAAGACAACTCCTCCAAGTGCGAGCACAAATGAGGAAAGTTGGCGTTTCCAAAGGATCTGCTGCCCCGTCTCCAGTCCCATGGAATAACTCCGAGTCAACGGGAGGAGAAGGAATGAGGAGAACAGGTTCAGGAGGTGGAGGTACGTGGTCAGTCATGGCTGTGAGTAAAGCTGACCATGTTCCAGGCCCGCGAGTTCCATCTGCACTGTCTTCACGAAAAGATTCTCCGTTACCCAAGAATGAATCTTCTACCTCCGGACGACCTCTAGCACCACCATTTTCTCGCACTTCATCAGCAAATACCACAACGACATCCCGAAACCTACCAGCCCAAACCAGTCCCCGACCACAACATGCCACACTTCGAAGATCTCTCTCACCAGCCCCAAAGACTCGACTCCCACCTGTCACAACATCTCCTCTTTCCTCTTCCTCTTCCTCAAGTTCCGACTCCATACCTACGCATCAATCCCGACTTCTTCGAAATCGTGGTCCGCGCTATGCCAAAAAGACCGGCCAACAACCGATGTCTCCAGACACTATAGACTCAGACGACGAGCCAGCATTCATGCCAGTACTGCATCAAGATCCAAGTGCTACACTTCGAGGAGACCCTCGTAACATTGCAAGGAAGACGGGACATGCGAATGCCAACAAGAGACAGGTAGATTTGTCACAGACGTCTGATTCCTCGGCTAGCTCAACACCTGCTTCGGCTGCTCCTAGGAGGGATGTACATGTCAGAGGGGACAGGCCAGTTGGTCCGCTGAGTCCTCGAAGGACTGCCGAGCTAGCTGGGACTGGAAGGGGGAGTGGGAAAGGAAGTGATGGGACGCCGAGTATGGGAAGTAGTTTCAGTGATCTGGACGGCATGTTCTCCCTTCGTGGATCAGTGAATAAAACTGACGAAAATAGATGCTTCGGTGACACAGTCTGCCTTGGAAGAAGCACTTGCTAGTAACATGCAAGCTGGAGGGGGCATGGCCAGTAGGATGAGCTCTATCAGCCAGGCGTTGAGGAGTAAGTATCTGTGATTATGTCTGGATAATGTAAGGTGGACAGAGGACATCTTGGCGTATTGAATTGTATGATCAGGACTGAATCATCGATGCATTAACTAATTTATCGGAGATCTCATTTTCCCCCTCGCTCAACGCCATAGGAAACACATTCCATCCCAATTAGCCAGTCATATCCCAACCTAGAAACATCCAAACACCGCACCGCCAACCAAAACCAAGGGTATCCAGACCAGCGCTCCCATACTCTCGCCTCTCCAGCCCATCGTAGCATCTCCCGTATTATTATAAAGCAGTGCCGGCGTCCCTGTAACGTTAACCTGCTCATCCACGCCACAAACTACCTTACACCCCGGCGTACCCTTCCTCTTCTCCAGCACGCCCCAAGCCCCCTTCTCATCTCTCTTCCTATTTCCCAACCCTCCATACGGCCCACTCCTATTATAAACCAGCTCAATCCACTGAATCTGCAAAAAAGCCTCATCATAAAGACTCATATTCCCCGTCCACACACCCCCATCACTCCACATATTCACAATCAACCCGGCTGGATCCTTCGGCGTCTGAAAACTGATATTGGCCACACTCTCCCCATTCACATACCAGCTACTCATCTCCGGCATCCAATCAACCCTATATACATTCCACAGCGTCCAATCCCTCCCCCCCGGGTTCGTCCCGTTGATCGTCGCTTGCGGTACGTCCTCCCCGGCTTTATTCACAGACGGCTGATTCGTATATTGTACGCGATTCCTCGGATCGCGCGTCAAGATCTCAATATCAGCTTCCTGCACATCAGACGTAGCATCTCCTCCCAGATACGTGAATATGCCTGCGCATGCGCCAGGGGAACCAATCACTCGCGCCATGAATCGCGCGGACATGTAGTGGAAGTCTTGCTCGACGGAGTCGATCTCGGCGACGGATTGGAAGGTTTCGTGGCGTGCGGTGCGGAGAGTTAGGTAGGATGTGTACTCGGGGGAACTGTCGTTGCTTTGCTCTGTTTCTTGTTAGTAGAAATCGCAATCTCAAGGCCGGGTAGTCCTACCGATGTAGACGTTATTCGGCGTGTTGACCATGAGTATTGAAGCTCCAGATGAAGCCAGAGAGTCGCTATTGTTCCAGTTCTGTACCGCCCACTCATTTCTCCACTCGTCTTGGAGGAAGAACGACGATGTCGCAAAGGCGTTCGTCGCATTCGTCGCATTGGTGGTCAAGGCAGGCGGACTGGAAGCTCCAGCAACATTCCTGTAGTCGTGGAACTGATGGTTCAGGAAATAGCCTTGCGACGAGCCGTTTGTTCGGAAGCAAGAACACTCATCCCCGGTATCTGATGCTGCAATCGTGAGGTGAGGAAGCGAGAAGAGGAAAATGCTAGCTAATAATGAGGCTGGTAAGGCCATTGTAGATTTCGCGCACATGTTTAGATATGAAGAATGGGAATTACGATTGAAGTTTACGGTGAGAGAATAAAGATGAGCAGTTGACAATTGACAGGTTGAGTTCGAACGAAAGAGAAATGGAATCAAAAGCAAAGAACGAGTGAATAATCAGAGAGCCAGAAACAAGAAACAAAAACAGAAACAAGGAGAAGCAGGAGCAGACAATAATACGAGCCACATCCAACGGGGCTTCTATTGTATTGGCTTCAGCCCTCGGGCTGCTCATGTAGGCCACTAGAAACCTAGCTGCGACGTGGCACCGCCTCTATCAGACCAGAAGGAGGGTCTGGGCGCAACATATGTATCAAGCTGTGATACTGCATTCTCAGCTGAGGATGGATTTGTGAGAATTTGAGAAAAATACACTGATACTGTTGTTATTGAAGTGATGGGAGCGGGATGTGGAGAGAAGTGTGGTCCAAGAATGAAAGATGGAGAAGGCGGTCAGGTCGTCTGGTCCAGGCTATTCTTAGCTTTCTGCCGTGACCCCTCCTCACAATGGAATGAATGTGCTCGTAGAGGCTCCTTGTGACTGACACATCTCGTCTCAGAGACACAGCAAAGTTTTTGTTCTTGTGTTGTCTTTGACCTATAACAAGATCTAGCACGATGGGTCGGACTTCTAGCTAATTCAGAAAATCAGAAGCAATTGGGAACGAACCTCGCTAACAAGGAGTCGGGGGTAATACGTGAAAAAATATTTGTTTACTTCCATCTGAATCGTCTACTTCATCAAGATAGGACCATGGTATCGCTCATACCAACGGATATGGAAACTCCCCAACGCCTACGCAATGCTATGCAATCTACGGAATCGATAATACTCCAATCCGTATCCACATCCTGTCAACGCACTGGGATCTCCCAAGCAGCAGGATCTTCCTCATCATCACTCTCCAATTGATCCTCTTCATCGTTCATGGCCATCTGAACAAACATCTGGACCCAAGCTTGCTGTGCTTGCTCTGCTCTTCTCTCCTCAAAAGCCTCTCGTTCCTCGGCCTCTCCAAGACGTCGAGCTCCTGCTACGACGTTTCTCTGTCGAACAACTCGTCGTTGATTGGGCGGATTACCTGGAGCTCGATCTCGTCGAGGTCCTCGGTTGGGAGCAGCACGTACAGGGACTTCAGGAGCGGGAGGTGGTGGAGGAGCAGGGACATGGTTGATCCGTAGAACGAGAGGACCTTCTCGTTGAAGTGGTTCAAGAGCTTCTCGTGGCTCGTCAGGCTCAACGATTTCGGGAACTTGAACCTCAACAATTGGAGGCAGCTCGATTTCTACGTCCTCGTCCTCTTCCTCATCTTCATGAAGTTCCACCGGTCGTCCTCTACCATTACCCGCATCTTCTCCATCACCTTCTTCAAGCTCCCAGAGTCGGTAGTAGCACGATGAGGATCTGTTGTTGTAATGATTGTAAGGATTCGCTGGCGGAAGCCATGCCGAGCATAGGTAGCAGAAATGACTATGGCATTTGAAGCAGATCATATGATTGCAGCCATGTGTCTTCTGAGCCCGAGCAGAACACGTCGGACATGGCGTAGAGTGTTTGTTCATGTACTCCAGAGATGCCTTGTCTTCCTCTGTAAGTTCTCCGTTGTCTTTTCTCGGCATGCAAGTTGTTAGTTCCCCATGCCAACCTTGATAACATCGACTACAGAAGGCAAATGAACAGTCTTCACAAATGCAGAGACGGTCCGCTCCAGCAACATATCCTTTCGAAGTCGCCTCGTCATCTTCGTCGTCGCTCTCTGTATCCTCAAATCCGACTGGTTTGCGGTGCTTCTTCGACCGTGCAGCACCTTGGCACCATCTTCGCGGGCAGTAGACTGTATTCTTGTCCGATTCCAACTCTGCTTTGTGCTTCAATTTGACGTATCGAGTAACCACATCCTGCTCGAGCGGAATCTGGATCAATTCGCTTGGAGTAAGTTGTGTCTTGGCCTTTCTGCCTTTCGCAACTTGCTCGTCACCGCGCTTCTTCGCACATCCGGGTGTCAAACATTGAACAGCAGCCAGATGTCCTTCCGTAATGGCATTATTGTAGAAATCCTGGAGACATTGAACGCAGAATACGTGACCGCAGTCGATCATTCGATGGCAGACTGTGCCTTTCTTGGGATCTATGCGAAATTAGTAGGTGCACAAAGCTTCCCACACTGGCTGCCTACCAAGACAAACACCACAATCGAAAGTTTCCTTCTCAAATGCAGCCTGAGTCGCCTTGATGTCGTAATCCAAGAGGGAGATCTTGAAATCTTGGGGGACCTCCAAATTTCCGCCCTCGGCAAATCCAAAAGCATGTTCAGCTTCTTGTTGCAGAAAATCGATATATCCGTAGACCACAGAGCTGCGACCTGCTTCCTCCCACATCTCCTCCCCCTTCCCTTGTAGCTCGTCGAGGTGTTTGCGCGAGAGCCATGCTGGAGTCGCAGAAAGTTCGAAGACCGGCGCCTTTTTCTCGGGATATTCCTCTGGCAGAGTTATGCGAAGTTGAAGAGACGGTAGGTAAGATAGATTCTGCGACTCGACAGCATTCGCGGGGACCATCGCAGTTTTGCCTTCTTGACCAGAGTGTGTGGAGAGTGGCGGGGTAGGAACGAGACCGTCGGAGGACGCTGGGAAGAGAACTTTGACTGGAGAACTCGGATGGACTGGTATTTCCATAGAAACAGAAAATGGGTTCTTGGGGTCCACGAGGATTTCGGGAAAGATGGCTGCTATGCAGTCCAGTTCTTCCTGTCGTTCATCCTCCATGGTAAGCAGAGAGGTCACCGGTCAATCCTGGAGAGAGGGACGAATTTCGAAGGGGATACGGCGAGGTTCATAAGTAGGAATGAAAGAAATTGTAGCTGCGTGCCAAAATCTCGTGGTTGAAAAAGAATATGGTAGAAGTGGCGACTGGTTGGAAATAATATCGAAGTTGATGCCCCGCGATAGATGTCCGAGTGGAAGACTAGCGTATTTGATTCGAGAGCCGCTTTAACAATGGTCGACGCCTGTTTAAGAATGTCCTTAAACTTCAGGGATGCTTCGACACCCAAACCTTTCCTACTACAACGCCTGAGACTCAGACTGCGCCTTTAAGTAGACCGCAGTATTTGTTTCCTCACTTCCAAATTTCACCGCATCTCCTCACGGCTTGTCCAGAAGTACCTTACCTGACGGCGAATGAATCATGACCGACACTGCCCCTCTAGCATCTCTGTCTTTGACACACGTTCACTATGTAAGGAGTCACTTGCCTCTGGATCACACCTGCTAACCCGTCTAGGATCCCAACGATCCGATATCCTACTTCTGCGCATGGCTGGCCCTCGTTCCTCAAGGACTTTGCGTTGTGTATGCGACTCTGATCTGGTCGACTCGCGAGATGGAGATCCTCATGATGTTTGGCGGACAGATGGCGTGTGAAGCTTTGAACTTTGCACTGAAGAGAATATTGAAGGAGGAGAGACCGAAGCAGATGCATGGGAAGGGTTATGGAATGCCATCTTCGCATGCTCAATTCGTGGCCTTCTTCTCCTTGAGCTTGACGCTCTTCCTCTTGTTTCGACATGTTCCGAAGAAGCCTACGCCTTCACATACACCATTGACCATGGTATCGAGGGTTTTGTTGTCTGGTTTGGCATTGGCGAGTGCTGGGTTGGTTGCTTGGAGTAGGATATACTTGAATTACCATACGGAGAAGCAGGTTATGGTTGGTTGTCTGGCCGGGACTTTGAGCGCATTATCGTGGTTCACAATCACTACTATCGTGAGGCAGAGTGGACTGTTGAGTTGGATACTTGAGCAGTATCCTACAAGATTATTCAGGATGAGAGATCTTGTTGTTGAGGAAGATCTCTGTCAAGCTGGTTGGGAGAAATGGGAGTCGAAAAGGATATCAAACAAAGATTCGAAAGGCAAGAAGATAAGGTGACAAATGAACCGAAATTTGTACAATCTACTTTGCTTTGATATGTGATTTCTTTGACTTGGTACTGTACCTGAGGTAAGGTTACGGAAGGACTTTGAATCCGGGAAATATGAACAAGCTATGTGCATCACCATTCAATACTCCTAGATCTCTGGTGTATTCTACATATTTCCCGACGTATACTGCAACTGTAGGCAACCCTAAACTATGCTCGTAGAAATCTCCAAACCTGGGAAACAAATATTTTGATATCACGTGTAGTCTCTAGCGCGCCAAGGAAGCCCCGAACTCTCGAGATTGAAGCATTGCAACAACGAAGCTCATCTCACCCACCAAATCCACCTCTACCCAACTTCGCACATTCCCAACTTCAATCCGCAACCATGGTCCAAATGTATACCATCGCCGGTCGCCAATTCGGCTCCCACGTGGTTCGTACTCCCAATTCCCTCCGCCCGGCAAGCCCCAACCCGACGGACAACCCGCAAGCAAGAAGAATTGGAATTGGAGGCTAACCACCATCGAACACAGCTCGCAATGGTCACTCTCGGTGCGCTCTTTGGAGGAACCGCTCTGTCAATGGGAGGATCGACCGCAAAGAAGACCCAAGGACCACCGATCAATGCTTCGAGTCCTGACGAGGAGAGCTTCATCAAGTACGTATCCCAAACTCCCGGAAGCCAATTGGTATACTACAAGATCTAATTTGATCATAGGGACTTTCTGAAGAACGCAGAGGCAGATGAGAAGAAGGATACCAAGAAGGCGGGTGCTCACTAGATGGGAAATGTATGAATGGGGGTGTGGCATGGAGGACTCGGTCTGGTTGAAGGACGGGCCTCTGGTGTATATTTATGGTTGAATAGAGAATGCATCGGTTGATGGACATCATTGGAATATGCGGATACGTGAGTGACAGTATGCGTATGGAGCATTGGAAGCAGGAAAAGACATTTCCGCAGCCTGCAGGATTGATAGTGCCATCAGGACGTTTACAACTTCTGTTTCGCACGCCACTGTGACATGGTTGGTTGGAAAAATCTGAATAAGTCAAGCCTCGGTCTCGAATAGCCCTTTGGATGTAGATGATGTCTTCGCTTTCTCCGGACGGCGTCGATGCTTACGCTAGCTTTTGATACATTGCAACTTCGCATGCTACGACTTGGCATCTGAACATCACGGGTAGCACTCGCAAACATAGATGGCTCCAAGACGCATTCACAAAGGTATCTTTCAAAAAACACCGGCTAATCATATATTACAACTCGTCCTTGTAAAAGACCTCCTGACTTCCTTCTCCATCTTCAGGCTCGTCTTCATCACCATCCACTATTCCAAGAATCTCTCGAATCTGACCAGGAGCATCAACAACCTCGATCTTCCATCCTTTCTCCTTGGCCATCTTCTGAACTTCCTTCTTCACAGTCTCCACCATCTCAGGATCTAAATCCAACTTAGCTAGTTCCTTGTCACTAGCCATTTCCACTTTCCCACCCTCAAGCTTGCTCTTGGCTCGAGCAATTACTTCAACAACTCTTCCAGTGGGCTCTTGCCCGAAATTTGCTGGGATAGGCATTCGCTGCCCTTCCTTGTTGATCCATTTCCCAGCACCAAGAATAACACCACCAACGTTGATCGGCTTCTCCTTCTGTGGCGCCTCGAGTTGGCTTTCTATCTCCTTGAGTTCTTTCCGGTCTTGAATATCCTCTTCCGGTACAACGGCTCGGCAGACTATCGAATGCGCCTTGTTGACCTTCGGCGGCTGGAATGCTACGTCGCTACATAGTCTCGGAGTGTATACAACCATCAAATATGAACATGTCGTGACCTCCTTGATGTATCCTATTCGATCCGTAACATGTGGGTTGCAATGGAATTGCACCTCCACCCGTCTCGGCTTCCCTGTGAGATCGCAAGTTGTGCCACCTTCCATCTTCTGAACCAAGTACCTCGTATCGCCCTTGATCTGAAGCTCCGTCTTTGGAGGGTCCTCTGACGCCTTCTTCTTCTTGGGTACCTCAATCTCCTTCTCCCATTCATCTTCCTTGCTGGGCTTCCCCTTGCCTTTCGCCCTTCCTAGCACGAACTGTTTCGTCGTTGGATCTGGCTGCGGTGGGAGTAATGGCTTTCCAGGTTGTGGAGGAAGCTGGTGGAACTGTGTAATCTCATTGTTGTAGCAGAATGCGTATGACCACCATCCAGACACGAAGTACAGGCATCCTCCATCCAATTCCTGCAGCAATTCCCAACCTCGGTTTGTCGCGCGTGCCAGTTCTTTTTGCTCCGCCGCTCTTGCTTCTGCCTTGGACGTCTCATTCTTGGTAGGTATGTTGACTATGGGGATTGTGCAGAGGTGTTGTTCGCCATGTAGGTACATTAAGTCATAGGTCTCGTGCCTGGGATCGAATGCATTGTCGGCGGAAGCTTGGGGAGTATCGTCTACACGCGATTCTATGCTCTTGGAGTCGGAGCTTCGTGGAGATTCCGGAACAGCTGCCGAAGCTTGCTCAACTATCGACTTTGCTTCGATGTCGGAGATGAAGGAATCGGAGAAGACGACCTCATACTGGGAAGCTGTTAGCTGTGTCTGGAGGGGGAAGGAGGACCATTTACCTGGGGGAAGGCCAGTAAGTCATCATGAACACTGAACACGGTTTGACTTGCAAGAACTATTGGAACTGATGCCAACAAAGCTGTAATGATTTGCTGCATTGTGCCATATGGAGCGCCGAGGGGCTTTAGAGTGGTGACATCTGTCCTGGAGATGGAGGAGTGGCATCAACGTTATCGATTACGGCCGCGGCGGAGAAACATAAGCGACGCGCTAGGGGAATTTTGGGGACAGGTTGTTTACTTTAGCCTTCTGTGAAGCCTATCGCCAATTTCTGCTTTGCATGTTACCTTCTTCCTTCGTGACTTTCGAGTTCCTGGTATCCTGCGAGTGATCTCAAGCACATGATACAGATCCGGTGTTGCCAATCTGGAAACACCATCGACGATCAACCTGAGATCTCCCTATACTTCAGTCTTGCAAACCCTTTTTCAGACCTGCAGCGGAATGCTTTGCCCTGCACTAGATGCTTACAGACTCACAGCTCTTGGATAGCTTTAGTTTGCAATATGCTTGCCTATCATGACGGTTGAAGAGGCCCAAAATACACTCTTAGGAACGTTTAAAAGACTGTCTGATATTATTTTCGCCCGATCCTTTCGACATAATGACGATGGAGACATGTTATCTCTCTTATTTCCCATCAGTCACTTCGTTAATGCAGTGCCACTTCCCGTACGTCTCTCTTATATTTTATCAGTTGGTCGTCACTCGACAGCAGAATTCAAGAAGCCAGATTCTATTAATCTCTGCTCTCCAGAATCAAAACGACGCGGAAATCCCCAAGAAATCAAGCATCCCGTCTTACCAATCCACTCTGTCTCGAATCGACCCGATTTCTCACCTTCTCAGATAGAGTTTTGTTGCACTTCGCAGTGTTGGTCAATTGTTGGTCATCGCCGCTTTCGGATAGCGAGTCCGGATTAATGCAACCCTCTTCTCTGACAGCGACGACGAGCCGTCCTTATCACGAGCCATTGGTTGATAGAAGCTTAGTTGGCGCAACTATATGCTTCCTTTGACATAAAGAGAAGCCAAACTCCGAGTGGTTGAGCCAAATGTGAAGGTGGTGATGCTTCAACTGACGAGCCGCTGAGCATTATTACTGGAGTAAGATATTATAAAAGCTGTTCTGATGAAATAATGACCTGAACTGGATATAAAATAAAAGCAAGCGGCTAGACGAAACAAAATGTTCCGTTCGGGATACCTATTTCGGTTACCCATCCTCCCATGCATTTGGGATGCATGTGTGGCGGCCTCGTTACGTGAAATGCGGAGAGCTCCCCGTAATCAGATCAGTACCTGGAACATCGTCAGATGAAGTAGCAAAGACATGAAGTGAGCTCACAATGTATCGTTATTTTCTGTGATAGCCATAGTCCGCTCAAGATAAAATCATACAGACAAGTAAATCAAACCGAGAATCCTCCAACTTGTTAACTCCACTTTACCCCTGGGCTCATACCCCGCCACAAAATGTACCCCGCATCAAGCCACTTCGACATGAACATGCCCTCCTTTCGACCAAGCAAGAGGCGGCACCTAAAACTTTGTTGACTGATACTCGGAACACTTTCCTCATACTCAAGCGTGGCACAAAAGACTAGAACACGTCAGGCCTTCGGTGCCAAATGCGCCAGTTCCATCACCCCTCGTCACCTCGTGCCATTTGCTTGAAAAGAGGAATCCGAGCTACGGGTGCTACTCTGAGATAGGTAAGTAGCTCAAATAGCTAGATAAAAGTTGCTTGTCCTCCGTTACCTTGTTGTCGTGCCTCTCGTTCCTTCCAAGTCAAGCTCGAAGTCCTGGGATATCCTCAGCACATCTTCCTGTATTCTGCATTCTGCATGTCAAGTTCTCCTACAATTACTACTGCCACCATGAATTCTTTCCGCCTCCTCCCCCGTGCAGCCACCCGAGCTCTGAGATCAACATCCCTCCTCTCCAAGTCCTCATTCTCCACATCCCCCCGTCTCCTCAATGCCTCCTCAACACGCAAGCCTCCCGAAGCCCCAGACGCAGAAGCAGCCGCTCTCCGAAAAGGAAACGCCCCAACCTACCTAGGAACGACAAAACGCCTCCCAGAATTCAACCTCGTCGATAAAGTCGTGCTTGTATCCGGTGCTGCGAGAGGTTTGGGATTGGTTCAGGCAGAGGCTTTGCTGGAGGCTGGTGCTACTGGTATATTTTTCTCATTGAGAAATATCACATGGGGTTTGAGACTTACGAAGGACAGTGTATGCTCTCGACAGACTGGAAACGCCGTCCAATGATTTCTCACGGATCCAGAAACGCGCAGAAAATGAACTTGGGACATCCCTCTCATACCGCAGAATCGACGTTCGAGATGTAGAGCAATTAAATGCCATTGTGGAAGAAATAGCCAGTAAACACCAACGACTAGATGGGTTGATCGCCGCGGCTGGGATTCAGCAAGAGACACCAGCGCTGGACTATACGGCGAAAGATGCGGATTTGATGATGAGTATTAATGTCACGGGATGTTTCATGACTGCTCAAGCTGCTGCGAGACAAATGATTAAATATGGGAATGGAGGAAGTATCGTTATGATAGCTAGCATGAGCGGGACGGTTGCAAATCGCGTATGTCTTCTGTTCTACTCATTTTCCTTCTTATCAATGACTGACAATACCTCTGAAGGGCCTCATCTGCCCAGCCTACAACGCGTCCAAAGCAGCCGTCATTCAACTCGCACGCAACCTAGCCATGGAATGGGGCGAGCACGGTATCAGAGTCAACACCATATCACCTGGCTACATCGTAACTGCTATGGTGGAAGCGCTCTTCGAGAAGTACCCTGAGAGGAAGGAGTCGTGGCCGACGCAGAATATGCTAGGAAGGTTGAGTTATCCGGAGGAGTATAGGGGTGCGGCTGCGTTTTTGATTAGTGATGCGAGTAGTTTTATGACGGGGAGTGATTTGAGGATGGATGGTGGACATTCTGCTTGGTAGACAGGAGAAACGAGTGACTTTCAAATGAGGTGGATTGATCAGCGAATTCTGTTACTTTGGGCTTAAGGGTTTGAAAAGTCGGGTCAGCGAGCAACAAATATGTTATCAAACTTTCAGGACTCTGGTACAAATACTCATTGAAAGAGTCTGAACCAGTGAAGTCCCGCAAGGTGCAGCTTATCCGTTTCGGCATGTTGTTATTCGCTGGCTGCATGACCCCCACGAGCTACCCACACCAACACCCACACCCACCTCAAAGGAAAGGCAAAAGATCAACACCTTGGCCCGAAACGCCTCAAACCATCAAATGGGAAATGAAAATAGTAACAGCAATCATCCATCGAAAAGTAAGAATTCCATATCCTCCAAAAGCCGAACGGCGCAGACATCATTGATTACTTTCAGAGCAAATAGCACGCCGAAGCGGAGATAATCTCACGGATATACGGAGTACGCATCTCGGGCATTACACAAGGTCATTAGAGGTACAAGAACACGTTGCCCATTATTTGGAATATCAATTGATTGATGATGATGATTGCTCATTTCTGTCTTTACTCATCTAATGGTATCCATTTCCACGCCTGCTCCATTGTATTTTCAAGACGACGACGACGACGACGAGGACGATTGCTCGCTCGCTCGCTGATACATTTGTTTTCCACAAGCCGCCGGCCTTCTAAACTCCAGTTCCCACAAAGTACCACCCAAGTCCCAAATTTAATTCCAAAACGCCATGCCTATCAACAGCAAAGGTTCGCCATAAATGCAGCGCTGTTGTTCTGTCCTCTATGCACAAAAATGTACCAAGTGTACAGTACATCTACCATGTCTCGGCAATGTACTGACCAGCCTCACCCTTCAACTTCCAAAACTTGACAGCCTCCTCCCGACTCAAGTTGCCCTTGCACATGACCGCATCGATCAGAGCTTCTTCAACACCTTCTCCCATTCCCTTACTGCTACCACAGACAAAGACACGACCATCCAAAGCGTTGATAATGAACCAGACCAGATCTGCCTGAGCCCGGACTTCATCTTGCACATATTTGCCCTTGCCGGTATGCTTCCGCGACTGCACAACCTTCTTCACCTCCGACTCGTGAACGCCCCATTCACCAGAATACAGCTCGTCAAGCAGCGAATCACGCACACCCTGCAAAACCCAGACCTTGTTCGCACAATTCGCATTCTTGAGTCTGCGTTGCACGAATCCTCGGAATGGAGCAACACCGACACCAGCGCCGATCAAGAGCATAGGACCGTCGGAGACGAATTCCTTTGCCAGAGGGTTGGCCATGAGACCCTTGAACATGGGGACGCGCAGGTCGATCTTCTCGCCTCTCTTCTCGGCTTCCAGGAACTTCTGGGCTTGACGCTCGAAGAAGCCTGATCCGACGCCGGTGCGTGGTCCGCCTCGCCAGTTGGGAGTCTCGTGGACGGTCACGGCGATCTCGATGAGACGGCGGCAGCCGGCTTTGTACACGCAGTTCTCGTGCGGGTCGTTGGACATGCTGTAGAAGCGAGGCATGAGCTGCTGGAGTTGGGAGAGGAGGTGATCGAGAGGGGGCTTGGAGGAGGGGAAGGCGTGCAGGAGCTGGTTCATGGTGATGTGTGGGCCGGTTCTGAAGTCACAGAATACGCCTTGTCCTTCGGCTGAGGTGAGGTACATGAGGATCTTCTTCTCGTTCGGATCGGAGGCGTATTCGGCGAGGAGACGGAGGAGAGGCTTGGTGGGTGGGTAGGATTGGATGTCACTGCACCAGGTCAAAAGGTCTCGTCGGGTTGTAGTCAACTCTCGAGCTTGATCCTCGCCCCAAACTGTTGGCCATCTTCCACCGTCTGTCTTCAAGAGAATGTTTCGGTCGCGGAGGTAGCGAGGGACCAAGAGGAGGTCCAACAGCTCATCGACAACTCCAGCATCATTTGGAGCGACCATGCCAACGGCACCCCCAACCTTGAAGTCCACACCAGACTCCTCTGGATAGTCGGTTACATCTAGGTCGAAATGGTATGTTCTCTTCTCTGCTCCAGGCTTTGTGAGCTCACGGGTGTTGTAGATGCGAGCCGAGTAAACATCATAAGGAGGATGCGGTTGGACGAATCGAGGTGGGTGGACGGTGGTGTCGAGTTCGGTGGTCTCCGTCGCAAGGTGGGGGGTGAAGTCGATAGCATCTTTAGCCTCCTCTCCAGCCGAGATCTTCAATTGCGCAAGAGGTGGCAAAGGGACGCCCTGCTTGATTGAAGAGATATGAACAGTCTGGGCTGGCACATCAGGTACATTTGATAAAGTCGTAGGGATTGGACCGATCTTCAATTGTAGAGCTCGGAATGCGTCATTGTCGGGCAGGGGAACGCGCTCGAAAGTCAGACCATCACTCTTCGAGATGGCCATGCAACATCCTCCTCCACAGCATTTCTCAACCAGCCTTGTGCCCGGCTCGCCAATAAGTCTCTGTATGTCTGCGGCATTCTGCGAAATAAGTTTGGTCGATGCGCGGCGTGGACGAGGAGGCTCTTCGATTTCGTCGGCTGAAGAAGAAGAAGAGTAGGAGAGGGATGGAACCGAGGTCGAAGATGTTTGTGGTTCCTCAGGAATGCAGTGGGAGGTCGTCATTGTACGGATTGCTGATGGTCGAGACATGATGATTGAAGGGAGGATATTTCTTCGAAGCATGTACAAAAAGTCGAGGTTATAGGTTGGAGGTGGAAGGAGGAAATCCGCGGGAAAGGAAGTCAATCCAAGTTATCGCATTGAATTGAGTGCGGATGACTATGACGGCAGACTTTGTTTGCTTGAGTTTTTGTAATCGCAGGTCAGCTATTGAAAGCTGTCACAAGGCGAAGTAGTAGCAGAAAGAGTCTGGTGGATTGAAGTCGAAGTCGAAGTCGAAGTCGAAGTCGAATTTGTGGTGTGAGGAATCAGAACAGGAACATCGAACTTGAAAAGTCATCGATTACACACGATTTATTATCCCAGCCGATCCCACCCATGCCAGCACCAGTCCATGCCCATGCCTGCCCAACCGAACGCCTGCAGTGCTGGGGAAGTGCCGGCGGATTTGGCCGCACTACGCCATTAGATTGCGGCCATTGGTCAGATTAATGGGCGATACCGGGACCTTCAACATTTCCGAGCTCATGGGTCGATTATCAGATCGAATTGCCGGGTGTGCGCATAGAATGTGCTTCTTTGGGAATACAGCCGAGGCATGGATAGGGGCATTTTGCTGGGGACAAAGTTCATGGGACAAGGGAAGCTTTGTTTCTCAGATCATGTTTGCGCGTCGAATCTAAACATAGGTCTCAGGAGGTCAAAATTCAACGATGTCTACGCATTTAATTCACGCATCTTCATATGGCTGAGCAATCAAGGGATATCAAACAAAAAAGCCACAAAATGCTTGCGTGACATTGCCGGCTAAGTATTTACTCGATTATCAACTCGCTTGGCAAATATCTCAAGAGCCAGATGCTTTCCTTCTCTCAAGTACCTTCATAACATCCGCTGCACTATTGCTATCACCCTTCCGCTTCTTTGGGCCTCGTTTCCTCTTCTCTTTACCCTTTCCAACCTCTTCACCATCATCATCACCTCCTTTACCCCATTCGCTTAATTTAACCTTCTTTTCTTCGAAGTCCTCTTCATCTGCGAATCGACTAGACCCGAAACCCATGTCCATGTCCTGCGAATCTCGGTCGTCTCGTTCCAGCATCTTCTTGCGTCGAGCTTCTTTGGCGGCTTCTTCTGCATTGGAAGGTTCAGACGAGGGTAAATTGAGTGAAGAAGCTTTGCGCAGAGCAGCGAGGATTGTTGGATCGCTGAGAGCAACGGGTTTGGATTCTTCTGTAGGTGAAGATTTGTTGGGTTCGTTGAAATAATTCCGTGATGCGACTGGTTTCGGAGGTGGTGCCATACTTCCGGGAGTAGGCTTCTTCTCTTCGACCTCACCATCTTCCTTCTCCGCCTCGTCTGAATCCTCCTCTGAGAGACCAGCCAGAGGGTCGTACTCGTCTCCTACTCCATCAAATATGTCTATGTCGTCTTCTTCCTCCTCGACCTTGGGAATGTCTGGTACCTCCATTCCTAAGGGTTTCGCATCTTTGTCTGGCATCAACAGTCCATGACCTTTCTCAACTTCTGGCTCAGCCTGGACCTTCCTGACCTTGCGCTTCTCGTTTCCATGTTCATCAACTGTAATCAGAACCTCCCTGCCTTTGCCATCTCTCTCGATCCTGCTCTCCGCCCTTCTCTCTCCAACCTTCTTGAACTTGGATCCTAAGGATGGAGCTGCTGCTTCTTTTGCTGCTTGTCTCGCTGCCTTCATTTCCGCCAGAATTTGATCTCGATTTCGCTTCTTGCCCGTCAGAGCAGGTGGTGCCATCTCTCCCTTTTTCCTTTCCCGCTCCTTGACCACGGCCTCCACTTCTCTTTCCTCCAACTTCTCAAACTCATCGTCCACGTCCTCGGCGTCTTCGTCGTCTGGTGTCGGAACACTTTTCTTCTCGGCTCCCTCTAGGACATCCTCTACGCCGACTTCTCCCCTCCTGACTCTCTCCAATAGTCCCCAGTCCAGACCCTTGACCAGCTTTGCTCTATCCTTGACTTCATCTCCCAGAATCTCTTCCCTTAACTTGATAAATGTCTCCTCGTCGATCTGCTGTAGCTTCATCATCTCCTCTAGCGCTTTGACCCTCGTGACCTTGTCATTCTCCCCATCCTCTTCTTCACCCGCGGTTCGAAGCTGTTTTGCACGATCTGTATAACCATCTGCGAGCTTTGCGCCTTTGGGTGCTGCTGCGGAGCGGAACTTCTTGGTTTGGGAGCCGGAGGCGGCAGCATTGCGCTCGGCGAGTTGTCGCGCAAATGTGTTGGTGGAACTATAGCCTGCTATCGTGCGCCTGTATCAGATTAGCTTCAGCAGCAGAGTATGTGGATGAAGTACTGACGGAGTCATGGGTATCGAACTGCGCATTCGAGAACCCAAGGCAGAAGGTGTTGCGCCATTGCGGTGCGCTGTCTTGTCTGGCGGAGAGGAAGAAGAGGCCTGCCGCGCAGGAGTATCAAGAACAAGTTTGCGGAATTGTGAATTGTTCATTATGGCTTGTTGGTGTAGTTTTGGAACTTCCCCAGATTATTTCAGCCTTGTTACAATCGATCAACATCAAGTTACACGCTGACTCAGCATTCAGACTCCAGAATCACGCTGAAAGAGCGGCCGGTGTTCGAGTAGTTGGAATTTGTCTGGATTTAATGCTACTATTTTCGCTCGCTGTCCTTCACTTCGTGAAATTTACCCAGCAATAATACTTAATACTTTATTCAGAGATCGTATTGTCGTTCCAGCTCCGCCTACAATCCACTTACTATTGTCGATCAGGCTGGACCATCCCGCCCGCAGCCTCGCCTCGCGACGCTCTCACGACGACACTGTATCGCGACAACCCATCCATCAAAACCAGCCTCACAATCGTCAAATTCATCATGGCAGCGGCAGCAGGAAGCAAAGGTAGGTCTCTGTATCTGCGCAAATGCATGCGCTTCTTCCTAAATCTATAGGTCGCTGACAAGTACCCCCTCAGTTGCCAGCGACGACGAGTCCACAATCAAAGTCGCACCCAAGAAGGAGACCAAGGACAAACCCACAGGAACCATCAAACTCAAGAAACCTCCACCAAAGCACAACAAACCCGGGAATTGGCGCGATGGGAGCGTAGTCGATGGTGGGCCATCCGAGTCAAGCACGCGCCCCTCCGTCGTTATTAATACACCTTCGACGAGCTCTGTACCGGTCTCCCCAGGTCCTATAGTCAATCCTCTCGATGATGCGGCGCGAGATACCTTTCCTACTGGTCGGCCTCTGGAAGATGGGACTTCGCTATTGCAATGCAAGCATTGCAAGAAGAGTATCATGAAGGACAAGATGCCGGCGCATCTCACGCAATGTCTGGAAACCAAGAGGCAGAAGGCACAGAGGAAGAAGGAGCAGAAGGAGGCCAGAGAGAAAGAGAAGAAGAAAGCGGCCAAAGAGAATGAGAAGGATGAGGAAGGAGACACAAAGATGGCTGATGACGATGAAGATGACGATGATGCCTCGCCCGAGAAGAAAGGTCCCGGCGGATTGAAATCTACGAAGAAGAGTGCCGGGAAGAAAGTCGAGGTCGATGATACGAAGAAGGGTAAGAAGCGCAAGGCTGAAGGTGATGCTGAGAAGGGACCGAAGCAGAAAAAGAAGAAAGAGGAGCCGAAACCAAAAGCTCCGAAAGCAAGAGGTAACGGATTTTCCAATCATAATTTGTCGCAAAGCGCAGAGAGAAGTCCAAACTCAGTCGACATTGAGTTAGAGCAGTTTAGCTCTCTTTGCCATCACTGATGGATAGCGGCCTGTTCATTTCCATTTATCTATCTCACATCTACTGAGCATTTTCTAACGTACCAAAGGCCCCGTCGATGTAGAGAGACAGTGTGGTGTCATCAAAGATGGGGTTCCTTGCGCTCGTTCTCTTACTTGCAAAAGTCACTCGATGGGAGCGAAAAGAGCTGTTCCTGGGCGGTCGTTGCCATACGACATGTTACTCGCAGCATATCAGAAGAAGAACCAGGCGAAGCAGCAGAGTAAGTCCGCCACTGTGATGTACAGGACATGCTAACCTCTTTACAGAGGCTGCGATTGATGCGAATGCGCCTCTGGAAGATGAAGAAGACGGGAATGGCCCTGTCGACTCGGACGAGGAGTTGGCTGCTGTTCAGTATGGTCTTGCGAATTGGGCACCTCAACCTGTCGTTCCGCCTTTGATCTCGATACCGATCGAGCGCCAATATCAAAAGCAGCGGTTACGGGAACAGATGATGAATGCTACGAATGGCGGCATCATCAACATTTTCAAGGTCAAAGGCTTCGGGGCGCAGAAACTTCGACCTGATCATCCACATCTCTTGGAACGCGAACCTGGCGATGGCGATGGAGAACCGAAAGCACAGAATCCTCTGAGCGACGGTATGGCGGCAGTTGCGGCAAGGAGAGCAAGTGGCTTCAATATGCAATTACCTCCGCAAAGGAAGTCTTCCGGGAACATTCAACGGGTTTGAGGACCGGAAATGTACATCTTTTTTGGGATTGGTCTTCATTGCATGGTGTTAGGGCTGGGCTGGATATGATTAGGACTGGCATGTCTTTGGGTCCTTTTTTGGGAGGTTTTGTAGGGTTATGGCTGGGCTGGTGTTTGGTTGAAGGTCAGGAGTCTAGCGGATTCTGTACATCGACACTTGATCTGTCATACCCACAATTGAACTGTTTAGCAGGCCGGCTGAGTGGTCTCACGATCAACTTTCCTCGCATCAAGCTTCCAACTGACCCAAAGAGATTGGAAGGGAATGATGTATTCTTTGCTGGGAAAAGGACTCTAGTAATGTAACCTAGCGATGCTTTTGTATGCTTAAATACATGCATCGGGGCGACGAAATTGCCCTCAACACCCGACGCCAGATACTCCTCCTTTCATATTGATTGGCTTCGCACAATGTGTTACCCCGAACGCCCGACCCAACACCCGAAAAGCAAAGAGTAAAACGAGCAAAGGAGCGCAAAAGGTGCAGGGATCGATCAATTCAGACTCACAAATGAACAATCACACCAGCCCCAATCGTCGCCATAGCACTCAACACTCGAGCACCAGCACCAACCCGAATACCACCGGGATTCTTCTTCCCATCCTGCCCCTTCTACAGCCCCGTCACAGCAGGCGTCGGCGTAGACTGAAAAGCCTCCTCTGTCCACCACTCCGGCCCCGTCGTCGGCAACTTCAACCAAGTAGGAATCTCCGGCGCTGGAGGCGGCAGAGACCACGGACTACCCGTTTCGCCCGGCCAGGTCCAGAGTGCTTCTTCCTGGTAGTCGAATGCCGGGTTGTGGGTTGTTGTTGGTATGGCGAGGAGGGCTGTTGGGGAGGTAATGGTGGTTATGGTTAGGATTACTGTTGAGATGGTGGGGAAGGGAGAGGAGGATGAGGTTGTGATGGGGATCGCGGAGGGTTTCGTGGAGGACGGAGTGCTGGATGGGGATGGGGATGGGGAGGTGGAGTCTGGACAATGCGCCCAATACGCCTCTTCATCGTAGTCAAATGCGCCGAGACCCAAGTCGCACGGAGTTGAAGCCAGACGATCGATGTGGTAGTTCATGGCCTTGATGGAGGATCTGTCCCAGGAGGTAATGTTTACCACGGGTGTGGAATCCTTCACTGACGGTGCTGACTGCGCTTCGACCGACAAAGCAACAGCTCTGAGTTCTGGCTCGGTCTCGTCCAGAGGAACAGCAATGGCATGTAGAATGGGAGCTGGATCGGGGGTTTGAGCTTGATAGCATACTTTCTCGCGGTTTTCCTGACGATAGAATTCGAATTGAACATCAGTAGTTGGGCGAGGGCAAACTGCTGAACCAGCCTCGACAGTTCTGGTCATCGTCTGTCTAGCGGTGCAGTTTCTGATAAGTGGTGGGCATTGCTCGTTGAGGGTGTCCACGTGGAACATGTAGATGGGCACCATGGCGTACCCAGGTGGAATGGGAATGATGGTTGGTCTAGGAACGACGACCTTGGTAATTGGAGCGAAGGTCGTGGTGACTGGAACACGGCTTGCGGTGATGAGCCCGACACGGCAGGCCTTGGCTGTGAGAGGACATTCTGTAAAAGTTTGAACGGAAGTTGCGTAGACGGTGGTGATCATGTATTCCGTTACAGACTCATTCCTGGTTCTTGAGACGCCAAGTCCGCGAATCGTCGTGGGTTTTGGATCGGATGATGACATTCTGGGATATGTAGAAGAAGCATTGGCAGTCGAGGCCGAAGACGAATTGTATGCCGTTGTACTGTTGACATATGGAGCAGCATTTGACGAGGCCGTGAAATTCGAGTTCGCAACTTTGTGGACGGGAGCGTGGCTTCGAGATGCGCTGTCAGATGAAGCGGATGCAAGGGTCGACTGCGGAGTCCCAACAGTCGAATTACCCGTGAAGCTGGATTTCCCGGGAGTGTATGTGGCTGAGTTTGGAGGCGGGACAGAGCCCGAGGTAGAAGACGAGAATACGGATACTAGTGTAGTTCGTAGGACGGAGGTCGTTGAGGAGTTGGTGACGGAAGCGGATGAAGTTATGGCTTGAGCGATGAACATTAGAGTGGAGGGCTGAGGATCAGACGTGGAAGAGGAGGAGCCGAAACCGGATGTTGAAGAGGAGGATACGTATCTGGAGGCTGAAGAGGAAGGTGTGGAGGATGCTGTTCCTTGAGTGCTGAGTCCGATTGAAGCAGTCACTTGAGTTGGAGTCTGACTCTGCGATTCTGATGAAGTGCTAGTGCTCGATGAAGACGATTCGTTGACAGCCAACCTTTGATTTGAGGCATCATCCACACAATCGAAGCAATCAAGATCGAATCCTTGATAGCTGCTAGTCGTACGATTAGCCTCATCCTCAGAAACGAAGCCCGCCTTTTGCTGGGTTCCAGAGTGAAGTTCGCAGAATGCCTCCTTCTCAGTGCGAAGGTTGAATGACTTGCAGTTTGTGCGATTTCCGCACTCGGAAGCACATGACAGGATGGAGGTGTACTGAGGGTCGTAGAGATCTTCGATGAAGTAATCGAAGTTTGTGACATCGCCATAAGTACCGCATGTTGAACCTGCGGGAGCGGAGTCCTTGAGAGTACAGGTTGGGGAGGCAGCGATGACAAGAGAGGGGATGGTCAAGAGGAATATGACACTTGCACTCTTGAGTGACGGCGCCATCTTTCTTCTGCGGATGATAAATAACGAGCGTGGGTTGAAGATTGAAGGTTGAAGCAGGATTTGTGGGAGTCGGGAGGACTTATACTTTGGCTAGCAGCTAAGCTCGTCAACTCCTGGCGTGGAGACGTTGAGCTTTAATGATTCTGTATCAACGACTACTCTATCCTTTTCGAGAAGCTGATTCTAAGCTTAAAATTTTCAACTAATTCTCTGAACATTGAAAGTGGTATAGTTATGAGGCTAAACTGAGCTAATATACTAAAAGCTTGACGAACAGTTCACCGACGAGGTGCGTAGGGTCCGGACGAGAAAATTTGTGGAGAGCTGGATGAGAATTACAACTTCAAAGGCCCGAAGCTAGATCTTTGGATATGCCTTGAAAGACCATACCGGCTCCTTGTAGCTTATCTAGGAGCACCGAGATTTCCGTAAGCATTATCCAAGGAACGGAAGCTCAAGCAAGCCAGGACTAGTGGAACTTGAAGCCTGGAGAGCCGATAGACAGAGATCTACCAAACTACCACTGAACGGTTCGAATTTCGATATTCTGTCAGAATATGATACTAAAGAAAGACACAAAAGGTATGAGCAGAAGAAAGATCACGCAGCTTGTAGAGCAACGTATAGAGCCTAGGTAATTCGCTAGGGTGTGGGTGATGTCAACAAGTTAAGCGAGGAAAGACCGGTCCCTAGATTGAAAGTCATCTGGTCCGATTTAGAACCCCCAGCCGGAGTATACCTTCCCACACACTGGAAAATGAGACACGCCATAGAGATGCAATACTTAGTAGAACACTCACATATGGTTCGGTGGACGGCCAGACAGCGTGCAGGAGCCAGGATCGGGACTATAGATCCACGTGACCTGAATCAGAATCTTAAACATCTCAATGGTTCTGGCGCCAGCGCTCTCTGGTTCCCAGAGAGATAAAGATTATCCTGTGAACATCTTACTTCAAGATCTACCCATTCTGCCATTGTCAACATCCTGGGCTCTACCAAGTGCTCTGGAAATGCTAATTATCTCACATCATTCACCGCCTTCGCCTGTCACTACGCCCAGCCCCTATATCTCTAACCACCCACCCTCCAATTTCCACCCGAAGCACAGGGGTTCCACGGAGAAGCATTCCGCGAGTAATCTCATCAGATTAGATGATCTGATAATCTCCGCCCATCTCCCCCCTTGTCTCGCTCAGATCCGATGCCGGCGAACACGTCGTTCTCGGGACGAATGTTGTGATCCCTTTTACGTTTGCTTCTTCTGTGATACGGTTCCAACGGATTGTTGTGCACATGTACGTAGATGGAGACAATGAATGCGTGCAGCAGCTGAAGGTGGGGGAAGTGGGAGGTGGGATGGGCAATTGCGAGGAAGTTGTTGCTAATCATTTGATGCAAGAGTGGGTTGAAAGTACCAAATGTGGTCATCTTTCCCTTTTCCTTCGTTCTAGACTTTCACATGAAACGCAAACAGTTCTGTCTGGAGCTCATGTCGTATACTCATTTATCATAATGGCTGTTATATCCCAAGTAATGCACCCTTAGTCTGTCTCGCCAATTGTAGCCTCCACAGATTCTGCTCAGCACACAGAAACATTTCTCCATCCTTGCCAAAGCAGAAGTTTGCAACGCCTCCAGGGACCAGAATTCTCCCAATCAAACTACCTGCAGTATTCCAGACCTCAACTCCGTCCCCACAGCCTGAATACACATTGCCGTAGACATCACACTTGATACCGTCCGGGAAGCCAACCGCCGCGAATGCGAAGACTCTCTTGTTTGCCAGAAACGAACCTGGGATGACATCGAATGCATAGATAGTTGAAGCTCTGCAGATTGGTGAGTGATTGTCCGAAGCTAGCTGGGGAAGGCATACCTTAAAGGATCTTTGCTTCCGTCCCCATGGATATGATCTGTATCAGTTATGTAGACTATCTTCTCGTCCGGACTGAATGCGATCCCGTTTGGTCTTCCTAATCCATCAGCCACGACCCTCAGATCACCAGTGTCGGGATCAAATCTGTAGACATGACAAGGTAATCTCGGCTTCTGCCTGAAGTCTTGTTCAAAGCCATAGCATGGATCCGTGAACCAGATAGAGCCATCCTTCGCGACGACCACATCGTTGACCGAATTGAAGTCTCTCCCATGGAAGTTCTTTACTAGAGCCTGCGGTGGCTTACCCCGAGGCATGTAGTATAATCCCCCTGTACCAACTTGAGCAGTTCCTTGTGCGCAGAAGAGTATGCCGTCCTTGTAATTCACCCCTCCATTCGGCATATCGATTCCTGGCGGTGGCCGCATTTTCGCCCACTCTACGGTATGCACATTGTTGTCTCCACTGAGGCGATCGGTACGAAGGAGCTTGACTCTGGATATTAGGATTGTTGGGAAGTTTGAGGAGGACGTGGATTGTAGAAGATTGGAGGTCGTGTACAGCTCATCGTGTGCTGGAAGGAAGACGCAGGCTTCGTGGAAGAATGGGTTCTTAGAGCTCGTTGAGGTCGAGAGAAGGAGGGAATGGGTTGGAGAGCGTCCTGTTAGATCTGCGAAAGCATCCGTGTACTGGATGACTGCAATTTGGTCTTTGGAGGCTTGTACGGGTCTGCGCGGCTCAGTAATTGTCCTGGTGAAGGAGAGGAGTACCAGACTTGGATCTTCCACTGCTCTCTTCTATTCGATTGACAACCTGTGATGATTAGATGTCCGCTCCATCTGACAATTTTCCTATGTCCCTTACATGAATAGTCGTTGGTACAACAGGAATATCTGCGTTAGTCACTGCCGCCATGTTTGTTGTTGTTGAAGAAGAAGAAGAAGAAGAAGAAGAAGAAGAAGAAGAAGAAGAAACAAGGCTGGAAAGATTGAAAAAGAGGCTGACCCCGCGATCAGAAATTTGAGCCCTGACCTACTTATCAAACCTCTCCAGAATCTGGATCAAATATCTGATGGCTTCAGGACTGTCCGATTCTTTGTCTCCGAAGCGCTCTGGCATTTTCACCGTCCAAATCTCACGAAGTTGCTGAAGCTTGCTGTAGTAGTGCTTAGTCAGCCACGAAGACTAATTCGAAAGCTTTCCCCTCCCTCTCTTCACTTCTCTCAACATCACACTTAATGGGAGTCGATTGCTGACAGGCAAGAACCGCATCAGCTCGATAGGAGGCAAGATACCTCAATCCTCTTTCCATACAATCAATGGCGCACCAGTTCAAGGCTTGTCGAAGGACAATGCCTTGAGCGAACAAGACTTTCTCTCCACACACTGACTCTGCCACCAAACAACGACATACGGATATTCGAGCGCCTCTACAATCGTTCTGGCGTGCCGGATCTGATACTCGAAACAAGTGGATCACGAGCACACTACGGTAACCTCACAAACCAATGTCTTGTGCCAGTATACTAGTCGTCGGAAAGAAGAACACAGGGCGTCCCGAAGATGGCAGCACGCAAATGCTGATAGACACCCATATCTGAGAATTACGAGGTCGACGGTGACTGGGCAGTATTCCTCTGCTACAAATGAATGTCTGGCAAGGCTAGGAGTATGTCTGTCGTCGGCAACGAGCCTTCTGGAATGACCTCTTCTCAGATTTCTTGATCAGCGACACCTCTCTGCCCCGGAAGAGCTCTCAAGCGGAATCAAACACTGGGAAAGCGAGGGTTGGTAAGTGAATAATTGGAGATAGGCCTGAGCAGCTTTGATGATAGCGGGCACGGCAAGCTGGTGGGGTTTTCTTTCTTTAAATTCTCCGTATCGTCTCGATCTTACACCACAAAGCTTCCTCCAGGCCCAGTAACTTTCTCAACGCTTGTTTTAAAGTAAGTTATATCTCAATTTGGGCATTCCATGGCACAAGGCTGCCTCAAAACAGCCTTCCTCAGCCTCGTTCTTATCGCCTATCAGTTTCACCCCACCTGCATGTTGATCGTCTTGCGGGGTTACCAAGATTCCAACTTTCAATTCAACCGTTCAAGTCAAGGAGATCCAACATGCACGAATATTCTTCTTCTTTTATACCATTACTTCGAAAATAATCGCCATGGCGACTCAGGCGCAACTTGACGAGAAAGCTCGAAAGGATCGAGCTGGCGCATCCGGGCCAAGTTTCGAAGGTTTGGCTACCCCAGCCCAACTTGCTGAGAAAGCCCAACGAGACAGACAAGGTGCTCCGATTTCTGAATATGCTACGCCGGCTCAGCTTGCAGAGAAAGCACGACAAGAAGAGCAATACAGCAATCCATCTGCATCGTTTGCGACTCCTGCCCAGCTAGCAGAAAAACCCCGCGGTCGTGCACCTCCACTTCCTCCACGAATGCCTTCGGTCCAAGCTGTTGCACCACCACCATATACTTCTGATGACGCAAAGAGGAGCGAGTTAATATCAGAACAATGGAGGTCCGAAGATCCAAGATCTTCCTCTACACATTCGTTGGTGCCTTCGGAGTCAGGACGGGATGGTAGACGGACGTTGCTACTCGTGTTTATTCACGGATTTATGGGAAACGAGACAAGCTTTCAGAGCTTCCCAGCACATGTTCACAACCTTCTCACAATTACGCTTTCCGAGACACATGTCGTACATACCAAGATCTACCCCAGATACAAGTCAAGGAAAGCGATCGATTTTGCGCGAGATGATTTCAGTAAATGGTAGGTCCTTCGCAGACTCCTAGGGGTATTGCTCATTATCATCAGGCTCGAACCACATGAGAATCGGCACACAGAAGTCGTGTTACTGGGACATAGTATGGGAGGTTTGTTGTCTGCAGAAGTGGCACTCCAGAAACCCTCGTCACCGGCAACCGGGCAGCCTTTCCGACATCGACTTTTGGGCACAATCAATTTCGATACCCCATTTCTAGGAATGCATCCGGGTGTGGTCGTGAGTGGGATTGGCAGTTTTTTTCGTCCGGCGCCAGAGCCTCCGAAACCACAATCTTCTGTTGGCAGTGGAACGACTACGCCTTCAGGCCAGTCAAGCTATGCTCCATCAACTATGACATCCGAATCCTCATCCAGTCTGGTACAGAGCATCACGTCTCCGTTGGCAAGCCCGTCGCATAATGATCCGTTTTTCAACCCTCCATTTCCAAACGATGTACGATTGCCCGAACGTAAAGGCTGGACCAACGTTCTTCACTTCGTGAACAAGCACTCTGATGGCCTCACTGCTGCGACGAAGCAGTACTTTATGTCACACCTAGAGTTTGGTGGATGTATGGCAGACTATCCCGGCTTGAAGAATCGATACGAGCGTATTCGTGCATTAGAAGATGTGGATGATACTCCAAAGCCAGGTCCAGGATATCGACCACCAACTCGGCGAGTCAGATTCGTCAATTATTATACAGCCAGTACTGGACGGCCAAAGCAGCCTAAGGTTCCACCAGGACAAATGTTGGACAACGATGGGAATTTGAAACCAATTGAAGTTGAGATGGAAGATATGAGTTTGAAGGAAGGCAGGCTCACACCAACGGCCTATACACCGAGGATATCTGTCGACGAGCATCGGGATGGTACCGTCACTCCACAGCGTCTTGAGGATGGCCCGGACGCGTCTCCGATAGAGGCTCAGATGTCGCAATTAGGAGAGAACTCGGGTGTTCAGGACGATGTGCAGGAGCTGGGTCCTATGCAGCATATTGATTCGATGCCGATTGAAGACGATGATTTTCCGGAGCCGCTTGTTCCCACAAAGACGGAAGAAGCTGAAGAGCCATCGCTCGGGATAAAGCCTTCAGTCACCGAGCCATCTCTGCCTCCGATCCCACCAATGCCGACAGAACCAGAGGCTATCAATCTGGACGTGTATACGGATAAGGACTCTCGGAAGATTGCTGAGAAAGAACAGAAGCGGGTTATGAAAGTGTATCAACAAGCAGTGAAAGATCGTGAAAGTGCTATTCGAGATCGACAGAAATTGGTCGAGAAGCGAGAGAAGAAGGCACGCCAAGACCGCGAGAAGCAGCAGAAAGCCGAAGAGAAGAGGAGATTGAAAGAGGAGAAAGAAGAAGAGAAGCGCAAGGAGAAGAAGCGGCTGGAGGAAGAAAAGGAAGAAGAGAAACGAAAGGCTACAATTAATCCTGAGCCTAGGACAAGGCAGGGCTCGGTAGCTTCAACAGACGACAAACCGAAGCGAGATAAGAAGTTTTGCATGCTTCCTCCTGAATATGGTGGCAAGAGAGACAAGTGTTGGATTAGGGTGTACATGGAAGGTGTTGATGAGGTTGGAGCACATTGCGGCCTTTTCTTTCCAGGTCCACAGTACGAGAGTTTGGTCGGAGACGTCGGTGAAAGGATAAGCAAATGGGTGGAGGAAGATGCAACTAGAAGAGCTATTCTCGAGGCATCTATGGGATAAATCGACATGTAGATAGCAATTCAACGATGATTTATGAACGATGTTTATAAATGAGATATCAACCAATCACGGCTCATCCTTTTCAGCTGAGCAACACCGAGCCGAGGTCCGACACTTATCCTTGTTTAATGATCGCATCTCCCTCGCACCTCCACCTCCACACTCCACACCTTCTTCTTTCCCCATCATCCACCTAAATCCAGCAATTAACAATCCTCCTTTCTTTCATTGCAAACCTCACGACATTTCCGCTTTACAATTCTGAAACCACGACCCTCCTCCTTCTACACGGCCATCGGCGCAACGGAATTGGAACCACCCCTCAGCTAGACGATTGAGCGAGACTGATACGCCCTTGGACCTGGAACGAATTCCACAAGCATAATATCAAACCACATACAACATGTCAAAATCCTTCTCTACCGCCGACGTGGCATCGCACAAGACCCCCGAAGAGGGAATGTACATTATAATCGACGAGGGTGTTTACGATGTCACAAGTATGCCTGCCTTCCCTCCTTTTCATTCTCCTCCATTCTCTCGACCATCTCCCCTCTACATTCCAGCGCCTCTACCCTCCGCCAATTTCCATTCCTGTCCGTAGAGCAATCTAGCTAATGCAACTCCAAACAGACTTCGTCGACGAGCATCCAGGCGGCGCAAAGATTCTCAAGCGCGTGGCGGGCAAGGACGCAACGAAGCAGTTCTGGAAATACCATAATGAGAGTGTGCTGAAGAAGTATAGCGAGAAGCTTAAGATTGGGACGGTTGGGGAGAAGGCGAAGTTGTAGATGCGGGGAAGTACGGCTCGAAAGGTGCGATGCGGAGGATGCGGAGGATGCGGGTTAGGAGAGGGATGGGATGCGTGGAGGGGAAGAAGGGAAGGGGTTGTTATTATTAGATGAAATTGGACTGGACTGGACTGTCTGGCTTCATGGTACAGCATGTAGACAAGGGAAACATAGATGTTGGATATCCTGTGGGGTGGGTGGTGGATCTGTGGGTGTTTGTACATATTTCAAGCAGAAGAAGAATCGCTAAACATCTTGCCTTTTGACATGTGATGATAAGGAAGTTTACAATATTCTCCGGTTAATGACTACAAAGATCTGAACTTTTGGTCAGAGATCGTCGTACCTCCATTCAGGAGGACGTTACAATCTGAGCCCTCGAACTTGAAATCTCTCAGTGGACAAGGTCGAGATATGGGAAAAAATTGGTAGGGAGGCAAAAGGCTTAAAAAGAGATCCTTGGGGCAAGCACGAAACCTCAAGGTTGCGACTTTGCCGCGAGGACGGAGGTCTTGAAATGCAAAATTACTTTGTATTGAATGCCAATGGCAGGTACCTGGGCTCTCCCAATTGTATCCTCGCTTCACATTGATCGTAAAACCATCTTCAGGTCCCACCATACTCTAGAATAACAACCCACCCAGCAAAGCACCACCAGCCAAACCACCAACCAAAGGCAACCCGAATCCACCACCATACCCTCCTCCATAAGGTCTACCATACGGATACGCCGGCCTCATATATCTCACCCCAGGATTTCCATACGGCCCATACGGACCCTGATTATATGGATTGTATCCGTACCCGCCTCCTCCATACCCCGGATATCCTCTCGGCATCTGCGGCGGCTCGATATACACATCCTTCCCGTTCCGATCCTTGCCCAAGAGCTGGGGCTCACCCGTCTCCATCGCCTTCGACATCTGTCGTCGGATATGCAGGTGTCGCTGGTACGCCTCTTGCTCCTCTTGCGCTCTTTTACGTCGCTGAGCTTCGCGCTCTTCGTGGCTGGATGACGTAAGTTTGTCTTTCATCTTGCGTCCGAGTTTGTGCGCGCCGCTTAGCTTCTCGGAGTCGTCTCTAGGTGGTAGAGGAGGGTGCGAGCCTGAGCCGTGCTCGTCGTCGCCGCTGCTCTCGGCTTGGATGTCGGCGGGTGTGGGTACTCGGTGGAGGCTCTGGATGCGTGATCTCTCATCGGGCGTTAACGATGAGAGGTATTGCTCATCATCGTACGGATGGTGCCAGATTGATCTTGGAGGGTTGGCCCGGGTGTCGACGAAGAATTGATGATGGCTTTGTTCGTCATATTGGCGAGTCCAACCTTGAGGAAGGTCGCGGAATTCGTCTTCCATAGACCTTCTGTCGTGTGGCGGGATGCCATTTCTTGCGTTGGGGACTTGGAGGTTGTTGGTGTTGCTGGTGGGATTTGGCCGAGTGGATGCATCGTATGGTGGTGGAGGTTCGCTTGATGAGGCCATTTTGTTGTGATATTGATATCTTTGCTGCTTGAATAGAACTTGTGGTTGAAGTCGGGAATAAATGTAAATGTCGAAGTATGGTATTTGGAATGTGTGAGGCTGTACAAGGAGCACAGCAATCAAGAAAGTTCGCCATCAACTCAGAAGCATCTGACGGTAGGGTTTTCGTGACGTCAGTCGCGTCATGGATTTAACACCATCTCAATCCGACTGGCCTCATTCAAAGAGAACTCAAGCACTGCCAGTGCCTCGGGATCGTTTGGTTCCTGCAGTAGCTTGTGCTTTTGCCATGCTCATCAATACTGTTGTGTGTAATGGCTTCTGTTCTGGATCATACGCGTAGAGATCCTGGATATCTGGCTGATTTGGCGACAGAACCTGACGGGGATTTGAGACTGGAGGATGGGAAAGAACTGAAGCTGTGAATAGCGACAGGAAGAGGATTGAGAGATGCATCTTGAAGACTGTGTTTGATCGAAATAGGAGCGTGGATCTTGATGAAAAGACAAACTGAGACGCACGACCGAATATAAGAAAACCAGGACGACCAAACTACAAGATAAAAAATTGAAAGAAATGAGTCCCTTACTTCCCACACTAAGTACTTATCGTAAATCACATTTCCTCGCACAAATGCGCCTTCAAATGGTGATCTCCGGATCATTTTTCACGTCGCGTTCTGTCGAGTCTCAACGAGACGCCACGACCTCTGGCTTCACCCACGTGGAGCAATCCCTTGCTGGACGGCATCCCATCTTCGGAATGAGTTCAATATGCGGAAGGACGAGGGTGTGAGCCTTGGACTGGTAGAGGTACCATGTTTGTGACTACCGGCTTTGAGAGATCCAGCATGTTTTTGACAAAGGTCTTGGGCAGATGGAACAGAGATGGTGTTATCCTCGTCGCATTGGTGTGGAATTTACGACGAAAAACAAAGTCTCTCTGAGCTGGCTGGACTCTGGACTTCGCCCCACAACGCAAGCCTCATTCCTCAGCCACGCTTCTCGCCCATTCTTGTTTCGCTGGCATGTGATATCTCGATTCCCAGCCACAAGTCATCAATCCCAAAATCACTTGGCAACTCAAACACCTTCCCTTGTTTGATCGACTTCCAAGTTCTCGTCAAGTTTTATTCAAGGCAAGTGGACGCGTTGTTTTATGCTTGGCATGCAAGGGCATCGTGGTAAGTTTGGTTATCTTTTGTGGAGGTAATTGAGTTTCGGATACGGAATCGGGGTGGAGTTGCTGTTAGGGATTCCGAGGTGGATGCTGGATATCGACGGGGATTTGGTCTGGACTTCATGCAGTCGGTGAAAAGATTGAGGCGATGGTGGGGGTGAATGAAGATCAATGTGAGATGAAACGATGTCTGGACGGGATATCTAAGGATCTGAGAAACGATGAATTTCCGATGTCTAATTACATCAACATGCGAAGAGCCTGTCTGTATTCAATGAAGCCGTGAATCATCAGATGAACCCGCCAAATCTCTCCTCTATCTACACCGTCGCTAAAAGTTCGAAAATCGCGCCATGCCCATGAGTTGCGATATATGCCAGAATGCTCGCCCGTAAAAGAGAAATACATGATGTGAGGGCTGCTCTAGCACTTCTCTCATTCCCATCAAATGCCCCTCGCCATTTTCCAACGCCAGATTCAAATGCCCAGATGTCCCAACAGTGAAAATACTGCTTCACGCCATGACAGTTCCTACTTCGATGACTCCTGCAACTTCGCCTTCTATAATCATTGCTAAAATAGCATCATCCCCGTACTTCGATTCTCCCACCACACGCCTGCTTGCTATCCATTCCTGGGCTGAAAGAATTGAGGTATCCGCAGGGATCTGAATCCATTCCTTGCTCGGTACCATCAGACCTTCGATGCACGTCGCTGGCTCATGTAAATCGTCTGGCTGAAGCCTCGTAATGCGTCGAGGAGGAACAACCACATCATCGCCATGCCGGACCCACCCGGACGTAGATTTATACGCGGACATGAGAACATGTGCGCCTGTAATTGCTCGGTGGTCCATCTCTGGAATGGTCTCAAATAGGATCGTAAGATCAGATATCTTCTTTGGTCCTTGGACCGCCTGCCCGATTGCTCCTCCTGGGTGATTCTGGGAAAACACGGCTTGGACATTGATGTGTAGCTCATTCGAGATGACTACTGCGAGCGCATCGCCAAGCGCTAGAGCCATAGTGGTTGAGGTTGTTGGAGCGTTAAACCCGAATGAGTCGGTTTCCGATTTGTGAATCGGAGCTGGGAGAAGGATGGCGTCCGGTCTTTGTTTGATGATCTCGCATGTTGAAGGGTGAGTGTGAGATGTCATGATAAGGAGAGGGAGAGATGAATCGAAATGTGGTAGAAGTGAGAGCAGCTCGGGTGTCTTTCCCGAAAAGGTGATAAGGAGGATCGTATCATGTCTCCCAACAACTCCCAGATCTCCGTGAAGTGCCTCGGTTGGGTGTAGGTATGTTGAGCGAATCTTGAGACTGTTCATGGTTGCGACCAGCTTCTTGGCAATGTGCCCACTTTTGCCAATACCGCAAATCACCAACTGCCCCTTATCTCCTCGATGTCTGGTGATAGCTTCGACTGCTGCATTGAAACCTTTCCGGGCAACAGGTTCAGTCTCGTATAGGCGAGTGAGACATGAAAGAGCTGTAGCTTCTGTTCCGAGAACATGTACAGCATTTGACAATCGATCACTGAAGCTTGAGCTGCATGGGTCTGAGAGCTCGGGTGGTGTCATAGACATCAGGTCGTCCAAGGGAGGTGAGAGTTCTCTTTCACATGGTGTCGCTGGTGAAGGAGGAGACGGTGGTGGTACTGAAGGGGCGTGAGAGGCGCGCATGAGGTAAACCTCACTGTTTTGGACTGGGTGGTGGTCGAGCGTCATGATGGATATGTAGATATATCGTATACTGAATGAGAATGAGAATGCACAGTGCGAGTGCTTGTTGCTTTGAGCCTCAATGGCTAGCTGTGTGCTTGAAAATCTTGTGTACAGAGTCAGTATCAACCTTATTTCGAGAAGAACGGGACCAACCTAGAATATATATCTTCCTCGGTTGAGCCTCAAGCGATAGCTACCAAAAATGGAAGTGGCCCGTGAATTTCCGCGTAATCTAATCGAGTTTCAATCGGACGACGTATTGATTTCAGATGGAACGGAAGGTGAATCTTCTTTTGCGGATCATCCGAAACTGGTTGCTGCACGCCATGAGGAGGGTGAGGACCTGGTCTTGTAGCAAAGATGTGGATATAGGAGCGAGGGACAATCGGTGATGAGAAGGGGGCCTATCTTCTTTTTCATTGAGGATAAGAGTCTAGCGGGTCTAGCGGTGGAGGGACGCGAAGGGTCGCAGGGAGACTTGAGCAGGGATACGGGACACCACCTCGGTCGTCAGCCCAGGCAAGTGGGCACTCCAGGGCCACTACTGGGCACTACCAGGGGTAGACAACCCTGTAGATCTGGCGTGTCCATCGCTGCAGCTGCTGCTCAGCACGCAATTGTGTGGTGTGCATCGCGAAGCCTCATGGGGATGGATGCGGCGTCTATTGGTTGATGTGGCGCGGCTAGAGCTTTTGCGGGTAATCTCAGAGTCATGGACTCTGGATGCTTAGAAAGCCGTCCTGTCACGTCCAACTTTTTGACTCTTTATCCCTCTGGCGGTGCAATCCAAGACCCGGGGCCCGGCGCTGGACTACAAGTGGTAGAGCTTCATGCAGCTTGAGTAGCTGAAAATGCACCATTACTCGACTTCCAGGAAGTGCCGTAATTTACTGTACGGAGCTATTAAAGGCCCGGTAAGGTACGTAGTCAGCTAAGAGAGCGAGTGCGAGATATCTTGGTGTGATAAGGCCAAGCAGGGTAGGTGCATGAGTTGACTCTGGTGGGAAAGATATGAATGGAAAGATAGTAAGGGCAGGGGGAATGCGGGAGCAGGAGAAAGAGGTGGATATGTGGGAATAGTACGGCTAGGATATTGCGGTAAGGCTGAGGAAGAGCATGACGCACTGGATGGGAGAAGTAAACCAAGCCTCTCAACTGTGCCATGTATATAAAGTCAGATACCAATTGTAAGGACCAGGCGGATATCGCAAACAGGGAGAGGTAGAGAAACAGATAACAGTACGTGTCACTTTTCAAGGTATTTAATCTATGAAACCCGGCTCAGGGACTTCAGATACGGACGTTAGGAGACAACGAGAAGGGCATACTTGGGAGAAGTCAAACAGAGCACTAAACCTGAGCCTCTACTCGATATGTTATGTAGGGGTTTCAATGAACAAAAACACGAAACGACGGAAAGGAAAGGATACCAAGACACTAAACAGCTTTACTTGGACCATCTACGAAGTAAAAGATCAGACTTGCGACGATTCTTCGAGGGACCTATCAGAAAGCAGATTGCCAATGTTAGGATTTGCCAATCAGTAGGTAAGATGTAGATAAAAGTTAATAAGGAGAAGACATAAACCTCCGAGTCGATGAACAGACTTTGACAACGGGACAGTCGAGGTATACTTCCACCATGATTTATACTAGCTGTAGCCTTCCCCGAACAATATGTTCTTCGAGGTCAATATGCTCGTCAGCTTGATTGGGCCATTCAACACACGACCCAGTAGAAAATCAAGCTCCAATTGTTCCGATCAAACGTCGGCAGCTCCCAGATCTGCAAGATGAGGCTGGATGTCGCTGAGTCAGCACCTTCTCGCTGCATTCACGTGATAGCCAGGGTCAGACCTCGATCTGACCCGCATCAAGTCCACCTACCTTAACAACCTCATCGAATCCCCCGTCCAACGACTACTATCGCGTCGCACGCGCGAGAGATTCCTAAGAACGATCGCTGATTGCAGATCCGAGTCGATGCTTGGCTGGGAAAACAATTGGGCTTGCGCTGACGTCTATGCGGTTGCGCTGGGATTTGGGCGGGGAGGAGCAACAATGAATGGCCCTTGATATCGATCACCAGTGAATGCGAGAACCGCTATTATTGAATATACCGTCGGCGCGTACTGGGAAGATATCTCGCGAGGTACGGCTGCTCCTTTTGTTCCCATGCTTTGCGAAACCCGACAAAGAAATAAGTCTGACCATACCAGTCAACATGGATACCAAGCAACCTACTACAGCTTTGAAAGCACTAGAACTTGCAGACAAGCAAATTTCGGACCTGAAGAAGCTCTTCCTGCCACACGTATGTTCTTTGCGCGAACACAAAGCTTTCCTTCTCCCGCTGACAAGCCCAGGAACCACACCTACTCACAGTCCCAACCGACCACCCGTTTCGAGAAACTTCCTCCTACGAGTACCGCGGCACACCTTTTGCGAACTATGAAGTTCGACATTTACAGCATATGACTATGATCTCGGAGAGTCGGCGTGGAGTGGCACGAGCAGAGGGTGATTGGCAAGCAAGAGTCGAGAGTGGATCACCCTCAAGTTTGGCTGCGCGAAGCAGTACTACAACTCCCAGCCATGCCACTACCAGGGAGATGAAAATACCTTCCAAGAAGATCTCTATCGCAGACTACAAAAGCATGAAAGTAGGCGCCAAGCCTTCGTCGCGACCTGGGGTGGAGGAAGTGAGGCAGAATGGCGCGCTGCATTCGAAGGAGAAATCCAGAGATATGAAGTGAGTATGGATTGTTTGCTTAGTATAATATTCTAATTTTTTCAGACCTGCACCAAATCATTCGAAAACGAGTACCCCTACTACTAATGGGCATCCCATCTCGAGCTCGAATCATACTCCTGTCAAACCAATACCACACATTCGAGAACCTCCTAAACATCAGCTTCCCCCTCGGCCAAAATCACCCCCTCGAAGTACATACGATGTCAAACCCTCCGAGCAGAAGAAGCGTCCAATGGAGTCTGATGGCAGGCAGCCGGAGAAGCGGACGAAGATTGAGTCATCAAGTACACCAGGGAATAGAGCATCGCCTGTGAAGCAGCCAACCCCAAGAAACTCTCCTCACGCAAGAAAGCCAACGCCAAAGCCTGAGAAGCCAACACCGCTCCCTGATCGACTGCCACCTCTACCAGATGACTTATTTGACATGGAGTCAGGGTCCAAAACCTCATCCCCGAAACCCGATCTGGATAATACTATCGTTGTGCGAGCAGAAAAGACCAGGGCGAAGTCTCCTGTATCTTCCGCATCTGACAGGAGTCCATCGCCCCTTCGGCCACTGCCTGCGATGCTTCCGCTTGCGCTTCATCCTCTCCTGGATGCGGAACTGGATCGATTGAGCGAGAAGAAGGCGAAGAAGGACGGATTTCATGCAGAAAATACCCCCGAGCAGAACTCTGAGAAGACCACAAGGGATACAGTAGGGGCTCGGTATGAAGAGGTTCGGCGGCCTGATGTTCCTGGAGTTGCTCGGAAAACACCGAAGGTTGGACACCCACCAAAGAGGCATCCTGGAGAATCGAGCAAGAGGCCACCCACGACCAAAGATACCTTGATTGTCAAGTTGAGATACAAGAAGCGACGAGCGAAGGATATACAGCGAATTCTCGGGATACAAGCCAAGCCCAGCAAGGAATTTTTGACGCTAGAGAAGCAGCGGCGGGCAAGACTCAACCCGACTTTCGAAGAAGATTCAGACGACGAACCGACGACAACACCTAAGCCCACGCCATCAAAGAAACGCCCAAGCGATTCCGATCTCTCCGAACCTGCTCCTGCATTGAAGCGTGCGAAGCTACCTGACATCAATGTTGCCAAAGCTAAGACATCATTGGAGCCGGCTTTCAAATCCCCAGCTCCCTCTGCGCCTAGTCAGAAGAACCTTCTAGCTACTCCAAATGCGATGAAGACTGTTGCAATGAGAAGAGTGGATTCAAACGATGGAAATGCCCGAACGCCTCAAACGATGGTCACAAGCACACCTGCATCTGCCGAGAAACCTCGTTCGAATGGAGAACGGCATCCAATGGATGAACGACTCCATGGCGAGTTTCAGAAGCTCAACGATCATTCATTGAAGCTGAAGCGGAAAATGGACGAGATTTTGCAGATCAAAGCCAAAGGCATAGATTCTGTGTCGGAAAGTCAACGGAAGCTTGGCCTTGCAGTAGCTCTCGAGTGTATTGCTATGTATATGACCTCGTTTGCCGCCAAAGATCGGGCCTTCAAGTCCCGGAGTGCCAGTTCCTGGGAAGGTGGTATCAAGCTTTGGGCATGGCTTGAGAGTCTTGTGAAGAATATGCCGATCTACCATGCACTGAGTGTGCAGCTGGGTGCGATTCTGAGGGAGGAGCTCGGTCGCTGTTATCTGGAAACTTTGCAATCCGGCAATCGAGATCCTAATTTTTTGAGAGCTTTTGGAGAGAACGAAGCGAAACGAGACCAATGCTGGAAGGAGGCACATAGAGTCCAGGCAGATTTGAAGGATCTTCATGCACCGGATAGTTTGGGGCCATGGACCACGACAAATGACGCGGCAGCGTACATCAAGTCTGTGTTGGAGTTGTACGCGAAGAAAGAGAAGACTGGATGGAAACCTTTCACTCCATGAGGAGTTGTAAAATGAAGACAGGGAGTTGGGTTTTACTTGGCGTTTACGGCTGGGGACTTATGAATGTATGTCTCATTTTAGCACGGCGGCTTCATGCAGGATGTTAGGAAGGGAGCAGGAGGTGATGAGGTGCACGAACGATAGATACCCAGCTCTGATTTACGAGCATGAAGCGAGCGAGTTCTTTTTGTAGCAAGTAAAGATAGTATCGCAAACGCGAGTGTAGAACACCATTGCAGCTGATTCATTGTTTACTGTGAAGGTCTGATTCGCTAAAGATTGGTGCCTGGCTCCCGGCTTCAAGGCCGCCGCCAAGTCAAGGTGGAGTTCTCGAGTGAAGTTCGAGCTTCGTTGACAACTGCATCCAGCGCAACCTCACACCAAAATGCGCCCAAGACTCCCAATCAGACGAATACTTCTTCTCCGTCCCTTCCGCCCTCCCAATTCCCTTCGACCATTCACGCAAAATACCTTGACAAGCCGTTCACGACCACAGCTCCCGTTCCTCTCCTCTCCAACCCGCAGACCAACAGCTCGATTTCTCACCACGGAACGAAAGGCCTGGATTAAGGACGAAGTATGGAAAGCTGGAAAGTATACTGTGGTCTTGTGGACAGGTGGGATCTTAGTGCTGGTTCTTGCGTTCGGGGTGCAGCAGGAATACCTTAACCATCGTTTCCCATCTCCAAGCGAATGGTCCTGGGTTACGAGGAAGGATTGGAGGAGTGCAAGGTGGCAAGAAGATCACGAGGAAGATGGAGTCAATTTGGTCGATTGGGCACGTACGGGCGAGGCATACAGACAATTACTGCGGAGGCTCGAAGATCCGAATATTGATGGAGCGGGGCTTGCAGATGCAGACGAAGGAGGGATTCTGGTGGCAGGGATTGGGAAGACGGGATGCGATATTTCGAAGAAGTCTGAGCCTTGGAGAAGGGGTTACTACGAGATATTGATGGGTGCCGCAAGGGCTGCTGAGCATCTGGATGGATATGTTCGGGACAAGACGAGGAATGTTGCTTTCCCTGCGAATGTGGTCATCGGGCCTTCGAATCCGAATCCTCGACCTGTACCGCCTGGATCGAAGAGTGCGCCGAGAGAGGAGGATTGCGAGGCAGCTTTTGAGGGGCCAGAGGTGTATTATATGCGAGTTTTGACGACTCAAGGATTCACGGATAAGCAGAGGATCGATGCAGCATTGGCGTATGCGGTCTGGCTGGATTACAAGAGGACACCAGAGGCTGCTTTGGAAATGCATAGATGGGCTTTGGACATCGTGGCCTCGAAGTCAGAGAAGCCAGCTATCGATCTTACGACTGGAGTTATCAGGACTGACTCCGGGCTGCCCAGTGCCAATGTCCTTTCGGTTGCGACTGCACTGGGCGTACACCATGCTGTGAACTCGAATTTGACACTGGCTTTGCCAATATTCCTTTCGATTCTTCGTGCCCGTCGGTCTTTGCCTGAGATACCGACTACGATGAGATCCACACTTACGCCTGACGAAGAAGAGAAGGGTCTGCTCAGTACAGTTCGAGAGATGATCCATTCAATAATAGCGCCTCCACAGTACCCTCCACCTCCAGACGATGGAACATCGCCACCACAGAGGACTCCAAAGGAGAGATGCGAAGAGGCCGGGATTATGACATACATAGGAGAAATTCTGTACGCCTCAAAGCTTACTAGGACGAGCAGGGAAGATGGACTAGCCTGGACTAGAGAAGCTGTTGATCTTGCCGAGGAAGAGTTACGCCGGAAGGGAGTTGATAAAGATGCCAAGAAGAAATGCAAACAGTGTCTTGAGGTTGGGTTAAGCAATTGGATGGCTATGGTCGGGAAGATGGCTAGAGAGGAGAGAGAGGCGAAGGATGGTCAGAGTTCCGGATGGTTGGGATTCGGGGGCGAGAAGAAAGATACTGTTGGCAGGTGGGAGAGCGAGGAACAAGTCATTATCGAGAGGATGCGAAGGGCGAGGGATATATTGGATCCTGGGAAATCAAGAGTTCTAAGTGGGTCGGCGTTAAGTGTATGATATGGAATGAATACCCCTTTCTCGTCTTTGCCTGCTTTGCGAAGTTTTGACTTGTCATGGTTTCTGCGTCGTGAAAGTTCCTTCATGAGTTCAAATCTTGATGCTATTGTTTTGCTTGATACTTCGGTTCTTCAGTCCGATTGGATTGATTTCGCAAACCTCTGCCGCGTGTCCCATTTTGGCCGTATATTTCATTCTCCATCTCACCCTTCTTGTTCCGCCTCCAGAGTCCGGTGCTATCATAATTTTTGCGCTTCATGTCTGCACACTTCGGGAGAGAAGTATGTACCCATGTAGTTCCATTCATGTGCTTGCCATTTGCTTCATGAACCCCTCACTTGGCAACCGAAACCGAGCCCTTCTTTTCAAAGGATACTTCCCGCATTGCCTAATGGGATAGAGCGTTCCCAATTGACGAATTGCCTCTTTGTCAGAAACTCTCGAGATCCAGGCCCTGTCCAACCTGCGCCTTTGTCATGAGGAACCCTTCACGTGCGTGCCCTGTCCTCGAGCCTCTTTATCCATGGGCTTGGAACACTTTCTAGGATCTCTTGGTAATCCCTACCTTTATGTGCTGGGATCCAGTACTTTTCATGACTATCTGTTACTGGTCCTCAATATCGTGATTTGGCTTGCATCTTATCTCATCTCATCAAATGATGGCTACACCACTTGATACTGGCGGAGTGTGGCGTGCTAATTATCATTGGCAAGATCCAATGTCGGGCTCTGTAGAGACAACATCTACGGATCACTTTTGGCCAAGTCCTTTTTTGCCGCAAACTTCGGATTATTTTCGCTGCCCCATATGGAACAAGACAACAACCGACCCCCCGCTTCGCGCCCTGGAAGAGCTTCATCTTGAAATATCATACCTTATCGACTCCCTCCAAGTACAGACTCAGATCGCAAATCAATTGAGGCGGAAGATACCCGTCCTAGAGTCTAAACTTCAACAGCCCGGCCTTCGTCCTCTCCACCGCAAAATCCGAAAGCAACTCGGCTGGCTCAAAAGCAGGCTTGGCCAATCCAGTCAGCAGGAACAGACCATCTCTTCTCGTCTGGACGAGCTTGCTTCTGAGATTCAGACTAGAGAGCAATGGGCGCAGATGGAGCAGGAGCAGCTGTTGCGGGATATGCATCAGCGAGAGCAGATTTCGGGATATCAGCAAGGTCTCTGTGATGGTTTACAGTTGAGGAATTTGAGCTTAGATCCGACGCAGCCTGAGTTCAGTCCTCAAGGATTGTTCCCACAGACTTTCTGTCCGCAGTGGCAGCAGCAGGTTCTTGGTTGTGAGCAGGCGACAGAGGACACTTCTAAGTGTCCACGCAAGGGAAGTGATGAGATCTTGCAGAAAGAGTTACCGAAATGTGAGCTTACTGCTGGCAAATACAACTCACACAATCCCAGCTTTTCGAGAAGGTCTGCGTCCATGGATGGCGTCGATCTCCGTCACTTGGCAGGGAAGGATCCAAAAATTCCTGTATCCATGTTCAAGCGACATAGCTTTCCCAATGTATCTGGGCATTCCAAGGTTCGGCCTTCCACTGCTGAAGAGCTGGCTCAAACCGATGTCGAGGGTGAGCAGGTGCGAGGGTTGGACGGAAGATTCTTAAGGCAAGCATCCATAGGATAGCATGCCTTGATTCCCCTTCTGGCATGTACGGCTCGATGTCTGCATAAGCCGGGGCCAAGGTAGGGCAAATGTACGAGTATTGGAGGTATAGCGGAGGATAGAAGGTACAGGTGCGCTTGATTTTGAAGCACAGCAGAAAGCATGGAAGGGAGTTAGATAGTTTGAAGCACCCTGTCTCAATCTTGGAAGAATGGATTGCAGTTTGACGAATTTTGGATTGGTTTTCCTACTGGAACTCTCCAAATTCTCCATCATCAAACCCCAGGTCCTCGATCGTTCCAGGTTTGGGGGCTTCGTAATTCTGACTGAGTCTTTTCTGGGCCTTGACCTCCTGTGCACTTGGTGGAGGAGGAAGAAAAGATCCTAACGAACCTCCGGGCGGAGGAGGTAATGAGAATCCTCCAAGTCCAGCACTTGGTTCCTCCTTCTGATTTCTCCTTCCCATACCCCTTCCTCCAATGCTCACTGTTATTGTCTCGCCCTCCTTCAGACTGAAGTCTCTCTTCTCCTGCGGTTTCTCCTCCTTCACGGGCTTCCTGCCTCCGTACTTCGCACTGTCCTCCAACCCCAATGTCTTCCTGACTTCTTGCAACGCAACACTAAAATCAAAAGCCTCACTCCTCTCCTCAAAGCCCATTCCCAGAACTGCTTTCCTTCCTCCCTCTCCTTCCACCCTCACTGCAAAGAACCGACTCGAATCAAGTACCTGCTCTACAATACCCGGCGCTGTATATGGAGCCGCTGCAAATAGCTGGCCGTTCTTTGGGTCCTCCAGCAGGATATCTGTTTTCAAGGTTTCCCCGGTCGAGGTTGGGATTGCGGTTTCGAGAACTCGTAGACGCGCGGTGAAGATTTGACGTTTGTTGTTATCGGCTGTCCATGTTGCGGCGATGTAGCCTTTTGTGCTGGTTAAAGGAGGGATGTTGTAGATGTGGACGGATTGGGCGATGAAGAGGATTCGTTGGATGGCGTCGGATGGAAGGGGTCGACCGGTTGCTGGATCGATTGTTTCCATTACGGGAGGCAGTGTATTGCAGGCGTCGGCAGGAAGTTTGGTCTGCAAATCGTGGAGCTTTGCGCACTGCAAAATTGAAGTTGAAGCTCGAGAGGTTGTCAATGTGGGGTGTGATGTTGATATCCAGACAATCTGACACGGGGAAAGCTTCAGCCACACGCTAGTTCTGGTGAGCCACAGAGAGGGGAGCCCTGAACAATTCGACGGGAATCTCCCATTCATTGAGGCTCTGTATATATGTATGTGTGAGAGAAGGATATATCGAATATCTCTGACTGTCGCACCTCGTGATATCTACCAGGCGTTCTATTCTGGATATGCTCTTCCTCTGATGCACTGCCTGCTCCAAACTCGGGAATCAGGTGGATCAAGAACCGAAAGTCTACAGCTCGTAAACAAAGTTCAAATCCACTGCTCATCTCCTGTCTTCCGGATCCCTCGTCCACTCCTTGAACTGCCATTTGCACAAATATTCTTCTATTGCACATCTATGGTATCAAAACAAACTCCTGTACACCCAAGACTGTTTCCGAACGCCCTTCCCTATCAAAACACTCCTCTATCTTATACATTGCTATATCTTGCTTCTGGGAATTGGACCCTCCCTGATGCTGAACTGTTCACCGGGGCTGCACCACTGTATCCTGTGTATCCGGTTGGTTCATCGTGGACGGGTGGCGGTACATATCCTCCTCCATAGCTATTCGCATCATATGGAGTGCTCGAAGATCCTCCATATGCGCTGCTTTCGTGCTCGGGGAGTTCGTGATCGTCGGCGTTGTGAACTGGGGCGTACTCGTCATCGTGAGGAGCTGTCGAGAATGCTTCTTTGTCCGGGTCGATTTGTTGGGCATTGAAGGGGGCTCGGGATGCCCCTGGAAGGTATCCTTCCCGTTTGTAGTAGAAAACTCCGTACAGAGACATGAATGTTGTCACACACCAGAAGAGCCTGCTGATCAGCTATGTCTATTGGTATCGTCCGTGAGACCTACCAGATGAAAACTCCCAGTCCAACCACAGCCTTGCTGATCCCGCATGCCCCTTTGCATTTCCCGCTCGAGTTGAAGCTTGCTTGTGAGGCGAAGGCGGAGATCCAGAAGATGCAGAAGAGGGAATCGACGCATGCCATTGCGTATGGATTTGCCAGTTTGCGGGTTCGAGGGAATCGAGGTGTCATTGTGAGGTATATGATTGCAGGTATCGTGAGAAAACACTGTTCAATTAGCTTTGTTTTGGGTGAAGAGGAGTTTGTTTACCAGTCCAAAGTACCATCCCGGCCTTCCGTCGATTTTGTCTGCTCCTTTGAAAACCACAATTTCCATGATCCAAGCGACAACAATGACGACTACTTGGGCGATGTGTACAAACATCTTGATCTTTTGCAGATTGTGGACATCGAATTCGACCATTTTGGGTGGTTGCTATGGTAAACAAGCCTTTGGTGGCAGATGCGGATATTCTTTGGGAACAAGAGATAGATGCGACGAGAGAAAGAAGGAGACGGAGAGGAAAAAATGAAAGTGTTGATGTTGTCAGCCTGGGCAGATGTAGTGAAGGAGGCTCATCAGCTTGGACGCGTTGCTCAGCTTTGTCCGGGACAGCAACAGGCGAAGAAAGTAAAAATAGCAATCCCGACATCCGGCAGATGTGGCTTAGGTGGTTCAGCCACTGATCGACAAGCCACCCCGCAGCTCGCTGAGCTTGGCTTCGCGATCGGTTTTGGACAACAGAGCTTAAGAGCTGTGGTTTCTTCTCGAGTAAAGCTGTAAAATGAACGCCTGTTTTGCCTAATATCTGATTTCGACTCATGACACATATCACGGCCAGAATGGGATCAGAATGGGACCCATTTCTACTGATAATCAAAAGGATGGCCTTCGTAAGCTTGGTACTAGCTGAAGTCAAACCCAACTGCTGCCTCACTGCAGCTCACTGCGACGTCTGCTTTTGCAACCATACCTTCGAGACCAGGAGCCAACATACAGTTCAATTGGTACAAGATATTTATCACATATTTCAAAGGTGAATCAGCGTTACGCCTATCAAATAAAACAATCTGTCACTTGCTAATAAATGGAATATGCGTCCGCAGTTTTATTCTGTCTCTTTTTTGCTAGCCTTCGAGTGTTCATATTCGTTTGTTTACACAGTTAATCCCTTCTCACAACTAGTCACTCTTCGTCAGGCCTTGGAGCACGAGATGCGACTCTGGTCAGAATCTTTTTCCGTCCGTGTTTCTTGGTCTCCGGTTTGAAGCTCCTCTTTTGCAGCTTGAAGCTCATCTTCTCGAGTTCTAGCTTCTTCTCCAGTTTGAGTGGCATAAGACGCCTTTGTATACTCGAGCCACGACGCTAGATCACTAAATGTCTCCTCGACTTCCATATCTGCGGCAAAGATGGCGTAAAAGCTGTGCCTCGCGCAAGGATGTGACTCCCAGCCTTCACGTTGGCAGGCAAAACAAGATTCACCAAGATCCGTATCCTTGAGATAGCTTTTACAAACATACCAACCGGTTTCTGGAGCGATATCAATCTGATACCGACCACACGCATGTGCTGAGCTTTGCGAAACCTCAAGGGAAAGGATCACCTCCAGCTGAAGACCTGCTCTGACAGTTTCATCTCCAATCTGCATTAACCTTTTACACAAGTTGCTTAAGACTTCGGGGACCCGTAGGTTTCCACAAGATGAATAGCAACCTCCAGATCCAAGCCACTCGCCCTCTCCGGATGATCAAAAAGCCACCTGACATAATGTCCGCAATTCTCAAGCGCAACATGCACAACGGCGCCTTCACCAAGCGGAACCCTCCATGTGACAATGCCCTCCTTAATAGAAGGCGTCATGGGTGTCTGAGCCGAAATCGCCATCTCGATGTACGGGCCAGTCGTGAAGAGAACCGCCCCCATTCTCTCCTTGTTCGCCTGATTCTGGAAGAGAATCTATTCCCCGATCCTGCCTTTGCCGTCATAATGCCCGGTTCGGCAGCGTGGATCATACCCTGATTTCTTCAGCGCGTAGTCGAGGTTGCCGTAGACAAAGAACTTGATGCCGGCTTCGAGGGCAAGCTCGTAGGAGCGGATTGCTCAGTACATCTCTGTCTTCTCCCCTGAATTGAAGCCATCTATGTTGATAAAGGCGCCATCGCATCCGCGATAATCATTGCGAAGGTCTGTCTCGTTGGCGAATGTGCCTTCAACCAATTCGACATTACCAAACGAAAAGAAAGTCTTGGCACGGGTCGAAGTCAGATCTTGCGTGAGTACTTTGCAAGAGTACTTTTTGTCGTTGACTAAGGCTTCGATCACTGGAATACCTTGGGCGCCGGTCCCACCGATAATGAAGATTTTGGAGGTGTGTTGAGAAGACATGACGGTTGAACTTGACTGTGCAGATTGGTGTGAGGTGAAAGCTTTGGGAGAATACATGAGGACGATGAACTTATATGTGAAAACATCACAGTACCAAAAGATCGCATTTATGATGAAACGGTATAGCTTACAAAAAGATTAAGGTTCGACAACCATTCGGGTGCAGACCTTTAATGGCGGGTTGTGCTTAGTAGTCATCGTGTTCACGGACTTGGTAGAATGCGAGCTACGATGACGCATCTGTTTGATTGGATCAATGAGTATAACACATGCTTCGTCGAGTTCTTTCTCTTCATCCAAGCATTTGGTCACAGGGATCTTGTCGCAATTCCAGTTTTGCGGGGACCGATTAGAGCCGATAACTAATTGCACCTCCCGGACAGAAACTCGGCGAGTGAAGATCTGCTACTCCTCCTCTAGCAAACTAGATCGTGCCATGCCTTTAGAAAATTTCTCCTAAAAAAGAGGACAACGAGCTACTTACTGTTATATTAGTTAATGCTTTCAAGAAACTTTTTACAGGCTAGGACGGGTCTATTTCGCCAGAGGGAAGGCCCTTGAACGACTGAATCTGGGGTTCGGAAGTAGACTACGAAATCTGTAGCATCTATTCCCCGAGTAATTTCATCGCTTATCAAGCTCGGCTTGCGTGGCACCGCGTTTTACTTATCAACCCAACCTACCTTCGCACTCTTGAGCAACACCAGCCCGACCGTACGTTACAAGTTCCGCCTAGGCAAGTTAGCGAAGTTAGGATATTTCTTATTAAAAAGCTTATCAGTCGCGAATACTAAACATCGCTAGTATCGTCGCACAGATTTGCCAAGATCTCACTTTCGGTGTTAACTTTTCCCTCGCTTATGCCCACGCCAAGGGTAAACAAGCCAAGTGCGGGGTAAAAGCATGCCGCGAGACCGAAGAGAAAACCGATCAAGCCTGCGAACCAAAAAAAAACATTCTTACAACGGATAATTTCGTCCCAAAACTTGAAGAAGCACATTACAAGATGCACCAGGTATTGTTTAGAGTGCTTCTTGAATTCTAATTATACTCTGTGTCCAGCGACAGATCTTGGGAATAAATACCAAACGCTCCCGGCCCAGTGAGCTCAAAAGAAAGTACTCTTCGAATCTCCTTCCTCGGATCCTCCTTTATCAAGAGCATCAACTCGACTGTATACACTACCTCTCAACATGCGGAAGTATTCATGACTTTTTGCCAACGAAACCCCCCGAAAGGAAAAGATAACCCCTTACTTTGAACTATATGGCTTTTCCTCTAGGGTATATGCTTTATTTTGAGATTCGAGATAGCGCTAAATCTCAAGGGTAGGTTCGTAGTTTTCAGTCCAAGTCTTATATCTGCGAGCTTTTTACTTTGTCTGCCAAAGTCAATTTGGTGAGTGCACTTTGGATCCTGATACGCAAGGCTGGCAATACAGCATTTTTAGCGAAAGTCAACGGAAACTTACTCTGCCGCATCTCGATAACTACCCCGTCCTTCACAGATTTCTCGAATTTTGAATCTTCCATGTGCCTCCTTGTCAATATCTGATTCTTTCGAATCGTTACCCAAAGCGTAGGTAGCATGTGCCCTCTCTAGGCTGCCCGGTGCGGTAGATTTCTTGGCAGCGATGACTGCTATGTCCATTATGTCCAAGACTTAGAGACCTGGCTGTAGCTCAACTAACCTACATCCTTGTTCTCGCCACTAGCCTTTGCTCTGGGCTGCTCGTGCAATCTGCTACCCCCTCGACGATGTTATTGTAGTCATTGCTAAATCCTACTAACTTACTAGACTCTTATTGAGATAGCTGAAAATTAGTTATATCTCACAAAACAAAATGGGCCCAATCTATGCCTTCTATTCCATTTCTGCTGACCATCAAATTTCATTATTCTGCTTCTAGTTCCGGGAATCGTGCCTCGTGCTGGAACTTCTCGTGAACGCTTGGGACCACTTGACGGTTGACCTTGACATTCACTTGTAGAGCGAATATGTCTGGTCGTGAGTAGTGCCCGACACAGTCTACAGTCTGTTTGGCGATATAGATGTTGTTGAAATCCAAATCATGGTACAATATTCCTTGCCATTTCGGGCTCATAGGCTCCGTTAGTGCCTTCCCGTCAGGTCCAATAATCACAGAAAACCCGCCCCCAGTAACAGCTGTATGGGGTGCATCCGCATCGTCTGGTGAAGCATCAGCTCCAAGACCATTAGCAATTAGACCCTTTGCTGTCTGTACTTGAGATGGAAGGAGCACAAATGATCCACCCTTAACTGCATAAACATGGGAAGCCATGCGGCACGACTCAACCGAGTCAAAGAACGGCATGTCGCCGATAACAGGGAAAAGACACGGCCAAGATGCAACATGTATCTGTTCCCCTTGAAAAAACGTGTGGTACTTCAGCAAAGGCTGTAGATGTTCGAAGCATTGAAGTGCTCCCACGCGACCTATGGGTGTCTGGATGACATTGTTCGTGCAATCACCCGACTGGAGAAAGATAGTATCAGTATTGTAATCCCTATTCTCATCGAATCTGGCTTACAGAGTCTCCAAATATGGTTCGTTCATAACCAGTGGGCTTGAACTTGCGGCGGTGTAACAGGATGTTTCCCTCAGGTCCGATGAAGGTTTGGGACATGTAGAGGCTCCCCTTGTCTCGCTCAGAGTACCCAAGAATGACCATTATCCTAGCGGCACGTGCTGCACAGCGTATCTGGTACATATGACTTGAGTCGACCTCAACAGAATTGCGATAGTATTGCAGTGTATATCTCGATGCTGCACCCTTGATATGTGCGAAGATGTATGTTGGATAGCCTGGAATCCAGAGCTCGGGAAAGGCAACCAATTTTGCTCCATTGACACCAGCCTCTGTGATCAGCTCACAGGTGTGCTTGACAGCAGCTTCAACATTGAACCTGTCACCCATGGTTAACGTCGAGGTCCAGTTGAACAAGTATAAGCACTGCTCACCACGATGGCTCCGCTTGCACGACTGCAACCTTCACAGGTTCGGAAGGATCTTTCCCAACAAGGGACTGCTGACGCTGCTCTAGGCCTTGACTCATTGTGAAAGAAAAGGCAGTAGGAAGAGAACCAGACTAGAATTCTGGGCAAGATAAAGTTTAACGACAGATGAGACAATATGTTTTATTTATGTGTTTACGGATCTTTAAGGACAGGGCTATCTGGCCTTTAATACCAGGATAGAGGCTGGTAGCTGTTACAATTAGTAGCCACACTCAATATCTAGCATATCTGGTTCTTTCAAATGACATTCATGATAACAAGTGTTAGGAACCAATCAAATAAATCCAACGAGGTGCAGTACCACAGTACCGCACTTCCGCACTTCCGCACTTCCACATTTCCACACTCGCGCACTGCCGCACTGCCGCACTGCCGCACTGGACATCATTTCTGAGTCCAAGTCATTTTCTCTTTCCAGCCTTATGCGTAGCATGAGGTAGTCATAAGCCAAGTATATATTCCATATCTCTTCCGGCAACGAGCAACATAATGCAGGCCTTTCACGGAACAATCAACCTCACTAAAACCTCGTTTCTCCCTGTGCTTGCTCGAACACATTATGGCTACTTCGACCGAAGAAAAGAAAGTAGTATTCAGCGCCCCGACAGTCGATATTGAAGGTAGCGAAACAATCGAAGTAAAGCACTCTTCACAGCCATCATGGGCCGGATTCGTCCCTGGCCCTCTGTCTCACCATCGCGCAAAGAGGCTGTCTCCTGCTGCTATGCGTTATGGTGTGACAATATGTGGCTGTTGTGTCATGATGCTCTCGGGATATAGTAAGTTGGTTCTCTTTGGTTGTTCTGCTTTAGACATGAAAGGCATGCTGATACTTCCGTGTAGATCATGCTCTAATGGGATCGGTTTCTTCTTCTCCAACTTATCTCAAGATTATCGGTTTGGATAACGGCACACGTCATTCGCAGCTTCTCGTCGGTACCATCAATGCCTTGTACTATATCGGCGTCATAATTGGCAGTCTTGTTGTTGCCTCCTTCTCGGATCTTGTAGGCCGCCGGAAGGCCATCGTGAGCTCCGCGATAGTTGCGCTTGCGGTACTTGCCTTCTTTACGGGTCTACAGAACTTAGGGTTAGGGTTAGGGTTAGGGTTAGGGTTAGGGTCAGGGTTAGGGTTAGGGTTAGGGTTAGGGTTAGGGTTAGGGTTAGGGTTAGGGTTAGGGTTAGGGTTAG